>Ga0315900_10000125_pt1 | contig 130421 bp, 149 predicted proteins | sample LakEriMetagenome_FD_203521 | JGI IMG/M metagenome (GOLD analysis project Ga0315900, IMG submission 203521) | Freshwater fungal communities from buoy surface, Lake Erie, Ohio, United States - Buoy 12 MA114 | ecosystem: Environmental > Aquatic > Freshwater > Lake > Lake biofilm | place: USA... | reverse complement strand
TTTTTTACGGGAGGGGTTGAGAGTACTTTGTTGTTGAACCGATTGTCTAAAGAAGATAATGTGTTACAACTTTATACTGTACTTGACCCTTCCATTAACTTAGACAGAATAGAAAACATAGTAACATATATAAATGAAAATAATAATGTTAGTGTGAATTTTCCTTTTACAATCCCTGTGAAGAATACAAAAGAAGATAAGGATAGAACGTTTATTAGATGGGCACTACATTTAGCAAAGGTGGAAGTTGATATGTTATATATTGGCAGCAATGAACATATGGACCATTTACCTAAACGCGAATATTTAAATAACAATAAAATAGTTCTACCTTTTAAAGGATTACAAAAAGATAGAATCATTGAGATGTACAAAAATGAAGGATTATTAGAATTATTGAATATGACACATAGTTGTTTCATAGATAAAATATCACATTGCAGTAAATGTATTGGTTGTGTTGAAAGAACATGGGCATTTGAGAGGAATAATTTATGAATGGTAAAGGAGATGCACCCAGACCGTTAAGTGTAGATAAAAATATCTACAATGACAATTGGGATAGAATCTTTGGAAAACAAGAAGAAATTTGTGAGTATAGCGGATTACCTAACACGGAGAGTTATAATGCATCCAAACGAAGTGCAACTTACACGGGAGAACATCCCAGAATTGATGAAGATGGCAACCGAATTGAGCAAGAACCATGTTGAGGCTCTTAAGGAACAGTGCATCCGACAAAATGTGTCGTATAACGTTTAACATGGGATAAAGATGGATCAGACACTTCCTTCTTTTTTCGGAAATTTTTCTATACCTCGAGGTATATTGTGGGTATATGCCAATAAGTGCGGATCCACTTTTTTAGAAAATTTTTTTAATAAAAAGGGATATAAACAATTGGCTATACGTGATGAGTCATCTAATGAGTTAATAGATGACCTTTCTATAAAAGAAAGATATTTCATTTATAGAGATCCTGTTGATAGATTTATGGCTTGGTATAATGTATTCGTCTACAGGGATAAAGTAGATGCTAGTAATCTTAAATATAATTTAACAAATGATAAGTTATATTCAGAAGCATTTCTAAAATTATCTTTCAACAAACATCCTGATTTAATTTCAAGTGCATATAATTTTCTTTCCTCATATAAGGATTATGAATTATATGATTTACTACAGTATGATACCCATACGGTGCCACTAATAAATTATTTCAAGTACACAAAAGGTGACCCAAAAAAATACCGTATAGTGAATATCACCTCATTGTCTCATGTTATACATGATAAATTTTTTGAATGGCATACGGGGAGTTTTAATAAAAATGCTATTCTTTCAAGAGATAATATAGTTCTTCTTCAAAAGATTGTTGAAATACTACAACCTCTATATTCTGGAGATTTTGAAATTCTATATCCAGAAACTTTAAAAAATAATTCAACTGATAAACAGGAGGAATGATGCCACACCCACACAAGAACCGTCCACGTAAAGGCCGGCGAAAGGTTGGTAGCAAAAAGCGTCGAGCACGCAATATTCGCAGAAAGAGATAATGGCGAATAAATATATCGCTGAAGTTTGGCGTAAAATAAAGAATAAGAAAACAGGAACTGTGAAGAAGGTTCGCGTGAAACCACATCTTCGCAAACCTAAAAAATCTAAGTAGTGATGCCTTGACAACACCACCTAAAGGTGTTATATTACAATATGACTCTAATCGTGAGGTGTTATGCCACATCAGGTAGGTTACTGTTGCATCAATGTCACACTAGGTAAGCAAAAAATCACCACTGGGCGGACGATGCGCCAGGCCTCATTCCAACAGGATACAGGTTTGGTTCGCACGTCCGCTTTAGCCTTACAGAATGCCAAGGACTTGGTGGCTATCTTGAATTGGAATGTTGCAAATAACATCAAGGTGTTTCGTATTGGCAGTAACATCTTCCCATGGAATTCAGAATATGTGATTGATGATTTACCTGACATGGTTGACATTGTAGATATCATGAAGGATGCCGGTAAAATTATTCGTGACAGTGGTCAACGTGTCTCATTTCATCCTGACCATTTTGTCAAACTCGGCACTGTGAAGGATGAGGTGGCTCGGCGTTCTATTCATGACTTGAATCATCACAATGATTTGATGGCTATGATGCAATTACCTGCCAATCATTATTATCCACTAAACATTCATGTCGGGATGAATTACAGTAAGGATGTCATTGACCGATTCATTGACCGATTCCATATGCTCAAGGAAGATACACAAAAGCGATTGGTTGTGGAGAATGATGACAAGGCGAATGCCTTCTCGGTTAAGCAATTGTATGATGACATTTATTCACAAATCAATACACCCATCACCTTTGACTATTTTCATCATACCTTTCATCCTGATGGTATGACAAGTCATGGTGCCGCGCATTTGGCAGCAACCACGTGGGATTGTACGCCGCTGTTTCACTACAGCGAAAGTAAAAATCTCAATGAGAATGTACAGGGCAATCCTCGTGCCCATTCTGATTATGCATTCAACTTCATTGATGATTATGGACTAAATATTGACATAGACCTTGAGACCAAGGCGAAAGAACTTGCACTGATGAAATATCGGGAGATACAACATGAAATGGTATAGAAGTGAAACTAACAAGAAGTTTGGGGGAGTATGTGGCGGTATTGGTGAGATGTACGATTGGGATGTTACTGTCGTACGCATTGCAGCATTTTGCCTATTGTTCACCCCGGTGCCCATTGTGATTGCATATTTTGCCGCCTGGTTCATCATCCCCACAAAAGGAGAACTAGATGCTGGCAACACTATCACTAGCAGTGATGCTACAACTCGCAGCGGCAGAACCAAAGATAAAAAAGAATTTCTTGCCGGGTAAGGTTCCCCGTGACACAACAAAAAATTATGTTGTTATTCATAATGATGGAGGGAATTTAAATGCGAGTGCAACACGATTGGTTTTACGGGCAAGAAAATTGGCATACCATTATTTCATCCAAACTGATGGGTCAATTTTTCAATTCATGGATTTACGCCATAGTGCAAAACATGCAGGCGATTCACGTTGGGGTGGTATGTTTGGTTGGAATGGCTTTAGCATAGCCATTGCACTACAAGGAACAAATTCCACCAATTATAGCTGTAAGCAGTACGAGAGCTTGAAAAATTTATTATCTTATATTAGATTGCGGTATCCTGATAATGTTGAGAAACCCATACTAGGTCATTCAGATATTGCATGGCCTCGGGGCAGAAAACATGACCCAGGGAAAAACTTTGACTTGAGGAACATAGAACATGACTCTACCTGCATCACCTGAAGATAAGCTGAAGTTACTTGATGCCTTAAAGGAAATTTCGGCCAGCATGACCCGCGTTGAGGCGGAGCGTGACCTGATGAAAACATTAAAGAACGATGTCTGCGACGACCTACAATTGAATCGTAAGGTGCTCAACAAGTTGGCACGCACCTACCACAAGGGCAATTACAGTGAAGAAGTTGAACTGCATAAGGATTTTGAGCAGTTGTATGAAACTGTAACCAAGAAGGCGTCATAATATGGTCAAGTTGGATTTTGATGATGTCTTAATTGTGCCACAATTTTCTGACATTACATCACGTAGTCAGGTAGATGTGACTACAACAATCCAAGGCAAGTGGGGTACATCCATCACGGGTGTCCCCATCATTGCTGCCAATATGGATGGTGTCGGTACATTTAGTATGCATCGCGCATTGAAGAAGTTTGATATGTTTACTGCCATTACAAAACATCACATGTTAGATGATTGGATGGTGCAAGAAGATATCTCTCATGCCTTCTTAACAATTGGTATGAGTGATGATGACCTGTGTAAGGCGTTGGATGTGTCACAATATATGCGTAACAAGGGATTGAAGCCGAAAATTGTCATTGATGTGGCGAATGGTTACATGAACACCTTCTATGATTTCGTTTCGCGTGTGCGCGAGAGCATACCTGACGCCTTCATCATGGCAGGAACCGTAGTTACACCTGAGGCAGTTGAGCGTGTGATCCTGTCAGGCGCAGATTTAGCGCGCGTGGGCATTGGAACCGGTGCTGTATGTACTACACGGCGTGTTGCGGGTGTGGGTTATCCGCAATTTTCTGCTCTCATGGAGTGTGTTCCTGCTGCTGAAGGCGTAGGAGGCGGCGTTCAGAGCGACGGCGGGTGTGTTTTTCCTGGTGATTTCTCAAAAGCACTGGCCGTAGGAGCACAAATGGTGATGGCAGGCAGTATTTTTGCCGGCCATGATGAGTCGGAACAAGAAATTCGTGATGGAAAAGTGACTTTTTACGGCATGAGCAGCCATGCAGCTCAACAAAAGCACAATCAAGTGAAAAATTACCGCGCTTCCGAGGGGCGTGTCGTACAAATTCCATACAAGGGACTAGTAGAACACACTGTTATTGACATTTTAGGCGGAATTCGTTCAACATGTGCCTATATTGACGCGATAAATATCTCGGAAATGTCTGAAAAGGCACAATTCATCCAAGTAAACAATGTCCTTAACCGCTCTTTGGAGCAATATACGGTGCGATGATGAAAATTGTAGATAAAATTGTTGATTGGCTTATCACAAAGTTGCTAGATTATAAATTTTACAGACAAAAAAAGAACAATAACGATGAATTCATTTATCCATGAAAACTGTTACAATAGCACCTGAAAGAATCATTCAATGGATGAATGTTATTCGTAGCTATCAACATGATTCTTCTAAACAATATCGTATTTTAGAAAATTTTTGGGAGAGCCAAATTAAAAGTAAGGTTTGGTTAGTGGAAAATCTTTGTAATACCAACACTAAAAATTTTTCAAACGTATACATATTCGGGGGATGGTACGGAATTCTATCACAAATGATAGTGGATACATATCCCCATGTGAAAGTTTTTTCTATTGACCAGGATCCTGAATGTACAGCAATAGGAGCTGCATTATGTAATCATGATTCTAGAATAAACTTTATCACAGAAAAAATGGAAAATTTTTCTGATTATAGCGATGATTCTTTGGTAATTAATACTTCAGTTGAACACGTAAACCAAAAAATTCTTGATACCTGGTATAGAAAAATACCCAATAATACTGTTATTGCTTTGCAAAGCAATAACTATTTTGATTGTGATGAACATGTTAATTGTGTAGACACGTTGGAAGAATTTTATGCGCCGTTCATTCTAATGAATGTTCGTATGACTGGATCTTTAGATTGTAAACAATTTACTCGTTTTATGATTATAGGTGTGAAGTGATTTTTTACTGTACAAACTTTTAAATATGTGCACTCATGACTATAGAATATCATAATAGCGCAGAAATAATGCGTGAAAAATTGAATGGTGTAAGTTCCTCAATGTGTCTTGCAAAATGGCTTCAGGTTTCTCTACATTTGCCTCAAGGAAGAACACAGAGTTGCTATCACCCGCCCACACATTCCATCCCGGTTGAACTTTTGAAAAAGAATCCGGGTGTGTTACATAATACACCTCAAAAAATTGAAGAACGACGGATGATGATGGAGGGAAAACGTCCTGCTGGTTGTTCTTATTGTTGGAAAATGGAAGATGCACCCGGCGGAGGTGTAGAGGGGCATATGAGCGACCGTCATTATAGAAGTAGTGAATGGTGGGCTGCACCTGTATTTGATGAGGTTGTGAAAAATGGGGCTGAATGGGATGTGTCGCCAAGATATGTTGAGGTAAACTTCAATCAAGCCTGTAATTTCAAGTGTATGTACTGCAGCCCGCATTTAAGTACCACCTGGCATGATGAAGTCAAAACATTTGGTCCCTATGCATTGAAAAATTTTGAACACAATGATGTTAAGGCGTTAGAAAATATGAATTTGATGCCTTTGGACGTTGCACAGAAAGATAATCCGTATGTTCAGGCATTTTGGGACTGGTGGCCACAAATTTATCATAATCTCCGTGTATTTCGAATGACGGGCGGCGAACCTTTAATGGATGCCAATACCTATAAGGTTCTAGACTATGTTAACAATCACCCCCATGGACAGATAGAGTTATCCATTACTTCTAACATGTGTCCTCCGCGTCAAGAATTATTTGAAAAATTCATGAGCACAGTTAAAGACATGGAAACCATCCGTGTTTTTGAAGATACACACAACGTAAATCCTGAAACGAATAACAACTGGTATATTCAATCTGCCTTCAAACACTTCATGTTATTTGTGAGTTGTGATGGTTATGGTGAGCAAGCTGAGTATATGCGTCATGGTATGGAATTTCCAAGATTACTGAATAATGTGAGAACGTTTTTGAGAGAAACACGACATACAAGTGTAAGTTTCATCAATACATTCAATATTCTCAGTATTCCTAGTTTGAAACAGTTTTTACAGATGATCCTAGACCTGCGCGAAGAATTTGGAGGTAAGCACCAACAAGATTATGTTGTAGAAGTTGCTCCCACACACGGTGTTGTACATCCTCCTTTTGTAAAAAAGAAATTTCAGAGAATTTGGTTTGATATTCCAGTTCTTCGATATCCCACATGGTTCATGATTCAAAATGCAGGACCGGAAGGTGTTGAAAAAATACAGGATATCATTAAATTCATGGAAGACAATGTTCAGGGTGAAGATTACTCCGAGACATTCACGGGATTCAAGCCATATGAAATTTTAAAGTTGAAGCGTAATCTAGCCTTGATGGAGGAAGGTATAGATAGTCAACAACTTCGTGACAATAAAGAAAACTTTTATCGTTTCATTCAAGAACACGATAAGAGAAGAAATACAAATTTTGTGAAAACCTTCCCAGAATACGAACAATTCTTTTTAGAATGTAAACATGAGGCATACAATAGATGACTAGACGTTCAGATGAAAACTTCTTAGAATTCAAGAAACGAATGATTGATAGTGTCAGCCCAAGTTTCTGTGCTGCCAAATGGTATAATGCAACCATTTGGTTGGGACATGGACAGACTACAAGTTGTCACCATCCTCCTGGTCATAACATTGATGTCGCAGAATTGGAAGCAAATCCTTCTGCCATTCACAACACAAAACATAAAAAGCTAATGCGTAAGTACATGCAAGAAGGTACACGCCCAGCAGAATGTGAGTATTGTTGGAAGGTGGAAGATATCGGAAGAAACAATGTCTCTGACCGAGTATACAAAACAGAAATTTACAAGGATGCGGACATTCTTCGTGCCAGTACAATGAATTGGCAGGATGATGTTACGCTTCGTACACTAGAAATTTCTTTTGAACGGACTTGTAATTTTGCATGTTCATATTGTAACCCTGCCTTCTCAACAACCTGGGTGAAAGACATTAAAACTTTAGGTCCATATAGAAATATTGTAAGTGATGGACGAGGACATTTCATTGATGTTGCACCCTGGGCTCAAGGATATCGTCACGAGGATGAGAATCCGTATGTCAAGGCATTTTGGCGTTGGTGGGAATCAGATTTGGCAGATAATCTTGAAGAAATCCGTATCACAGGCGGCGAACCTTTGATGGCACCGTCAGTCTGGAAGTTATTTGATTGGTTCAAGCAAAATCCGGAACGTGGTAGAAATATGCGATTTGCCATGAACTCAAATCTTGTACCGAAAAAACAAGAAACACTGGACAAGTTGATTGAGGCTAGTCATCATGTACCTCGTTTTCAAATTTACACTTCAAATGAATCAGTGGGTAAACATTCCGAATATATTCGTGATGGTATGAAATATGAGGAATGGAAGAACAACTTACATCGGTTAATTTCTGAGGGTAATCTTGAAAGTTTACATATGATGATGACCATTAACAGCCTGTGTTTATCATCAATCACAGAATTTATGGATGATATGTTTGAGTTCAAGAGAAAATATGGTCGTCAGTACATGAACATGTCATTAAACATTCTTCGTTTCCCATCATTTCAAAGTGCAGCTGTACTGCCCAAAGACATGAAGGAGAAATTCCGTGATAAACTTCGAATTTGGCTTGATGCTGTTCTTGTGAAAGGAGAGAAGGATATGAACGGTCTCACACTATTAAGCCCATGGGAGCAAGCTCATGTGGAGCGACTAATTGATTATCTTGATAGTGTTGACACACCACATAAAAATACTGCCGAGAAGGACATGTTGTATAATGATTTCAAAAATTTCTACTTACAATATGATGTGCGTCGAGGAAAAAATTTCCGTGAAACATTTCCGAAGGAATTTGTAGACTTCATTGATAGTATTGATGTTCCGGTGCCAACAGAAGATGAAATCAAGAATAATCGGTATCGTAAGGAATTAAATGTTATACATGACATGGCAGGAGATCCTGCCACTACGGCAGGATATGATGAAGATACATCTCATGGATGGAATACCCTCAAGGATGAGTTAGGAGCCAATGAGTAAGATTCTTCCAATCTGGCAACATGGCCAGCTGGATCCTGAGAGTCCAAATAAAGTATTTTGTATGGCACCTTGGACACACACCTACATCTCCCCGCAAGGAGAACGTAGGTTGTGTTGTGCCAGCCGTGAGGAACATAGTTTTCAAAAACAATACATTGATGCATCAAATGATGAACGATATGGTGAAGTAAAAGCATCAAAAACATCAGCAGATGATTTCAATCCTGTGTCACTTAAGGAACACTGGAATAGTGAGTACATGAAGGATATTCGTAAAAAACTCATGGCAGGTGAACGTATCCCTCAGTGTGATGTATGTAACGATGACATTTTGAGTGTTAGTAGTTATCGTAAATGGTTCACGGGTGCGTTATTTCAACACAAGATTCAAGAGGCATTTACCAAGACGGATGAAACAGGATTCACAACTATGGAACCCATTTCATTTGATTATCGGTACTCTAACATTTGTAATTTCAAATGTAGAATGTGTGGTGAACAGCTTAGTTCATCCTGGGAGGCTGAAAAGAAGAAACATGGGTTCTGGACACCTGAACACCAGCCCTTCATGATTCCTGAAGTCAAAGAGAAGATGCAGAAATTCCAGATTGATGTTGTGGAGCCTGAATTTCGTGATGCCATTTCTCGCGGCATTGTTGAGGAATGTTACTGGGTCGGAGGGGAACCGCTGATGTATGAGATACATTGGTGGGCATTGGAGGAAATGATTAAAAACGGTAGTGCAAAAAATTGTTATCTTCGATATAATAGCAATTTAAGTCGTGTGGAATACTATGGCAAGAACTTATATGACTATCTCCCACAATTTAAAGATTGGTTGATGTGTGCCAGTATTGATGGCACGGGCGACATTGTTGAATATATTCGTAAAGGTATTAAATGGGATATATGGTTAAACAATTTCAAACAAGGTTTACAAATTCCAGGTGGTCAAGATAGAATGTTGTTTGACTTGACTATTACAGGACCAGGCATGTTTGCATTAAAAGATTTGTTTGATTTATCATTGGAATTAAATGTGCGTATTGAAACAAAAATTATGTTTGCATTTCATCCCGATATTGTGTTGAGTCCTTTTGCATGGCCACGACATATTCTAGATAGAAAAATTGACGAACTATTGGCATATATGACACCTCGGGCAACAGGTAAAAGCTACTCACTAATAAACACGTTAAACGAGATGAAGAAGCGCCCGACCTTCCAGGAACAATTTTCAGATGCCGAAGAAAAATTCTTTAATGGAAGAAATTGGCATCGACAATTAGATAAAGTTCGCGGAGAACTATATACTATCGAAGATATTTACAAACAGGATACAGAATTATATGACTGGTGGAATAGACAATCCGTACGGTAAAATTTGCTCATTGCCTTGGAAACATTTGGCCACACATCCTCACGGTGGTTGTACATTGTGTTGCATTTCAGACCACACAGGTGGAGCAAGTCGAGCAAGAAATTTTCAAGGAGATAAGGTTGAGTGGCTTTCGTTAAACACGAACAGCATCAATGAAATCATGAATAGTGATTATTATCGTCAGGTTCGTTTAGAAATGTTAAACGGTGTTGAACCCGCTTCATGTAAACGCTGTTATGATGATGAGCGCATGGGACTACGAAGTAAACGAATTGAAGAAAATGAGCGATATTTTTCTGATGATATTGTAGAACACACTAACTCTGACGGTACTATTTCCCTTGACTTTGAATTCATCGAACTTCGCTTGGGTAATGTGTGTAATCTTCGATGCCGAACATGTAATCCTGCAAGTAGTACCAAATGGATACGCGACCATAAAATGTTAGAACATAAACTTTCGTTCGTCACGAAATATGGAGATATTGAACGTGGCACATGGTATGAGAGTGATACCTTCTGGGATGATTTGCTATCTCATTCACACAATGTTAAAAGAATATACATTAATGGAGGAGAACCCACATTAATTAAAAAACATTTTTCCTATCTTGAAAAACTCATTGAGACCGGATTAAATAATAATATTGAACTTTGGTACAATTTAAATCTCACTAATGTTGATGATGAATTATTAGCCTACTGGAAACAATTCAAGAAGTGTACTATAAGTGCAAGCATAGATGATTTGGGAGAAAGAAATGAATACATCAGAACCAATAGTGTGTGGGAAACAACGTTGGCAAATCTACGGAAATTAAAACAGGAATCCTGGATAGAATTAAGTGTCGTACAAACTGTTAGCCTATATAATATTGAACATATAGCTGAATTTTATGATTTTATAGTTCATCAAGAAAAAATTCCAATACACATAAACTGGGTTTATGATCCAGTATTTCAACAAGCATGGCATCTAGAAGAACATAAAAAGAGTGTTATAATAGAGCAGTGTCGGAACATCATGTACTCATGGGATTTCGATAATGTAAAAAATCATTTGTCAAAACCTAGCATAGAAAGTATGCGAGAAAAATTCATAACCTTTAACAGTGTATTAGATGAACATGTTTAACAAAGAGCTATTAAAAGAAAGTAAAAGATTTTGTTTAATACCGTGGATACATATGCATACATGGCCTAACGGCAACACATACATGTGTTGTACATCTGACCCACAAACTCCGTTAGGGGTTCTTTCTAAAGAAAATTCTTTGAAGCATCTATGGAATTCACCTCAAATGAAAAAGAATCGTTTAGCAATGTTAAACGATGAATATGTTCCTGAATGCAGCAGATGCTACGAGATAGAAGAATTTGGTGGTAATAGCCTTCGCACTGACATAACTCGTAATTTTTTCCATCACATTGATAAAGTAGATGAGACTTTAGAAGATGGCACAGTTGAGAAGATGAATCTTCCCTATGTTGATTTTAGATTTAGTAATTTTTGTAATTTACGGTGTAGAACATGTGGCCCTGAGCTTAGTAGTAAGTGGGCATTAGACCATAATACTCTTTTAGGCAAACCTGCGGGAAGTGTTGTTGTAACTAAACCCGATATTCCCAGGGAAATTTTTTGGGAACAGATAGAAGAAATAATACCTACAATAGAAAGTGTGTATTTTGCTGGCGGTGAGCCCTTACTGATGGAAGAGCACTATAAATTTTTAAATCTTTTAATTGAACACAACAAAACAAATATCAATCTGATATATAACACCAATTTATCTAATGTTGTATTTAAAAATACACATATCTGTGATTATTGGAAGAAATTTGATAAAGTTGTTGTACTAGCTTCTTTAGATTCATGGGGTCCCAGAGCGGAGTACATTAGAAAAGGACTGACTTGGTCCAAAGCAGAAAAAAATATTCGTGATATTAAAACATTAACTCCACATGTCGAATTTATTATTGGTGTAACGTTGAGCGTTTTTAATTTTGCAACCTTAGTTGAGTACTATGATTACATGATAGATAATAATTTTATTTCATATGATAATATGAATATAAACATTGTAACTGATCCTCTTTGGTATAAAGCAAATGTTGTTCCTTTAGATTTTCGTTTACAGGTAGCAGAAAAATATCAGGAAAAAATTGACTTTCTCACGAAAAATAAACTTTGTGGTAAGACCATGTTAGATAGATGGGAATTGGCTAAAAATTATATTACTGCTCCCTTTGACGCAGTAAATCATGAGCAGTTTATAAGCCTCACTAAACATCTAGATAAGATTAGAAAGGAATCTTTTACCTCTACATTTCCTGAATTGAGTTTTATGTTTCATGAGTAAAACATTTTGTATTCTTCCATTTGTGCATTTAGAGGCACGGTCGGACAGTTTTGTTGCACCTTGCTGTATGAGTCAAGAATTTTATACAAAGGATACAGGAGAATTTTTTTCCCTTAGTAAAGACACCTTATCAGATGTATGGAATTCTTCTTCTATCCGAAATTTAAGAACTTCTCTATTAGAAGGTAAAAAACCCACTGCCTGTGCTGCCTGTTGGAAGGAAGAAGAATTTGGTAAAGAAAGTAAAAGAATACGTGAAAATAAAAGATGGAATATAAATCACGAAACTTTTACACCAGAAAGAATTAACTCAGAAAATACTGTATGTGAGATAAAATTTCTTGACCTCAAATTAGGTAACACATGTAATTTAAAATGTAGAATTTGTAGCCCAGGTAGTTCTAGTAATTGGGTAAAGGAACATAAGGATATATATGGTTCTGACATAGTTACTGATATTGGACAAAAAGTAAACGCAGATAGAAAGCAAGTAATGCAATGGCCTGATTATAATGAAAATTTTTGGACCGATTTGAATACTATATTACCTAATGTTGAGTTATTTGAAATATATGGGGGAGAACCTTTCTTAATCTCCCGCCATTTTCAAGTATTACAAAAAAGTATTGAGATGGGATATAGTAAAAAACAAAAGATACACTATAATACCAACGGAACTATTTTCCCTGAAATAGCTGTAAAGGAAATCTGGCCACATTTTGAGGATGTGGATATTATGCTAAGTATTGATGGAATCGGACCACAATTTGAGTATCAACGATATCCTGCCAAGTGGGATAGTGTTTTGAATAACATTCAAAGATTTAAAAATGAATTTTCAGGAAGAACGCAAATTTGTCTAACCGTCAGTTCCATTAATGTATTTTATCTACCTGAGTATCTTGAATTTTTTCAATCACAAGAAATACCTGTTTGGTTAAACATTTTATATCACCCTGAGGTTCTTTCAATTGTAAATCTTTCTTCATTCGCTAAGGATAAAATTAGTGAGAAAATCAATAAGTACACGCATTTAAATACTGACCTTACTTCCGTATTAAATTTTATGAATGCTGAAGGTAAGAATCTAGAACAGGAATTCATTCACAAAATGAAAACTCATGATGAATACCGTAAACAAAATTATGCTTCTGTGTTTGAGGAATTTTCAAACATATTGACACTATGAAAAAGAAACTGTTAATAACGCTAGGATGTAGTTTTACCGAAGGAGTTGGTGCATACGATTTGAATAAAATTCCTTCTGTCCATCGTCCAAACAATATTGGAAATGATTTTGTTGTAGAGAGATACAAATTGTATAGACCAAGATTTCATATGCATAGTTGGTCTCGTTATTTACAAAAGAGTCTAAATTATGATGTGTTGATAAATTTGGGGTTAGGAGGTTCTAGTGATTCAAATGCAATTAAACGATTTATAGAAGTATTTGATGAAAATTCTTTATCTGAAAATTATGATGTATTAGTTGTATGGGGTCTTACTTTTCCTGAAAGAATATCATTCTATAAAGATGGTAAAAATGTTAGTATATTACCTGGGTATAAACATGGCGACACCAATCACTATTCACTCGGTGTCTCTTATAATAATTTTACCCAAAATAATATATTGGATCATTTTCTAGAACAAATTTTCCATGTCAAAACCATGAGAAATTTATGTAACCGTTATAGTTTCAACTTCTTATATTTTTCTATGTTTAATTTTAAAACGAATATTCCAACTAATCTTGCTGAACTACATACTAAATATTTTTCACACGATGAGTACTTAAATTCCTATCTTCCGGATTCAAATTTTTTGTTAAAAAATAATGAATATAAAAATATATCTGATGCTGATATCACAACTATGGATAAATTTAAAAGATTTTTCCCTTCTGTTGAAGAAATGTTTCGTGTAGGAATGTTATCACCTGTATGTGGTCATCCCAATGAATATGGATATAGATTCTTATCCCATAGATTATTTTCTATAATAGAACAAAAATTTCCACAATATGTAAATCATAACACTCCGGATTTTTTCAGTAGCCTATACTGGGGTGAACCTTCAACTTGGGTGGGTATTTTACCCTACCAACAAACTATCAAATAGATTGTAAAAATGCAAAAAGAGTTTAAAGTTTTTCCTATTAAAACTAATACAGCATGCCAGTTCAAATGGACCTGGAGTACATTATTTCTTTCTGAGGGGTCTTCCTCTAGTTGTCATCGCTGTCATGGGTGGGATGTGTCTGATGATATCCAAAACTTCCATAATCATCCGGATAAAATAAAGGATAGAGAAAAGATGTTGGCCGGTGAATGGCCAGGTAACGGCTGTGAATATTGTAAGACAATTGAAGATGCAGGGGGTGCCAGTGAAAGAACTTCTTTTATTAATGATTTAGACCTTGTCCCTAAAGAATTGTTTGATGTTCCTGATGCCACTCACGTTACTCCTAGAATTCTGGAAGTATACTTCACCAATGTTTGTAATCAAAAGTGTGTTTATTGCTCGCCATTCTTCAGTTCATTAATTCAGAATGAAATTGAACGCTTTGGTCCCATTGAAGCTGAATATGACCTGATGGGATTCAAAAGTAGAGAAGGATATGAACATAGAAAAGAAGAATTCTGGAAGTGGATGGATAAACATTCTACCGACTTATATCATTTTCAAATTTTGGGCGGAGAACCTATGTACCAACCTGAATTTGAAGAATGTCTATCATTTTTTGAGGCTAGACAACATCCAAATACCAATTGGAAAATATTTAGTAACTTAAAGCATGATCCCGCACAGTTTAAGAAAAAAATTGAACGTGTGGGTACATTAATTGATAGCGGAAAATTACAATCATTTGAAATTGTGTGTAGTATGGATTGTTGGGGCCCTGAAGCAGAGTTTGCTCGATATGGTATGAGTTTAGATGAGTGGAAAACTAACTTTGAAACACTAATGACTTCACCTCACGTTAGAGTTTCTGTCCATTCTACTATCACGCCATTAACCTTGCCTACTATGGCAGAATTTTATAGTTTTTTAAATGACTGGAAAAAAACAAAATATATCAATTACGGTTGGAATATTGTTGTGACACCATCATTTATGGACCCATGTATTATTGGCCATCATGCAACAAAATATTTTGATGACCTTATAGAACAAATACCTGTTGAGGAGTTCCCTAGAAAAAATTATCTAGATGGTTTTAAGCAAAAGGTAGTGAAACATGACATTGATCCTGTTCGCCTACGTAAGTTGTGGGATTATTTGGATAAAATAGATGTTAGACGAGGAACCGATTGGAAAGCAATTTATCCTTGGTTATATAACATTTGTGTTGAGCATGCAAAAGATATTAAACTCAACCATGTTGATAACATAGAACTGATTAGTTTGAAAAAGAAATGATAATCTGGGGTATATCTGCCAATAGCCATGATGCTGCCATCTCTGTGGTCCAAGATGGCGAAATCTTGTATGCATCACAATCTGAACGATATTCAGGAATAAAAAATGATGCTCATTTAAATCCGGGCATTGTTACAGACGCCAAACGATATGGTGAGCCTGATGTTGTTGTGTGGTATGAGAATCCTTGGCTGAAAACGTTACGGCAACTTCGTGCAGGACAAGGATGGATCAATAATAGTATTAGAGGGTATCTAAACAAATACAACATCACGGCACCCGTCACTACTGTAGGACATCACCATAGTCATGCAGCGGGAGGATATTATACCTCCCCATTTAAAGAAGCGGCTGTATTAGTAATTGATGCCATCGGTGAGTTTGACACCACAACCATTTGGCATGGCACAGATAACAATCTAACAAAGAAATTCTCTGTTAAATATCCACATAGTTTAGGGTTGTGGTATTCAGCCATGACCCAACGAATAGGATTAAAACCCAATGAAGAAGAATATATTCTCATGGGCATGGCGGCATATGGGGATCCTTTGAAGTATACCCCAATGATTTTGGAAGATTTCTTTGATAGCAGAGACATTTTGAAGTTGAATGATAATCTTCATCGAGGATGCATGAACTGGCGCCCTGAATTGAAATCTCAACAAGACTTGTATGATATTGCCGCGGCAACACAATTTGTCTACGAACTATATTTTCATGATTTAGTAGATAAGGCACAAAAACTCACAGGAAGTAAAAACTTAGTGTTGGGTGGCGGGTGTGCCTTGAATTGTGTTGCCAATAATATTGCCTTCCAATATTTTGAGAATGTCTGGATTATGCCAAATCCAGGCGATGCAGGAAATAGTCTCGGTGCCATTGCTGCTCATCAACAAGAATTCTTGAACTGGCGTGGTCCCTATCTTGGATTTGATATGGGTGTGAAATATCCCACGGGACAATTGATTGAAACACTACAGAAAGATGGCATTACAGGTGTGGCATTTGGTCGTGCAGAATTTGGTCCTCGTGCTTTAGGACATAGAAGTTTATTGGCTGATCCTCGCGGTGATGACATCAAGGATAAGGTGAATGTCATCAAGAAACGACAGAAGTTCCGTCCCTTTGCACCTGCCATTCTTGCCGAACATGCCCATGAGTATTTTCACATGCCTACTATGGAAAGTCCCTATATGCAATACACGGCATTGTGCAAACATCCTTTACAATTCCCTGCCATTGTACACGCAGATGGGACATCTCGCGTACAAACGGTTTCTCAAAAGGATTCACCCTACTTTCATAGTTTCTTACAAGAATGGTACAAAGAAACTGGATGCCCGATGATTTTAAATACCAGTTTAAACATTAAAGGTAAACCTATGGTGAACAACCGCATTGATGCTATAGAGTTTTCCAAACGATATTCGGTGCCTGTACATACTTGACAAACCACAATGAATGATGTATATTACATATAGACTCTTAAACGAGGATATATCATTCATGGTGAACCAAATCTTTGAGCAACTTGCCGCGACTACCAGCCGCCTAGAAAAAGAAGCCATTCTTAAGGAACACCTTGCGGACCTAACACTCCGCAAGGTGTTATTTCTTGCTCTTGATCCATATACACAGTTTTACATTCGACGCATCATGCCATATAAGACGGGCGTGAGAAACACCCATATCACACTTACACAAGCATTGGATGAATTGGAAAAGTTTTCTTCTCGGACCTTGACGGGAAATGCAGCATTTCATCATCTTCACTGGATCCTGGAATCTCTTGATGCCGATGATGCCAAGGTGATTGAACGTGTCATTGAAAAGGATTTGAGGTGTGGGGTGTCTGAGGCTACAGTAAACAAGATTTGGCCTAACTTGATTCCCACATATCCTGTCATGTTGGCATCTGGATTTGATGAGAAAATCATGAATAAAATGACCTATCCCGCCTATGTGCAATTGAAGTTGGATGGGATGCGATTCAATGCCATCGTGGAAAATGGTAAAGTGGACTTTCGTTCACGAAACGGTAAGCAAATTGATTTGCTTGGAAATCTTGAAGCCGAGTTTCTACAATTGGCAGGTGAACTCCCTGTGGTGTTTGATGGTGAATTGGTTGTGAGAGAACGTTCTGGCAATATCATGAACCGTCAGAAAGGTAATGGCATCTTAAACAAGGCGGTAAAGGGTACCGTCTCTGAGAACGAAGCTGGTATGGTGGAAGCTGTGGTCTGGGATATCATTCCTTTGGATCATTTCAAGCAAGGTGAGTCCAAATGTTCCTATGAGTCGCGCTTTCAAATTCTTGAAGCAATGGAGATGCCTGAACGTGTTTCATTGATTGAAAATATTGAAGTCATTTCAGAGGATGAGGCTCATCATTTGTTCGAGGAATATTTCGCCAAGGGAGAGGAAGGTATCATTCTCAAGGACATCACCAAGGGATGGGAAGATAAGCGCGTAAAGCATCAAGTGAAGTTCAAGGGTGAGTTGGAATGTGACCTTCGTTGTGTGGATTGGCAAGAAGGTACGGGGAAAAATGTGGGAAGATTGGGGGCACTGGTACTAGAATCTGCTGACGGCATCATTCAGGTGAATGTTGGGTCAGGATTCACAGATGAACAGCGTGATAAATATACAAAGAGTAATACTGTAGGCAAGATTGTTGCCGTCAAGTATAACGCACGTATTTGTGACAAAAAGACCAACGTGGAAAGTCTATTTCTACCGGTTTTTCTTGAATTACGTGAGGATAAGAGTGTTGCTGATTCGTCAACCATTATTAAATGAGGTCGTTATGACTAAGCATGAAGAATATACCGAAGCATTAATGGAACAATGTGAACAAAAAATTCATTATATTTTTCTTGATATTGAAGATGAGTTAGACAACATTGAACAAGAACTAGAAACCGAAGCATCCAAAATTTTATTGAGTTGGGTACGCGATAGTATCCGGCGTGTTTCAGACAACTACAAAGTATAAATAATTTTATGCCGACATATGAATATCAGTGTGAAAAATGTGAGCATTATTTCACGAAGTATACTAGCATCTCTAACATGAACCTAGCCGAGGAAGAGCCATGTCCTAATTGTACAGAACTGGCAGTCAAGAAGGTGATGTTTACCGCTCCTTCTATTGGTGACCCCGTGCGTCTACGTATTCGACGCCCTGATGGTGGATTCAAAGAGGTACTACAAAAAATTCATGAAAAGACCCCAGGTTCACGTATCAATAACAACAGTAGTTTCATTTAAACATCTTTCATTTCACGGTTTAACTCCGGCGGAGCCTGCGCTCTGTCGGAGTTTTTTCACCCCCTACCATGCGAGAACGTCATGTCACGTAAAAAGCGTCTCAAACTTGTTGCTCCTGAAATCCCCACGTTCAACAAGAATATCTTAACTTCCTCTGACCTCAAAAACATTTACCCTTTAACCCACAATCAAGAAACATTTTTCAATTTGTATCGTAAAGGACATTGTGCCATGTTACTACATGGTGTTGCAGGAACAGGTAAAACGTATATCGCCATGTATAATGCATTTCAGGAAATTTTAAGTGAAGATGCTGAAGTTAAGAAACTTGTGATTGTTCGTTCAGCAGTACCATCAAGAGATATTGGTTTTCTCCCAGGCAATGAAAAAGATAAAGTAGAGGTCTATTCCCAACCTTACCAAGAAATATGTGAGGATTTATTTCCAAGATTTGGACCCAAGGCATACACAAAACTAAAGGAACAAAATCTTGTTAATTTCATGGTGACGTCCTATGTTCGCGGATTGACGTTAGACAACTGTATTGTCATTGTGGATGAAGTTCAAAATCTCAACGACATGGAATTGAATAGCATCATGACTCGCGTTGGACAAAACACCAAGATTATTTTCTGCGGAGATTTTCGTCAAACCGATTTGAATAGAAAACATGATGTGTCTGGATTAAGAAAGTTCATGCAAATTGCCAATCATATGCAATCATTCCGTCATGTGGAATTCCAAGTGCAAGATATTGTTCGTAGCCAATTGGTGAAAGAATATATCATTGCCAGAATGCAATGCGAGGATTTACAACTCGTATCTTGACAAACACAACGTAATAAGATAATTTTATATCATGAAAACATTTATACACAACCCCGTTGAAATTGAAGAAATCTCAGCCACTACTGGTACTGATGGGAATAGAGTTTATCAAACGCCTGACGGTAAACTCTATCCCTCAGTAACCACAGTGTTATCTCAGCATACCAAAAAAGGTATTATGGAGTGGAGAGAACGTGTAGGTGCGGATGAAGCCAATAAGATATCTCGGCAAGCCGCCACACGTGGCACCAAGTTTCATACCCTGGCGGAACGATATCTGAAAAATGCTCCTCAGGAAAAACTGTTCCCAGATAGTTCATTAAAGTCAGTGCTAGACCAAGAACTGTTTGAGATTGCTAAATCAGAACTGAATAAGATTGACAACATTCGGGCTCAAGAAGTTGCATTATGGTCCCATCACTTACGATTGGCGGGGCGGGTGGATTGCATTGCTGAATATGAAGGAAAACTGAGTGTCATTGACTTCAAGACAGCTCGCAGAGAAAAAGATGTGGAGCATATTCAACATTACTTCATGCAGGCATCCGCATATGCTGTGATGTTTGAAGAACGTACAGGCATTCCTGTGAATAGATTGGTGATTGCCATTGCAGTTGAAGATGGATTCATGCAAGTATTTCAAAGTAAACGAGATGCTCATATTGAAGGATTATTATACTATCGTGATATGTACGAAGTAATGAAGTGATGTATAAATAGTATTGTAGGATGGTAGTAGATTGCTTAAATAGAAACTTTTCTTGGACAGGGGTTCGACTCCCCTCACCTCCACTCAGAAGTGCTCAGAAGTATGTTGGTTCGTAGTTTAGGGGGTGCCTGGTTTCGACAGGGGAAGAAGTACAGGAGAGAGCTACCCGAGAGGCGACTGCCGCAAGCAGAGCAAAAACAATTAAATGACAACAATTACATGTCATTCGCTACCTCTTACGCCTTAGCTGCGTAAGACACTTTAGCCGGGTTAAGGGGGTTCCTGGGAACAGAATACCCCCATTCCCCTTTCTATGAATATGATACCTGAAAACACAGAAAAAATACACATATTATTTTCAGGAGGTGCCGATAGCACCATTTTGTTGTATTTGTTATGTAAAGAAAAACATGACAAAAATTTATCAGTACCTATAATATGCCATGTGATGCTTAAAAAGCCCAAACATATTGATGAAATTATTGAGTACATTTCAAATAAATTCTCGCAGAAAATAGATTGTATATTCTGGAGTAGAAAGTTTTTCATTCGTGTATTTGTGGAATCTATACAAAAAATATATGGGGGCGTGGTGTTTTCTGGCTGTAATAAAGTTTTAACTGAAGAATTTACTCCGTCTTTTTTCATTCTAGGAGACACACCCCCTGTTCGCGGCCCTGCCTTCAATGAAAATCATATTCGTCCGTTCATTGACATAGATAAGGCAGAAATTATAAAATTCTATATAGATAATAATGAACATGTACTATTAGATAAAACCATATCGTGTGGGGCATATGATGATGAGACCGGTTCTAAATGTGGGGGACAATGTTACTTTTGTCTTGAAAGAGACTGGGCACTGAAACAACTTAATATAAATACTAGATAATAACAAAATTTTGGAGATTTTATGCTGAAATATAACGTCATTTACCACTCTGATACAGATGTTTCTGTATTAAAAACAACACTATCTGAAATGGGTGTTGTTGTTCACGAAGAATTTTCTGAACTGAAAGTATTAAACATTTCAGCAAATGATACGTCCTTTTCAAGTGTCTCAGGCATTATCGCCTTTGAGGAAGATGTAGAAATCAGTGTCACTGCCTCCTCAACTCCTTGGCACTTATTAAGATTGTCCACTCCAATGTTGCCCATGAAATCCTCATATGCTCCTAAGAATTTCGGTGAGCAGGGGGTTGTCTATTTGGTGGATTCAGGTGTAGATAGTAGCCATGAACAATTTTCAAATACAAATATCGTAAATCTCCATAGTTATCTTGAAAATGATTTCACCGATACAACAGGCCATGGTACAGCAATGGCAAGTCTAATTGTAGGTAATACATTAGGTGCATCAAAAAATGCCACATTGAAGAATGTAAAGATTCCCATGTCAGCTAGTACTACGTTAAGTGTGTTGTTGTCAGCATTCAACAGCATTTTATCAGACCATACATTGACATCGGGTGTTAAGGTCGTGAATTGTTCATGGACAATACCTAAGAGTCAAATACTTGACACAAAGATTCAAGAACTTCAAAACGCGGGATTAGTTGTTGTGGCAGCAGCAGGTAATACCGGTGAAGCTGCCGACAATTTCTCTCCCGTTGGTTTAGATACGGTAATAGGTGTGGCTGCTTCAGATGCATATGACCGTGTTATCTCATGGGCAACAGGTGCCTCAAGTAATTGGGGCCCTGAAGTTGATGTAACAGCACCTGGCATTGATATTGAAGTGGCGTCAATACATACTGAGTCAGGATATGCTACCTCATCCGGAACATCATTAGCGAGTGCACTTGTTTCGGGTGTAGTGTGTCAATACATCACAGCAGACCCAACATTAACCGCTGACGAAATTAAATCTCAAATTATATTACCACCATATTCTTCAACGGATATATTGTTCCGTAATGAAACCATTTATGGTACAACACCAAATCGTCTAGTACATTGTCTTTTCCTTGATGCATTAATTGAGAATATTAAAACTCCTGTAATCATCAAGGCTGGGGAAACTTCAACGTTCAATCTACAATTAACACAATATGTAGATGCTGTTAATGTGCACAATGTTGCGATAGGAGCAAGACATCATGAAATTCCTTCTTGGGCATCGTTTGATACAGAAACCAATACATTCACATTCAATCCTCCTGCAGACATCACTACCAAGCGTATTGTTATCATGTTGGAGATATTTTTCGAAGGTGAACGATTAGGGGTTCCTGGTGTAGACCTTCGCATCTATCACAACGATACCAATGAAGTTGAAACGGAAGAAAATTATCATTTAGTGTTACGTGGAAATGAGAGCGATGTTGTGTATATCACACCTGCTGCATGCGGAGGGGGCTGTTCCTATTGGACATATTGTAATCCAGCAAGTAGTGGAAAACAACAATGTGTTTGTAGTACCAATTGGGGCGGATACTGTTATACCGGATTGTCCGTCTGATATTTTCTTTTATATTATGCCTACAAAAATTGTAAGTAGTAAAAATCCTGAGTTGAAATTTTGGTGGATTAAAATACCACGAACAGCAACATATGCATATTCTAGGTTGTTTGGGTTGTATAATTCTGAATTATTACAGCAACCCAAACATACCCATGAAGCCTACTGGCAGCTAAAAGATATTGAAATGTTACCTGCATTTACTGTTGTGCGTAATCCTGTGGATAGATTTTTCTCAGTCCTATCTCATTATCTACATTTACAAGAAAGATGTAAACAAGGTAATTGTATATACGAAAGTCCCCCATGTATTTGGCATAGCATAAATATTCCAACTGATAGTGAACAGTCATTATATGAATTTTTCAGTGAACATTGCACTAGTAATATCGCAGATGCAAAATCACAAATGATATTAAGCGACACTATTTTCAGAACACAGACCTGGTATGCCTACCATCCCAAAGTGAAAATATTTCGTTATGAGAACATCACAGAATTCAATGATTGGTTATCAATAGCATTAGGATATGATGTTTCACCACTACAGCGTGTTAATGAAACTCAACCAAAATTTCTTCACAATATAGATAAACGTCATCCAGCATTCATTAAAACAGCAGAATATCTCTATAACATAGATTTTAAAACCTTTAACTACCCCTTGCAGTACTTGACATAAGGCTGTAAGGGTGTTAAGTTTAATAGATACGAATGGAGGATTAATGACGAAATTCATTAGCATACTAGTAGCATGTGTTCTATTAGCTGTGGTGCCTACCACTCTCTCGCGTGCGCACGTGCCTGTACTACCCAAAAAGCCATTCAAGGTTATTTCAGAAAAGGAATTGACTTGTTTGGCAAAGAACATAGCATTTGAAGCTCCTGATGAATCATACGAAGGAAAGTTGGCAGTAGCCACGGTTACCATGAATCGTGTGAAATCTCGGTCATTCCCTAAGACGGTGTGTGGTGTTGTCTACCAGAGAAATCCTCGGGGATGCCAATTCTCTTGGACATGCGGTCCACGTGGACGATTGGAAAAAGACATCTATGCTGAGTCACGAAGAATTGCACGAGCAGTATTGACACAGAATCTTCGACTCACTAGTTTAAAGAATGCCTTGTATTTTCATAATACAAGTGTGAGCCCCAATTGGAGTTTCGCTGAACCCATTAAACAAATAGGAAATCATATATTTTATGCCCCAAGAAGAAACAACCCAACCACCTGAGTTAGAGAATGTTGCCCTTACGGTAACCTATCTCATTACTAGAGAATTCACAAATCCCACAGATTTCTCTATGCACATTGAAAAAGAAGCAGTGCGTAGAAAGATTGGTTACATGGAAGCCATTGTGGATTATTGTGAAGAAAATGATATTGACACCGGGGCGTTAACTGGGTTGATTTCCAATTCTCTGAAAGAAAAAATTCGTGCCGAAGCGGAAGAAATGAATTTGCTCAAGAAAACAAGTAAACTTCCTCTATGACCATTAACGAAGCCTACAAAATTTACACGGCGTTACGATTACACTTCACAACAGACAACTTTGATATACGAAATGGTGTTCCTCCCAGAGCACCTAAGACAGGTGTAAAGACGGCGTTCAGTAAAAAGCTAGAACAAATGATGAAACAGTATAATTATGATTCAGAAGCATTTGTAGGATTTCTCGTATCAAATTTTTTGTCTGGGCATGAATGGGGTGCCATTTTTGAACCCACAGGGCATGAAGTATATCTTGAATGGAAAAAAATTCAAGAAAGATTAACATATACATTTACACAAGACATTGACTTTCTCACATTACAAGTGAATAAAGTGGATGATTTATGGAAATGTACAGGTGAACATCCGGTGATATTGAAGTCGTATTGTGGTAAAAAAAGTCGGTTGGAAACACTTGTAATTCTAAATAAATTATATAAGTTTAGAGAACAGTTAGATGAACAACTAAAAAATGACCCCGTATGGGCATCAACATCTAGACTGGTATACAAATATTCACCGTTTGTTAACATCAACAAGGAAAAATTTTCAATGATTGTAAAGAAGGCCTTCAATGAGTAAACATCACGATTGGGAAGATGATGACTATCGTAGTTTCAAGAAGCCCAAAAGAGTAGAAAAAGACAAGTTCGGTAAGCATCGTAAGGCAATTTACGATATGCTTGACACTGAGTTTGACGAAGATTATTTTAATGATGCATACTCTGATGAAGATTATGATGAGGTGGATGATAGGTATTAATATCATGGCAGGTCCGTAGTATCATACGTTTTACACACTAACATACAACGCTATACGCAAGGAGTAACACAATGTCTTACACAAGTTTATCCGATTTACGCAAGTCACGTGGCAATTTCGACAGTCTCATGAAGGAAGTTGAAAAGATTGCCAACCCTACAAACGAACGCCGCGAAGATGACCGTTTTTGGTCTCCTTCAGTTGATAAGGCAGGCAATGGATATGCCGTGATTCGTTTTCTTCCTCCCACAAAGGGTGAGGAGCTTCCTTGGATTCGTGTTTGGAATCATGGGTTTCAAGGACCATCAGGTCGCTGGTACATTGAAAACAGCTTGACCACATTGAATCTTCCCGATCCTGTATCTGAATTGAATTCAGAACTTTGGAACTCCGGAATTGAGAGCAATAAGGAAATTGCTCGTAAGCAGAAGCGTCGTTTAAATTACATCGCTAACATTCTTGTTGTAAAGGACTCTGCCAATCCTCAGAACGAAGGTAAGGTGTTCCTGTACAAGTTTGGCAAGAAGATTTTCGATAAGATTAAGGACATCATGCAGCCTCAGTTTGAGGATGAGGAGCCCATCAACCCCTTTGATTTCTGGAAGGGTGCAAACTTCAAGCTCAAGATTCGTAATGTCGAAGGATATCGCAATTACGACAAGTCTGAATTCGAACCTGTCTCAGCCATTGCTGATTCAGATGATGACATCGAAACAGTTTGGAATCAGCAACATGCACTTCAACCCTTCGTTGATCCCAAGAACTTCAAGAGCTACGAAGAATTGAAGAAGAAGCTCGACATGGTATTGAAGGGAAGCCCGGTTGCTTCCATGACGGCTGATAAGATTTCTGAGAGCCGGATGGATGAAGAGCCAGTTGCAGAATCTCCTAAGGTGCGTTCTGCCCCAGCCCCAACCTTCAAGTCATCAGGTGCTGACGAAGATGACGATGATACTCTAAGTTACTTCGCCAAGTTGGCTGAAGATTAATTCTTAGATATAGCTAAAAAGAAAAGGGAGCCCGAAAGCTCCCTTTTCTGCTATACTCGCGCAACTCGCTTATCTTGGAATCGAACAAAACTATTGTCTTGTATTCGTATTTCTGTGGGTCCTATTGCAGGAGCTCCACCGCCGCCTCCTGACACATTGGTGACGACCGTACTGCCACCGCCACCTGTTGGTGCTACCATGGCAGGTATTGAATTTTCTGTTGCCGTTGATACCATCCCTGCTGTATCTCCAGGTGCGCCTTCTATGGAAGCATTTGACATATCTCTTGCTGCCAATCCGGCATCTATGGCAGCACTTGCTGCCGTGCCTATGCCAGGCACTGTTGATGCAGCACCTGAGGCAACTTCCCCTAAGGCACCTTTCCAATCACCTGATAGTAATCGTGATGCTCCAAATCCCAATCCTGCCACTAATCCTATACCTGGTATTTTCTTTAGTAGTGATTTACCTAATGCTTTGGCACCTACTTTACCTGCTGCTCGCGCACCTAATCCACCTGCAACTCTGGACGCCAAAGGTGCTGCGCGTGATAGTAATGATCCTCCCTTGCTCATTAATCTTGAGGATCCGCGCATTAAACTTCCCCCTAATCCCTTGGTCTTTGAGAGCATTCTTCCTCCCAAGCGATCCATAATCATTTGTCCCATTCCACCACCACCTGATTGTTGTTCTGCACTGGCCACTTGTTGTGCTTCTGCACTTCCCACTTTTGCGGATTGAACAGCTTCTACTTGCCCCTTCACTTCTTCGTTGGTGAGTGTAGATTGCCCTGAATCTTCTTCACTATCACGTTCTTTATCAATTTTTGCACTAGTCCCTGTATTATCAGCAATTTTTTCTAAGGCACTAAGAATATTGCTTTGTACTTTACCTTGTTCTTCTAATGCAGACAACAATTCAGTAGGAGCAGCAATGCTTTCCGCTGTTCTTTCTATCGGAGAAATTCTTCCTTCTTCTGCTGCCATTTGTTCCAATTCTTTTATACTGGTCTTTTTTAATTCAGAAGATGAAAGACCCAATTGTTGATTCAATTCATCCTTACTGAACAATCCTCTGCCTGATGTGCGTGCAGTTTCTTTACTGATATACTGTCCAGTATCAGTGTCCCGATATTTACCACCCTTGTCACGTTGTAGACTACCTTCCACGATGCCACGAATTACTGATACTTCTTGTAGCAGAGATTGTAGTGTTACTAGTACAGCACTATCTTCAGATGCATTTTCTGTGGCATCACCTATTGCATCCGCCATATCAGAAGTAGTTTCAGGATTTACAGAACCTTGTTCCATTCTACCCATTAATCCTTGTAACTCCTCTTGCTGACGCATTGCCTCACGTTCAGATTCTATGAGTTGTGCGTTACTAGGAGCTTTTTTATCAGGTTCCAATAGAACACTACCAAAGGCTTGCATGAATCCTTTACCGGTCGTCACCTTCTTTAAGTTGCCCGTGAGCATATCTTTATATGATTGTCCTTCTTCGGGATTCCAACTTAATCCAGGTGCAAACTTTCGTAAAGCGGCTGTGGTGTCACCCTTAATGGCATCCATCATGGTAAGACGCTTTTCTTCAGGTTCTTGCATCTTGTTCTGTATTTCTTCAGACAACTTTTTCTGCGTTTCTAGAGACTTTGTTAAGCGTTCTTTATCTTTCTTCAATGTTGTTAATTCCACAACACGCGCTTCAAGGTCTCTCTTGATTTCTTCTTTTTCTTTCTCTGTGACAGTTTTATCTTCTTGTGCCTTTTCTTGCCAGTATTTCAGATAACGAACTTCTTCTTCTTTACTTTCCACTTCTTTCTCATTGACGACAATATCCTTCTCCACCTTTTCTGTTTGCTTTTCGGTTTGTACAACCATTTTTGCAAACATGGTTCGTAATTCTTCTCTGTCTTTGGTTGTATCACCTTGACTGGTTGCCATTTTTTTCAAGGCGTTAAGCATGTCTTGAAAAATCTTCTTCTGTTCATCTGAAAAGTCTACTTCGTTTTGAACAGATAAGTTTTCAATTATTGAACCAATACTGGTTGACATTTGCCCAGCAAATTCCATGTTTCTTTGCAAGTTGTCAGCAGGCGAGGTTTTTAACATACTTGCCTGTAGATTTTTTGCAATCTCATCCTTTGTTTTATTTGCCTTGGGCTTACTTTTACGAGCCATGGTGGATTCCTATTAGTATTGTTGATTCTTTTTTTGAGCCTTTTTTTCTAAATGACGTATTAACATACCAACGTACACATCTCTTTCCCATGGCATCATATTCTCTAGCTCAGATAAAGAATATTGATGTTCTTGCATCAATATGAAATTTGTTTCGTAATAATTGATGACAGAATCATGAGAAAGAGTTAAACGAAAAAATTGACTATCTCATTGATGTTTACAATATTATTTCTTGCACACTTTGGGCATGCAAAACGAATATCGTGATGAATTGCTGGCATTGTGTCAAAAAACAATTTCATCATTTCAAACTGTGTACTTGTCACATTGTCAACAAATTCACGAAAATCTTCTTGTGTAGCATTTTCTCTGTTGTATACTTCTTCGTTCGTCTGAATAGTTTCAATACAGTGTGCCACCATATCGTAGATGTCATCAACCGTAGCATCTGGATTTGATAACAATGCCAAATGTTCAATTTTTGGATATCGCATCATCACAATTAAATCTTTCGATAACTCTAACCGATTGGTATGATGTTCATTGTATAACACTTCCACTTGATTGATATCAATTGTTGATGATGTTGAATGTTTACAATTACCACAGATGAGATTAAATTCAATGATTTCACCCACAGATTTTCCACGTATTTCTAAAAATAATTTCTGTACGTCAACCATAGAATGAGTATCACATGACACTGTTCCGTTTGTACACGCCAATACAGCTTCATTTAATGCACGCAACACGGCATTTCTATCACCACTTTCAGATGCCAATAACAATAATTTTTCTTCTCTCATGACAAACGGACGAAACGTCACTTTTTGTTTTGACACGGGTAATGTAGTTTCAAAAGTTGGTAAATGATTTATTTTCATAATTTATCCTATGTTGTAATGTTTTCAACCGTCCAATATTTATAGGCAAATCCAATATTCAAACGATGAATTCCTACAGCAGAATATGATGTCTGCATCAAATTCATTGACTTAGGAAATGCCTCATGCAATTTCACTTTATATCGTGTTGTTTCTTTGTATCCCTGAACAGGCGTGGGACCAATGGGACCTTCATGTACAGCTTCAATAATGATGTCACCGATGATGTCTCTGTATGGTGCCACTTCACGGGAAGTGCCAATAATGGCATTCATCCAATCATCAAAAAACTTTTTCACCTTCCATTCAGAGTCTACAAAAAATGTAAAGTTGGCTGACTCTCCAAAAAAGTCAACCGCAGAAGGACGTTGAATGTTTAGATTGTGTATTCGTGCTGGTCGTGTAATAATGGTTTTACCCGGAAACGCGGCTTCTTCACAAAACAATGTGAGTAGCTGGTCAGCGGGTGCTGTAACTATGTTGGGTTTGGAAACAATAGTTACAGAAAATTTTTCAGATTTTGCCAATCCTTTGGCACGTACTACTGTGAGAAAATTTTCTATACTAGGCATCTATGTTTTGTTTGGAGAGTTGATAGACAGATGATTTAGTTTCTCCTTGGAATGATTCAACAGGAAGAAATATAGCAGCACGCCAATCTTGAGGATTTATCTCAAGGAAACGAGATTGTATATTGGGATATAGATATCGTTTCACACAAGGTTTTGCTTCTGGGAACCGAGAAAAATTCCCAATAATATTCCAAGACATACGGAGTTGTGTGGTATTTGAAATGGTGGGTTTATCCGCCAATTTCATTAGTTCATCTAACAACTTCATACGCAAGAGTGGTGGTAGATAATGTAAGTTCAATCCCAAGAACCCCCCTTTAATCACGTTGAAGGGCATCACCAAGGGAAACTCATCATAATAGGGAAGTTTTGCTGCCATTTTAGGATTATACATGAACAAGTACATTCGTCCAGGTTCTATGTTACTTGTCAACTTACCTATGCCCGATTCCAATGCCTTGTTCGCAGTCATGGTATTCAATCCCAACTTTCGTATTTGCGCTTGATACCATTGGTAGGATTTCACACCCTTCCCATCAGGTCTCATTTGCTCAAATGGATTCTGTTTCTTAGATTTCATAAAGTGGTGAAATTGGGGGCTTGACTACTACTTGACAAGGTGATAAATTCACTATGTTAGGGATGAATAGATAATTCTGTTACTATTTATCTCTGTTCTGTAAAAGCCCTAAGTCTTTCTCCGTGATGAGCATAAATTCCCATCCGTATTGAGCAGCAGCTTTACGCGCCGCTTCCCATTTGGCATTGTTCACAGCCCATTGTACAACCTCACTAATAAATCGCTTCGTTTTTTTACTAGGGATTTGAGGTTCTTGCGTGAATCGAAATGGCTTCACTTCAATCAAATACTTTTTTATAGTACCATTCTTAGTTTTTACTTTGATGAAGAAATCCACAAAATATCGGTGAATTTTATTGTCTACTGGGCTTAAATATGGGACGACAATTTCTTCTGATCCCCATTCTATTACACCTTCGTTGAAATCACACCATTTCATAAATCGCACTTCATAACTGCTACGATAAATGATGTTTGTGACATCCCCACGATATTTGCGGGGATTTTTTGGTGTATATTTGCCTTTGTATGTATCTTTAGTATAAGCCATATAAATAATAGGTAAACGTTCTTCACGGGATTATTTAGATGGCGCAAATTCCATTAGCACCAAACAGAAACAGAGATGCCACACAGGATTCAAGTGTCCGCCAACAGCGCATCCCAGAAGGATACCGCGAGGCGTTAACACAAGGTGCCATTCGTCAGAATGAGTCACGAAACACATTTCGTTCAACCCAACAACTTCGATATCCCAAAGAAACCGGATTGTTAGCAGAACAACCCCATTGGTTGAAAATTCTTATTCGCGTGCGTGAACAAAATAGCCAAGCCACTGGAGGCAATGTTGTGGGTGGCACATATACAGAAACAAGTGCTCGTAGAGTTAGTGGTGAAAATGCTACAGCAATAGCAGCAACTGTGGGAGCGGCATCGGGAGCCTCACGCCCTACAGGGGGATTAATCGGAAAAATCCCATTACTAAATTTTGCAACTAAGGCGGTGAAGGGTGTGACGGGCGCAGCAGCAGGTGCCTTGGCAACCGCCGCATCAGGTAGTAACAAATCAACAACATTATCAACATCAATATGTTTAGGCTTACAAGAACCCCCAAAAGCTGATTATTCTGTGGAATGGGAAGAACAAGCATTGGGTTCTGTGTTGAGTGGGGGTAGTCAAGGATTGTTTAATACGGCAAAAGGTTTGGCGGGTGAAACATTACGTAGACAGATTAATCCGGGTAAGATAGGTGAAATTGCAGGCGTTGACCAAGCGGCAGCAACTGCTGCTGTAGATAAATCGTTAGGAAAAATTCGTAATCCTTATCGTGAACAAATTTTCAAACAAGTGAATTTTCGAGAATTCACCTTTGAGTATACATTCTTACCTGAAAGTGTGCAAGAAGCAGAACAGGTTTTAGCAATATTAAAAGTTCTTCGTCAAAACATGTTACCCGAAGTTGCACAAAATAGTTTCTATATGATATATCCTGCAGAATTCTCATTGTATTACATGTACAAAGAAAACATCAATCCCCATGTGCACCAATTCAGTGATTGTGTACTCACTTCAATGTCAGTGAAATATGGTGGTCAAGATTTCGTGACGTTTAAAGGGACGCCAGGATTGCCCGCTGAAGTTACCATGACATTGAAGTTTAAGGAAATTGTTCCCATCACAGGTGATAGAGTTTACGGAGAAAATCTATAATGCTACGAGGACTGCCACAAATTGTTGTACCAGTTTCAACATTTACTGGAACTGATACACAACTATCCGGTGTGATTACCATCACGGAAAAGCAGATTACAGGAGTCAATACAAAGTTCATTGAAGAAATTGTAATTGGTGCTGAGTTATATGTTAATGATGTTATGGTGGGCATCATCTCTCGCATTGAATCAGATGTGTTATGTTTTCTAGAAGAACCTGCATCTGATACATATACAGGTGTTGCAACAATTCGAAATTTTCAAGTAAGTGATACAGGACGTCCAATTACAATATCAGACATCTTGTATCGCATTGCAATCAATAAAGACTTTTCACGCAAAGCATCTTTTTTGATGCCCTATACTGTAGTTGAAGGTGATACACCTGAAATTGTTTCCTTTAAGTTTTATGGGACACCATTATATCATTGGGTAATCCTAATCATCAATGACATTGTGAATCCCCGCGAAGAATGGCCCTTGTCAGAAAAACAACTACTAGAAAAAATTGCACTACAGTATCCTGATGATTTACCATCCGATGTGTATGAGTGGAGAGAAATAAATTATGGATACGTTGTAGATTATAACGCAGGATTGGCGGCGCAACAACAAATATATTCTGTTTCAATCTATGATTATGAAACAGAAAAAAATGAAGCAAAGCGTACCATTAAGGTACTAGACCCCAATTTCATTACTGATTTCATTACAGCATATTCACGAGCATATACTGATATAACATAATTATGGCAAATCCTATAGATGCCCCAGCGTTAAATCCTGGGTCTGTTAACATTAAAGAGGTCACATTGTTCAAGGCGGGACAGGAATATCCATTAAAGGATTTCATTGTTGAACTATCTGTGTTTGAAGATATGTTTTCCAATACCATGTCAGCTACAATGATTTTATCTGACGGATTAAATTTGGTGGGATCACTTCCTATTACAGGCGGTGAGATTATTAATATTTCATATACTGTACCAGGATTTGAAGATTCACAAATTTTTGGTCGTGCCTTTTATGTGTTTGCTGTTCGTGATAGATTTCCCTCAAGCACAGACCGTCAACAAATGTACATGTTATCTCTCATGTCATTGGAAGCAGCTGTAGATTCTGTTACTGTTGTTTCAAAAAAATATACAGGTAAACCTAGTGAAATTGCAAAACAGATATTTGATGAATATCTTTCAATGCCTCGTTTTTGGAGCAAAGAGTACGATATGCCTGCTGGATTAAGTGACGAAGAAACATTGACACGTCCTGCATGGAAAAAATCAGTACCGCAGCAAAATAGAACATCATTACAATTGATGCCAAACTCAGAGTCTAAAAATAAAGTTACCTGGGTTGTACCCATGTGGAGTCCAATGAAGTGTATCAATTGGTTGGCAAATCGTCATCTCGATGAAGGTAGTAAAGCAGCCAACACCTTGGCATGGGAATCATCACAACAATTTTATTTTGCGACTGTTGATAGCATATTCAAAGCTCAAGAAAATGTGAATGAGCGCAAGGTGTATTATTACGGATTTGATGATGCCATGATTGAACGTATTACAAAAAATAATTCTACAAAAAATACGTTGATAGAAGGATACAAGAAGGTGGAAAATGTTGCCATACCCACAAACTATGACATTCTTCGTAGTCAAGAAATGGGACATTATTCATCAACAATGCACGTGTTCGATGTGGTCACTAAAAAGTATGATGAATATGTGTTTGATTACATCAACAACTATTCACAGTTTGAACACTTACATGGCAAAACAAATCCCACGTTTCCGTCACAACAACTACGAAATGTTCATTCATATGTAACATTCCGTCCTAAGCATAAGAAAATTTTCAATGATTTTGAAGACCCAAAATTTGAAGATTGGGTTCTACAGAGAACAAGTTTACTATACGATATTAGTAATTTGAAAATTGAAATCACAGTTCCTGGTTTGGCAGGAACACAGGCAGGTGAAGTTGTACAATTCTATTATCCAAAAATGGCAGCAAAGGGTAGTGATGAAAATGTTGAGAATTTGATTGATAGATATCTATCAGGAAGTTATCTGGTGACTGCTGTACGTCATATTATTGCGCGAGATAAGTATACAATGAAATTGGAAATGGTAAAAGAATCACTTGCTTCAGGATTAGGATAATGCATACAAATGTATATAATAATGGGGGCTTCTATTGGTTCATGGGTGTTGTGGAAGATAGACAAGACCCTGAGGCACTAGGAAGATGTCGTGTTCGTATTGTGGGATATCATAATCCCGACAAAACTATTTTGCCTACTGAAGATTTACCGTGGGCAATACCTCTTATGCCCATGACATCAGCTTCTATTTCAGGAACAGGACATGCACCTGTGGGTCCTGTAGAAGGAACATGGGTAATGGGATTTTTCCTTGACGGTGATGAATGTCAGTTGCCTGTCATGTTAGGCACATTCCCGGGACGTGCTGAGCCGGTCAACTTGGTAACATTACTACAAAAACTTGCCGAAGCATTATCAAAAACTCTTACATTACCTACAACTGGGTTGTCCAGTTTGGCAATTCCTACTGTGAATGTATTGGCCACCAATGAGACTCAACGAAATGATGCCTTAAATAACAGCGTTACGGTACAAGAATCATGATAGATAGACGTTTAATTATCAATGAAATACAACGACAGTTTCCGAAAGATAATGATAATAGTATTGAATCATTATTGCGTATTTCACCCACCTTACGTGGATTAATTGAATCAGAAGAAGGCGCCGAAACTTTCACAACAACATTTGGGACATTTTCTCTCCCCCAATTTCTAACTCCTTCCATTATTAATCAGATTGTTCGTGAAATTGCGGAAGCACGAAATGTTGATGGCACCTCAATTAACAGTGTTAATGCATTGTCAGCGTTAACTGAAGTTTTGCAGATTGCTCAATCTCAAAATCCATTCACAGTAACACCTGATGACATTTACGCTGCGTCACAATATGAAAATTATGAAGATATCCCATTACAAGAAAATACATTATTAACGACATTTGATGGTGATGTATTCATTGACCCAACAACAGGAGCATTGGCATTAGCACCCACTCCTAATTCTCGTATTCTTGCACCAGAAAAAAGTCCCGAAGGACACATTGGACCATTAACTCCTGAAGATGTTGAAATTTTTGCTTTGTTGCTCGAAGATGAAATTCGTCAAGAACGTGTGGCACAAGGATCACCTCATGGGTTAGATGTCATTGATGAAAATGAAAAAATGGGTTTATATGGATTGACGGTTCCTGATTTAGTCTCAATTGGTGTCGTAAGTCAAGGAGCCATTGATGATTGGAACTCCATCCCTGAAAATGCACGTGAAGATTATGCCAAACAAGCTGTATTGGCAGGCGTCATCTCATTGGCATTTTACAATAACATCCCATATATTCTACGAACATCATTAAGTTGGTATGTCATGGCGAATGCTCGCTTTTGGCTTGAAAGACTTATTGGTCCTAAAAACTTCATGACGTTACAAAGAATACAGCGTTTGTTAATGTATCGTCATGTATTGCGTCAGTGGAAAACAACGTTTGCATATTTTGTTAAAAATCTCATCACACGCAAATCACAGATATTAGGACATTTATTGGCGGCACGATTAGTGGGTGAACGTGCTGCACGTGCATTTGGATTAGGTGGGCAATTCGCCTCGGTGATTGGAAGAACAGCGGAAGAAATTTATAATCGAGGTGTGAAGGCAGTAGAAAGTGGTATACGAAATCCTACGTCAGCAGCTCAAATTGACCAAGCGGCTCGTACAGTACCAACACCACCCACACCTCGTCCAACAACATCTCGCAAATATAGATTCTTCCCTAACATCCTGCAGCAAAACACGAATGAACCTTTACGCCGAGTCCCAGATAATCAAGGATTCTATGACCCCAATCGTGTATATCCGCGTGTCACACATATAGGTGAACCTGATACAAATCGGTTGGCACGTAATCATAAAATTAAGGACACGATTGTACAAACAAAGGATGAAGAACGCATACTTGATGTTCCTGTTGCACGAAAATCATCTCCCACCAAATGGAGTCAACCCAAGTCCCCATATAACACAAAATATCCTTACAACCATGTGTATGAGTCTGAATCTGGACACGTAATTGAATATGATGACACACCAAACAATGAACGTATGCATTGGTATCACCGTGAAGGCACCTTCATGGAAATTGATAGAAATGGTACTATGGTGCGTAAAATTGTGGGTGATGGTTATGAAATATGGGAACGAGATGGGTATGTATACATTGGGGGCAAGTGCAATGTAACCGTAGAAGGTAATTGTAATCTGTATGTGAAGAACAATGTGAATCTTCAAGTTGACGGAAATCTTACTGCCGATGTTCACAAGACAGTGACTTTCAATGTTGCCAAAGATTTCAATGTTACAGCAGGCGGCACAATTAATTTGAAGGCCAAGAAAAATGTCAACGTGGAGTCAGGTGCCACTATTAATGCCAAGGCGAAAAACAACTTTAATGCGTCAGGCAAAAATGTCAACATCCAAGCTCAGGCAGTAATGAAACTGTCAGGTAAGTTGAAGGCTTCATTGGCAGCACCACAGGGACAAGCATTATTACTATCAGGTGCGGGTACGGTTGTTGTGAACGGTACAGGATTGGCATTGCTACCATTGCCAGGTGCCGCTGCGGCAACTTTGGCTAAATCGAATGAAGCATCTACCGCAGGATCTGCTGATATTGGTGATCCTCCAGGTGAACGTAATCCCCGCGAGCCTCAACTTGTACCTTTGACATTGGAAGATAGAGTTGATGAGTGGGCGTCATCATTGTCTACATTGGCGGAAAATCCTGAAGATAATCGGGACGCCATTAATGCCTTGAAGAAGAAAGGCGTTGATGAAGGATTAGTCACAAATGAAGATTTGAATCGCCCATTGGCAGAAGGAACAAGAGATGAAACACCACCTCCGGCAGCGAGACCGGCGGCAGTTGCCTCATGTCAGCTCATCTATTCACAATCTTCATTCCCAAGTTCATATAGTTTAACTCCGAATGTTACATTAGGATCCCTGCCCGGATATAATGTACTTCGCGGACAATATGGATTAACTGTACAGGACATGGTGTGTAATTTACGTCAATTGGCAGTAAATGTCATAGAACCCATGTTTGAATTAGTTGGGAAGGGTAACATCATCATCACCTCGGTGTTTAGAACTCCTGAATCTGTAACTGGATCCTTGAATCCACCCCGAGGCGTATCATTCCATCAACAAGGTCTGGGTATTGATGTATGCTTCCATAGAAAAAACTTCTCAGAATACTATAACATTGCTGTCCAATTGAAAAACTCCATTCAGTACGATAAACTACTTCTTGAATATCGTTTAGGAAATGTTCGTGGGGTGTCATCATATAAACCTTGGATTCACATACAATGGCAACAACAGGGTATTAATTTAGCGAATGGGAACAAGGGAGGACAGGCTAGATTACAAGCATTTACTCTCAAAAATGATAGAACATATTCTCAGACACTTGTTAACCTATTACCAGACTCCACATTAAGATATTAAATTTAATATAAATAATGTCATGACCATACCTAATAGAATTTACCAAGATTTAGACTTAACATTTAGCGTTACTGCAACAAAAGATGTTGCAAAACGTTTGGATGTTAATGCTGTCAAACAATCCATAAAAAATCTCTTGTTTATTCGGAAGGGAGAAAAGTTATTTCGTCCTGAAATTGGTTCAGATTTGCAAAGAATTTTGTTTGAACCTATGGATTTTTTAACTGTAGACTTACTTCGTGACGTTATTAGTGAAACGATACAGAAATTTGAACCGCGTGTTCGCATAGAAAATATTGAGATTATTCCTGACTATGACACCAATTCATATGATTTAACATTGTATTTTTATGTGATTGGCATCTACACACCTGTTACATTTAATCTAACCTTACAGAGACTTCGCTAATGGCCGAACTAAGAGTCACGGAACTAGAATTTCAACAAATCAAAGAGAATTTAATTCGTTATTTAGGTGCATCTGAACAGTTCTCAGATTACAATTTCGAAGGTTCAGGTATCAGTAATTTATTGGATGTGTTGGCATATAACACACATTACAATGCCATATTGGCACATCTACAAGCTAATGAAATGTTTATTGATACGGCTGTCAAGCGTTCATCTGTTGTATCTATTGCAAAAACACTAGGATACACACCCAGAAGTGTTATCTCCCCTAAGGCGAGAGTTAATGTCACAGTGGCAAGTGCTCAGGCAGGACCTTTATCACTACCTGCAAATACAAAATTTTCAGCATCAGTTGATGGACAAAGTTTTACATTCGTATCATTAGTTGAGCATATTGCAACAAAAGTTGCCGGATCATTCACATTTAGTAATGTTGATATTGTTGAAGGTGTTGTCATCTCACAACAACAAACAGTCACATCTGACATTGTGACAGGTCCCATCACTATTAAAAATAGTAACATTGATTTGTCCACATTGGCCGTCACTGTTCAAAATAGTCAAGCAGATTTAACAACAACAGCATGGAAACGTTCAGAAACCGTTATTGATATTACAAGTAGTGATACGGTGTATTGGGTGGAAGAAGGTCAAGATGGATATTATAAGTTGTTTTTTGGTGACAACATCATAGGTAAAAGTTTGACATCAGGAAACATTGTTAACATTCAATATGTGGCATCGTTGGGTGATAGTGCAAATGGTGCACAAACCTTCTCAATTCAAACAACACTAGGCGGCGGATCTCCAATCACAACGTTAGTGCATGCTGCTTCAGGTGGTTCTGACAGAGAAAACATTGATAGTATTCGTTTTAACGCACCTCGGTATAATGCCACACGCGGCAGAGCTGTTACTGTTGAAGATTACAAGTCATTAATTTTAGCAAACTTTGATAAAGCAAAATCTGTTGCCGTTTGGGGCGGTGAACAAAATGTTCCTCCCATTTATGGCAAAGTATTCATGTCAATTGATCCTAAAGAAGATTACATCATCACTGAATCTGACAAAGACAACATCATTAACAGTGTAATTCGTCCTCGTAGTGTATTGTCATTACAGCATGAATTTGTTGATCCTACATATCTTCATGTTGGAATGGATGTGAAAGTTTCGTATAATCCTAAAATTACACCATACACATCCAATCAAATTTCAAGTTTAGTGGCAGGGGAAATTCGTCGCTACTTTTCTAATGAATTGTCAACATTGGATAAGAAATTCTATTATGGTCAATTGATTAATAGAATACAAACTTCACAGCGTTCCATCTTAGGAACATTGGTGGATTTACGCTTGCAACGTAGACTTGTTCCCATTTTAAATGTCCCTGAATCATTGAATGTGTATTTCACAACAGCCATTGAACCCAACTCGTTTAAGAGTACAAATTTCAAGACCACAATTCAAGGTGTTCAATACACCGCCTATATTCAAGATTATCCAGATGAAACTCCGCCTTCACGTACAGGAACGGGCACGTTAAAACTTCTGGATGCATCAACCAATAGAATCATTGATAACAACTACGGTAAAATTTACTATAGTGATTCAGGGTTATTTGTTATCAACCGTTTATTGGTTACACAATTAATTGCAGGCGCATTTGATGTCCGTTTTTCTGCGTTACCACAAGATTTAAATAAAGATTTAGCACCCACCATTGTAAGAACTACTCCTATTGTGGAACGTGCTGTTTATCCCTATCCTTCACAAAACATTGTGGTTGTGTTAGATGATAGTCAACAAAATAAAGCCCTAGGAACATTGTCTGGTTTAACCGTTACAGCACAACCATTTGAAGGATAATGTCAAACTTAAAGAACAAGTTACAGCATTTAGTTGAAGGACAGATACCTGAATATCTTCGCGTATCATATCCTAGATTTGCTTCGTTCATTAAAGAGTACTATACATTTCTTGACACCAATCGTCAAGCCAATGCAGTACTTCTTAATTCTAACACTTGGACAGACGTTGATTTAACATTAGATTTATTTGTGGATGAAATGCGTAAGCAACATGCTTATGATATTTCCTCAGAAGCCTTAACTGAACAGCGTCGTTTAATTAAGTTTATCAATCAATATTACGAAGCAAAGGGAACAGAAAACGCTGCGGAATTGTATTTCCGCATGATGTATAATGATACCGCAACTATAAAATATCCCGGTGATTATGTTCTACGTGCTTCTGATGGCGTTTGGCAGTCGAAAAAAACACTGAAGATTGATACTGATTTCACACAAATTGATCCTGCCTCATTAGATTTAGCGCCCGCTGATTTACGTGAAGTCGCTGATGATGTATTTTCTCTGAAAGAAAAAACAATATATTTAAAGTATCATCGTCGTGAACCTACCGGATTGAAACTATACTCACATGAATTGGGGTGTGTTGAGGTTGGTCGTATCATTACAAACAATGATATTTTTGAACTAGAAGTTGACGTTCCTAAAACCATTAACGTAAAAGATTTCAATGAAGCTTTAGCAACCTTATCATATTATGATACGGTATGGGTTACAGCATTTGTTAATGGTGTTGAATATGTGTATGGTTTTTTGACACAGCAACTTATAGGATACACCATTCTTTCCGGCGGTGAAAATTTCCGCCGCCGTGATACCTTCACAGTAGAAGTGGAAGAAAGTCCGTTATATCCTATCCCAGGACAAGAAAATAACAATGGCATCATTCGTGTAACAAGTGTAACCAAAAAAGATGTTGAAGAATATTTTGCGTCTGATTATGTTTCAATAGGTTCAGAGTATGCTGCTAGTGATACTGAAGGTGTCATTAATAACTTTCGTTTCATTTCTACCGGACATCGCTTTGATGTCACGGGTGATTACTTTGCAGAATTATATAATGAAGATGACGATTACACAACATATAAAGATTTCACCCGCGTATTAGAAAATCCCAGAAAAAGTAGATTCTCTACATTAGTAACAGGTGATTATTTTGAAGAACGCGAAGGTGTTACATCATACATGGAATTCAATGATGACCGAGGTTATACTGATTTCAATGAAACAATATATAATCTCAGTTCTGCCACAGTACGATTCGAAGTAGGATACATTTACGAACATCCCGGTGCATGGAAAAATAATGCTGGCTTCTTGTCAGATATCAATAAATTACAAGACAACTATTATTATCAGGCATATTCCTATGTGGTACAAACTAAAAATGTACCATATGAAACTTGGAACACCTTATATAAAAATAGTGCCCATCCTGCAGGGTTCATTGTGTTTGGTGAATTACTTGTTGAAAATGACATTACATTTACACCGATAGATATTACAAGTACACAATACATTATCAACAATTTTGATGATGGTGTTCAACCAGTTGATACTGTTGCAAAACATGTTGCAAAACCTGTTACTGATACTTTCTCTGTAAGTGAAAATTCCATATACAATTTCAATAAGTCGTTGACTGATACGGCGGTTGTAGATGACGTATCAGGATTGGAGTTAAATATTCAACCAGTCTTTAGTGATATTGTAGTATCGTCTGATATCCTTGCGAAAGACATTAACATTGCCAATATTACTGATGGTGTTGTTACCTCAGAAACATTCTTTGCAGAAATTACTATTGAACGTTCATTGGAAGATACAATAATTACTAGTGATACAGTATCCACAAAGAATGTTAGTAAATTAGTGGAAGACAATACCTCTAGCAGTGATATTCTTTCATACTCTCTTACGAAAACAAATATAACTGACTCAGTTAATACCTTAGATTCGGTTGAAAAAAATATCAGTATACAAATTGATGGTAATACGTATAATATAGAAAATTTCTTTGAAGAAGAATATGTAAGTGATAACGTGGTTACTGTGTCGGATGAGTTTTTACTTACCCGTACATATTTCTATACCGATACAGTTACAGTAGATGATACACCTTCTGTAAATTTACAACTTAATAAAACAGAAGATGTTGAGACAACTGATACTGTGGATACTATTTTCATCGAAAAAAATATTGCCGATTCTGTTATTGTCAGTGATATAAAAAATATTGTCTTTTCACAAGAAGATGATGTAACAAGTGATTTGACTGAACAAGTGTCTATAACTGATAGCATAGAAATTTTCAGAGCATATTCTACAGATGAAACGGTAAATATCAATGACTCAAATGTTCTTCTTGTTGGAAAAAATGTTTCAGATAGTGTATCTTCATCAGAAACTATAAACACGTTTGATGTCGATAAAAACATTATTGATACTGTGTTAACAGGTGAAATTGTAATTCGTGATTTCGAAAAGTTTTTCAATAACACAACATCATTGTCTGATTTGATTTGTATCGCCCTAGACGATTATATTGCAACAGGGTATGTTGATATAGGATATGCAGGAACGGTCAACTGTACTTAAAGTAGTATAAATACTAATAACAACTTTTACTTTTTAGGAGAAAGAAATGCAAGAAAACATCAAGGCAACAGGTAAGTTGAACATTGTTCTTCGTGATGAAAATGGTAACATCAAAGAAGAACACACCCACGACAACTTAGTTGTAACAACAGGTTTACAACACATTGCATCCCGTATGGCAGGCACATCACAAGGCGTCATGTCACACATGGAAGTGGGTACAGATAACACCGCAGCATCAGCCGGGCAAACTGGATTAATCGCAGGCGGTTTAACAGCTGGTCGTCAAGGTCTTGACTCATACACAGCCTCAGGTGCAACTGTAACTGCCGTTGCAACTTTTGCTGCAGGTGAAGGCACAGGCGCATTGACAGAAGCAGGCATCTTCAATGCTAGTTCATCAGGCACCATGTTGTGCCGTACAGTGTTCCCAGTAGTTAACAAGGGATCATCTGATAGTATGTCAATCACTTGGACCATCACCATCTCATAATTCAGTAAGTAAACAATATGGCTAACCTGATTCCTGCTCAAACCAGGCACGAAATTGCTCGGTCAATTTATCGTGACATCATTACAGGACATGACTTTTTCTATGTTTTCGCAGGAAAATCATTTGAAGAAGCCGATACTCCTGTAGATACCCGACACTACATTTCCGACGTACATAGAAATATGTTGTTGGCAAAACGTGTCGTACCTGGTCCTTATGATGTGGTTTATATGATTCGTCGTAAGGATTGGGAATCAGGGACCATATATGTTGAATATAGTGATTATGAAGAATTGGCATATGATGACGACGGTGTTTTTGTTGTAGAAGATTTTTATGTAATGACTGACGAATATAATATTTACAAGTGTATTCGTGTCGGAAGAAACAGTCAAGGTGTTGCCATTGCCTCAACTATAAAACCAACATCAACAACTCCTGAGCCTGTGGTATTAAGTGATGGGTATTGTTGGAAGTTCATGTATGAAGTTCCTGTCATTGATAGAATTAAGTTTCTTACAACAGATTATATTCCTGTGCGAAATGTATCTGACGGTGTTAATTTCAATGTGAATGGTGTTATTGAAGAAGTTCGTATTGAGAGCCCAGGTGAAGGATATAATACACCATACCTAGTAATTAAGGGCGACGGATTAGTACCCACAACCATTACATTTAATGGTGGCACAGCTGTAGATTCCGCAAACGATACCATTGAATATCCGGGTCATAATTTTGCAACAGGTGATGCCGTAACATATAATACAGGTGGCGGAACTTCCATCACAAATTTAACAAACAATACTGTTTACTATACTATATTCTATACCAATAAAGAAATTCGTTTAGCAGCATCGTTAGTTGATGCTGAAAATGGCGCATATATTAATATTGCGTCGGGTGTGGGATTGTCACACTCATTGACACCTGTAGGCACAACATCAAACGTGACAATTGACGGTGCGGGGAGTATCACTTCTGTTACTGTCACAAACTCAATGCGCGGATATACACATGCCCGTGCAATCATGTATGATGCTAAAACTACACCTGCTGATTATAGCCCATCAATTTCTGGCTCAGAAAACTATTCAGGGACCATCTCCACTGATTCCACAACGCGATTGGTGTTGGGCACAGATACAGATTTCACAAATGAATTGGAAGATGGGTGGACCATTGTAGATTCAGCGAACAATGTGATAGGTGTTGTATCTAATATCATCTCTTCCACTGAATTGGAATTGGTCACATTCCCAGAAGTTGAACTTGCCAACTCAACATATAGTGCATTTTCGGGTAATGGATTTCAGGGCATAGTTGTTTTAGGTGCTGAAACAGCAAGTGGTATCAATCAAGATGTGGTACTTGAAACAATTCATGGAGCCATTTATAAAGTTGATATCCTCGACGGCGGCGCTGGATATGATACAGCAACCGTTGAAGTTATTGGTGATGGTACGGGTGCAGAATTGTATATTGATCCCGATGATGATATTGTAAATGGTGTAATTAAGAATGTTCAAATTTTAGATTACGGACAAAATTACAATTATGCTCGCATTGTAATTAATGGATTGCCCACTGAAGTGGCATCTGTGCGAGCAAACGTAGGTCCTCAACGAGGGCATGGATTCAACATCGCCCAAGAATTGTTTGCTCATACATTGTGTATTAGTACAACAATCACCACAGAAAATGCCGATTTATTCCAAGGTAATGATTATCGTCAACTCGGAATTGTAAAGAATCTCAAGTTGTATAATGCAACACAAGATGTTGATATTGGGTATTTTCAAAAGGATACAGGAACAAGTTCGTTCATCGTCACCGTTCCTGAAGATGAATATAATGAATATTCCATTGACGATGAAATTGAGTCATCAACAGGTGGTATATATAAAGTATTAACAAAGTTGTTTGATGCATCAACAGAAACGTATAAGGTCTATCTGGCATATGTTGAAGGAACAGAAGGACTCACAACAGAAAATACGTTCACGAACAACACAACAGAATTTGAAAACTTGACCTGTACAAATGTGGAAGACCCTGAATTTGATAAAAATACAGGCACCATCATTTACGTGAACGATTTCTCTCCCATCACACGTACAGCAGAACAGATTGAAACTATTAAACTCTTTTTACACTTCTAGGTACATATGGCTATCAATTTAGGAACTTCACCCTACTATGATGATTTTGATGTTGAAAAGAATTTTCACCGAGTTCTTTTCAAGCCCGGTTATGCGGTTCAAGCCCGTGAACTTACTCAACTTCAAACCATTTTACAAAACCAAATACAACGTTTTGGTGACCATGTATTCAAAGATGGTTCTGTTGTAGTTGGTTGTGCTGAAACATTTCAGTTCAATGTACCATTTGTAAAAGTAAAAAACACCGATTCGGCAGGTATCACAATTGGTAGTTCTGCATATGAGTTATACAAAACAACGCTTGTGAATGCCGTTGTTAGTAACGAACTGGGTGTATCTGCCAAAATTGTGCGCGTTGATGAAGATTCAACAGGACAACGAGTTCTGTATTTGAATTACCAATCATCATTCTACGATGAAACAGCACAAGAACTCATCACTGTGTTTGCTGAAGATGAAGCACTCACTGTGGTTGATTCAACTGGTATAACACAATCATTTAGATTTTCTGTTTCAAGTAGTTCAGCCACAGGTGTAGGTTCACTCTACACCATTGATGATGGCATTGTCTATGTTGATGGAACATTTGTCCGTCATAACTCACAGACTAAAGTTCTGAGTTTCTATAGTAGTACACCAACAAAAAATATTGGATTCAGAATTATTACCAGTACGGTAACATCAAATGATGATGTAAGTTTACTTGATCCTGCTGCAGGGTCTTACAATTATGCAGCACCTGGCGGCGACCGATATAAACTTACCACACAACTTGAATCTTACGAAATAACAACAACACCTGACCAAGGATTCCATCTTCTATTCTTAGTTGAAGAAGGAAAGGTGAAGCGCGCATTTAACAAGCCACAATATTCAGAATTACAACGAGTATTGGCACAACGAACATATGATGAATCAGGTAACTATGTTGTCACAGGATTAAACGTCAATGTTCGTGAACATTTAAAAACATCAACAAATAATGGTAAGTACACAGTAGAAACTATTGGCGATGCTTCCAAGTTGGTGTATGGTGTTGAACCCGGTAAAGCCTATGTAGAAGGATTTGATACAGAATTAAAGTCCACTGATTATCTTGCAGTTGATAAGGCAACTGATACATTACTAGTTGATGAACAACAAATTCCTACATTGTTTGGTAATTATGTTTATGTAAAGTCGGTGACCGGTAGTTGGTCATTGGCTGAAAACAATGCCACACTCAATCTCCGTGACGGTAGTAGTGTTTTAATTGCCACGGCAAAATTCCGTCTATTACGTTTCTATCGTGATGTTACAGGAACAGGAAGTTCAAAATTCTACAAGTTATATTTGTATGGCATCACACTAGAAGCGGGCAAGACGGTTGATGATTTAACAACAATTCGTAACATCACAACAACAAATTCTAGTGCCACGGTGGCCATTACACCTGGAGATGATTTAGGTTCAGTTACACAAACTGGATTTAAATTACACGAAGGCACATATAATTCACTACTATTCCCCACAGGATCCCAAGCTGTTGTGCAGTATGAAAACGATACTGACTACTTCTTCTGGAAATATTTGGGTGAATATACATTCAACGGTTCAGGTAATGGTAGTATTGCCGTAAGTGGTGTGGGACAAACCTTGGCAGGCACTAGTTCTTCCTTTAAGGATGATTTCATTGTTGTTGAACCTGTAGGTGCATCATACAACTTAGCAGAAATCACAGGATACACACCAACCAATACAACGTCAGGTACATTGGCAGTTGCCGTGGGTGATGCAGGCGCAAACAGAAAAGTATATGCACGAGTTCGTCAAGGTAATGGTGCGCCTATTGATTTGACACTTGACACCACATTTTTGGCAGTGGATGGCTCAACATTAACTTCTACTAGTGCCACTAATTTAGCAGCAGGTAGAATTTACCTAGGCGTATCACACGCATTACAACTTGTATCAGTACACATTGCCGACGATACTGAAGCATACCCATCAACTGAAAGTGGTTTGAGTGCATGGAGTAATGTCACTTCAGAATTTACTCTATATGAAAACTCAAATGACAACGTATACAATACATCATATGTTCAATATACAGGTGCTGAAGATTTAACTGAAAAGAAAATTGTGTTGAAGTTAAAAAACTTCACACGCTCATCAACATTAGGTTACCTAAATAGAAATTCATATCAAAGTGCCTTGATTGATTTTGATCCAACAACACTTGATTACAACAAGCAAATCTTCACATATGAATTACCCGTGTATACATCAGAATCAACAGGCATCACATATGATATTCGTGATGTAATTGATTTCCGACCAACCGTTGAATTACGTTCGGGATATTCAGGTCAAACATATGTTGACGCCAAAAACAACAATATGAATGCATCACATAATGTGCCTATCACAACGTTAGATACAACAAATGGTATAACGATACCTGATCCCGATAGCACATTGACGGCATCATTCACCATTAATTTACCCAGAAAGGATAAAGTTGTATTAACCCGCGATGGTGAATTTAAGGTGATTACTGGTGTGTCTGCACTTAACCCACAAACACCTGCCGATGCCATTAACGCCATGACATTGGCAGTCATAGAATTGGCACCATATCCATCATTATCAACATTTGCTTCTCGCGTCTACGACCGCGAAGATTATGCATCAATTGTTCGTTTAGTAGATAATCGTCGTTACACAATGCGTGACATTGGTGAACTTGAACAACGTGTGAATAGACTTGAATACTACACAGCATTGTCAATTGCTGAAAATCGTGCTGCCAATATGTTGATTACAGACGATTCAGGTAACGCCATGGTTAAGAAGGGTATTCTTGTTGATGCCTTCGATGGACATGATATTGGTAACGTGTTTGATGCTGATTACTATGCATCAATTGATACCAAGAATAAAATATTACGAGCACCCTTCGCATTAAACAACATTGAACTTCATTTACCTTCTGATGAATCTGAGGTCATCACAACAGGATATTCAGGTACATTTACCACTATCACAGAAAATAAATTTGCGTCAAAGGGTCGTGTCTGTGGTAATTTGTTACTAGGTAATTACATGGCAGGCGATTTACGTTTGGATCCGCCACAAATCACATGGGTAGATACACAAGTTCGTCCTGATGTTCAAGTAAATTATAACGGCGTTAATGATGGATGGGAATTCAATACAAACGCCTTCAAGTTACACTGGAACAGTTGGAAAACCATATGGCAAGGTGTTGAAACAACCAATCTTCCTGTATTGAGTGTCACTACAGTTGCAGGTTTGGTAGGTGTTCGTGGTAGTGAAGCGGCACCATTAATTTCAGATGTCACAAAAAACATCATTACATCAGGTAAACTCCCAGAAAACAATCTTAGAAATATTGGTGTTCGTGTATTAGACGTTTCTGTTGTCCCATACATTGAAAAGCAAATCATCACATTCACTGCAACAGGATTGAAACCCGGTACGGCTGTTCAGGCATATTTTGACGGCGAAGATGTCTCAGCACATTGCCGTTACTTTACATTGCCTACCGGTGTTACTGTAAATACAATACGTAATTTGTCAGAAGGCATATTGTCATCACAATATACACCAAGTGCTTCGGCATACGGTGATCCATTAATTGTTGCAACCGATGGTACCTTAGTGGGACAATTCTTAATCCCTGCGAATACATTCCGCGTGGGAAATAAGGTGTTTAAATTAACAGATGCTTCAGAAACAACATCAGCGGCTGCACAATTACAATCATCAGGTGTCCCTAATATTGATGATGGTTCAATTTCATCAACACGATTCCCAGCAATTCGTCAAGATGCTCTTTCTGAAACACAAAACAATGTTGTGAGTCGTTTGTTGTTGTCTAATCCATCAACATTCAATCCCGCATCATTTGGCGATCCCATGGCACAGACCTTCATCATTGAAGGACATCCCGATGGTGTGTTCTTGAATAAGGTTGAATTGTTCTTCAAGAGAAAGTCATCAACCAAGAAGTTCACCATTCAAATCCGTGAAGTCATTAATGGATTCCCGGGCAATAAAATTGTACCGTTCAGTACCAAGACATTAAATGCGTCAGAAATTTCCGTCTCAGGTACTGCAAATACAGCAACCACATTTACATTTGAATCTCCGGTATATCTAAAGAACAACACAGAATATGCTCTTATGTTATTGCCTGAAAACAACACGACTGAATATGAAGTGTGGGTTTCTGAATTGGGTGAAAATTTAATAGGCACTAACGAACGTATCACACAACAACCTTATGTTGGTGTATTGTTCATTCCTAATAATAACACCATCTGGACAGCATTAGAATCTGAAGATTTGAAATTCAAAATGTATTCTAGAAGTTTTGAAACAACACGTACCGTCATTCTTGAATCTAAGCCCATTGATTACGTCACCATTTCACAAACAGGTACGTATGTTTTGAAACCAGGTGATGTTGTTCAAGTATTTGATGACACACAAACAGTATTGCCCGGAACAATTCAAGTATCAGAAAATGATACCATTGCGGGTTCAAGTACAGACTTCACCGACCTATCAGTGGGTGACCAACTTCGTGTATTTGCACCTTCGACAACAACCAATTTTACAGGTACTATCAGTATAACAGGTACTGCTGTCACTGGTTCAGCCACAACATTCACCTCAGACCTACGTGTGGGTGACATTCTATATCAAGATGATAACATCACTGTTATTGGAAAGGTGGCATCAATTCAATCTGACACAGCATTAACACTTGAAGCCTCAGGGTCAGGTACTACATTGAATTATCGAGCACGCGCTTTGTTAGGTACAGTAAAAGACATCATCTCTGATACAAGTTTAGTTCTTGAAAATGATGCAGTGAATATCACAGGAACAGGATTAACCTTCTATAAGGATGATACAACAGCTACAGGTTATGTCACGAAGGTGTATGGCACAACGGCTGAAATATTCATAACCTCAGGTAGTTTGGCAACAAACGATACATTCACACGTGGTGCGTCTACATTCACCTTTGATAGTATTGATAACAAGCAAGCTACAGCACTTTCACCTAACTTAGGTATCTTGAGTTTAAATCCCTCAACACAAGTGAAATTATCATACACACTACTTGATACATCAAGTACATATTATCCCGGGTTAGGCGCATATATTACTGTGAACAATAATGATACTGTTGAGTTGCCTAAAGAATTCACAATTTATTCTCATTCAAACACAACAGGAAACATTCCTACATTGAAGATAAAGGCGGAATTATCAACCAATAATTCATTGTTAACACCTGTGTTAGACACACGAAAAATTTCTGTTCTAACATTGGCGAATGACATTGCCGCATCTGGTTCTTCAGATGCCGTGTATGTCACACGAACTGTAACATTGGATGGTGACGGCGCCGATGACTTGCGTGTATTCTTCGATATGATTCGTCCTGAACAATGTTCTGTAATTGTAGAAGCCAAGATGCAGAATGTAGAAGATGATAGACCGTTTGCTGATGTTGATTGGGTAACGTTGAATGAACAGGCTCCTGTTGTATATAATGGTAACATCTATCAGGAATATAGTTACAGTGTGTCAGCTCCTTCATCATTTGCCAAGTTTGCTGTGAAAATTACAATGAACTCCACTGATAAGAGTAAAACTCCTCTCATTAAGAATCTCAGAGCAGTAGCGGTGATTTAATGGAAACGCCATTTGTACGTGATAAGCATTCCAAGGCACTTATAAATACTGACACAACAGTTATTTTTGCTCGGCGTCAAGAAAAGCGTCAAGTGCAGAAGATATCCGAGCTTCAAGAAGAAATTACTGAAGTCAAAAACGACTTATTAGAAATAAAACAATTATTACAATCAATAATCAACAGAGGATAACTTATGGCTACTTTAACGCTTCGCCAAACAGCCCCAGCAGCAGGAACAAACAAAGGTGCCCCACTTACTAATGCAGAAGTTGACGCCAACTTCAACAGTTTAGATGTTGCCAAATTGGAAAAATCAGGCGGCACAATGACGGGAACTTTAGTTCTTGTAACAGGAACAACAACCATTGCTCCTGTAAAACTTGTGTCTGGCACAAACTTAACAACTCCACAAGCAGGTGCCGTCGAATTTAACGGCACGAACTTGTTTTTCACCCCAAGTTCAACACGCAAAACTGTCGCCTTCACTGATAGTAACATCACAGGCACATCGGCAGGTTGGACAACTGGTCGCACCGTGACATTCGCCACAGGCGATGTAACAGGTAACTTCACCATTGATGGTTCTGCAAACGTATCAAACGTAGCGTTAACAATTGCCGCCAACTCAGTTGCTTTAGGCACCGATACTACAGGTGATTATGTCGCATCATTAGTGGCAGGCACAGGTGTTACATTAACAAATAATAGTGGTGAGAGTGCCACACCCACTGTTGCCATTGGTCAAGCCGTAGGAACAGCAAGTAACGTGACATTTGGAAGTATCAATGTGGGCTCAGCAACAGGTGCTGCCACAGGACAAATCAAGGCATCAGGTGACATCATTGCCTTCTCATCCTCAGATGCAGGATTAAAGACAGATGTTGCAGTTATTTCTGATGCTCTCACAAAGGTGAAGGCACTTCGCGGTGTCACATATACTTGGAATGAAGAAGCTAATGCATTAGGATTACATGGGGCAGATACAGGTGTTATTGCACAAGACGTTGCCGGTGTACTACCTGAAGTTGTAACAACCCGTGAAAGTGGTCACATGGCTGTGAAGTATGAAAAGATGATTGGGTTGTTGATTGAAGCCATTAAGGAATTGGATGATAAGTTAAGTAAGTGCAACTGCACTAAGTAATAACACAGGAGAACATAGACAATGGCCATCGTATCCAGCGGGCAAATTTCAATTAAAGATGTAGGCGACGAAAAGGGATTGCCGTCAAGTGAACTATCCCTTCAGTCATTGTCTACAAACAATGTTAACACATTGGATCCTTCTCCTAAGGTGCCTGCTAACACTTCGGGTGCGGTAGGTAATTATCCTGACGGTTCAACACCTCATGCTATCAGTGAGTTTTTTGCCTATAATCATAATTTTACTACTACAACTACCGCGGCACCAACAACTACAACATCCACATCAACAACTACCGCGGCACCAACAACTACAACATCCACATCAACAACTACCGCGGCACCAACAACTACAACATCCACATCAACAACTACCGCGGCACCAACAACTACAACATCCACATCAACAACAACGACGACATCAACAACAGAACCACCAACAACGACGACATCAACAACATCTACAACATCTACAACATCTACAACAGAACCACCAACAACGACGACATCAACAACATCTACAACATCTACAACAGAACCACCAACAACGACGACATCAACAACAGAACCACCAACAACGACGACATCTACATCTACAACATCTACAACATCTACAACATCTACAACATCTACATCAACAACATCAACTACATCAACAACCACAGCGGCGCTCGGTGATTGTTGGACCGTATACAACACTTCACCATTCAACAATCAACAAACCTATGTGTTCGACTATATACCCTATGGTAGTGCTGGATATATACAAGGATCATTGGATTTCGGCCAATTTGTTAATTTATGTGTAGCACCAGGTACGTTGATTGTAGATGTAAGCGGACAAGGTGGATCTACATCAGGTGGATTTGGAGTATGTACCAACGACTCTCAATGTTCAGGCTCACCCCCAGCAACAACTACTACAACTACAACAGCAGCCACAACTACTACAACAGCAGCCACAACTACTACAACAGCAGTCTGTTATAGTTCAACATTGGGACTTTCAGGTGTTCAAGGAAGTATATCTGGAGCCTGTTCAGCCGCAGCACAATTCACATATTATGTGGGTGGAACCAAGTTGTATACTGACTCGGGATGTGGCACGTTTGCAGACGCCGGTTATTATGGCGATGGAGGTGGGGTATACTATCAAGTAACAGGCGCAGGTAACTTGACAGGCCCAACATCGTGCCCAGGCGGAACAACGACAACAACTGCAGCTCCCACAACAACTACAACAGCAGCTCCCACAACAACTACAACAGCAGCAGCAACAACAACTACAACAGCAGCAGCAACAACAACAACGACAACATGTGTCGTGGGTTGTTTACCTGGCACATCAACATGTATAGGTGACGCTGCTGTATGTGACCTTCAAAATGACGATTGCACAATCACATATGGATATTTGGTACAAAACTGTGATCCTGGCTGTTGTTCAGGTGGTGCATGTATCTGCTAAATCATTAACAACAAGGTGATATTTACTTTATGAAAAACTTACGTTATATATCAGCCCAACCTGCCATTGATTATTACACATGGCAGGTTGAGGTTATGATACACAATTTTTTAAAAAATGGTTTAAATCCAAACAATATAGATATTGTATGTTCCATTAAAAACAATCATATCCCTGATGCTTGGATTAAATTAGCTAATCACTATAACACGGTTCGATTCTTTTTTTATAATGATGACAGAGAAAATTCGGTATATATTTCTTCAATTCGTCCACACATTCTACAAAAACATTTTGAGAAGCATCCTTATTTAAAAGATGAAGCCATTATGTATCATGATTGCGATATCATTCTCACGAAGCCCCCACAATGGGACCATTTAGTGCATGACGATGTTTGGTATTTAAGTGACACGCGCTATTACATTGGAGCAGAATATATTAAAAGCAAAAAATGTGGTGTGTACGAACGCATGTGTGAAATTGTAGGTATAAGTGAAGATGTTCCGGTACAATATGAGATGCACAGTGGAGGTGCTCAATATCTCATGAAAAACATTGATGCTGCTTTTTGGAAAAAGGTGTATGAGGATTCTGAAAAATTGTATCAATTTTTTCTTGACCATCTGAAAGCATTTCCTCAAACCGATAAATATCACCCCATACAAAAATGGACTGCTGATATGTGGGCAGTTTTATGGAATGGTTGGTATTTTGGACATGATACCAAAGTGGTGGACGAATTAGAGTTCACATGGCCTATGCACGGTCTTGACTTTTGGGAGAAATGTACTATCATGCATAATGCGGGAGTTACAGGAGAAACAGCAGATAAGGACAGAACTTTTTTTAAGGGTAAGTATGTTGACGGAAAATTACCGTATAATAATATTACTCTTGAAAATTATAACGAAAAGATGTGTACATATAAGTATGTACAAGAAATTCTTGAAACCGCTAAAACGAGTTGTTTACTATGAGATATGATTTTGTTGAAATAGGCACATGCGACTACCACACGTTATTAGAAGGGTGTACACCTGAACAAATAGGTTTGTCAGTCGAACCTGTAAAAACATATCTAGACCGATTACCCGATAAACCTAATGTAACTAAGATAAACGTTGCTATATCAGCAGAAAACAACATAGTAGATTTATTTTGGGTTGAACCCGAAAATCAAGAAAAGTATAATTTAGGTTTCACAAAAGGTTGGGCCACTATAATTAAACCCCACCGAGGTCATTCTGAAGCAAAAAAGATGTTAGAGACAGGAATGTTAACTAACCATAAAATAGAAGCCATCACATGGTCTACCCTTGTGGAACGTTATCAAATCGAATCTGTGGATTTAGTTAAGATAGACACAGAGGGTCATGATTGTGTAGTTGTTAACAGTATACTTGATTCTTCTGTTCATCCAATACAAATAGAGTTTGAAATAACACATTGCTTAAAAGAAGAATTGGCTCAGACATATTCACGCCTTCAAAAAAATAGATATACATTAATTATAGAAGGTGAAGATGCCGTATGGAGAAGATGAATGATACCAAAAATAATTCATCAAATATGGGTAGGGGATTTTAAATTACCCAAGCGAGAACAGAAACTAGCAAATGAAATAAAAGAGATGCACTCGGATTACGAATATATTTTCTGGTCTTCGCCCCCACCATTATCTAAAAATATTCAAAATTGGTATGACAAATTCTACTCAATAAAAAACTATGCTTTTTGTGCAGACTTGTTACGTATTTGGGCTGTTAAAGAATTTGGAGGATTCTACTTGGATATTGATTTTAAACCGGTGAATTCATTGGACGATTTTTTAAATTATGATGGGGTATTTTTATACCACAACGAAGGCGACTTAACTATTCCAAATAATGTATTTGGTGCAAAAAAAGATTTAGATGTTCTAGAATACTGTACACAACAAATAAATGATAGCAATAATTGGTATGGGCCTAGTTGGTTTGGTAGTGTTGTTAAATCTTCTTTAGGGTATAGTTATGAAACCACACACGAAGTTATTAAAAACAAGATGAGGGAAAAGAATATAGAATATTTTGTGTACGGAGAATTTGAAAATAAATATGCAAAACATTTATCATTGTACAGTTGGTCGCCTGAAATTTGGAATAGATTAAATAACCAGGAACAGTTATGAAAAAAGTTAGTTTTGTCTGTACATCATTTAGAAGATATACATGTGTCAATAGAATCATTGCGCAGTTTAATGCACAAACATACCCAAACAAAGAACTGATTATCCTAAATACAGATATGGAATATCCTATGTCATTGGGATTTTCTGATGACCGTATTGTATTAATAAACAATAACACTGATATGCAAACAGGTCTTCCGTATACTAATCGAGGACAAATTTGTCGTGATGCAGTAATCTACGCCACAGGTGATTATTTCATGTTGGCTGATGATGACGACATTTACCTACCTTGGCATATTCAACAAGCTGTAGATAAAATAGAAGAAGTGGGTACAGATGCATGGAAACCTCAAAAAAGTTTCTTTGCCACTCAACATAAATTAGAACTTACACAAAATACATTGGAAGCAAGTGTTATTGTGAAAATGCCTCGGATTCGACAAATTGGATTTCGCTCAGACATCACAGGATATGAGGGATTGAGTTGGTATACTAAATTACGCGATGAAAAACAATTAGATGAACATTACACACACTACGTTCCCTCATATTGTTTCAATTGGTCAGACCCACATGAAATAGCAGGACATAAACAAAGTGGAAATATTAATGACCCCAATAATTTTGAACAACATAAAGCAGCATCACAAGATTATGCAAAAGAACCTTTACGTAATGACATGAACCTCACCGACGTATATGAAAAATATTACGTCTTTTTACGAAATAATAGTGAACTATTTCCTAGTGATTTAATCCTTAAATATGTGAAAGAATAATGCAACCAAACACATTTCCTGATGTAGCCAACATCATTGATACATCGTCTGTGCCCATTTTAATACTTGTGATATCTGAAGGGTGTGAAAATGGATTAAAACCAGAACAGCAGCAGTTAGAACAAAAGCTACAAGAACATCCTACACCTGTGGTATATTACACCATGTGTATCCCAGAACATCTCATGGGATTTCCTCGTGCCCAAACTCCCACATTATACTATTTTCTTCCGAAAAATCAAACTCCTGTGTTCTGGCGATTTGCCATATTCAATAACACATTGAATGATGATTTAAACATCATCACAAAAATGATGACAGGATTGACATATGAACAAGCTCGTTTCACACCTGAAGAACAAGAAACCATTTTAAAGGTTGATTATTTTTTAGAACAGGAGAAGGAAACCCTTCATAAGTTTCCTTCAGTATTTCAACAGGCACGGAATCTTGCCAAAGAAATGTGGAAAACAGGAAAAAACGCCGCAAAAGGATTGCCTGTCATTGTTCCTACTGAAGTGGGATTTGAACGTATGAATATTTGTCAGTCATGTGACAAGTTGGAAAAAGATGCATTTCGCTGTACTGAGTGTGGTTGTTTCATGAAAACCAAGACTCAACTCGCCTCAGCGTCATGTCCATTAAATAAATGGGCACCGCATGTATAAATACTATAGAACGATTAATTAGGATTTCTCAATGGCAACGTTAACATTACGAACAGTTAAAGGATCAACATTAACACATCAAGAACTTGATGACAATCTCTCAAACTTGAATAGTTTCAAGGTTGAAGGTCGTGCAGGAACGTTAACAACAACAAGTACGTCATTAAATCAACTATTGGATTCTGTTGCAGCATCTTCTGTTAGAACATTGCGATACATTGTTCAAGTTGCCAACACAACTACGAGTGAGTTTCATGCCACATCTCTCATGATTATTCATGATGGAACCACTGTGTATTTAACTGAATATGGCACTGTATTGACAGGAAACTCTTTGGCAACATTTGATGCTGATATTAATAGTGGAAATCTTCGTATTTTAGTTACGCCTACAAATGCATCATCAACGGTGTTTCGTTTTTCTGCTATGACAATTCAGGCATAATTTCAAAAACTATAAATATTCAACATATGGCAACTGCTCGTAATTTAGTTATTGACCAAGGTAGTACATATTCAATTTCCATTGAACTGTCTGACGCCTTGGGCAATCCTTTAGATTTAACTGATTATACCATTCGTGCTCAAATGCGTAAAAGTTATGGGTCGAATACGTATACTCAATTCACAACTTCTGCAGGTGATGAACCTGAGAATGGGGTGATTACATTATCATTAACATCAACTCAAACAGGAGCATTACGTTTTGGTCGATATGTCTATGATATTGAAATTGAAAATGATGATGTAATTACCAGAGTTCTTGAAGGGATAGTAACCGTAACACCCGAGGTCACACGATAATGGCACTCAAAGTACAAGTATCAACACCTCAAAGAATTAATACAAATGTAAAAAAGGTTTCGTTACCTCTAGTTAATTTAGAAGAATTGAAGAACGTGAATAAAGATAATTTAGAAGATGGCGCCACTTTGATATGGAATGAAACGGAACAACGTTGGGATGCACAGCAAATTCAAGCATCAGCAACGAATATAGATGGCGGAACATATTAAAAAACCCACAGGAGATTTTCCATGTCAACAGTAATTCAAATTAAGCGTTCTTCAGGATCAACAGCACCAGCAACATCTGCCTTAGCAGAAGGCGAATTAGCGTATAGTCAAGACCGCTCCAACAGCGGCGCCGGCGCTATTCTCTACATCGAATCTGTAGGTTCAGACGGTACTACCCAAGTTATTGATAAAGTAGGTGGTAAATACTACACCAACACAGTTGATGCCTTCTTAGTTCCTGCCACAGGAACAGTGGGCGCAAAGGTGGAATTAAAGGATGCCGATGCTACACATTCTGTCACATTAAAGGCACCTAACACAGTTGCAGCCAACGTTACATACACATTACCTTCAACATTCAGTGCAGACCAATATTTAAAGACTGACGGTTCAGGTAATCTTTCATTTGCTGCCGTTCCATCAGGATCCTTCACAATTGCAGGTGACACAGGTACTGACAATTTCACAACAGGTGAAACATTAACATTCACCGGTGGCGAAGGTATTGATACATCAATTACCGATAACGTAGTAACAATTTCAGCAGAAGATGCATCTGATACCAACAAGGGTATTGCATCATTCAACAGTACCAACTTCACAGTATCATCAGGTAACGTTGTTATCAACTCAGTACAAGCCACAAAGGTTGATATTGCAGGCGGCACATCATTAACATCATTGGCTGATTCAGATGAATTCTTGGTCTATGATGCCTCAGCAGAAGCAAATCGTCGCATCACAGCAGAAAACGTTGCAGATTACATCTATGCCGGATTGTCAGGTGATATCAGTGTAACTGAAGCAGGTGTAGTTTCTATTGCCGCTAACTCAGTAGCACTAGGTACAGACACAACAGGTAACTATGTTGCTACTGTTGCGGGTACAGCAAATCAAATTTCCATCACTGGCTCAGGCTCAGAAACGGCTGCTGTTACAGTTGCATTAACTGAAGATGTGGCATTGGTAGGTGATTTGACAGTTGGTGGTAACGACATCAAGATGAGTGGTGGCACAACAGCCATTACATTCTCAGGCTCAGGTGACGTTGCAGTAGCAGGTGATTTAACTGTTACAGGTAATGACATCAAGTCCTCATCAGCCACAGCACTTACTCTTTCAGGTGCTGATGTCGCAGTTGCAGGTGATTTGACAGTTACAGGTAACGATATCAAATCCTCATCAGCAACAGCACTCACATTGTCAGGCGCCAATGTTGAAGTTAAGGGTGATTTACAAGTTACAGGTAACGATATCAAGTCATCAACAGGCGCAACTGCCTTGACACTTGATGGCGCCAACGTAACTGTGGCAGGTAACTTAACAGTTAACGGTTCATCAACAATTGTAAACTCAACAACTGTAACAATTGATGACGTACTCTTGAAGTTGGCTGATAACAACACAGGTAACTCAGTTGACTCAGGTGTCTATGCTGAATATGTTGAATCATCAACAACGAAGTATGCTGGTTTCTTCCGCGATGCGTCTGATAACAACATCTTCAAGTTCTTCAAAGGATTAGAATCAGAACCATCAACAACTGTTAACGTAAGTGGTACAGGTTACTCAGTTGGTACAATCTTAGCCAACTTGACAGGCGGTACTGTTTCAAGTCTAGCTTCAGCAATCGGTGTTGCAGATGGTGGTACAGGTGCTTCAACATTGACAAGTAACGGTGTATTGTATGGTAATGGCACAGGCGCCATTCAAGCAACAGCAGCAGGCACAAACAATTACTTCTTGAAGTCAAACAATGGCACACCAAGTTGGTCAAATGTCATTGATGGTGGTACTTACTAATAATCTGAATAGAGACTCGTTATGGACACACAAAAACTTTTAAACAAGTACATCGCCTCTTTGGGTGAACAAGTCAAACAGTTAACAATGGAAAAAACAATGTTATCTGCCCAACTTGCTCTCACCCAAGAGGAGTTGGAAGAAATGAAAAAGAAGTTAGATACTTCCCCGGCATCTGAAGAAAATAGTCAATGGCAACAATAATTAAACTTAAAAGAAGCGAGTTAGCATTAGCTATACCAACCGTCAATGATTTGGCGGTTGGTGAACTTGCTATAAATTCAATTGATAAAATCTTTTATATTAGAAAATCAAATGATGAAATTGTACCTGTTGCCAATTACGTTGATATTGATCCAAGTGAAATTGACACCCGTTTAGATGCTGTTGAAACTGCTTTGTTAGGCTCAGTGTTCCCGTCAGGAGATTACGGGGATTTAGATGCTTTAACTGTAGATGCGTTTGGCGTCTTAGTGAGTAGATCCTATGATTGTTTAACGACACCGGCAGGATCTTTGTTAGAAACAGATTTAGAAAGTCTTTAATATAAAATATAGAGATACAGGAGATTTATAGATGCCAACACAGGTGCAGTTTCGTAGAGGAACAACAACACAAAATAATAATTTCACCGGCGCTGCGGGTGAAATTTCGGTAGACACAACTCTTAAAACTCTACGTGTTCATGATGGCACCACCCAAGGTGGGTTTTCTTTGGCAAAATCTGATTTGTCTAATACAACAGCCATTACACCTACAAGTGTGTCTACATTAACAAACAAAACTGTTACGTTAGGTAATAACACAATAACAGGGACTATTGCAGAATTTAATACCGCGTTAACTGACAGCGATTTTGCCACGTTAGCGGGCACAGAAACATTAACAAACAAGACGCTAACAAGTCCTACGCTAACAAGTCCTACACTGACAACACCTACGTTGGGTGTGGCATCAGCAACATCGGTTGCATTGGCTAACGGTATTCTTCGTTCAGCTACACTGACAACCTCCGCCACAACAGCAAATCAAGTAGCGGATAGTATTGCAATTGCAACGTATAGAAGTGTGAAATATCAAATTTCCATCACATCAGGTTCTGCATATCATATGACTGAAGTAAGTATCATCCACGATGGAACTGATGCATACATCACTGAATATGGTACTATTTTGACAGGGGTATCATTGGCGTCATTTGATGCAGATATCTCAGGGGGCAATCTTCGTCTGTTGACAACACCTGCAAATGCCTCAACGGTGTATAAGATTGTAGCAACAGCAATCAATGTCTAATGGCTATCCAATCATCAGGTGCCGTTTCTCTAGGGAACATTAACCAAGAATTGGGGCGAAGCCTTACTGCCAGTATAGGATTACGTTTGGCAGAAATAGGCTCATATGTAACAATAAATACCGGTTCAACATCTAGACCAAATGGTCAAGCACCCCACACAATGTCAGAATGGCGGGGGTATAACCATACAGCCTCAGTGGGTCCCACTATAACCAATGCGGTAACATATGATAGTGGGGCAGGTAACAACTATGTTTACTCACTATCTTTTTCCATACCGAGTTCAGGCCCCTATTATATACAGGTGCAAAATATTACAACAGGTAGTTATTCCGGATTATATGGATTCAGTGGTACAACAGGTACGGTAAACGCTAGTACAGAGGTAGCCTGCCAGAATGTATCTTTTCGTATGCGATTATACAATTATAACACAGGACAATATTTACCTTTTGGGCCCACATATACACTTTATGCCCCACCACCTCAATACGGGGAATATTTGTCAACTGCATATTGTAGTGGATATACTCTGTATGGAAATTTTGCTAATGGGAATTGTGGTTCATATGTAGATGTTGCTGAATATGATTCTCCCACATGTGGTTATACTGGAGGTGGTGGCGGTTCTTGTGGGGGAAACCACACCGGTAGTGCATGTTGTAGTGCAAATGGCACGGGATTCTGGGCATTTAATAGTGATTGTGGTGATAGTTCGAGAGTTGATTTATATTATGACTCAAATGCATGTTACTATACTGGAGATGGTAGTTGTGTATCCCACACAGGAACATATAATAATGGAGTATATATCTATTATATGACGAATGGGTGTTTAAGTTATTTTGTTGGTTCCTGCTAACTTTTATTATCATGCCTAAAACAATAAGTAATTTTCTTACACAGTCTGAACGTCTAGACTGTCTCGCAGAATCATTAGAAATTTCAGAATACATTATTCTGAACTCTACCATAGATATGGCTATGTGTATAAAGTATAGACATCATGTAACTGAATATTTCAACAATGAAAATCTACAAATTGCAGGAACAATCAAAATATCACACCAATCCACTAAGATAAATCTTAACGATATCATACAGAATAATGTGTTTCCTATTACACCCACTCACATGGCTGTAGTATCATTGGCCGCGCTTTCTCCGCAGGACAGAGTTATGCATATTCGTCAAGGGGATGAGTTTATTATGGAACCATTTCCTTTAGAACTTGACCAGGGGTGCGTACACGCACTTCAAAATCATACACATCTAGTCATCCCCACAAAATATTGGATAGACAATAGTGATGTAACACTATCAGCCGATAGCTGTGTGAGATTGTATCTACTATATGGTAATATAAATACACAGTAACCCTGCCACCGAGGATAGAGAATCATGGCAACCACAAAACGTTTTGTCGCAAAAAATGGATTAGATAACAACGCTCAAAGTATTACAAATGTAGGTGTTGCAGGAGCAACTCTTACAATGTCAAACGCCCACAGTTTGACATTAACAACATCAGGAAATTCAACATTAACAGTTCCCTCAGGATCAGCCACATTACTTTCTAGTGGTGGTGCATTGGGAACTCCCAGTTCAGGCACATTAACCAACTGCTCAGGACTTCCTGTATCAACAGGTATTTCAGGATTGGGCACAGGTGTTGCCACATTCTTAGCAACACCATCAAGTGCCAACCTATTAGCGGCTGTCACAGATGAAACAGGCACAGGCGCATTGGTGTTTGCCAATACCCCAACACTTGTCACACCCACGTTAGGTGTGGCAACAGCAACTAGTGTCAACAAAGTTGCCATCACAGCTCCCGCGACATCAGCAACATTAACCATTGCTGATGGCAAGACATTAACAGCAAGTAACACATTGACACTTACAGGTACCGATTCAAGTTCTGTGGCATTTGGCGCAGGCGGTACCGTGGCATATACATCAAATAATCTCAGTGCATTTGCCTCAACATCATCGTCTGAATTGGCAGGAGTACTTTCAGACGAGACAGGTACAGGCGCCTTGGTATTTGCCAATACCCCAACACTTGTTACACCTGTTCTTGGTACACCTACGTCAGGTACTTTATCAAACTGTACCGGTCTTCCTGTATCAACAGGTATTTCTGGATTGGGTACAGGTGTTGCCACATTCTTAGCAACACCAACAAGCGCAAATCTTCTTGCAGCAGTCACAGATGAAACAGGCACAGGTACTTTAGTATTCTCTGCTAGCCCTACATTCACAGGAACCGTTAGCGCCGCTAATTTGACATTGAGTGGCGATTTAACTGTGAACGGTACAACTACTACAATTAATTCAACAACAATTTCTGTTGACGATAAGAATATTGAATTAGGTGCTGTTTCATCTCCTTCCAATACAACGGCTGATAATGGTGGTATCACATTAAAAGGTACAACAGACAAAACATTTAATTGGGTAAACTCTACAGGTGCCTGGACAAGTTCTGAGCACATTGAAATTGCCTCGGGTAAGAGTTTGTTCCTCAAAGGTTCAACATCAGGAACCATCACAGTATCTCCTGCTGCAACAGCAGGCACTAACACTCTTACTATCCCAGCAGTAACAGGTACTGTTGTTACAACAGGTGACACAGGAAGTGTCACAAACACCATGTTGGCGGGAAGTATTGCTAATACTAAACTTACTAATAGTACCATCTCAGGTGTGGCGTTAGGTAGTAATTTAAATACATTGACAATTGGTACTGGGTTGTCAGGCACAAGTTATAACGGATCCGCAGGTGTCACAATTGCCAATACAGGTGTCACAAGTAACGTGGCAGGTACAGGTATTTCTGTGTCAGGTGCTACAGGTGCTGTCACTATCACCAACTCAGGTGTAACAAGTGCTGTTGCGGGCACAGGTATTTCTGTGTCAGGCGGCACCGGTGCTGTCACCATCACCAACTCAGGTGTAACTGCTGTTAACGGCAGTACAGGTTCTGTCACTGTAGCGGCAACCAATCAAACGATGAACATTGGTACCACGGCCGTTGCCATTAATCGAGGTTCGGCAAACTTAGCGTTGACAGGTATTTCAAGTGTGGCAATGCCAGGCTCAACATCAGGTACAGTGACATTACAACCTGCAGCAACAGCAGGCACCACAACAATCACATTACCCGCTACAACAGGTACTGTGATTACATCAGGTGATTCAAGTACAGTTACGAATACCATGTTGGCAGGCAGTATTGCCAACGCTAAGTTGTCTAACAGTTCCGTTACTGTCACAGCGGGCACAGGTATGTCAGGCGGCGGTTCTGTTGCACTTGGTAGTTCAATAACCTTGACAAATGCGGGTGTCACAGGTATCACTGGAGGAACAGGTGTGTCTGCATCAGCCTCAACAGGCAGCGTAACGGTGTCTATCGGACAAGCAGTAGCAACATCCTCAAACGTACAATTCAATAGTATAGGTGTCAATACAGGGGCATCAGGTACAGCAGGTGAAATTCGGGCAACAAACGAAATCACAGCCTATTACTCTGACGCACGACTAAAGAACTTCCATGGGAAGATTGAAAAGGCAGGTGAAAAGGTAGCGGCATTAAATGGTTACTACTTCACAGAAAATGAACTTGCCAAGTCATTGGGATATAGTAATGATAAGATGCAAATCGGTGTAAGTGCCCAAGAAGTGCAGGAAGTATTACCTGAAGCTGTGGCATCTGCTCCCATTGATGATAAATATTTGACGGTAAAGTATGAAAAACTTGTTCCTCTTTTGATTGAAGCTATCAAGGAATTACAAGCTGAAGTTGCTGAATTGAAAAAGCAAAGATAATAGGAGTACGTCATGGGGTTACTACCAGCAACTGGTTCCGCTATAACGATGGGCCGTGTGCGTAATGCATACGGCCTATCAGGAGCAGCTCGATTACGTGCTGACTTGGCACAGGCGGTTAATAACAATCCTGTAGGTACTGCACCAAACATTAATCTATCAGGTCAAGTACGCCTATCTATTGATTTTGGTGGAAGAACCACGCCTTTCAACTACTAATATACATATTGACAAATAGATATTAACATATTATATTTTTACTATTCTTTTTGTGGAGTGAAACATGAGTACAATTACATTTGAACAATTATTAGATGTCATCAACGAAAACCCATCGGAATATGAAGAACGATATGTCCGATGGGTTACCGTTGCCCATGATAAAAAGAAGTTAACTGAACTTCTGTATGAATTGAAATATCTAAAGGAAGAAAACAAGTGGCCTGAAAGAATACAACTACTTGAAGAAATTCTTGAAGAAACAGGGCATGAACATTGCTACAATCTTTTGGTGAATGAGCCACAAACCGCTCGTTTCGCTTTGATTGAAAAATTTGCTCGTCAAGCCGCCATGGAAGTATTAATTTTTGACCGATATGGTATTGAAACATTAAATATCATCACACAACTCCCACTTGCTGATTATCAATTGGTGGTGAAGCGAGTTTATGAAATTGTCACGATGATTCGTGACATCACAACATCCACTACATCATTGGCACAAGGATTGGCGGGTGTATGAAGAAGAACATTTATGGTTTGAGTGCATGGAGATTTCAACCCACGAAATTGGCAATTCTTGTTCCATGTCGAGAAAATATGTACAGTTTATTCGCATCATCACTTGTTGAATTAGTGAAAACAACAACGATGGTGGGTATTGATGTGCATGTACTTTATAATCAAAGTACTATTCTATTAACCCAACGAGAAAAGTTGGCACAACAAGCACTTGAAATTAACGCTGATTATGCCCTATGGCTAGATTCTGACATGTTATTTCCCAGCAGTGCAGCATTACGATTAATGGGACACAATAAGGATGTTGTCTGTTCCAACTACATGAAACGTTCTGTTCCTTTACAGACAGTTGCCTATCCTGAACGAGGTGACTGGGACAATTGGTTGCCATTGGAATATGACCAAGAATTACAAGAAGTTGAGGGGGTTGGCATGGGGTGTGTCATGATGAAAACCGAAGTGTTAACAAAAATTCAACCTCCCTATTTTGCTTTTGAGTATAAAGATAAAGAATGGCATGGTGAAGATTTCTACTTCCAAAAGAAATTACGCGATGCGGGATATAAGATTTGGGTGGACATGAATCTCAGCCGCCAAGTACGTCATGTAGGACAATGGGCGTTTGGTCCATCCATTGATGTGAATGACGAAAAGATTGTTAAAAAACATAAAGCTAAAATGAAGAAGGAGTCATAATATGTTGAAAGGTGAAAGTTGGTTAGCCCATAGTGATTTGTTCACGAAATATTGGATTGTTGAAACAAAGCCATGGGTTCGTTCTCTTGGCTGGTTCACTGATTTTGAACAGACAGTCCGAGATTCTAAAGGGTGGGCTCAGGCGGGTGAAAAGGAACTCACCATTTATGAATACATCAATGTGTTGGAAGAAAAAGGCTCAGAGAGAAAAATTTATCAGCATGCCAATGGCAAGTGGCAACACATTTCAGCTCCTTTAGTATTCGTTGTTCGAAAAAATGATGAACTTGTATTCATTGCAGGTTGGGCAGGAGACCCCAAAACTATCAGAGAATATCAATCTCAAAGTGTGGATCCATGGGACTGGCCGGAAAAGATTATTGTTGATGTCAATCCTCTAGCAGCAATTCACACATTGAAATTTAATCGCACAGAAAATTTAGAAACTCCTGTATTTTTTGCCAGTAACGGCGAAACAAATGCAGATGAGAATTGGGAACACCTTGTTAAAATGTGTCCGCGAGCTGTCCGTATTGATGGAATTAACGGTCGTAGAAAAATGTTTTTACGCTGTGTGGATTTATCAGAAGGGGCATCCCACTTCTTTGTAGTCACAGGAAAAAACAAATTAACTGACAAAACAATTTTTGATTATCCAGTAAAAGATGCACCGCGGGCACATCTCGTATTTAATGCTAAAAATATGAGTAATCGTCTAGAATATGGACACATGGGTGTCGTGGCATATAATACCGATTTGGTTCTTAGCACCCCTGAAAACTTTGGTCTGGACTTCACCTCATATAGTCCCATTCATACAGTGCCGCGAACCGTATCAGAAGCCACATTTGCCACTAGTCCATTTGAGGCTTGGCGAACAGCATTCCGTGAGTGTGTGAAACTCACGTTACGAAATTCAATAAATGACCAACATTGGTTGGCACGTTGGATGGCGTTTGCCGAGGGAGTTCATAGTAATTGGGTACTTATTGGTGCAAAAGAAGGGCATGAATTTGCTCTACGATATAAAGATTCCCCCGATGAATTACGGAACACTGTTGATTGGAATTGGCTTGATAATCACTTCAAAACAACGCACACATAATCAATTCTTATAAATAGTTATTGTACTCATATCAATAGTTGAGGAAGATTATGACAGCAATAACCACACGACAACAATTAAAAGATTATTGTTTGCGTCGTTTAGGGTATCCCGTCATTGAAATCAATGTAGATGACGACCAAATAGAAGATAGAATTCAAGATGCCATTGACTTCTTTCATGAGTATCATTTCGATGGGGTGGAACGTGTTTATTTCACCCCAAAAATCACTTTATCTGAACTCTTTCTTTCAGGTATTTTAGGTGAAAATTTTGAGATAGGTGAGACCGTAGAAGGGGCAACATCAGAAGCCATAGGTGTTGTTGTTAGAAAATCACCTGGTATTTTAGTTATTAAAGGAGATGATCCTTTAAGACCTTTCGTTGCTAGTGAAGTTATTACAGGTTCCAATTCAGGATTTTCAACTACACTTCGAAACACGAATCCATATTTTGCAGGAACATTTGCAAAAAAATATTTTGATGTAGCGGACCCGGTCACAGGTGTTATCCGCGTTTTCCCATTGGGGTCAGCAGGATCAAGTTCAGCAGGCACCACAAATATTTTCAATGTTGTATATCAATTCAGATTGAATGACATGTATAATTTGTTGTCATCTGATGTTACATATTACAATCAAGTGAAAATGCACTTACAATTACTTGATGATATGTTTGCGGGTAATAGAACTATTCGTTTCAATAGAAAAATGAATCGTTTGTATATTGATGTAAATTGGGAAGAAACTTTCTCTGAGGGTGATTATGTGGCAGTTGAGGCTTTTGTGATGGTTGAACCAGAAACATTCACAGAAGTATATAATGATATGTTTTTAAAGAGATATGCCACAGCCCTTATCAAACGTCAATGGGGTACAAACTTAAAGAAGTTCCAAGGTATGCAACTTCCGGGCGGCGTTCAAATGGATGGACAACGTATGTTCGAAGAATCCATGGAAGAAATTCGTCAAATCGAAATAGAAATGCAAAGTCGTTACGAACTTCCTGTTGACTTTATGGTGGGATAATGCCAACCAATTTTTATTTTCAAAGCGGTAACACCTCGGGAGTTACCAATGAACAGCGACTCTTGGAAGATTTAATCATTGAAAGCATCAAGATTTATGGTCATGATGTATACTATCTTCCTCGTTCATCAGGTAATCAAGATAATGTATTGGGAGAAGATGTATTAAGTCGCTTTGATACTGCCATTCCATTAGAAATGTATTTGGCAAACATTCAAGGATGGGACGGCAATGGTGAACTATTCACAAAGTTTGGTATCAATGTAAATGACCAAGCCACATTCGTTGTTTCAAAACGTAGATGGGAAGATAGTGTAGGAGCCAGTCCCCCGGAATTACTACAACTCCCATCTCGTCCCGCTGAAGGAGATTTAATTTATCTCCCGAAAACTAACAGTATGTTTGAAATTAAGTTCGTGCAACACCTTGATCCATTCTATCAATTAGGCAAATTTTACATTTACAGTATGAGTTGTGAATTGTATCAATATAGTTCAGAAGTGTTTTCAACAGGTGTTGCAGAAATTGATGTCACAGTTGACACCATTACACAAGATGCCTATGAATATGAAGTGTTAACTCAAACAGGCGGCAGGTTGTTAACACAAGCAGGATTCTCAATTATCAAACAAGATTTCAAAACAATTGATAATGTACCGTTTTCTGATACAGAATTTTTCGAATCTGAAGGCAGCGACATTCTTGATTTTTCTGAAGTTAATCCATTTGGTGAATACTAATGTTTAATAATCGTCACTTCTATCATCAACATATACGTAAGGCTATTATTGCTTTTGGTACGTTGTTTAATAACATCACATTACGTAGAATAAACGCCGAAGGTGAAGTTGCACAAAGTTTGTTTGTGCCATTAAGTTATGCCCCAAAGCAAAAGTTCATAGACCGTATTCGTGAAGCTCCTGAACTAGAAACAGGTCGTGCAACGTTTCAAATTACATTACCCCGTATGGGATTTGAAATAACAAATTTTAATTATGATGCATCTAGAAAATTAGCTGTTACACAAAATGTTCGTTCAGTTGATACAACAGGTACAACAAATACGGGTGTTCGCTATTCATATATTTCTACCCCATATAACATGGGGATTAGTTTAAGTGTGTTTGCAAAAAATCAAGATGATGGATTACAAATTGTGGAACAAATTCTCCCCTATTTCAATCCTGATTTCAATGTCACAATTAATGAAATTCCTGAACTGGGCGTGAAACGTGACTTACAAATTGTACTGGATAACATCAGTTATCAAGATGAGTGGGAGGGAGGATTTGATAAGCGGTTGAGTGTAATTTGGGATTTGAACTTTACAATTAAAATGAACTTCTTTGGGTATGTGCAAGATGCCAATCTCATCAAGAAAACAATACAAAACATATATACAGATTATGGATTGTTTGAAGGACAACCTCCTACAAATACTCAGGTTGGTAGAAGAATCACAACTACCACAGACCCAGAAAATGCAACACCTATAGATAATTATACATTCGTACAAGAATTTGATGACATTTTTTCGAGTGAAATATGAGCTTTGATAAGTTAGATGAAAAATTTCAAGTTGTTTCAACGACAGTAGACGAGGTGGAAGAAAAGACATCTCCTGTAATAGAAGATGATGCCCAACACGCCCGTGAAACATTGAGAAATTTAATTGATAAGGGGAATGAAGCCATTGACGGTATCTTACATATTGCAAAAAACAGTGACCATCCCCGAGCATATGAAGTTGCAGGACAACTCATTAAGACTGTTTCTGATACTGCCAAGGATTTACTTGAAGTTCAAAAGCGGAAAAAAGAATTGGAAAAAACAGATAAACCAAAAATACAGACACAAAACAATTTGTTCGTTGGTTCAACTCATGAGTTATTGAAAGCCATGAAGAAAGTCAATGAACCCATTACAATACAGGATGTAAATGATTGAAGAAAACAATTCGTACCATGGCAATCCTAACTTAAAACCTGTTGGTCATCAACACCAGTTCACACCAGAAGAAATTCAGGAATTTGTGAAGTGTCAAGAGGATCCAATTTATTTCATTGAGAATTATTGTCACATTGTTACACTTGACCATGGATTACAACTTTTCAAACTGTACGGTTGTCAGAAAACGAAAGTTAATGTTATTCTGAATAATCGTAAAGTGGTACTTATGGAAGGGCGTCAGCAAGGAAAAACTATCACGGCTGCCGCATGTATCCTATGGTATACATTATTTCAAGAGAGTAAAACTGTAGCAATTCTAGCCAATAAAGGTAGTGCTGCGCGTGAAGTATTAGACCGTTATCAAATCATGTATGAACATCTTCCCATCTGGATGCAACAAGGAGTTCGTACTTGGAACAAAGGTAACGTTGAGTTGGAAAATGGAAGTAAGGTGTTTACTGCTGCCACAACAGGATCCGGTATTCGTGGTAAGTCTGTTAACTGGCTGTATATTGACGAAGCTGCCATTATCCCGAACAACATTGCAGAACAATTCTTTGCGTCTGTATATCCGACAATTTCTGCCGGTACAACAACCAAGATTCTGCTAACATCCACCCCATTAGGTTACAACCATTTTTGGAAATTCTGGAACGAAGCTGAAAAGGGTAAAAACGGGTTCGTTCATCACTTTATTCCATATTGGGAAATTCCGGGTCGTGATGAAGCCTGGGCAGAAGAACAAAGAAAGACGTTGGGTGATGTGAAATTCAATCAAGAAGTACTATGTCAGTTTTTGGGTTCTACAAACACGTTGATTAATGGCGCAACACTGGCATATATGAGTAGTATGGATCCTGTGTTTTACAATGAAATGGGGTTGTCCATTTATACTGAACCCAGCAAAGATAGAATGTATGTCATTTGTGTTGACGTTGCCCGAGGTGTGGGAGGAGATTATTCGGCATTCACCATTGTTGATGTCACTGAGATGCCGTATAAACTTGTAGGTAAGTTTAAAAACAATACCATTTCTCCCATGTTGTTCCCAGATGTCATTGTGAAAGCTGCACGAGATTACAATAATGCATATATACTTGTAGAAACAAATGACATTGGCGGACAAATTGCAGACATTCTACATATTGAACATGAATATGAAAATATGCTCTGTACAATACAAGAAAACAAACAAACCTACATTAGTCCAGGATTTGCCAAATCCACAACAATGGGTGTTAGAACCACAAAGTCTGTGAAACGTCAAGGGTGTTTCGCCATCAAATCTCTCCTCGAGGAGAAAAAACTAAATATATTTGACGCCGAAACCATTCATGAATTTTCAACATTCATTGAGAAAAATGGTACATTCGTAGCTGACGAAGGATATCATGATGACTTAGTGATGACGTTAGTACTATTTGGTTGGCTTACCACAAACCAATATTTCCGCGAACTCACAGACATCAACGTTCGTGAGAGAATCTACAAACAACAAATGATGCAAATTGAAGATGAACTGACACCATTTGGTTTCATAGATGACGGCACTTCAGAATCCATATTTGTTGAGAACAATATTGTGTGGTCAACCGATAAATCTTTGCCATGGAACAACATCTACAAGAATTAAAGTATTTTGAAGGTGTGTAAAGTTATAAATATTATAAACCATAGTGTAATCACGCCCTGAAAATACTATTAAGATTTCAATCACTAACAGGAGAATAAAATGGCATTTCAATTATCACCAGGCGTACTTGTAGTCGAAAAAGACCTAACAGGTATCGTTCCTGCTGTTGCCACATCAATAGGTGGCTACGTAGGAGCCTTCCAATGGGGTCCGGTAGAACAAATCACAACCATCAGCAACGAAGCTGAACTCGTCAAAACATTTGCAAAGCCAAACAATACAGTTGCCGCTAGCTGGTTCTCAGCCGCCAACTTCTTGGCATATGGCAACAACTTAAAGGTTGTTCGCTCAGTAGGTAGTAATGCAAAGAATGCTGTAACATCAGGCACAGCAATTCTCATCAAGAACGAAGACCAATGGGAAGCACAATATTCAAACGGCGCCGCATCAGTAGGTGAATGGGCTGCTAAGTTCCCAGGTGTTCTAGGTAACTCATTAAAGGTGTCAGCATGTGACGCTTCAGGCTTCTCAGCATGGACCTATCGCACAGAATTCGACGCAGCACCTGGCACATCAGACTTCCTCGTGAATTTAGGAAACACTGAAGCCGGCGACGAAATGCACATTGTCGTTGTTGACGAAGATGGTTTATGGACAGGCACACCTGGTACTGTACTAGAAAAGTTTGCATTCGTTTCAAAGGGTAGTGACGTTAAGAAGGCTGACGGATCAAATGCATTCTATCGTGATGTACTTCGTGGTTCACGTTACGTATATTGGATGGATCATCCTGCAGGAACAAACTGGGGCAGTGCTGCATCAGCATCAATCGAATATGATGGCTTAGGATCAGACGATTGGTCACTTGCCAATGGTGTTTCTGACGATGCACCATCAACCGGCGCACTTCAAACAGGTTGGGACTTATTTGCCAATGCAGAAATCGTTGATGTAAATCTTCTATTCAACGGTCCTAACGCATTAGCAGTTGGACAATACATGATTCAAACTGCTCAAGCACGTATGGATTGCGTAGGTTTCGTTTCACCTCTCTTAGCATCTGTATTAAATAACGCAGGCAGCGAAGCTGAGGACATCATCACAGACCGTCAAGATACATTAAATGTCAATACATCATATGGTGTTATGGACTCAGGTTGGAAATATCAATACGACAAGTACAATGATTTGTATCGTTGGGTTCCATTGAATGCCGACATTGCAGGTCTCTGTGCACGTACTGACACCATTGCCGATCCTTGGTTCTCACCAGGTGGTTTAAATCGTGGTCAAATCAAGAATGTTGTGAAGTTGGCATATTCACCTGACAAGACTGACCGCGATGAACTATATAAGAATGGCATCAACCCAGTTGTGTCATTCCCAGGCGAAGGTACTGTATTGTTTGGCGACAAGACACTTCTTGCCAAGCCATCAGCTTTCGATAGAATCAACGTTCGTCGTTTGTTCATCGTTCTAGAAAAGGCAATTGCCACAGCAGGCAAGTATCAATTGTTTGAATTCAACGATGCCTTCACACGCGCACAATTCCGTAACTTAGTGGAACCATTCTTGCGCGATGTTCGTGGTCGTCGTGGTATCTTTGACTTCCGCGTAGTTTGCGATGAAACAAATAACACAGGCGAAGTCATTGACCGTAACGAATTCGTAGCTGACATCTTCATCAAGCCAGCTCGTTCAATCAACTTCATGCAATTGAACTTCATCGCCACACGTACTGGTGTGAGCTTTGAAGAAGTCGTAGGCGCCTAAACTAAATAACTTCTAGGAGATAGAAACAAATGGATATTACCCAATTTAGAAACAAGTTAGGCGCAGGTGGTGCTCGTCCAAATCAATTTTTGGTAACACTTACTTGGCCTGCAGCAGTAGGAGTAGCCGCTTCTGATGACTCATTACTTGTCACAGCCGCTGCACTCCCTGCATCAAACGTTAACCCAACAATCGTTCAATATCGTGGTCGTGAAGTAAAGATGGCAGGAGAACGCATCTTTGATCCATGGACAATCACAGTTATCAACGATACATCTTTGAAGATGCGTCAATACTTCGAACGCTGGACAAACTTAATGAACGACCGTGTAAACAACGGTGGTCAATTAACCCCTGCGTTGTATCAATGTGATTTACGTGTACAACAATTGGATAGAAATGATGTTACACTTCGTACATATGAAATTCGTAACGCATTCCCAATTAACGTTTCAGAAATTGCATTAGCATACAGTCAAAATGATGTCATTTCAGAATTCACAGTGACTTTCCAATATTCGCATTTTGACGTAACACCTGTTTAATCTTTGACAAGGTAAAAATATTATGGATATTTTTGGATATAGCATCAAGCGGAAGGAGCCCGCACGAACTGAAATTAGTTTCGTGCCTCCTTCCGACGATGGTGCTCTCGACACTGTCCGGGCAGGTGGGTACTACGGTACCTACCTCGACCTGGATAATGCAGCAAAAAATGAATCAGATTTAATTCAACGCTATCGTGCCATTTCTTTAATGGCGGATGTTGATAGTGCCATTGATGATATCGTCAATGAATCCATTGCCAATATTGAAGATGAGGATCCTATTGAAATTGATTTAGATGATGTAAAGGCTCCAGCATCAATCAAGAAAGCCATCAAGGAAGAATTTGCAAACATCACACAAATTCTTGACTTTAAACATCGAGCACAAGATTATTTTCGTCGCTGGTATGTAGATGGTCGTGTGTATTTTCACAAAGTTGTAGACGTAGCAAAACCCAAACAAGGGTTAACTGATATTCGTTATATTGATCCAAGAAAAATCAAGAAAATCAGAAACGTCATTAAAGAAACTGAAAAAAATACAGGTGTAGAACTTGTACGTAAGGTGGAAGAATTTTTCGTATATAATGAAAAGGGTGTATTAACTACACCTGTGACACAAGCAAGTCCAAGTGCCACACAAGGATTGAAAATAACCAAAGACGCCATTTGTTATGTCCCATCAGGTTTAGTTGATGTAGATAATAACATGGTGTTGAGCTATTTACATAAAGCCATCAAAACAGCAAACCAATTGCGTATGATGGAAAATGCTCTTGTCATCTATCGTTTAGCAAGAGCGCCCGAAAGAAGAATTTTCTATATTGATGTAGGTAACCTTCCCAAGTTGAAGGCTGAACAATACATCAAGGACATCATGAATCGTTATCGCAACAAGTTGGTGTATGATGCCAACACAGGCGAGATTCGTGATGATAAAAAGACTATGAGCTTGTTGGAAGATTTCTGGTTGCCTCGTCGTGAAGGAGGTAAGGGTACTGAAATTGATACTCTACCTGGTGGTCAAAACCTCGGTGAAATTGCCGACATTGAATACTTCCAACGTAAGTTGTATGAAAGTTTATATGTTCCTGTTTCTCGTTTGCAACAACAATCAGGATTGAACTTTGGTCGTGCCGCTGAAATTAATCGTGATGAATTGAAGTTCACAAAATTCATCAATAAATTGCGCCGTCAATTTTCACGTATGTTTGATGACCTGTTGAAAACACAACTTGTGTTAAAAGGTGTCACAACTGAAACTGATTGGGAAGAAATGAAGGAAGATATCAAGTATAAGTTTGCTCAAGATGCCTATTATTCTGAAAGCAAAGACCAAGAATTGTTGCGGGCTCGCGTTGAATTACTATCACAACTTGCAGAATTTGATGGTAAATATATAAGTAAGAGTTACATTCAAAAGCATGTGTTGCGTTTAACTGATGAAGAAATTGCACAAATGAATTCAGAAAACGAAGAAGCTGCTTCAGCAGGAATGGATTACTCTGAACCCCTTGAAGACCCAAATCAGCCCGGCAACATATTACCTAAGGGATCTCCTTTCCCCGCCCCACCGGAGAAGAAAAAGAATGGAACTACATGAGGTTAAGATAGGCGATACCGTTTCTTTCACCCATAAAGGAAAGAAAGTTACAGGTAGAGTAATACATCGTCACGACGGAAATAAGAATTCTGCCCTTGCGGGTCATGTGAATATTCAGCCATCAAATGCAGATTCTAATCCCCATACCATACATGTGTCTAAATTAAAACCTGCTACACAAATAAAAGAGGATATTCAGATGGCAGATATTAACGAACAAATTTTAGATTTAATTGATAACATTGAAGCAGGCAATCATCTAGAAGCCAATAACATCTTCAACGAATTATTACAATCAAAAATTGATGCTTTGCTTGATGCAAAGAAAAATGAAGTTTCTTCATCAATGTTCAACACAGAAGAATGTGCTGAATGTATGGAAGAAGAAAAGAAAATGAAGAAGGAAAAGAAAGAAGATGAGGATGACGATGAAGAAGATGACTACGAAGATGAAGATGAAAGAATGGATGAAGCTTTAATTGGTGGTCAAAAGAAAATTGATGTCAACAAGAATGGTAAATTAGATGCCATGGACTTCAAGATGCTTCGTGCCAAGAAGAAGGGCATGAAGGAAGAAGTGAAATCAACTTCAGAAGCATATTCAGATCCATATGCTGCCAAGAAGGCGGCTGAAATGAAGAAGTCATATAGTAAGACTATGGCAGATGCCAAGAAGGAATATGAAGCTGCCAAGAAGCCAAAGTTTGCCAAGAACTTCATGAAGATGAAGAACGAAGAAGTGAAGCCCATTGATGAATTGAAATCTGCAACGCTCGGTTCGTATATCAAAAAGGCAGCAGATTCATATGCAGGTGAAGCTCAGTCTGGTACATACCAAAAGGTAGACAAGCGAGAAAGAGGAATTGCAAATGCTACAAACAAGCTTGTTAAGCGTGCAAAGGCTAATGAAGAAGTGGAATCCATTGATGAAATTTCTTCTGAAACTTTGAAGTCGTATCAACGAAAGTCCATGGATCAAGGCACCAGAGTGTTGAAGAAGCAAGAAGCACCTTTGTCAGCAAAAAAATTTGCCAAGCGCGTGAAGGGTATGGCCCGTTCCTCACAAATATTAGACAAGCGTGAACCTCCCAAAAAACTTTATAGAGGTGACAACAAGGGTGGATATCCAAAACAATGGGATGAAAGTACAAAGTTCACCGTTGAAAAGGATTAATCATGGCAAAGATGAGCGAAAAGGATATGGCTCAACGAGAAAAGATTGTGAAGTCCATGAAGAAAAACTTCAAAGATTTTCGCAAACGTTACGGTGCCAATGCAAAAAATGTAATGTATGCCACAGCCACTAAAATGGCAATGAAGGAAGAAACATCCGAAGAAAGAGGTGAATATGATTATGAAGGTGATATGGCAAAATCTTCATTGAAAACAATTATTCGTAATGCACAAGAAATGCATGATATGTTATCTGAAGATACCAATCTTCCTGAATGGGTTCAAGGCAAAATTACCTTAGCAGAAGATTATATTGTATCGGCTGCACAATATATGCAATCAGAATCGGAGTAACAAATGGCCATATCAATACTTAAAAAGACACCCATACATGTTGTAGTTGCCATTACAGGCGCAAATGCATCTGAAACCATTGATTTAGAAACAACACTAGAAACTACAACACAGAATGCCGCAACACCTAAGGCAAATATTAGTGGCATCTATTGGTCAATACCTTCAGGTAACGGAACCGTTTCAAGAAATTCTGTACAACTTTGGGCTATGACAGGTGCACGTGATTTTCAATTTCACGGATTTTCTGATAACAGAGAAAATGGTAGTAACATAGTTGTGACATTACCCGCAGGTGGTGGTACCATTATTCTTGAAATCATGAAGGTCTCAGGATATGGTGATACACAACATCTTAATCAATCAATAGGAGCATAATCATGAGACTCATTGCTGAAATAGTTGAAGATGTTCAAATCATCAACGAAGAAAATTCAAAAAATCTTTTCATTGAAGGTGTGTTTCTTCAAAGTGAAATTGCCAATAAAAATTCACGTATCTATCCCAAGACAGTTATGGAACGCGAAGTAAAGCGTTACATGAAGGAATATGTCGAAGCCAATCGCGCATTTGGTGAACTGGGACATCCTGAAGGTCCAACCATCAATCTTGACCGTGTCTCTCACATGATTGTGTCATTGAAGGAAGATGGAAACAATTATGTTGGTCGTGCAAAAATCATGAACACCCCAATGGGTAATATTGCACGTAACATCATTGAAGGTGGTGGTAAGTTGGGTGTGTCGTCACGCGGATTGGGTTCATTAAAAACCACTTCAGAAGGTATCAACGAAGTTCAAGATGATTTCTATCTTGCAACGGCGGCTGACATTGTGGCTGACCCTTCGGCACCTGATGCTTTCGTACAAGGGATTATGGAAAATAAGGATTGGATGTTTGTAAATGGTTCATGGACATATCAAAATATGGATGAAACTAAGAAGCTGATTGAAAAGACCAATCAACGTCAATTGCAAGAAATGAAGATTCGTGCCTTTGAAACCTTCTTAAATGCCATTTCAAAGAAATAAACTCGTATAAATAATATAAAGTTTTTGAAACAACTACAGGAGATACTAAATGTCAGTAGAAAACAAGATTCGAGAAATGATGGCTAAAAAGCTCGATGAAGCCTTCCCAGGAATGGGTAAGAATTTGGAAACTAAGGCTCCAGCTCAAGGCTCATCACAAACACCAGAAGTTCAAATGATGCACAAGGGCGGTGGCGCAGAAAAGCCATCAAACCCTGTAAATCAATTACAAGCAGGCGCAGGCCCCAAAGAAGCTGCTCCCATGAAGCAAGGTTCATCACAAGATGCTTCAATTGATTTAGAAACTGATGAAAAGAATCAAGGTAAGGCACAAGCATCAAAGAAGGCTAAGATGCCTACTGTTTCACATCAAGGTGCAGGCGCTGCCACTAACTACACAACAGTAGCAGATCCATCATCTGTCATCAACCAAGCATCTTCAAAGGGCAATGTTCACCAAGAAGAAGCTGAAGTAGAAGGCGAAGAAGTCATTTCAGAAGAAGAATACAATGCTCTTTCAGAAGAAGAAAAGGCACAATATTCATTAGTAGAAGAAGGCCCAGAAGAAACTGAAGAAGAAGATGAAACAGCACTTGCCGAAGCCATGGAAAACATGAAGGCTGAATTGGCAAAGGATGTTGAAAATCTTTTTGCATCAGAAGTTGACTTGTCAGAAGAATTCAAGACAAAGGCAGCTTCATTATTCGAAGCCGTCGTAACTGCTCGCGTTGCTCACGAAGTAGAAAAGATGCAAGATGCGCTTGCTGAACAAGCAGCACACACCGTCGTGAACATCCACGAAGAAATGGTTTCAAAGATTGATGCCTATCTCTCATATGTTGCTGAACAATGGTTGGCAAACAATGAAGTTGCAATTGAAACAGGACTTCGTGCAGAAGTCACTGAAGATTTCATTGCAGGCTTGAAGGTGTTGTTCAAGGAACACTACATTGAAGTTCCTGAAGAAAAGTACGATGTTTTAGGCGACATGCAAAATCAAATTGATACATTAACTGCACAAGTTAACGAATCATTGGCAAAGGCAGTTGAACTTAATACAGAGTTGAACGAAGCAAAGCGTGAAGTTGTATTCTCAAAGGCAACAAGTGACTTAGCACAAACTGAAGCTGAAAAACTTCGCGGCTTGATTGAAGAAGTTGAATTTGAAAATGAAGAATTATTTGAACAAAAGATTTCAGTTATTAAAAATAACTACTTCCCCAAGTCAACTGTTTCTTCACCCATCACAGAAGAAGTGGTAGAAACACAAGAAGTATCAGGTACGGTTGCTAAATATGCAGAAATGCTTTCACGCAACACATTTGGAAAATAAAGCTAGTATAAATAATAGTAACGTTTAACAGTAAACAAAAACTCAGGAGAACGTAAATGTTTTTATCAGAATCATTACAAAAGAAGTGGGCTCCAGTTCTAGAACACGGATCCCTACCAGCCATCAAAGACAACTACAAGAAGGCTGTTACTGCCGTTATTCTTGAAAACCAAGAAAAGGCATTGCGCGAAGAAAAGCAAGCATTGTTCGAAGCTGTTCCAGTTAACAACATTGCTGGCTCAGGATCAACCGAAATTGACCGTTACGACCCAATCTTAATTTCATTGGTTCGTCGTTCACTTCCAAACTTGATGGCCTATGACGTAGCCGGCGTACAACCAATGACTGGTCCAACTGGCCTCATCTTCGCCATGAAGTCACGTTATTCAACCCAAGATGGTGCAGAAGCATTATTCAATGAAGCTGATACCGACTTCTCAGGCACAGGCACACACGAAGGTACAAACCCAGTTGATGGCACATACACATACGGCACAGGCTTAACAACAGCAGCAGCTGAAGCTCTAGGCACAGGCGGTATGGCTGGTGACTTCAACGAAATGGCTTTCAGTATCGAAAAGACAACTGTAACAGCCAAGTCACGTGCATTGAAGGCCGAATACACAGTTGAATTAGCACAAGACTTGAAGGCAATTCACGGTCTTGATGCAGAAAGTGAATTATCAAACATTCTTTCACAAGAAATTCTTGCTGAAATGAACCGTGAAGTAATTCGTACTATCTACAAGGTTGCTAAGCCAGGTGCTGCTTCAACAGCAACAGCAGGTACATTCGACCTTGACGTTGACTCAAACGGTCGTTGGTCAGTAGAACGCTTCAAGGGCTTGATGTTCCAAATCGAACGCGATGCAAACGTAATCGCACAAGAAACTCGTCGTGGACGCGGTAACTTCATCGTCTGTTCATCAGACGTTGCAGCAGCTCTTGCCATGACAGGTAAGTTGGATTACACACCTGCTCTTTCAGGCAACGACGGCATCTCAATGGATGACACAGGCAACACATTCGCAGGTACATTGAATGGTCGCTTCAAGGTGTTCATTGATCCATACTCAGCCAACACAAACTCAGCTTCACAATTCGTAGTAGTTGGTTATAAGGGTTCAAATGCATATGACGCAGGTATCTTCTACTGCCCATACGTTCCATTACAAATGGTACGTGCCATTGACCCATCTTCATTCCAACCCAAGATTGGATTCAAGACACGTTACGGCATGATTGCAAATCCATTCGTAACACAAGCCAACGGTACAACTGACGGCGATACATTCACCGCTAACCGTAATCACTACTATCGTCGCTTGAAGGTCACAAACCTTCTATAATCGAAGTAGCAGATGAAACAGGAAAGGGAGAGGCTGAAAAGTCTCTCCCAATCCTTTTGCTATATACTTGTATACTTTCTCAGGAGTAGGGAGTATATAGCTGTTTTATAGTATCATAAATAGTATTATCAATTCATCCCAGACATAGTGAGTTTAACACTCTGTCAAGTGCCAGTCAAGAGAGATAGGTGAAACATGTCAACCGAAATCACAGAAGCAAAATGGACTAATCGTCAACCTGAGGAACTAGATTTTCTACGTCCCAATGGCTTTCGTTTCATGATTCAAAGTCTGCCGAAAGTAACATACTTTTGTCAGGCAGCAAACATCCCGTCCATGAATTTAGGTGTAGCAAAACAACCCACACCATTGATTGATATCCCAAAGCCAGGTGAAAAACTTGACTTCGGTGAACTCACCATTCGTTTCATGATTCAGGAAGACATGGCAAATTACATTGAATTGTACAACTGGATGATTGCTTTAGGTTTCCCAGAGAACCATAAACAATTTCAAAAGAGATTCGCGGATCAAGCATTCCGAACACCTGAAATCAATAACCAAGATGTGGGTACACAACGTAGAACTGACCTACCGGAATATAGTGATGCCACATTAATGGTATTGAATTCCAGTGACCTCCCAATCGTTCGGTTAAACTTCATAGATTGTTTCCCCATCTCGTTATCTGGATTGGATTTCGATGTATCAACAGGAAACACACAATACTTTGTAGGCAACGCCGTCTTTAAATATCGCATGTTCACGGTGGAGTCTTTATTGACTACTTGACAAATGTAGTTGTACTGTGTATGTTACATGATGTATTAACAAGTGAGGTGGTATGAAGTTACAAGAAATACAGGACATGTGGACAGAAGATTGTAAAATTGACCAAACTAATTTAGGGCGTAGTGCCGCCCGTGTTCCTGAACTTCACGCAAAATATCTCAACATGATGTCATCAGTCCGCCTTCAATATCGTAAGGCTGAGGCTGAATACCTTCGTATCCGAAAGTTGAAAGGTAGATATTATCGTGGCGAACTCTCAAAAGAAGAACTTAGTGAATTGGGCTGGGAACAATATCTCAATGCGCGTCCATTAAAAAATGAAATGGATGATGTCATGAATACTGACGATGATGTTATCCGCATGACGGATAAGTTGGAATATTTAAAAACTGTCATGTACCAATTGGAACAAATCATTAAAAGCATCAATAGTAGAACATGGGACATCAAGTCTGCTATTGAATGGTATAAGTTTACGAATGGTGGATTATGAGTGATGTTACCATTAGCAAGAAAGATGAGGTTTATCTTCATGTAGATGCCGATGCATCCATTCTACTTGAAATGAATGACTTCTTCACGTTTGCAGTTCCGGGTGCTCAATTCACACCCCAATATCGTGCAAAACTTTGGGACGGAAAAATTCGTCTACTAAGTTTGTTCACAAAGGAGTTATATGTAGGTCTTGCTCCTTATGTAAAAGAATTTTGTAAGTCAAACAATTATACACTTACAAATCATTTACCTTCATATGCCGAAGATGTTGAACAAGCAAAACAATTCATTGCATCATTGAATTACCATTCAAATGGTAAGCCCGTTGATATTCGTGATTATCAAGAAGATGCTGTACTAGAATCCATTCATCGTGGACGAACACTTCTTCTTTCTCCTACTGCGTCAGGCAAAAGTTTAATCATTTATTCTTTGGTTCGTTGGCATCAGACCCAAGGGCGCCGACAACTTATCATCGTTCCCACAACTTCTTTAGTCGAGCAATTGTATGGTGACTTTGCTGATTATGCTACAGCGTCGGATTGGAAAGTATCTGAAAACTGCACCCGCATTTATTCAGGTAAAGAAAAAGTTACAAACGTTCCTATTGTAATCTCCACGTGGCAGAGCATCTACAAGATGCCGAAAAGTTATTTTGAAAATTTTGATGTGGTATATGGTGATGAGTGCCATTTGTTTAAAGCCAAATCATTATCATCAATTCTACACAAATGCACCAAGGCACCTTTTAAGATAGGTACAACAGGAACATTGGATGGCACCAAGACACATCGTTTAGTATTAGAAGGATTGTTTGGTGCTGTTCATAAAGTAACAACCACAAAGAAGTTAATGGATACACAACAGCTTGCTGATTTAAAGATTCGTTGCTTACAGTTGGATTACAGTGATGAAGAAAAACAGTTGTGTAAGAAGTTCACCTATCAACAAGAATTAGATTGGTTAGTCACACACCCCAAGAGAAATAAATTTATACAAAATTTAGTGCTTGACCAAAAAGGAAATACTCTAGTATTATTCCAATATGTTGAAAAACATGGTGAAGTATTGTTTGATATGCTCTCTGAAAAAGTTGAAAAGGGACGAGAGTTATTCTTTGTACACGGTGGAGTTGAAACTAAAGATAGAGAAGCAGTTCGTGCCATTACAGAAAAATCTGAGAATGCCATTATTCTTGCGTCATATGGAACATTCTCTACGGGGATAAATATTAGAAATCTCCACAACATTGTATTTGCTTCGCCCTCGAAATCTCGTATCAGAAATTTACAAAGTATTGGTCGCGGTCTTCGATTGGGAGAACAAAAAACAAGTTGTAAGTTGTATGATATTGGAGATAACCTCTCATGGAAAACACATAAAAATTATACCCTACTTCATTTAATTGAACGTGTAAAAATTTACAATGAAGAAGGATTCAATTATAAACTATTAACAATACCCTTACATGCATAGTTACAACAAGTATAATGAGGGAACGTATTATAAGATTGTGAAATTGAAAACAGGAGAAACTATACTCTGTACCATGAATCATGATGTTCGGTCGTTGGCATCTGAAACACATTTACAAATGAATGTTCCTGTACAGGTTATCCCTCACCAAGAAACACGACGCAATGGTCAAGTGATAGGCGAAAGTTTTGTTTTGCGTCCATGGATTGGATTAAGTGATAGTGATGAATTTACAATTAGTACTGACATTGTATTAACCATAGGAAGTTTAAAGAAAGAGGTACGTCAACAATATGTCAACTATATTGAACATACCATTGAAACACAAAAGCGCCAAGAAGAACAAATAGAACGTGAAGAAGCAGCAGAAAATTTATTACGTGAAATTACACCCGGTGAGTTATATTTTGTTGATGAACCTTTGAATATGGAAAATAACCATGACGAAAACCAAGAGTAAAACAAACAATCATTACATAGATAATAAAAAGTTTCTACAAGCCTTAATAGATTATAAAGTAGAGGTACGTGAAGCAGAACAGAACAAAGAGGAACGTCCACAAGTTCCAGAATACATAGGCGACTGCTTCATTAAAATTGCCAATCATTTAGCCTATAAAAATAATTTCATTAATTACAGTTTCCGTGAGGATATGATTTTAGATGCCATTGAAAATTGTCTCACATATATGGACAACTTCGATCCCGCGAAATCAAGCAATCCCTTTGCCTACTTCACACAAATTACCTATTATGCCTTTGTGCGAAGAATTCAAAAAGAGAAGAAGCATCTACAAACCAAATATAAGTATATTGCTTCGTTAGATGTGGATAACATCATTCGTCAAGCTCATGACGAAGGCACACATACAAATGAGTTCATTCGGTACTTGCAAAAGCAAGCTGATGCCGCCAACCAAGAATTAAGTGCCGACAAAGAAACGAAAAAGATTACACGTAAACCAAAATATCTACAGGCACTTGATGACGATGTGGTGATTATTGAATCTGAGTATATTGATGTGGAAGAAGTGGATGAATATGATGAGTGAAACTTGACAAATACCTAAATAGTCTGTAGATTGTTATATAACTTTGTGATTGGAGTGTGATATGCGTATTCGTTACTCAGAAATTTTTTATTCATTTCAAGGTGAAGCTGAATTGGCAGGAACGCCTGCCGTTTGGTTACGTTTCTTTGGTTGTAATTTAAATTGTAGTGGATTCGGACAAAAGAATCCCACAGACCCATCTACATATGAATTACCATTCGAAACATTCGATGTGGATTCTGTGAAGCATGTCAATGACCTTCCCGTGTGGAAGTTTGGGTGTGACTCATCCTATTCTTGGTCACAACGTTTCAAGCATCTAGCGCACGATGCATCTCCCGAAGAAATTGCTGACCGTTTAGTTGAAGCCAACAAGAGCGAGCATAACCCACAAGGATTGTTCATTCATCCTGTAACACAACAACCCATCATGCTATGCTTCACGGGCGGCGAACCCATGATGCAACAAAAGGCAATGATGGAAATTCTTCGTGTGTTGCGTGACAGAAATAATGCACCACAACTTGTCACGGTGGAAACAAATGCCACACGCCCCTTGTCAGAAGAATTAAGAAAATTCATGTCATTTGAATTCCCATTCATGGGAAATGGTAAGGCGCGTTGGCATTGGTCAATGAGTCCAAAATTGTTCACGGTATCAGGTGAAGATAATGTGGTGAGTGCAGAACACATTCATGAATATTCACTTGCCAATGCTACATCCATTTTGAAATTTGTGTGTAACGGGACAAAAGAAAATTGGGATGAACTTGACAATCACCTAAATAGAATTAGATTACTATGTGGGAGATACATGCCAGACGTATGGGTGATGCCTGTCGGCGCCACAAAGGATGCTCAAGAGGATCCGTATATTGGTGATTTGTGTATCGAAGCAATGAATCGTGGTTATAAAGTTGCCACACGAAATCATTGTTATGTCTTTGGCAACGTCATTGGGAGATAATATGAAGTCACAACATCGTTTTAACGCATCAGCTATTCGTTCTGCCATGGGCAAGACTGATCCTGAATTGGGATTACAGGTACATAAGCATCTTGTTGCTCAGGGTGTAGAGACACCTTTCATGCAGACGGAAGAATATAGTGACAAGAAGATTAAGAAGATTGAAAAACATTTCACTGAAATCATGACAACTCTAGGTATGGATTTGACTGATGACAGTCTCCAAGATAGTCCTAAGCGTGTTGCCAAGATGTTTGTGAATGAACTATTTTGGGGATTAGATTATGCAGCATTTCCGAAGTGTACTGCCATTGAGAATAAGATGGGGTATGATGAGATGGTTCTTGAAAAGAACATCACGGTGACTTCGGCATGTGAACATCACTTTGTCACTATTTCAGGTGTGGCACATGTTGCCTACATCCCGAAAAATAAGGTGTTGGGGTTGAGCAAGTTGAATCGTGTTGTTGAATATTTCTCACGCCGTCCTCAGGTTCAAGAGCGCCTTGCAGAACAAATTTATCATGCTCTGTCATTCATCCTTGACACGCCTGATGTAGCGGTTGTTATTGACGCCGAACATTTCTGTGTAAAGGCACGAGGTGTTGAGGATCCACATTCCAATACAATCACATCGAAGTTGGGTGGCGGATTCAAGGAGAATCCTGCCCTTCGTTCAGAATTCATGCATCTCATCAAGTAATATCATGTCAAGTGATATCAATGTAATGATTGACTTGGAAACCATGAGTACCGAGTCAAACGCAGCAATCGCCTCTATTGGTGCGGTAAAATTTTCTATCGAAGCAGGTGTGATAGATACATTTTACTGCACGGTAGATGTGGCTGACTGTAAATTACAGGGATTACACATTTCTGCTGATACTGTGAAATGGTGGAGTAAGCAACCCAAGGAAGTATTAGAAATGCTTCGTGAAAATAATGTATCTCTGCGCGAAGCTCTTACAAAGTTTTCTCAATGGTATGGAACAGTACAATATCCTACATGGGGTTGTGGTTCTGATTTTGATAATGTCATTATGGAAAATGCCTATAAGGCAGTAAGTATGGTACGTCCTTGGAACGCCTGGAGAAACAGGTGCTATCGCACAATACGCGAAGTAATTAAATTACCAGAAGCTGAACGAACAGGCACATATCACAATGCACTTGATGATGCGTTACATCAGACACATCATCTACTTAAAATCTTTGGGAGCTAATAATGTTTGAATATGTTGCTTCTGGGTTATCCTTTCTGCGTTGCAACTTTAAGGATACACATACAGGATATCTATTGGGTGAATTGAATAAAATGTGGGGACATATTCGTGGTAAATATGACCACGAATTTTCATTCCTGTATAACGCCTATATTGAAAAGCATTTCGGTGAGGTGTTTTATGGTGCCTATCGTGGTAAAGGTATTAATCAGGTGTATGCCGACTCGGGCGGTCTACAAATTGTCACACAAGGATTGACCATCACGCCGGCATTAAAACAGAAGGTGTACGAGAGTCAAGCCATGTACTCTGATTGCGCCATGAGTTTTGATGAAATTCCTGTGAGCATTATTGGCACAAAGGCGGTACGTTCAGATATTAACAGTAAATATTTTGATAGAAATAAATTTGAATGGTGTGCGCGTGAATCAGGCAGAAATGTGAAGAACCAAATTGACACATTCATCGCCATGAAATCTGATGCCAAGCCCATGTTCATTGTACAAGGCGGTGACCTTGACACATACATCAAATGGTGTGAGTTGGCACTGGAAGAAATTCCTAAGGAATATCATGAACGCATTGGCGGTGTCGCCATGGGTTCAGGTGGTATCGGTAACGGGATGTTTGAAGATTGTAAGCGAGCATTTTATTACACACAAACACCCTTGTTTGAAATGAACAATCATCTCCATTTGTTAGGTATTGGTGCAGTATCACGTATGGTACCTACATTGGCAATGATTGAAAGTGGCTTATACACAAACAAACATATTAGTTATGATAGTACGACCCATACATCGGGTGTACAAATGGGAAGATACTATGGTCCTGATTTCTCTTGGATTACTCCCGGCAAACACTTCATCAATGAAAATGGTCCTCAGTATTCCATTATCAATGCCGACATCAAGAAAAATGTTCCGTTCTATGATGTAACAGATGAAGTATTCCATGAGGTCATGAACATCAGTGTTCGAAAGTATCAGGCAAAAACAAATGATCCTAATCCGCCCATTCTTGCATTTAACGCATACTTCACTTCATCAGTCATTAACTTTCTACGTCACTTAGATACCATGAGAAAGGATTTTTCACAGATTCATACATTGATGAGTGACGATGAATACAATGCCATGATGGCGTTTAGTCGAGTTAAAAACAGAGTGGATTTTGAAAAGTGGGAAAATGAAATGGGACGATATCTCCCAAGTCAAGCTGTTCGTGATGGCATACCTGCAACATTACCTGAGGACTTTTAATCATGATAAAGCGTTACATTGAAGTGACATTTCAGAAAGAAGGTATTCACAAATATCCCGCAGCATTGACTGACCCGAAATTGAAAGATGTAGAATTTTTAGGATATCCTCATAGACACATGTTTCATTTCCGTGTTCGTGTATCGGTGACACATAATGACCGAGACATTGAATTCATCTTATTCAAGCGTGAACTTGAACATCTATATCAAGGCACGTTGCATGTTGATTATAAGAGCTGTGAAATGTTGGCAGAAGATTTAATAGAGTACATTACTAATGTTTATCCGGGCAGAGAAGTTGAAGTAGGTGTGAGTGAAGATGGTGAGAACGGTGCAATCATTCAATATCAACCAATGGGGAGTTTGACATGAAGATTTTCTATATGGGATTGGAATCATATGAATCACGATATACATTGCAACTAACTAAGTGGGCAACTACCACTATGGATCGTCGTGGTGTTGAATATGTGATTGTTCCCGGCAAGACCATTGATAACAGTCAGGCAATTTCTGTGGGACAGGTTCTTGATGCACATGGAAGAAGTTATTTCGCTATGTCACAAATGATGAATCTTGTGCAGATGATGAAAGATGGGACAGTCACCGGTGAAGATGCCATCTTTTTTGAAGATATGTTTCAACCCGGCATTGAATCGCTTCCTTACATCATGAATCAAATCCCTGAAAAGGATCGACCGAAGGTGTGGGTACGTTGTCTTGCACAAAGCATTGATCCTGATGACTTTGTTCATGTGTGGGGTATGGCACCTTGGATGAGTAAGTATGAACACATGGTGAATGATTTTGTTACGGGTGTTCTTGCGTCAAATGAAGAAATGGTGGCACATATGAAGATTGCAGGTTGGACAGCACCTCTCTACAACATTTCAGGCTTGACGTTTGACCGTGATGAGGTGAGAAGTCGAGTATCGCATATTCCAGAATTCTCATCTAGAAAGATGCGTGTTGTATTTGCTGCTCGGTTTGACCAAGAAAAGCAACCCAACTTCTTCATGGATATTGCTGAACAAGTTGCAGAAACATATAACATTGAATTTGCCATAGTATCGGGCGGTCCATTACGGAGTAACAATCCGGTATATTTGGAACGTGCTCGTAAATTAGAAAAGAGTGGTCTTTTAAAGATTTATGATAATCTTTCTAAGAATGAGTATTATGAGATTGTTGCCAATAGTCGTGTATTGTTTAATTGTGCATTACAAGATTGGGTAAGTAACACGGTGTCTGAGGCAGATGCACTTGAATGTAATGTGTTGTATCCTGCCTATCGGTCATTCCCAGAAACGTTTGCCAATGATGCTGAACGTTTATATGTACCTTGGTCACAACAAGATGCCATTAACAAGTTGTTCAGGCACTTGAATGAACCTCATAGAAACATGGGAAAGATTTCAGCTTGGACATCACAGACAATGGATAGAATTCTAGATGTGATGTTGGGTCAAGGTGAAGCATGGCGCCGGGATGATAATCGTTATCGTGACTACACTTCTACAAACAAATACTGAGGAGATGACAATGAAATTCTATTCAACGAAAACATTTGGTAATGAGCGTGGTTTGAGCTGTGCATTTCGTCAATGGCGAGCAAAATCACATTGCAATCAAATTCATGGTTATAGTTTAGGATTTCGTTTCATCTTTGAGGCAGATGTCCTAGATGAAAGAAACTGGGTATATGACTTTGGTGATACCAAGTGGATTAAGGAATACTTAGATGTTGCCTTTGACCACACAACGGCAGTTGCCAAGGATGATCCTTTGCTTCCCTTGTTCAAACAAATGGATAAGGAAGGCGGATGCACATTGCGTATTTTTGATAGTGTTGGATGTGAAGCATTTGCTCATATGGTATATGTTGACATTGCCCCCGGTGTTGTACACAAGACGAACGGGCGAGTTCGCCTTAAGAGTGTGGAAGTATTTGAACATGGGAGCAACTCTGCCCTGTACGAGGGATAAATGAAAGTTGCCATAATCACAGATACACATTTTGGTGCGCGAAATGATTCACAGCATTTCGACGCCTATTTCCGAAAATTTTATGATGAAGTATTTTTCCCATATCTAGATGAAACGGGAATCAAAACTCTTTTGCATTTAGGGGATGTATTCGATAGAAGAAAGTACATCAACTTCAATACACTACGTTCATGTAAGGAATATTTTTTCGAGCAACTAAAGATACGTGGTATTGACATGAAGGTGATTCCTGGCAATCATGATACATATTATAAGAATACAAATGAAGTGAATAGTTTAGATTTATTGTTACGGGAATATCATAACATTGAAATCATTGAAGACCCAACCATCACACAATTAGATGGTCGCACAGTATCTTTTATTCCTTGGATGTGTGCAGAGAACTATGATGCCTGTATGAAAGTCATTCAACAACCTGCTGAGTTATGTTTTGGGCATTTTGAAATTGCCGGATTTGATATGTTTCGTGGGGCAAAGAATGATGGAGGTATGGATAGACAGGTTCTGAAAAACTATTCAATGGTACTCACAGGACATTTCCATCATCGTAGCACTGATGACAATGTATATTACTTAGGAAGTCCCTATGGGTTCACATGGAGTGACTATGATGATAAACGAGGATTCCATGTATTGGATTTAGATACATTGGACCTACAATTAATAGAAAATCCATTTGAAATTTTTCATAAGATTTATTATGATGACCGCGAGAAAACCATTGATGCATCCAAGTATGCAAAGGCATGTGTGAAATTGATTGTTGTCCATAAAAATGATTATCAAAAATTTGACAAACTGCTTGATGCGTTGTATATTAATGAAGTGATTGAATTAACTATCCACGAAGATTTTTCAGAATTTGAGTCTGAGGCATTGGATAGTGAGACGGTGAATATTGAAGATACAATGACACTTCTTTCTGAATATGTTGATTCCGTTGAATCAGCCAAAGACAAGAATAAATTGAAAACGTTGCTGAAAACCTTATACGTTGAGGCACAGAATCTTGAACTATGATACATTTTAAAACCGTTCGATGGAAAAACTTTCTCTCAACAGGGAATGCATTTACTGAAATAGAACTTAATAGACGCCCCACAACTCTTGTTGTGGGTGAGAATGGTAGTGGCAAAAGTACGATGCTTGATGCCATTTGTTTTGCTTTGTTTGGTAAACCTTATCGTAACATTAATAAGCCACAACTTGTCAACACCATTAATGGCAAGCATTGTTTGGTTGAGATTGAATTTTCTATTGGCGGGAAAAACTATAAAATCAATCGAGGTATCAAGCCTGGTATTTTTGAAATCTGGGTGAATGGTACACTTCTCAATCAAGATGCTGCATCACGGGACTATCAGAAATATCTTGAAGATAACATTTTGAAATTGAATTTTAAATCATTCACACAAATTGTTATTCTGGGTTCAGCATCATTTACTCCCTTCATGCAATTGCCCGCGGCATCTCGGCGTGAGGTGATTGAAGATATTTTGGATATCAAGATATTCACATCCATGAATATTGTGTTGAAGGATAAAATCACAGAGTTGAAGAATAAATTACATGATGTCGAAGGAAAAATTTCTGTGGCGAAGTCAAAGGCTGAAATTCAACAAGAGTATATCAAAACGTTGGAACAAGACCGTGATGCACGAATAGAAGAATTGAACGCTAAGATTCAGGAGGCACTACATGAAATTTCTGAAAAACGTATTTTATGCGATGGTATTGATGCTCGAAGAAATGATTATCTTAATAGCATTGGGGACCTATCTAGTATCACAGAAAATCTCCGAGAAGCTGTTCAACAAATCAATGAATATGAAGTAGGTTCAACAAAACTGGAAAAAGAAATTTCATTCTATCATAACAATGATACATGCCCCAAGTGTAAGCAGGGTATCGGACATGATTTCAAGAATGAAGTAATTCAAGAACATCAAGGCGAACTCTCACAGATTCATGCACACATCAATGCCATTGAGAACACTAAGAAGGAGTTGGAAGTTCGCTTAAAAGAAATTGGTAACGTCAATAAAGAAATTTCAAAGCTCACTGATGAAGTGAACACCATTAAGAATGAAATTAATTCAAGTGAACGATTCATTCAACGTCTAGAGTTGGAAAAGGCGGATGTCTCACAGAAAGTTGGAAACATTGAAGTAGAAAAAATGAAGTTGAAAGATTTGGCAAAAGACACCATGGCGATTGTCAAAGACCGATTAGAACTCAATGAACAATCTGATTATTATGACATCGCCTCAGTCTTATTGAAAGACTCAGGTATTAAAACAAAAATTATTCGTCAATATTTACCTGCGATAAATAAACTTGTGAATAAGTTCTTAACGTCTATGGACTTCTTCGTACAGTTTACTTTAGATGAGAAATTTGATGAAGTTATTAAATCGCGCTATCGGGATGATTTTAGTTATGAAAGCTTTAGTGAAGGCGAGAAACAAAGAATTGACTTGGCGCTTCTTTTTACGTGGCGTACAATCGCCAAGCTCAAGAATTCTGCTAGTACTAATCTCCTTATTCTTGATGAAGTATTTGATAGCAGTTTAGATACAACTGCAACCGAATATGTCATGCAACTATTAAACACGTTGGGTGATGGGACAAATGTATGGGTCATCTCTCATAAAGGCGACCAATTGTTTGATAAGTTCACGCATGTCGTGAAATTTACAAAGAAACAAAACTTTTCTGTTATTGTATAACGAGGACCTATGACTTTGAAACTTGAAGATTTGCAATTAATTCATTTTGCTGACCCACGTATGACCACAAAGCCCCCTGAGTTTGATTTCCAGAAGGATGGCGATATTGCAGAGGAGTTGGCAACGATACTCCATAAGCGAATGTTACAGTTGGGAGGATTAGGATTATCAGCCAATCAAGTGGGCTTACCTTATCGTGTGTTTGTTTTTGGTAATGCCGAACAGCGATATGCCTTATTCAATCCCATTGTGATTGGTGTAAGTAGAGAACAGACCACAATGGAAGAAGGATGTCTGTCATTCCCAGGATTCATGCTGACATTACAGCGCCCATCTGAAGTTACCGTGGAATATCAAGATGTGTCTGGTACAACTCAACGCATGTCATTTAAGAATATTGCTGCCCGTGTGGTGTTACATGAATATGACCACATGGAAGGATTAAACTTCACACATCATGCATCAAACTTTAAGTTGCGTTGGGAACTAAATAAATTAAAGAAAAAGAACAAGAAACTTCAACGCAGGATGAAACATGGCAAGTAATGATTTTGATTTTGGCTTTACATTCACAGACGATGAATTTTCTTCATCCTCCACATCGTCAGGCACACCTCAACCTGCCATTGTTGACCCAGAATTTAAAGATGAACTTTTTCTAAAGATTCAAAAATTAGAGCAACAAATTGAAGCTCTAACTGAAGGTGATACAAATGATTTGATTGAACAGCATAAACAATTACTAACAAAAGAAATACGTGGCAAGTTACAAGAAGTTGAACAATTGATCCTCCCGCTTCTTTACAATCTGCAAAAGAATCCTGACAAGGAATATATTCATTGGCCGAATCGTAAAGACATTATTCAAAAACAAATTGAACGTATTCAACAGGTGACGAGACATTATGGACAAGACTGAAATTATGGCAGGTAATAACATTACCGCTTTTACCGACCGCCCTATCTCAAAGGTGCACAAATTCTATTTGTCGGGAGATATTAAATCACCCGCTGAATATGTACAATGGTTTGAAACCATTAGAAATTCAAGTGAGAACGATGTGATTGTAGTTCACATTAATAGTTATGGTGGCGACTTATTTACGGCAATTCAATTTATGCGTGTATTTGCTGAATCAAAGGCAAATGTTGTGGCATCAGTTGAAGGTGCATGTATGAGTGCTGCTACAATCATTTTCCTTTCTGCCAAGCATTGGGAGATTAGTAATCATTCCATGTTCATGTTTCATAACTATACCAGCGCAACCATTGGCAAGGGCGGCGAAATGTATGACAACATAATTCATGAACGCAAGTGGAGTGAAAAACTTTGGCAGGATATCTACAGTGGGTTTTTAACAGCAAATGAAATTAAATCAATTCTTGATAGCAAAGATATTTGGATGTCAGGTGAAGAGGTTTCGAAGCGGTTACAAGAAAAATTTGCACCGAAATCTCTGAGAACGCCTAAGAAAACCCCTAAAAAAGTCACGAAAACAGTAAAAACCAAGAAGAAATAAGTCTCGTAAGTGCTTATTTTTCAATAACTTACGTCAGGGCTTGACAAACGGCTTATCGGGTGCTAGATTACTAGTATCCGATAAGCCTTCGTGACCTTCAAAGAGGTATACTATGTCGAACGTCCTAGACAACACAAAGTCAACCCTAGGCAAGCTCCTAGCGGCAGAAAATATTCGCATCGAGCATCGGCAGGTTCGAGGCCCCAGCTTCGATGTTAAGAACCGAGTTCTGGTTCTCCCCATCTGGAAGGAAATTGACGCTGACCTGTATGACCTCATGATTGGTCATGAGGTTGGTCATGCTCTCTACACACCTACCGATGGTTGGATGGATCGGGTACAGGAGCACGGAAAGAATTTCAAGGGTATTCTTAATGTTGTTGAGGATGCTCGTATTGAAAAGCTCATGAAGCGTAAGTTTCCGGGTCTGCGGAAGCCCATGTATAATGGATACACCCAGCTTGTGGAGCGCGGGTTCTTCGGTGTCGGTCTGGATGATATGAAGCATCTCCCGTTTGCTGACCGTGTGAACGTGCATTTCAAGCTCGGTCCTCGCGCAGGTATTACATTTACGGATGCTGAGCAAAATCTTGTTTCTCGTATTGAGAATGCCGAGACATGGGATGAGGTGATGTCCTTGTCTGAGGAGCTGTTTGCGGCAGCGGATGGGGAGTTCAATGATATTTCCGATGACATTTTCGACAACCTCGATGCTCTGTCTGACGCCATTGACAACATGGATGAAGGCGGCGAGGGCGAGGGCACGGGCGAAGGGTATGGTGAATATTCCAGCGATACTCCAGGTAGTGGCAAGACGCTGCAGGATGTTATAGACCAGCTTCGCGCCGCAGGTAAGGATAATGCTGCCGACAAGCTGGAACGCATGTCCAAGAGCAATGCCTATCGTAGGATGATGACGGAATGGGCTGAGAATCAGGAAATGGGATCCATCACTGACGAGGCTCTTGAGGCTAATCAGGAAAAGCTCATTGATGAGGATGCCTATCCTAATACATATATTTTCTGGCCTGAATTGAATCACAAGGATTATGTAATCCCTGCCCGTGTGGTGCATCAGCAGATGCGGTCTGAATACAAGCCGGAATATTTGGCGAAGGAGAATGACCTATACAACACCTTCATGAGCACCAATCGTAATTACATTAAGTATTTGGTTAAGGAGTTTGAGCTAAAGCGAAATGCCAAGCAGTTCGCCAAGGCGCGTGTTAGCAAGACGGGTAAGCTGAACACGGAAAAACTTTGGCGCTATCAGATTTCAGAGGATCTGTTCCTACAGTCAACCGAAATTCCCAATGGGAAGAATCATGGAATGCTTATGGTTATTGATTTGTCAAGTTCCATGACTGAAAACATGGCAGGTACCATTGAGCAAATCATTAATCTTTCCATGTTTTGCCGAAAGGTGAATATCCCCTTCGATGTGTATGGGTTCATTGACACCTCAGCTGAAAAGGATTTCATGTTGTCGGGTATTACACGCTCTGAGAGCAAGCATCCAATTTTCGGTACGATGTATCGCACATGTCCTAACGACAATCGTGACCGATCCATTCAAATTAACAATGTTGATTTTCGCTTGAAGCAGTTGCTCCATTATAACATGGGTGCTGCAGAATTTAACGTGTCGGTGAAAAATCTTCTTCTCTTGGCTAACGCCTATAAGCGTTCGGCAAACTATTACTATTATTCTTCAAGCTCCCACCATGTCCCCCCTTCGATGCATTTGGGTGGGACTCCATTGAACGACGCTGTTTTGGTTCTTCGCTCGCTTGCTGAGGAATTCAAGAAAAACACCCGTGTGGAAATTCTAAACACGGTACTGCTTACTGACGGTGAAGCATCATATGGATTGGCGTTCAAGGATGGTGAGCAGATGGGTAACGCCGGTGGAATGTACCGGGGTCGGATTGTGATTGAGGATCGCAAGACAAAGAAGCAGGTCATGGTGTCGAAGTGTGGTAACATCACGTTGGCACTTCTTGAAATGTATCGGCAGCATACAGGTTCGCGGGTGGTGGGTTTCTATCTGATGTCAGGTCGCAACTATCGCAGTCAGGTGATGGGAACCTTGACGCGAAATAATCCTGAATTCAATCAGGAAGTGTTCGATAAGCAGTATGCCGATGAATTCGCAAAGTACAAGTATTTCGGTATGAAGCTCGCCGGGTATGATGTATACTACATGGTGCCAGGTGATGAACTAGAAGTTGAAGATGTGGATATGGATACAGTCCTCAAGAGCTACAAGGATGGCTCAAAGAAGGGGTCTCTGCTCAAGGCATTTAAGAAAATGCAAAATACGAAAATGATTTCGCGTGTATTCTTAAATAGGTTCATTGAACAGATGGCGTAATACTGTGAAGCCCTACGTAAGTTGTTGAAAAATAAGCACTTACGTAGGGCTTGACAGACGAGAGAAATGGTGTTATATTTATAGTATAATCTGAGATGTACACTTCATCATTCAAGCACACAGGAGTAAACATGACCCGACTCATTGATGCCCTTCGCGCTACTGGTAAGACCGAGTTTTCTCGTCCTGATGTTCTCACGGTCGCCCGTGAGGTGGGTGAAAGTCCCAATGTGTTTTTGAATGACCCAGCATACAAGGTTCGGCGCGGCGTCTATGCCATCACGCCTACAAGCACTTCAAATTATACGCCTATTCAGGCAGAGGCACCTATTGTGAGTAATGCATCTACAATGTATCTATCGCAGCCGAAGCTCAAGATTGAGGTGGACAACCTTGTACCAAACAAGGATAGCACCTATGTACCTTTCGGGTTTCATAAGGATCTCATGACCATCCTCGCCTCCAAGCAATTCTATCCCGTGTTCATTACAGGATTGTCTGGTAATGGTAAGACCACCATGGTGGAGCAGGTGTGTGCCGCATTGAAGCGTGAGTGTATCCGTGTCAACGTCACCATTGAAACTGACGAGGATGACCTCATTGGAGGCAATACTCTTGTGGATGGCAACGTGGTGTATCGTGAAGGTCCCGTGACCATTGGGATGAAGCGCGGCGCTGTGGTCATTCTGGACGAGAGCGACCGCGGCAGTAACAAGCTGATGTGCCTACAGGCAATCCTTGAAGGAAAGCCGTATTTCAATAAAAAGACGGGCGAGATTATTCACCCTGCCCCAGGTTTCAATATCGTGGCAACGGGTAACACCAAGGGTCAGGGTTCTGACGATGGTAAGTACATGTCCGCACAGATTCTGGACGATGCACTCCTCGAGCGTTTCGCTGTGACCATCGAACAGGAGTATCCTAACTCCCGGGTGGAGAAGAAGATTATCATGAAGAAGATGGAGCGTGTGGAAAAGGTGGATGAGGATTTTGCCGACAAGCTGGTGGCATGGGCAGAAATCATTCGTAAGACGTTCATGGAGGGTGCTGTGGATGAACTCATCTCCACGCGGCGTCTGGAGCATATCGTGAACGCCTACGCTATGTTTGGTGACCGTCTCAAGGCAATCAATCTCTGTATTGCTCGATTCAATTCTGAGACCAAGGCGAGCTTTCTCGACCTCTATACAAAGGTGGATGCAGGTGTCACGATGACCCCAGCCGAACAGGCTGAGGGGTATCCCGATGACATTCCCTTCTAATAGGTGATATATGGAAAACCCAATGGTGAATTATTCTAAAATCATCGCTGAAACAAATAGTAAAATGTATAATGTTCGGGATGAATATAAGAATAATAGTGTTGAAGAAAACATTGCCATTTGCAATAAGGAACACTTGAAGTTCTCGGTGGGGTGTATTAACATTACAGGAGAACTCAACATTGGGATGATGATTCGGTCAGCGTGTCTATTGGGTGCAGAGAATTTCTATATCTTTGGGCGTAATAAGTTTGACAGACGCAGCACAGTTGGTGCTGAGAATTATATTAACATCGTTCAATATAGTTATGACGACCCGATACACGCCGACGCCGAAATCAATGAACGATTGGAATATATGTTGAAGTGGAACACTGTGGTGTTGTGTGAACAGGGCGGCGATGAAATTGGATCACGAAAAATGGCGTTGAAATATTCGGAAGAAATAATAAATCCGTTGTTCGTATTCGGTTCAGAGAGTCATGGTATTCCTCCGCTAATAACTACTAATGAACACTTTTATAAAGTGAGTATTCCTCAACGTGGAGTCCTTCGTTCGTTTAACGTGAGTGCTGCCATGAATATCATTGTGTGGGATTACATCAAGGAGATGCATCTATGATTACCGCTATCAAATTCTGGATTGCAAAAGTCCTGGCTGACATGATTATGTTCGTGGCAATTTTTGGTGTGCTTTTTCTATTTTATGCTATTATGATGGCGTGGGTTAAATGGGACGTTTATCGGATACGGAAAACTTTGAAGAAACTATGAAATTGACAAAACTTAAAGAAGCGGGTGTACTATTTTTAATTCAGCTCTTGAATTATTCCATATGGTGTATTAACTTTCGTGCAGTTGCCGATACACATTATCATACCGCAGCAGCCAGTGATTTTATGCTCGCGTCTATACAATTTTTTGTGATTCGAAAAATTGCTCAGGGTCAAGATAAGTGGCATCAATGGTTAGGATATGCCTTGGGTAGTGTGGGTGGTAGTTACTTAGGTATTTGGATTTCTGCAACATTCTTTAATGGTTAATATGAACTTGACAAAGGACGAACTACTTGTTATGTTAAAGAAGGCCTATTTACGAGGCATTTGGGAACATACAAACCAAAAAGTAATATCGCGTATTAATATGAAGGATCCACACCGGATGTTAAATATTCCGGATTCTGTTGTTGAAGATTTAATTGAGGAGAAATAATTATGGCTAAGGCAGCATCACCGAGGTATCCCACGTTTGTTGTGTATGAAGGATATGACAGGGCTCTTGCTCTAGAGTCAGTGGGAAAGGGTTGGGCATCACTCATCAATGAAGTATTTGATTTCATTGAACAGCAAAAGATTACGAACATTCGTATCATCCAAGTGAAGGAGAAGTGGGGCGGACTTCGCATCTACACCGACCTGATTCATGATGTTTTGGATGAAAAAATTCGTGACGCTGAACGGCGTAGCTTTACAATTTGTGAAGTCTCAGGTGCACCGGGCAAGCTCCGTAACTGCAATGGATGGTATCGCACGTTGTCTGATGCTGAAGGTGGACAATATCCTGTGGTACAGGCATAATGCAGACAACCATTCCCGCTACAAAAATATCAGGAACGGTGAAGATGCTCAATTATCGCTATTCTGAGGATAGAATCCTTCAGGAAATTCAGGCGTACATTAATAAGACCTATACCCAACATTATTCACGAAACAAGTTTCAAGCATCTGAATTCATTTTTGATAATGGTCACGGTGTTGGGTTTACTGTAGGTAACATCATGAAGTATGCTCAACGATATGGAAAAAAGAATGGACATAATCGTGATGACATCTTGAAAATCATTCACTACGCTATTATGTTACTATACGTACATGACACTTACATTGAGGAGAAACAACATGAAGATTAGTTCCAAGACGGTATCACTGCTACAGAGTTTCGCACAGATTAGTCCTAACCTTCTAGTGAAGGCGGGTAATAAGTTGGCAACTCGTAATGCAGTAAATAGTATTCAGGCACGGGCTGTTGTCGAGGAAACGTTTCCTCAGCAGTTCGCTATTTACGATTTGACACAGCTTCTAACACTTCTTTCAATGTCACAGACACCAGACATTGAGTTTCATGAGAAGCATCTGGTCATTCAACATGGTGATGGGCGTAATCATTCATTCAAGTTTGCAGATGAGAGTCTTGTAGCAGCTCCGTCTGATAATCCTCCGCAGCTTGAACACTTGTACTCCTTTAAGCTCACGGCATCTGACATTAACATGATTGTCAAGACGGCTTCGGTTGTATCTGCCACAATGATGAACATCGTATCAAAGAATGGTAAGGTGACATTGTTTGTGAATGATCCGAAGAATTCTACATCACATTCATTCACGCAACCTTTGGGTGACAGTGATGTGTCGTTTGATGTCAAGATGGCAATTGATACATTCAAGATTGTTCCTGGTGAGTATAAGGTGCATGTATCACACGCCATCGCCAAGGCAGGTAAGGTATTGGTATTTTTCTTTGAATCTACAACTTCTGAACTAACATATTTGATTGCAGCCGACACTACATCAAAGGTGTAATATATTATGGAAGCAAATCGTGAGCAGTTTCTTTGGGTTGAAAAGTATCGTCCGCGGAAAATTTCTGATTGTATTCTTCCGCAGACATTGAAGAACACGTTCCAAGAGTTTGTGGATAAGGATAATATTCCTAACATGCTCTTGGCGGGTACAGCAGGGACAGGTAAGACCACGATAGCCCGGGCTTTGTGTGAAGAATTAGGATGTGAGTATATTATTATCAACGGATCTGAGGAATCAGGTATTGATGTACTCAGAACCAAGATTAAAGATTTTGCCAGTACAGTTTCTTTGGCTGGTAAAACAAAGGTCGTGATTCTTGATGAGGCAGATTATTTAAATCCTAATTCCACACAACCCGCACTTCGTGGTTTCATTGAGGAGTTTAGTAAGAATTGTCGGTTCATTTTCACTTGTAATTACAAAAATAGAATTATTCCTCCACTACACAGTAGAACCACCGTGGTGGATTTCAAACTCTCAAAGGATGATAAGCCTGCCATGGCGGCGAAATTCTTTAAGAGAGTATCAGACATCTTGAAGGAAGAACAAGTCACGTTTGATCCGAAAGCTGTTGCTGAGGTGTTAAATAAGCACTTCCCTGATTATCGGCGTGTATTAAATGAGTTGCAACGATATGCCTCATCGGGTAATATTGATGCAGGTATTCTCACGAACATCAGTGATGCAAACATGAAGGAACTTCTCACGGCTCTCCGTGAAAAGGATTTCAAGAAGATGCGCGGTTGGGTTGTGAACAACATGGACAACGATCCGAACATGCTCTTTCGAAAGTTGTATGATACGTTACTCACTGAGGTGGTTCAAGTTCCTCAGTTGGTATTGCTATTGGCTGATTATCAATACAAGGCGGCGTTCGTTGCCGATGCTGAAATTAATCTAGTAGCATGTCTGACAGAAATCATGGCAGCATGTGAGATGAAGTAATAGGAGAATACTATGAATCTTATTCCCAGTTCTTATTCGACATTTGTGACTGACCATGAAAAAGGACAAATCACACAACTAATGGCTAAGACATATTTCATTTATCGAGGTTGGGAGACATCAACTCCTGAGAATCCATCCTCTCCATATGATTTATTGATTCGTCATCCCCGAACAGGAAAGTCTTTACTGGTACAAGTAAAGTCATTAACTAGTAAAAATAGAAGTGTTGAAACATATGCTAAAGGAAATGGTAGGGACAAGGGCTCAAAAAGAAAAAAGACAGATTATGCCAAATGTGGTATTGATTTTCTTCTTGGGGTTGATGTTGACACTTCAAATGTCTATCTGTATCCGTTAGATTTCTATCGGGGAAAGAGTACTATCAATGTAGATAAAAATCCTTCGTTTGATGTTGAATTCATCACAGAACGAGGATATAGAAACTTTAAGATGCACGAAGAAATTTCCACATTAGACCTACTGGCACATGATAAATCTTGATGGCGAAGAAATCGTAGAAGAAAAAATTGAGGAATATAAAACTCCGAAAATTAGTCCTTTCGATTTTGTGAATGCCATTCATTACTCTAAGGATGCACTCATTGTGGATGAGTGGAGTGAGAAGCAGTATAATCCCTATCTTGTAAACAAGAGTTTAAGTTTCGGGGCAGACACAGTAATTGCTGCCAATGAAATGAATAGTCGTCCCCATCTGGAGAAACGCCTCCAGTTTGATTTTCTTATAAATATAGTGAGACCTCGAAAGAGATTCAACAAGTGGTTGAAGGCTGAAAAAGTCGAAGATATTGATGTGGTTAAACAGTATTATAAATACAATACTGAGAAAGCATTTCAGGCTCTTGCTCTTTTAACGCCAGAACAAATTCTCACAATTAAAGAAAAATTGAACACAGGTGGATTGACAAATGGCGCATGATTTAATAAATATACCCGCAATTCCTGGGTATGAACCATTAGAAGTTAAATTGGTGAATCCGGATGACTTCTTGAAGGTTCGTGAAACATTAACACGTATTGGTGTTGCCTCACGAAAGGATCAAACACTATACCAAAGCTGTCACATCTTACATAAGCAAGGCAGATATTTCATTGTTCACTTTAAGGAACTTTTTGCCCTTGACGGTAAGCATGCTGATTTATCAGATAACGATTTACACAGACGTAATACAGTTGCTCATCTTCTTGAAGATTGGGGATTGGTTGACATTGTGAACCCAGACCTATGTGAAGATACCGCACCGTTATCACAAATCAAAGTACTTGCATTTGGTGAAAAGAACAATTGGAATTTAGTAGCAAAATATAATATTGGAAAAAAGAAATAAGACTTGACTGTAGGGGTGTTAGGAGTTAACTTAACCTTAGATACGCCGAAAGGGTATCACTAACACATTCGCTCAAAGGAGGAATTATGACACGTACCTTTACTTTTAACTCTGCTTCTCTTAATACACCATGGGCTATTGGCTTTGATAGTCTATGGGACCGTTTTCATACCATTGAATCGGTTAATAGTGCAAGCAATTATCCCCCATACAACATCGTTAAGCATGATGCTGAGCATTGGAGCATCGAACTTGCCGTGGCAGGTTTCAAGCGGAATGAACTTGATGTTGAATTGGCTGAGGGAGTTCTTACCATTTCAGCAAAGACAGAAACTTCAGAAACCGAAGTGGAATATGTCCATCGCGGTTTGGCAAAGCGTGCGTTCACTCGCAAGTGGACACTCGCTGATGATGTAGTTGTTCGTGATGCGTCACTTGTTGATGGTGTTCTCACCATTGATTTGGAACGCATCGTCCCCGAGGATAAGAAGCCTCGGAAGATTGACATTTTGTAATTAAATAATCCTCCTAACACCCTTACAGTTGAGTTTATAATGATTAAATGCATCAAGTTAGTTACAGGCGAAGATTTGATTGGTGACGTTGAAGTACAAGGTGATTCACTCACCATCGAAACACCATGTGCGGTTGTGCTCATCCCAACCCAAGAACATCAATACTCTGTTGGTCTTGCACCATTTCTTCCGTTTGCTGCCTCCAAGAAGTTTTCATATTCCCGTGAACATGTTGTGCTGGTATATGAAGCAGCCGACCAATTGAAGAATGAATACAATAGGATTACAGGCAAGGGTATTGTTCTTCCTGAACGCCCAAAGTTAGAACTAGTCTAACACATTGAAACCTCTCGGAGACGGGAGGTTTCCTGCCTACTTGACAAAGTGTGGCATCATGTTATATTTCATACATATCTTAAAAACATTCAAGACCCGGGAGAGGTTGAATGAAGAATTTCTACACGAACGTATTACAATATGGTAATAGAATTCTTGTCCGTGAAATTAAAAACGGCAAGCGTGACAACCACAAGGTGGAATTCCGCCCCACGATGTTCATTAAGGCGCAGACTGAAACAAAACATAAAAGTTTGTTTGGTGATAATCTAGAGCCTATTCAATTTGGTGACATCAACGAAGCAAAAGAATTCATGAAGAAATATAAGGAAGTAGAAAACTTCCCCATCTTCGGTAACACTTCTTTTGCCTATCAGTACATCACAGAGAAATATCCTACTGAGGTTGATTATGATATTAGTCAGCTCACCATCTTCTCACTCGACATTGAGACAGCCTCAGAGAATGGCTTTCCGAGTATTGACAATCCCATCGAGGAAGTCTTGCTCATCACAGTACAAGATAACAACACAAAGAAGATTACAACCTTTGGCGCAAAAAAGTTTGACATTGAAAACATCAAGCATATTTCCAATAAGAACAATTTCGAATATGTGAAGTGTCGTGATGAAGCAGATTTGCTCAGCACATTTCTTCGTTTCTGGCAAGCCACAACTCCTGATGTTGTGACAGGGTGGAACACACAGCTATTCGATATGCCTTATCTTCTGGTTCGTATCAAGAGAGTTTTGGGTGAGGATAAAATTAAGGATTTGTCGCCATGGCGTATTGTTAATGAACGATACATCACGATGAATGGTCGTGAATTTCTCACGGCTGATATTTTTGGTGTGAGTAGCTTAGATTATTTGGACTTGTATAAGAAGTTTACATACTCGGCACAAGAAAGTTATAAGCTCGATTATATCGCACAGCAGGAATTGGGAAGAAAGAAACTAGAAACGGAATATGAAACATTCAAGGATCATTATACAAATGATTGGCAATCGTTTGTGGAATATAACGTTGTTGACGTAGAACTGGTTGACGCCTTAGAAGATAAGATGAAGTTGATTGAATTGGTTATCACGATGGCATATGATGCCAAGTGTAACTTCAATGACATCTTCTCGGCGGTGCGAACCTGGGATTGTATTCTTCACAATCATTTGTGGGCAAAGAATATTATTGTTCATCAAAAGGAACATCACGAAGGTAGAACAATTGCCGGTGCCTATGTGAAAGAACCCGTGCCGGGTAAGTATGATTGGGTTGTGAGCTTCGACGCGGCATCACTATATCCTAGCATCATCATGCAGTATAACATGAGTCCTGAAACAATGGTAACGGGTGCATCACTAGACATCACACCTGAAAAACTTTTGGCAGGACATACGGAACACGTTGGTCAGCTCCATGACAAGAATGTGGCAATGGCAGCAAATGGCTATTGTTATACACAAACACATCAAGGATTATTCCCAGAAATTGTCGAAAAGATTTTCAGTGAACGTGTGTTCTACAAGAAGAAGATGATTGAGGCACAGAAGGAATATGAAAAGACAAAGGATGTTGAACAGGTAAAATTGATTTCCAAATATAACAACATTCAAATGGCTCGTAAGATTCAGTTGAATAGTTTATATGGTGCCTGGGCAAATCAATACTTTCGTTTCTATGATGATAGAATTGCCGAAGGTATCACGTTGACAGGACAATACATCATTCAACATATTGGTCGAGCATTGAATGATTATCTGAACAAGACATGCGGAACGACTAATGTGGAGTATACTTTCTATTCCGATACTGATAGTTGTTACATCACATTGGATAAGTTGGTTGAACAACATTTCTCACAGTTGGATAAGAACAAGATTGTGGATGTGATTGACAAGTTTTGTAAGGATAAAATTAGTAAGGTGTTATCTCGCGCCTGTGAAGAAATCATGGATGTGACACATGGATACGTGTCGAAGATGGAGTTCAAACGTGAGGTGATTGCTGATAAGGCAATCTGGGTGGCAAAGAAGCGTTATGCCTTGAACGTCTATGATAGTGAAGGTGTTCGATACAAGGAACCCAAGCTGAAGGTGCAGGGGCTTGAAATTGTTCGTAGTTCAACCCCTGGGAGTGTCCGTGAATATCTTCGAAACACAGTGAAGATGGCACTGACAAAAACACAAGATGAGATTCAAGAGTATATTGCTGACCTTGAACAGAAATTCATGCAGATGACGCCTGAGGAGATTGCATTTCCGCGAAGTGCCAACAATCTCTCCAAGTATCATTCACAGGCAACCATATATCAGAAGGCGACACCTATGCATGTTCGAGGTGCACTGTTATACAATCATCACATTAAGTTGAAGAAGTTAGAAAGAAAGTATGAGCTAATTAAAGAAGGTGATAAAATCAAGTATTTGTATTTGAAGGAACCCAATCCCATCAAGGAAAACAGCATTGCATTTGTGACATCGTTACCAAAAGAACTTGACATACATAAGTATGTTGATTATAATACAATGTTCGAAAAGAGTTTTCTAGAACCTATGCGAACCATTCTTGATTGTATGGGTTGGTCAACACGAAAAATTGCCACACTAGATGATTTATTCTAAGGAGATGCTATGTCATTAATTAACAAGTTACGAAAAAATTCCACAATTCGTGAAACAGAAATCCTAACTGAAAGTAAATTCTTTTCAGCAAAGGACATGATTCAAACCCCTGTCCCGATGATTAATGTTGCTCTATCGGGTCGTCTTGATGGTGGTCTTACGCCTGGTTTAACAGTGTTCGCAGGTCCCTCTAAACACTTTAAGACAGCGTTCGCCATGCTTCTTGCGAAGTCATATTTGGAAAAATATGAGGATGCAGCCATTCTGTTCTATGATTCAGAGTTTGGCGCACCCGCGGGATACTTCAAGAGCTTCGGTATTGATACCGACCGCGTGATCCACACACCGATTACCGATATTGAGCAACTCAAACATGATATGATGTCACAGATTAACAACATTGAACGTGGTGAGCATGTCATCATCATTGTTGATTCTGTTGGTAACTTGGCATCAAAGAAAGAAGTTGAAGATGCACTGGAAGGAAAGAGTGTGGCAGACATGACCAGAGCCAAGCAGCTCAAGAGTCTGTTCCGCATGTGTACACCCCACTTAACCATCAAGGACATTCCCATGGTGGTTGTGAATCACACATACAAGGAAATTGGTATGTTCCCGAAGGACATTGTATCAGGCGGTACAGGCATCTATTACTCAGCCGATAACATCTTCATCATTGGTCGTCAGCAAGAGAAGGATGCTGATGGTCTCACGGGATACAACTTCATCATCAATGTTGAGAAGTCTCGCTTTGTTCGTGAAAAGAGTAAGATTCCTGTTGAGGTATCATTTGAAGGGGGTATTAGCACATGGTCAGGATTATTGGATGTGGCACTTGAATCTGGACATGTCGTGAAGCCCGCAAATGGTTGGTATCAAAAGAAGGGAGAAGAAAAGAAGCATCGCTTAAATGACACATACACCCGGGAATTCTGGATGTCTATTCTTTCGGATAGCACGTTCAGAGATTGGATTAAAACACATTATGCCATTTCCAACTCGTCCCTAGTGGCAGAATTTACTGATGAACTCATTCAAGAGGAATATGACAATGCCTAATTTTATTGTCCAGAAAAACGAAAAGTTTAAAGAAAGTAATACCGCAGAATTTTATATTGAAATTGATGAAGGCACCTTCCAGGGATTGTCATTTGTGTTTGGTCCTGTTGAATTTTTAGGTGAAGATGAAGAAGGAAATGGTCGTGTTAAGTTTGATTATCACTTGTTAGAAACTCCTGAGTTTGTTATCTTAGAAGAACATCGTGAGCAGATTGAAACTGAAATTGGTTTAGTTTTACACAAGATTCTTGAAGATATGGCTAAAAACACTGACGGGGAGCAAACAGATGAAATTGGAACAGGTGATACTGAACAATCTACTGAAGGATGAAACATATCTTCGTAAAGTTATTCCTTTTTTAAAGGATGAGTATTTCATAGATGCAACTGAAAAGAAGGTGTTTCAAACGATTAATTCTTTTGTGGGGGAGTATAACGCTTCCCCCACAATTGAAGCCGTACACATCTCATTACAGAATGACAAAACAATTCGTGAAGATGAGTATGAGAGAATTGTAGAACTTGTCAATTCATTTCAAAGTGATGCTGAGAAGAATAAAGAATGGTTATTGAATGAGACCGAAACGTTTTGTAAGGACAAGGCGGTGTATAACGCCATTGTTCAATCCATTCAAATCATTGATGGTAAGAATGATAAACTGACATCTGATGCCATTCCTGAAATTCTCAAGGATGCCTTAGCCATTAGTTTTGATAATAGTGTGGGACATGATTATCTTGATGATAGTGAAACTCGGTATGATTTCTATCATCGTGTGGAAGAAAAGATTCCTTTCGACTTGGATTTTTTCAACAAGATTACAAAGGGTGGATTGTCCAATAAGACATTGAACATTGCACTGGCAGGTACAGGCGTAGGTAAGAGTTTGTTCATGTGTCACGTTGCAGCAGGCGCCTTGAGTCAAGGGAAAAATGTTCTGTACATCACGATGGAAATGGCGGAAGAAAAGATTGCAGAACGTATTGACGCCAATTTGATGAATGTCACAATGGATGATTTGAAGAATCTTCCGAAGCAAATGTTTGATGACAGAATTAGTCGTATCAAAAACAAGACGGAAGGAAAACTCATCATTAAAGAATATCCTACAGCTTCAGCACATGCAGGACATTTTCGAGCATTGTTGAATGAGTTGAGTTTAAAGAAGGATTTCCGTCCGGATTTGATTTTCATTGATTACTTGAACATTTGTGCTAGTAGTCGTTTCAAAATGTCTGGGAGCGTGAACAGTTACATTTACATCAAGGGTATTGCAGAAGAACTTCGTGGATTGGCTGTGGAATTCAATGTACCTATCGTATCAGCAACTCAAACAACACGAACGGGATATTCCAATAGTGATGTGGAATTGACTGACACATCAGAATCATTTGGATTGCCGGCAACAGCCGACTTCATGTTCGCCTTGATTTCCACAGAAGATTTGCAGAAGTTGGATCAAATCATGATAAAACAATTGAAGAACAGATATGCCGATCCTAATCATCATAAGCGATTTGTGATTGGCGTTGACCGCGCTAAAATGAAGTTGTTCGATTTGGACATGTCAGCACAAAAAATGGTTTTGAAAAATGACACACCCTCATCAAGTCAGGAGTCAAAGCCTAATTTTGTCACATCGAAAACGTTCTCACGAAACTTTGAAAGTATTAAAATATAAATAGAGAGTGGTGTCTTAACCCAGGGGGAATTATGTATCTGGCTAGTAAGCTACACAAAGAAATAAATACTCATTTTTCACCCGATGAGATTATTGGTAGTGAGCTGACGTATGCGCAGATAAGTAGAAGAATGAATAAAATTCTTCGCCCTCTGGGTGCCAAAGGAAAAGTGGTTCGAGATGACAATTTAAAGAGTAAGTCTAACTCCCGTCAATACTATTCCTTTTCGGGGTACTATGACACAGAGGCGACAGGTATTCCCATTGTGATTAATGTTCACTTTGCGTCGAATAGAAAAACCTTTTCGTTTACTCGGGCGCGGTACAATGGATTCATGTTCATGTTGTCACAGATTATTCAACATGAATTCATCCATAAAAGTCAATATGAGTTTCGTCCAGAACACTCGGAACGTTTAGTGAAGGTGTATCACTCAGATAAGTTGTCGAAAAAGCGGTTAAAGCAAATAGAATATTTAAGTTCATGGTGTGAGATTGAGGCATATGCCCATGACATCGCCATGGAAATTAATCAATATTATCCAACGTCGAATCCGTCAACCATTTTGAAGCATATTGATGGACATAGAAAATTGTATAGTTACAAGTTCTATAAAGATGCCTTCAAGGGAACAGACTGGGATAGACTGAAAAAATCATTAATGCGGAAAATCTGGCGTTGGCTCCCCTCAGCACAGGGGTTTCAAGCCGTGTAAGTTGTTGTAAAATAAGCACTTAGCGGAGGGCTTGACAAATCCCCCAAATGGTGTTATATTTAAAGAGTAACACATTCAAAACTAAACCGAGGGTTCGACAATGACGCAAAATGTGCAGGACCCTGAGGATGAGGCGGTTACAGTAACCGGACGATTCTGGGCAGAAGTGGATTTAGATGAGCAAGAATATCTAGACCGGCTGGCCAGTTTCGGAGAAGGATACTATGACTTTTCCACATTATCAGGAGAAGGAAGTGGTGAAATGAGTTTAGCATAGGCTTGACAAACGGTACTACTTGTAGTATATTTAAGTTGTAGGTGAAAACTCTAACTTTCTCAGGAGGCTACATTATGCGTAATTCAGACAAGGTCAACTTCGTTGGTTTCTCTACTGGTGGCAAGGGCTGCAACGGCACGAAGGTTCGCTTCGCGGTCGAGAAGGTTCGTCGCAGTAAGGTGCTTCAGAAGATTGGCGCAACTAACATCATTTGGCATGCTCTTCCCGAGGCGATGACGAAGGCGGATGCTGTCAACTATCTTCAGAATCAGACCACTTCGCTCAGCCTCGACCAGGTACAGCAGGAGGCGGTGGCGCGTGCCACCAATCGTCTGATCCCTAAGACCAAGACGGCGCCTGCGCCTAAGGCGGCTTCGAAGGCGAAGCGTAGCAAGTAAAGTATAAAAAGGTTTACGGTTATCCTAATTGAAAACCGTATTTCATTATATGATTGTTAGATGCACCGCCACAATCTAACAATTCTTGACTTGTGTGGCAATAGGAGATTTACCATGACTCAGAATGAACGTCTTATCCAGTATCTTTCAACCGGTCGTACCCTCACCGCAGCTCAGGCTCGTAGCCGTTTCGGCGTCCGTAACCTTCGTGCTCGCGTGAACGACCTTCGTAACGATGGCTTCTGCGTGTACACCAATCGCAACAGCAACGGTGTCACCTATCGCATGGGAACCCCATCCCGCGCCATCGTCGCCGCAGCCTATAACAAGGCTGGCAGCGCTCTCTTTTCCCGCTAAGGAAAAGTAGAACATGGACACGGTGAAGAGCATTATGGGTAATTGGTATCACATTCCTACGGCAATGGCCTTTACATACATGATGCTCTCACCGGCCAAGTTCTTTAAACAGGTGGACACTGTGGTTCTACAAGAACCCGATAAAGATGATGTTATTGACTGCCCCTCAGAAATTATTTGTCAAGGAGATTCTATGGAAGACATTCTGCGCGACGAACGGGTATTGAACAACATCAACATGATGATTTCTAACGCTACAAATCCTGATGTAAAACAACTTTGGGAAGTGAAGAAGGCGGAGTTTGAACGGGCACTACGTTGGAAGCGTCAGACCCGATATAACTAAAAATATGATTAAGAAAAATCTAGACTTCGTGAAGTCTGTCGGCGAAAGTATGGCGAATGAATATTCCATTAATTGGGAAAGTTGGACAGAAGAAGAAACGAAGCGAATTGAAAAAGAAGCAAACATTTCCATGAAGTTTTATGAAAAGCTGTTCAGAGAATTCAATATAGATAACGAAGAACATACCGTTGAAATGTTTGAAGATATACTTGAAAATCTTGTATCAGGATATGTTTTACTATCCATTATCAATAGAAAAAAGGCGGTAGATGAGCTATTGTCTAGTGTGTGAGTATAAATAGTAGTGTCTTTATACTCAGAGATGGTTGAAACTTATGGTTAGTAAACAAAATAAGCATTTAGAACACCTCGAAGATGATATCATCAACTTAGGTTATAAAGGCGCCCAACAATCCATAGCGTTTGTTGAGGCGCTTTTGCAGCTGTTTCAGGGAGCTGCCAATACAGGGGTTAACGTCACAGTGAAATGGGACGGAGCCCCTGCTGTTGTTGCGGGACGAGACCCAGAAACAGGCTTATTTTTCGTTGCTACAAAACACGGTGCCTTTGCCAAAACACCCAAACTCTGCTTCTCAGAAGCCATGGTGGACATGTATCATGAAGGGGGTTTGGCAGACACGTTGAAAACATGTTTCCGAGAACTACAACCCTTGAACATGAAAGATGTTCTACAAGGGGATGTCATGTTTACGCCCGCCACAAAAAAGATGCAGGTCATTGACGGTGAAGAATACATCACATTCAAGCCTAACACCATTGTGTATGCTATACCCACCCAGGATCCTTTGTCTGAAAAGATACGAAATAGCAATCTTGGAATTGTCTTTCATACTAAATATTTAGGTACGGGACCGGTAAATACTTTATCTGCCTCGTTTGGTGTTGACACAAGCCGGCTAAAATCTAGAACCGCCTGGATTGAGGATGCGACATACAAGGACTTGTCCGGAAAAATGACGCTGACGGCACAGGAAACTCGTACGGTTAGTACAAAATTAGCCTCCGCCAAAACCAACGCCATAGCAGTACGAAAATTTCTTGACGAACTCTCAACACAAAACACCGACCTCACGGTTGGTTACATGTTTAAGATATTCGTTAATCGTTTGGTTCGCGCCAACACCCCTATAACACGGAAAAGTCTTTCTGGGTTAGAACCTTTTGTTATCAGTAGAATTACTGAAAAAGAAGCAGGGGTGAAAACAAGTGCAGCAAAAATGCGTTATGCGGGATTACGTAAAGAGATTCAGGAATATTTACGGGTGAATAGTTCAAATCTTCGAACTATGTTTTCATTATACGAAGATTTATTGATGATGAAAAATATTCTTGTTAAGAAGTTGAATGGAGCACAAGGCATTCCTACGTTTATTGAAACAGAGAAAGGATTTAAGGTGACAGATCCTGAAGGATATGTTGCCATTGATAAAAAAGGAAATGCTGTAAAGTTAGTGAATAGAATGGAGTTTTCAGCAGCAAATTTCAATGCAGTAAAAGATTGGACAGGACCTGCTCCTGTTGCTCCTGAATTGAATACGCCATTGAAAACTATGGTGTTTGCTTTTGGAAGAATGAATCCTCCAACTATAGGTCATGAAAAACTTATAAAGAAAGTATTGGAGACGGCACGAACAGAAAAAGGTGAGTATGTCATCGTGCTTTCAAAAACTCAGAAATCACCTAAGGATCCGTTGGACCCAGAAACAAAATTGAAGTTTGCGAAAAAGATGTTTCCTCGTGTCAATCTTGAATTGGCAACTCAACAAATGCCCACAATGTTTGGGTGGTTGAAAAAGTTTTACGAAGAACAATATGATAAAGTTATCATGATAGGTGGGTCTGATAGAGTGCGGGAATATCAAGAACTCCTTAATAAGTATAATGGAAAAGCTGACCAATATACCTTTAAAGTTCTTGAAGTAATATCCGCCGGCGAACGTGACCCTGATGCTGATGGAGCATCAGGTATGTCGGCAAGTAAAATGCGTGAGTATGCTAAAAATGATGACTTTAAAAATTTCAAGCGAGGGCTTCCATCAACGTTACGTGAAGCCGAAGCAAAACAACTCATGGACGCCGTACAGGCAGGTATGGAATAATGGCACAATATATTAAGCCGCAAGATGTACAAGATGGAGAACAACGCTATGAAGTTGTCATGCTTGCAGCAGGCAAGGATGGTAGTGTGGTTGAAGCCACGAATCCCTTACCTGTTACAGGCGGTTATGGCAATAACAATTCATTACTAGTATCTCTGGGCGGCACAAACCTCGATGCGTTTGGTCGCCTTCGTATCTCTGAACCACATACACTTGCTGATTATAGTCATACCTACGGAGAAGAAGTTGAACTCTTAACTGCATCAAGTGGATCAGGAACAAAAACTCTCCGAGCCAATGAAGCATCAGTTCGTTTAACTGTGGGCACAGGCGATGGTGATTTCGTAGTGCATCAAAGTAGAATGCATCATCACTACATGCCAGGAAAAAGTCAATTGGCATTGATGAGTTTCATGTTCGGTAACGCCCGAGCCAATACAGTAAAGCGTGTGGGATTATTCGGAGAAGAAGATGGCGTATATTTTCAACAAGCTGGTAATGGCACTTTACAATTTGTGAAGCGCACAAGTATTAGCGGATCTGTGGTTGATGAAACACCCATCAATCAAGCAAACTGGAACGTAGATAAGTGTGACGGAACAGGCGCATCAGGATTTGATTTAGAAATCACTGCTACTCAACTGTTTTTCTGTGATTATCAATGGCTAGGTGTGGGACGTTTGCGTGTAGGATTTGTGCATAACGGCGAGTTCATTGTGGCTCATGAATTCACACATAGTAATACCTTATCTACTGTATATTGGAGAAATCCTAACCTTCCCATTCGTTGTGAAATTCGTAACATCGGTACAGCTGTTGGAACTGCCTTCATGGATCAAGTGTGTTCCACAGTGATGTCAGAAGGGGGATACATTGAATCGGGTGTGAATTTCAGTAATTATGCGGAAAACATTCTCCTATCAAAAGGATCTCCTGCCGCGGCAAAATGTTTAATGGCTATTCGCTTAACTGACACCTATCAATCCCTACCTAACAGAAGTGTTGTTCGCTTAACAGATATGAATATATTGTCTGATGGTGCATCCATTGTGTTTGAATTATGGCGCCTCCCCGGAGATGCCAACATCACGGGCGGTAGTTGGGTGGCGGCTAACAGCTCCTCTGTAGTAGAATACAACATCACGGCAGGCACTAGCTTCAATACTACAGGTGGTGAATTGTTTGCAAGTGGATTCGTTGCTGCCAACAATCCTTCAGGAAAACAAGCCTCTGGTGGCAATAGTATTGCCGATCCCATCAAGGCAAAACGTGCCTATATCAGTCAAAACATCACATCTACTGAAAGTAACATTTTTGCTTTAGTTGCCAGAAACTTAAGCACTACTGCTGATACCAATGCCTTTGCATCAATGCAATGGCGCGAAACTCGTTAACTCTAACCGGAACAAATAAATGGATATTCAAAAGCTCAAGGGACATGTTCCCGATACTGTAATCGCACAAATTCCAGAAGTCATGGAAAAGTTTCAAATCAATACCCCACTTCGTTTATGCCACTTCTTGTCACAATGTGGACATGAATCAGGCAACTTCAAGGCAGTCAATGAAAATTTGAACTATGGCGCCAAGGGATTGTTGGGATTGTTCAAGAAGTATTTCCCAACCGAAGCCAAGGCATTGGAATACGAACGTAAGCCTGAAAAGATTGCCAATCTTATTTACGGCGGTCGTATGGGTAATGGTCCAGAAGCCTCAGGTGAAGGATACAAGTATCGTGGTCGTGGCTACATTCAATTGACAGGTAAGGATAACTATGGTGCCTTTGATAAGGTGGTACCAGAAAACATTCTTGAAACACCTGATTTGGTTGCCACCAAGTATCCCCTTCTTTCAGCCGCTTGGTTCTGGAACTCACGTGGATTGAATGCCTTGTCAGACAAGGGTGCCACAGATGCCGATGTCACAGCCATCACAAAGAAAGTAAACGGTGGTACTATTGGCTTGGCAGATAGAATCAAGCACTTCAAAGAATTCTACGCTTTGTTGAAGTAATAAATAATTAAAAAGAGGACCTTTCCATGTTGACAAAGAATTTAAAATATATGATTGCAATATCCATATCATTATGGGTCATCTTTGTCTACATGGATGGTCGTAGTAAAGATAAAATGCAGGAGTATATTGATAACTACAAGATATTCCAAGCACAAGCAGATTCAGCAGTAAAGTTTGCTGATAGTTTGAAAACACAAATCATCATTGAAGAAACTGAAGCAAAACTTGCACAAGACAAAGCCAGTGAATATGCCCAAGATGTACTAGAATTACGAAACACAACGTCTATATTACAAAGTAGACGAGCTGCTTTATTGAAAGAAACCGAAATGCCGCAGACTGTCACGGATTCTTTATCGCACATGACATCAATCATCTCGCTTCAAGATTCAATCATTGAACAACAAGAAAATACAATAGATACACAAGATGCACAAATTGGACAATTAAACAAAGCTCTACAAAATAAAGACAACGCAATATTCTTACTTACAACGTCCCGTGACAGTCTGCAAAAGGTTGTATTAAACATTCCCCCAGCACCGAAAAATCCCAACAAGATGTTTGGCATTCCTTTACCCAGTAGAAAGGTAATGGCCGTTACAGGATTTATAGCAGGTGCCATAACTACTTCGGTACTACTAAAATGAAAAAAATGAAAAATCCCTGTTGGAAAGGATATCAATCAATTGGTACAAAAATGAAGAACGGCAAAGAAGTTCCTAACTGCGTTCCCATTAAAGAACAAGTCGAAGAAAAAATTTCGCTATTAACGTTTAAAGATTTCTTGGCATGGGTGAAAGACTCATACAAGAATAATCCTGAGCCTAAGATTGATGATGCACACAGAACTAATCCCATGGGTACCGCATGAAAAATGAATGGGGCACTCCGGAGCTAACACGCAAGTGGCTCAAACAAACACCCGGTCAACATCCCAAGAAAACAAAAACCTTTAAGGAATTTGTTGAAATTGAGATGTGTGACACACTTGCCCCATATATGGATAATGAAATTGATTTATCCGATCCCTCTGATGATGAATTGTTACAAGAGTTAGAAGTCATGTATGATGAGATGTCAGAAGAAGAATGGGAAGACCTACTTCAAGATTATGAAATGGATGAAGAAGTATTGATGGAAAAGGGGTTGACACCCATGGGCAGAATTAAAAAACGCTTCTCTGCCATACGTTCTCGTCATAAAAGAAATCTATATAAGAACATGGCATTGAATCGTTCCGCCTCACCGCAACGTATTCAACAACGTGCAAAGTTGGCAGCGCGTAGAATGATGTATAAGAGAATTCTACGTAATCGTCCCAGAACATCATTGTCTCCTGCAGAAAAATCTCGTATTGAAACATTGATGAAGCGCGTACCATTTCAGGCATTCATTGCGCGTCAAACTATCCGCTTACGCCCTAACTTACGAAAGATAGAAATGAAGCGCATTGCTAACAGAAGAACACGAAAAAGAAAAAAATAAACTATAGGAACAAGACATGCTATCATTCAGAGAATTCATCACAGAAGCCGCTCCTGCCTGGCAACGAAAAGAAGGTAAAAGTGCGTCAGGCGGATTAAATAGAAAAGGCATTGCATCATATCGCCGTGAAAATCCCGGCAGTAAGTTGTCTATGGCTGTAACCACAAAACCCTCCAAATTGAAGGCGGGAAGTAAAGCAGCCAAACGGAGAAAGAGTTTCTGTGCCAGAATGGGCGGAATGAAGAAAAGATTAACTTCAGCCAAGACGGCCAGAGACCCAAATTCTCGTATCAACAAAGCACTTCGTAAATGGAATTGCTAATTCATATAAATAGTCATATAATTTTTTAGGAAGTGCATATGCAAACATTAGAACGTGAAAATCTTGGGGAGAACTTCGATTTATCCAAATTGGAACTTCTTGTTCGATTGGGATTGATGCCGTTACAAACACTCCCCATTTTACGTAGAGCATTATATAGAATTCAAAGTGGTACAATGTTAACTCCTGATGACCGTATGGTTATTGCAACACTTCTAAATAAGTTAATGAGTATGTCTTTTGATGATTCTGCAATATTTCAACGAATGCGTACCATAGTCACCCAAACACGGAACCCTGCCATGGAATCAATAGTTACTGAAAAAAGTGATGAAACGTTAAAGCGTATGCCAGAAGGAATGTTATCCACCTTGGCTACCAATGTAAAGAGTAAAGAACGCGCAGGGGGTAAACTCTCTCCTGAAGATAAGCGCGTGGCAAGTCGTGCCAAAGCTGAACTTCGCCGCCGTCGTGATAATGCAAAAGGTATGAGAGAAAGCTACGAAAATGCATTTCTTTCAACCATGAAGGAATACGGCATCACGAATATTGCAGATTTGCCAAAAGAAAATGTAAAAGAATTTTTCAATAAAGTCGAACACCTCTATAATTCAGGAGAATAACATATGTCAGGCTGGGGTAAAGCAGACGATAAAACATCGTCAGGTACAATAACATTAACAGCACCTACCATCACATTCAACGGCGCTACTGCTCATGCCGCTGGTGTCATCACATCAAATAGTCATCCGTTTCAAACAGGCGATGCCGTAGTATATTCAAACGGTGGCGGCACATCAATTGTAGGACTCACATCAGGTTCAACATATTATGTTGTGAATCTTTCAACAAACACACTAGGATTAGCTGCAACTGAAGCAAACGCATTGCTCGGCAGCATTCTTGCCACAACTGACGGTGTTGGTGCATCACACACATTGACACATAGCTTAGATTATGGTCGTGGTGTGATTACAGGTTCTTCAACAGGATTCACAACTGAAGCAGCACCAGGCGACTTCATTCGTGTAGGAGACCAAGAAATGATTATCATTTCTATTGCTTCTGATACATCATGCCAAGTCATCAATGCCAATCCACAAGTGGTGTTGTCAGCATTCAGCGGCGAAGGATACACTTTAAGTGAAAAGCCAACATCATTACCAAGTGATCCAAGCATCTTATCAACCGAAGTGTTCGGTGTTAATGCCACTGAAATTGGTGCAGGCGGCGACAATGTAGTTTCTGTTGCTGTAGTAAATGGTGGCACATTATATGTGGAAGCTCCTGCCGTATCATTCACAGGCGGTGGCGGTTCATCAGCAGCAGCTACAGCGACTATCTCAGGCGGTGCAGTAACCTCTATTGCAGTCACAAACACAGGTTCATCATACGAAACAGTTCCTACTGTAGTTATTCCTAAGGCTCGGGTAACCATCCCAACTTTAGGTGTAACAACATCAACTGACACCATCGCCTATACAAGTCACGGTCTTACAGCAGGAAGTGTTGTTGTATACAACAACGGTGGTGGTACTTCTGCAACAGGTCTTACTTCTGGTACAACATACTATGTTGCCACTGCTGGTTTAACAGCCAATGCCTTCAAGGTGAAGGCAGCAACCACAACAGGCACTTTGGCAGCAACTGTTGCTGTTTCAGGAACAGGTGGTCAATTCACTTGCGGTAACTCAACACTTGCTTCAGGCGACCGTGTCACCATCACTGGTACACTAGGTGGTACTGCAACCATCACAGGTTACGCCACAGGAACTGTATACACGGTGTCAGCCGTTACTGGTTCATCACCTAACGTAACAGGCTTCACACTAACAACTGAAGCTGGTGCAGCTCTTACAACAACTGCTGGTACATTGACAGGTCTAACATACACAGTAGAAACTGTTGTTGACATCTCAGGTACTGGTAACAATGCACAATACTTTGAAAAGGTGGCTTCAACAGCTGCAACTGCAACAGCAGCCAAGGGTACAGGTGAAACAGGAACTTCAGCAGCACACACTGGTTGGGTAAAGAGAAAGGTGGGCGTGGGTCAACATGCAGGACGTATTCAATATGAAGTGCTTGTGGCATTGTCAAAGAATGGTATCACAAGTGATGCTGCTGATGACATCCAATTCCCAGACGCATAATCAGACTAACTCATGGCAGATAGCAAAGTAACAGATTTTAGTGCAGCTACGTCCGTCAATTCGGCGGACGTACTGTACCTTATTCAAGGAACTGCTGACAAGAAAATTTCAATTTCAACATTATTGGCTAATTTGCCCAATAGTTTAACGAAATTTTCTGGACTGATTGCTTTGGCCTTCAATGGTGCTCAAACACTTGCAGGATCAGGAACCATTCAAACAACACAAACGTTAACACTTATAAGTAATACTGGAACAACCAGTTCGCTGGGTATCAGTGATGGGCTGTATGAAGGACAAATTAAAGTCATCATGTGTACATCAGCATCGGCAAATTCTACTATTACAAGTAACATCAAGGCAACAAGTATCACGTTTAATTCAGCGGGAGATACAGCACTTCTTGTTTGGTACGGTAGTGATTGGTGGGTGTTGGGCGGCACAGCAACAGTGGTATAAATGTAAATATTATTATGTTAAATGATGAAAATTTTCTATTGTATGCAATAAAACATTATAACAATCCTAGTTGTTCTGGGATGAAAGAATTTCAAGATGATGTGAAACGGTTTAAGTATATTAAACGTTTGCTACGTAAATATAACAAAACCGGAGAAATCTCAGAAAAGTTAATTCTGAATCACATCATCTTGTTGTACAATGTGTTTGGAAATTTTGTAGTGCCGTCGCTGTTCTTTAAAATTGAACATGTACATTGGCCTCAAGTTAAAACATTTTTAGTATACTTGAACTACTTGCCGGACAATTATCATATCAATAAACAAATAAACGAAGCTGAAGTACCGCTAGACAATTTTCTTATAAATAAATTACGAAAGATATGAAATCATTTAAATTGTTTATCGAAGAATTGACGGGAGTAGCTGTCAATAATATTGCACATTCTGGGCAAACACAAATTGCCAAGTATGATCCGTTGTTAAAGTTAAAAATGTTTCGTCGTAAACCTAAAAAGACATCAAACAAAAAATAAAGGAGAAATATTATGTTTTGGATTATTTTGATAAGTGGTCTTGCACTTGCAACATTCTTTGCGTGGAAAAATACAAAGTCCGCTCCTGTGTCTGGATTGAAGTTGAAGATTAAGGATGGCGCTGATAAAGCCATCTCAACTGCCAAAGACATTGCCGATGTTAACAATGACGGCAAAGTTGATTTTGCCGATGCTGTTGCCGCCGTTAAAAATGTAGAAGCTGAAACAAAGCGTGTTGTGAAAAGTGCCAAGGCACAAGCAGGCAAGGCAAAGAAGAAGTATGGTGGTAAGGTGAAGAAGCAAAAGCCTGAAGCCTAATAGGAAATGGATTTAGAAACCAAGGTTGCTCTTTTGGAAAGCGATGTCAACAGAACGACATCGCTTTTTCAAAAAATGGATACCGCCATTGAGAAGATGGGGGATGTATCCAACAGTATTGCGCGAATGTTGGCTGTTCATGAAGAACGGTTAAACAAACAGGACGATATAGACGAGGAGCTTTTCACTTTGGTGGAAAAACGCCGGCAGGAAATTCAAGGTGATATTAAAGAATTACATTCACGCATCACAACTGTTAGCCGTGAATTGTCTGATGATATCAATGAAACAGAACAACGATTAATGACTGCCATGACGTATGGAATGGCAGACATCAAGAAGTGCATCACCGAAGAAACCAAAACTAACACAGACCTAAGCAAAGATTTGGAAAAACGCATAGGTGAATTGGAACGTTGGAAATGGTTGATGATGGGTGGTAGCATCGCCCTAGGTACCTTCGCTCACGAAATTGTCGCCAGAATAATTAAATAACACGTATTGACAACCGAGACATTGTGTTATATCTTTCTGTATAGGAGGATAACGCACAATGTCTTATTTTATTGATACCAAATATTTGAACTTGATTGGACATCGGTTACCGTTGTTCAAGAAAAAGAAAACTGATTTGTGGAACTGCCGGTGCATTGTGTGTGGTGATTCTCGCACCAATAAAAACAAGGCACGGGGTTATTTTTATCGTCAACGAAATGACTTGTACTACAAGTGTCATAATTGTTTGGCAAGCCAACACTTCGGCACATTTCTAAAGAATATAGATAGTATACTCTACCAACAGTACGTGTTTGAACGTTATGCTACAGGTGAGAACGGGCCCAAAGCGCATACGAAAGCTGAAGAATTTGTCTATCAATATGAAAAGGTGGAGTTTAAACCTAAACCTTTAATAGAAACAGTCGCACAAAAATTATCAGAACTACCTGATGATAACGAGGCGGTCCAGTATTGCTTGACGCGCGGCATTCCGCGTAGTAAATTTACCGAGTTGTACTATATCAATTCAGTACGAAAAATACAAGTGATAGCGCCTGAATATACAAGTATCAAGACAGAAGAACCTCGCTTACTTCTTCCTTTTTATAATGAAGCAGGTGAACTCACAGGTGTAACGATGCGAGCCCTGCGCGGGGAACATCTTCGCTATATAATGATAAAGCTGAAAGATGATGAACCTTTAATTTTCGGGATGAATAATGTTAACAAAGAAATTCCCATCACAATTGTTGAAGGGCCTATTGATAGCCTGTTTGTTGACAATTGTGTGGCGGTTGCTGGTACGGGATTCTCAAAAATTGAATCTTTGGGATTGAACAAAGAACTCATTACAATAGTGTTTGACAATCAACCTAGAAATATTGAGGTATGTCGTCTTGTTGAAAAATATATTAACCTTAATTATAAAGTATTCATCTGGCCTTGTGGCATTCCTGAAAAGGATATTAATGACTATGTGGCAGGCCGAGGTGAAATCCAACAACTTATTCGTGAGAACACCTACCAAGGACTCATGGCCCAACTCAAATTTACAGAATGGAGAAACTGCTAATGAACGTGAGACTCGTATCACACACGATTGCATGTGATGATTTTGATTTTATCGCCACGCCCACTGAGCTTGTGGCGTTTTGCGCCCGAGTGAGTAATCCCAATAATCAAAATAACACAGAGTCATCAGAAAAACTCATCAACTATCTCATCAAATATAAGCATTGGAGTCCGTTTGAGATGGTGAACATGACATTGGAAATTGACACAACCCGTGATATTGCACGACAAATTCTTCGGCATCGGAGTTTCACATTTCAAGAATTTTCACAGCGATATGCGTCAGTTGATTCGTTGGATATGGAACCACAGATTCGTGAGGCACGTTTACAAGATTTAAAGAATCGGCAAAATTCCATTGAAACACAAGATGAAAATTTGCAAATGTTGTGGGAGGCAAGGCAACGTGCTGTGTGGGAAACAGCCATTGAACAATATCAATGGGCTCTTGATAATGGAATTGCAAAAGAAGTTGCACGCGCTGTCCTGCCTGAAGGTCTTACAAAGTCACGTATGTATGTGAATGGCACCTTGAGAAGTTGGATTCACTATATAGATATACGTTCTGAGGCGGCAACTCAGAAAGAACACCGTGAGATTGCTGTTGCCTGTGCCAAGGCAATCGCTGAAATCTTCCCAATGATAAATAACTTTTCACACAATGAGGACGTAAAATGAGAGAGCAAACTGACGTAGGAATTTTCATGGAAGCATGTGGACAAGAAGTATTACGTCAACCTAGTTTTCTAAATGCAAATCTTCCGCAAGCAGATTTGTATATGGAATTGATCCGGGAAGAATTTGAAGAATTAAAAGAAGGATATGAAAATTCTGACATCACCGAAGTGGCAGATGCATGCGGTGATTTAATCTGGGTTATTTTAGGGTTGGCGAATAGTTTAGGAATTCCAATGCATCAAGTGTGGCATGAAATTTCTGCATCCAATATGAGTAAGACAGTAGAGGGCAAGGTTATCAAGCGCGAAGATGGCAAGATTCTCAAGCCCGATACATATTTTCCACCAAACATTCAACGAGCACTAGGACTAACTACAGATGACTAAGATGGAATTACCCGCAAAGATTTTGTCAGACATTACAACTTTCATGAAGTATGCAAAGTTTGACCCAACAAAGAATCGTCGTGAAAACTGGGTTGAATTGGTTGATAGAAATAAGCAAATGCACTTGGAAAAGTTTCCACAGTTGCAGGCTGAAATTGAAGCTGCCTATAAGTTTGTCTATGACAAGAAGGTGCTCCCTTCAATGCGTTCATTACAATTTGCTGGCAAGCCCATCGCCATTAATAACGCACGTTTGTATAATTGCTGTTTCTTACCAATTGACCATGTTGATGCCTTTAGTGAAGTTATGTTCCTATTGCTTTCAGGCACAGGTGTAGGGTATTCAGTACAGCGTCATCACATTGAAAAGCTCCCAGAAATTAACAAGCCCATTAAGAATCGTCGTTATTTGATTGGTGATAGTATTGAAGGATGGGCGGATGCCATCAAGGTGCTCATGACAGCATACATGAAGGGAAAGGCCTACCCTGTATTCGACTTCAGTGATATTCGTCCCAAGGGCGCACAACTCATTACATCAGGCGGCAAGGCACCTGGTCCAGAACCTTTAAAGGATTGCTTACATAATGTTCAGAAAATTCTTGATAGAAAAGAAAACGGCGAAAAACTTTCAACGTTGGAAGTCCACGATATTCTATGCTACATTGCTGACGCTGTTCTTGCTGGTGGAATTCGTCGTTCCGCTATGATTTCATTGTTCAACATTGATGATGAAGAAATGTTGACATGTAAGTTTGGTAATTGGTGGGAAACAGCTCCTCAACGTGGTCGCGCCAACAATTCTGCTGTGATTGTTCGCCACATGGTGGAAGAGGAAGTGTTCATGGATTTGTGGAAGAAGATTGAAGCATCAGGCTCAGGTGAACCTGGGTTCTTCTTCACGAATGACAAGGATTGGGGCATGAACCCATGTGCAGAAATTTCTCTCCGTCCATTCCAATTCTGTAACTTAACAACCATTCACGCAGGTGATGTTGAATCACAAAATGATTTAAATGAACGTGCCAAGGCGGCAGCATTCATTGGCACATTACAGGCAAGTTATACTGACTTTCACTATTTGAGGGATATATGGAAGAGAACAACAGAGAAGGAAGCCTTGATTGGAGTATCAATGACAGGAATTGCTTCTGGCGGAGTCCTGAAGTTAGACCTCAAGGAATCAGCCAATCTGGTGAAGGAAGAGAATCAACGTGTCGCAGCTTTAATTGGTACGAACCCAGCGGCACGATGCACAACGGTGAAGCCTGAAGGTACATCATCCCTAGTACTAGGCACATCATCTGGCATTCATGCATGGCATAATGAACATTACATTCGCCGTATTCGTGTGGGCAAGAATGAAAGCATCTACACCTACTTGAACATCAATCATCCTGAACTTGTGAAGGATGAATTCTTCAAGCCCACCATTCAGGCTGTAATTGAAGTGCCTCAGAAGGCACCGGCAGGGGCAGTCACACGCCAAGAAAGTGCTCTTGATTTATTGAAGCGCGTATCTAAGGTGTGGAAGGAATGGGTGAAGCCAGGACATCGTAAGGGATCCAATAAGAATAATGTTTCAACCACTGTAACTATCAAGCCTGATGAATGGCAAGAAGTGGGTGAATGGATGTGGGCAAATCGTGATAGTTTCACAGCTCTCTCAGTTCTTCCTCACAGCGACCATACATATATTCAAGCACCCTTTGAAGATATCACACAGGAGCAATACGAAGAAATGATTACATCACTACATGCCATTAATTTAGATGATGTTGTTGAATTAGCCGACAGTACTTCATTACAAGGTGAAGTTGCATGTGGCGGCGGCGCATGTGAGGTTGTATGATTACCGTTAAGAGATTTACAGCACCTTGGTGTGCTCCGTGCAGAATGCTAGCCCCTGTGTTATCGGGGCTAGCAACTGAGTATCCTGATGTTGTGTTTGAAACTGTAGATGTTGATGCACAACCAGAAGTTGCACAGCAATATGATATTCGTTCCGTACCCACTGTTATCATTTTCAAGAATGATGAAATTGTTACTAGTATTGTGGGTGCAAACGCAAAACAACAATACGTAGATGCCATTGAAATTGTTAAAGGTGCCGCATGAGTGACGAACCTATTTTTAATGACAATGCCGAAGATGTCATTATAGGTAATCAAAACTATCGTGTTCGAAACATTGAAATACGAAAGCGCGGCACTACCACATGGTTCAATAGTTCAGAATTACCCATTGTCATTATTAGCCAAACAGGAACCATTACAAATTTAGGTAATACAACAACGACGGGTGTTGTGTCAGGGGCATCAGGTGTGTTCGTTGCAAACATGACATCGGCAAGTGTCATCACAGGTCCCGTTGGTTGTACAACTGTGACAGCAGCAACGTCGGTACAGGCGCCGTTAGGTATCTTTGCGTCATTGGCGGCGCCATATAAATTATTCGATATTAAACACCCAGACGCAACAAAAGAACATCAACGATTACGTCACGGTAGTTTAGAAGGTCCTGAATTGGCGGTGTATGTTCGGGGCAAGACTTCAAGTGATGTCATTGTTCTTCCTGAGTATTGGCAACATTTGGTGAATAAAGAAAGTATCACAGTACATTTAACAGCAACACACCCTGACCAATTCTTACACGTACTACAAACCAGTGACACAGAAATTTCAGTTGGGGGAAACAATCATGTATCATATCATTATTACATTGTTGCTGAACGAAAAGATGTGCCTAAGTTAGAAGTAGAAGTTGATTCACAACACGATTACGGATTTTAAAAATGCATAAAGTTTTCTGTTGCCTTTCATGCGAGGCGGAATTTTCAATTAAGCATGACATGGATGATTATCATTACACCATTCAGTTTTGTCCATTCTGTGGTGAAACACTAGATGAAGATGAAACGTTTGAGTTTGATGATGAGGATGAGGAATGAAGAATTTACTCACCATTGTTATCCCCTGTAAAAATGAAGAAAATTATATTGTACCTTTATTAGAAGATTTGTTACAGCAGCATGGCATTGAAGGTGTTCGTATTATTATTGCAGACGCCGACAGTACCGATGCCACTGTTCCTCTCATCAAAACCTTCAAAGATGAACTCAATGTTGAGATTGTCAAAGGAGGTCCCGTTTCTGTAGGTAGAAATAACGGAGCAAAATTAGTCACTACACCTTACATCCTTTTCCTAGACGCCGATGTTCGCCTTTTCAATCATCATGCTATTTCTGATGCTGTCAAATGCATCCACGAAGAAAAATTAGATTTAATAACAGCCAATATTAAAAATTATGGGAAAGATTTAAGAGCATCATTCTTCTTTTGGGGATTCAATGTTATCAACAAGATAATGACCAAGAACACGCCATTTGCCATAGGTGCATTCTTCTTGACTCGTCGGAGTAAGTTTGAAGAACTTGAAGGGTTCCCAAACAAATACGATACATCCGAAGATTATATTCTTAGTAAGAAATATGATGCCAAGAAGTTTAAAATCATTCATCACCATTTTGGTCAAGATGAACGAAGATTCAAGAAGTTGGGTTACTGGGGTATGTTAAAATACATGGCTGTTAATTTTTGGAATAGAAATAATTTAAAGCATTTCGAAAAAGCAACAGTAAATTACTGGGACTAACATGAAACATCATAAGGCAATCATCATTTCTGACGTTCATTTGGGCACCGAAGCCTGTAAAGCCACTGAACTCCTTGAATTTTTAAATCAGAATCACACTGACATTCTGATTATCAATGGTGACTTTGTGGATGGGTGGGCGCTCGCAAAAGGATACAAGTGGCGAGCAAAACACACTAAGGTGATATCGAAGATATTAGACATTTCCAGAAAGATACCTGTAGTTTGGATTCGAGGTAATCATGATGAATTTCTACATGAATTCATGCACATGCATCTCGGCAAACTTCAAGTCGAAGAAAATTACATTCTTGATTTAGGTGAAGGAAAGAGATATTTCATTTTTCATGGTGACATTCTCGACGTATTCGTAGCCAAGTGGAAATGGATTGCCAAGTTAGGATCAACAGGATATGAAATTGCACTACGTATTAACACTCTGTATAACAAGTGGCGTGCCTGGCGTAACCTCCCGTACTATTCCATCTCCAAGGACATTAAGGCAGGTGTGAAGGCAGCAGTGAATTACATCACAGACTTTGAAGTTAGTGCCACAAAACTGGCACGCCAACATAATTGTTCAGGTGTTATCTGCGGGCATATTCACGTTCCTGAGAACAGACAAATTGATGGTATTCATTATATAAATTCAGGTGACTGGGTGGAAAACATGACTGCCATCTTGATTGATTACGATAATCACATTACAATAAAAGACTTTCAACACCTCTAATAAATAGTATAGTATCTCATGATTGAGGCTAGACTATGTGGTTATATGAAAGTGTTGAATTCAATGAAGTGCCTGATGATATTATAGGATTTGTCTATCGTATCACTAACCTTAAAACAGGGCGAGAATATATTGGAAAAAAGTTATTCACTTCAGCCCGAAGAAAAGTTGTCAAAGGAAAGCGAAAGAAATTACGGGTTGAATCCGATTGGCGAGAATACTACGGAAGCAATAAAGAACTGTTACACGATGTTACTACCCATGGACACGATGCTTTCCGCCGTGAGATATTGCGTTTGTGTAAAACTAAAGGACAATGTAGTTATTTTGAAGCAAAGTTACAATTTGAGTATGGTGTCCTAGAACATCCTGAAAAATTCTATAACACATGGATCATGTGTAGAATACATCAGAAACATTTAAAGCTATGATAATCATCACATTACTCTCAGCTCTATTCATTAGTTCAGTTGCCGCGTGGTTTTCCATTGCGGGGTTGATTGCCATCTTTCCAGGTGCACCCATTGCTGTAGGTATCATGGGATCCGCGTTGGAACTAGGAAAGTTGGTTGCTGCTTCATGGATATATCGTTTTTGGAGTAAGACAAATATCCTCATGCGAAGTTATTTCATTTCAGCCATTGTTGTGTTAAGTTTCATCACAAGCATTGGTGTGTTCGGATATCTCACCCGTGCCTATGCTGAAGGCACAGAAGGATTGGATGCCAACTCGGAACAAATTGCTTTGTTGGATGCACAAATTGCCATTGAACAAGACAACGTGAGTGTGTCACGCACCACGTTACAACAATTAGACAAAGCAGTTAGTAACTTAAATGATAGTAGTCGGGTTGAACGCGCTATTCAAGTACGTAATAGTCAACGCCGGGAACGCACAGATTTAAATTCTGTAATTGCCACAAGCAATCAAAAGATTGCTGAGTTGAAGAAGCAGAAAGCAGAATTGAATCTAGGACAAAGAAAATTGGAAACAGAAGTAGGGCCTATTAAGTATGTGGCACAGTTAGTGTATGGTGCAGATGATACCAGTACTATTGACAAAGCAGTTCGGTTACTTGTATTGTTGTTAATCTTTGTGTTTGACCCACTGGCAATTCTCATGGTGATTGCTGCTAACATTTCTATGAAGAATAAACCATTAGAAATTACTAAAACTATTATTCCTCCTACAAAGAATTTTGCAGAAACCATCAAATCTGAATCTGCTATTAACCCCAACAATACCACTAAAATGGATACAGATTGGAATCCAGGTAGTTGGTTCCGTATAGTAAAGAAGCCTAAATGACGGTAAGTTGTTGATTTATAAGCACTTACAAAGGACTTGACAAACTGCCCTCGGTGTGTTATATTTAAGTATACTCTAAAAATGGAGGCAGTATGAATTATCTTGATCCAGTTGTTCGTGAAGGTGTGAAGAACATTCTTCGTGCTTCAGTGATTGACATTACCTTCACCAAGGCGGACGGTTCTGAACGGGTGATGAAGTGCACCTTGAATGAGGAGTTTATCCCTGCCCGCGAGGAATCTGAAACTCCAACCTCAGTTCGAAAGGTTAATCCTGATGTATGTCCGGTATGGGACATGGAAAATCAGGCCTGGCGTTCGTTCCGTTGGGACTCACTTAAAAAGATTGCCATCTAATTATGTCGAAACTTCATTCTGTTCTTCCTCCAGCGTCAGAGGCAGCTTTTCTGGGCGATGAACCCACCTGGTCTGAACTTGTTTCGGAAGAGAAATATAATTCTGAGTTAAGTAAAGCTTTGAATTGGCACAACTATTGTGCTTCTGATAAAGATTATCAGAAATATATGGAGCAGTGGATCCGTGAGCATCGCTCAAGTTCAGCTAAGCGAGACATTGAAGCATTTAGGAAACTTTCTTTTGTGAATAAAACCATTTGTGCTCTTGCTCGAATTCACCTCCAGGGATTTCCGTTGAAGTCTAAAGATTCACAACATATCCGTAATTACATCATGGAGTTCACCGGCATTTCTGGAAAGAAGGTTACCACCCAAACATCTACTAAAGTTAGGAGTGTTCCTTCAATCCAAGAACGAATCCGTGCGCAAGTAGCATCCATTCTATCTGACTTAGATGTCCGCGTGGATGATGCCTTTGAAGATAATTTGGCTACGCCCGAGGACATTTCGGGAGATATTCTGTCACAAAATTTCAAGGGTCCGCAGCTCAAGCTCATTCAGGATTATTTGAATCG
>Ga0315900_10000124_pt1 | contig 130458 bp, 106 predicted proteins | sample LakEriMetagenome_FD_203521 | JGI IMG/M metagenome (GOLD analysis project Ga0315900, IMG submission 203521) | Freshwater fungal communities from buoy surface, Lake Erie, Ohio, United States - Buoy 12 MA114 | ecosystem: Environmental > Aquatic > Freshwater > Lake > Lake biofilm | place: USA... | reverse complement strand
AGACCCCCGCTCCACCCCGCCCACTTCCCCCGAACGCCTACCGCGTCTATCATCCTCACCAACCCCTGCCGAGGTAGCTCAGCTGGTTTAGAGCGCTGGATTCATAACCCGGAGGTCGGCGGTTCGAGTCCGCCCCTCGGCACTTTCTCCGATCGGCCCGCTTCGGCCTGTCCTCCCCTTCCTTGTCTCTGTTGTCGGATCCGGTCAGCGGGCCCCGTTCCAGCTATTGCTGGCCCCGGCTCTCGGGGCAACATGGCTCCAAAGGGCACGCCATGGAAGAAGTCGCTCACTCACGTATTGAGATCGATCGCCAGAAGTGCCACGGCCGGCCCGTGATTCGCGGGACCCGAGTCCCTGTAGCGGTGATCACCGGCAGTCTTGCCGCCGGCATGAGCAAAGAGGCTGTCGCCGCCGAGTATGACGTCACCATGGCCGACATCGAAGCCGCTCTCCGCTACGCAACCGAGTTGCTCGAGCGCCAACGCCGCTCCCCGCTGAGCGACTGACTCAAGCCCACCACCCCGGGATCCTCCCCCTCAAAAACCACAACCGGGGCCGCACCGCAGGCCCTCTCAGGCCCACGCTGCAGCCCCGGCTGGTTCCACCCAATTCCCCGCCCCCACCCTCTCACTCAGCCCCCGCCCCTGCCGCGGCCGCCCCGGATCACTCCGGCTTGCCGCCGCTCATGTCATAGATCCACGCATCGCCGGCGCGGTTGAAGTTCAGCACCTCACCCGGGGCGAAGAACAGCTTCAGTTCCCGCTCCGCCGCCTCCGGGCTGTCCGAGCCGTGGATCAGGTTGAAGCTGTTGGACACGCCAAAGTCGCCGCGGATCGTGCCCGGGGCCGCCTTGCTGCCGAACGTCGCGCCCATCATGTTGCGGGCAATGGTGATCGCGCCGTTGCCGCGGACCGCCATCACCACCACCGGGCTGCTGGTCATGAACTTCACCAGGCCGGCGTAGAAGCCCTTGCTCTGGTGGGCCTCGTAGTGCGTCGCCGCCAGCTGCTGGCTGATCTGCATCAGCTTCATGCCCACAATCTGCAGGCCCTTGTCCTCAAACCGGCTGATGATCTTGCCCGTCAGGCCCCGCTGCACCGCGTCGGGCTTCAGAATGATCAGGGTGGTTTCCATCATGATTCTCCAGTGTTTTCAGGGTCGAACACCTGTCTTCCAGGCGTGCAATTAAGGGGCCGAGTTTAGGCGCGTCCCCGCCTGACCGGCCCCGCCCCAGACCCCGGCCCCCCTCGTATTCCCCGCCTTCCTCCGCCCAGACCGCCCGCCAACCCGCCTAAAACTGGGCCGGAAACCATGGCCAAACACCACGCCCGTTCCGGCAAACCCACCGGCCCCACCGCCCCCGCCTCCAGAGGACCACGCATGGACGCGTCCCCCTCCCGCCCCTCCGCTGCCCCCGCCGCCCGCACCCGCCGCGCCCCGGCCCACGCCGACGACGCCCAGGCCAGCCTCCTGCCCGCCGAGGAAGAAGAACTCTCCTCCGCCAAGGCCCGCATCGAGCGCAAGAAGCGCGAACTGGAGAAAGAGGCAACCGGCCGCCGCGCCACCGCCGAGTCCATGGCCTCGCGCCAGCGCGACATCTCCGTCTCCGAGTTCTTCGCCAAGAACCGCCACCTCCTCGGCTTTGACAACCCCCGCAAAGCCCTCCTCACCACCGTCAAAGAGGCCGTCGACAACTCGCTCGACGCCTGCGAAGAGGCCGGCATCCTCCCCGACATCACCGTCATCATCGAGGACCTCCAGCCCGACCGCCCCGCCTCCGCCAAGTCCGCCCGCTACCGCGTCAGCGTCGTCGACAACGGCCCCGGCATCGTCCGCAAACAGGTCGAGAACGTCTTCGGCCGCCTCCTCTACGGCAGCAAGTTCCACCGCCTGAAGATGTCCCGCGGCCAGCAGGGCATCGGCATCTCCGCCGCCGGCATGTACGGCCTCATCACCACCGGCCGCCCCATGGTCATCCACACCCGGCCCGATGCCCGCCGCCCAGCGCACCACATCGAGCTGGCCATGAACACCAAGACCAACCGCGCCGAGGTCACCACCGACGACGAGACCGAAGACTTCCCCCCCCAGCGTTTCCTCACCCTGTCTTCCTCCGCCCGCCGCCTCGCCGCCGAGGGCACACTCCTCGCCTCCTCCGACTACGTCACCGGCACCTCCGTCTCCATCGAGCTTGAGGGCCGATACCAGAAGGGCCGCGGCTCGGTCGATGAGTTCCTCGAACTCACCGCCATCGCCAACCCCCACGCCCGCATCACCTTCATCACCCCCTCCCGCGTCGCCGACGACGACGCCGACGACACCGCCCCCATCCGCTTCACGCGAAACAGCGCCCGCGACGCCGCCGCGGCCAACCCGGCCGCCCCCGCCCAGCCCGAGCCGGGCGACGACAAGCCCCGCACCGACGTCAAGACCGAAGAACGCGACGGCATCATCCTCTTCCCCCGTGCCGTCAACGAGCTCCCGCCGGAAACCAAAGAGATCCAGCCCCACCCCAAGGGCGTCGAGCTCGGCACCCTCCTGCAGATGGTCAAGGACCACGAGGTCGCCCAGCCCGGCGCCACGCTGTACAACTTCCTGCAGGACCGCTTCTCCCGCATCTCCCCCGCCACCGCCAGCAAGCTCTGCGACGGCGTGAAGATGTCCTCCCGCGCCAAACTCGGCGACGTCGACCACGATCTGGCCGAGAAGCTCTTCAAACTCCTCCAGGACGCCGACCTCCCGCCCCCGCCTACCGACTGCCTCGCCCCCATCGGCGTCCGCCAGCTCCTGGCCGGCATGCTCAAAGGCGTTCGCGCTGAGTTCTACGCCGCCAGTTCCCGCGAGCCCGCCGTCTACCGGGGCCGCCCCTTCCTCATCGAGGCCGCCATCGCCTTCGGCGGCGAACTCTCCGGCGACGACTCCGCCCGCGTCATCCGCTTCGCCAACCGTGTCCCCCTGCTCTTCCAGCAGTCCGCCTGCTCGTCCTTCAAGGCCGTCGTTGAAACCAACTGGCGCAACTACGACCTCCAGCACCCCCGCGGAGCCCTCCCCGTCGGCCCCCTGGTCATCATGATCCACATGGCCAGCGTCTGGGTCCCCTTCACCTCCGAAAGCAAAGAGGCCATCGCCGACTACGACGAAATCCGCAAGGAGATGAAGCTCGCCCTCATGGAGTGCGGCCGCAAACTCGGCACGTACCTCAAGAAGCGGGCCCGCATGCGCCGCGAGGCCGAACGCCGCGACGTCTTCGAACGCTACATCGGCGAGATCACCAAGGCCGTCAGCGCTATCAACGGCACCGACGCCCGCAAGCTCTACGACGCCCTGCTCACCCAGGCCAAGAAGCGCACCGCCGTCGCCGACCTCCAGCTCGACGAAGACGGCAAGGCCATCAAGGACGAAGACCCCGCCGATCAGGACGGCGTCATCATCCTCGACGCACCCGGTTCAGCTGCCGCCCCAGCCTCCCAGGGCCTCGGCGAGGTCAAGCCCGACCGGGCCATCAAGTCCCGCAGCGGTGACGAAACACCCTCCCTCCTTGGCGACGCACCCGCCGACGAGCCCCCAGCCCGCAGGGCCAACGCCAAGGCCTCCGCCGCCAAACCCGGCAAGCCCGCCAAAGCAGCCAAGGGCGACAAGGGCGAGAAATCAGGCAAGCCCGCCAAGTCGGAGCCTCCGCCCGCAGCCGCCAAAGCCGCCAAGCCCAAGATGAGGCTCGATCCCAAGACCGGCAAACTCAAGCCCGTCGACGACGGCCCCGGCCTGTTCTGATCCACCCGATCGCGCTTCCCCAGTTCCTCCCGCCCCCACACAGGACCACCCATGCCCGCATCCCTCCGCCGTCTCCCCATCTTCGCCGCCCTTGCCCTCGCCGCCATCCTCAGCGGCTGCGGCCCAAAGCTCGACCAGGCCAGCTACGACAAGATCCAGACCGGCATGACCCTCCGCGAGGTCGAGCGCATCCTCGGCGGCCGGGGCGAGGACGAAACCGCCTCCGGCATGTCCATCGGCTCCTCCGGCCTGACTGACAACCGCAAGGCCGCCCAGAACGTCTTCCGTTGGAAGAAGGGCACCGCCAACATCGTCGTCATCTTCCGTGATGACAAGGTCATCTCCAAGACCTCCGAAGGCCTCTGACCGAGCACCTCGCCCTCCGGCCCACCTCGCCCCGCCCCATCCGTTTGCCCCACCTCGCCCCCACCGCCGATCCGTCGAGCACCGACCATGGCCAAGAAAGCCGCCGCCGCCGCCAACGCGTCCAACGTCACCAAGTCCGTCAAGGAACGCGACACCCGCACCATGTCGCGCATCGTCGACCTGGCCGACTCGGTCGCCTCCAAGGCCCTCGCCGGCCGCGAGCCCAAGGTCGCCATCCCCCTCCGCACCAAGTCCAACACCATCTGGAACCGCAAGCGCGGCATGCTCGAGATGGGCGACGCCGCCGCCGAACGCGAACTGTTCAACCTCAACCAGGCCAAGCAGTTCATGCAGACCTGCCTGCACGCCAACTCCATCAAGGAGCTCATCGAGGCCGAGAAGACCCTCAGCCTCCGCGGCATGTTCTACAAGGGCCTGCACACCGTCCAGGGCACCAAGGAAAAGACCTTCGCCGATCAGGACGAGTCCGACGGCATCCTGGAAGACCTGGAAGTCTCCCTCGGCTCCCTCCGCGAAGAACTGCACATCTTCGCCAAGAAGAAGGGGACGATGATCGGCAACATCACCATCGTCGACACCGGCGACGAGATCGACTGCCGACGCATGGGCTCCGGCGGCTACGCCATCCCCAGCATCGTCGAGCCCGACGTTATCCAGTTCAAGAAGTGCGACGCCAAGTTCGTCCTCCATGTCGAGAAGGACACCGTCTGGGGCCGCTTCAACGAGGACAAGTTCTGGCAGAAGCACAACTGCATCCTCACCGAGGGCGGCGGCCAGCCCTCCCGGGGCGTCCGTCGCCTCCTCCAGCGGTTGAACAACGAACTCGGCCTGCCCATCTACTGCCTGCTCGACTGCGACCCCTGGGGGCACTACATCTTCTCGGTCATCAAGCAGGGCTCCATCTCCCTGGCCTTCGAGTCCAACCGTCTGGCCATCCCCGACGCCAAGTTCATCGGTATCCGCTCTAAGGACTACACCGCCTGCGACCTCTCTGACGACGTCAAGGTCGAGATGAACGACACCGACATCAAACGTGCCAAGGAGATCGCCGCCTACCCCTGGTTCTTGGGCCACAAGGGCTGGCAGGCCGAGATCGACCTCATGCTCCGCAACGGCTTCAAGATGGAAGTCGAATCCCTGATCACCAAGGACATCTCCTACGTCACCGAGGAGTACGTCCCCCAGCGCCTCAAGGCCAAGGACTGGCTGGTCTGACAAACCCTACACCAAAGCCAAAGGCCCCGGACGCACCCATGTGCCTCCGGGGCCCTTTCATTCACACCCAATCACCCGCCCCACCCAGCCGCCTCACTGCCGAAGGTTGATCACCGTCGCCGTGAAGCTGTCCTGGTTGTCCGTCCGGAAGCCGTCCGTTCCAAACGTCCGCTGCACCTCGATCGACAACGTCGTCGGACCCGCGACCGTCGGCAGTGCCGCCGTCCCGCTGATGGTCATGTGCACGCCGCCCTGATTGAAGAAGAAGGTCGTCCACGGACCCACCTGCGTGCCCAGCCGCACACGGGCCTGAATCGCCGTATTCGCCGCGTTGGTGTAGCCCGACAGGCTCCAGTTCACCACCGCCTGTCCCGCCACCATCGTGACCGACGAGGGCGTGCCATTGACCGTCGTCGGCGTAACCGCGCTGATCAACTGCACCGGCATGCTGGTCGTGTTCCGCGCCGTCACCGCCGGCGGCGTCGCCACCGCCACCGGCACGCCCGTGACGCCCGACCACGCCACCGTGTCCGCCTGATCGGCGGTGGCGGCCCGGGTCGCCTGGTCTGCGTCCGTCGCCCGAATCGCCCGCCCAGCCTGCGGCGCGATGCTGATCGCCTGCCGCGGGCTCAGCGGCACAAAGCCGCTCCCGGGAGGCGACTCCACTTCAATCCCCAGCCACAAGGCCCGCGATTCGAGAATCGCCGCCCCGAAGTCCAGTTCCGTCTGCACCAGCCCCCGCTCAATCCCCGTCAGGCTCCGCGTGATCGGCCCCGCCAGCGCGGTCTCGCCAATCGAGTTGAACGGCATCCCGAACAGCGTAAACCGCACGTTCGCATCCCCCGTCACCGGCCCACTCGCTGTCGACAGCACCCCCTGATACCCAAAGTCAGTCTCCACATCACCGGTAAACGTGATCGTCCACCCACCCAGGATCGTCCCGCCCGCCGCCGATGGGAATCCGTCAGCCACGTACAGCCGCCACGTCCCGTTGGGGTCCGTGCCATACAGCGTCGACATGTCCGTCGAGTACGGCAGGCCCGGTGCCGGTGCCGGCAAAGCGGCACCGTTCGTCACCGTCGGCCGGTAGATGCCCGACACTGATGGCACGCCAAACGCCGTCGGCAGCGTCGCCGTCGCTTCTTGGTTGAAGATCCATGTCTGCGCCACCAGGTTGGTGTTGCTGCCCGCACCGCTCACCAGGAGCACACGTTGCCCACCCGGTGCCACCAGCAGCGCCCGAATGTCCTCAGCAAACAGGTGGTTGATGTTCTGAATCGCCACCGAGAACGTCTTGATCCGCCGCGGAGCACCCGAAACCACGATCTCGCTCGGATACGGCGACGACACACCCGTCGCGGAAGTCACCGGGATGCCGATCGGGTTGATGTTCACATACCGCTGCCCCGCAGCCGTTCCCGCCGCCACCAGGCACACCAGCCCCGCCAACACGCCGCCAATAAGGCCTCTCATCGATGTCTCCCTCATGGACCGACCCGCTCGAGTCATTGCAGTGCTGCAACTTCGCGTCCACCGCATTGCTCGAAGGAGTGTAGTGGCGTGTTGGCTCCCGAGCGCACCTCTCTCTTGAGGTTGATGCACACTCAACAGAGTTAATGCCAAATTGACTATTTTATCACGATTCTCACCCCCAACTTTTCCCCAGACAGCCGTTTGTCATTTTGTTTTTGTGGAAACTGACACCCCGTTGTCAGTCCCGCACGCCCCCTCATTTGCCCCCGGTCGCCCTTCTGGTATGGTCTCCAGGTCGGCCCACCGCCGACCAAGGAGACCACGCCATGTCCGCAACCCTCGCCCCCCTCCCCGCTCAGCCCCTGTCCCCCGCCGGCACAGCCGCCCCGCTGCCCGAAGCCCTGCCCGCGCTCGCGGCCGCCGCCATCCACGCCGCCCATGTCCTGATCACCTCCCTCACCACCCTCGCCGCCCGCACCGACGAGCCCCAGGTCGCCCTCCGCGCCTGCTCCACGCTCACCAGCGCCCTCCGCACCCTCCCCAAACTGCTCGCTTCCGTCTCACCCGCCGCCGCCCAGGACGACACAACGCCCCCACAATCCAGCCCATCCCGTCAGCCTGCCCGCCGGTCCACCCCAATCCCGCGCCAGACCCCCATTGCCCGCACGCCGCAGCCCCCGGCTTCAGTCACCTCGCTGGCTTCTGCTTCCCCCGCCCACGTACCCCCATCCGCCATCACGCCCAGCACTTCATCCACACAAGCCGCGCCCGCCAAGCCCACCGACCCACCCGTCGCACCCCCGCACCTCCGCCCCATCCCGCCTCACCGTGCCGCCGGATGAAACACCACCTCCACGCCCTCATCCGCAAACCCCCGCACCAGCGCATCGGCCTCCGGCCCCGGCCCCATCAGACACAGCGCTGACGCCAGCGCATCGGCCACCCAGCCGCGCTTGGCCACCACCGTCACCGGATACACCCGCTCTGCGCCCATCCCCGTGCGCGCGTCGATCAGGTGCGCCATCCGCCGCCCGTTGATCTCCACCGTCTGAAACGCATCCCCCGAGGTCGACACCGCCCGATTCACCACCCGCAGCGTCCGCCCCGCTTCCCCACTGCCGCCGCCGCCCGCCTCCGCCAGCACCTCCCACGCTCCCCCCGCCCGCCCGACGACCGCCGGTCGCGCCGCCCCCGCGAACACGTCCCCCGCCAGCGCCGCCATCGCTGCCGTCGCCCCCGCACTCTCCATCGCCCGCACCGCCCGCTCCGCGGCGTAGCCCTTGGCGATGCCCCCCACATCCAGCCGCATCCCCTCCCGGGCCAACTCCACAGCCCCCGCCCGCTCGTCCACAGTCAACAACGCCCAGCCGCTCCGCGCCCGCGGCTCCGCCAGCGTCGCGTCCGCAGCCATCACCCCCGTCCGCCTCGCCTCCCGCCACAGCGCCGTCAGCGGTCCCACCGTCACATCAAACCGACCCCCGCTCGCTCGCGCCACCCGCTGCGCCCCCGCCAGCACCTCCACCAGTTCAGGTGACACATAAACAGGTGATCCAACCGCCGCGACGCCTAGCCGCGACAGTTCACTCCCCGCCCGCCAATCGCTCATCATCGCCTCAAGCCGGGCCACCTCGGCAAACCCGACCCGCGCCAGCCGCTCACCTTCCGCCTCATTCGCCGCAAACACCACCAGATCCGCCCGAACCCCCATCAGCATTCTGGTATACTCGAAGCGTCCCACGTTCTGTGGGTGCAACCTGCAACCGCTCACCAGCCCCAGCGCAATCACCATCAGGGCAAGCAGCCCCGTTGCCCGCACCGCCCAACCCACCGCTTGGCAGTTCATCCCCCGGCCACTCGGACGCAACCGCCCCCACCCGCAGATTGCTGATCGCCCGCTTCTCATCGCAGTCCACCTCGTGTTCCCGCGCCCCGCGGCCCCGCATCCTTGCCAAGGACCATCGCCCTTGCCCACCCACGCTGCTCCCCGTGTGTCCCGCCGGCTCGCCGCGCTTCTGCTCACGCTTTCTCCCGCCTTCGTTGCCGCCCCGGCCCAAGGCCAGCCTAAGCCCGCCGCATCCGGCTCCCCCACCCAGCCCCTCAAGGCCACTCCCCAGTTCATCACCCCCGCCCCGGCCCCCGGCTCCGGGGCCGTCGCGCTCCGCCAGCCCATCCCCGGCGCCGCCTTCAACCTGAACTTGGTCCTCGTCCCCGGCTCCCCCGACGGCGCCATCAAGCCCTTCTACATCACCACCACCGAGATCACCTGGGAGGCCTACGACGCCTTCGTCTTCGCCCTCGATGAAGGCGGCAGCATCACCCCGCCCGAGCCCCCGCCCCCCGGCGGCTACAAGCCTGACCCGAACGCCCAGCCGAACATCAAGCCCGACGCCATCACCCGCCCCTCCAAGCCCTACATCCCGCCCGACCGGGGCTTCGGCCATGACGGCTACGCCGCCATCAGCATCACCGCCAAGGGCGCCCAGGCCTTCTGCACCTGGCTCTCCGCCCGCTCAGGCCTGACCTTCCGCCTCCCCACCGAGGCCGAGTGGCGGCACGCCGCCGCCGCCGGCTCCACCGGCGAGTACACCTTCGGCGACGACGTAACCAAACTCCACGAGTACGCCTGGTTCTCCGCCAACGCAGATGACACGCCCCACCCCGTCGGCAAGAAAAAGCCCAACCCCTGGGGCCTGTTCGACGTCCACGGCAACATCCAGGAGTGGGTCATCGGCGCCGACGGCAAGCCCATCACCAAGGGCGGCTCGTACCGCGACGCACCAGAGAAGCTCGCCCTGGCCGCCACCGCCCGCCAGAGTTCCGGCTGGAACGCCTCCGACCCGCAGATCCCCAAGAGCGTCTGGTGGCTCTCCGACGGCCCCTTTGTCGGCTTCCGCATCATCTGCGAAGTGCCCGCCAACCTGCCTCCCACCCCCCCGTCCACCCCCGCGGCCAACCCCGCACCCGCCGCCGCCCCCACTCAGGAGTCCCGCAAGTGACCTCCCGCGATCCCATCGCCAAGTCCACACCCCCCGCCGCCGCCAACCTCTCCCGTCGCGCCCTGCTCTCCGCTGCCGCCTCCGCGGCCATCCTTCCAGCCCTCGCTGGCTGCCGTTCCACCGGCACCGAGCCCCTCGCCTCCGCCCCGGCCCCCGCACCCGCACCCATCCCCCCCGCCGCCCCCGTCACCGGCCCGCTCCGTATCGGCCTCATCGGCTGCGGCGGTCGGGGCACCGGCGCCGCTGTCCAGGCCCTCCGGGCCGACAAGAACACCCGACTGGTCGCCATGGGCGACGTCCTGCCCGACCGCCTGAACGCCTGCCTGAACGCTGTCAGCAAAGAAATGGCCGAGGAGGCCGCCCGCGTCGACGTCCCCGAGTCACGCCGCTTCGTCGGCTTTGACAGCTACCAGCGCGTCATCGACGCCGGCGTCGACGTCGTCCTGCTCACCTCCTATCCGCAGTTCCGCCCGGCCCATCTGGCCGCCGCCGTCGCCGCCGGCAAGCACGTCTTCGCCGAGAAGCCCGTCGCCGTCGACGCCCCCGGTGTCCGCTCGGTCATCGCTTCCGCCCGCCTCGCCCAGCAAAAGAACCTGGGCCTGCTCGTCGGCTTCTGCTGGCGCTACCACGACGGCATGCGTGCCACCTTTGATCAACTCGCCAAGGGCGCCATCGGCCCCGTCCTCTCGGTTCACACCACCTACCACACCAGCACCCTCGCCCGCCGCCCACGCAAGCCCGAGTGGTCCGACATGGAGTTCCAACTCCGCAACTGGTGGCACTTCACATGGCTCTCCGGCGACCACATCGTTGAGCAGGCCGTCCACAGCATCGACCGCCTCTCTTGGGCACTGGGCGACCGCATCCCCGAACGTGTCACTTGCCTCGGCGGTCGTGCCGCCCGCAGCGGGCCCGAACACGGCGACGTCTACGACAACTTCTCGGCCATCTTCGAGTACCCCGGCGGCCTTCGTGCCTTCCACACCACCCGCCAGATCGACTCCTGCCCCAGCGACAACTCCGACTACGTCGTCGGCGTCAACGGCCGCTGCGAGATCAACGGCTGGAAGCCCGTCTACGCCATCCGCGACCACGCCGGCAAGAAAGTGTGGAACTACACCGGCCGGGATGACCGCGACATGTACCAGACCGAGCACGACGAACTCTTCGCCTCCATCCGCGCCGGCCGCCCCATCAACGACGGCGAACGCGGAGCGAGCAGCACCCTCCTGGCCATCATGGCCCGCATGGCCGCCTACACCGGCCAGACCATCACCTGGGAGCAAGCCATGAACTCCCAGCAGAACCTCACGCCCGAGTCCCTGGCCATGGGGCCCGCTCCCTCCGCCGAGATCGCCATCCCCGGCCGCACCAAGTTCATCTGACTCTCCCACCAGCGCCGAGCCCACGCATGCCCCACCCCAACGATCTCACCCGCCGCCGCTTCCTCGCCGCGTCCGCCGGCGCTGTTCTCGCGGGCGAGGCCCTCGCCGCAGCCGCCACCGGCACCGCCGATGCCGCTCGCACCGAGGCCACCCCGCCCCCCGTGCCCCCGCCCGTCCCTCCCGCCAAGCGCACGCTGCGCAAGGCGGTGATGATCGGCATGATCGGTGAGGGTGCGACCGTCGCCGACAAGTTCGCCATCGCCCGCGACTGTGGCTTCGCCGGCATCGAGATCGACTCCCCCACCTCGATCCCCATGGACGAGATCATCGCCGCCGCCGGCAAGACCGGCCTGGTGACGCACGGCGCCGTGAACTCCGCCCACTGGGCCCACCCGCTCAACCACCCCGCCCCGGCCACCGCCGCCAAGGGCGCCGCCGCCCTGGAGACCTGCCTCCGCGACGCCGCCAAGGTCGGAGCCTCCAGCATCCTGCTCGTCCCCGGCGTCGTCAACGGCGATCTGGCCTACGACCAGTGCTGGGCCAACTCCATCGCCGCCATCACCAAGGCCCTGCCCCTGGCCGCCGAACTCAAGGTCGTCATCGCCGTCGAGAACGTCTGGAACGGCTTCCTGCTCAGCCCCATGGAAGCCGCCGCCTACGTCGACCACTTCAAGTCCCCCTGGCTGGCCTTCCACTTTGACATCGGCAACGTCATCAACTTCGGCTATCCCGACCAGTGGATCCGCATTCTCGGCCGCCGCATCGCCAAGATCCACATCAAGGACTTCAGCCGCAGCAAACGCGACAAGGAAGGCCTCTGGAAGGGCTTCGATGTCGAACTCGGCAACGGCGACGCCCGCTGGGCCCAGACCATGGCCGCCCTTGACGCCGTCGGCTACTCCACCGACCCCGCCGGTCGCTGGGCCACCGCCGAAGTCCGAGGCGGCGACCGCAAACGCCTCCAGCAGATCTCCACCCAGATGGACGCCCTGTTCGCCATGTGACCCGCCCTGCCACCGCCGGCCCTCATCCCACGCCCCGGAGCCACCCATGTCCGACGTCAGCCGACGCGACCTCTTGCTCACCACCGCAGCCTCCGGCGCCGCCCTCCTGGCCGGCTCCGCCCTCGCTGGTGCCCCCGCCGCAGCGCCCGCCACCGCCCGGGGCAGCCGCCGCCTCCGCGTCGCCGTCATCGGCTGCGGCGGTCGGGGCACAGGCGCCGCCTTCAACGCCCTGGCCGCCTCACCCGATGTTGAGATCTGGGCCTTGGCCGACGCCTTCGCCGACCGCCTGGCCGGTTCCGCCTCCGAACTGGAAAAGCACCACGGCGCCCGCGCCACCGTGCCCGCCGATCGCCGCTTCGTCGGCCTGGATGCCTTCACCAAGGCCCTCGCCACCGACTGCGACATCGCCATTCTGGCCACCCCGCCCGGCTTCCGTCCGGCCCACTTCGCTGCCGCCATCGCCGCCGGCAAGCATGTGTTCATGGAGAAGCCCGTCGCCGTCGACCCCGCCGGCGTTCGCACCGTCATCGCCGCCGCCAAGGCCGCCCGCGAACGCAAGCTCTCGGTCGTCTCCGGCACCCAGCGCCGGCACGAGCAGTGCTATCTCAACGCCCACAAGCGCGTCGCGAGCGGCGCCATCGGCCCCGTCCAGTCCGCCACCGTCTACTGGAATCAGGGCAGCCTCTGGCACCACAAGCCCCGCCCCGAGTGGTCCGACGCTGAATGGCAGATGCGCAACTGGCTCTACTTCGCCTGGCTCTCCGGCGACCACATCGTCGAGCAGCACGTCCACAACCTCGATGTCGCCGCCTGGTTCATGGGCATCGGCTCCGCCAGCGACGACACCGACGGCGTCATGCCCGTCAGCGTCACCGCCATGGGCGGCCGGCAGGTCCGCACCGCCGCCGAGTTCGGGCACGTCTTCGACCACTTCGCCTGCGTCTTCTCCTACGCCGACGGCCGCGAGGTCCACTCCTACTGCCGCCAGATCGAAGGCTGCACCAACCGCGTCGAAGAGATCATCCGGGGCACCGACGGCCTGGCCCGCCTGGCCTCCGGCCGCGCAAACATCGCCGGCAAGGAGCCCTGGAAGCACACCGGCGACCAGCCCGACCCCTACACCACCGAGCATGAGGACCTCATCGCCAGCATCACCGGCTCCGGCCCGTATCGCAACGAGGGCCGCCGCATCGCCGAGAGCACCCTCATGGCCATCATGGGCCGCATGTCCGCCTATACCGGCAAGGCCATCACCTGGGAGCAGGCCATGAACAGCAAGCTCGACCTCATGCCCCCCAACCTGGCCTTCGGCCCGCTGCCCGTGCCCGAAGTCGCCGTCCCCGGCCGCACCCCGCTCATCTGAACCCGCACCGTCCACCCGGAGCCCCCGCCATGCACCGCCGCGACTTCCTCACCGCCGCCGGCGCCGCCGCCGTCGCGCCCGCCCTCGCCTCCGCCGCCCCCGCAGCTCCGGGCACAGCCAGCACGCAGCCAGACCCGGCCAAGGGCCGCCTCAAGCAGTCCGTCTGCCGCTGGTGCTTCTCCGGCATCCCGCTGGATGAGCTCTGCCGCCAGGCCGCCGCCATCGGCCTCAAGAGCGTCGAACTGCTCGGGCCCGACGAGTGGGCCGAACCCGCCAGGCACGGGCTCGTCTGCGCCGTCGCCACCAACGTGTCCGCCAACCCCATCGGCAAGGGCCTCAACCGCGTCGAGAATCACGACGCCATCGTCAGCCAGCTTGAATCCCGCCTGCCCGAGGTCGCCAAGGCCGGCATCCCCAACCAGATCGTCTTCTCTGGCAACCGCAAGGGCCTGCCCGACGACCAAGGCCTCGCCAATTGCGTCACCGGGCTCAAGCGGATCGTCCCTCTGGCCGAGAAGGCCGGCGTCACCATCATCATGGAGTTGCTCAACTCCAGGCGCGACCACGGCGATTACATGTGCGACCGCACCGCCTGGGGCGTGGAACTGGTCAAGCGTGTCGGCTCCGACCGCTTCAAGCTCCTCTACGACATTTACCACATGCAGATCATGGAGGGCGATGTCATCGCCACCATCACTGAGAACGCCAAGTTCATCGGCCACTACCACACCGCCGGCGTCCCCGGCCGACGCGATCTGGACGCCACCCAGGAGCTCAACTACCCGGCGATCTGCCGCGCCATCGCCGACACCGGCTTTACCGGCTACTTCGGCCAGGAGTTCATGCCCCGCGACGGCAAGAACGCCATCGCCGCCCTGCGTTCCGCAGCGGTCACCTGCACGGTCTGAAGTTCAACCGGCCCGAGCCGGCTATCGCCGATCAGTGATCGACCTTGTGGCCCAGCATCGGGCTGATCTTGGCCAGCATGGTCGCCAGGATGGTCGGGTCCTTCGCCTCAAGGTTCAGCCGCAGCAGTGGCTCGGTGTTGCTCTTGCGAACGTTGCACCACCAGCCCTGGTCGCCCCAGCAGTCGATGGTCACGCCGTCCAGTTCGTCCAGGTCGCCCTGATCGATGAACTCGTCGCGCAGCTTGTCCAGCGCACCGTCCTTGTCCTCAATGGTGAAGTTGATCTCGCCGCTCTGGGCGTACCGGGCCACCGGCGCCACCAGTTCGCTCATCTTCTTGCCCGAGTTGCTCAGCAGCGTCAGCACCGAGCACATGGCGATCACGCCCGAATCGGCGTTGAAGTTCTGCGCGAAGTAAAAGTGCCCGGACAACTCGCCGCCGAACACCGCCTTGTTCTCAGCCAGGGCCGCCTTGAGGAACACGTGCCCCACGCGGCCGCGAACCGGCCGCCCGCCCGCCTTGATCACGTCCTCGGAAACCGCCTTGGTCGACCGCAGGTCGTACACGATCGCCGAACCCGGGTGCTTCTCAAGGAACGGCTTGGCCAGCACCGCCGTGAGGTGGTCGCAGCCGACGATCTTGCCGTTCTCGTCCACCACCACGCAGCGGTCGGCGTCGCCGTCGTAGCAGAAACCCACGTCCGCCTTGTTGGCGATCACCGCTTCGCAGGTCATCCGCACGTTGGAAGCCACCAGCGGGTTCGGCTCGTGCACGAACTCGCCCTTGGTGTTGTCGAAGTTGATCTCGATGATCTCCAGACCTTCCACGCCCGCGCCCTTCTTGCCGAAGATCTTCGGGATCATCGTGCCCGCCATGCCGTTGCTGGCGTCGATCACCGCCCGGATCTTCTTCCCCTTCCGCTTGGAGAGGTCCAGGAACGCCAGCACGTGCCGCCGGTACGCGTCCCACAGGTCGCGCTTCTCCACTCGCCCGCCCGCCGGCTGCAGCGTGAGCTTGTCCACCGTCGCGGCATACTTGCGGATCTCCGCCAGCCCCGTCGCTTCGCCCACCGGCTTGGCCTTGCGCTTGGAGATCTTGAAGCCGTTGTACTGGGGCGGGTTGTGGCTCGCGGTCACCATCACGCCGCCGGCGCAGTCCAAGTGGTTGATCGCGAAGTAGATGAACGAGGTGTCCACCATGCCCACGTCCAGCACGTTGCCGCCGTGGTCGCAGATCCCCTTGATCAGGTTCTCCGTCAGCGACGGGCTGCTGGTCCGCATGTCGTGCCCCACCACCACGTTCCGCATCATCGGGCTGCCTTCGCCCGCCGCCGCTGCGTCGGCCAGCAGATACCGGCTCGCGCCGTAGCCGATCTGCCAGGCCATGGCGTCGGTCAGCAGGTCGGGATAGGTGCCGCGGATGTCGTACGCCTTGAAGATCTTGCCGAGCATCAAAGTGCCTTCCAATTGCAGGGGCCCGATGGGCCGATGCGCCGGCGCAGCCCCCAAGCGGGGCCCTGCGTCGGCACGGGCGGCGAGGGTAGCGCCGAACCTCCGAGAAATCGAAATTGTTTGGGAGATATTTGGGTCAGAACGCCGCGTGGTCGTCCCAAGTGAGGGGAGCATCCCCACCGGCGGGCCCGCCCGGCGAGGCCGGCGGCTTGGCGGCCGGCCGAACCAGCCGCACCTTCACCCCGGGCGGCAAGGCCTGGATGAACCGCTTGCCGTACCACAGCCGGTGGATCCGCGGGTCGACCACGACGACCCGCCCGCTGTCGCTCTTGCTGCGGATCAGCCGCCCGAACCCCTGCTTGAACTTGATGATCGCCCGGGGCAGCGAGTCCTCGCGGAAAGGGTCGCGTCCGGCCGCCTTCAGCCGCTCGCACCGAGCCTCGGTCAGGGGCCGGTCCGGCGGGTCGAACGGCAAACGGGTGATGATCACGTTCCGCAGCCCCCGGCCCTTCACGTCCACGCCCTGCCAGAAGCTCGCCGCACCCAGCAGCACGCTCCGCTCGTTCTCGCGGAACTTGGCCAGAATCTGCCCAGGCGTGCCATCCTCGCCCTGGCGCAGCATGGGCATGCCCCACCGCTCCAGTTGGCCGGCCAGTTCCAGCGCCACGCGGCCCAGGGTGTCAAAGCTGGTGAACAGCACGAACGCCCCGCCGTCGGTCTCGCGGATGTGCCCGGCGATGCACGCCGCCAGATCGCGGGCGTAGCGGGCCTTGCTGTCCCCGCCCAGTGAGGCGTCCTTCGGGTCCGGCACGGTCAAGTCGATGACCAGTTCCGACTGGGTGGCATGGTCAAACGGCGAACCCAGCAGCAGCGTGCGGGCCGACTCGCAACCGATCCGCGACACGAAGTGCTCAAACCCGGTGCGTACCGGCGACTCGCGCGGCGCAGGCGCCCCATCGGCCGGGCGGGCCGGGTCGCCCGGGCCGTCCACCGGCACCACCACGCGGGCCCGCTCACCTTCGGTCGGGGCTGTCGCCGCTTTGGCGATGGGCCCGCCCTCGCCGGGCTGGCCCGAGAGCGCCAGCGTGGCGCTGGTCATCACCACCGAGATCTCGCGCGAGAACAGGCTCGCCCGCATCGTGGGGGCCACGTCCACCGGAGAGCACGCCAGCGACAGCCTGGCGCGTGCGTTGCGGACGCGGGCCGACGCGGTGTCGCCCGGCGCGCCCGGGCCCTCGGCCCAGTACACGCAGCCCGGCACCGCCTGCCCGACCAGCGCATCGGCGTCGAAGGCGATCGCCTCGGCCCGCACCGCGTACGCGTTGAGTTCGAACTTGTCCGGCTCGCTCTCAACCAGGTCCTTCAGGCCCTTGAGCCGTACCGCCAGGGTTCGCATCGTCGGGCCCAGCGGGGCCTGCACCATGTCCTTTCCGGGGATCCGCCCGTTGCGGAACCGCCCGGACTGCAGGTTCATCAGCACCTCATCAAAGAACGCCCGGCTGACCGCCTGCGACTCCATCACCAGATCGACCGTGCGTGAGATCGCCTCACCCGCGGTGGGGTTGCCGCCAATCGTCTGGTCCAGATGGGCCAGGAACCCTCGACCGGTCCCCGAGTGGTAGAGCGCCGCCAGCAGATGCTCAATGCGGCCCTCGGTCAGCGAGAGACCGAAGTGGTCGGCCGCCACATCCTCCATGGTGTGGGCCTCGTCGAACACGACGTGCTGGTATGCGGGCAGGAAGCCCGCGTCGGACTCGCGCAGCTTCAGGTCGCTGAAGAACAGCGCGTGGTTGCACACCAGCAGGTTGCCCAGTTCCATCGCCTGGCGGGATTTCTGGTAGAAGCAGTCGGCATACCGCGGGCACTTGCGGCCCATGCAGTTGTCGCTGTCGCTCTGCACGCGGTCCCAGATGCCCGGCCGCTCCAAGGGCGGCAGCGTCGCCAGCGAGCCATCGGTGGTGTGCTGCGCCCACTCGTTGACAACAGCCAGCGAACGCTGCTGGGCGCCGTCGACGAACAGCCGGTCCTGGCGTCGGCTGGCCAGTTCCAGCCGGCGGAGCGACACGTAGTTGCCCCGCCCTTTGACCAGCACCGGCACAAGCGGACGCAGGGCCGACGTGTCGAGCCCCCACTGATCGATGGTCTCTTCCAGCAGCGGAATGTCCCGCCGCACCAACTGCTCCTGCAGCGCGATGGTGTGCGTGCAGATCACCACCCGGTCGCCGGTGGTCATCGCCCGCAGCATCGCCGGCACCAGATACGCGAAGGACTTGCCCACGCCCGTGCCCGCCTCGGCCACCAGTTGCCCCTTGGTCGCCATGGCGCGGCTCACGGCCATGGCCAGTTCAAGCTGCTCCGGCCGGGCCTCAAAGCCCTCGCCAAGGTGGCGTGCGATCGGACCGCCGGCGCCCAGAATGTCGCGTTCGGGTTGCTTCACGCCGGGCCTCCGGCGTGCGGGTCCACACCGTCAACGAACAGACAGCCCGTCGCCTCTTCGGCCGAACGGCTCTTGATCCGCAGGCGGTAGTCGCGTTCGCTCTCATCAGCCCGACGCGGCGCCAGCGCGTTGCTGGGCGGAAGCACCACCCGCGCCAGCAGCCCCTTGCTTCGCTTGGGCGGCCTGCCCACTTCAAACAGCGTGGGCTGATACCCGCCCGCCGGCAGGCCGAACCACGGCCGACGCGGTGCGCCCGGGGGCGGGGCATGGGCCGCGGACGTCGCACCCGACTCGCCCGGCGCGACCTCGGCGGTGTCGGCGGCTGGCTGGTCACCCGTGCCGATCATCCGGCGTCATCCCCCTGCCCCTCAGCCGGCGGTCGCCCTGGTCCTTCGCGACGGGGCGGGCCGGGGCGAGCACGATCGACATCGCCCGGCCTGGGCGTTCTGCCTGCACCCAGCGGCGAGCGTGCGATCTCGCCGCCCTGCCTTGGGTACGGCCGGGGCGTGGGCCGCACCTTGGCCAGCAGCACCAACTTGCCGGTCGGGGTCACCAGCGTCTGATCATGCTCGCCGCCCAGCGTGGTGATGGCCTCGTCGGCAGCGGCAAGTTCCTCTTCGGCCCGTTCCCCCTTGATGGCCACCGCGATGCCGCCCATCTTCACCAGCGGCAGCAGCAGTTCTGAGAGCATCGGCAAAGCGCCCACCGCGCGGGCCATGGCGACGTCGTACCGCTCGCGATGCTCGCGGTGGTCCTGGCCCAGTTTCTCGGCCCGCTCGGCGAGAACCTGCACGTTGGTGCAGCCCAGGGCCTTGGCGGCGGAACGCAGGAAGGCGGCCTTCTTGCCGGTGGGCTCCATGAGCACAAACTGCACATCGGGCAGCAACGCCGCCAGGGGCAACGCGGGCACACCCCCGCCGGAGCCCACGTCGGCCACCCGCAGGTGCGGGCCAGGCTGCGTGGAGGCGGACTCGGGCAGCAGGCTGGCCAGCACAGGCATGATGCTGATCGCATCGAGGATGTGACGCCGCCAGGCCTCGGTCGGGTCGGTGATGGCCGTGAGGTTGAAGCGGGTGTTGGCCTGCAGCATCATGGCCAGAAACCGGCCCAGCCGCTCAACATCCGCTGGCTCCAGTTCGACGCCCAGTTTTGACGCCTGGGCAACGAAGGTCTCGGGGGCGGGCAGGGCCGCCAGAGTGGGCAGCAGCGCGTCCAGTTCAGCCAACCGCGGATCGTCCTTGGGTGGAGATGGCGCGGGTGCCGGCTGGCCGGGCTCAGCCGAGCGAAACGGTGGTCCGCCGGGCCGAGGCCCAAAACGCGGACCGGGCCCACCAAAACGCCCGCCCGGGCCTCCGCCCAAACCAGGCCCCCTGCCCGAGCCAGGCCCCCCGCCCGAGCCAGGCCCCCCGCCGCCGGGCCCGCGTCCCCCGCCCGAACCGCGTCCCCCGCCGGGACCACGCCCGCCGCCGGGGCCTCGTCCACCGCCGGGCCGACCGCCGCCCCCGTACCCGCCCGGGCCACCTCGGCCGCCTCGACCGCCGCCTGGTGGGTACCCGCCTCCGCCGCCACTTTGATCCCGGGGGCTCATGTCTGCGACGGTAGGCGGTCGGGCCCACCCCGCACAAACCCCGCCCGTATGCTGGGGCATGAGCACCGGCACAGGACGGGCCTCGCGGCAGGCGGGACGAATCAGGCAGTGGGCCGCTGGCCCGGTGATCGCGTTGCTGGCGGCGTCAGCAGCGGTGAGCATGCCGGGGTGTGCCAGTGCCGGCGGGGCTGGCCAGCAGAACAAGGGCCAAGCGATGACGCCATCGACCAATGCCGCGAACCAGGCTCCGAACACCCGCACCGGCCAAGCGGCTGTGCTGGCGATGCTCGACCGCTTCCACACCGCCGCCTCCAAGGCCGACGCCGACGGCTACTTCGGGCTGTTCGCCCCCGAGGGGGTGTTCATCGGGACTGACGCGGGCGAGCGGTGGACGGTCGAGCAGTTCAAGGCGTATGCCGCGCCGTACTTCGCCAAGGGCACGGGGTGGACGTATGTCCCGCGGGCCGGCCGCCGGAACGTGGACTTCTCGCCGGACGGGACGGTGGCATGGTTCGATGAGATTCTCGATCACGCCAAGTACGGCGTGTGCCGCGGGACCGGAGCGTCGCGGCAGATCGACGGGCAATGGAGGGTGGTGCAGTACCACCTGACGATCCCGGTGCCCAACGAATTGGCCGAGCGGGTTGTGAAGATGATCAAGGCCCAGTCTGCAGCGGCGCAGCCAAACAAGTAGCTGGATCGGCTGGCAAAGCGTTCCGCCTGCGGCACGAGCGTCTATTCGCTCACCCCGGTTTGATAATCAGCCCAAGCCGCTCGGCCATCTTGGCGGCGTCGCAGATCTCCTCGAAACTGAAGCCCAGCAGGCAGTCGGGCATGTTGACGGTGCCAAGGGTGGCCATCACCTTCGGGCCGGTTCGGCCGAAGGCGGCAACCAGTTCGGCGTCAGCCTGCAGCACGGCGTCCACGGCGGCCATGAGCCGGTCGGGGTTGGTGCGATCCTGAGGCCTGCTCATCTCTCTGCTCCGCTGCGTAAGGGCGACACCGCACACACCCGGGGCCGAACGGCCATGGGCCATCTGCGACCCGTGCAAGGTGCCTCATGGCGGACTCCACGGCAAGCGACAACGTGGGATGGCACCGCTTGCATGGGCACCGCCGGACCGAGAAACCCCGGCATACCGCTGGGTCTAGCCCGATATCATGACGGCGGACCGGCAGTTCCGGATGCTCTTGCACTCGGAGGCTCGCCGGTCGGTCGTCTGCGTTTTCCGATCGATTGGGAGCCCCCTTTGTCCAACAGCACGCTTTCGCCGTCCGCCACCGCTCCTGACACCGTGCACTCCGCGCCGTACGCCGAACTGCGCAAACTGGTGAAGGAAGCGGCGACGCTGGAGTCGATCGGCTCGCTGCTCAGCTGGGACCAGGAGACCTACATGCCCAAGTCGGCCGGGGACTTCCGGGCCGAACAGGCCAGCCTGATCTCGGCGATGGCGCACCAGAAGGCCACCGACCCTCGGGTGGGAGAACTGCTCGAAGCGTGCGAGTCGGACGCGAATCTGATGGGCGCCGCCCACAGCGCCGAGGCGGCCAACATCCGCGAGATCCGGCGCGACTATGAGCTGGCCCGCAAGCTGCCGACTGACCTGGTCAGTGAGTTGGCCCGGGCGACCAGCCTGGCCCAGGACGCATGGAAGACGGCGCGGGCCAAGTCGGACTTTGCCACCTTCCGGCCCCATCTGGAGCACGTGCTGAGCCTGACACGGCGGAAGGCCGAGTGCTACGGCGTGCCGAAGTTCAACGGCCGCACCGGCGAGTTGTACGACGCACTGCTGGATGAGTACGAGCCGGGGATGTCGGCGGCGGAGATCACCGAGATTTTCACCCCGCTGGGCAAGCGGCTGAGCGGGCTGGTGGCGGACCTGGTCAATGGGAGCCAGAAGGTCAGCCTTGAGCCGGTGAAGGCGAAGCTGCCGGAAGCCCAGCAGCAGACCTTCGGGCTGGAAGTGCTGCGGGCGATGGGCTTTGACCTGAACGCCGGACGGCTGGACGTGACCACGCACCCGTTCTGCTCGGGCATGGCCCCGGGCGACACGCGGCTGACCACGCGGTACACCAGCGAGTCGTTCCTCGAGCCGTTGTACGGCACGATGCACGAGGGCGGGCACGGGCTGTATGAGCAAGGCCTGCCCAAGGGCACTCGCTTCGGTGAGCCGCTGGGCCGCTCGGTGAGCCTGGGCATCCACGAGAGCCAGTCGCGCATGTGGGAGAACCTGGTGGGGCGGAGCCGGGCGTTCTGGGAGTGGGCTTTGCCGGTCGCCAAGAAGCACTTCGGCCCGGCGGTTGGCGGGCTGACGCTGGACAGCGTGTACGCCGCGGCGAACTACGTGGAGCGGTCGTTCATCCGCGTGGAGGCCGACGAGGCGACGTACAACCTGCACATCATGCTGCGGTTTGAACTGGAGCGTGGGCTGATCAGCGGGGCGCTGCCGGTGGCCGATCTGCCCGGAGAGTGGAACCGCCGCTTCAAGGCCAGCTTCGGGCTGGATGTGCCGGACGACGCGCACGGCTGCCTGCAGGACGTGCACTGGAGCTTCGGGCTGATCGGGTACTTCCCGACGTACACGCTGGGCAACCTGTATGCGGCCCAGTTCTGGGAGGCGATCAACCGCGACATCCCCGCGCTGGACGCACAGATCCGCTCGGGCGATTTCTCGTCGCTGCTGGGCTGGCTGCGGAACCACATCCACCAGCACGGCCGGCGGTATTCGGCATCGGAACTGTGCAAGCGAGCGACCGGGGCGGCGCTCTCGCCCGAGCCCTTGATGCGAAATCTGGAGGGCAAGCTGCGTCCGTTGTACGGGGCGTGAGCCGGACATGAGCAGCGAGAGGCCAGCACCTGCCGGGGAGGCGGGAGCCAAGCCCGCCAGCGGGACGCAGCCGGCACGCGCAGCGGCCGACGCGGGCTGGTGGCGCAAGGCGGTGTTCCTGCTCGCCGGCGCGGCGTGCGTGACGCCGTGGGTCTCGGCGGCGGGCGGGCTGGCCATCGGCATGGCGCTGGCGCTGCTGGGGCTGACGGCCTACGCGGCGCAGGGCAAAAAGCTCAGCCGGACGCTGATTCAGGCCGGTGTGGTGCTGCTGGGGTTCTCAATTCCGCTGCAGGACATCGCCCGGGCGGGCACGACGGGTCTGGCGTTCGCCGCGGGGACGATCGTGCTGGTGTTCGCGCTCGGGTGGCTGTTGGGCACTTGGCTGCGGACCGAGCAGCGGCTGACGGCGCTGCTGTCGGCAGGCACGGCGATCTGCGGGGGGTCGGCAATCGCCGCGACGGGGGCGGTGATCTCGGCATCGGCGGCGCAGATCTCGGTCGCGACGGCGACGGTCTTTCTGCTCAACGCCTGCGGCGTGTACGCGTACCCGCTCATCGGCCAGGCGCTGGGGCTGAGCCAGGAACAGTTCGGAGCGTGGGCGGCGGTGGGCATCCACGACGTGGCCGGGGTGGTGGCGGCGGGCAAGGCCTATGGCGACGTGGCGTTGCAGCAGGCGACGGTGATCAAACTGACGCGGGTGCTGTGGATCGTGCCGGTGGCGCTGGCGCTGGCCTGGTGGGTGCGGCGGTTGAGCACGGACGCGGGCAAGCGGGCGACGGGCACGCCGGTGCCGTGGTTCGTCGGGTTGTTTGTGCTGGCGTGCCTGATGCGGACGCTGGTGCCGGCTCTGGGTGAGAGTCAGCCATGGCTGGCGGGCATGCTGGGCGAGGGGCTGGGCAGCCCGGCGGCGGCGCTCAAGGCGGCCAGCAAGGCGATGCTGGGTGTGGCGCTCTTCCTCATCGGCGCGAGTCTTTCGCCGGCGGCAGTGCGGGCGGTGGGCTGGCGGCCCTTGGCGCAGGGCGTGCTGATGTGGCTGGCGGTGAGCGTGGTGGCCCTGCTGGTGGTGCGGGCCACGGTGGCTTGACGGCCCGGAGCCGTTAACCGATGGACGCGGCCATGCGGCGAATGCCCTCGGCGACGGTCTCGGGCCGCTTGCAGAAGGCGAAGCGCACGAGCGTGCGGCCGAGGTGGCGGGTGTGGTAGAACGCACTGGCGGGGATGGCGGCCACCTTGCGGGTGGCGATCAGCCGCTGCACGAACTCGAAGTCGTCGCTCTCGCCAAGCGGGGCGATGTCGGCCATGACGAAGTAGCCGGAGGGCGGGAAGTAGATGTCGCAGCCGAGCTTCACCAGCGCGTCGGCGAGCAGGTCGCGGTTGGCGCGAAGGGTGGCGACCAGCGGTGACACGCACTCGGCCTCGCGGGCGAGGGCGGCGGCGATGCCGATCTGCAGCGCTGGAGCGACCGAGAAGGTCAGGAACTGGTGGGCGGCACGCACGCTGCGGGTCAGTTCCGGCGGGGCAACGGCCCAGCCGATCTTCCAGCCGGTCAGCGAAAAGGTCTTGCCCGCCGAAGACAGCGTGATGGTGCGCTCGGCCATGCCGGGCAGCGTCGCCAGGTGCACGTGGGGCAGGACCGGGTCGAAGGTGAGCCGCTCGTAGACGTCGTCGCAGATGGCGATGACATCGTGGGCGATGCACAGGTCGGCGATGAGTTGGAGTTCCTCGCGGGTGAAGACCTTGCCGGTGGGGTTGTGCGGCGTGTTGACGAGAATGGCCCGGGGCCCGGAGGCGAAGGCAGCGCGGAGCTGGGCCTCGTCGAAGCGGAAGGGCTCGCGGACGATGCCGACGCCGGCGGCGTGCTGCGGGCGGTGCAGCGTGACGGGGATCGGGCGGCAGCCAGCCATGACGATCGACGAGCGGTGGATGTCGAAGAACGGCTCGAAGAGGATCACGCCGTCGCCGGGGTTGCAGGTGCCGAAGACGGCGGCCGGCAGGGCCTCGGTGCAGCCGCAGGTGACGGTGACGGAGGCATCGGCGTCGACCGGCAGGCCGGTGTCGCGTGTGAAACGCTCGGCGATGGCGCGGCGAAGGGCCGGCACGCCGGGCATGGGAGCGTACTGGTTGGGCTCGCGCAAGAGGGCTTCGGCCGCGGTCTGGCGGATGAACTCCGGGCCGTCAAAGTCGGGGAAGCCCTGCGACAGGTTCACGGCCTGGTGCTGGTTGGCCAGCGCCGTGATGGTGGTGAAGATGTTGGTGCCGAAGGGGGCGAGCCGGTCGGCGATGCGCGGCCTGGGTGAAGCGGGCTGGGACATGGGAGCGGGTCCGTGTCAGGCCGGGCTGGGAACGGTGCGGAGGATGGCGCGGAGGATGCCCTCGGTGACCGAGCCGCCCCCGACAGAGCCGGGCACGGCGGCCCGGGCGAGCACGCGGTGGGCGCACACGGGGATGACGTTGTCGTGGATGTCCTCGGGGATCACGTACTCGCGACCGTTGAGCAGGGCGGTGGCCTTGGCGGCCTGGCTGAGGGCCAGTGATGCACGCGGGGAGATGCCAAGCTGCAATTGCTCGTGCCCACGGGTGGCGCGAGCGATCTCGATGATGTAGTCGACCAGCGTGTCATCCATGCGAACGGCGTCGACGCGGTTCTGCATGGCGATCACGTCGCTGGCGTGCATCACCGGGCGGAGATTCGGCAGGCTGTTGGCGGCGGGGCGGGTCTTGATGACGGTGGCCTCGTCCTGCGGGCTGGGGTAGCCGAGGCTGATACGCATCAGGAAGCGGTCGAGCTGGTTCTCGGGAAGGGTGTAGGTGCCTTCAAAGTCGGTGGGGTTCTGGGTGGCGACAAGCATGAAGGGCCGTTCGAGCGCGTAGGTGGTGCCGTCGACGGTGACGGAGGACTCGTTCATGACCTCCAGCAGGGCGGTCTGGGTTCGGGGTGTGGCGCGGTTGATCTCGTCGGCCAGGACGATGTTGGCGAAGACGGGGCCCCGCTTGAACTCGAAGGTACCGGTCTCCTTGCGGTAGATCGACACGCCGACGATGTCGGAGGGAAGCAGATCCGGCGAAAGCTGGATGCGGGCGAAGGAGCAGTCGATGCTGCGGGCGAGGGCGTTGGCCAGCAGCGTCTTGCCGACGCCGGGCACGTCCTCGATGAGGCAGTGGCCCCGTGCCAGCAGGCAGACGATCAGGCGATCCACGGCCGGGCGGGCGCCGACGTAGACGGAGGCGATGGATTCACGCAGGCGATCGATGGACGGGTGCATGTTCGGGGCAAGCGTACTCACCGGCCGGCCCGGCTGGCTCGCGTGTGCGATCCGCCCAAGTTGGGGGTGATGCGACTGTCCGGCTTGCCCAGCTTTCCTGCCAATCGCACCCGGCGGAACCGCCGCAACGGCGGCCTGCCCTCGCGGTGCGGGCGGTTTGGGGGGCGGACCGCCAGTATCATCCCGCTCTTGTCCGACCCGCACGTCCCCAACTCGACAACCCCAGCCGGGTCCTACCCCCCGCCCCATCGGAACCAGTTGTCGCCCCCATCGCAGCCGATCGCGTCATTGGCGGCAACGGACCGGCACGGCTCCGGCGGGTCAACCGAACCGCAGGCCGCGGGTGTGCGCGGCCTGTCTGAACGGCTGACCGGCCGGCTCCCGTGCGTGAATTGCCGGTACGACCTGCAGTCGCTGTCCATTCTGGATCGCTGCCCGGAGTGCGGAACACCGGTGCAGGTGACGATTCTGGCGGTGGTGGACCCGATGGCCGACGAACTGCAGGCGATCCGCCGGCCGCAGTTGGTTGCCGTGGGGCTGGTGGTCTGGCCGCTGGCAGCGTTGCTGGCCGTCAGTCTGACCTGGGCGGTGGGGATCGGCCAGGCGCTTGCGACCTATCGGCCGCTGACGGGCTGGCCGATGGCACCGGGCCAGCTGGCGGGCTGGGTGGCGGGGCTGGTGTGTGTTTCCGGCCTGGCAGCGACAGTGCTGATTGCGCCGCACAAGGGGCTGCCCCGCAAGACACGGCTGCTGACGGCGCTGGCGGTATCGGCGCATGCTCCGCTGGCCTGGCTCACTTTCAGGCTTGACGCTCTCTCAGCCATGGGCTCGCGCAACGGTGAGCCGGCGTGGTGGACCCCCTGGCCGGCACGAACGGCGGTGCGGGCAGCAGCGCTGGGGCTGATCGTGTTCATTCTGCTCGGGCTGCGCCCGCACGCTCGGGTGCTGGTGCACCGGTGCCTGGCGATGCGCGCCGGCCGGGTTGATCGTCAGACCATGCTGGCCATGGTGGCGGCGGTCTGCCTGCTGATGGCGGGCGACGGGATTGGGGCGATTGCGTATGGCGGCCGACCGCACCTGGAGATTCTGGCAACTGCCGCGGTGGTGCTGTCGCTGGTGGGGGCGATCCTGCTGACCATCGGGCTGGCGGGATCGCTGGTGGATGGCGTGCGGATCGCCAGCGCGGTGCTTCGGCCTGCACGGGGCACTCGCCATTTGTTTTCACCGGATGCGGACGGATCGATGCCTGCAGAACGGGAGCAAACGTGAACCGGACGCAGCAGGAACGCTTCGATGCTCTGCTGGAGGAGGCATTGGAAGGGCTCCCCCCGGGCGTTGCGCAGGTCATTGAGGAGATGCCGGTCATCGTGGAGGATCGGCCCAGCGATGAACTGATGGCGGAACTGCGGCGTCAGGGGGTCATCGGCCCGGATGACCGCCCTGGAGGATCCGGGGATGAACCGATGGGGCTGCACAGCGGGATCGCGATCACCGAGCGGAGCGTGGAAGGGCCGGTTCCACTCCCGTCGACCGTGCACATTTTTCGCGAGCCGATCGTCGAGTTCGCCGGCGGCTGGGACGCCCCCGACGCGGATGATGCCATCTACGAAGAGATCCGCATCACGCTGCTGCACGAGATCGGACACCACTTCGGGCTGGACGAGGATGACCTCGAGGGTCTGGGTTACGCGTGACCGCTCGTCATGCGGCTCGTCGGGATGACTGGAGTACGGCGACGATGGCCTCGGTCATGATGCTGCTCTCAAGCGGCTTCATCAGATGACCGTCCATCCCCGCCTGCATGCAGCGGTCGCGATCAATCGCCTCGGATGACGCCGTGAGCGCGATGATGCGAATCGGGCTCCCGTCGCGACCCAGTGGCCCCCGCTCGGCCTCAGCCCGGCGGATGGTCCGGGTGGCCTCGATGCCGTCCATGACGGGCATCTGACAGTCCATGAGCACCACATCATGCCGACCACTGAGAACCTCTTCAACGGCGTGACGACCGTCGCCGACGCTGACAACGCTGCAACCGGCCTCCTTGAGCAGTTCCGAGGCGATGATCTGATTCACGTCGTCATCCTCGGCGATCAGGACGCGGACGCCGCGACGCTCGGCGATGAGCCGACCCATGCTTGTGCCGTGATCGATGTCGACCGGGTCCAGCGAGCGGTGCCAGGCGGCCATCGCTGAGGAGAGGGCATCGATGACGGTGTCCTCGGTGGTGGGCCGGTCGAGTACAGCGCTGACGCCGCTGGTGCGGAGTTGCAGGGCTTCGGCTGGCGTGGGGGACGTGGGCACTGATGCCACGACGATCATCGACGGACCGTTCGGACTGTTGATCAGGGTCTGGGCGAGGTCGCCGGCGCGGCGGGTATCGGAGACGGCGAGCACCACGCACACCGCTGTGGCTCTGCTTTCAACAGCGCGACCGACCGCATCGTAAAGAGCATCGGGCCGGGTCAACAGCTGGCAGTCAAGGCCGAGCCCGATGAGCACATCGGCAATCGTCGCTCCGGCCTCACCATCCTCTGCAAAGATGAAGTGGCGAAGCGATCGCAGATCGACGGGCTGCGTTTCCTGCTCTCCGGCCTGAACAATGAGACGGGCCGTGAACCAGAATGTGGTTCCGCGACCGGGCTCGCTGGCGACGCCGATCTGGCCGTTCATCAGCGACACCAGATGCTTGCACAGTGCAAGCCCCATGTCGGGCCCGGCGAGGTCGCCGGCATCCACCGACTCAGCGATGGCCCGGAACAGCCGCTCGATGCGGTCGGCGGGGACGCCGCAGCCGGAGTCAGACACCACAAAGCGAACCGTGGCCTCCTCGCCCTCGCGACGGTCGAGGACTGCACGGATGGCAATGCCGCCCTTGACGGTGAAACGCAGGGCAGCCCAGGTCAGGTTGAGCAGAATCTGTCGCAGGCGGACGGCATCGCCGATGACGTTGCGGGGCACATCGGGGGCCGCTTCACAACTGATGTGTACGCCCCGGGCCTGCGCCTGGGGCAGGACGACCGCGGTGATCTGCTTGCAGAGCTCGTGCAGATCGACCGGCTCGGCATCAAGTTGCAGTCGTCCATCGCGTGCCCGCCGATAGTCGTCCGCATCCGAGAGCAGCGCGAGAATGGTGTCGGAAGCGGCTTTGGCCATCTGCACGTAGCGGCTTTGTCGATCGGTCAGGCCGGTGCGCTGCAGAAGGGCCAGGGCCCCGATGATGGTGTGAAGCGGTGTGCGGACATCAAAGCCGCCGGCGGTGAGCAGACGGTCGGACGCGCGTCGCCAGTACCGCTTGGGTGTCGGACATTCGGGGCCAATGCCGCCGGTACATGCTGACGGGCGTGGAGTCTCCTCGGCGGTTGAAGGGACCGCTGGACGGGGTACCGGATTCTGCGTCCACGACTCGCTCAAAGTGTGCTCAGTCAGCAACCAGCCGACGAGGCCGGCAATGAAGCCCGGACAGAATACTGATTGATGGGTATCGACCGGGCCGCGGAGGGCCTTTGGAAGCGGACTCCGGGAAACACAAGCGGGTCACAGCTTCTAGGACCAGCGAGACCGTCGAAACGGCCCACCCTAAGTCCATCTTCTGAGTATCCAACCGCGAATCAGATCTACGGAAGTCGGCCACAGCGTCGACCAGCGAGCGGGGCTCAGCCAGCGGGAGGAAGCGAAGAGCGCCCGGCGTCTGCTGTGGATGATGTCGGAGGCCTTGCGGATGAGTGAGCAGCGTCCTGATCCTCGGTAAGGATGCGAAGCGCCGGGGTGTCCAGATCGTCGTATTGGCCGCCCCGAACGGCGCGGGCGAACGCGTAGACCGCCAGAGCGGCCAGGCCGATGGCCAGCGGGAGGATGATGAAGATCACTTCCATGCGGAGGTTCCGAAGGTGCGCGAGCGGAGCGCGATGGCCAGGACGGTCAGCGAACTGGCCGGCATGACGATGGCGGCGATGATGGGATTGATGACGCCGAGGACGGCGCAGGAGCCGGCGACGACGTTGTAGAATAGCGAGGCCCACAGGGTGCGGCGGACCACCCGAAGGGTGCGGTGCGAGGCGTCGACCAATTCGGCGACGGCCTCCAGGCCGGGCCGGTTGAGGTACACATCGGCGGCGGCGAGGCTGGCCTCGGCCCCGCCATGCACGGCGATGCCGACGGTGGACGCGGAGAGGGCCGCGGCGTCGTTCACGCCGTCGCCGACCATGACGACCGGCCCGTGCTGCAGGGCCTCGCGGACGCGGGCGAGCTTGCCCTCGGGGCTGACCCCGCCGAAGAGGCGATCTTCGGGCAGCCCGAGAGCGCTGCCGACGCGGGCGACCACGCTCTGCTCGTCACCGGAGACGATGGCGGGCTTGAATCCGATGGCGGAAAGGTGATCGATGACCGGCCGGGCGGAGTCGCGGAGGGGATCGCCAAGGGCGAACAGGGCGCGGGCCCGGCCATCGACGGCGACCATCACGGGCGAAAGGCCCTGGGTGGCGGCGAGTTCCGCCCACGCGTGGGCATGGGGCGGAACGGTGACCCCGAGGCGGTGCATCATGGCGCGGGAGCCGACGGCGACCGGCAAGCCGCTCACGGTGGCCTGGATGCCCTCACCCAGGACCGAGCACACGCCCTGGGCGTGCAGGTCGGGGAGATCCAGCGGCCGACAGGCGGAGACGATGGCGCGGGCGGCCGGGTGGCTGCTGGTGCGTTCAACGGCCTGGGCCATGGCCAGGGCCTCGCGGCCGCCCTCGACCCAGGCGGCGGAGAGGCGACCGATGGTCAGCGTGCCGGTCTTGTCGAGCAGCAACGAGCCGGGCTGGGCCAGTTTCTCGAAGACCTCGCCGCCCTTGATGAGCACGCCCCGCTTGGCGGCGCGGCCGATGTTGATGGCGAAGACCAGCGGAGCGGCGAGCCCCAGAGCGCAGGGGCAGGTGACGATCAGCAGGGCGACAGCGTGATCGACGGCGTGAGCCGGATCCACGAAGAACCAGCCGATGAGCGTGAGAACGGCGATGATGGAGACGCCGATCACAAAGCGGCCGGCGACGCGGTCGGTGAACTGGATGATGCCGGGCTTGGAGCGGGAGCCGTCTTCGACGAGCTTCATCAGTTTGGCCGCGGCGGTGTCCTCGCCGGTGGCGATGGCCCGAAGACGGATGGGGGCGGCGAGGTTGACCACGCCGGCCTGTACCAGATCATCGACATTGACGGCGACGGGGGCCGACTCGCCGGTCATGATGGAGCGATCCAGACTGGAGCGGCCGGTGATCACCACGCCATCGACGGGGACGCTGTCGCCGGCGAGCACTTCAACTGTCTCGCCAACCTGGACGGACTGGCTGGGAACGACCTTGATCCCGCCGTCGCGGAGAACGCGGGCGGTGGACGGGGTGAGGGCGTAGAGCAGTTCGACGGCGTCGGCGGTGGTGCGTTGCTGGCGGTACTGGATGAAGCGGCCGACCAACAGCAGGAAGACCAGGACGGTGAGGGAATCGAAGTAGATCTCACCCTGGCCGAGCACACCGTTGACGATGCCCTGGATGCCGCCGGCGAGCAGGCCCATGGCGATGGGGAGATCCAGATTTGGGCTGCGGGTGCGGACGGCGGCCCAGGCGTTGCGGAAGAAGACGGCCCCGGGCCAGCACAGCGAGAGCACCCCCAAGCCGGTGGAGAGCCAGTTGAAAAACGTCAGGTACTCGCCGGCGAGCGGACCGGTAACGCTGCCATAGAGCGCAAAGGCGATCACCATCACGTTGCCGGCGATGGCGCCGGCGACGCCGATGCGGATCAGTTGTCGCCGGTCCTCGCGGGCACGGACTTCGCGGCCGGTGCGGTCCTTGGCGGCGTGCGGGCGGTAGCCGAGGCTGTCGACGGTGCGGGCGACGCTGGAGAGGGGGACCTGGGCGGGGTCGTAGACGACGGTGAGCAGGTTGCGGCGGAACTGGACCGACGCCGAAGCGACGCCGGGGCAAACGGCGGGGAGTTTCTCAAGCAGCCAGACGCAGGCGGCGCAATGCAGGCCCTCGATGGCAAACTGGGCGGTCTTGAGGGTGCCGCCGCAGGGGCGGCAGTAGATCTCGGCGAAGGCGGGCTCGTCGAACTCTTCAAAGCGGCTGCCGGTGCCTTTGGCCTGGGCGGCGGCGCCGGTGGGCGAGCCGGTGGCGCGGGCGAGGTCGTAGTAGCGTTCAAGCCCGGCGGAATGGATGATCTGGAAGGCGGTGCGGCAGGCGCGGCAGCAGAACTGGTCGGCGGCGTTCTGCTCGATGAGACCGGCGGGCACGGGCAGAGAGCAGTGCCGACAGGCGATGCGCCCGGGGGGCTGAGCGGTTGGAGCCGCCCCGCCGCCCCGGAGCGCGTCGCCGGCTTGGAGCAGAGAGGAGATCACGGTGTGTCCTTGGTGCTGGGGGCGACGTTGCGCCCGCTGAGGCTGCCGGTGAGCGGGCAGCACGGAAGCGGCTGCTCGCCGATACGGGCGATGCCCGCCTCGCCCTGGGAGATGTCGGGAAGGCCCATGCCGATGTGACCCATCCGCTGGAGGACGGTGACCGAGCCGACGGCGATGAGGGCGAGGGCGGTCAGGGTGGGCAGGCGGCGACGCAGGGGCTCGGTGAGCAGGCGGGCGGCGGAGCCGACGGCGGCGAGCACCGGCAGCGTGCCAAGCCAGAAAACGGTCATGAGCACCGTTCCGTGCAGCGGCGAACCGGTGCCGGCAGCCGCGACCACGAAGGCGTAGAGCCAGCCGCAGGGGAGCAGGGTGGTGAGCAGGCCGATGGTCAGGGCTCGCGAGAAGGGCGGCAGGGCGTTGGCCCGCTGGTAGCTCAGGCCCGCCAGGCGGCTGAGCCAGGCCGGGGAGGCGGCCCCCATGCGCACGCCCGCAGCCCGGAGCAACGCCAGGATGCCGAAGGCGACCATCAGGGCCCCGGCCAGCACGGCGGCGGCCTGCTGCACGCCGACCAGCGAGCCCCCCACTTCCAATGCAGCGCCCAGGCCGCCGGCGGCAGCGCCAAAGGCGAGGTAGGTGAACAGGCGGCCGCTGTGGTACGCCGCTTGAAGGGTGGCATGGGACTGCCACAGGCTCAGGGCGCGGCCGTTGACGGTGAGGGCGGCGCCGGTGGTGGTGGCGGTGGTGGACTCGCTGGCGGAGGCGAGCACGGCGAAGGGGCCGCACATGCCGGCGCAGTGCAGGCTGCCCAGAAGACTGGTGCCGAGTACGGTGAGCAGCAGCCCGCTCATGAACCGGCCTCGACTTTCTGCACACCGGCGGCGGGCACCTGGATGGACTGCACGGCGGTGAAGGCGTCGGAGCCACGGCGGGCGGAGACGCGGATCTCCCACCAGCCGGCACGGTCGAGCCGGAGGTCGCCCTGGTAGGTGCCGGGCTGGCCTTCACCGAGGAAGACGGTGCGCTGATCGGCGGCGCGGGCCTGGTGGAAGGCGGTGACCTGGACGGTGGCGCCGTCGATGGGCTTGCTGTCGGCGCCGATCAGACGCAGTTGCAGCACAGGAGCACCTCCGCCGAGGGTCTCTCGGACACCAGGCTCGGCCTGCCAGCCGAGCTCCTTGTTGCGGCGGAGCTGAGCGGCGGTGCGGTCCCACGCGACGGCCTTGGCGTAGTAGTCCTTCTCCACGGCCATGGAGGCGTCGCCGGTGGCGAGGTAGATCAGGGCGGCGGCGCCCAGGACGTTCAGCCCGAGCAGAGCGACGATCAGACCGGGCCAGAGGCGGGTGCGGCGGAGGGACTGGGCTGCGTCAGGCGTGGGGAACATGGCGGGTCTCCTCGTTGACAGCGGGGGCAGGTGCGGAGGTCTGCGGCTTGGCGTGCTCGGCGTTGCGTGAGGACGGGCCAAGCAGGCGGTAGCTGCGGGTGATCTGAAGGCCGTCGCCATCGGTGAGCGTGAGGTTGACGTCGCAGATGCCCATCTTGAACACTGCGGGATCGATCAGCACGAGGGCGGGCTGGGTCTTCATCTCGCCGGGCTTGATGAGGATGGGGTTGGACTCAACCTGGATGCGGGGGCTGCCGGGGCCGGTGATCGACACGGCGTAGAGGTGCGGCTGGTCGGAGCGGTTGGTGACCTTGAGGGTGATCTGGTTGGAGATCTCGCCGGCGGCGGTGGTGTTGAAGGGCATGCCCCGGAACCGGAGCACGGCGAAGTCGGCGGTCTTGGCGGTGAGCAAAAGCGTGGCCAGAACGCTGAGCAGAACGGTGAGGATGACCGGGTAGATGAGCACGCGGGGACGCAGGAAGCGGCGGCGGTGACGCTCCACGGCGTTCTGCGAGGAGTAGCGGATCAGGCCCCGGGGCTTGCCGAGCTTGTCCATCACCGAGTCGCAGGCGTCGATGCACTGGGCGCAGCCGATGCACTCGAGCTGCAGGCCGTCGCGGATGTCGATGCCGGTGGGGCAGACCTGCGTGCACATGGTGCAGTCGATGCAGTCGCCCTTGGCTGGGGGGGTGGCGGGGGTGGCGGAGATGGCGGCGGGCGGCTGAGCGATCGCTTTGGAGCGGCAGTTGCCCGAGCAGGCGCCGTTTCCCTTGCAGCCTCCGGCGGAGGGCACAGCGGGCTGATCCAGCGTGGGAAGGCAGAGTTGCAGACCGCCGGCGGAATCGGCGGCGACAAGGCCGGCCGGCGTGGCCGGGGCCGGGGCCGAGGCCGGAACGCACGCTGCCTTGGCGCGGCCGGCCTTGCCTCGGGGCTCGCCCCGGAGGCGGTCGTAGATGACGATGAGGCTGTCGCGGTCGAGCATGACGGACTGGAAGCGGCCGTAGGGGCAGGCGATCAGGCAGAGTTGCTCGCGGAAGAAGGCGAAGTCGAACATCATCAGGGCGGTGACGAAGGCCATCACCAAGAACGGCAGCGGGTGCTCGATGGGGCTTCGCTGCACCCACTGCACCAGACTGTCGGCCCCGACGAAGTAGGCCAGGAAGGTGTTGGCCAGCGCGAAGCAGAGCACCAGGTAGACGGCGAACTTGATGGCGCGAGCGGCGGGGATGCGGCGGGGCGGATGGCCCGGGGCGCCCGTGAGCAGCCGCTCGATGGGGCGGAAGACAAACTCCATGTACACGGTCTGCGGGCAGCCCCAGCCGCACCAGACGCGCCCGAGCAGGGCGGTGACGAAGAAGACGGCGACGAAGAGGCTGACCATCAGCAGCGCGAGCATCAGGCTGTCGGTGGGCAGGAAGGTGCGGCCGAAGAGGGTGAACTCGCGGCGGAGGATGTCCAGCAGGATGACGGGCTTGTCGTTGATCTTCAGCCAGGGCAGGCTGACGAACACGGCGATCAGGGCGTATCCGACGGCGCGACGGGCGGAGAGGAAGCGGCCGGGCGCGAGGCGCGGGCGAATCCAGCGGCGTGAGCCGTCGGTGTTGAGGGTTGACAGGACGCGCTTCTCGGGCTGCAGCAGGTGGGGCGCGGTCTGGCCCGGCGCATGGGGGGCGCCGGGCGGGGGGGTTGAGATGGTCGACATCGGATTCTCCAAGCCGGATGCCTTGCACACTCGGGAACGGATCGGGTTGTCAAGGCCGGAGTCCGCGGCTACACACCGCGGCCCGGCTGCGCCGTGTTCGGGGGATCAGCCGTTGGGCTGAGTGGATGCGGAGGGAGCGAGGCTCACGCCGTCGCCGGTGGAGCCGGCGGGGCGAGCGGCGTTGCTGCTGCCGGTCTGGCCGTCGGGCTTGGCGGGGGCCTGCGGCCACGGGGCGACCTCGTGGTCATTGGCCAAGCCGGGGCCGGAGAGGTTGCGACCTCGGAGCGAGGCGACATACGCGGAGACGAGCATGAGCTCGTTGCCGTTGAGACGGTTGCGCCAGGCGGGCATGGCGCCGCTGTTGGCGCCGTCGGCGATGACGCGGACGATGTCCAGCGGGGCCTTGACGTTGCCGTACTTGTCATCGGTGAGGTTGGGGCCGACCATGCCGTGCCCGTCGGCGGCGTGGCAGGAGGCGCAGTTGGCCTTGTACATGCTCTCGCCGACGGCGAGCCACTTGGAGTCACCCATCAGCGAGAGCAGCGTGGCCTCGTCCTGCTTGAGGGTGCCCAGTTTGGCGAACTGCATCTTGTAGACGGCGGCCTGCTGCTTCTCGTGGGTGGAGGCGAGCGTGGGCGCGTCGGGGTCCATCTCCCAGATGATCCAGTAGAACGCGCTGAACAGGACGGTGGCGAAGAAGATCAGGTGCCACCAGCCGGGGGTGGGGTTGTCGTACTCGCGGATGCCGTCGTACTCGTGGCCCACGGCGACTTGGTTCTGCTCGCTCATGGTGGTGATCCTGTGAATCGGCCCGGGGGTCGGGCGGGTGCGTGCGGGACGGGAGCGGGTGGACGGGCGTCGGACCGGGCGGATCAGTCCTCGTCGACCGGGATGCGGGCGAAGCGGTTGATGTCCGCCCGGCTGGTGCGGAAGGCCCGGCTGGCGACCAGGACGAAGACGCCGAGGAAGATCACCAGCGCGGCCATCGGCCAGGCGGCGAGATCCATGTGGCTCATGACGTCGGAGAGTTTCATGGGGTTGAGTCCTTGCGATGCGGGGAGCGGGACGTACCGGGGCGGGGCGACTCAGTGGCCGCGGGTGGTGCTGGCGGTGGCAGCGCCGGCCTCGGCGGGCGGGGGCTTGGAGATGTCGACGCCAAGCCGCTGGAGATAGGCGATAAGGGCAACGACCTTCTTGTTCTCAAGGTCCGCCGGGTACTGCTCGGGCAGGCCAGAGGGGCCGGCCTGGCGGCGAATGTCGTCAGCGATGGCCTTGGCCTGATCGCGGGCGGCCTTCTCGGCGGCGCCGTCATTGACCATCTTGCCGTAGGGCACGCCGAGCATGGCCATGGCGCGGACGCGGGCCTGGATGCCGCTGAAGGGCGTGTCCTGGGTGATCAGCCACGTGTAGCGGGGCATGATGCTGTTGGGGCTGGACTGGTTGGGGTCGTAGAAGTGGTAGAGGTGCCAGAGGCTGCTCTGCTTGCCGCCCTCACGGGCGAGATCCGGGCCGATGCGGCGGCTGCCCCACTGGAAGGGATGGTCGTAGACGAACTCGCCGGGCTTGGAGTACTCGCCGTACCGCTTGGTCTCGGCGTAGATCGGCCGGATCATCTGGCTGTGGCAGTTGTAACAGCCCTCGGCGATGTAGATGTCGCGTCCGGCCAGTTCCAGCGGGGTGTAGGGCTGGACGCTGGCGATGGTGGGGACGTTGCTGCGGATGAGGAAGGTCGGAATGATCTCAAACAGCGAAGCGACCAGCACCGCCACGAGGACCAGCAGGGAGAACTTCAGGGGCTTGCGCTCCCAGACACGGTGCCAGAAGGCCTTGACCCAGACGTCGAGCTTCTTGCCGGTCTTGATGTTGGCGGTCAATTCAGAAGCGGGGGCAACGCCGTCGTCATAGTCGGGAAAGAGGGGCGGAGCGTCGTGGACGGGCTCGGCATAGACCGCCGGGCGGGCCTTCCAGGTCATCAGGACGTTCCAGGCCATCAGCAGGGCGCCGGCGAGGAACATGCTGCCGCCGATGAGGCGGACCCAGTACATGGGGATGACCGCGGCGACGGTCTCGATGAACTCGGGGTACTTCAGCTGCCCGGCGTCGTCAAACGCCCGCCACATGAGGCCCTGGGTGAGGCCGGCGGCGTAGATGGGGATGATGTAGAGCAGGATGCCCAGCGTGCCCAGCCAGAAGTGCGCCGAGGCGAGCTTCTTGCTGTACAGCTCGGTCTGAAAGAGCCTGGGGGCGAGCCAGTAGATCATGCCGAAGGTCATGAAGCCGTTCCAGCCCAGGGCGCCGGCGTGGACGTGGGCGATGGTCCAGTCGGTGTAGTGGCTGAGGCTGTTGACGGTCTTGATCGAGAGCATGGGGCCCTCGAAGGTGCTCATGCCGTAGAAGGTGATGCCGACGACGTAGAACTTGAGGATGGGGTCCTGAGCGACCTTGTGCCAGGCGCCGCGGAGGGTGAGCAGGCCGTTCATCATGCCGCCCCAGCTGGGCATCCAGAGCATGACGCTGAAGAGCATGCCCAAGGTGCTGGCCCAGGCGGGCAGGGCGGTGTAGTGCAGGTGGTGCGGGCCGGCCCAGATGTAGATGAACACCAGCGACCAGAAGTGGATGATCGAGAGGCGGTAACTGAACACGGGGCGGTCGGCGGCCTTGGGCAGGAAGTAGTACATCATGCCCAGGAAGGGCGTGGTGAGGAAGAAGGCGACGGCGTTGTGGCCGTACCACCACTGCATGAAGGCGTCCTGCACGCCGGCGTAGACCGAGTAGGACTTGGTGGCCGAGACCGGCACCGCGAGGCTGTTGCCGACGTGCAGCACGGTGACGGCGATGATGGTGGCGATGTAGAACCAGAGGGCCACGTACATGTGGCGTTCGCGCCGCACCTTGAGGGTCATGAAGAAGTTGGTGCCGAAGAAGCCCAGCCACACCACGGCGATGAGCAGGTCGATCGGCCACTCCAGCTCGGCGTACTCCTTGCCCTGGGTGAGGCCCAGGGGGAGCGTGAGGGCGGCACACAGGATGATCAACTGCCAGCCCCAGAAGTGGAGGGCGCTGAGTTTGTCGCTCCACATGCGGGCCTTGCACAGCCGCTGGGTGGAGTAGTAGATGGCGGCGAAGATGGCGTTGCCGGCAAAGGCGAAGATGGCGGCGTTGGTGTGCAGGGGCCGGAGCCGGCCGAACGAGGTGAACTCGATGCCCAGGTTGGCGGCCGGGAAGGCCAGCTGCAGCGCGACCACCAGGCCGACCAGAAACGCCACGCAGCCCCACACGACGGTGGCGGCCAGGAACTTGCGAACGATGGCGTCGTCGTAGACAAAGGCATCCATGCGGATGCCGCCGGGGGCTGCGGGCGGTGTGCTGGTCACTGAACCCGGCGATGAATGGGGCAATCCGGACATATTCCGAACTCCTGCTGCCGCTGCCGCCTCCCGGGATCTCCAAGCCAGGGGGAGCGACCAGCGATCCAGACCGTTTCTCAGAGCGTCGCGTTCTTTTGACGACTACTTGATGAGATGGTCTTTTTGTCGTATGCTTGATTGTGATCGCTTTCCACGTCGACGTCAAGCGTGAGACGGTAAGAAATCTGAAAAATCCTTGGAGTACCAGGATGCCCCCCTCGACTTGGCGATCAAATGAGTTGCTTGTCCGCTTGTCGAGTTTTCTTTGGACTGAGCGCCAACAATCTCCGGCCGGTCCCGGCATGGACCCGATGCCGGGGCAGGGCGATGCTGCCTGTGTCCCAGTCGAGGTCTCTTGCCCTCCGGAATCCGGCAGGAACAGTTCCCTCAGACGGCAGGGAACGCCTGCTCCTGCTGGATTGACCACCGCCCATGAGGACCCTTCACACGTCTCCCGGAGACATGGCATGCTCAGTCAGTCGGTTGGTTATGCGGCGATCGCCCTTGGATACGTCGCCGCGGCAGGCGGCAAGCCGATCCTCGTCAAAGAGATCGCAGCAGCCTCAGAGATGCCCGCTTCGTATCTGGCCAAGATCATCAACGGGCTGGCCCGCAAGGGCTTGGTCCTGACGCAGCGGGGCATCGGCGGCGGCGTGGTGCTGGCCAGGCCGGCAACCGAGATCACCCTGCATGACCTGTGCGTGTGCCTGGACGACCCATGCGTGCTGCCTCGCTGCATGCTGGGAACCGCTGAATGCTCCGATGCCCGAGCCTGTCCGGCACACCAGTTCTGGACACAGTACCGCAACCGGTACATCGACTACCTCCGGCGAATGACCGTGGCCGACGTAGCGGCGTTTGAACTTCGGCGGCGTGCCAACGGCGGTGTGCCGCCCAAGCCGGAGTCGACCGATGGCGACGCACGCAAGCGGCGCACGGCCCCGCTGCCGGTGGCGATTGACGCTCTGCTGCCGGGCGAGGTCGAGCCGACCCAAGCCGCCAGCGGTCCGAAGAGCGGCGGCAGCGCCTGAGCGAAGCACGTCTTTGGTGTGGATGAGACGGCCTGATGCCGCTTAGCGGCCGCGACGGACGATCACCTCGTTGCCGCGGTCGTTAACGAGGACCACCAGAGCGGCGGTCGGGTCAATACGGTGGACCGTCCAGCCAGAGGGCAGCCGGTCGCCCACCCGCATGAGCGTTCCATCGAGCACAGCCATGGCGACCCCAGTGTCGCGGTCGCCACCCATAACCACGGAGAGACGCGGAAGTGGAAGGGAATCGACCGGATCCGGATCGGCAACCGGGGCAGGAGCGGGTGCGGGTGCGGGAGCCGGCACGGCCTGCGGCGGCGGTTTGGGCAGCGACGCCTGGACCATCGGCGAAGTGACCGCCTCCGGCACGCGGCGTTCGGCCCACTGCTGGTACTGTGGCGGAATCACTTCCGCAGGGTTCATCAGGAGATTCGGGTTGACCGCCTCGGACTGGGGAGAGGCGGCCACAGACTGGGCCGGCGTGGCGGGGCCGCCAACGGCTCGCAGCGCCAGCACCAGTGCCAGCGGCGCAAACAGCACGAGTGCGTCGGGTAGACGGGCGGGGAGAGAAGGCTTCATCGCGGAGCCTCCGGAACCTTGGCCGAAGCCGGGGACGAGGTGGGGATGGGGTCAATCGAAACAGCCAGATGCTCCGCCCGCAGTTCAAGCAGAACCTCGCCTCTCTGCGGGTCGTTGAGTTTGGCCAGCCGCACATCGCGAAGGGCGGTGAAACCCAGTTCGCGACGCATGTCATCCAGCATGGCGAGCACTCCGGCGTACGAACCTGCGGCCACCACTTCCATGCCGCGGGCCGTCCAGTGAACCGGCGATTTGGGAGCTTTGGGCGAATGGGCACCGGCACCGGCGGCAACGGCACCGGCACCGGCGGCAGCGGCGGCATCGCCCGGGCCGCGACCCGGGGCAGCAGCCTGGCTGGGCTGAACGCGCTCAATCCGCAAGCCATGCAGCGCGGCCAGCGCATGAATGGCCCGCATGAGCTGCAGGTCATCGGAGGCAACGCGTGAACGGTCAAGTAGAGCGTCGGACTCTCGGCGAGCCCGGTCGGCGGCAGCAACCAAAGCCGCGAGATCGGTGCTGATACCCTCAAGAGACGACACCTCGGTCAGAAGTGCCGCCTCCCGGTCACGCTGTGCAGCCAGGGAGCGGGCCGCGGGATCAACAAGCCCGAACCAGGCTCCACAGCAGACAACACCGCAAACGACACCGATGATGACCGTGTCGCGACGCAGTTGGTTCATCGCGTGCCTCCTGCGGCGGCGTTGCGACTCTCGCCGATCGGCGACCAACCGGGGTCAGCCAGTTCGATGGCCAGTTCGAATTCCTGACGATCCTCCGCCGACCCGGGCAGCCGCTGAACCGAACGCAGCGCGGCTGACCGGACAATCGGAATGGCGCGGATCGCGCTGGTGAGCATTTGCATCTGGGCGGTGGAATCGCCGTCACCGCGGAACTGACCGAGATCGTCACGGGAGGACGCGACGCCTCGCAGCCGCAGGGTGGACACCGCATTGGGGACGCCGCTGGGAGCAGACAGGTGCACCTCGGAAAACCGCACGGTGGGCGGGGTGGCGGCAGAGAGTTCGGCCAGCAGCAGCCCGGCCGGGATGCTCGGCTGGCCCCAGCGAAGTACCGTCTGCTTGACCGACTCGTTCAGGCGGCTCACCTCGACGGTGCGCTTGGCGATAGCGCCGTTGACGGTCGCGGCCTGCAGACGAGTCTGCAGCAGACCGATGCGATGCTCGACCTGCTGGACCTCGGATGTTGCGAACCACGCATCGATCCCAAGCAGCGCTAATGCGGCGGCAGCGCCGGTGAGAATGCCGGCGCGAAGCCGTCGCTCGCGATGGGCGATGCGGATCTGTTTGGACCACAGCACCAGTTCGGGAAGCGGCCGCCTGATCCAGGCTTCGATGTCGCCCTCCTGCACCACGGACGGCGCCGGACGGTCCTGCTCTTCAAGATCAAGACCGGCCTGGGTGGCAATGGCTTCCGGCAGGCGGGCAATCAGGGCGCCAGGGCCGATGACCCGGAGGCGGACACGGGTCCGGTCGGTGTCGCGCACCCCGAAGCGGATGGACTGCTTGAGATCGATGCTCAGCCTCTGCACAAATGGCTGGATAAGCGGCAGAACGGTTTCGGCGGCGACACCCTGCGCGGAATCAAACATGGTGCCGCGCCGTGGCAAGCCGTTGCGGGCCCACGCCTGATCGGCTTGCGCGAGCGAGAAGTGCACGGAGCCCTCCTGGCCGTCCACCGTGGTCCGCAGTTCGCGTGTGATCGCAGTTGCCAGCGTGGCACGTCCGATGGTCAGACGCCGGCAGAAGATCAGCCGACCGTCGACGGCCAGCGCGAGCGCGGAATTGTGCTGGCCGATGTGCATCGCGATGCTGGGACCGGCGCCGCCCGATGCCGCGGTGACAATCGCCTCACGCATACCCAGCGCCGGACCCGGCACGACCGCCGACAAACGCAGTCCGACGGCCCGCAGTTGACTCGCCACTTCCCTGATACCCAGGTCCGACGCGCCGGCCACCAGCAGGTGCTTCTGCAACAGTGTTTGTTCGGGACCGTCCTGAACTGAGGACGGCGGGGAGTCCGTCCACGCCAGGCAGGCCCCGACAGAGTCGCCGCGAGGGTCCAGACCGGTGGAGTCGAGAATGGACAGGGACGCTGCACGACGGGCGTCATCGGTGGTGATGCTGGCCGAGCAGCTGAACATCGCCACCGGCTCATCCGGCAGAGCGCTGATCACCAGCGTCTGCGCACCGGTCACGCCAAACTGGTCCACCATCTGGATCAGTGCATTCTCGGAGGCCTTGATCATCTCCGGCAGACCAGCGGTCGACCCGACATTCGGATAGGTCGTGCGGGAGAAGACCACGCGGCCCCGACGCATGATCGCCGCGACCAGGCGGCCGGGTCCGATCTCCAGAATGACCGAGGTTCGCATCTGCACGTGTCGGGAAACCTCTGCGGCGGGATTGCCGAACTCACCTTGTTTGCCTATCGGTCGGATGACGTGGCGGCTTTCAGCGGTCAGGCGGACTGCGGGCGACGAATGACGCTATCGGACGGCGTCGGGCAGGCCGCCCCGAAGGAGCGTGATGGAGGGCGTCGCCACTCGGACAGCGCCCCATCGGCAACGGCCAGTTTGTGTACGTCGTTCGGTGCGGGTGACAACTCGGGACACGTACGCGATGGCGGCAGCGGGAAGGGAACACGGCGCGTGAGGCGCTCGCGGACGCTCCCGGCGAGAGCCACCGCAGCAGGATCAGCAACGGCGACACCTGTCTCACGCATGAGCGTGAGAAGGCGTGACAGTGTTGCGAGGCGAGGATTCATGGGCATCACTCCGCACGGTTCAGGCCGATACCGAGTGCCGGTTCTGACCATCTGGCCATGCATGTGGTCCGTCCGCAGTGCTGGCTGCCACCATTTCATGACTGAGGCCTCTGCAGATGTGATCCTGCGACGCTCTCCCTCAGGCACGGGCAACGGCTTTACTTGAGCCGTCGGCGATTCACCTCTGCCTGACACCCCACCGTGCAAAGACCGGCCCACCCTGCGATGACAGCGTACAACTCACGCTCTATTCTGGAGCTCGGCTTGCTGGCGAGTTGGCACTGCGACAACTACCACCGCAGAAGAAGCACTTCTGCCCCGACGATCACGCCGATGGACGGGAGCGGCTGGAAACCGTGACGTCAACGCCGCAGGGACCGATCACCAGGTGTTCTCATTGATGCCGGTGGTGTTGGTGTTGGCCCAGATCTTGCCCACGGCTGAGTCGTAGACATACCCCGGGGTCGGGGTTCCGCTGACGATGGTCTGGGCAGGATTGGGGGTCCCGGCGGTGGGAACGGTGAACGTGCCGGCAGCGATCACGGCGCTGCCGTTGTACGGATTCGCCGGGATGTAGTCCTGCAGCACCACGCCCGGGGTCTGCATCTGGTTGAGCGATGGATACACGGGCGCCACGGTCGTCAGGTGGCTGTGTGCATAGAAATTGGAGATCGCCGACCGGACGTTGCCGAGGGTCGAGCGGAGCGTCGCCTCGCGTGCCTTGGCCGAGTAATCGAAATACCGCGGCACCGCGATGACTGACAGAATGCCGAGCACCACAATCACTGCAAGCAGTTCGATCAGGGTGAACCCATTCTGCTTCTGGCTCTTCGTAAAGGTTCGCATATCGCCTTTCCTTTTATCTACCTCAGTTGCTGGCAGGTATCGGATCACATCCCGACCAGCTTTGCTGAATTCCACATAGGAAGCAGCACGGCCAGGGCCACAATCAGGACAACGCCCGTGATCAGGACGATCAGGAAGGGTTCGATAACAGTCGACAGTCGCTTTGCCAGGCGAGTGGCCTCACGCTCCTGTTCGTCAGCAATCAACTGGCACATCTTCGATAACTGAGCGGCCTCCTCGCCGGAGATGAGCATCTGGCGAGCAAGCGGCGAGAAGCTCGGACACTGAGGAAGCACAGCTCCGATGCGTCCGCCCGCGCGCACCTGCCGGGCGATCCGCTGAGCATCGTCCTGCACAGCCTTGAGGGCGGAGGCACCGCCAGCGAGGTCAAGGGCCTCAAGCAGATTCAGGCCGGAGGTCAGACACAGGCCCAGGATCCGGCAGAACCGTGCCGTGGCGGTGCCGAGCATGATCACTCGCAAGGGTGAGAGCCTGAGCAGGATGGCGTGAATCACCGGAAGGACCAGCCCCCTTTTCCAGCATTGATGCAGGACCATAGCGACTCCGCCGCACCCGGCCATCCAGAGCCACCATGACCCGCGGACGGAGTTGCCGACTGCGACCAGTACCGCGGTCAGCATGGGCACCTCGATATTGCGAGCCTTGAACATGGCCCCGAACCTCGGCATGACGCCGACGGTCAGAACGATCAGGGCGAGGGCCAGGACCACGATCACGCAAGCGGGATAGACGGTCGCTGATCGCAGGGCTTGCCGGGTTTCATCCTGACGCTCAAGAGTCTCCGCCAGGAACTCAAGCGCCTTGACAAGGTTGCCGCTCTTCTCAGCGGCGGCGATCGTCTTGACGAAGATCTCGCCGAAGACCGCGGAATTTCGGCCAAGCGAGTCGGCCAGCGTCTCACCGGCCGTCACCGACTCGGCAGCTGACGCAAGAGCATCACGCAGGCGGCCGGGCTCCGCGGAGTCAGCGATCGAGCCCAGGGCTCGAGAGAGCGGGACGCCGGCGGACACCAGCACGGCGAGCTGGTGCGCGAAACGACTGGTCTCCAGCGGCGACGCAGCGGACGGCCCGAAGCGTCGCCTGGGGACGATGTCGATGCTGGTGACCAGCAGCCCCCGTCCGGTCAACAGTCGCATCGCGGCGATCTCGGAAGCCGCTTCGATCACTCCGACCGAGGCGACGCCGGCGCGGTCAACGGCACGGTATCGGAACGGGACGTCGCTCATGCCGACAGCCTCACGGCCGATGCGGCGATATCGCGATCAAGCGAGCCTGCGGCCAGACGGATGACCTCTTCCAGAGTGGTCAGACCGAGCTGGGCCTTCTCGACGCCGTCGAGCCACATCGGCCGCATGCCTTCGCCGAGAGCAACCGATCGCACGGCGCCGGCATCGACGCCGGCAACGACAGCCTCACGGACAGGGTCGGTGACTTCCAGAAGTTCGTACACGCCCACTCGACCACGGAATCCGGTGCTGCCGCAGCGGACACAACCGGCCCCGACGCGGTATCCGCCGCTCTGCATGGCGGAACCGCCGGCGCCGCTGAACGCACTCGCTCCGGCCAGACGGCCCAGAATGCCGGGATGGGCCTCGCAGGGCCGAGCGCACTGGTCGCAGACGCGTCGGAGCAGTCGTTGCGCGAGCACGCCGCTCAGGGCGGCGGCGATGGCGAAGTTGGGCACGCCCAGGTCGGCCAGACGAGCAACCGCGCCGGCGGCGTCGCCGGTGTGGATGCTCGAGAGCACCATGTGGCCGGTGAGCGCGGCCTGCACGGCGATGCGGGCTGTTTCTTCGTCGCGAATCTCGCCGACAAGGATGACGTCGGGGTCCTGACGAAGCACGGATCGCAGCGCGGAGGCGAAACTCAGGCCAAGGTCGGCGTTGACCTGAATCTGCCGCACCATGGGCATGCGCACCTCGACCGGGTCTTCGATGGTGATCAGGTTCCGTTCCGCGGTGTTGAGTGTGCGCAGAGCCACATAAAGGCTTGTGGTCTTGCCTGATCCGGTTGGGCCGGCGGCCAGAACCATGCCGCTGGGCTGAACGAGTACGGCCTCCAGCCGGCGGCGCTGCTCCCCGGCGAGACCAAGCGACTCCCACGTGGAGCCGGCCATGCCTCCCGCCAGAAGGCGAAGCACGACGTTCTCGCCGTGCACGGTGGGCACGATCGAGACACGGACGTCAACGGTGCGACCGTCATGAATGAACCGAAACTTGCCTTCCTGAGGCCGTCGCGTCTGGGTAAGGTCCAGGCCGGACATGACCTTGATGCGCTGCACGACAGCCGGGTGGCTTGAGAGGCTCGGACCCGGACGCTGGACGAGCACGCCGTCAATACGCTGCCGGAGGGTGACGCTGGAGTCCTCGGGTGAGATGTGAACGTCGGACGCGCCGACGGCGGCGGCCTCCGCGATGATCTGGTTGACCGCCTGGACAATGGGAGCTTGATCAGCCGCGATGTTCTCGCTGCCGGTCGACGACTCGGCACGAGAAGTTTGAGCCCCGTGCAGGGAGTAGGCCCGCTGGATCAGCGAGCGGAGGACGGTCTCCTCAGCAAGCACGCTGACCACCTCGCACCGCATGGCCTCGCGCACCCGGTCGGCGGCGGTGAGGTCCAGCGGGTCGACCATGGCGACACACGCCGACCCGCCCAGCACGAAGATCGGAAACACGCCATGCCGCTCGGCAATCGACCGCGGCAGCAGAGCCGCATTGGCAACCTCGATTTCGTACTGATCAAGATCAACAAACGGGCACTCGCTGACCTGCGCCCGGACGATGGCGGCATGCCGGGGGGTGAGAAAACGCAGACCGATGGCGGCTTCCACCAGGCCGCTCCGGCGGGAGGCGGCCTCGGCACGCACCTTGTCAACCTGATCACCGGTCAGGTCGCCGCTCTCCAGAAGGGCGGCGATGACAAACTGGTCCTGCTCAAGCTGCAAGGCCCGCTCCTTGCTCACCCTCGCTGAGAGACCTGACGGCCAGCGACACCAGCGTGGTCATGACGGCCGCATGCTCAGCGTTCACCACCACACCAAGCGCATAGGTGGGGCGGCGATCGAGCATGGCGGTGCGGACGACGCGCCCGGAAATCTCAGCCAGCGGCTTGTCGGCGGCGTCGGTGATGGCGATGTCGATGGCGGCGCCGATGGGAACGAAGACCGGCACCCGCACCTCGACGCCGCCCTGGCTCACGCTGGACAGTCGACCCGGGACGCGGCCGTCAAGGCCGCCGACGCCGCGGGCAAACCGCACCTTGGAGACGCAGGACTGTCCGACGCGCAGGGTCATGGCCATATCGCACGAGAAGCGTTCGTGCTGCCGCACTGAAAGATCTGTGCTTGGTCTGATCATGACGGCTCCGGCCTGTGTTCGGGTAATCGGTCCTGCTTCGGTCGCCCTTGAGACCAGCGAAGGCCCAAAGACCCCGATCACACGGTCTCGGGGCGACGAAAGGGCAGGAAGTCATCCGATAACCAGATTTGTCAGGCCGGCCGAGCCCGAATGGTGACCACGCAGGCGGACTGGCCATGGACGAACACGCCGTCACCAACGGGACCGATCTCACCGGCGGCAAACACCCCGGCGAGGGGAACCAGGGCGGCGGGCCCCGCGGGGGCGCCGGCCTTGGCCAATTGCTCACCGGCGGGCGGTTCGGCAAAGGCCCGCTGCACGGCGGCTGCGTCGTGGTGCATGGTCTTGAACAGTCTGCTGCCCCGGGCATTGCAGGAGATGAGCAACGCCCCCTCCGGCGGGCCGTGGAGAGACTGACCGTCGAGCAGCATGGCCAGATCAGCATCGGCCGCATCGGCATCACGAACGGCGAAGCGGACGGTCGTCCCGACGGGCACCGGCTCAGCAACCACCAGCGAACCGTCTTTCTCGACCACGCCGACGACGTTGCGAATGAGGTAGTCGCCCGGGCCGAAGCGTTCCTTGTACTCGTCGATGACGCGGCCGATCATCAGGCCCTGCACGGCCTGCTGCCGCTTGGCATCGTCCATGGGCTCGATCAAATCGTGCAGGGCCTCAAGTGCCGGACGACCGCCGAGTCGGCGGATGATCTGGCCCTTGGCGGACGTGACAACGGTGTTGGGGCCGATCATCCGGCATCCCTGGCTGACCAGTGCATCCAGCCGGACAGCGCCGGAGAAGCTCATGCCGACGTAGCCCCGGTCATACATGCGGCCGTTGAGCAGCAGCGTGTTGCCGCCGAGTTTGCCGGACGCCGACCCGAGAGCGCCGAAGATGGGGCCCCGCCGCCCGGCCGGATCATCGCCGGACTGCGAAACCGACGAATGGCTGCTGGCCGGGCCTGCCCCCCCGGGAGAACACATGACGCGGGCGCGGGAGATCGCGTGGAGCACCGGATCAATGGGGCCCGACAGCGGATCAGCGAAGATCAATGTTCCCCGGTGCCCGACGCTCATGCCGACCGCATCGGCGACAGCGGCCAGATCAAGCTCGTGGTGGTCGTAGTGCTCCTCGGGCTGGCCCCGGAGGCCGGCGGGCATCTCCTCAGCGGCGAACGGGCTGATCGCGACGCCGGGAAGGCTGGCGGCCAGCAGCGAAACCGCCGGCGTGGCTTCCAGTTCGGTCCGACCGGAGATCACCCCTTCGCCGGCCATGGCAATGATCGCTCGCGGCGCAAGGCGACGCATGATGGCCTCGCCAATGCGGCCGATGGCCTGCGCGTGGGCGGCGGACACGAATACGACCGCGAGGTCGGCGATCGGCTGCCCCTTTTCGATCAGTCCGGCAAGCGCGGCTTCCGCGGCCCGCTCAGCAATGGAGGTGCTGTCGCTTCCGGCGACGGCCCCCATGGCACAGGCCAGTTGGCGGGTAACGCCTGGGACCGAGTGCATCGGGTCGGCATCGCCTTGCTTTCGCATCCGCAACTGTATGGAGCTCCTCTCGGCAGGTGCCCCCGATTGGGGGAAAACACGAGGGCGACCTCACTACCATCAAGCGACAGTTCACCCCGAAGCAGGGAGCCTTGCATGTCTCGTTTCTCGATTGTTCTGGCGGTCTATGCGGTGTGTGTGATCGTCTGCGGCCTCTGGGCGTTCTTCGCGGCGCCCGAGGGCGCCAACCCGACGACGGCACTGATCGCCACCGGGGCGATCGGAGCGATTGCGCTGGCTCTGGGCGGGGCGATCGCCGGGCTGCGATCGCGACCCAAAGCGGCGCGTGTGGCCCGTATGGCGGCTGTGCTGGTGGTGGTGTTCTTTGCGGTGATGGTGGGCTCGCTGGGCATCAAGCGGGGTGATGGCGTGGAGGCTCACCGGCAGGCGATGGCCGAGTGGCGCGAGCAGACCATGGGCGGGAAGATGGAGGACACGCCCGCCAACCGCGAGCAGTTCTTCAAGGCCAAGGGGGCGCCGGAGCGGGATCTGACGTATCTGCGAAACACGCTGTATGCTGTGTCGGGGCTGAGCGTGCTGGCGGCCGGGGCGTTGCTGTTCATGAACAGCAGCGGCGGGCGGGCAACGGCCGGCGGGAAGCCCTGACGTTTGGACGGCGACCGGTTCCAGGACCAGCACAGCCCGAGTGTGGACGACGCCATGCGAGCGGCCTTGAGTTGCCGCAGCGTGAACCGTTCGATGCGGACGGGGCCGCCGGGCGTGCAGGGGCGGCCCGTGCACGCAGGTGGTGAGCAGTTGGCAAGCAGTTGGTGAGCCCATGAGCGATGTGACCAGCGTCCGACCGTTGCCCAAGATCCAGCGTCTGGTGGTCAAGATCGGCTCGGCGGTGGTTGCGCCCGGCGGTTCGCTGGATCAGGCGTCGGTGGATCGGCTGGCCGATGACGTGGCGGCGGTGCGGCGGATGGGCGTGCAGGTGACGCTGGTGTCCTCCGGGGCGATCGCCAGCGGGTTTCGGCTGCTGGGGCTGACGGCCCCCCCCACTTCGATTGAACTCAAGCAGGCGGCGGCGGCGGTGGGCCAGCAGCGGCTGATGGCGGCGTGGGCGGCGGCCCTCGGCAGGCACGGGCTGACGGTCGGCCAGTTGCTGCTGACCTCTGATGACATGCTGGCGCGTCGGCGGTACCTCAACGCCCGGCACACGCTGGCGCAGTTGCACCAGCACGGGGTGGCGCCGGTCATCAACGAGAACGACTCGGTGTCCTACGACGAGATCCACTTCGGCGACAACGACGCGCTGTCGGCCTATGTCTCGGGTCTGGTGGACGCGGACTTGCTGCTGATTCTCTCGCGGGCCAGGGGGCTGTACGCGGAGGGTGACGAGAATCGGGTGATTCCGCTGGTGCGGCTGGGCGGGGATGCGGAGATCGCCGGGCTGTCTCGGCACGTGACGGACACCAAGACGCTGACGGGCGTGGGCGGCATGGCCAGCAAACTGACGGCGATCGGCGTGGCGTGGAAACTCGGCGTGCCGGCGCTGATCGCCGGCGGGGATGAACCGGGGGTGATGGGCCGCGTGCTGAGCGGGGAGAACCTGGGAACGCTGTTCCTGCCGGTGGACGCGCAAGCGCCCAGCCGCCGGAAGGCGTGGATCATGAGCACCGTGCGTTCGGCCGGGACGGTGCGGGTGGATGCGGGGGCGGCCAGGGCGGTGGTGAGCCGCCGTGCCAGTCTGCTGCCCAGCGGCGTGACAGCGGTGAGCGGAACCTTTGAACGCGGGGAGCCGGTGGACGTGTGCGGACCGGACGGGGTGGTGATCGCCCGGGGCCTGACGGCGTACGCGTCGGAGCAGATCGCACGGATCAAGGGTCTGGCGTCGGACAAGATCGCGACAACGCTGGGCCAGCATCTCGGGGACGAGGTGATCCATCGCGACGACCTGGCGGTGCTGACCAGCGGCGGCGGAGGGACGGCGTGATGGACGCACAGACGTTGAGCATTGAACAGTTGGCCCGGGCTGCCAGGCGGGCGGCGACGGCGGTGGCGACGCTGACCACCGAGCGGAAGAACCAGACACTGCTGGCGCTGGCCGCGAGACTGGCCCAGCGGCAGGATGCGATTCTGCAGGCCAACGCGCAGGACCTTCAACTGGCCGAAGCGGCCGGGCTGGCCAGCGCCAAGTTGCAGCGTCTGCGGCTGACCGCTTCGGGTCTGGGGCAGTTGTGCGACGGGCTGCGGCAGGTGGCGGCGCTGCCGGACCCGGTGGGGGCGGTGGTCAAGGGGTGGACGGCGCCGTCGGGCATGCTCGTGAGCAAGGTGCGGACGCCCCTGGGGGTGATCTGCATGATCTACGAGGCCAGACCGGGCGTGACGGTGGACGCGTTTGCGTTGTGCTTCAAGTCGGGCAACGCGTGCATCCTCAAGGGCGGCAAGGAGGCGCACCACAGCAACACGCTGCTGGCGGCGATCGTGCGGGAGACGCTCACGGAGCAGGGCGTGCCCCCGGAGGCGATGACGGCGTTCACGTCGTCATCTCGCGACGAGCTTCGCGAACTGTTGCGGCAGGACGCATCGATCGACCTGGTGATCCCGCGCGGCGGGCACGAACTGATCCGCTTTGTGGCCGAGCACTCGCGGATCCCCACCGTGCAGCACTATCAGGGCGTGTGCCACATCTTCGTGCATGAGCGGGCCGACCTGGAGCAGTCGCTGCGGGTGTGCCTGACGGCCAAGACCTCGGCCCCGGCGACGTGCAACGCCGCGGAATGCGTGCTGGTGGACCGGGCGGTGGCGGAGCGGTTTGTGCCGGACCTGCTGCGGGCGTATGGGCAGGCGGGCGTGGAGGTTCGAGGGGACGAGCAGGTGGCGCGGCTGGGCGCGGGGATGGCCCATGTGCGGCCGGCCGGACCGGAGGACTTCGGCCGGGAGTTCCTGGACCTGATCGTGGCGATGCGGGTGGTGGACGGGCTGGAGGGCGCCATCGAGCACATCGGGCGGTACACCTCCAACCACAGCGAGGCGATCCTCACCGAGGACCAGGCGACGGCGACGGCTTTCACGCAGCGGGTGCAGGCCTCATGCGTGCTGGTGAACGCGAGCACGCGGATGAACGACGGCTTTGCGCTGGGGCTGGGGGCCGAGATCGGCATCTCGACCACGCGGGTGCACGCGTATGGGCCGATGGGGCTGGAGGAGTTGACGACGCAGCGGTACGTGGTGGAGGGGTCGGGCCAGACGCGGTGAGTGAGATCCGCTCACCCACCGTGGGCGGGGTGCGGCTTATGCGTGGTCATCGCGAACGAAACGCAACGGGAAGCCGGTGGAGGTGTGCGCCACCACCGGGCGGTGGCACGGCTGCTCGGCGGGAGCGGCATCGGGCGTGGAATCCTCCGAGGGCGCGGGCTGCATGGCGGCCAGGGCGGCGTCCTGCTCGCTGAGGATCTGCCGGAGCAAGCGGTCGACGATGCGCTCCAGCACATGCTCGGGGATCTTCACGTGCGACTCGGCGCCGGCGGCGACACCGCGGCGGCGGCGGACGGTGCGGGCGGCCTGGGCACGCGCGGCGTCAAGCCGCTCCATGGCCTGGCGATAGGTTTCAGGTACGCGGTTCTGGTCCATGCGTGAAGCTCCGTACACGCCGATGAACGATCCATCATCACAGTTCAAGCGGTCGGCTCCGCCGGCCGCGGGGGTGGGACGCGGGCGCCTTTCGGCGCGACGCGTTCAGTCGGGCTGCTTGCCCCCTGGCGAATCGGGGCTCGCCGGCGGCGGTGCAGCGGGTGGGGGCTCCTGAGGCGGGGCGAGCAGCTCGTTCAGGCGGGCGATGGCGGCGACGAGAACCTCGTCGGTCCCGGCGGCGATGCCCTGGGGGGTTGGCGACACGGGGACGGTCGGGGGCGTTCCGACGCCGTGGTAGACCGAGCCGTCGTCATTGAGCACACGCATGCCGGTCCAGATCATGACGAACCCGCCCGGCAGCATGGTGCGGTTGATGTTGCCGTTGGTGCCAGCGGTGGTCTGCCCGATGATCTCCCCAAGGCCCAGACTGCGCACGATGCTCAGACAACTCTCAGCGTAACTGATGGCGCCCGCGTTGGTGAGGAAAGCGACCTTGCCGGCGATGCGAGGCTGAAGCGGCGTGAGGTTCCAGAAGACCTCGGGGTTGAAGGTGAAGTTCTCGCGATCGGGCAGCGTGACAAGGGGGATGGACATGCGGAGCGTGCGGACCGGACCGGGCACGAGGTGCCGCAGCACCTGCAGGCCGGCTTCGCCGGGGTAGCCCCGCACGTCGAAGATGACCCCGCGTGCCGCCGCGACGGCGCTGCGGTGCTGGCTCCACGCGGCGGCATCGGCGCCGACGAGATCGAAGTACACGATGCCGGGAGCGACCTGCGAGCCGTTGCGGGGCAGGTTGACCGGACGCTGGATGTGGGTGAACTGATCCAGCGGGAAGGCCGGGACAGCGACCTCGCGGGGTTCACCATCGCCGGTGCGGACGCGGACGGTGCTGGTCGGTTGGTTGAACTCGGCGGCGATGGCGGCCAGCAGGCGGTGGCGACGCCAGCCCTCGGTGGCGGCGGAGATGCGGCTGCCCAGTTCGCGGGTGATCGCGTCGATCGGCCGCTGGTCGATGGCGAGCACCACGTCGCCGGGCCGGATCTCGCCTTCGGCGGACTTGAACGGCTCGGCCGCGACCAGTGCGTCGCCGGCCCAGAGCAGACGCAGCCCAAGCACACGACCGGGGGTGACGCTCGGGTGGCCGACGTGGCCGTGCCCGTCGTGCAGGTGGAACATCAACCGCTCAAGAACGCAGGTCTGCTCGATGGTGTCGGCGGCGAGGGCGGCAGCACCGAGCGCAGCAGCCTGGGCTGCGGGCCAGTCGGTGGTGATGGCGTCGAAGTAGGGGTAGAAGTGGTGCAGAGTGTTCCAGGCCACCAGCACCGAAGCGAGGCGAACCGAGCGGTCCTCGGCGGTGGATCGCCAGGAGAGCGGCCGCTGCGGCTGCGGGAGCGTGCCCTGTGCGGCGGGCAGCGTTTGGCCTTCGGCGGTGCAGGGCAGGGCGAGAGGGAACTCGGCCCAGAGGCCGGGGGCGAGGGTGAAGCGGTGCGGGGCGGGCACGGCGTGCTCGCCGACGGGCAGCACAGTGCGAACGCTGGCGTAGATCTGGCCGGGCCGCGGGTCGCCGGGGCCCAGGCCGTTGTGGACCCAGTGCACGGAATGGGTGTGCGGGGGAATCGCCGGCATCTCGACGGGGAAGGCGGCTGCGTCTGGCCCGTCGGTTCCAACCCGAAGCAGCGGTGCGATGGGGCTGTAGGTCTCGACGAGTACGCGGGCGACTTCGGCGGGGGTGGCGGCGGATGCAGCGCGGTCAATGGCGGCGATCAGCAGAGCGTCCCACGGGGCGGAGACGGACTCGCTGGATGGGTAGAAGAAGCGGACGAGGTGGTGGAGGCGGCCGGTGGCGGTGACGGTGGCGAGTTCACGGTCGTCCAGAGGGGCGGGCGGACGGCTGCCCTCAAGGGCCGAGCCCAGCACGAGCAGTTGGACGGCGGCGACTTCGATGCTGGCGTCGCCGAAGGCGAGGAAGCCCAGGGTGAGCCCTTGGGCATCGGCGGCCACCTCGCCGTCGATGCGGGCCTCCTGCCAGTTCTCGCCCCGGATGCGGCGGCCGTCCATGTTGTCAAAGAAGCCCATGCGTCCGGCCGAGCGGTCCACCCGGGCCCACATGGCGGCCTCGGCCTGACGTTCGCGGCTGAGCACGCGCACGCGGGCGGTGAGCGTGAAGCGACGCCCGGCAACGGCGGCCATCGCCTCGGACGGGAGCGCCTGCAGCAGGATGCCGTACGGTGCGGCCTGATCCGCTGCACCGCTGCGAGAGAAACGCACGGCGGGGGCGTCGGGCGATTCGCCGGGGGCCGGGGCGGTGGCCCAGCCGGGGGTGGTCAGCTGCCAGCCGGCGGGGCGACCGTCGGCCCAGGCCTGGAAGTCGCCATTGGCGATCAGTGCGGGTGCCCCGGCATCGGCGGCAAAGGTCAGCCGGCCGATGAGCAGCAAGGAAGCGATCAGCAGCATGGCGAGGCAGAGGCGACGCATGATGTGGGCTGGGGGTGGGACAGGGGCTTGGCGAGAGGCAGGCGCAGCAGGGCGGCGGCCGCGAGCGCCCGACGTCGGACACAGGAACATGCGGCCGGGCCGCGGGCAGTTTAACCGCTTTCAAGGTTTCGCCAAGTGCCCATCCTGCCGAGCTTGTGCAGATTCTCCAGATTTCGATCTGCCGCCGCGTGTTCTCGGGCGGGGCAAGGTCCGAAGATGTGCCGGCGGTCGGGAGAGGTTCAGGTTGTGGGGCGGGCGGCGTCAGGGGCGAGCCGCCAGGCGGCGCCGGCGCGTTCAACCCGGCGGTAGAGGGTGTCGCGCTCAACGGGGATGCCCCCGGCCTCGCGAATGGCCTTGCAGAGCGACCAGACGTTGACCTCCTGATGGGTGGAGGCTCCGCCGACCTTGGTGATGTCGTACCACACGACGGTGCCGTCGATGTCGTTGGCGCCGGCCTGGAGCATGAGCTGCGCCATGGGCAGCGTCTGCATGATCCAGAAGGCCTTGACGTGGGGGAAGTTGTCGAGCATCAGCCGGGCGACGGCGATGGTGCGGAGGTTTTCCATGCCGCTGGGGCCGGGGAGATGCTCCAGTTCGCTGCCGTCGGGGAAGAAGGGCAGCGGGATGATGGTCTGGAAGTAGCCGCCCCGGGCGTTCATCTCGGGGGTGGGCAGGCGAACGCCGTCGCGGGTGAGGGTGATGACGGGGACGTCGTCGCCCTCGTCGGCGGTGTAGCCGAGGTGGCCGGCGGAGGGGGAGGTGGTGTCGGCGGCGGCGGTGTGAGCGGCCGGGGCGTGGTCGGCATAGCCCAGGCGGGCCAGGGCGCGGTCCTGAGCGCGACGCAGCATGTCCATGTGGACCAGGCGGTCGGATCGCTGCTCGATGTGACCATAGAGCAGGGTGGCGTTGGAGTTCAGACCCAGTTCGTGGGCGACGCGGTGGACATCGAGCCAGACGTCGCTGCGGATCTTGCCCTTGTACGCCTCGTCGTGCACGCGGTCGTCGAAGACCTCGGCGCCGCCGCCGGGGAGTGAGCCCAGGCCGGCCTCCTTGAGTTGCTGCAGCACCCAGCGGATGCCGGCGGTGCGATCGGACTGCTTGTAGACCTTGGCGATCTTGGCCAGGTGCACGATCTCAACGGCGGTGAAGGCCTTGACGTGCAGATCGCTGCCCAGTTCGCGGGCAGTCTGGCGGATGGTGCGGACCAGTTCGGGGTAGTAATCCCACGGCAGATACGGGTGCAACCCGCCGACCGAGTGCATTTCAGTCGCACCGCTCTCAACGGCCCGCCGGACCTCGTCGCGGACATACGCCATGTCGCGGGTGTACGCGCCGTCCTGATCCTGCTTGCGGTAGAACTCGCAGAACTTGCAGGAGAGGGCGCAGACGTTGGAGTAGTTGAGGTGGCGATTGATGTTGTAGTAGACCACGTCGCCGTGCAGGCGACGCCGGACCCAGTCGGCCATCATGCACACCGACCAGACATCGGGCGTGGAGAACAGGGTCCCGCCGTCCTGCAGCGTCAGCCGTTCACCCCGGGCGACCTTGGCGGCCAGGGGCCGCAGGGCTGGGTCAGCGCCGGGGCCGAGCACCAGAGTGCCGCCGTCGGCCCCGGGCAGATCAGCGCCGGGGCGGTGCGACGGGGTGGCGGACGGCGATGCTGGCGCGACGGCGGTGGGCATGGGTGGATCGTGGCTCGAGGCGAAGCGGGCGGAGGCTATTTTCAGTTGTTTCTGAAAACTTGATAATACGCCAGCCGATGCGGTCAGGCAGCGGCGCCACGCCAAGCCGGAGCCTTGGCCGGGCGGGTGACCGCAGTCGGGCGAGCGGCCTGGGAGGCCGAGCGGAGTACAGCGGACGGATCCCCGCCGGCGGCGAGCACGGCAGCGGCCAACCCGGGGCTGCTGGCGAGCTGCCAAGCAACCAGCGAGGTGTCCAGGGCATCACCCATGCCCCCGCTGGGAGCGGCCGCATGGGGCCGGGCAGCGGCCCGCTGCTGCTGGGCGGCGATCTCGCCGGCCAGCCACCGCAGCGCGGCAACGGTTCGCTCCACAAGTGTCGGGTCCGCAGCGGCGTGTGAGGCGGCCGCCAACCACGCCGCCAGCACGGCCCCGGTCACGGCCCCGCCGGCAACTTCCAATCCACAGCCGTACCCGGCCGCCATCTCCACCTCGCGCACGACGGTGGCAGCCAGTTCCTCTGCCTCGGGAGTCGGGCCGTAGCTCAGTTCCATGACCCGCTGGAGAGCCAGAGCGGGGGCCACCATCCGCAGAGAACTGGGGCGGGCCAGACGGGCACGGGCCTCGGCCGGAAGAGCACGGCCGTTGGCCAGCACGGCATCGAAGGCCTGGGCCTGACGGCCGGTGCGGATGAGCTGGACGACGCGCTTGACGGTCAACATGGGACGGACTCCTGAGATTCACCTGTTTGCGGTAGATTCGGGGCTTTGAGGACCCGTTCTGTTCGGAAAGTCTACAGGTGTTCGGGCGACCGTCAACCTATCATACGCTATTTGTTTGGGTAACACATACCTATCGACTGACACGCTGTTGTCAGTCTGTCGTGCAGATTTTTGCGATTGGCTCCCGGCGGCCGAGCCCGGGCCGCGAAACGGGCGGGCCGAAAGGGCTTGCCGCGGGGTGCCGGCGGGTGGCTCAACTGGGGAATCGGTTGACCGGGAACTGCAGCAGCCGGACCTCAGCGCAAGTTCGGGCCGCTTGACGTGCCGGGCTTAGGCGGCGGCGGCTGCGATGGGTCGTCGCACTTCTCGCACACGCCGTGGAGCGTGACATTGCTCTGGTTCAGTCGGATGGACTTGCCCCCGGGCTTGCCGGATCGCTTGGGGCGGAGGACAACCTCGGCGTCGTCAACACACTGGACTTCTCCGCACGAGTCGCAGACCAGATGAGGGTGCTCATGCTGGTGGTGATCGCCGTGGCAGTGGGCGTGGTCGGTCAGCGAGAAGCGGAACTTGCGGTCACCGGGGTCGACCTTGTGGGCAAGGCCCTCTTCGACGAAACTGGTCAGGGTGCGGTAGACGGTGACGCGGTCGGCGGCCTCGCCGGAGGCGGAGAGGCGGTCAGAGACCTCGTCGGCGCTGATGGCCACGTCACTGGCGTGAAGGGTCTCAAGGATGGCCACGCGGGCACGGGTGACGCGCAGACCAACCTGCCTGAGCAGCGCGGCAAAGTCCGGGTGGGCCTTGGCGGGCTGTTTGGGGTCGGAAGAGTGGGAAGCGTGATCGTGTCCGGGGGGGACCATGGCCGGGGGATTCTATCGGCCCGCCATCTCTTTGATGCGAACGTCCATGGACGGACCGGGAGCGCCCAAGCCATCGGTTTCGATGGTCTGCTTGAGTTCGCGGAGCAGGGCCTGGCGGACGGCGGCGTGCGAGGTCGTCTCGGCCCAGACGCTGACGGTCCAGGTCTGGGCGGGGTGGAGGTCGTTCAGGCCGACGCCGACGGGCTGGTCGGTGACAACACCGGGGGTTGAACCGGCCACCCTCTCGGCGGCGGCCAGCAGCGAGGACCGGACGCGGTCGTACGCGAGTCCGCCGTTGACCGCCAGGGTGACGTCGGCACGGCGACGGGGGTGGCGAGTCTGGTTCTCGATCACGCCGCTGAAGATGGCGCTGTTGGGCACCACGATGCGGCGGTTGTCGCCGGTGTCCAGATTGGTGGTGAACAGATCGATGCCGTCGACCACGCCGGCCTGCCCGGCGACGATGACGCTGTCGCCGATCTTAAATGGGCGGAAGATCAGCAGCAGCACGCCGCTGGCCAGGTTGCCCAGGTTGCCCTGCAGGGCCAGGCCGACGGCCAGACCGGCGGCGCCGATGAGGGCGGCGAAGCTGGTGGTGTTGACGCCGAAGGTGCCCAGGCAGGCGATGACGGCGAAGATGATGATGGCCCACTTGACCAGGTTCGCGAGGAACTTGCTCAGCGTGAGGTCCACCTGAGCGCGGGTCAGCCCGCGGAGGACCAGCCGGCGGACCCAGGCGGCGATGAACCAGGCGGCGACCAGCAGCAGCAGCGTGGCGACCACCGCGGGCCCCTGGGTGACGAACCAGTCGGCGGCCTTGGTGGTGAAGCTCTCGACGAAGTTGACCCCGCGTTCGACCTTCTCGCGGGCCACCTCGACGGCGGCCTTGCTGACGTCGGCAGCGCCCACCTGCCCGCGGTCGATCATTCCGGCGGCTCGAGCCGCCTCAATCGCCTGCCGTGTTGCCGCTTCGGATGTCGCGCCGCCTGCCTGCATGACTGTGTGCCTCCGAACCGCGGACCACCATCGGCCCGCGGGGCGGCAACCGTAGACGGTCCCCAGGCTCAGGCCCGGCCGCCGGGGCGGGTTGAACTGTCGAGGATCAGCGTGACGGGCCCGTCGTTGAGCAGGCTGACGGCCATGTCGGCCCCAAAGCGGCCGGTGGCGACGGTGCAGGCCAGGGCCTGGGGCTCGGCGGCGCGGGCGGCCAGCCCGGCCCGGACGCCCTCGACGACGGCGTTGAACAGATCGGCGGCCTGGGGCGGACGCATGGCGTTGTCGAACCCGGGACGGTGGCCCTTGCCGGTGCTGGCGCAGAGGGTGAAGTTGGGGACCAGCAGCACACCGGGGCCGGCTTGAGGGGGGGCGGAAGGGTCGGCCGGCTCCCGCCCGGGGCCGGGCTGCCAGACGGCCAGGTTCATCTTGCCGGCGGCATCGGTGAAGATGCGCAGCCCGCACAGGCGGTCGGCCAGCCAGTGGGCGTCGGCGGGCGTGTCGGCGACGTGCACGCCGACCAGCACGAGCAACCCCGGACCGATGGCGCCCACGGTCTGCCCGTCGACCTCGACCCGACCCCATGCGACGCGTTGGACCAGCCCGATCATGCGGTGGCGACGGTACGCGGGGCGGAGCCGGCGTTACCATCGACCGTGAAGCGGGCGCGTGACAGGCTGACCGGGTGGGTAAGGGCGCAGCCGGTGCTGCTGCCGCTGGCGATTCTGCTGGCGTGCTGGCTGCCCGGAGCCGCCCAGGGCTGGTTTCGCACCGATTCGCACTACTACGCAGCCATCGGGCTGAGCGCGTGGCGGACGGGCTCGCTGTGGAACCTGCACGTCGGCGAGTCGCTGTACCTGAACAAGCCGCCTCTGGTGTTCTGGATTCACGGGCTGTTCATGCACCTGCTGGGACCGTCGCTGCTGGCGGGGCGGCTGCCGAGTCTGCTGTTTGCCGGGGTGACGGTGTGGGCGACGGTGCGAACGGCCAGGCTGCTGGCCGGGCCGGGGCTGGCGATCTGGTCGGGCATCGTGCTGGCTTCCACGCTGGAGTTCTTCCGCTACACCAAGGCGATCTCGCTGGACATGACCCAGTGCGCCATGCTGAGCCTGGCGACGCTGGCGGTGGTGTGGGCGGTGAAGAGTGACCGAGGGTCGCGGGTGCTGTGGGCGGGCGTGCCGATCGGGCTGGGGCTGCTGTGCAAGCCGCTGATGGCGCTGCTGGGCCCGGCGCTGCTGGCGGTGTGGCTGGTAAGCCAGGGCCGCAGCCGGTGGCTGGGGTGGATGGCCGGTGCGGGTGCGGTGGCGCTGGCGGTGGCGGCGCCGTGGCACGCCGGCATGTGGCTGGAGCACGGCGAGACGTTCGTGCGGGTGTACTTCGTGCAGCAGTCGCTGGAGCGGGCGGGGGAGGTCTCCGACCGGGGGTGGTGGTACTACCTGCATCTGCTGGTTGAGAACTACTGGCCGTGGCTGGGGGCGCTGGGGCTGACGGCGGCGCTGGCGCTTCGCGGGCGGCTGTGGAGCGGGAGGGCCGACGCGCCGGCGAACCCGGGGCGGCGGGGACTGGCGGTGCTGGCGGTGGTGATCGCGCTGGGCTGGCTGGTGGCGCTCTCGGCGTTCGGGGGCAAGGCGGGGCGGTATGCCCTGCCGGTGTACCCCGGCTTGGCGATGCTGTGCGCGGTGGGGCTCACGGCACTGCCCCGGGGCGGGCTGACGCGCCCGCTGGGGCGGGCCTTGCCGTGGCTGGCGCCGGCGGTGCTGGCCGGGGGCATCATCGCGGCGGCGTTGCCGGTGCAATATCACGAGGCCCGCGACCCGGCGTGGGACCGGGTGGTGGAGGCGGTGAACCGAGCCCCGCAGGCGGAACTGCTCTCCAGCCTGGGAGCGCGGCCGATTGCCGCGAACACCTATCTGCTGCTGGGGCAGTGGGCCGGCGTGGCTCCGGCTCCGGAAGCGGGCTGGGAGACGGCGGCGGGGGAACGCACCTGGCCGGCGACCGGTTCGCTGCTGGTGGTGACCCCGGCGGACGCGACGGGGGCGTTTGCCCGGGTGGGAGAGACGGTGGCCAGCTCGGGGGACTTTGTGCTGCTGAAGGTGACCCGGCCGTACCGGGCCGGCCCGCCGGAGCGGGCGAGCACGCCGTTCTGACAGGTCCGAAGGTGAAGGGATGGGCGAGGGGGCAGGGCTGGGCCGGGTGTGGGCCGGGGCGGGTGTGGGCCGGGGCCGACCGCCAACCCGCCCCCCATCCCGGCCCCATCCCGACTGCCAGGAGTGAACCGGCGGGCCAAATCCGCCGAAACCCGTCTATACTCCGCCCCTCGGTTCCCGGCTCGGCCGGTTCCTTGGCCCCGGACGGCTCCTTTGGAGTCGCCCGGAACGACATCCGGAGAGGTGTCCGAGAGGCTGAAGGAACGCGATTGGAAATCGCGTATACGGGCAACCGTATCGGGAGTTCGAATCTCCCCCTCTCCGCTTTGCACAGCCCCTGCCTCGGCGGGGGCTGCTTGCTTTTTGGCGGCCGCCCGATGGGCCTCCGGAGCACGAACCGGCCACCGGCGGCGGAGGGGGCGGAGCGGCCAAGGCTCAAGCCGACCGGGCCGAGGCAGGCCGAGGCAGGCCGAGGCAGGCCGAAGCGGGCCGAAGCGGGCGGACCCTACCCCTCTGCGGCTGGCGGGCGGTGGCCCAAAACGACAAAGAGCCGCCCGGGCTGGGCGGCTCTGTCGTTTCTAATGACCCCTAGGGGATTCCAACCCGAGCCGGTTTCGGCCCAGAAACCCGCAGTCTCGCCGGAGACGACGCAGAATCCGACGCACTCGGCCCCCGCAACCGGCACCGCCGCCGAGACCGCCGCCCTCATCGCCGCCCTCGCCAACCTGCCCCCAGAGGTGCGGGCAGCCTTGGCCGCCGCCCTGCTCAAGCCGTGAGCCCACCCGCCGCCCGTAGACGCCTCCGGTTCGCTCCGGCTGGCTCTGTTGACCCCGTCCGTCACCCTTGGCCGAGAACGGCCCCCCCAGCCCCCTGGGGCTGCCAGCGAGAAACACCAATGACACCACCGATTGATCGTACAACCATCGACCGCATCGCCGCTCTGGCCCGTCCGAAGGATTGGAGTTGGGTGGGCAAAGACCGCCGCCACATTCGCCGAGACTGCAAGATGCTGGCGCGTGCAGCGAGGGATGGCTGGCTGGATGACCCCACCATCCTCCACAACGCCACCGACCGGCTGCTCGCCCTCGTCAAGGAAATCGACGCCGACCCGGTATGGGACAGGGGCGTCAAGGGCGGGCTGGTGTGCCGGGTGCTCGCCGCCGCCGCCGAGGTGGAACAGGCCGCCCACAAAATCGAGTATCTTGAGGTTGTCCGCTACCTCCGTGAGCAGTTGAAGTTCGCCCGACTGCCGAGGGGGTATCCGGGCTGAAACTGGGGAAGGCCTGTCGCTCCCGGTTAGGTGCGTCAAAGTGTCCGGTCGGCGTCCTATGACTTCCGCAGCGGGTGCCCCTGGCAGCGACGGCTGAGGGGGCTCACGGGCAGCGGCGGGCCGGGTTTCACCTCCCCGGCTCGCTGCTCCCGGCTCGCTGATGAGGTGACCCCATGCTCCCGGAACTCGACCCCCTCGCCCTGCGTGCGCTGCAAGCCATCGCCCGCGCCATCGGCCCCCGTGAAGATGCCGTGCTCCACTTGCACCAGATACCCGAGGGAATCGAGCGGTACGAAGTGGAACTGCTGGCCGAGTTGCGATTGATTGAGGTGTCCCGGTGTGTCACCTACGCAATCGTCACCGAGCAGGGAAGGCCGCCGACACCGCCGATTCTTTGCGGCACTGAGGAGGATTGGGGCACCCCATCCCGTGCGAACACCCGGATCGGCCCGTGGGTGCACCTCTGGGGCTCGCTGCGGCCAACGAACAGAACCGCAGCCGCCCTCCGGCTGACAAACAGGGGACGCCATGCGCTGAGGTTGGCAGCGACGACGCCACCGACGATCCCTGCACCGACGCCAGCGGCGGAGGCTGGCGATATTGGCGAGAACAAGAATGACCCTTGGCTTGATACCTCGCAAGTGGCCGAGTATTTGCACATCAATGGCCCAGCCCTTAGAAAGCGACTCAAGAACAAGCACGCCAACGATAAACGGGCAAAGAAACATGGGGGCAAGTGGTCGGTGCGGTGCACGCTGCTGGCGGAGTTGTACCCGCCAGAGTGGGGAGCCAACGGCCCTGAGATGCTGAAGAAACTGGGATACCGGCACCTCGCCGCGGGGGATTCCCGCCATCCTCCACTCACTTCCCCGTAACCAAACGTAACCAAACGTAACCGAACGTAACTCAACGACTCGTTTCTGCTACCGGCCGTTTCGTGCAGGTGTATTCATGTTGGCATGAATCACTCCCCGAAACGCATCGACCTGCATCAGTTGAAGCGAGAAACAGGCCTGCCCCTGGCATGGCTCAAGCGGCTCGTCAAGGCCGGAGCCATCCCCGCCGTGCAAGCGGGTAGACGCTACTGGGTGGAGCCTGAGACCGCCCTCGCTGCCATCAAGGCCATGGAGAACGTGAAGGGGGGTGGCAAGTGAGTACGCCCCGCGTTCACCCCTTCGACGCCCCCGCCGCCAGTGAGTGGCTGGGTGGCTGCCCGCAGGTGCCGACGGTGGCCCCTGATCCATCCTCCCCGAGCACCCTCGCCGCCCTGCTGCTCACCGAGAGCGACGTGGGCAACCTGCTCCAAATCTCCGACCGCTCGGTGCAGAGCCTTCGGGAGCGGGGCGTTCTGGTGCCGGTGAAGATCGCCGGTCTCCGCCGCGTCCTGTACCGCAGAGCAGACGTTGAGGCCTTCGTCGCCGGTCTCCCGGTGGGAGGTGCCGAGTGAACTTCCACACCCCTGGCCGAGACTGGATCGCCCGCAAGATGAACCGGATGACGACGCAGGAACTGCGGAACTGGAAACGAGAGGCAGCCGCCGATGGCGACGACAACCTCGTGAGCCGACTGGAGGCGGAAATCTACCGCCGCAATGAATCATGGGGACCGCTGACAGCCTGGGGCAGAGGGGAGACCGACGAATGAGCCGCCCCCCCACTCCACCCGCCGCAGCGCATCCCGCCCTGTCCGTGAGCATCGACGACGTAGAGGCAGCCATGGCGCACGCCAGCCCCATCCGCCGCCGACCGACCGAGCCGGTGCCGACCGCCGGGGAGGTTTCTGTGGTTTCTGTTGCAGCGACAACAGAGACAGCCACCGCCGAGAGCGAGACCGCCGCCCGCCCGGTGAACCCTGGCCACCAGTACGTCCCCTTCCCCGTCGCTGCCCTGCCCCCACCCCTCTGCACCCTCGTTACCGAAGCGGCTGCATCCCTCCGAGTAGATGCTGGCATGCTCGGTGCCCCCATGCTCGCCGTGCTGGCCGCCGCCATCGGCAACAGCCGTCGGCTGCTCGTCAAGCCGGGTTGGACCGAGCCCGCCGTGGTGTGGGTGGCGGTGGTGACCGAGAGCGGGAGCGCAAAGACACCCGCCCTGCGGGCGGTGGATGCCCCCTTGCGGGAGTGGCAAGCCCGTGCGCTCAAGGCCCATGCCAAGGTGTGGGCCGAGCATGAGGCCGCAGAACTCTGCTGGCAGCGAGACGTGGCTGCGTTCAAGAAAGGCGTTGCCGGTGGAGACCCCCCCGCCAAGCCGACGCCCCCCACCGCCGAGCGGCTGCTCATCGACGACGCCACCCTTGAGGCGACGGTCTCGCTGCTGGCAACCAACCCGAGGGGCCTGCTGTTGCTCAAGGATGAACTGGATGCATGGGTGACCGCCATGGACGCCTACCGCAGCGGACGCGGGGGAGACGCCAGCCGGTGGCTGGAGATGGCCAACGCCGGGCCGGTGACAGTGGACCGCAAGGGCGGGGGCGTGCAGTTTGTACCCCGTGCAGCGGTCTCGCTGACAGGGTGTGTGCAGCCCGACGTGGTGCGCGAGACCTTCACCAGTAAGCACCGATCCTCCGGGCTGTGTGCCCGCATGCTGTGGGCCTTCCCGCCGTTCAAGGTGCGGCTGTTCTCCCGAGAGACCGTGGACCCCTTCACCACCAACCTCTACGGAGCGGTGGTCTCGGGGCTGCTCGCCCTGCCCATGGGCACCGACGATGAGGGTGAGCCATGCCCGGTGAACCTCCCCCTGGCAGCCGACGCCCTCGACCTCTATATCCGCTGGCATGATGAGCACGCCGACGCCATCGGTGCAGCGTCTGGTGACCTGCGGGCAGCCATGGTCAAGTTGACCGCCTACGCCCTGCGGTTCGCTCTCATCCTCCACCTCGCCAAGGTGGCCGCCGGTCTCCCCGGCTGCTCTGAGGCGGAGGTGGACGCGGACAGCATGGAGCGGGCTCTCACCCTCACCCGGTGGTTTCTGTCCGAGACCGAGCGGGTGGTGGACCTGATGAGCGAGACCGAGGTGGAGACTGAGGATCGGAAACTCATCCGCTGGCTGGAGGGGCGTCCGTCCGGCTGCACCGCCTCAGAACTGGCCCGAGCCATCCGCCGGTACCGCAACAACGCAGAGGCCGCCGAGTTTGACCTGGCCCGCCTTGAGGCCGCCGGGCTGGGCAAGTGGGTGCGGGTGCCCTCAACAGCCAAGGGTGGCCGACCGACGGAGAGGTTCGTGCTGCACAGTGTCTATGCAACAGAAACCCCAGAAACCCCACCAACGGGCGCGTAGGCTCTGACAGGTGACGGCCCATCGGGCCGAGAATGAGGTGATCCATGGCAAGCGTTTCAATCTCCGCTGAAGGGCTGGCGAAGGTGCAGTACCTCGCTGGTGGTGTTCGCCGCACGCTGCATCTCGGGCGGGTGAGCCGCAAGGCCGCCGACGCCGTGCGGGTGCATGTTGAGGCTCTGCTGGCATGGCCGAGAACCGGCACGCTGGCCCCTTCAACAGCGGCATGGGTGGCCGGGCTGGATGACAGGATGCATGAGCGGCTGGTGGGTCTGGGGCTGCTCCCCGCCCGTGCTGCCCGTCGCCGCCGGACGGTGGCCGACCTGCTCGACGCGGTGAAGGAAACCCGCCAGTGGAAGGCGGGCACCCTCGCCGGTTTCTGCACCAACCGCGCCAGCATTGAGGCCCATCTCGGGGCGACGACGCCGGTGGAACTGGTGACGCCGGAACAGGCGGAGCGGTTCGCCGCCGCCATGGCCGAGCAGGGTCTCGCCCGAGCGACCATCGCCAAGCGGGTGGCGGTGGCCCGGCAGGTGTTCGCCAAGGCCGCCAAGTGGGGATGGATCGCCCGAGACCCCTTCGACGGAGTGAAGGCGGGCAGCCAAGCCAACCCCGACCGGCTGCACTACGTCTCCGCCGAGGTGTTTGAGAGGGTGCTCGCTGAGGTGAGAGACCCCGAGTTGCGTCTGGTGCTCTGTCTGGGCCGATACGCCGGGCTGAGGCTGCCCAGCGAGGTGGTGGGGCTCAAGTGGTCCGACCTGAGCGACTGGAGCCGGAGCCCCCTCACCTTGACCATCCGATCCACAAAGACGGAGACGACGCGGGTGGTGCCGGTGGTGCCGAGGTTGGCGAGGGAACTGCTGGCGGGGTGGGAGCGGGCAGCCGAGGGGGCGGAGTACGTCCTCGGTGACCGTCGCCGGGGAGGATGCTTGAACTGGCGGAGGGGGCTGGAGTGGGCGTGCAGCCGGGCAGGGGTGAAGGCCTGGCCCCGGCTGCTCCATGCCCTGCGGGGGAGTTTCTGCACCGACATCTCAGCGAGATTCCCCAGCCACCTCGCCCGCCAGTGGTGCGGGCACAGCGAACAGGTGGCGGTGGGGCACTACTTGAGCACGCTGGAGAGCGACCTCGCCAAGGCCTGCGCCATGGATGACTTTGGCCGCCCTGCCCAGCCGACGCACCAGACGACGCAGCCGACCCCCCAGACGACGCAGAATCCGACGCAGCGGGGAGCGGCACAGACGGGCAGGGAAGGCCAAACAGAAACGGGCACGGCCGATTCCGTGCTGGAAGCGGCTCTGTGCCCGTCTGTGCCCCACCCTACCGAAACACTAATGACCCCTAGGGGATTTGAACCCCTGTTACCAGGATGAGAACCTGGCGTCCTGGACCAGGCTAGACGAAGGGGCCGTCGAGCCAAGATGGTAACGGGCTGGGCGGCAAAATCAACTGGCTGGCATCCGTGCGGCCGGCTCCCGTGCGGCTGGTTGGCCCGACCGGCCGGGGCAGATGGCCGCGGGCCCCGCCGGGAAACCCGGACACGCCTCAGAGGATCTCGACGATCTTGAACTTCTTGACCCCACGCGGAGTGCGGACGCCGACCGTCTCGCCGACGCGGGCTTTCATCAGGGCCTCGCCCATGGGGCTGGTCGCCGTGACCTCTGTGTAGTCCTCAGGCATGGTGCCGCTGAACTCGCCGACCATCTTGAACAGTTCGGTCTCATCGGCCCCCTCCTCCTGCACTCGAACGGTGGCGCCGAGGAAGACGATGTCGGTCTGGCGGCGGCTCTCATCGATCACGCTCAGCCGCGACAGCCGCTCCTGCAGGCGGCGGATCTCGGCCTCTTCCATGCCCTGCTGCTCGCGGGCGGCGTGGTAATCGCCGTTCTCCTTCAGATCGCCCAGGGCCCGGGCCTCGGCGATCTTCTGGGAGATCACCTGCCGGTTGCCGATCAGCGCGGCCAGCCGTGATTCCAGCGCTGCTTTTTCTGCGGGGGTCACCATTTCCATGTCGCGCGTTCCTGCTGCTGGGCGTTGCCTTGTCGAAGGCGGCCGGGAAAGAGCCATGAACCGGCCGCCGGAAATCACCAGAGTTGATCCGCCGGCCGGAGCCAGGCGGGTGAAAGGGGGCAGACGACGAAAAACACCGAACCGAACGATGGGCCGTCAAAGGTCCAGGCGTTGAGGATAGCGATGGCCCCGGCCAGCGGTGTGGCGCGCCTGTGAAGGGTGCGACGCCGGACAGCGGCTCAGCGGGGGGGGTTGGACTGCCGCTTGGCACCCTCGCGAGAGACGGTGGATCGAGACGGGCGAGCCTTCCGCTGGTCGCTGCCCCCCTGCTGCGGGCCGAAAACACGGGACGGGTCGTTGCTGTCAGGCGGCAGTTCGGCCGAGAGTTCAGCCTGCAGCGCCGCCAGGGCGGTGCGGTCGAACATCACGCCCCGCGGGTTGGAGACATCAACCACGGGCATGTTGGCGTCGATGCGGCGGCCATGCTCGCGGGACTGGTACAACTGCATCAGGCGGCGGAGTTTCTCTTCGGGGGTCGGCTCGGCGGCGGTCCACTCGGTCGGGCTGACGCCCCAGATCACGCGGTTATCGGTGTCGGTGACGATGACCAGCCGCTTGCGGCCTTGGTACTCCGCGACATCGATGCCCTTGACCTGGCTGTAGAAGGGCGTTCGCTGCAAATAGCCCAGCAGGGCGAGGCCGGCCTGTACGTCGCCCCCCAGCCAGGGCTCGCCGGGCTGCCCGGGTACGGCCATGCTGGGATTGAGAATGATCTTCAGCAGCGAGCCCCCGGGCGAGTAGTCCAGCGGCAGCAGGTCGCCCTCGGCGGAGACCAGGTGATCACGCCCCAGGTAGCGAACCGCGGCAACCGGAGCACGCCACTGGCCCCGGATCTGCACAACGCCCTCCGGACCACGACGGACCGCATCGATCGCGCTGAACCAGCCGGTGGCCATCAGGGCGTCGGCGGCGGCCTTGAGCGACGCCCCGTCGGTGGGGTCGCCGTTCAGGGCGTTGAGCGCAGCCAGTTCGATCTTGCCCCGGATGGAGGGGCTCATCCAGGTTTGCGGGGCCTCGCCGGGACGGGACGGGGGCCCGATGACCGGCCAGTTGATGTCCACACTGACGGGGGCCTCTTTCAGGCGGCCGACCTGGTGGCGCAGGGCCTCACGGGAATACACCACACCAATAGCTGCGCCGGCAAGGAGCACCAGCGTGATAGCCAGGGTGGCGGACCGGAAGTGAGCTTTGAGCTGTTGGGTTTTATCGCGTGCGGCGCGTGGCATAGGTCAGCATCCGTGCTGGACCGAACATGTTATCACCCCGCAACGGCCCGTAGAGGCGGCCGCCCGGGAACGGGGCCCTCAGGCCAGAAGGCTGCGGCCGGTCATTTCCGGCGGCTGGGGCAGCTCCATGACGGTCAAGGCCGTAGGGACAATATCGGCCAGACGCCCCCGCTGCTCACGAATCGCCGGCTTGAACCAGCCGGCCGGGTCCTGATCGCCCCGCAGGCGACGGTTCTTGTGGGCGGGGCTGACAAGGATCAGCGGGACGTCAAAGGTGGTGTGGGCGGTGTGCGGGGAACCAGTCGCCGGGTCGAACATCTGCTCGGCGTTGCCGTGGTCGGCGGTGACGATCAGAGCCCCGCCCCGTGCCAGGGTGGCCTGCACGATGCGGCCGACGCAGGCATCGACCTTCTCGCAGGAGGCGATGGCGGCCTGCAGCACGCCGGTGTGGCCGACCATGTCGCCGTTGGCGAAGTTGACCACGATGAACGCCTCGCAATCCGGGGCGGCCAGCCGGGCGAGGACGGCCTCGCAGACGGCGTCGGCGGACATCTCGGGCTTCTGGTCGTAGGTGGCAACCTTGGGCGACTGCGGGTTGACGCGGGCCTCGCCGGGGAACGGCTCATCGCGGTAGTCGTTGAAGAAGAAGGTGACGTGGGGATACTTCTCGGTCTCGGCGCAGCGGAATTGCCTCAGGCCCAGCGAACTGATCCACTCGCCGGCGATGTGCTTCATCTTGGGGGGCTTGGGGAAGGCGACGCCGGCGACCAGAGGGAGCAGTTCCTCCCAATACTCGGTCATGATGACAAAGTGGGTGTTGGGCTTGGAACCCCGGTCAAAGCCGTTGCGACCTGAATCCGGCGAGGGCTTGACCTTGGCCCACTTGTCATCCGGGAAGCAGAAGGCAGCGCACAACTCACGGGGGCGGTCGCCCCGGTAATTGACGAAGATCACCGTGTCGCCGTCGTGGATGCTGTCGGCGGCGACGGTGGCGGCCGGCCCGATGCGGCGGGCGGTGATGAACTCGTCGCCGGTGAGGTTGGAGGCAGTCGGCTGGTCGTAGTACGCCTGAACGGCCGAGGAGACATCCGCAAACACCGGCCCGGACTGCCCGGCACCCACGCCGACACCCCGCAGGCAGTCGTACGCGGTCTTGACGCGCTCCCAGCGGTTGTCGCGGTCCATCGCGTAGTAGCGGCCGATCACCGAGGTGATCCGGCCAATGCCGATGGCGACGCACTGCTTCTCGACCTGGCGGCAGAACTCCAAGCCCGTGAACGGGCCGGTGTCGCGGCCGTCGGAGATCAAATGCAGGTGCACATCGGCGACGGCCAGCGCCTTGGCGGCCTTGACGGCGGCATAGAGGTGATCAAGCTGGCCGTGCACGCCGGCGTCAGACGCGATGCACAGCAGGTGCACGCGGGCGGGGGAGCCGTCGGGCCGGCGGGCGGTCTTGCAGCGGGTGATGGCCGAGGCGATGACGGCGTTGTGCTCAAGGCCGGCGCGGCAGGCCTTGGTGATGGCGACACTCTCCTGATCGACAATGCGGCCGGCGCCGATGTTCTGGTGGCCGACCTCGCTGTTGCCCATGGTGCCCTCGGGCAGGCCCACGTCCTCGCCGCTGGTCTTGATCAGCGTCCAGGGGTACTCGGCCATCAGGGCGTCGGCCACCGGGGTGCGGGCCTTTTTGACGGCGTTGAAGGCGTCGTGATCGGGGTGAGGATTGGTCCCCCATCCGTCGCGGATGATCAGCACCAGGGGCGGACGGGCGGATGAAACAACACCGCCGCCCGTGTCCGGGGCGGCGGCGGGGGATTGATGCACAGAATCAGAACCGGAAGCGAACGTCGCCATGGGGCCGAGGGTATCACCGGCGGCGCGGGCCGCGGGAGGGACCGGGGCTCGGTTCCGGGCGGCGAGGCCGTGACGGCTGGCCGACGGATCAGCCGATGGCCGCGGCCAGTTCCTCGGCCTTGAAGGCGTCCTTGATCTCCCGCTTCTGGCTCCACTTGACCTTGCCGTCGCGGCCGACGATCACAGTGCCCCGGCCGGAGATGTTCAGATCGGGCCAGTAGATGCCGTACGCCTTGCAGACCTGGCGGTGCATGTCAGCCAGCAGGGTCTGCTTGAGGTTGAGCGACTGGGCCCAGGCCTCGTGAACGAAGAATGAGTCGCAGGAAATGCCGACGACCTGAGCGCCCTTGGCGGACCACTTGGCCAGTTCGTCGTTGGCGCACTTCATCTCGGTGCTGCACACCGGGGAGAAATCCATCGGGTAGAAGCACAGCACCACATCACCGTTCTTCAGGGCATCAGAGAGCTTCCAGTCGGCACGGTTCTGGGCTTTGAGGACAAAGTCCGGGGCGACCTCACCCTTGGAGATGAAGCTGTCACGGGGCTTGAGGGCATCGTTGCTCATGGGATTCCTTTCGGTACAGACACCCGATCCCCCTTGAGGACGGATGACGGGATGATCCGACAGACGCGGGCGGAACTCAGACCGGGCTCACACGCCGACCTTGGCGGGCGCGGGAGCGACGGGGGCGGCCTTGTAGAACGGCAGCTTGACGATGGTCGCGTCCAGCCGCTCCTTGCCGTTGTCGACCTGCAGCGTCGTGCCCTCGGCCGCGTGCTCGCGGGCGACGAAGGCCATGGCGATGGGGTAGCCGAGCGTCGGGCTCGGGCAGCCGCTGGTGACGATGCCGACCGACGAGTCGCCCTTGAGGACGTTCATGCCCTGGCGGGCCGAACGCTTGCCCTCGAGCTTCAGCCCGACGAGCTTGCGGGCCGGGCCGCCGGAGTCGCGGACCTTCTTCAGGGCCGCCATGCCGATGAACTCGTCCTTGTGATCGGTCTGGTCCTTGTCCAGGCTGATGGCAAAGTCGACGCCGCATTCCAGGGCGTTGATCTCTTCACCGAGCTCGTGCCCGTACAGGGGCATGCCGGCCTCCATGCGGAGGGTGTCGCGGGCGCCCAGGCCGCAGGGCTTGATGAGCGAATCGGGGGCCTTGGGGTCCACGTCCTTGAGCAGCATGCCCATGGCGATCTTGGTCATGCCGGCGGGGAGGATGACCTCGACGCCGTCCTCGCCGGTGTAGCCGGTGCGGGAGACGAACAGCTTGGCGATGAGCAGGTTCTTGGTGGCGAAGGTGTACCGCTTGAGGGTCGGAATTTCCTTGCTGACCTTGGAGATGAACTCCATGACGCGGGGGCCTTGGATGGCCACCATGGCGGTGGAGGTGGTCTGGTCCTCGATGGTGAGGTTCATCTGGTGGTGGGCCTTGACGGCGTTGAAGTGGCCGACCACCTTGGCGCGGTTGGAGGCGTTGACGACCATCATGAACTGGTCCTCATCGAACCGCATGACGATCACGTCGTCGTGCACGCCGCCCTGCTCGTTGCAGACCAGCGAGTACCGGCAGGAGCCGGGCTTCATGTCGCGGATCTTGCGGGAGCAGACCTTCTCCAGGAAGCGGCAGGCGTGCCGCCCCTGGATCTTCAGCCGGCCCATGTGCGAGACGTCGAAGAACCCGCCCTTGGTGCGGGTCTGCACGTGCTCCTCGTTGATGCTGCCCTTGCCCCCGGGCATGTAGACCAGGGGCATCTCCCAGCCCGCGAAGTCCACCATCTTGGCGCCGTACTCAACGTGCTTGTCATACAGGGGCGTGCGATGCAGCAAAGTCACAACTCCTCAGGAGATCTCTGGCGGGCAACCGACCGGACCGGGTGGACAGGGGGCGGGCGGGGTGACCCGCCCGGCGGAACCCGGCGATTCCGCTGAGCATGTTAGAACCGGCGGTGCGGCGGCGTTGCCGACCGGGCCGACGCACCGGGGCCGGGAGCCGCTTCAGCGGGTGGGCAGGGGCCAGACGCCGGATGCTGGCTTGACGACGACGGGGTCAGCAATGCGGAGCGTGGCCACCACCATGGCCCCCGCGGTCGCTGCGACAGGCGTGTCCAGCACGCCCACGCCAGCGGGCGACGGGCCGGCCGGGGAGGTGAACCAGCCGTCGGAGTCCGGCGACTGGCCGGTGAGTTTGCCCAGCGCGGCCCGGATCTGCTTGCGGCCATCGGCCGACCGCAGCGGTGAGGCCGCCAGCAGCACGCCCTGACGCCAGACCAGGCCCCAGTGCCGCGCCGTGCCGCTGGTCAGGTCGCGCAGCGGGCTTTGGTGCTCAACCCGCCAGGCCGACGCGGCGACTGCGGCCGGAAGGGCTGCGTCATCGGGCCTCAGGGCGGCGAGCGCGTCGCCGCCGGTGCGGATCCACTGGCCCAACCCGGCCCCGAGCAGGCCGAAGCCGACATCCGGCCGAACAGCCAGGGCCAGGCCATGCTCGCCGGTGGGACGGTCGCCCAGTTCCGCGGGCCAGGCATCCAGGCCCAGGGTGGCGCGGCGGATGGCGCCCGGCGGATCGCTGCGGGCCGACCAGGTCAACTCCACCTGCACCAGGGGCAGGCGGCGTTCATCACGCGGTGCGATGGCCTGCACGGCCAGACGCACCTCGCGGGCGTTGCTCAGTTGCAGCACGCGGAGCAGGCGACCCTCAGGGCCGTCGCCGGGGTTGCCACCGGCCAGCCGTTCCGGAGCAGCGCGGCGGAGGGCGTTGATGTCAACCCACAGTTCGATGATGGTGGCGTCGGTGCGGCCGCCGGTGCGGCCTTTGCGAGCGGCGGTGCGATGGTCGAGCAAGGCGGGGGGCTCGGCCCACAGTTGGGGGTCGTTCACCTGAACCCCGGCCAGCGGCGGGGTCAGCCAGCGGGTCGTCCGTGGTTCGGGCAATCCGGGCACGGCGACCGCCGGCTGGTCAGCGGCATCGGCCATGGGGTCGCTCGCCAGCGACACCCGCCATGCCGGTGGCGAGGCGGTTGCGTCCAGCCAGGCACACCCGGCGAGCGGACGGGCGCGAGTGAGGGCATCGTCGGCGCTCAGGGCTGTCGCGTGAATCAGGTTGGCAAGGTCGCTGCGCTCGGGGTCGGCAAGCACGCGACCGACTCGCTCGGCCAGCGCCAGCGCCGGCGCATCGCCCGGCGCGGCCGCACCTGCCGCCCGGGCCGGCAAGCCGGCCGCGGCGGGACAGACCACCCAGCGGACCGCTGGAACATTGGCATCAGGGTCTTCCGCTGCACAAGCGACAGCGGCACAGGCAGCGATGGCGGCAACGGCCAGCAGACCAACACGGCCAGATTGGCCAACACGGCTCCGAGGGCCGGAACGAACAGGACGGCCAAGCGGGCCGCGAACGGCAGGGGCAAGCGGCGTCATGTCCGGACGGTAGCCTGAAGCAGCGTGCCGCCAGACCGCGGACCCGGCTCAGTTGCCAGCGGGCGGGGCGTTCATGTCGTCACCATGGCCGCCTTCCTGATCCTGCATCTGGCGCAACTGCTGCTCACGCTGGACGCGTTCGGCGGCCTCGCGGGCCTGCACGAAGGCGGGCACCACGCCCCCGAGCAGCGCCACCGCCGGCGCGAAGGTCTGCAGGCGGCCCAGCGTGGAGCCGACATTGACCACCAAGGACTTGTCGGAGATGCTCTGGCTGACGCGGTCGTCGCCCCGCCAGAAGGTCATGGAGACCTCGGGCTTGAGGTTCCTGGCCAGCACGTTGTACGGCGGCACGATGATGCCCGGCTCGCGAACCGTGCCCGAGTCACCAGCGCGGGAGCGGACCAGGTTGGCCAGCCCCGACCCTGCCAGCGACACCAGCGGGTAGCCCGCCTTGAAGGTCGTGCGGGTGTCGTTGAAAGCGAAGGTCTCGTACTGGCGGGGGCCGCTGGGCAGGGCGCCGGTGACGGCGGTATTGCTGAAGATGCCGGCGTCGCCCTTGCCGACCGCCTGGGCGACAGCGGCCATGGCCGCCTGCGGGGTCAGGCCGATGATCAGGTGGGTGTCGGTCATCGTCCAGGTGGGCTCAATGGGCACGGGCACGCCGGGGAAGCGGAGCGACCAGAAGACCTGCTGATCCATGCCGTTGATCGAGCCGTCGGTCCAGGAGCGGATGGCGGCGTAGCCCCGCGCCGTGTCCTCACCGGAGAGCATGGCGGTGGCCCAAGTGGCCAGCTTCTCGTTGGCCGAAGCGAGCTTGGCGCGGTCGGTGATACCGACGAAGGCGACCACCGAGCCGAGGCCGCCGCCGCCGGTGGCGTCGGATGCGTAGTAACCGGACACGCCGCCCAGATTGCCCAGGATGTCGGCGACGGGGTCGACGCCGACCTGCTTGGTGATCTCGGCGAAGGCCCGCTTGGCGTCCGGCTCGGCGGCGATCAGCGACTTGATGCTCTGCACGAAGCCGGAGAGGTCCGCCGTGGTGATGGTGCCGAACTGGGCGTCGGCGGGGATCAGGCGGTAGGCCGACTCGGGCAGCACCTGGCGCTGCTCGGGCCGGACGAAGCGGCCCTTGCCGCTCTCGAGCATCGTGAACACGGTGGAGTCGTCGGTGTGGGCCAGCGAGAGGCTGTAGGTGATGGCCTCGGGCCCGATCACCCCCTGCTCCTGCAGGCTGGGCAGCACGCCGGCGGTGGCGGGGTTGCCGGCCAGGCCCATGGCCAGCAAGCCGAGCAACGGCGTGAGGCTGGCGGGGTCGAAGTTCGCGGCGATGAAGGGCTTGGCCATCACCTTGCCCTCAGGCCCGACGGCGACCGGTGCAAGCGGCGGGAAGACCGGCGGCTTGACGGTGTACGCACCGAAGGTCAGGTCGTAGCTCCAGCGGCCGTTGGCGTTGCGGGGGCCGTACTGGATCAGACCGCCGGGCGACTCGACCTCCATCACGCCGGGCAGGGCTTTGCTCTCGGCGGGCTGCAGTTCGCGGCGGAAGTCGGGGATGGAGTCCAGCAGCGACTGCACGTTGGCAGCGACAGCCTTGGCTCCGGCCTCGTTGTCGGCCCCGAGCGAGATCTGCACGCCAACGCCGAAGGGGGAGCCTTCGACGTCGTTGGGGTCGTAACTAAGGGCAAAGCGGGCGGGGCGCTCCAGCGCGGTCGCCAGCAGGTCAAACAGACCCGGCGGCACGTCACGGAAGTCGGGGATCTCCGCCGGCAGGTTCTTCAGCCGGGGCAGCAGCATGCCGAGCGCCCGCTTGATGCCCGCGTCGCGCGGGTCCACCAGCACGTCGTTCAGGCCCAGCCGCTCAACGGTCAGCACGGTGGTCCGCTTGGCGGGCTTGGCTGCCTCGCCGCCGCCGGCGGGCTGGGCGAGGGCCATCCCCGCCAAAGCCAACAGTGCGCCCGCCGCGATCATCCCCACACGCTGTGCTCCGGTTGCCATGACCGTCTCCTTGCTGGGTTGCCAGATTGCTGCTGTGCTGTCATCCAATATACCACACCAATACAAGCTGGCGGAGATTCTGTCATCGGATGCAGCAGGCCCGGGTTTCATCGATTTCGCTGACCACAGCATCTGGCATCCATTGCACCCCTCCCGACCTGCTCACCTGCGCCCATGCCCGCCCCCCGCGTCACCCTCTCGGGGCCTCAACCGGCGACCTACAACCGTTCCCGGTCCCGCTGGCCGCCCGAGCCAAGCCACCCCACCCTTGCCCGTGTCGAACGTCGCATCCCCCCAACCCGACTCCGCCACGCCACCCCAGCGGGTGCTGCTGATCCGGCCCTCGGCCCTTGGCGATGTGTGCCGCACGGTGCCGCTGCTCGCCCGGCTGCGGGCCGGTTTCCCGCAGGCGGAGATCTGGTGGGTGGTGCAGGACGCCTTCGCTGGGGCAGTGGCGGCCCATCCGGGACTGAACCCCGGAGGCATTGTGCCGTTCGCCCGGTCGCGGTTCGGTCGGGTGCTGCGGGGGGACGGGCTGGCCGGTGTGCTGGGGTGGATCGACCGGCTGAACGACCTGCGTGCGGACGTGGTGATCGACGCTCAGGGGCTGCTTCGCAGCGGGCTGTTCACGCTGCTCAGCGGCGCACCGATGCGGGTCGGCCACTCCGACGCGGCCGAAGGGGCCTGGCTGGGCTATTCGCACCGCGTGCGGGCCCCCCGATACCAGTTCCACACCGTCGACCGCATGCTCGCATTGCTGGGGCCGCTGGGCCTGCCCACCGGCCCGGCCACCCCGGAGGAGATGCGGCTGCACGTGCCGGAAACGTTGGCGACCGGCCCGTTGCCGGGCGGGCTTGCCCGAAACCAGCGGCTGGTGGTCATCGCGCCGACCACGCGCTGGCGGGCCAAGAAGTGGCCCGATGACCGTTTCGCAGCCCTCGCCCACGGGCTGCTGCAACGGGGCGTGGCCGAGCGGGTGACCCTTGTGGGCGCTGCCGGCGAGCGAAGCCAGTGCCCCCGGCTGCTGGCCCTGGCCGATCGCGACAAGCGGGTGGTCGATCTGCTGGGCAAGACCGACCTGCCCGGGCTGCTGGCGGTGATCGATGCGGCATCGCTGCTGGTGGGGTGCGACTCGGCGGCGGTGCACATGGCGGTGGGTCTGAACCGCCCGCTGGTGGCCCTGTATGGCCCGACGGACATGGCGCGGGTGGGGCCGTATCGGCGGCAGAGCGATGTGCTGCAGGTGCTGCGGCCCGGCGACCGGCTGGACCACAAGCGGCCGGAGCAGGTGGCGATGATGGAACGCATCAGCGTGGAGCAGACGCTCCAGGCGTGCGTGCAGCGGCTGGGTGGGTAACTCAGCCCGAGTGTGCCGCGGATGCCGAGACGGCGGTATCGACGGACTCGATCCACCCGCCGCCGAGCACCCGCTGGAAGCCCTCGCCGCCATACACCACCAGCGCCTGCCCGGGCGTGACGGCCTGCTGGGGCTGATCAAACCGCACCGAGAAGCGGCCAAGCCGCCCGGAGTGCGTTGGCCCCACGGCCGGCGGCAGCGATGCGATTCGGGCGGGGACCGGCGAGGCGTTGTAGTTGCACTGCACCATCACCGGCAGGCCCGCTTCATCCGGCGGCGTGCTCAGCCAGTTGGCCTCGCCCACCACGCAGGCCTGGCTGCGGAGCAGTTCCGCCGGGCCGACGGTGACGGTGTTGGCCTGCGCGTCCTTGCCGACGACGTACACCGGGTAGCCCAGCGCCAAGCCCAGCCCCTTGCGCTGGCCGATGGTGAAGCGGTGCTGGCCCTGGTGGAGGCCGATCTGGCGGCCGGAGGTGTCCACCACAGCGCCCTCGCGTGAAAGCCCCGGATCACGCCGCTCGAGGAAGCCTGCGTAGTCCTGATCGGGGACGAAGCAGATCTCCTGGCTGTCGGGCTTGTTGAACACCGGCAGCCCCTCACGCTCGGCGATGGCCCGCACCTGCGGCTTGTGCAGCCCCCCGATGGGCAGGAGCATGTGCGAGAGCCGCTCCGGCGGAACGCCGAACAGCACGTAGCTCTGGTCCTTGTCCTCATCCAGGCCCCGCAGCATGGCGTAGCCGTGCGGCAAGGAGGCATCGGGCACGACGCGGGCGTAATGGCCGGAGGCGACGTAGTCGGCCCCGATCTGGCGGGCGTACTCGTGGAGCTTGCCGAACTTCAGCCAGTCGTTGCAGCGCACGCACGGGTTGGGCGTTCGCCCCGAGCGGTACTCGGCGGCGAAGTAGTCCATGATGCGGCCGAAGTCCTTCTTGAAGTTGCAGACGTAGAACGGAATGCCCAGTTGCGCCGCGACCAGCCGTGCGTCGGCCGCGTCGGAGACCGAGCAGCACCCCTGCTTGCCGAGCCGGATGGTGCGGTCCTCGCCCGATCTATCGCCCGGTGTGTCGCCCGATGTGTGGCCCAGCCTGCACGCCTCAGCCTCGGCCTGCTCGGCGGGCATCAGGCGGTCGAGCGTCTCGCCCGGGGAGCCCAGGCGCATGAAGCAGCCGACCACGTCGTAGCCCTGCTCGCGCAGGAGCACGGCCGCGACCGAGGAGTCCACTCCGCCGGACATCGCCAGCAGCACTTTTTTGCCTTCAACAGACATGGGCCTGGGAGTTTAGCTGCCCGGCCCGGCGGCCAGGGTTCACTGCCCGGGACGTCCGAAAGCGCGGGCGTCGCGCTGGCGTTCGGCCTGCCCGCGTTCGGTGGAGCGTGACACCCAACGGGCCTCGCGATCCAGTTGGCTCTGACGGTTGTCCACCGCCCACGAGAAACCGCGGGCGACGTCGATCAGAGCGCCAAACCAGAGCGTCGGGGCGATGACCGTGATGATGGTGAAGATGATCTGCCTACCGAACGCGAAGGCAGAGATGGTCGAGGTGTACAGAGACATCATGACCATGAAGCAGCCGAAAAGCACCGCCAGGAGCACGCCCCAGGTGAGGCCTGTCAGACGGTTGCAGGCGTGGTCGTCCTGGAGCAGGCGGGCGAGTTCGGCGTGCACCGGAAGGACCGCGGCCAGCGCGACGCCGGCGGCGACAGCGACCGCATAGGAAAACAGTTGAACCATGTACCCAGCGGGCGATGCTCCGCCGCCCAGCGCCAGCGACACGCCGATGGTGACCGCGAGAAACGTCCACACCAATGGCGCCAGCATGGCCCGTGTCCGGCGGCGGGGCGACTCGCCCAGGAAGCCACCAACTCCCCGTGCCTGCTTGCCGCCAACGGCCCACCACTGGGTCACGGCGGTCACCACACCGGTGCCGCCGGCCAGGAGCAGGGCGACGGCGATGGCATCCCTGCTGAAGCCCAGCCAGATGACCGCCAGCGACGCCAGCCACACGCCCAGCCACGCCACCATCCACCCCATCCACGCGAAGCAGAGCAGACGCACGCGAGACCGGAGGTTCTTGAGCGCCTGCACCGGCAGGTCCATGAGCAGGCTGTGGTTATGGCGATGGGCACGGACACCCGTACCTCGGACCGACGCGGCCGGCGATCCGTCGGGGGTGCCGCACTCGGGGCAGATCGAACCGGGCGGCAGGCCGGCGAGGTCGTACCCGCAGGCAAGGCAGCCGCTGGTTCGGCCGCCAGCGGCCGGTTCCGACGCCAGCGGCTCGACGCGGTGCTTGCACTCTGGGCAGGCCGAGCCGACTTTCAGCCCGCCGAGCCCGTAACCGCACTGTGGACATGCGGCGCCTTCGGCGTATCGCCCGTCGGCCTGTGGCAGTCGGCGGGGCGACTCGGGCGGGGCAGAGACCGGCATTCTCTTGGCGTCGCCTGCCCCCCGTGCCCCTGCGCCCGCGCCCCCTCGCCCACCCGGCGCAGCGCCGCCCGCTTTGTCCGGCGGGGCCGCCGGTGCAACCTCCGCCATCCGCCCAAACCCCACGCCGCACTCCGGGCACACGCCATCAGCCGGCAGCCCGGCCAGGTCGTAACCGCACGACGTGCACGGCTGGCGTTTGCCGCCGCCCGGCCCGTGATAACCCTTGAGTGTCCGCGGATCGATCGGCATGCACAGGCCTCCGCGACAGATTCACCACCCGCAGCGCATCCAGCCCCCGGGCCCGTCAGCGAACAGCGACCGCCGCCTCCACCGCGTTGCGGAACATCCGCACACCCGGCGTATCGCCCGACCGCACCGACGGGTCGATCCGTGTCCAGTACGGGTGGCGGTTCCACTGCAAGTAGCGTTCGGGGTGGGGCATCAGCCCGAAGATGCGGCCGGTGGCGTCGCAGATGCCCGCAACGTGGCCTTCAGAGCCGTTGGGGTTGTCGGTGTAGCGGACGGCGATCTGGCCGGCCGCCTCCAGCCGCTTGAGCACGCCGGCCTCGGCGGTGGCAAAGCGGCCCTCTCCGTGGGCGATGGGCAGCAGCGACACGTCCGCAGCGTGCTCGCCGCCGATACTCGCCAGCCCCTTGGTCCACACGCACACCGACGCCGGCTCGTACTTCACGCCCACCCAGGTGTCCACGAAGCGGCCCCCGGAGTTGAACGTCAGGGACACTTCCTGCTGCGGAGTACGGTCCTCGGGCCAGCCCTCGCCGCCCGCCGGGCCGGGCAGCAGGCCGGTCTGCACCAGCACCTGGAAACCATTGCAGGCAGCGATCATCGGGCACCCACGCCGGGCAGCGGCCCGCAGTTGCGGATACAGGTGCTGCTTGATCCGAACAGCCAGAATCCGGCCGGAGGCGATGTCGTCGCCATACGAGAAGCCACCGGGGAAGCCGATCAGCTCGAAACGGTCGATCTGGCCGGGGTCGGCGATCAGCCGGTCCACGTGAATCAACTCCACCGCGGCGCCGCCGAGTTCAAACCCGCGGCACATCTCGGCATCGCAATTGGTGCCCGCGGTGCGGACGACCAGAGCGCGAGGACGGGGCTTGCCGCCGGAGGCGGTTGCGCCGGAAACCGAACCCGAAGCGGGGGAAAACGTCTGAGATGCCACGCCAGTGCCAGCCATGCGGCAGGTTATGCGGGGCCGTGCACTCAGCGGGGGCCGGCCGGGGTCAGGGTGGGCTGAGCCGGGGCCGGAGCCGGGGCCGGGGCCGGCGCGGGGGAAGGAGCCGCGCCGGGTGCTGCGGGGGCGGCCGGGGCGGCGGGCGGTGCGGGGTTGTCGTTCCACGGGCGACCCGCAGCCTTCTCGATGCGGGCAAGCCGCTGGTACATCATCTGCTCGCCGGGAGGGTACAGGGCGTGCCCCAGCCCGTTGACCACCTCGACCACCGCGTCGGACTTCAGCCCAGCGAGGCTCTCTTTGAGCAGGGCGACGGCGCCGTGCAGATAGAACGAGTCCTGCGAACCGGCCCAGACGTGAATCTTGCCCCGCAGCTTGGGCTCGAGCCGGGCCCAGTTCCGCTCCAGCACCAAGCGGATGTCGTAGTTCTCCCACGCCTTGGCCACCTGCGGGTCGATCACGCCGGTCACGGGGTCGAACAGCCGCTTGGGCAAGCCGTCCTCGCCCCTGGGGCTGAACACGGCCTCGAAAGAGCGGATCTGCCCGCCGGGGCCGAGGACCGACTCCATGGCGACGAAGTTGTCGTACTGGATCACCACCGCCTCAACGCCGTTGGGGAGAATCTGGCGTGCCAGCGGCCGGCGGCGGCCGTCGGGCGTGCGGAACATGTTCTCGCCCTCGCGGTAGATGTTGATCTGCTGGAAGTCGCGGAAGTCCACCGGGTCGGGCACGTGCGAGAAGCAGCCGTTGAAGACCTCCGGGTAGGTGATCTGCAGCCACAGGCTGGACCACCCGCCGGAAGAAACGCCGGTGACCACGCGGCGAAGCCCCGGATTGGCGTCCTTCGCATCCGCGGCGGGGCCCATAAAGGCCTTCTCCACCTCGGGGATGAGTTCGCTCACCAGCGCCGTGCCCCACGGGCCGGTGTTCGCCGAATCAGCGAAAACGCTGTGGCCCCAGTAGTTGGTAGCATCCAGGAAAATCCGCAGCACGTTGTCCCGCAGCGGGCTGGCATTCGGGCCCGAGCGCCGATCAGCCGTGAAGACGTCGAAGTGGCTGCCCCCGAAGCCGGAGATCGAGTAGACCGCCGGCCAGGTGCGGCCCGAGGTCTTCTCCCACCCCACCGGCAGCACCACCGCCGCCCGCAACTGAGCCGGGCGGCCCAGAAAAGCCGACAGCGACGGCGAGTTGATCTCGAAGAACTTGATGCGGTCGGTTTCTTCAAACGGCCGAATGACCGCGATCTGGTTGAGCAGCAGCCGCACCGGTTGACCGGCCTGGATGCCCTTGGCGGCATCGGCGGCAGTGCGGATGCCCTCGGGCCCGACGGTCACCTTGACCGGCAGGCTGTACAAATCGCCCGGGCTGCGACCGGGAATCGGGTAATCCTGACTCACGCGGGCCATCGCCTGCACCTGATACTCGCCGGCCGGCGTGGAAGCCAGGCCCATCGGGTGGCCCATGGCCTTCTCGTCCAGCATCACCACGCCGCCGGCGGGGATGTCCTTCACGTCCATGCTGTACGTGGGGGTTGGCCGGAACCAGTTGCCGATCTGGGTGCGGGGCTCGCGATTGCCCCGGCCGAAGACCAGGTACACCCGTCCGCTGTAGGGCTTGGGGAAGATGCGGGCGTCGAACGCGATGTCCACCGAGCGGGCCGCGTTGGGCGCCGCGATGGCGGCGGGCTGCTCGGGCTGGCTGGGCTCAGCCGGCTGGGAAGGCTGGCTGGGCTGCGCAGGCCGGGCCGGCGCAGTGGGCGGCGTGGGCGCGGCCGGCTGGCCGGGCGCCGGCTTGGGCGGGGTGATCGGCGTCGGCGGCGGTGCCGGTGGAACCGGTGGCACCACTTGGCCGAGCACCATCGGTCCGGCGGCCAACGCCGCCATCAACCCGGCCATCCAGCCCCTGCCGCCAATCCCCGCCCGTCCACAATCACGCCGTCTGCTGCTCATGTCGTTCTCCGGCCAACCCGCCGCCCCGAGATACACTGGTATTGACTCAGTTCACTTTCACTTCGATCGCCTGGCCTTCAGTGCCGCGCCCTTCTTTCACCGACGCGCCGGTGAGCACCTTGACGATGACCGGGCGGGCGGCCCCGACCCGCTGCCCCTCCCGCTTGCTCACCGAGACCGTCACCGTGTCGCCATTGCGCCTGGCGGCGTAGGTCGTCAGGCGGAAGTCGCCCGAGCGATACGCAAAGCCATCCTCGCCATCCTCATAGAGCGTGCCCACCGCCTCGCCCTTCTCATCCAGCGAGACGTACAGCGTCAGTTCGTTCAGCGGTCGCTGGTTGAAGTACTCCAGCATCGGCCCGGCAGGGATGATGGTCCCGCCCCGCAGGTACAGATCGGGGTTGGCCGAGTGGCTCTCATCGACCACGTCGAACTTCCGCCAGATGCCCCGGGGCAGCAGCGGCGTGCGGCTGCCGTCGGGCATCAACTGCGGAACCACCAGCAGACCATCGCCGAGCAGAAACGAGTCGTCCTCGCTCCGCAGGGCCGGGTCCTTGGGGTCGGCGAAGAAGACCGGTCGCATCACCGGCATGCCCGTCACCGAAGCCTCGCGGAACAGCGTGTAGAACATCGGCAGCAGGCGGTACCGCCGCTGCAGCGCGATGCGACAGGCCCGCTCGGCGTCCGGGCCGAACGACCATGGCTCCTTGTCGATGTTGCCCTTGGCGGTGTGGCCCCGGGCGAACGGCAGCAAAGCGCCAAAGCCCATCCAGCGGGCGAAGTGCTGCGCCTTTTCATCGTCGCCGCCGGGGCCGTTGCCGATGAACCCGCCGATGTCCGGGCCGGAGAACGGCTGGCCGGAGAGCCCCAGGTTCAGCGCCATGGGGATGGACTGCTCCAGGTCCGTCCAGTTGGCCGAGTTGTCGCCCGTCCAGGTCGCCGCGTAGCGATGCGAGCCCATGAACCCGGCCCGGGTGAGCACGAAGGGCCGCTTGTCGGGGTTGGCGGCGGCGATGCCCTCCCACGTCGCCTGCGCCATGAGCATGCCGTACACGTTGTGGAACCGCAGGTGATCCCCGGCGGAAACCGTCTGGGGTCCAGCGGCACCCGGGGTCTGCCAAGCGGAGTACGCACCGCCCCGGTGGCGGTTGTCCTCGGGCATGGTCTTGCTGGCGACGTTGAAGATCGCCGGCTCGTTCATGTCGTTCCACACCCCGTCAATCCCGTTGGCCATGAAGTCCTTGTACAGCCCCGACCACCAGGCACGCACGTCGTGGTTGGTGTAGTCGGGGAAAGCGCACGGCCCCGGCCACACGTTGCCCCGGTAGCTCTCGCCCGAGGCGGTCTTGACTTCAAAGCCCTTGGAGATCACCTGATCGAAGATGTTGTACCCCGGCTCGGCCTTGATGCCCGGGTTGATCATCCAGATGGTCTTGAACCCCATCGCCTCCAGATCGGCGTTCAGCCGCGCCGGATCGGGGAAACGCGTGCGATCGAACGAGAAAGTGCGGTACTCGGACATGTAGTCGATGTCAAACCAGATCACCGAGCCGGGCATCTTGCGGCTGCGAAAGCCCTCGGCCACCTCGCGGACCCGCTTCTCCGGAAAGTACGAATAGCGGCACTGGTGATACCCCAGCGCCCACTTAGGCGGCAGCGGCATGGTGCCCACCATCTCCGCCAACGCGGTGATGACCGCCTGCGGGCTGGACCGCTCGATCACGTACACCGGCGGGCGGTTGCCCTCGACAATGAAACTCAGCCCCTCGGCCCCGCCGGCGGTGTTGATCTCCATCCGCCACGTGCTGTCCACCAGCACGCCAAAGGCCGTGCCGTCATCCCGCACCGCCAGCACCCACGGGTGGCTCTGATAGAGCGACGGTGAATCCACCGTGTAGCCGTACGCATCGGTGTTCCACAGCACCGTCCGCCGCCCGTTGCGCAGCAGCCCCCCGGCCACCTCGCCCGTGCCGTACAGCGAGGTGCCCGCCGCGGTGTCAAACCGGATCACGTGCCGGCCGTCGGCGGTCACGCCGAACCGGGGCACGGCCTTGAGCGCGCCGTCGGCCGGACCGGCCGCCTCGGGCACCTTCAGCAACGCAAAGCTGGCCACCGCGTCGGTCGCCTGCCAGCCCGGCGGGAAGAACCGTGCCACCGGCCCGCTGTATCCCTTGACCATCTCCCCCCCCCCCGGCCCCAGCTTCACATCCCCCAGCGGACGCGCGACCGTCGGCGACAACTCCGCCGACGCGGCCGTCTGCGCCCCCACCGGCGTGCTCCCCCCCACAGTCCCGCTCACGATCGCCACCATCAAGGCCAACCCCATCGCCGACAGCCGAGTCGTCATACGCATCGTCCTTGCGTGGCGGGCCGGACCGGCCGGGTCACCCCCCCCATCCCCATGGGGGACCACGGGGAGGGCACGGGGGGCACACCGTGGAGGCCGGATCATGCACCGCAAGGCCACGCCCCTGCGGCCGCCGAGTGTACGGCCCGGCTGACCCTGCGGCCCGGAAAGCCCCGGGGCGGCGGGCGGATTTCGACTACCATCCGCCGACATGCCACCGCCATCTGTTGCCTCCCCCGCGGCCCCGCAGGCCCCCCATTTCGCCTCCGTCCCCCCCGCTGCCGCCCACCTCAATGGGCATGGCGCGGGTGGCCCGGCGTCCGCTTCTCCTCCTCCCCCTGCCTTCAACCTTCAGGCCCTGCTCGACGCCCGGCACGACGAACTGCTCGACCTCCACGCCCGCACCATCAACCCCGCCGTGGTCGGCGTGCTGAAGACCATCGGGTTCGATGCCCGCTACACCCACGGCCGCGGGGCGTACCTCTTTGACGACCAGGGCCGCCGCTACATCGACTGCCTGGGCGGCTACGCCGTCTTCGCCGCCGGCCGCAACCACCCGGTCATCCGCGCCGCCATCAAGCAGGCCCTGGACATGGACCTGCCCAACCTGCCAGGGGTGGGCCTGTTCCGCACCGCCGGCCTGCTGGCCGAAAAGTTGCTCTCGCTGGCTCCTTCGGGCCTGAAGCCTTCAGAAGGGGGGTGGGGCAAGGTCTTCTTCGCTTCCGGCGGCGGCGAGGCCGTCGACGCCGCCATCAAGATGGCCCGCATCGCCACCGGCCGGGCCCGCATCATCTATTGCCACCGGTCCTATCACGGCCTGACCGTCGGCGGCCTCTCGGTCACCGGCAACCACGAGTTCCGCGACGGCTTCGGCCCACTGCTGGCCGACACGCAGGAGATCCCGTTCAACGACCTGCCCGCACTCGAGCAGGCCCTGGCCTCCAACCAGGCCGCCGCATTCATCGTCGAGCCCATCCAGGGCAAGGGCGTGAACATCCCGCATGCGGACTATCTGGCCTCCGCCGCGGCGTTGTGCAAGAAGCACGGCACGCTGCTGATCCTCGATGAGATCCAGACCGGTCTGGGCCGCACCGGCCGCTGGTGGGCCGCCGAGCACGACGGCATGGGCACGCGCTGGGCGCCGGACATGCTGGTCACCGCCAAGGCCCTCTCCGGCGGCATCGCCCCCACCTCCGCGGTGCTCTCCACCGATGCCGTGCACGCCAAGGTCTTCCCCGGCATGGCCCAGTCGGCCAAGATTCAGAACACCTTCGCGATGAACGATGTCTCCATGGCCGCCGGGCTGGCCGCGCTGCACGTCATCGAGCACGAGGGCCTGCGGGCGAACGCCGCAGCCGTTGGCGACTACCTGACCAGCGGCCTGCGGGCCGCCATCGGCCAGATGGAGATGGTCAAGGAGGTCCGGGGGCGGGGCCTGATGATCGCCATCGAGTTCCAGCGCCCGCGCAGCTTGTCGCTCAAGCTCGGCTGGGACATGCTGCACAAGCTCGACCCCAACTTGTTCTGCCAGGCGGTGGTCATGCCGCTGATGAGCGACCACCGCATCCTCACCCAGGTGGCCGGCTACCGGTTGGATGTGATCAAGCTGATCCCGCCGCTGGTACTCACCCGCACCGACGCCGACGAGATCATCGCGGGGTTTGCTGCGTGCGTGGGAGCCTGCCACACATTCCCCGGGCCGGCCTGGGAAGTCGGGACCAAGTTGACCAAAGCCGCAGCGCGACGGCTCGTTTGAGCATCTGTGATATCTTCGGGCTGAGCCAAGGCATCGTTTGGTTGCGCGCCATCCGCGCGGAGAGGGCCTTGAAGATGGTCCACTGATGTCGGGGCATCTTCGGGTTGCCTGTCTGTCGCGCGGAGAGGGCCTTGAAGATGGTCCACTGGTGTCGGGAAATCTTTAGGTTGCGTGTCTGTCGCGCGGAGAGGGCCTTGAAGATGGTCCACTGGTGTCGGGGGCGTGCCGCCCCCGACTGCCCCCGGCTCAAGGCCAAGACCTGCCGGAGCGGGCGCGGGCCGCGCGACGGTGGCTGCCGCCCGCGTTCGGACGCCCACACCGCGCGAACGGCGCACCCCGCGACGGGCACGCCGGGCCATCGCCATCAACCCCACCGTGCCCCCACGCCAACCGCCTGACTTCAGCCGGGGGCAGTCGGGGGCTGCAAGCCCCCGACACCGGCAGACCTGCTTCAACAACGCCGCCGCGCGCAACCTCCGTGACCTCAACGCCCTCAGATAACGCCAAAGGCAACGCAATACCAAGATGTCCGGGGGCGTGCCGCCCCCGACTGCCCCCGGCCAAAGGCCAAGACCTGCCGGAACGGGCGCCGGACGCGAGACGTTGGCCGCCGCCCGCGTTCGGACGCCCACACCGCGCGAACGGCGCACCCCGCGACGGGCACGCCGGGCCACCGCCATCAACCGCACCGCACTCCCGCACCAACCGCCTGACTTCAGCCGGGGGCAGTCGGGGGCTGCAAGCCCCCGACACTCGCGAACCTGCTTCAACAACGCCGCCGCGCGCAGCCCGCACAACCCCGAGATGTCCCGACACTCGCGAACCTGCTTCAACAACGCCGCCGCGCGCAGCCCGCAGAACCCCGAGATGTCCCGACACTCGCAAACCTCCTCCAAACAGCTCGCCGCGCGAAAAGTGCGCAACCAGACCACCCCCCGCACCATCCGCACGCCCCTCCGCGCCACCCGCAGCCTCCCCCGAACGGCCCGCAGCATCCCCCACACAACACCCATCTTCCCCCGCATGTCGCGGGGACCGCTCCGCACCGTCCGCGGACGCCTGCACATGGCCGGGGGGCTGCTGCGCAGCACCGGCGGGAAGGTCGGGCTCAACCCCGCCACGGCCGCAGCCGATACCACCGGCATCCGCAAGGGCCCGACCATGAGCAACCACCGCAACGACGTCTTCCCGCGCCAAGACACCCAGATCTTGCCGTGGATCAACCAGTTCATGGACCGCTGTTCGGACTGGTGGTCGCGCCATGGCGGGGACGGCAACCTCGACGAACTCCGCGGCCTGCGCGATGCGTTTGCCGCCGCACTGGAGGCCGACGCCGCAGCGCAGGCCGCGGCCCGGGCGGCCACCGCGGCCAAGAACCAGGCCCGCGCCGAGATGGAGAACTCGCTGCGGGCCATGGTGCGGCTGGTGCAGAACACGCCCGACACCACCAACGCCGAACGCGCCGACATGGGCCTGACCCAACGGCGCTACCCGGCGGCCCCGCTCAAGAGCATCACCCCGCCGCTGACCGCCGCGACCTCCGGCCGCCCCGCCCCCGTGCCCGCCCCGCGCACCGCCCCGGCCGTGACCGCCGCCCCCGCCGCCCGCCTGGTGCACCGCCTGCGCCTGACCGACCCGCACCGCCCCGACAAGCGCGGCAAACCCCCGGGCGCTGCCGCCGCCGAGATCCGCGTGGCGTTGGTCCCGGCGGGCGCCGCGCCGCCCACCGATCCCGAACGCTTCGCCTACCTGCTCAGCACCACCCGGCCCTCCTTCCGGACGACGTTTGGGCCGGACGATGTGGGCAAGACGGCGGTGTACCTGACCCGGTGGGTGAACACGAGAGGGGAAGTTGGTCCGTGGTCGGAGGTCACGGCGGCGACGGTGGCGGCGTGATCTACCGGCCCGGGGGCGGCGGTGGTGGTGTCGGCCGTGGTCGGCGATCGATTGGCGCTTTCTGCAAGTTGCCGCCGGCGTGAACGGAGCCGTTACCGCCCTCATTCACCACTTGTGGCACATTCACGGCCGGGTTGCCGCTTCGGTTCGTTGACGGGTTTGGCTTCGTGTCCTTGCTGCTCATCTTCTTTTCCTTCTTGGCACTCGACCAGAATCCGATGTACCTGATCGATCTCTTGGGAGTGTCGAACAAAGGTTTCGTCATCCGCGAAACGCATGAACTCTACAGCCGCAACCTCGGCTGCGTCAATGAGCATTCGGTTTACTCCGTACAGCCGGGCCTCCCTCCCGTCGGCCAGATACCACGCCGGCTCCTCGAGCAAAAAATGGCCCACTCCAGGCTGGTCAGGGAACAAACGGGGCCAGCCCATAAGGCGACGCCGGTCCTTGAGCACCAACACAATCCACGAAGTTCGCTCATTGAAAGCCCAGTGCCACTCCGTCGCAGAAGAAATTTTCTTGGTCGTACCCCAACGCTGCAGAAGACGATGTGCGTAGCCATTATTGACCACATGTGACCAAGCCACGCCAATGACCAGCCCCGCCAAGGCACCCCAGACAAACTCGGCTGTCTCGTTCCACGGTCCGATCGGTCCGACCAGTGATCCGACGACCACCAAGATCCACCCTAAACAGACCACGACCAACTGTGCGACCATGGTGAAGATCAAGGCGTTGACCAGCCGGTCAAAGAGATCTCGCTTTGGATAGGGGGTCAGTGCGTGAAACACCGTTGCGGCCAACAGGCCCGGCATCAACTTGAAGAGAAGAGCCGCGAGATCGGACGAAGGCAGATCCATAAGTCCTCGCTTGGTGCCGCGTGATGGCGGAGCATCCGCTGGAGCTCAGTTGACCCTCCTTGCGGCAACTGGCATCGCGTCCTATTGGCCGTTGGCCAGAGTGTAGTCTGCTCGGATTGGGTTTGGCCGCCTCGACAGCGTCGGCCGGGGGGCTCGGCTTCCTGCCTAGACAGCATTTGGCCCACTCGGCGCCGAGCCTCTGCCACTGTCCAGCTTGATGTTGAGATCGGCCAATCGCTTCTTGTTCGTAACAGGCTTGACGTAATAGTGGTCGGCCAGTTCTTCCAGGATTGTCAAAAGAAGTTGCGCCTCATGCGGTTCGACCTCAGTGATCTCGCCCGTCTCCCGATTCTCTTGGGGATGAGCGGACACATTGCCCAGCCTTCGAACGGCATCCATTGTCTCCCGCAGATATCCGGGCAGCTCTGGCTCTGCCGCCTCGATCTTCTTTACAAGCTTGGACTGATTGTAATTCTGCCGAGTGAGCATCAGCTCCAAGCAGCGCCGCGCGAGTGCAGCACTCGCCTTCGGGGAAACCGGCAAAACACGTGCAGCCTCGGCAAACTCGTCGCGTATCTTACCATCTACACATTCGGGGAGAAGACGGGGTGGCAGTTGGCTTGGATGTACCAGCGTGCTTATGCGATTGACTACCTCGACTATGCACACGTGCTCACATGACGGACATACACAAATATCGAACAAGCCAACGACCGTTGCGGATGGATTCCGCAAGTAAAGACGCCCGGTGCTTTGAATGTAATTAATGACCACCTTCTTCCGCTCTACCAACATCTCGTTTGTTTCAGGACATTGGACGTTGACCGCTTCGAAACGGACGACCCTTGCGCAAAACGGGCAGATACCTGAAGAGCCAGCTTCGGGTGGCGATGACATGGCTTAAGCCTAGGGCCTACGGATCGACCTGGCTCCACGTTCCGAAGATTCCCGGTCGTTTATCGACCCGGTGCTGAAGCCCCGCCCAGGCGTGTAGACGCAACGACCTTCGCCGCCTAAGGACCCGATCTCGCACGATGAGTTGCCGTCGTCACCGGTCAAGTAGCTTCGGCAAACTGCCGACTTATCGATCCAGTGTCCCCGCGTGCCGATTGACGGCTTGGGTAGCGGCCGGACTTGTCTTTGAGCAAGCCGACGAATCCATAGTAGAGGAAGATGTCCAATGGCTGATTACATCCCCGGGCCCGATGCCTCCTTCCAGGCGTGGCAGTCCAACTTTGTGACCTACGCCAACGCCAACCTGACCGCGCTGGGGCTCACCGCCGCGGACCTGGCCCCGGTCACCGCCGCTCAGGGCACCTGGGCCACCGCCTTCCCCGCCCACGTCGCCGCCGTCAACGCCGCCAAGGCCGCCAAGCAGACCAAGGACGAGGCCCGCGCCGCCTATACCGCGGTCATCCGGCCCCTGGTCCGCCGCCTGCAGGCCTCGCCCCAGGTCTCGGATGCCGAGAAGGCCTCGCTGGGCATCACCGTGCGCCAGGAGCCGACCCCCATCGGCCCCCCCACCACCGCCCCCATCTGTTCCATCGAGTGCGGCAACCGCCTGCAGCAGTCCCTCCGCTTTGTGGACTCGGCCACGCCCACGCGGCGCGGCAAGCCCGCGGGCGTGCTGGGTGTGGAGATCTGGAACAAGGTCGGCACCACCCCGCCCACCGGCGAGGGCGACCTGCGCTTCGTCGCCGTCGACACCAGCGCCCCCTACGTGATGAACTTCGACGCCGCCGACGGCGGGAAGACCAACTACGTGTGGATGCGGTGGGTGTCGCCCACGGGCGAACGCGGGCCCTGGAGCGAGCAGGCGCAGGCGACCATCGCGGCGTGATGGTGTGGATGAGCCTTTGGGGGTTTGGCCGTCGCCGGGAGAGCTGGCGGCGGTTGATTCTGCAACCGGCCCCGCTGGGGCCGCAACCCAACCGGACCACACGGTTTGGGCCGGGAGGGGTGCCGAGGAGGGCTGCAGGCGGCGGTGGAGAACGAGCGATCTGCAATCGCTGCGGCGGACCGTCCGCCCGCTCGCGTGTTGGCTCAGACAGAGGGCTTCGGGGGCGTCTGCTGCCCCGGCGTCAGCCGCTTGGCGTTCTGAAGCTTCGCTTGCAGGTCGGCCAGCCGCTTGGCGCTCGCAGCGGGCTTCACGTAATAGTGGTCGGCCAGTTCTTCCAGAATGGTCAGCAGCAGGTCCGCCTCGTGCGGCTCCACGTCCACGATCTCGCCGGTGTGCTTGCTCTCCTGGGCGTGCACCGAGAGGTTGCCCAGCTTCCGCACAGCGTCCATCGTGGCATGCAAATAGCCCGGCAGGTGCTGCTCGGCCGCCTCGATCTTCTGTTCCAGCTTCGGGTGGTAGAACCCCTGCTTGGTGAGCATCATCTCCAGGCAGCGGCGGGCCAGGGCGGCGCTCGCCTTGGGCGAGATCGGCAGCACCCGAGCTGCTTCAGCAAACTCCTCCCGCATTTCCGGATCAACGGTCTCCGGCAGCAACCGGGGCGCGGAGGAGCTTGGCAGCACCAGCGTCCGACTGACCCCTTTGCACTGCACAATGCAGGGCTGGCGGCACGCCGGGCACATGCACACGTCAAACACCCCGGCCGACTTGTCCGACGGATCGCGGACTTCAATCTGGTTGATGCTCTCCATGTAGTCCAGCAGCACCGACTGCCCGCCGATCTCTTCAACGCGTGACTTCTCACACCTCAGCGTGACGCGTTCGAATCTGACCACGTTCTGGCAAGCCGGACACTGACCTGTGGTCTCAGCCTTGGGTAATGACGACATGAGGCAAACATAGTCTGGGCCGCTCACGGTGACGCCGAAGGCGGCCGCAACCTTCATCCGCCATGCGGTCCGGGAACTTCAGCTGCGGCTGAGCAAGCATCGGTACAGGCGGGCTTCGCGGGCTCAAGGTCCGTCGCCGCGCGCCGAGTCCCTTCGAAGTGGCCCGCCGGTGTCGGGTGCGTGCCGCCCCCGACTCCCCCCGGCCAAAGGCCAAGACCTGCCGGAGCGGGCGCAGGTGGTTCTGGGGCGCCTCCCTGACCCCAAGTCTCCGTGGTGCGGTCGCGGAGGCCACATCGCCCCGTCCGCAACCGGACCCGCTGGGGCCGCCACCCAATCTGACCGCCCGGCTTGAGCCGGGAGGGGTGCCGGGGAGGGCGGCACGCCCTCCCGGCATCAGTGGATAATGAGCGGCAGCGGTCCGCGTGTCGCCATAACCCATCGGGGTGCTGGGATCAAGGGCGGCACGCCCTCCCGGCATCAGTCGATAATGAGCGGCAGGGTCCGCGTGTCGCCATAACCCATCGGGGTGCCGGGATCAAGGGCGGCACGCCCTCCCGGCATCAGTGGATAATGAGCGGCAGGGTCCGCGTGTCGCCATAACCCATCGGGGTGCCGGGATCAAGGGCGGCACGCCCTCCCGGCATCAGTGGACAATGAGCGGCAGGGTCCGCGTGTCGGCATAATCCATCGGGGTGCCGGGATCAAGCACTGCACGCCCTCCCAGCACCAGTGGATACCGCACGCCGTCTGCCGGCACCGCTCCCGCATCCACCTCTTCAACTGCAGCGGCATCGCCCCCCCCACCCCTTTTTTACTTCTTGGTTGACAGCGAGATCGCCTTGGCGACCGCCGCATCCTTCTGTGAGTCGCTCAACTTGGCCCACTCCTTGATACAGCCCGGGCAGCAGAAGCCCACGGTCTTCCCCCGCCAGGCGACGGTCACCGACTCGTCCACCGGGTCCTCATTCTCGATGGCGCACACCGAGTTCACCGGACCGGCCGCCTTGGCTTCAGTCGCCTTCACATCGCCGGCCGCCGGCGTCTGGCACTCGCCACAGCAGCCGCTCTTGCAGCCGCCCATTGCCGCCGCGCCCAGAACCAGGCCAGCCGTCAGCACCTTCATCATGGTCGTCATGCTCATCTCCGGTGATCACCCACGGTTATGCTTCGGGTTCACACGCCCTCAGCTTCCAGAGTCTACCGGCCAGCATCGCCGGGACCAGTGTCGTCCGATGCCCCGATTCGGTCCATCCTCGGCTCCCCGGTTCGCGGCCCAACCGGCCCCCGGCCCGGCCGGTTGCCCCATACGCTGGTACACCGGGACCGGTGCCCGCTGGGCATGGTCGCGAGCTTGCTTGGTCCAGTGGAGTTCTCCCCCATGACCGCGGTTGAGTCCCTTAAGGCCCGCTACACCGAAATTCAACAGCGCATCGCCGCCGCCGCCGCCGCCAGCGGCCGCGCCGCCAAGGACATCCTCCTGGTGGGCATCTCCAAGTACTCCGGGGTGGAGGAGATCCGCGAACTGGTGCTGATGGGGCACCGGGATTTCGGCGAGAACCAGATGCAGCAGTTGATCCAGCGCTCGGCCATGATCGACGAGTGGCTGGCCCGCTACCGCTCGCTGGCGGTGGCCACCGGCAAGCGGCCGACCGTGGACCCCGTCCGCTGGCACATGGTCGGCCACCTGCAACGCAACAAGGCCCGCAAGGCCGCCGATATCTGCCGGCTGATCCACTCGGTGGACAACCTTGGCCTCGCCGAGGACCTGCAGGACATCGCGGTGGCCAAGGAGACCACCATCGAGGTGCTGGTGCAGGTCAACACCTGCGGGGACCGCGCCAAGTCCGGCTGCGCCATCCCCGCCGCGATCCACCTCGTTGAGTCCATCGAAAGCATGACCCAGGTCAAGGTCCGCGGGCTGATGGCCATGGCCAGCCACGAGCCCGATGGCGAGGAGCCCAGGGCGACATTCGCGCGGACGCGGGAGTTGTTCCAGGAGATCGTCACCACCGGCGTGGTCGGCCCGGATTTCAACCTGCTGTCGATGGGCATGTCCAACGACTTTGAAGACGCCATCGCCGAGGGCTCCAACGTCGTGCGGATCGGTTCGGCATTGTTCGGCGAACCGCCGGCGGACCAGGCGGCTCCCGCAACCGACCCGGCGCAGGGCTAAGCGAGAGCGTTGATGGTCGTCGGCACGCGAGTGTGTGAGCGGCACCCAACCGGCAGGCGACTGCCCGCGGCGGTGTGTGCGCTGGTGGCCTTCGCCGGCCTGGCCGGCTGTGTGACCCCCGCGGTGCCCATCCACACCGCCGAGCAAGGAGTGGCCCCCACTGCGGCCGCCACCGACACCCCGCAAACCGCCCCGCCCGGCCCTGATGTGAACGCCAACGGGTCGGCGGCCACCGACCCGCAGCCCTTCGCCGGCCTGAGCACCCAGCCCCCCAACGGCGAGTACGACATACGCGTGATCCTGCCGGTCTTCGGCCCGCTGACCGCCCGCTTCATCTTCCAGCCCACCGGGCCAGACTCGTTCAAGGCCAACACCCGCCCCGGCTTCGCCTGGCAGCCCGGCGCCGGCCTTGACGGCATCATCCCGCCGATCCTCTCCGCGTTCATCTTCCCATCCGGCATGGTGCTGCATTGGGCTGGTCAACTGCCCACCACCACCGCCGATGGCGAGGGCTTCATCGGCATCGCCACCATCGGCCCGCTGCGCACCAAGGTGGTGCACCCGCGATCCGGGCCCATCCGTGTACTCACGCGGCAGGACCGCACCATCGCCCTGCTGGAGATGCGCCCGGCCGTGGGCCAGCGGGCCACCCAGACCGACTACCCGGCGCTGGTGCAGGCCCTGTTCGCCACCGTCGAACGCGAGTGGTTCGACCCCTCCCAGGTCGGCAGCCCCCAGACGCGGGCCTTCCGCGACGACCTCTCGGTGGTCTCCGCCAGCGCCACCGACGACCTGGAGTTCCTCTTCAACTTCTTCCTCGCCTGGCAACGCGCACGCGACCTCACCCCCGCCGGTGAGGCCAGGCCCAATCCGGGCGAGCGGCCATCGCGATCGGACCGCGCCTTCGCACTGCTCTACCGCGAGCCCGACCCCACCGCCCCGGCCTTCCCGCGTGATGACAGCACCATCCCCGCTCTGGCCGTCATTCCGCCCCGCAAGCCGGGCGAGGCAAGCACGCCCCGCACCCAGGATGCACTGGCCGTCCACCGCCTGACCGCCAGCCTGTTCACCTCCGCCGCCGATGTGGACGACGCCATGAAGCAACTTGCCGAGCAGGCGCCCGGCGGCTTCGTGCTCGACCTTTCCAACTCCGTCGGCCCCACGCTGGCCTCGCTGCGGGTGCTGGCCTGGCTGATCAGCGAGCCGGTCGACATCGGCGTCTACTTCAACCGCGACGTCCGCTCCGGGCCCGCCCCCACCGCCCAGCAGGCCGCCGCCCTGCCCCAATTGACCCTGGCCACCCCGGAGGATTACGCCCGGGCCGATGCCGCATTGGCGAGCCTGCCCGCGGCACGGCTGCGGGTGCTGCCGGCGGGGGTTGCCGGATCGCCCCTGGCCGGCCGCGTGGGCGTGGTCATCGGCCGCCGCACGCTGGCCACCAGCGAAGTCCTCGCAGCGGCCCTGAAGAGCCTGAGCGGCGGCCGCGCCACCGTGCGGCTGTTCGGCGAGACCACCGGCAAGCAGCCCACCTTCACGGTGGAGCGGTCGCTGGGCCAGGGGTGGCTCGCCCGCATCCCCACGCACGACTGGCGGCCCACCTGGCCGTTCACACCGGCGGACTCCCCCAAGCCCTCCCAGCCGCCATCCCCGACGACCACCGCGAACACAGCGGCTCACCCGCAGCCGTGGGCCGGGGTGGACCCATCCGGCGAACGCACCAGCCGCGATGCGGCGTTGCGGGCGGCCGCGGCCTTCGTGAGCGAAAGCTCGCCCGGCAAACCGTCGGCGTCGGCCGAGCCGTGATCAGATCACGGTGCTGCGGACTTCGCACCAGCCGGCTTGATCTGGTACTCGTGCACCACCTCGCCATTCGCCTCCGCCGGCCCCGCGCGGCGGCGGCCGTTGCGGTTGTCCTCCAACCCCGGCACCGCCGTGCGAACAAACTGCACCGCCGCCGCATCGGGCCCCACCTCCACCCGCACGTGCCCCGGGCTGCCCAGCACCGTGCCCGACCGGTAGCCATACCGCTCGGCCGTGCGCGTGTTGCCCGCCAGGTTGCCCGGCTGTGGCACGCACTGGTACACCACGCCGTCGCGTTCGGACCGCACAAACAGGTGATCATGCCCGTGGAAGACCGCCGACACGCCGTTGGCCACCAGCAGATCGTGGATGGGCATCGGCCAGCCCGGACGTCGCGACGCAAAGCCGTCGCTGCCATCAGCGTTCTTGCCGCCCCACTCAAAGAACCGTGCGGACTCCGCTCCGCCGCGAGCCTCGGGCCCGCCCAGGCCGCCCACCAGGTGGTGAATGAACACAAACCGGTACTTCGCAGTGCTGCCCTTCAGCGTGCTCGCCAGCCAGTCGTACTGCTCCTTGCCCAAGGTCATCGCCCAACTGGCGTCGGTCGGCGACAGCGGATCATCGCCCGCCCCGCCCTCGCGACCGCCCCCGGCGCCCCCACCCCCGCCTCCGCCCCCGCCACGAATCCGCTCGCCCGTGCTCCAGAACGGGTCCAGCACCACCAGCAACGCATCGCCCCACTGGAACGCGTAGTGGTTGCTCCCCCGGCCGTCGCGCAGGGTGGTCCGGCCTGTGTACATCCGGTTGTCGATCACCGGCGCAGGGAAACGCGCCGTCCGCTCGCGGAACGACCACGGCCCGATGTCCTCCGGATTCCGCCCCGAAGAGCCCTTCTCGCCATCATGGTTGCCCAGCACCATGAACAGCGGGGTCGAGTGCGCGATCCGGCTGAAGTAGTACCGCTGCGCGTCGTACTGCGCCAGGGCGGAGGTGAAATCCGCCCCCCGCTTGTCGGTCATGAAGGTGTCGCCGAGATCGACCAGAAAGTCCGGCTTGGACGCCAGCATGTTGGCCAGCGTCTGCTCGTACACCTTGGGCTCCACGGCCTGGTCCAGGTGCGAATCCGCCTGGATGGTGAATGCAAACCGCTGCCCCGGCGACCGGGGCCGATGGAAGGTGTGAACCTCGCTCCGCTGAACCTTCGCCGAGTCGGCGTTCCCGCCGGCCTCCAGCAACGCCCGATCCGCCGGCGCCACCCACACCCACCGATACCACACCGGCCCGCTGCCGCCGCCGAGGTCCAGACGAAACACCGAAGGCTCACCAGCCTTGAGTTCCTGCACCGCGGTGCGTTTCGACACACCGGTCGCTCTGTCGCCAAATTCGATCCGCCCGACCACATCGCCGGCCGCCCGCACGCTGACCAGCACCGAGTCCGCCGTCGGACTGGCCAGCACAAGCGAGTGCTCAACCGCCGGAAAGTCGGTCTTGAATGCGCTCATGCGGGCCAGCAGCCCCGGGCGTTGGCCTTCGGCCCCGCCGGGCGTCGCTGCCGGCTGCGGGGTGGTCTCATCACGCTTGCCTCCCCCTCCGCCACCACCGCCGCCACCGCCCCGGCCTCCGCGGCCCGGCCGATCCCCTTCCGGAGCCTTGCCACCGCGGCCGCCGCCGCCATCGGCCCGCCGGGCGTACTTCACCTCCAGACTGGCCGTCCCCAGGGTGGTGTCCTTGATCGCTGCCAGCAGGGCCTCCCGCGCCATCGGACCCTCGGCCTTCACCTCAGCGGAGAGGGCATACAGCGTCAGCGTGTACGCCTTGTCGCCCGGGCCTTGCGAGCAGGGCGGGGCGTACTCCGCCCGGCGGTTCACGGTGTTGCGGCCCCACACGCCGACGCGCTGGTCCTCCGGCTTGAGTTCACGCACGTCGGCGGGCAGATTCACCCGCACCATGTACACATGGGTCTCGCCGTCGGGCGGCACGTGGTGCATGACCATCGCCAGCGATCTGGCGTTCGCGGGCACGCCCGTCCACGCCAACGCCGGCGCTCGCCCGGCGCCATCGCAGGTGCACTCAACGTTCAGCCGGCCATCGACCACATCGCTGCTGTGGAGCACGAACCCGGCCTTGGATGGCTGCTGCCCAGGTGGCTGCTCGGCTGGCTTATCGACTGGTTTCTCGACTGGCTGGCCGGGCGTCGACGCGGGCGTGCTCGCCTCTGGCCCCGACGGTGCGGTGGCGGGCTCGCCGGGCCGGCCGCCGTCCCCCCGCCGACCTCCGCCGCCTCTCCCCCCACCACCGCCGCCCCCTGGGCCACCACCCCGGCGTCCGCCCTCCGCCTGGGCATATGTCGCGGTCGTCTTCTTCCCATCGACCGCGACGAAGTCGAACACGTACCGGGCGTCCCGGCCCTGCCCTTGGATGCGGTAACTGACCGAACCGGGTCGACCGCCGACGGTATAGCGGAGGGTCCACGCCGGCTCCCCCGGCTTGCCCGTCGCCTCGAAGCCCACGATCCTCGCTCCGCGAAGCGGCTGCAGCCAGTCCCGCACCGGCGTCGCCCTGGGCTGCGGCTCGATCTGGTCCTCACGCACCGTCACCTTGCCCCGCATGCCGCCATTGAGATACGGATACGCCGTGCTGGCGTGGTAGTGATACAACCCCTTGTCGCCGGGTGCTGCGCCCGCCGCCGGTGCCGCGAAGTGGCCGTTGAGCCAGTCCAACGGTTCGTGCGAACCGAGCGGGCAAGCCCGGTCTTCGCCTGCTTTGGCCTTGGGGTCAAACAGCCCGTAGATCGCAAACCCGTCAAGCGCGTAGGCGATGGGCCGCCCCTTGCCGACGAACTTCTCCAGATGCGTCGGGGCGACGTGATAGTGGTAGTCATCGGCCCGCCCGCAGTGCCCGCCGAACTCATCCAGTTCACCGGCCAGATGCGTGTCGGTGCGGCCGTCGTTCTTGATCGGGTTGAAGATCGGCACGCCGTTGGCCGCCAACGCAATCGCCCCCTTGAACAACTGCTCATTGGCCGAGACGGGCTTCTCCGCCAACTCCGGCCGGAGCGGGATCTGCCACGCGTTGGATCCCCGGTAGTTCTGAGGCAGGGGCACCTGCTGCTGCCACGCGGTGATGCCGACCATCATCACGTGCGAGAAGTCGAACGCGCCCGCAGCGCCGGGCTTGTGGGGCAGGCCGTCGCTCTCGACGTACAGCCACCGGTTATCCCATCGTGTGCGGACGTGTGGAGCGAACACATTGAACGGGGTGGCCTGCGCCGGTGCGTCAGGCTGCTGCGCCCGGCCGGCATCGGCAACCCCGCCGGGCACGCCAGCGGAGGTGTTGACCGCTCGCGTCGCCGCGATGCGGCGGGAGGCCTGGTCACGATCCGCCTCGGCCAGATCGGCCAGCGGCATCGACACCACCTCGCCATTCTCCCGCTCGATGCTCACCAGCATGACGCCGCCCGCCTCCCGGGCCGCCAGAAACGCGCCGCGAACAGCCTCTTGGGTGCGGGTGTTCGTCCACACACGCACGCTCTCAGCAGCGGCGTGCCGGTGCGGCTCCCCGGGCGACGCGTCCCCTCCGGTCGGGTGCCCACTGGCGCTGGCGGCGAAGCCCGCCACGGCCACACAGGCTGTGATCATCAGGTGCTTCATGGCTTGTCCTTGGTCCCCGTGGTCGTGGGGGTGGCGGGGGCCGCTGCCGGCGCCACACCCTCGCGGGGCTTGACGGTGTAGGTGTGCACGACCGTCGCGTTCTTCAGACCGTCTTTCTCATCCGCCGGCCGCAGCGACCGCACGTACTCCACCTTCACGTTCGCATCCTCGCCACCGGTCACGCTCACACGAAGATGGCCCGAGTTGGGGAAGATCTCGCCGCTGCGATAGGCGTCACGGTTGAAAGCCGTGAATGTCGGATCCGCCGGATTCGGGCAGGTCTGATAGATCACACCATCCAGTTCCTGCCTGGCATACAGGTGGTCATGCCCCTGAAAAAAGATGGTCACGCCCGCGTCACGCATCAGGTCGTGGATGGGCTGCTCCCAAGTGGGCCGCATCTGCGTGAAGCGGTTCACGCCCCGCCGGTCGTTGCCGCCCCACTCGTACTTGTCCGCCTGCTCGATGCCGCCCCGACCGGTGCCCAGCACGTGATGGCTGAATACAAACTTGAACTTGGCCCGGCTCTCCAGCAGCGTGCTCCGCAACCAGCGATACTGGGTATCGCCCAGGGTGATCTGCCACAGATCACGCTGGCCCCGCCCGCCGCCCCGGCGGGGCTGGCCCCCTTCCGCCTCGCGGGCCGGCCCCCGATCGCCGGCCTCGTTGTCCACCGCCGCGTCCGAGTGCCAGTACGGGTCGATCACCACGAAGAGCGCATCCCCCCACTCCCACGCGTAGTAGTCCCGCAGCAGCCCCACATGCTCCACCGGCTGCCGGTTCCCGCTGTACATCCCCTCCGGCGCCGGCAGCGGATAGAACGCGGTCCGGGCCTTGCCGGCGAACACCGCGAAGTTCCCCGCCGTGCCGTCCAGAAGATACTTGGCCGCCTGCTCGTGGTTGCCGTTCACCAGCATCAACGGCGAGGTCCGCCCCACCAGCCCGAGGAACCCACGCTGGTTGGCGTACACCGCGTTCACCGCTTCCTGCGTCTTCGGGCCACGCTCGATCAGCCGCTCGATGCTGAAGTCGTCCCCCATCAGGAAGTAGAAGTCGGGCCTGTCGGCCGACACGTTGCTCAACGTGCGGATGTACAGATCCGCGTCGTACATCCGGCCCGGACGCTCCGGGTGCGAATCGCCCTGCACCGCGAAGCAGAAGCTTGATCCGGCCCGCCGCCTTGTCCTCAACGAATGCACGCCCTGCCCCACAAACCCCGCCCCCGCTGCACCCCGACCGATCGATCGCACCTGCACCTGATAGAACACTTCCGAGTCTTCCCGCAGACCCGTCAGTTCAAACTCCGTCGGCACCCCCGCCGACACTCCGCGCAGTTCCGTCCGCTGCTTGAGACTCTCCCGGGTCGTTCCGAACTCCACATACGCCTCGCCCATGTTCTGGCTCAGCACGCTCACCGCAGCCGTGCTCTGGGTCGGCCGGCCGACCAGCACCGACAACGAGTGGACCGGCCCGGTCTGGCCCCCGCGATCCCGAGGCTGCGCAGCGACCCAGTTTCCAGCACAAAGACACCAAAACAGGGGGATGCAAACAAGCTTGCCGATTCGGTGGACCATGGGCCGCTCAACGACAACCGCAGCCTCGACATTGCATCCCGTCGCTGCCAAGTCGGGTCAAAGCCGTCACCGTCGATCACCCCCGCCGCGCCGCTCGCACGAATCCATGCTCAACCCGGCGCTTGTACTCTCACTTTGCCGGAACAGTCGGGCAAATCGTGGTACATTCAACGGTTGTCACCCCGCTCCATCCCCCTTCGGATCTCCCCCATGAGCCCATTTCACGCCCGCCTCTGCCAATTCACCGCTGTGGTCATCGCAGCCGGCACCTTCCCGACCGCCGCCCCCGCGGCCCCCGTCCGTGTCACCATCACCGGACAGGTGGAGTCCAACGGCTTCACCTCCGGCACGTTCGCCGGCATCCCCGGCGGTGCCAACGGCGCACCGGTCACCCTGGTCATTGACCTGAACTCCGAGAACTTCCTCGACAGCGCGGCTTTCCCCAACCGCGTCCGCGGATACCGCTTTGGGCCGGCAAACCTCCGATTCACCGTTGGCCCGGTCACCGTGCCGATGCGCAGCGACATCACCACCGCCTATTTCTGCATCCGCAACAACGACCCGCGGGCCGATGGCTTTTTCATCTCCAGAGGCACGGACATCCCGGTTGAACTGCCCTTGGTCATGACACCCAACAACTTCGGCGTCGCATTCAGCCGCACCTTCGGTGCCATTCCGCCTCCGCCCTCCTCCGCGCCCGATGCCACGCTCACGTCCGTCAACCTTCTGGATGCTCTGGGCTTCTGGGGATTTGAGAACCTCTCTTCCTACAACTTCACCGTGCAGCGGGGCGACAATCAGACCCCGATGATCATCACCTACCAGACCATCCGCATTCAGCGGGCGGCCTGCAATCCGGCCGACATCACCGGCATCGGCGGACCGCCCGCCCAACCCGACAGCCTGCTCACCGGCGACGACTTCAACGCCTTCATCGCCGGATTCGCCGCCGGTCAGCCCATCGCCGACGTGACCGGCATCGGCGGGCCGCCCGCCTTACCGGACGGACTGGTCACCGGTGACGACTTCGTCGCCTTCGTCTCCGCCTTCGCAACCGGCTGCCCCTGAGGCCGCCTGCCGCCCGCTCACCACCCAAGCCCAGTCCACCCCCCCGCCGCCTTCTATCAGCGAGCCACCCGATGCAGCCAGCCCCGCACCCCCCCCAAAACACAGGTCGATCCCGAAGGAAACAAACGCCGCTGAAAACCGCGCCAATGACCGGAACCGACCGCCGACATGCCCGACGGGTCGCCGGCCGAAGCTACGCTCCCGCCACCGTTTGCCCATTCGAAGAACCGAGAGAGAAAGAGAGAGACCCCTCAATGCGCCCCCACCTGATGCTCTCCCGATCACTGGCTGTCACTCTGCTGGCGGGCCTCGCCCCCGCCGCCATGGCGCAGTACTCGGCTGATCCGGCGTCTCCGCTCATCCTCACATCGTCGCCCGGCGAAGACGTACAGCCCAAGGTGCTGCCCGTTCCGGCGACCGCCTCCACCGGCGCTGGCGGCGTCTGGCTCTCGTGGTTCACCGCGCCAGGCTACTCGGTCTGGCTGCAGCGGCTGGACGCGCAAGGCAACCGCATGATCCAGGGCGACGGCGTGCAGGTCGCCCAGCTCACGCTGTCCTCGACCACCGATTACGGTCTTGCCGTCGATGCTGATGGCAACGCCTACGTCGCCTTCACCGACACCCGCTTCACCCCCGGCAACCAGATCTCCGTCGCCAAGGTCACGCCTTCAGGCCAGTTGGCATGGAACACCAACGGCCAGGGCGGCGTCACGCTCACCGCCGGCACGACCAGCAAGAACAGCCCCAAGGTGGCCGTTCTCAGCGGCGGCGGACTGGCGGTCGGCTGGTCGCAATCCCCCGGCGTCGTTCTGCAGCGGGTGAATGCCAACGGCACCCTCAGCGGGGCCTCGGTCACCGTCAGCGAGTCGGGCCGGACCATCTCGCTTTCAGATCTGGCGACGAGCCTGGACGACAGCTTCATTGCCCTGTGGATCCGGCCGGACACCACCAGCTTCCTCTCAGCCAAGAGCCTTGTGGCCCAGCGATTCTCCGGTATCAATGCCCCCCTGTGGTCGGCTCCGTCCGGCGCCCCGGGCACGGCGGTCAGCAACGCCGGCACGCCACCGGTGATCTACGCAACCGGCGCCCTCAGCGCTGACGGGCAGAACCGCTCCGTCCAGAACGGGTACTTTCCTACGCTGCGACCGGATGGTGCCGGTGGAGCCATGGTCTTCTGGTACGACAACGGAGCGGCTCGCAACGCGTGGGTCCAGCACGTGCAGGCCGATGGCCGATTGGTCTTCCAGCAGAACGGGTTTGCAGCCGTTGACCCCAGCCAAGCCGGCCAACTGAGGCTCTCCGCCAGCGGCTACCGCCATGCGTCCGGCGACTACATCATGGCCTTCACCACAGCCAACACGCTCCAGAGTCAGTTCGGCGTCGGCGTCCAGCGGATCACCCCGGCGGGCCAACGCCTCTTCGGACCCCTCGGCAGCGAGGTGCTGGGCTTGTCGGGCAGCCAGCCGAGTTTCCTGCAAGTCGCCCCCTTCCCCTCCGACCAAGGCTCGGCCTTGGTCTGGCAGAGCACCGTCGCCACCGCCACTCCGGTGGCCCTGTTTGCCGCCCGGGTCAGCGACACCGGTCAGTTGGTCTGGCCCGTCACCCCGACGACCGTTGGACCCGCCGGCACCGGCAAAGCCCGGCTGGCCCTGGCCGCCACCAGCCAGAGCGTGCCCGTCTTTGCCTGGAGCGAGGGAGCCTCCGGAGCCGCAAACATCGCCGCATCCAACCTCAATCTCGATGGCTCGGTGGGCCCGCCCCCACGCTCCGCCTGTCTGGCCGACGTGACCGGCATCGGCGGCCCCCCCAGCACGCCCGACGGCCTGCTGACCGGCGACGACTTCAATGCCATCATTGCCGCCTTCGCCGCCGGCGAATTGCTGGCGGACCTCACCGGCATTGGCGGGCCGCCCAGCCCGCCCGATACCCTGATCACCGGCGACGACTTCAACGCCTTCATCGCCGCCTTCGCCGCCGGCTGCCCCTGACCGCCACCCACCCCCCACCCCCCGCCCCCGGCCGAAAAAGACTGCAGAAAGCACGCCGGCTCCGACCGGCAACGGACCAGTCTCCGCGGAAGTTGCCCACTTTACCAGTTGAATGACGGGTTCCGGGTGCCCGCAACAGGGCCGTCCCAGCCCTCGTTCGCTCTTTTTTCAAAATATTGTCGCTTGGAATCGGCACTTTGCGCATTACATTGTGTGAGAGCCGAACCGCGGTCACGGAGTGGCCGCTGGTTCTCCAAGGTCGGCGACCCAAAGCCTGTCCGGCTTCACCTCGCCCCTGCTCGCCAGTGCCGTTAACAGGAGACACAGCCATGATCCCACGCCACCTGTCGTCCGCTGCCGTGCTGGCTCTGGCCATCACTTCCGCTGCCCATGCCCAGCCGTTTGCCATCAGTTGGTACACCATTGACGGCGGCGGCGGCACCTCCACCGGCGGCGGATTCACCCTCTCCGGCACCATCGGCCAGCCCGATGCCGGCGTGATGACCGGCGGCGGCTTCACCCTTCAAGGCGGCTTCTGGCCCGGAGCCATCGGCGTGCCCGCAGGCTGCTCCATCGCCGACATCGTCGCCATCGGCGGCACCCCCCCGGCCGACGGCATTCTCACCGGTGACGACTTCAACGCCTTCATCGGCGCCTTTGCCGCCAGCGATCCCCTGTCCGACATCGTCTCAATCGGCGGCACGCCCCCGGGTGACGGCCTGATCACCGGCGACGACTTCATCGCCTTCATCGGCGCCTTCGCCGCCGGCTGCCCGTAACCGAATCGCGGGCACCGCCCGCTGCCAGCCGCTGTGGCCCTCTCGCCCTCCCGGGCGACAGCCCACAGCGACAACCCACGCAAAAACGACAACCGCCCGGCCAACTGACCGGGCGGTTGTTCATTTCAGGATGCGTGCTCCGCAGCCGGCCTCACTTGCCCAGCAGCGAACGAACCGCCGCTTCCAGCTGGGCATCGCGCCCGGCCGCCTCGTCCTGGGGCACCTGCGGCACGTCGATGTCGGGCTTGGCGCCGTTGTTCTCCATGTCGGTGCCGTCGGGCAGATACCAGCCCCGGAACGGCGTCCGCACGCTGGTGCCGTCGATCAGCGTGGTGCCGCCGGTGGAGATCACACCGCCGAAGGTGGCGGTGCCCACCAGCTTGCCCCGGCCGATGGTCTTGATCGCGTGCGCGAAAATCTCGGCGTTGGAGAAGCTGTTCTCGTTGATCAGCAGCACGATCGGGCGGGTGTAGCCGTAGATCAGCCGCCGGTCACGCGGATAGGCGTCCCGCTTCACCGAGCCCGGGTCCACTCCCCGGTTGGCCGTGAAGGCGTGATTCGGGGCCGTCAGCGAGGCCAGCAGGATGTCGGCCGTCGAGCCGCCGCCGTTGTCGCGGACGTCGATCACCAGGCCCTGCTTGCCGTGGGCCGCCGCGTACAGGTCGCGCTCGAACTCGCGCACCGAGGGCTCGCTCATGGCGCGAATGTGCAGGTACCCCAGCTTGCCGCCGGAGAGTTCCTCCACCTTGGCCTTCCGCGAGGCGATCTCGGCGCGGTACCGCAGTTCGCCGTCCTCGCCGCCGCTGGTCGGCGTGATCAGCATGCCAAAGGGCTTCTCCACGCCGTCGCGTCGAACTTCGATCAGCGTCTCCTTGCCGGCCTTGCCCGCGAACGCCGCCAGCAGGTCCATGCCCGCAAGCTTCTGGCCGTCGACCGCCAGCAGCACGTCACCGACCTTCAGTTCGCTGCTCGGCCGCCATGCCGGGCCGTCCTCGTACACCCGCTTGATCCGCCAGCCGTCGGCCACCTTTTCCGCGTCGACGCCCAGGTAGCCCGTCGCCATGCTCGGAGCGCTGAAACTCCCGCTGCCGGTCACGCCCAGGTGGCTGCCGTTGAGTTCACCCAGCAGCATCATCGCCACCCGGTCAAACTCGTCGTTGGTCCGCGTGGTCTGCACCAGGTTCAGGTAGCCCTCGGTCAGGGCCGCCCAGTTCAGCCCCTTGAGCGTGGGGTGGTAGAACCCGTTGCCCAGCACGCGGGCGACCTCGATGAACTTCTGCCGCTGCTGCTTGGCGATGTCGAGGATCACCGGAGCGTCAATCGGGTACGAGTCGGACCGACCGCCCGCCAGCGACACCGCCTGCGCCCCGCCCGAACGCACGAAGCTCACCCGGTCGCCGGTCAGGTTCATCGCTGCGCCGCCGACGGCGCCGCTGGTCACCACGCGACGGTCATCGCCCTTGTAAGACATCGAGAACAAGGTGGCCCCGCCCTCGCCGCCACCGGCGCCACCGGGGGCCGGAGGGGTGGCCGGCGGCGTGCCCGGCGGAGTCGCCGGTCCAGACCCCGGCGAATCAGAGCTGGCCACGTACAGCACGCGGTCGCCCGCGGGGGTGATCAGGATGCTCCCCACCGATCCCTGGATGTTGCCCACGCGACGCACCCGCTCCCACGCGTCATCCGCGTCGAACTTCAGCGGCTCGGCCGCCCGCGTCGTCCGCCGCTCGGCCGGCTCCGCTTTGGCGCCCTCGCCGCCCTCGGCCTTGGGCTCCTCCGCCTTCGCTTCCGCCGCCTTTGGCTCGGCAGCCTTCGCATCAGCCGCGGCTTCCGCCTTGCCCGCGGGGGGCGGGGCGTCCCAGATCACCGGGTCGATCGGCTTGCGCCGCTTGACCGCCTCGGTCGCCTTCTTGAAGTGCTCGTCCAGTTCGTACGGACGCAGCCCCTCCAGCTTGCGGTCCAGATACACCGCAAACACCTGCGCCTCGTCGTTCTCCCTCGCCCGCTCAGAGCGGAAGTACAGCACCTTGCCGTCCACCGACAGCCGGGGCGACGTGTCGTTGTCGGGGTGCCGCGTCAGGTTCACGCCCGGTGACACCTTGCCATCAGCCCCCGCCTGGGTATCCATCAGCCAGATGTCGCTGTTGAAGTCCTCATCCTCACGCTCGTAGACAATGTGCCGCGAGTCCGCCGCCCACTGCACGCCCGGCTCATTCCAGCCCTCCAGCACCACGCGGGCGGACTTGTTCACCAGATCGATCAGCACCAGGTCGCCCAGCCCGCGCGTCACCAGCAGCTTCTTGCCGTCCGGCGAAGGCTCCGGCGAGCGCAGTTCCATGCCCAGCACGCCGTCGTTCGGCCCGGCGGGGATGCTGATCCCCTCCAACTTGGTCACATTGTACCGGATCGACTCCTGCCACCGCTTGCCAAAGTCCGGTCCGGCCGGCCGCGAAGGCCGGGCCGCGCCCGCTGTCCCTCGGCCGCGGGCGCCCTCGCCGGGCTTGTCCTCGGCCGCCGGCTCCTCCTTGCCGCCCTCGGGCTTGGCCTCGGCCTTGGCCCCATCGTCGGCCTTGGCCTCTTCGGGCTTCTTCTCCTCGGCCTTCTTGTCCTCCGGCTTCTTGATGCCCAGGTCCTCGCGGGACATGGCCACCGTCGCGTAGTAGATCTCCGACCGCCCGCCCTCGTCAGAGGAGAACCACAGCACCCGTCCGTCCGGGCTCCACGCCAGACCCCGCTCCCGCCCCGGCGTGAAGGTCACCCGACGCGTGGGGTGACCCTCGTCGGTCGATCGCACGAACACCTCGCCCCGCGCCACCACCGCCAGCGTCTTGCCGTCCGGGCTCACCGCCGCCTCAGACACCTCGCGGGCCAGATTCAGCCGCTGTGTGTCCAGTTCCGTTCCGTCCCCGCTCGCCGCCGTCAGGTTGATCGCCCTCGGCTCGCCGCCCGGCAGGTCCAAGCGATACACCGTGTCCCACACCACAAAGACCGCGGCATTGCCCGAGGGGCTGACCGCCAGATCACGCACGCCATAGCCCACCGTCGGCCCGCCGCCGTTGCCGCTCGTTGCCGGCGGTGCAAACCGCGTCAGAGGCTTCGCCGAGCCGCCCTCAGCCAGATACACATTCGTCGCCCCGCCCCGCGAGGACAGGAACACCACCCGGCCCCCGCCGATCGGGAACGCGTCGCCATCCGGGTGCGGGTCGGAGGCGAGCCTCCCGAAAGCCTGCGTGCCGGTGTCAAACGTCCACACCTCGGCCGAACCGCTGCCCACGTAACGGGGCCGCGTCCAATCCGCACGCCCGCGTGTGAAGGTGATCAGTTTGCCGTCCGGGCTGATGCGGGGCTGCGAGCCCCACGCCTGGCCTACCGGGCCGTCGATCCGCTGGATCGGCGCAAACACGCCGTCTGAGGCCGGCAGCGACACCGTGAACATCCGCGTCCCGCGGTACACCGCCGGCTCCAGCCCCGCGCTGAACACCAGCCCCTTGCCGTCCGGTGTCCACCCGCTCAGCGACAAGGGCCGGTCCACCGCCGTCACCCGCCGCACCGGACCGGCCGTCAACTTGCCACCCTCGCGCCCCAACTGCACCACAAACAGGTTCCGCCCGCCGTCGCGATCGGACTCAAACGCCAGCATGCTGCCGTCCGGCGAGAACGCGCTCCGCCGCTCCTCCGCCGGGTGGCTGGTCAGCCGAACCGCCAGCGAGGTGTCGTCCACCGGGGCCGTCCACAGGTCGCCCAGCCATGAGAACACCATGGTCTTTCCGTCCGGGCTCAGGCTCGGGAACTGCACAAAGCCCACCCGGCCGGCCGTGGCGCCCGCCGTCACCGGGGCCGCGGCACCCCCGGTCTGTCCGCCGACATACGTCCCCGCCGCATGGCACCCCGTCGTTCCCGCAAGCACAGCCAGCAATCCACACACGCTCAGGCGACGCGCAATGACCAAGCCCATGGCAACTCCAGGCGAAAAGGACCCGATGCACTCCGTGCCCGCCCGCGAAGAACCGCGCAGGCACACCATTCTCCCACCGAATGTGGGAGCCCACTATACCGATCCCCAACCCGCCAGTTGCTGCCCTCGTCGCCAACCCGCCCGTTCCTCGGCCGCCGCCATCCGAGGCACCCCGACCCGGGCCCCGCATGGTCGCCCCGGGCGGTTCAGCCCCGCCAATCTCATCGATCAAACAGGTGCGCCGCATCCACCAGCCGCGCCCCGGCCTGATCGGCCACGGCAAACTTCGCCCCGTTATACATCGACGCACACCCCACCGCCCCATCTTTCCGCAACGCGTACAACTTCACGTCAAAGTTCGGCCGCCCCTTGGCGTCCAGGTTCCGCTTCTCCTTGGTCTTGTCAGCGATCCGCTTGATCACCTTCAAGCACGCCTCGGTCGGGGCCAGCCCCGCTTCCATCTCCCGCACGATGGCATGCGCCGCCAGGTTCACGATCGTCGATTCGCCCCGGCCGGTCGCGCCCGCAGCCCCAACGTCGTTGTCGCAGTAGTTGCCCGCCCCGATGATCGGCGAGTCACCCACCCGCCCGGGGATCTTCCACGACAGCCCGCTGGTCGTCGTGCAACTGCCGATGTCGCCATCGGCATCCACCGCGGCACAGTGGATCGTTCCGTAGTGGAACCGGGCATCGGCCATCGCCCGCCGCTCACCCGCCCGAATCACGTCCTTCGGATCGCTCTTCCACCGGTCAATCTGATCATCCCCCAGCCAGTCGTCCTCCCGGCTGAGGTTCTCCTTCCACTTCAGCCACTCCTGCCGGGCCTTCTCCGTCAGCAGGTTCTCTTCCACAAACCCGTGCTGCAGCGCAAACCGCTTGGCCCCCTCGCCCACCAGCAGGCAGTGGTCCGTCCGCCGCAGCACGATCAGCGCCACCGCCGCCGGGTTCTTGATCCCCTGCAGCCCTGCCACCGCCCCGCTCTTGTGTGTCGGGCCGTGCATCACGCACGCATCCAGTTCCACCACCCCGTGCTCGTTCGGCAGCCCGCCATACCCCACCGAGTCATCATTCGGATCGTCCTCGACGATCTTCACGCCCCCCACCACCGCCTCTGCACAGTCGCGCCCGGCACGAATCAGTTCCACCGCCCTCGCCACCGCCGCCAGCCCGTTGGCCGAGGCAATCGCCACCGGCCGGCCGGCCGAACTCGACGCACCAGCAGTCGCCATGCCCGACGCGGTCGCCCGCTCCGCCGCACACCCCAGGTTCACCAGCCCGCCGGCCAGTGCCGCGCCAAGCCCGGCAACCCCGGCGTCGGTCAGAAATCGCCGCCTGGAGGCCCCACCGGTCACACACGCCGGCCCGGTTGATTCCTTCATCGCTTCGCACTCCGTGTGATGCCCCGCCGCCCGCTGCGTTCTGCCCGGGCCGCTTACACGCCCAGCGCCGCCAGTTTGGCCTTCAGCCCCTCCACCTCCGCCTCCAACTTCGCGACCCGCTCGCTCAGCACCCGCACCTCCGCCGAGTCCTCCCCGCTCGCCGGCCGCTGCCCCCGATCCTCTCCGCCCCCGCCCGCGTCCGACTGCTCATCATGCCCACCCGCACCGACCGTCGGCACCGGGTGCAGCCCGGGGTTGAGCAACTGCTGATACAGCCTCGCTCGCGAGCCCGGCGGGGCCGGAAGTTCCTTGACCAGCGATCCCAACTGCCACACCGCACCGGCGGCGCCCGCTTGCGCATCCGGCCCCGGCGGCTGGTGGTTGATCAGGCTCTCCAGCAACGCCTGCACCGTCTCAATCGACTCCAACGCCACCATCCGCGACGCGTTCCCGCGAATCGCCCCCACCGTCTGCGGCCCCCGCAACAGCAACTCCGCCAGCACGCACACCTGTTCGGTGGTCAGCCCAAGCGTCTCCCGGGCCGTGTGCCGGTACTTGGCCACCCGATCCGTCGACAACCGCACCTCCCGCACGATGCCCTTGGCCCGCAGCGTGTCCACCGCCTGCTGCACCCGCTCCTCGGGCCACGTCACCACCGGGTCCCGGTTGTTCTTCTGGTTGCACCCGTTCACCAGCGCGTTCAGCGTCATCGGGTAACTCGCCGGCACCGTCTGCGCTTTTTCAATCAAAACGCCCAGCACGCGGCACTCGGTCGGATTCAACGGCAGCGGTGATGCAGCAACGCCAGCAGTCATGCCCACAGCATACCCGCCCGCCGTCCGTATCGCCGCAACGGTCCGGCCGACACAAACAAACACCCCGTCCGAAGGTCGGCCAGCGCTCGCCTGCAAAACAAACGCGCCGCCCCGGACGGGGTGTTGCTCACTTCACACTCTGTCTGCCTCCGGCCCTAAACCCGCCGACGCATCGCCACCCCGGTCGCCGTCTCCGGCCACCTCAGGAGCGATCCCAACCTGGTTCAAGCCGTGCACGGTCCCGGAAACCTCCACCCCCCGCAGCAGCGCATCGGCTCCACCGGGGATGGCCATCCGGCCGACTGTTCATCTCCGACGCCGCCCGGGCCTCTCAGCCCGCCGCCGCATTCCACCGCCGCGGAGCGTCGCCATAGTGATCGCCGCCCGCGGCCTGCCGGATTCACCCATCAGCACCAGAATCTCACTGCCCGCACCGCGTCCGTCACCGGGTTACAAGCCGCTCCGCTGCTTGGCCCGGCCCGACCGGCTTACAGACCCAGCGTGTTGATGCCGCAGTCGACGTAGATCGTCTCCCCGGTCACGCCGCTGGACAGGTCGCTGGCCAGGTAGACCGCCGTCTTGCCCACGTCCGGGCCTTCCACGTTCCGCCGCAGCGGGCTGTGCTGCTCCACGTGCTTGGTGATCTCATCGGCCCCGCCCACGGCGCTGCTGGCCAGCGTCCGCAGGTAGCCGCCACTGATGATGTTCACGCGGATCTTCTCAGGGCCCAGTTCCCACGCCAGATAGCGGGCCGAGCACTCCAGCGCCGCCTTGGCGACGCCCATGACGTTGTACCCCGGCACCACCTTCTCCCCGCCGTAGTACGACATCGCCATGATGCTCCCGCCCCCGCTCTTGGCCATCAGCGGACGGGCCCGCCGGGCCATCGCCACCAGCGTGTACGCGCTCACGTCCACCGCGCCCAGATACGCCGCCCGGGGCGTGTCGGTGAACTTGCCCGGCTGCAGCCACTCGCGATCGGCAAACGCGATCGAGTGCACCAGGATGTCCAGCCGGTCAAACTTCTCGGCATACTTGGTGAACGCCGCATCGATCTGCTCATCGTTCGACGCATCCATCGGCGTCATCCACGCCCCCTTCAGGCCCAGGGCCTCCACCGCCCGGTTGGTCCGGTGCGCGTTCTTGTCACCCGGCAGATGCGTGAACGCCAGCGTCGCCCCCTGCTCCGCCAGGCTCTGCGCAATGTACCACGCGTACGAACGCTCGTTGGCGATCCCCACCACCAGTGCCGTCTTGCCCGTCAGGAAGCCCATGATCCAGTCTCCAATATTCACACTTCATGCACGCCGCCGACTCACCCTCCCCCACCGCGGCGGGCGTCCCGGGATGAATCCCGAACGCCCGGCAGGATAGCGGCAGCCCGCCGCCCGTCCAGCTTTGCCCCCGCCCCCGGCTGAAGCCGCCCAGCGGTTATTCCGACCAACCCCGTCATAGCATTGTCCGCCCGATGCGGGGGCACGAACTCCCGCATTCAGGGCACCCGGCCAACCGGTCGGGCCACTCACCACGGGGGCGTTGGTTCGCCTGAGCCTCCGACCGTGCACCGCCGGTGCCCGATCGGAAGTTCAGCAGCCCGCAGCCGAAGACCAGCCAGGTCGTGTCCTGCTGGCTCCGGCGCGACGTGGGCCTCCCAGGCCCCGCACCAACCAAGGAGCGGATGATGCACAGGCAACTGCGTGATTCAGGCGTCAAGCCTTCGGCTGTTCGCCCGACCTTGGCCGGTCTCTGGCTCGCGGCGGTCTTGCTGGCCGTGCTCAGCCTGCTGCCCCTCACCGCGGCCTTCGCCCAAGCGCCAACGCCGACCGGCAACGCCTTCAGCCGCCTGGTTGCCGACACCCGCGTCAGCGACGTGAAGCGGAGCCCGCAGGGCCAGGTCCAGGTGCCCTTCATCACCTGGGGCGGCGACGTCGCCACCATGCTCGCCAACGGCGGGCTGGCCACCCAGCCGGGCTCGATGTTCCAGAGCCTGAACCTCAACGTCAACCTGGTCAACGGCGACGACTTCGTCGGCCAGGTCCGCCGCTACCTCTCCGGCGAGAGCCCCTTCCTCCGGGGTGAACTGCGCATGCTCGCCCTGGCCTCTGAAGTCATCGGCTCAGACCCGCGCACCAAGCCCGTGGTCTTCCTCCAGCTCACCTGGTCCGCCGGCGACCACATGGTCGCCCGCCCCACCGTCAAGACCCTCAACGACCTCAAGGGCAAGCGCATCGCCCTGCAGCGCAACGGGCCCCACGTCGGCATGCTTGATGACGTGCTCCGCACCCTCAAACTCACCTGGTCCGATGTCACAGTCGTCTGGACAGACAAGCTCACCGGTCCCGGAGGACCCGCCGAGGCCTTCCGCAACGATCCCAAGCTTGATGCCTGCTTTGTCATCTCGCCCGACATGATCGGCCTGACCGGTGGGCTGGAAGGCACCGGCAGCGGCGCCGAGGGCACCGTCAAGGACGCCCGCGTGGTGGTCTCCACCGCCCAGATGAGCCGCGCCATCGCCGACGTCTACGCCGTCCGCTCCGACTTCTACGCCGCCAACCGCGACTTCGTTGAGCGGTTCACCGCCGGCTACCTCAAGGCCACCGAGCGGCTGGTCGCCCTCCGCACCGACTTCTCCAAGCCCAACGCCACCCTCAGCCCCGACTACCGCCAACTGCTCACCCTCGCCCAGACCATCCTCGGCAAAGACGTTCTCCCCACGCTCGAGGTCGACGCCCACGGCCTGCTCGCCGACGCCATCTTCGTCGGCCTCCCCGGCAACCGGGGCTTCTTCACCGACAAGACCGCCCCCGACGGCTTTGAGCAAAAGGGCAAGTCCGCCATCGATCTGGCCGTCGGTCAGGGCTACGCCGCCATCCGCGCCGGCCTCATGCCCCACGATCTGGACTACCAGAAGATCGCCTCCCTCGGCGGGCTGACCATCACCCAGGCCGCCACCGGCGCCGCTGGCCGCTTCCAGGCCGAGTCCGTCGAGACCTTCCCCACCGACGCCCTGGACGACAAGACCATCCTCAGTTTCACCATCGGCTTTGACGTCAACCAGTCCACCTTCAGTCAGGACGTCTACGGCCCCGAGTTCCTCCGCGCCGTCCGCACCGCCTCCACCTTCGGCTCGGCCGTCGTCGCCGTCCGCGGGCACGCCGACACCACCAAACTCATCACCGACATCCTCAAGGCCGGCATGGAGAAGAAGGTCATCACCCGCACCGGCACACCAGGCAACTTCCGCTACTTCTCAAGCGGCCGCCCGCTGGATCTGGCCAACATCGGCGAACTGCTCAAGCTCGTCGAAGCCGGCGGGCTGGAAGGCGGCGAGGTCAGCCCGCGCGACACCTATCAGGCTGCCCTGAACCTCTCCCGCCAGCGGGCCGAAGCCGTCCGCGACGCCATCGTTGAGTTCGCCAAGAACAACGGCCTCCGCCTGGACCGTTCCCAGATCCAGGCCGTCGGCGTCGGCGTTGCCGAGCCGGTCGTGCCCACCCCCCGCTCCGCCGACGACGCCAAGCAGAACCGCCGCGTCGAGTTCCGCATCGTGCGGGTGCCCGCCGAGTCGGTCAAGCCGCAGGACTTCGACTATTGAGCCCTGACCGCCGCGGGCCCGACCCGTTGCGTGACACCCATCCGCCCGACCGCAGCCCGTGCGCAGCGCAGGGCCCGGCCCGCGGCCCATCCGCACCCGCCCGAGTTCTGACCGCCCACACCCCGTCCGCCCACGCCCTGTCCGCCCGCCGGACACCCCTGGAGGCCAAGCCCATGTCACGCTTCGCCCTCACCCGCATCGCGCTGTGTCTCCTGGCCGTCGCGCCGCTGAGCACTGCTGCGATCGGTCTGCAGCCCGCCGATCCTCCGGCCACCAAGCCCGTCAACGCCATCAGCCCCACGCTGGACAACGTCGTCGTCGTGCTCGACGCCAGCGGCTCGATGCGTGAATCCCTCCGGGGCCGCGACGGCCAGCGTCGCAGCCGCATGGAGGCCGCCCAGGACGCCATCATCACCGTGCTGCGCAACCTCCCGCCCCGCACCAACGTCGGCGTGCTCGTCTTCAGCGGCAGCAACGTCGAGGGCGAGGCCGTCTCCGCCAGCAGCAACCGCCGGGGCTCACTCTCCGCCCGCTGGCTGCAGCCCCTCGGGCCGCTGAATCTGGCCGAGCTCGAGCCCCGCCTCCGCCGCATCCGGCCCTCCGGCGGCACGCCCCTGGGCATGGCCATGGCCGAGGGGGCCGACGCCCTGCTCGCCCAGCGCAAGGGCCAGTTCGGCTACGGCACCTTCCGCCTGCTCATCGTCACCGATGGCGAGGCCAACGACGCCCGCCTGCTGGAACGCAACCTCCCGGACGTGATGTCCCGCGGCTTTCGCGTGGACGCCATCGGCGTGGGCATGAAGACCACCCACTCGCTGGCCCGCAAGGTCAGCAGCTACCGAAGTGCTGATGACGAGCAGGCCCTCACCCGCGCCGTCCAGGAGGTCCTCGGCGAAGTCGGCAGCGCCGCCGCGGGACAAGACGCCTCCGGCGACGAGACCTTCGCCGCCATCGCCTCGCTCCCCAACGAGGTCTCCATGGCGTTCATCAACGCTCTGCGTCCCGGTGGCGATCAGCCCATCGGGCAGCCCGCCGATGCCGCAAGCCCGGACGCGCCCCCGCAGCCCGCATCTCCCCCCCAGGCAGCGTCCGCCAGCCCGCCCCCGCAGCCCCCGCCCTCTCCGCCGCCCGCCCAAACGCCCCCGCCCGGCGGCTCCCCCGGCATGTCCGTCGGCACAGTCGCGCTCATCGCCGCCTCCATCGGCCTCTTCATCATGATCAAGCTCAGTCGCCTGCTCAATCGGGTCTCCCCTTCGGGCCCTGGCCGGGGACACCGTTACGGCAACCGCTGGTAACCTTCCCACTCGCCTGACCTCGATCCCCACCAGTCCGCTCACCCGCTCACCCACTCACCCATTCATCCGCCCATGCGACCGCTCGCCGTTCTGACCCTCTGGCTTACGCTCTTCGGCCTCGCTGCCGGCGGCTATCTGCTGCTGGTCCGGCCCTACACCGACCGCCTGCGCGTCACCGAGCAACTGCGAAGCGAGCACCGCGAACTCTCCAACTCGATCTACCACGCCCGCGACGGCTGGCCCATGAGCACCCCCGACTTCGTACCCGGCACCGTCGCGGACATGCAGGCCCAAGTGCAGTTGCTCCGCGATGTGCTCGCCGGCACCGCTGTTCTGCCCACCCACACCCGCATCCCGGTTCGCCTCGGTCTGGACTCCTACTCCGGCTACGCCGTGCTGCGGACCCCCGCCACCGCCCAGACGCTCGCCACCGCCGGCTTCAACCTGGAACTGGTCGACGACCAGTCCCGCTACGCCGAACGCTACGAGGCACTGGTCAACGGCACGCTGCAGGCCGCCGTCTTTCCGCTCGACTCTTGGCTGCTCCTTGCCGCCCAGTCAGCCAAGGGCGGATCCGCCCGGGTCGCCGGCGCCGCCATGCCGCCGCCGCCCATCGCCATGCTCATCAGCCGATCGCAAGGCGCCGACGGCATCGTCGCCTGGGCTGACGCCGTGCCCTCGCTCGATGCCCTCAACCACCCCGACGCCCGCTTCGTGGCCGTCCCCGATTCGCCCAGCCAGACCCTCGCCCGCATCACCCTCACCCAGTTCGATCTCGTCCAGTTGCCCCTGAACGGCTTCATCGACGCGACCGGCGGCGACGACGTCCTCAAGCGGCTGGTCGCCGCGCGGGGCTCGGCCTCGCGTCACGGCTTTGTGCTCTGGGAGCCCGAACTCAGCCGCGCGCTGGCCATCCCCGGAGTCCACCTCCTGGTGGACTCCTCAGCCTTCGGCGGGCTGATCACCGACGTGCTGGTCCTGTCCCGCGCCTGGATGGCCGCGCAGCCCAAGGCCCCCGAGCACCTCGTCCGCGCCCTGCTGCGGGCCCAGCACGCCGCCACCACCTCCCCCGGCGGCCTGACCGCCGTCGTTCGTGCCGACGCGCAAGCCGCCAACACCCCGCTCACCGACCCGCAACTCGCCCGCCTTGCCGCCGGCATCCATTGGGCCAGCACCGGCGAGAACTACGCCGCCCTTGGCCTGCTGCCCCGAGCCCAGACCGCCGCCGAACCGCTCAAGCCCACCCTGGCGCGTCTGGCCCGCGCCCTTTCGCTGGCGGTGCCGGAACTGCAGAGCCAGCTGCAGGCCGTCGCTGCTCAGAGTGACATCTTCGCCGAAGCCCCCCTCCGCCGCCTGCTCGAGGCCAACTTCCACCCCGGCGGTGCCGAAGCCGCCCGCGCCGCCATCGATCAGGACCTCCGCCCCCCGCCCCCGCCCCGCCCGCTCACCGACCGGCAGTGGGCCGCCCTTCAGCCGCTGGGCACCCTCCGCGTGGGCCGACTGGTCTTCGCCCGGGGCACAGCCACGCTCATTGACGCCAGCCGCCCGCCCCTGGCCGAACTGGCCGAGACCATGCGTGCCCTTCCCGGCTTCTATCTGCTGGTCCGCGGGCACGCCCGACCCGAGGGCGATCCAACTGCCAACCGTGCCCTGGCCCAGCAGCGGGCCGAGGCCGCCGTTGCCGAGTTGCGGGCCTTGGGCATCCAGCCCACCCGCCTGCGGGCGGTCGTCGGTGATCTGGCGGTCGCCCCCGGCGGAGCCGCCGGTGAAGCCCAGTCGGTGACCTTCGTGCTCGGCCGGCCGCCCGCCGCCGATCCACCCGCAGCGGGCAATCCTCCGTGATTTCTTCGACTCCGAGCCCCCACCCCTCGAACAATCGCCGGTCCGAATATCCGCACGTGTCTGGTCTGGAGACCACGCCCGCTTGGACCCCGCCGAACTGAGATCCCGAGTCTGGAAGCGGATCATCTTCTATCCGCCCACCGTCCTGCTCGGCGTGCTCGCCAGCTCCGGGGCGCTGGTCACCGCCGGCATGGCCCTCACCGGCCCCCTCTCCACTCCCTGGCCGCTGGTGGGCTTTGGCTCCCTCTGCGCCGCGCTGCTGGGCGCCGGCCTGTTCGGCACCCGGGCCCTCACCCAGACCGAGCGGCTCACCCATCAGACCATCCAGCAGATGGCCGACGAAGCCGCTCAGGCCCGCCAACGGAAACTCGATGACCTCGAGTCCCGCCTCGCCGCCGACCACGACCCGCTCGACGAAGCCCTGCTCCGCGACCTCCGCTCCATCTACGACCGCTTCAGCGACGATCTGGACGACCTCACCCGCCCCGGCGGCGACGCTGTCTGGCGGCAGCAGACCATCGAAGTGGCCTCCAAGTGCGACCAACTGTTCAACTCCTGCGTCACCAGCCTGGAACGCTCGCTGGAACTCGCCGCCGCCGCCCAGCGCATGAACACCCGCGAGATGCAGAAGCAGATGCTCACCGCCCGCAGCCGCCTGCTCGGCGAGGTGCAAGAGAGCGTCCGCCAACTCGCCAAGATCATCGACGGCGTGCACGCCCTGGGCCTGGTCCGCGACGACGAACGCGAGATGGCCCGCCTGCGGCAGGACCTCAACCAGAGCCTCGAGGTCGCCCGCCGCGTGGAAGAACGCATGCGAAACATCGACGCCGATCTGTCCAATGACTCGCTGGAGGCGGCCCGACCGGCCTGACCTCCGCACCGTTCGCCTCACCACCCCGGTTCGCAACCTCCGGGCCTCACCGGCCCGGCCCATGCAGGAAGGAAACCCACCGTGTTCAGCGCCATCGGCCGTTACCTCCGTGCTTTCGGTTACCTCATCACCGGCCGCATCGACGCGGCCCGCAAGGAGCTCTCCACCAACCCCTACGTGGTGCAGGCCACCTACGACAAGATTGTCCAGGAAAAGACCATCCGCATCGCCCAGTACAAGGACGCGGTGGCCGCCCTGATCGCCCAGGAGGAAAAGAAGAAGAACCGCATCCGCGAGCTGACCAGCGACGTCAACCGTCTGGAACAGCTCAAGCAGGGCGCCGCTGCCAAGGCCAAGGCCATGGTCGAGCAGCTCAAGGCCCGGGGCGTGTCCATGGAGGAGATCAAGAAGAACGAGGAGTACGCCAAGTGCCTCGCTGCCTTCAACGATTTCACATCCACCTTGGCCGAGAAGAACACCCACATCGCCGAGCTTGAAGAAGAGGTCAAGACGGCCTCCGCCACCATCGCCAACCACAAAGTCCAGTTGCAGTCTCTCCTCCGCGAGATCGAAAAGGTCCGGGAGGAGGCGGCCGCCACCGTCGCCGATGTCATCACCGCCAAGGAGGAGCAGCAGATCGCCGACATGATCAGCGGCATCAGCCAGGACTCCACCAGCAAGGAACTGCAGGAGATGCGCGACCTCCGCCAGCAGGTCAAGGCGGGCGCCCGCATCAGCCGCGAACTGGCCGGCACCGACACCAATCGCATGGAGGCCGACTTCATGGACTACGCCCAGAAGTCCGCCTCCAACGCCGAGTTCGACGCCCTGATCGGCCTGGCCGGCTCCGCCGAGAAGGCTTCCCCGGCCGCCGACACCGCCGACAAGTCCCGCCTGCCCGAGGCCTGAGCGGCCAACCCGCTCCGCCGGCATCCGCCCGGGTTGTTCCCGCGAATGCACGACCGCATCCGTCCAACGTCGCACACCCAAAGGGGAGACCACCATGAAGACCAGCACGCTCGCCCTGCTCGCCACCCTGAGCCTGTCCGCCTCCGCCCACGCCGTGCAGGACGCTCCGTCGTTCTCGCTGGCCTGGAGCGAGTACCCCTCCTGGAGCGTCTTCGGCGTCGCCGCCGACCGGGGCCTGATCAACCCCGAGAAGGGCAAGCTCGGCCCGCTGGAGCGTCGCCACAACGTCGACATCGAACTTCGCCAGGCCGACTATGACCCCTGCCTGACCATGTACGCCTCCGGCACAGTCGATGCGGTCTGCATCACCAACATGGACGTCCTCAACCCCGCGCTCTCCCGCAAGAGCGTGATGATCCTCCCCACCAGCACCTCAAACGGCGGCGACGCCCTCGTCGCCGTCGGCGTCACCGACATCAAGCAGCTCAAGCGCCCCCGCGAGGTCAAAGGCCTGGCCAAGTCCGTCAGCGAGTACGCCTTCGTCCGGGGCCTGCAGAAGCTCGGCGAGAACCCCGCCGACTACGTCTTCTCCAACGCCGACCCCGCCGCCGCCGCCCAGGCCATGCAGCAGAAGCAGGCCGGCTTTGAAGCCATCATGGTCTGGAACCCCTTCGTCCTCCAGACCCTCCGCAACCGGCCCGACGCCAAGGTGATCTTCGATTCCTCCCTCATCCCCGGCGAGATCATCGACTCCGTCGTCGTCGCCCGCGAGGCCCTCTCCCGCCCCGGCGGCGACCGCTTCGCCGCCGCGGTGCTCGACGCGTTCTACGAGATCAACCGCCGCATCAACGACCCCCGCACCGCCGACGACACCTACAAGGCCCTGGGCGAGAAGTTCTCCACCCTCTCCGCTGCTGATATGAAAACCGTCTGCACCCAGACGAAGTTCTACGCCACCCCCGCCGAGGGCATCGCCGCCCTCAGCGAAGCGACCCTCAAGCCCGTCATGGCCACCGTTGTGGACTTCTGCACCAAGCAGCAGATCATCCCCAAGACCCCCAAACTCGCCTGGGGCGCTTTCAACGACGCCGCCAACGCCGACGCCGACCTGGTCTTCGACCCCTCCTTTATGCAGGCCGCCCTCGCCCGCGCCCCCAGGCCCCCCGCCGGCGGCAAGCAGCCGGCCGCTCCCGCCTCGCCCGCCGCCCCCGCTGAGCCCAAGAAGTGATCCGCCGCCCCCTCAGCGTCCGTTGGACCATCGCCCTCGGCGTCCTCAGCGCCCTGCTGCTGCTGGGCGCGTACGCCGCCATGGCCACCTGGCAAAAGCAGCGCAACCCCACCGACACCACCATCCCCAACCTCACCCAGTTCGTTGACGGCGCCAAGCGGGTCTTCCAGTCCCGCACCGTGACCACCGCCGTCGAACTGCCCGACGGCTCGTTTGACGACGTCTCCCGGACCTCCTGGTTCCACAGTTGGTTCTGGATCGACGCCTCGGCCACCTGGCTGCGACTGGCCGTCGGGCTGGGGCTTGGCGCCGGCGGCGGCATCCTGCTCGGGCTGCTCATGGGCTGCTTCACGCCCATCGCCGCCCTGCTCGGCCCCCCGCTTGATTTCCTCGCCAAAGTCCCCCCCACGGCCATGCTGGCCATCTTCTTCGTCGCCGTGGGCGTCGGCTTCAACATGTACGTCGCCATGATCGCCTTTGGCGTCCTCCCCACCCTCACCCAGGGCGTCTACACCGCCGCCCGCAAGGGCGTGCCGCAGGAACTCATCGACAAGGCCTCGACGCTGGGCGCCTCCTCCGCCGAAGTCGTATTCCACGTCATCGCCAAGCAGGCCCTCCCCGCCATCATCGAGGGCGCCCGCCTGTGCATCGGCCCCGCCATGGTCTACCTCATCGCCGCCGAGATGGCCCTGGGCGACGCCGGCTTCGGCTACCGCATTCGCATGCAGATGCGTCTGCAGGACATGGCCGTCGTCTACCTCTACCTCGTCCTGCTCGGCTTCGCCGGCGTCGCGCTCGATTACGCCTTCCGCACACTCCTCGCCCGCCTCTGCCCCTGGTACGTCAAGCTCCACTAGCCCGCCGATGACCCACGCCGCCGCACCATCCAGCCCCCCTCCCCCCTCCGCCATCTCCCCGGGTGCCGCCGGGGCCGACCCCGTTCTGCAGATCGAGCGACTGTCCCACCGCTTTGGCGCCCGCTCGGTCCTCTACGACCTGAACCTCTCCATCCGCCGGGGCGAGATCGTCGCCCTCGTCGGCCCCTCCGGCTGCGGCAAGAGCACCCTCCTCCGCGCCATCCTCGGCACCCATCCGCCCACCGAGGGTCGCGTGCTCTGCAACGGCCGCCCCGTCACCGGCCCGGGCCGAGACCGGGGCATCGTCTACCAGCGCTACACCCTCTACCCCCACATGACCGCCCTGCACAACGTCATGTTCGGCCTCATGCTCGCCGACTGCGGCCTGCTCGACCGCCTCGCCCGCCCCTTCCGCTTCGCCGCCCTTCGCAAGGCCCACCGCGAGAAGGCCATGGAGGCGCTCAAGCTCGTCAGCCTCGAGCACGCCGCCGACCTCTACCCGTCAGAACTCTCCGGCGGCATGATGCAGCGCGTCGCCATCGCCCAGGCCCTGGTCATGGAGCCCGAGATCCTCCTCCTGGACGAGCCCTTTGCCTCGCTCGACGAGGCCACCCGCGAGGGCCTCCAGCAGTTCCTGCTTCGGCTCTACCAGCAGAACGTCGCCGACAAGCAGGCCGGCCGCTCCCCTCGCCGCTCCATGATCATCGTCACCCACGAGCTCAACGAGGCCCTCTTCGTCGCCGACCGCGTCGTCGGCCTCTCGCAGTACTGGGACGCCGCCGCCGAAGGCCTCCTCCAGAACGGCCGCCATCCCGGCGCCACGTTCATCTACGACAAGATCGCCCCCGTCTTCGCCCCGGCCGATCTCGCCGCCGGCGCCGCCGCCAACATCCCCTACCACCTCCTCGCCGCCCAGCGCGAGGACATCCGCCGCGTGGTCATGGACGTCGCCCCGCCGGCGACGCTCCGCCCCCGCCGCGCCCATGTGCAGTTCGATGAGCAGCTCCGCCAGGGGCTCGGCCAAGGAGTTCTCGCCCCATGACCACCCCCCACGCTGCCACCTCATCCCCTTCCTCCGAGCCGCTCACGCCCCCGTCCTACCCCTTCTTCGCCGAGTTCGCCCGCATCGTCAACGCCGGCCAGTCCCGCTCCATCCTCCTCACCGGCAACGTCGCCGACCTCTTCCACGTCCGCACCGCCGCCCCCGGCGCCGCCCCCAACGCCAACACCACGCCGCTCGGCGAGTACCACCCCCTGCTCGGCTTCCTCGCCCACCGCTGCGCCGTGCCCGGCGTGGTGCTCCTGGTCTACGAGCTCAACGGTGTCATCCGCATCCAGAACCCCGACGACGCCGAGACCCTCAAGCAGGCCTGGGTCGCCTGGCAGGCCGGTTCCGACGCCGACACCCTGCAACTGCTCGCCCTCTCCGACGCCAAACGCCAGAAACAGCGCGAGGCCCTCGCCGCCGAGTACGACCGCAACCTCCGCGAGTCCATCGGCCAACCCTCCGTCGCCTTCGAGTTCCTCCGTCAACTCACCATCCTCTCGCGTGCCACCGGTCCCTCGGGCCGGCACTACCTGGACAAAGAGCTCTTCATCATCGTCGAAGCCGCCGACATGGTCGTCCCCGCCGGCAAGGGCGACATCGCCGACCTCGCCCCCGCCGACCGCCAGCGCGTCCTCACCCTCTTCGACTGGTTCACCGACCCCGCCTTCATGAACGCCCGCGACACGGTGGTCCTCATCGCCGAGTCCCGCTCCACCCTCCACCCCCGCATCACCGGCATCCCTTCGGTCCTCTCCGTCAGCATCCCCGCCCCCGACGCCGCCGCCCGCGAGCACTACATCCGCTGGTTCCTCGCCGACCGCTCCCCCCCGCCCGCTCCCTCTTCCGCCGACGCCATCGCCCCCATCGCCGCACCCGCGCGCCCCAGCCGCCCCCTGCCCAACCTCGCCGTCCCCATCCCCACCCTCGCCCAGGCCACCGCCGGCCTCTCCCTGCACGCCCTCCGCCAACTCCTCTTGGGCGCCGCCCACACCGGCGAGCCCCTCGGCCCCGCCCAGGTCACCGGCAAGGTCGAGGCCTTCATCGCCTCCCAACTCGGCGAGGACGTCGTCGAATTCAAGAAGCCCGAGCACAGCCTTGATGACGTCATCGGCTTCACCAAGCTCAAGGCCTTCCTGCGTGAGGAACTCATCCCCCGCTTCCGCGCCACCGGCTCAGAGGCCCTCCCCGGCGCCGCCGTCGCCGGACCCATCGGCGGCGGCAAGACCTTCATCTTCGAGGCCGTCGCCGCCGCACTCGACCTCCCGGTCCTCACCCTCAAGAACATCCGCTCCCAGTGGTACGGCCAGACCGACGTGATCTTCGAACGCCTCCGGCGCGTGCTCGAAGCCCTGGGCAAGTGCGTCATCTTCGTCGATGAGGCCGACACCCAGTTCGGCGGCGTCGGAGCCGACGCCCACGAGACCGAACGCCGCCTCACCGGCAAGATCCAGCAGATGATGTCCGACCCCAAGCTCCGGGGCCGCGTCATCTGGCTGCTCATGACCGCCCGCATCCACCTGCTCAGCCCCGACATCCGCCGCCCCGGCCGCGTCGGCGACCTGATCATCCCGGTGCTCGACCCCGACGGCGACGACCGCACGGCCTTCCTCAACTGGACGCTCCGCGGCATGCTCCCCAAGTCCACTCCCGAGGCTGACATCACCGCCCTGGCCAGCCTCACCACCGACTACTCGGCCGCCGCCTACGCCTCCCTCCGCAGCAACCTCAAAGCCCGCCAGATGCTCGCGAGCGCCGGCGCCCCGCTCACCGTTGAGCAGATCCGCGCCGTCATCGCCGACCAGTTGCAGCCGGCCATCGGCCCCACCCGCCGCTACCAGACCCTCCAAGCCCTGATCAACTGCACCCGCCGCGCCCTGCTGCCCGACCCCAACGTCACCGACGAAACCCGTCTGGCCTGGGAGAACGAGATCCGCCTCCTGGAATCCCGCGGCATCCGCTGACCGCCCCCCAAGACGGCCACACGCCCCCGCCGAGCATGCCCGTACACGGCTGGAAGCAGCCGGGCAGCAGCGCCCGCAGGCGGTACACTCCCATCGCCGGGTTCCATCGGCCGCCGCCCGACACTCCGTCGAGCCTGACGCTTCACACCTCTCGGTGAGACACATCCCCGTGAATGCACTCCTGCGAAGTGGGTTCGCACTCGTCCTCGCCGCGACAATGCTCGGCCTGCCCCAGCCGTGCCACGCTCTGGCCGCCCCGCCGCCCGATCTCACCCACGGCGGCACGCCCACCAACGCCCACCGCTGGACCCTCGGCCCCACCGGCGCCAGCGGGTGGTTCCCGAGCCGATACCTCGCCGGCGGCAGCGACAACGCCAACGCCCGCCAGATTCTCATCACCGAGGTGGCCAAAGGCTCCCAGGCCGACGGGGTGCTCCAATCCGGCGACGTGATCACCGGCCTGGACGATCAACCGTTCACCGGCGACGCCCGCCGCCTCTTCGCCGCCGCGATCACCCGGGCGGAAACGCCCGCCGCCCAGGGCCGGCTGCGGCTCCTCCGCTGGCGGGCGGGCCAGACCGAGACGGTGACTGTCACGCTGCCGGTCCTCGGCAGTTACGCCCCCACCGCGCCATTCGACTGCGACAAATCCGCCCGCATCTTCCAGCAAGGCTGCGCCGCCATCGCCCGCCGAGAGTTCACCGACCGCCAGGGCCGCGTGAAGATCAGCATTGACAACAGCCTCAGCGCGCTCGCCCTGCTGGCCCTCGTCGCCTCCGGCCAAGCCGAGCACCGCCCGCTGGTGGACCAGTACGGCCAGTCCCTGGCCGCCCACCAGCCCAAGCCCGGCTTCCCGGAGTCCTGGGAGTACGCCTTCCACACGCTCTTCCTCGCCGAGTACGCCCTGTTCACCAAAGACCCCGCCGCCCTGCAAGGCCTCCGCCGCTCGGCGCTGGCCATCGCCCGCGGAGCCAGCGGCGTCGGCACGTGGGGCCACCGCTTCGCCCAGGAGAACCGCAACCTCTACGGCTACGGCGCCATGAACCAGCCGGCCATCCCGCTGACGCTCAGCATGGTGATCGCCCGCCAGGCCGGCATCCGCGAACCGGAGATCGACGACGCCATCGACCGCTCGGCCCGCTTCCTCCGCCAGTGGGTCCAGCGCGGCGCCATCCCCTATGGCGATCACGACGCCTGGCCCTGGCATGACGACAACGGCAAGTGCTCCGCCGCTGCCGTGCTGTTCGATCTCCTGGGCGACCGCGAAGCCGCCGAGTTCTACTCCCGCATGGCCCTCGCCGCCTATGACGAACGCGAGAGCGGCCACACCGGCAACTTCTTCAACATCCTCTGGGCCCTGCCCGGCGTGGCCCGCTGCGGACCTTCCGCCACCGCCGCCTACTTCCGCCAGACCGCCTGGTACTACGACCTGGCGCGTGCGTGGGACGGCCGCGTCGACTATGTCGGCTTCCCCGAAGAAGGCTCGTACAAGAACTGGGACTGCACCGGGGCCTATCTGCTCGGCTACGCCCTGCCCCTGCGCAGCCTCGTCATCACCGGCCGCCGGCCGGGCGTCCTGCCGCCGCTCGCTGATGCCCAGGTCGCCGAGACCATCGCCGCCGGCAGCGAGTTCACCTTCCAGGCCGCGCAGGATCAGAACTGGTACCCGCAGCGCAGCCTCGATGAGCTCTTCGCCGGGCTGGCCAGTTGGTCCCCCGCCGTCCGCCTGCGTTCGGCCACTGCGCTCAGCCAACGCGAAGGAGACTTCATCCCACGCCTGCTGCAGTTGCTCCGCGACGAAAGCCCGACCGCCCGTTACGGAGCGTGCGAAGCCCTCGCCAAACTGGGCCCCAAGGCCGACCCCGCCGCCCCCCAAATCCTCGCCCTGCTCACCGACAAGGACCCCTGGCTGCGCATCCTCGCCGCCCGTGCGGTCCTGCACCTCAGTCCCAGCATCCGCACCGCCGCCGTCCCTGAACTGCTCAGCGCCGCGCAGATGCAAGACCCGCAGGATCCGCGTCAGCGCTTCGTCGGCGAGGTCGCCAAAACGCTGTTCGCCTCGGCCCCGGGCTCGCGAGGCCCGACGCCCATCCTCGCCAAGTCCCTCGACGGCGTCGACCGACCGCTGCTGTACGCCGCGATCAAGAAACTTCTCGCCAATGAAGACGGTCTGCTGCGAGGCCTGGCCGCCGGCGTCTACCCGCGTCTCTCGGCCGACGACGCCCGCGCCCTCCTGCCCGAAATCATCGCCGCCACGCGCCACAATGCCCCCAGCGGCGAGATGTTCCGCTACGGCATCCGCTGGGCCGGGCTGGATCTGCTGGCCCGGTTCCGCATCCGCGAAGGCATGACCCTCGCCGTCGACATCATGAACGAGTTCGAGTGGGGTCGCGACCTGAACCGCTGCGCCCAGCCGCTCAAGGCCTACGGCGCCGCCGCCCGAGTCGTCCTGCCCCGCCTGCACGAGACCATCGCCGCCCTGCGAGCCGAGGGCGAGGCCAACCGCATCGATGCCAAGAGCGTCGACCGCGACGTGGCGATCGTGCAGGCTCTGATCAAGGACATTGAGTCGGCCGAGGCCGCCGAGCCGGTGGTGGGCGCCGAGGAGTTCATCGCCAAGCGGTGACCGTCGGGCTGGGACAGTCTGGTCGCACCACCATCGGCGACGGACGCCCCGGGTCGATCCTCCCGATCCGGAGGCCACTCCGCCCTCGAGTGCAACCTCACCAGCCAGTGACACAGCGCGGTCACCAAACGTGTCACAGTCCTGTTGGCCCCGGCCCCCGCCGCCACCTTCAACCGGCTTGTACACCCAAATAAAAACGGCCCTTACGGGCCGTTCAGACAAGCGAGGCGGACGGGACTCGAACCCGCAACCACCGGATCGACAGTCCGGTACTCTAACCAATTGAGCTACCGCCCCGGTAGCAAATGTCTCTCTCTTCTCACCCGCCCGGCAGCCCGTTTCCGGGCCCGTGCAGGGCGGGAAATGTAGCAAGTTCCAAGCGGTTGTCAAGCCCCAGCCATGGCATTCGCCGTTGCCCGGGCCGCTCCGCCCGGGCTCACTTCAGGTTGATCTTGCCAACCTCCTGGATACCCCAGGGGCTGCCGTCCGCACCCACCGTGCCGCCCTGCACAAACACGAACAGGCAGGCGGCCGCCAACGCCACCACGGCGAAGGCCAGCAGGCCGGTGTACACGTTCATCTGGGCCGTCCGGCGCTGTCCGCCGGGCATCTGCATGCCGAATTGGCTCATAGGTCACTCTCAAGGCAACCGGGCACGCCCTCGCCGGGCCGGCCCGAAGTTCAGGTTCACGGACGCACCAACCCACCCTACCCACCCCACCCATCCCCACCACCCTGCCGGCCCGGCTGGCTCAGTCCAACCGGCTGAGCACCAGGTCGTCCACCGCCGGCTCCACCTTGCGGCCCAGACGGTCCAGCCGGCCCACGGACCGCTGCAGGTCCACCGTCGTGATCACCAGCGAGCCGATGAACTGCCCGCCGCGAACCACGTTGAGCTTCTGGTTCTCGCGGATGCCCGCGGCCGAACCCACGTTGATCTCGACGAGATCATCGCCGGAGGGGAACTTGTCGAGTTTCACGATGCGGGCGCTGATGCGGGGCCCAAGGCTCTCCGCAGGGCTGCCGGCCACCGCAGTGGTGGCGCCGCTCTTGGCGGCCTCCAGAGCCAGACGCGCCTCGGAGAGCTGCTCCTGCAGGGCGCGGGTGGTCTGCTCCAGCACCTGACGCTGGCTCTCCACGTCGTTCAGACGGTCAATCAGGTCAGTCTCGCGCTTGGCCGAGTCAAGCTGGGCCTTGCGCAGCGCCGCAACCTCGTCGGTCAAGGACTTGATCAGCGCCGCGTTCACCTTGGCGGTGTCGCCGAAGCCGGCGATCTGGTTCTTAATGCTCTCCGCCGCCAGGCGAGCCTCGCTCTCCTTGGCAATCAGCGTCGCACGCTCAGCCTGCAGTTGCTTGATCTCATCGGTAACCTTCGCAAGCTCCGCCTCGGCCGCCGTCCGGGCCTTCTGCAGGTCCGCCATCTCGCCGGACTGCTGCGCACGCGCCTGGGACAGGTCCGCCAAAGCCGCGATCTTGGCGCTCTGCTCAGCCTTGAAGCTGTCCCGGATCGCGTTCACGTTCGCCGCCATCGCGATGGTCAGCGCCGCCAGCAAAATGCTCAGCACGGCCCCGAAGACGATCAGAATCTTGGTCACGATGTGCACGGTGTTCTCCTGCGGTCCTGGTCAGTCTGCACGCTCACACCCCGCCATGGGTTCGGCCCTCCCGCCACCCCCCGCCCCCCGCTCACCCTGTCCCTGCCCCACCCCACCCCACCCCCCCGCTCCGACATGGTCTGACGCCCGGCAAAGGTGTGGGGCCATTATTGGGGTCTTTTCGTCCCGATCAAATCACTTCCGCAGGCCGTTTGCTGGCCCGCCACCGCCCACCCCCCAC
>Ga0315900_10000121_pt1 | contig 131051 bp, 108 predicted proteins | sample LakEriMetagenome_FD_203521 | JGI IMG/M metagenome (GOLD analysis project Ga0315900, IMG submission 203521) | Freshwater fungal communities from buoy surface, Lake Erie, Ohio, United States - Buoy 12 MA114 | ecosystem: Environmental > Aquatic > Freshwater > Lake > Lake biofilm | place: USA... | reverse complement strand
TTAAAACATGAACGCTTTTACCCTCTTCAGGTGGTCAATTTGCTCCGGTCTGAAGTGGTCAATTTCAATCGGCCAAAGGTGGTCAATTTAAATCGGTCTGAGGTGGTCAACTTCATCGGTTTTTCCAATAGAGGTGCCAACATTAACAACTAACTATAACAAAAAAAGCTGGGAGAATTTTTGGACACTTTTCAATTGGATGCAATTTGGGTTAAGTCAATTTGATATAAGACTAAATGCCATTCCTTCGCAGTCTGGAACAATTAAAGAAGAAACTAACGAAGATGTATTAAATAATTTTGATCCTTCACTAGCGCCAATTGTAAATGAACTGTTAGCACACAATATAGTTTTCAATAGAGACTCATCCTTTTATCTTGAAGATGAAAATGGAGCAATAATTGCCGAGGCCGCGCTTGGTATAATATCAAAGAAAATTGTAATTGACCCTTTTGATGACGACAGCAGAATGAGATTCATAGAGAAAGGATATAAAGAATTAAACATCACGAATTTTAACATTAACGACATTATTTAGTTATGAAGTTTTATATATATGAAAAGTTTATGGATTCCTTTATTCGATTACCAAAAGGTACTCAGAAAAAGACAATGGAATTCATGGAAAAATTTAGAACCAATCCAAAATCTGCTGCTATTAATTTAGAGAAGATAGTTTCATTCAAAGATCAACAATTAAGATCCGCAAGAATAGACCAAACTTATAGAGCAATTGTACATGTTTCAAAAACAGATGACGTGTACCATCTTTTGTGGGCAGACCATCATGATGATGCTTATGCTTGGGCGAAGAACAAAGTATTTGAATGGAACAATATGACTCAGTCTTATCAAGTTTTTGATATGGCTGATGAGATAATTGTGCCGAAGGCGACTGTTGAAGCAAAGAAATCAGGATTATTTGTTTCGTATTCTAACGAGCAATTGGAGAGTATTGGTGTTCCTACAGTTCTTATTCCTAGTTTGCGTGAAGTTTTAGATTTAAATGGATTGCAAGCGATAGAAAAATACTTACCGGAAGATGTATTTGAAAATGTCTTTTATTTGGTTGATGGCTTACCAATTGAAGAAATTATTAAGGAAATTGAAGAAGGTAAAGTGGTTGCTGGTGCAACTCAGGAAGATACTGATAACAACAAGAGATACTTCTTTGAAATCACAGATAAAGATTTGGAATCTATTTTCTCGGACGATTTCAATAAATGGCGGATTTTCTTGCATCCTTCGCAACGTAAGATTGTTAACTCAAGTAATAAGGGTCCAGTAAAAGTAACAGGCCTAGCAGGAACTGGGAAAACAGTTTGCGCTTTGCATAGAGCAAAATATCTGATAGATCATTATACCATACAAAAAAACAAACCTTTATTGTTTACGACTTTTACAAAAAGTCTAGTGAAGGATTTAAAGGAATCGCTAACAGCACTTGGGGTAGATGAATCTAAAACAGAAGTGATTCATATTCATGGCTTGGCAGTTGAGTTAGCTAAGAAGAATAATTTAATCCCTGAGAAAGCTAAAATACTTGAATTTACAGACTCGGAATACAAATTAAAATTATGGGAAGAGGTTTTGGATTCAACCATCAGTGAGTTTGATGCAGATTTTTTAAGCGCAGAATTTTCTGAAATTGTTGTTCAAAATAACCTTTCAACAGAAGAAGAATACTTAAGAGTACCCAGAATTGGAAGGTCACAAAAACTTGGAAGAAAAGACCGGATTGAAATTTGGAAAGCCTTTGATGCTTATATTAAAAAGAAAAACAAGGATGGCTATTTTGAATTAGGTGAGGTTCTTAATTTATTAAATAATCATTTTGTAAATAGCACTGATAAGCCATACGCATATGTCATTGCTGATGAAATACAAGACTTTTCAAATGTAGAGTTAAGACTAATGAGATCTATGACCGAAGAGCATGAAAATGATTTATTTTTGGTTGGCGATCCTTTTCAGAAGATTTACGCGCGTAAAATAAATTTCTCAAAAGCAGGTATAAATGTAAAAGGAAACAGAAGCAAGCAGTTGAAAGTAAATTACAGAACAACTGAAGAAATAAAACGATTGGCTTTATCTACTGTTCAGGGAATAGAATATGATAATTTTGATGGCGAACGTGAGAGTTCAAAAGGCTATATATCATTAACACACGGAGAAAAACCAGTATATAATAGTTTTGATAAAGAGTCAGAAGAGTTTGAATTCATCAGAGCTAAAATAGAAGATTTTATAAGTTCTAATTCGAATATTGCTTTCAATGATATTTGTATTGCTTGTCGTACTAAAAATATTTTAAGCGATGTTAAAAAGCATTTACACAATTCGAAAATCCCTTATTATGATGTTACAACATCAACAGGGAAAACGACTGGAGTTCACTTAACCACTTATCATAATGTGAAAGGTCTTGAATTTAAAATTGTTTTTCTAACTGGAATAAATTCAAAAACATTGCCATTACGTCCGGTAGCTTATGATACATGGGACAAAGTTCAACAAGTTGAATTTGATACAATGGAAAGATCGTTGCTTTATGTAGCAATGACTAGAGCCATTCAACAGTTGATTATTACTGGAACTGGGAAGAAGAGTGATTGGGTTAGGTTATAGTAAATGAAAGGTTAGTTGATCAGGAGGTTGGAATAACCAAAAATAAAAGGTACATTTGTAGTAGATTTTACTTATAAGTAAAATTTAAAAACATTGAATATCAGTATTTTAACACACTTTATGACAAATATTACACTATAAGTGAAATAAAATTTCAAAAATTACGTATACATTAGCAGACAGAAAAGTGCAAGTTGAAATCATTAAAATTCTAGCAGGGCCAATGGCAAATTTTTACACTATTAAATTAGATGGTGAAACGAATACGCTGTTTGAAAAATTTATTATTGAAAACAAGTCTAATCATTCAAGTGAACTAAAAAATATTAGTGAACGAATTCAGGTTATGTCAAAGAAGACTGGTGCTAGGGAGAATTTTTTTAAAATAAATGAAGGGGAACCAGGTGATGGTGTATGCGCATTGTACGATGATCCTGATAAGAATTTAAGATTGTACTGCGTTAGATATGGTAGTGTTGTCGTTATTCTAGGTAATGGTGGAGAAAAGCCTAAGCCAATGAGAGCACTGCAAGAAAGCACCAAGTTGACTAAAGAAAATGACATCGTTAAAAGAATATCTAAAGGAGTAACAAAAGCATTTAGAGATAAATACTTACGATGGTCAGCAAATGAAATGGATATTGAATGTGATGATGATGAAATGATAATCGATATTTAAAAGGAAAATTATGGAAACGAAAAGAAAAGCAAAAAAAATCTACAAGAGTAAAGTACTTGAAGATTTCTTTACGAATAAGGACAGTAAGTCTTTCAAAAGGACTGAAAAAAACATGCTTCTTGCCTTGCGTATTGAAAATGCAAGAAAATCATTAGGATGGAACCGAGTAAGACTCGCGAAAGAAATGAATGTAGAGCCGTCTGTAATTACTAAATGGTTGAGCGGGACACATAATTTCACAACAGATACATTATTTGATATTGAGGAAGTATTAAATATTTCATTGGTCAATACAAGCGAACCTCAAAAAATAGAAACTATAACAAGACATGTTGTTAGAGTTGATGTTATCAATATACCCACTTCACAATCGCCATTTTTGTATAACAACGAATTAACCAGTATTTTAAATTTACCTGGATATTATTATGGGAAAAGCTAATAAACCTGAAAGTAAAATATTTAATTTTCAAATTAAATCCGTAGAACTAATAAAACAAAACTTAGAACTACCGGAAACGAAAATTAATCCAATAACAAGTTTCAATTTTAATATTGGAGTCGAACAAAAGCTTGACTATAAGAATAAACTACTTATTGTGATAACACATGTTGAGATTACGCCAACAGAAAACTTAGATTTAAAATTAGGATCTGCTTCGGTGGCATGTGTTTTTTCAATTGAGAATTTTGAAGAAGTAATCAAATCAGACAAAAAAGGCGTACCTCATGTAGATGAAATTATTACACAAACTCTTAATTCAATATCTATTTCAACTTCAAGAGGCGTATTGTCTCAAGTTTTTAAAGGTACATTTTTACATCAAGCAGTTTTACCTGTGCTTGACCCAAAGGCGTTTAAGGCAGCGCCTATTGCTGAATAGAAAAACATAGAGATATTATTCTCTAGGTTTAATCGTAACAGCCTTCAACTTAATCTTCAGATCTTGATTCTCTTTGTAAATATTGTAGGCAATAATTCCTCCAACTACAATAATGGCTCCCATTATAAGAATAGTTTCTGTGTTGTTTTTTTGACCTACTGACGCCTGAACAGAGGGTAATTGTGAAATTGGCATTTTGCCAAAAAGCGTTTGCATTACTGGATCCATGGTATGTTTTTTTTATAGGTTAATATTATGTGGTTTTCGTAACCCCAAGCAATTGCATAGGGGCCATATGTTAATACATTAATTTCAGTGCCGGGCATTTGATACTTATTGTCGTAAACACTGTAATCCAATCCTTTATCTGTTAGATATTTCTTATAAACTTTAAGGGAGTGTCTATTGCCTAATGTTGCCCCTATTAAATTTATGTTTCCAACAAGTGGGCATGTTACAACTGTTGTTGTAGGCTGAATTACATCTTTAGGCACATTACTCTGCTCGGTCAATAATTCCGGTTTGGCGGTTGGTGCAATTAATGCCTTATCAATTTCGTCTTGAATTAACTTTTCTGCTGCCAACCTCTTTTTTTCATTATGGAATTCATCAGCACATTTGGCGCAGCAAAATTTTTCACTTCGGTGCTCCGCCATAAATTCCACCCCATCGTTGGGGCACTTCCTATAACGATCTGAGTTTGGGTCCATTTTATAAGGACTTTTCTTCCTTTGGGTTAATAAGTTTTTTGAGTTCATATTACAAATGTAAAAAATAAACATTACATTCGTGTAATGTTTTATCAACATCAATTAACATTATGTTTTCAGATATAGAAGAAAAGGAAATTTTTGATGCTATTAAAGGTCTTGGACTATCCGCAGACCTAATTGAGGAATTCTATCCGAAGGTATTTGAACCTATCGGTAAGCCTTCACAATTAGATTTAACAGCCAGGGAGTTCTTCTATTGGACGGACAAGGGTGTTATTGATTTAGAAAAATCAGAAGAAGGGCAAAGCCCTTGGAGCAGACTCAATCTCTTTGAAATTTTATGGATACGTATTGTAAAAGAATTACGAGCTTTTAATATTCCATTTGCGCCAATAGTGGTGTTAAAAAATGAATTATTTGGAAGTATTCTTACAGAATTAAAGGAAAATCAAGAATTTATTCTTCCGGAAATCAACAAACACTATAAAGATCCGGCAGTTGTAAAGTTCATCACAAAACTGATAGATGCAGATGAAATTGAAGCGGAGGACACACCTAAAGAAATTAAGTTGTTATTTAGTTTAATAGCATTTATTGTTTCTGAGATCTTTTTTTATAGAAGTAATATCAGCCTGATAGTGTATAAGAGCAAGAACGATTTTTGCTTTACAGTTGAAGGATTTAAAAATCAACATCTGATTCAAAGAGAATTGGATGAAGTGAAAACCAGAACTCATTTAACGCTCAATCTGAGAAGTATTGTTGCTGAATATTTAATGGAACCTGAACTGGAACAACTAAATGAAGAATTTGGCTTTGTTACAGAGGATGAAAAAGAATTAATTAAAGTTATCCGTGATAAGCAAGTCAAGGAAATCCACATAAAGAAAGATGATAATGAAGTTCTAACTTACATAGCAACTTCTAAAAGAGAAATTAAGGATGATCAAGTAGCAGCGATAAAACGACTACTGCGGATGAATGAGTTTGAAGACGTAAGAGTTGTGCTACGAAATGATAAACACTTGTATATTGAAAATAAAAAGAAAGTAAAAATACGACCCGATAAAACGGCTCAAAAAAAGAACAAAAATTAAAACCCAATGAAATGGCTTTTGGTTGCAATAATGCAACAACATGCTAACAGTAAAAGAATGCAGAGAAATTTTAGAACAAGATGCTGAAGGATTAACGGATGAGGAAGTAATACAAATCAGAGATTGGCTCTCCATGATGGCAGATATTGCCATTGAATCGGTGGAGAAGTCAAGAGCTGAAAAAGAAAACAAAAAAGATGAAAAAAAGAGCAATCATTTACACGAGAGTATCAACCGATGAACAAAACAACGGTTACTCGCCAGCAGATCAAAAAGACAAATTGTATCGCTATTGTGAAAACAATGGAATTGATGTAATTGGTTTTTACCACGATGATGAAAGCGGAAAATCTTTTGATCGCCCAGAATGGAAAAAAATCATGGACTTTCTTCGCAGAAATAAAAACTCCGTTGATTATATATATTTTCTAAAGTGGGATCGTTTTTCGCGTAACGCGCCCGAAGCTTATGCAGAATTAGCCAAACTAAAAAAAATGGGTGTGGAAGCAAGAGCAATGGAACAGCCATTGGATTTGGAAATTCCGGAACAAAAGGTAATGTTGGCTATTTATTTAACTGCTCCGGAGGTTGACAACGACCGTAGAGCCTTAAATATATTTCACGGAATACGGAGAGGCAAAAAAGAAGGGCGATGGCTTGGAGCTTGTCCAAGAGGCTATAAAAATACTCGTAACGAATACAACAGGCCAGTTATCACTCCTGAAGGTGGTTCGCAAGAAAAGCTCGTTAAAGCAGCGTTTAAAGAGTTTGCGACCGGCAATTATAGTATTGAAGAACTACGCCTAAAACTTCAAAAGAAAGGCCTTAAATGCAACCGTAATTCGTTTTGGATGCTTCTTCGTAATAAAGCATACATAGGAAAGGTATTAATACCTGCATACAAAAGTGAACCGGAAGAATGGGTACAAGGAAAGCATAAACCTTTAATTGACGAACTAACATTTTACAAAGTGCAAGATATACTAGAGGGGCGTAAAAAGAACTTACCTAGTTCATTCAAAACCATTCGTGATGAATTTCCTTTACGAGGAATATTAATTTGTCCAAAATGTGGTAAGCAATTAACTGGATCTTCTTCTAAAGGAAAGATGGGACAACTTTATCCATACTACCATTGCTCTAAAGGATGCAACGAAAGGCAAAAAGCGGAATTGGTGAATAAAGCAATGATTGATCTTATTCAATTAGTGCAGCCAAAACCAAACAGTATTAAACTATTCTCAAAAATCGTAAAGGAAAAATTAAAAGATAGCAACACAACTGGTAAAGCGGAGTTGGAAAAGATCAATAAAGAAATTGCGAAACAACAACAACGTATTTCAAATGCCCGTGCTTTGATGTTGGATGGAGAAATAGATTCAACAGAATTCAAATCAATGCGAATTCAAATTGAAGAAAAGATCACGCAACTCACTTGCGAATTAAATAATGTAAGTGCCGGAATGCATAATATTGGCTCAAAAATAGACGAGGCCACCGACATAATATCGAACCTCGGAAAGGCCTATTTAAATAGTGAAACAGCTGTAAAAAGGCAGATAGTGAGTTCGGTTTTTCCCTCAGGCTTGGTTTTCGGAGAAAAAAAAGTTCGAACTCTCGAATTGAACAAAGTGATGTCCCGAATCCTTAGTATTGACAAGGCTTTTGGAGGACCTAAAAAAAGAAAGCACACCGATTTTGGTGTGCTTTCCCTTGGAGTGGAGTCGGAGGGATTCGAACCCTCGTCCAAACAACGATGCAATAAGCTTTCTACATACTTAGAATCTTTTTAATTTTCGGAACTAATCAGGCAAAGAATCACACCAAATTAGAACTTAGCTTCTTAAATTTCACCTTTAACCGAAGCTTTTAAAGGCTAGCTCCATCTTGCTGATGCCTTGGCAGAGTGCTACAGAGCAATGCCCCCTGCTAGACAAAGGCTTCTAATACCTGGTATTAGGCAGCCATGGCGTAGTTATACTCGCCAATTACAAATTTTTGAGAATTAGGATTATCGTGCCATATTCACAACACACGGCATGCTTACATACCCAACAATTGCTGTCAAAACCTGTCGACCCCATAAGAAAAGAACGTACGAATGTTACTTCAAATATCGTACAAAGGTACAAAACTTTATATTTGTGTATATTTTAAAAGACATGCTGACAGAAAAAATAAAAATTGGCGTTCTTCGCGAAGAAAAATCACCCCCCGATATGCGCGTTCCCCTCACTCCTCTTACCTGCATGGAGTTACTTATGAAATACCCTGATCTCGAAATATTCATTCAACCTAGTCCTATCAGATGTTATAAAGATGATGAATATGAATCCTTCGGGCTTACCCTAAAAGAAGACCTCAGCGACTGTGATATTCTGATGGGGGTTAAAGAAGTTCCGAACGATAAATTAATTCCAGGTAAGAAATATTTCTTCTTCTCTCATACCATTAAAAAACAAGCCCATAACAAGAAATTAATGATGCAACTTATTGAAAAAAAAGTTGATATGATTGATTATGAGACGCTAACAGACGCTTCTAACAACAGGATTATTGGATTCGGACGTTATGCCGGCATTGTGGGTGCTTACAACGGTATTTTAGGCTATGGTCGTAAATACGATTTATTTAGTATTAAACCGGCCCACCTTTGTCGCGATCGAGCCGAAATGGAAGAAGAACTTAAAAGGGTTAAGTTACCGAATATCAAAATATGCATGACCGGCGGCGGACGCGTTGCTAACGGCGTAATCGAAACACTATCAGCCTTACGAATCCGAAAAGTAACTCCCCACGAATTTTTAACCTGCTCTTTTCGCGAGCCTGTTTATTGCCAGTTAAACACCAAAGAATATGTGGAAAGAAAAGACAACCATAACTTCGATCTGCAGGACTTCTTCGCTCATCCCGAAAATTATCAATCGATCTTTAAAGATTATACTAAAGTAAGCGATATATATATTTCCGCTCATTTTTGGGATCCGCGCTCCCCAAAAATGTTTACTAAAGAAGATATGAAAGAAAAGGATTTCCACATCAGTGTTATTGCAGATGTTACCTGCGATATTGATGGCTCTGTTCCCTCTACTGTTCGCTCCTCTACAATAAAACAACCTTTTTACGGTTATAATCCTCAAACCGATAAAGAAGACGTGCCTTTTAATAAGGAAACGGTTACGGTTATGGCAGTTGACAATTTACCATGCGAACTCCCCCGTGATGCCAGCGACGACTTTGGAAAAGATTTAATGGAAAGAGTGCTACCCTTTATACTGGGCTCTGATCCGGATAAAATAATAGAAAGGGCAACCATTTGCAGCAAAGGCAAGTTGCTTCCTGCTTTTGAATATTTAAGTGATTATGCATATAACTAAACAATTATAAAAATGTCGAAAATTAAATTTGGAACCGATGGCTGGAGAGCCATAATTGCAGAAGATTTTACAGTTGAAAATGTAGCTCGTGTAACTGAAGCCATTGTAGCTTGGATGGCCAAAAACGCAAAATCGAATATTGTGGTTGTAGGACACGACTGCCGCTTTGCCGGAGAATTATTTGCTGAAACAGTAGCAAAAGTTTTAGCGTCTAACGATATAAAAGTTTATTTAGCTCAAGACTTTGTATCAACTCCCATGGTAAGTTTGGGTGCTGTTAAATACAAAGCCGATTTAGGTATTATTATTACAGCAAGCCACAATCCTCCAGGTTACAATGGTTACAAACTTAAGGGATCGTATGGTGGGCCGCTATTACCCGAACAGGTTCAAGAAATTGAAGATATTATTCCAGCTAACGCTATTACCGACTACCGCAATTTACTGATTGAAGATTTTATTAAGTCGGGCAAAATTGAAATTGCGCCACTGGAAGACCTATATGTAAAGCATGTAGAAGAAAATTTTGATTTGGATGCTATCCGCAACAGCGGTTTAGGACTGGCATACGATGCCATGTACGGTGCCGGGCAAAGAGTTATGCGCCGTTTATTCCCGGACATTACCTTTTTACACTGCGATCATAATCCGGGCTTTGAAGGACAGGCTCCAGAACCTATTGCTAAAAACCTACGTCCGTTTAGCGAACTAATCCGTTTATCTGATGGAGAAATAGCCTGTGGTTTAGCTACAGATGGTGATGCCGACAGAATTGGTTTATTTGACAAAGACGGAAGCTTTGTGGATTCTCATCACATCATTTTATTATTGATCCATTATTTAGTAAAATATAAAGGTTATAATGGAAAAGTAGCTACAGCGTTTTCTACAACTGTTCGTATTAAGAAAATGTGCGATCACTACAATTTACCATTAGACGTGGTTAAAATTGGTTTTAAATACATCTGCAGCATTATGATTAAGGAAGATGTATTGTTAGGCGGTGAAGAGTCGGGTGGAATTGCTATTAAAGGCCATATACCGGAGCGCGATGGAATTTGGATGGGCTTAACCATTTGGGAATTTATGGCGAAATCGGGTAAATCATTACGTGAGTTAATAGAAGAAGTGTATGAAATTACAGGATCTTTCTGGTTTGAAAGAAATGATTTACACCTAACGGAAGATTTAAAAAACAAGATTATTGAAAACTGTAAATCTGGAAAATACGACCACTTCGGAAACTACAAAGTTGCTCGTTTAGAAGATTTAGACGGTTTTAAATATTTCTTCAATGACGACGAATGGTTGATGATTCGTGCATCAGGGACCGAACCGGTATTACGTACCTACGCCGAATCGCATAATCAGGAAGAAGCGTTTAAAATTTTAGAAGCATTTAAAACGGTTTTAAATTAAAATATAAAAAACGCTATTATATTCTTTAATTTGTCATATTGAGCCTGTCGAAATGTAACATAACAAAAATGAGCCTTCGACAAGCTCAGGCTGACAAAAAACCTTTTACAAGATTGCATTAATAAAATATAATTAAAGTTAAAACGAGGCAACAAAAATTGTCTCGTTTTTTATTTTCCATATCCTTGTAGTATAATTATTCATTAAACATTAGATAAAGTACTTAAAACTACAAATGTCACCCTGAGGAATCGAAGGGTAATCAGCTTCGACAAGCTCAGCCTGACATTTTTATTTTTTTTTAAAAAATATAAATGAAAATATTCGGCAAAAACCCCACTGGAGAACACTTATCCATTGTTAAAGAATCGCCCCAATACAAACTTGGAGCATTTAATAATCAATCTAAAACCAACACCTTTGCCGATGGTGTTAAAACAAGCGATCTGCTTAAAGACTTTTTTAAAAAAAATGATAACAGAATTCCATCCACGCCAATACCTTCCATTAAGCAAACCATAACTTCAGAAAAAAATGGTTTGTTCTATTATTGGTTTGGACATTCATCTTACTTAATTATAATAAATGGCTTTAAGATACTGGTAGATCCTGTATTTTCAGGATACGCCTCTCCTTTTTCCTTTTCTATAAAAGCATTTAAGGGAAGTAACATTTATAGCACTGAAGATATTGGCCCGGTTGATTTATTAATCATCACTCATGATCATTACGATCATTTAGATTATGAGACTATTTTAAAACTAAAAAATAAAGTCTCTAAAATCATTTGCTCACTTGGGGTTGGCTCTCATCTTAAATACTGGGGTATAAATGCTGGTTTAATTAATGAACTCGATTGGTGGAAAGACTTAAAAATTAATAACGATTTGCACATCACCGCAACACCTGCCCGCCATTTTTCCGGACGTGGATTTAAACGCGCTCAAACATTGTGGAGCTCTTTTGTACTTGAAACTACTTATGGTCATATCTTTATTGGTGGAGACTCTGGCTACGATAAACACTTTAGGGAAATAAACAAATCGTTTAAGGATATCAAAATAGCATTTTTAGAGTGCGGCCAGTATAATACTAAATGGCCATATATACACATGCAACCTGAAGAAACTGTTGAAGCCGCCATTGATTTAGAGGCAAAAACATTATTCCCTATTCACTGGGGTAAATTTGCATTAGCCTACCATGCCTGGAACGAGCCAGCACAAAGAATTACCTCTGCTGCTCATGAAAAAGAAATAAAAATTTCAATCCCGAAAATTGGGCAAGAAGTGAACTTGGAAAGTGAATTCACATTTACGGATTGGTGGAATTAAAACGCTGAAAAATTTAAATTTCTGATTTCCTAATTGAAATTAGAAATTGACGGTTAATCACACTGGCTTACTCTTGCCAATTTCTCCTGCGCCTCTATAATCTCTTTTAAAATCTTTTCTAACGAATAGGTAAGTTTCCAATCCGGATAATCATTCATAAAACGACTTAAATCGCTCATGTAGCAAATATGATCGCCAATACGATTCGTATCATTATAGGTGAATTTAACTTGATGTCCAGAATACTCCTTAATTAAATCAATACACTCTAAAATGGAAGCACTGTTCCCTCTGCCTCCTCCTAAATTATATACTGCACCGGGCTTGGGATTTTTAATAAATACTTCAAAGGCTCTTACCACATCTTCACTGTGAATCTGATCGCGCACTTGTTTTCCTTTGTATCCAAAAATGGTATATTGCTTACCCGTTACAGCAACTTTAACCAGATAAGACAAAAACCCATGCAACTCAACACCACTATGAGCGGGCCCTGTTAAACAACCACCTCTAAAACTAACAGTAGGCATGTTAAAATAACGGCCGTATTCCTGAGTCATAATATCAGCTGCTGCTTTAGAAGCTCCAAATAAACTATGCTTAGTTTGATCGATTCTGCAAGACTCATCAATACCATTATAATACTTAGAATCTTTATAATCCCAGCGCTTTTCTAACTCTACCAATTTAATCTCATTAGGCGCATCTCCATACACTTTATTTGTACTCATGTATACGAAGGGAGAATCGAATGTATGTTGTCGACTGGCTTCCAATAAATTCATAGTACCCACTGCATTGGTATCAAAATCTTCGAAAGGAATTTTAGCTGCCAAATCATGAGAAGGTTGCGCAGCACAATGAATAGTAGCATCGGGTTTGTATGTTTTGTAAAAATTAAGAACAGCCGCTCTATCGCGAATATCCACTTCAACATGCGTAAATTGATAACCTTCGCTACGCAACAAATTTAGATTCCAGGTTGTATCACCACCTTCACCAAAAAAAAACTTGCGTAAATTATTATCCACTCCTATTATTTCGTGTCCCAACTTACCAAAGTACCTAACAGCTTCAGATCCAATTAACCCACTGGAACCGGTTACTAAAATTTTCATGATTTTAATCTTCTTATTTTCAATAAAGTTAGTAAAAACGACAGTTCTAACAAATGAATTTACGCACTGTAATAATAATATAGAAAAGCCCTTTTGCACGGCTATTATGCAATAGGGATATTTTGTATCTTAGCCATATGCTATATGGCGACTTAATTAAAAAAGTTTCGGAAGGGGATTTCAGAGCCCTTGCACGCTGTATTTCAATAGTTGAAAATGATCTGGAAGGTTCTCAGGAAATTTTAAAAAACCTTCATTTCAACGACTCTCCTGTAATTGGCATTACTGGTCCGCCGGGTGCCGGAAAAAGCACTCTCGTTAATGCTTTAATCAGTTACTACACCAAAGAAAATAAAAAGGTTGGGGTTATCGCTATCGATCCCACATCTCCATTTAATTTCGGATCAATTTTAGGAGATCGAATTCGCATGTCGGAACACTTTAATAATCCCAATGTTTACATACGTTCTTTGGCTACCCGCGGATCGTTAGGTGGATTATCGGCCAAAACAGTGGAGATTACGGATGTAATGCGATCTGCCAATTTTGACATCATTATAGTAGAAACAGTTGGTGTTGGGCAGTCGGAAGTAGAAATTGTGGGTTTGGCAGACACTACCGTTTTGGTTCTGGTTCCCGAGGCAGGCGATGAAGTACAAAGCATTAAGTCGGGCATTATGGAAATAGCCGACATATTTGTTGTAAACAAGAGCGACAGACCGGGTGCTGATTTATATCATAAAAACCTAGTACAGTTAATTCACGAACAACCCCTCAAAAACTGGACTGCTAAAGCTGTAAAAGCCATCGCCACTAAAAACGAAGGCCTTGAGGATATATGTACTTACATAAACGAACATAACAATATTGCCCATAACGAAAAGAAACCTTATTTGCTTACCGAAAAGGCTTACAAGTTAATTCAGGAATACAAAATGAAAAATGTAAATAAGCATGATTTATTATCCGGAATTAACGAATCTTTGAAACAAGGCCATTTTAATCTCTATAAATTTGTTGAAGATTTTCTTTTAACGAAATGATTTAAATCATTTTATTTAAAATTCAACTTAACTAACATTGCGTCGAACAAAATTTTTCATCTATGAAGACGCTATTGATTTTAGTATTGCTTTTTTTCGTTTTTAATATTGCTGCAAGTGCTCAAGTTACATCAGAAAAAAACAAATCCTTTATATTATTAAGCCTACAATTAAACGATGGAACAAAGCTTAAAGGGTTTATGGTTTCAGATTTTAAAAACGAAATTCAACTAACAGACTTTAACTTAGGAAACATAATTATATCTAAAGATAAAATCAGCGACTTCGATTCTTTAAGAATCAAAAATGAAGTTTTACTGGAAACTATAAATAGATTTACCTATTTCGGAAAACTAATAAGTATTAACAATAAGACCTTAACCCTTAATAATTCTACATTAAGTAATTTTGAAATTGAATTAAATCAAATCGATAAAATAACTCCTGCTGATGCCTTTGTAAATAGAAAAGGGAAGGCTTGGTTTACAAACCCCAATGCCACCCGTTATTTCTTTGCTCCAAGTGCTATACCTTTAAACAAAAGAGAAGGATATTTTCAAAATATATATTTGCTTGCTAACTCTGTTAACGTTGGAATTACCAACAACATTACAATAGGAGGCGGTGTAGTAATTCCTTTATTATTTTATGTAACCCCTAAAATTTCATATAAACTTGCCAAAAACTTTTATGCAGGAGCCGGTGTATTGTACACCCAATCGTTTATAAAAGACTTCGATTTAAGTGCAAGTATTGCTTACGGTCTTATTACTATTGGCAATACCGAACACAATATAACGATAGGCAGCGGATATGGTATGGCAAGATTTGATAAAAAATACAAAGAAACCCCCATGCCCATCTTTACCTTAAACGGAATGACCCGTATTTCTAAAAAAATATCTTTAGTAACCGAAAACTGGCTAATTCCCAGAGCAGGTTATAATAAAGAAATTCAGTCTTCAACACCCGATCCATACTCAGGTGGAGTAATGTTTGAAACGATTTATATTAATCAGAATTTTTATACGATGGCCGCATCAGCTGGGTTAAGAATAATGCCTGGACTAAGAACTAGCGTTGATTTTTCAGTTGTAAGTATAAAGGCAAGTCCTATTCAGAACTATATGTTTTTACCCTACTTGGATTTTGTTTATAAATTTTAAAACTATTGAAGTTCGATCGTACGCTCGTTAACATTATAAACACCCCCTAATTTTACAATTTTGGTTTCCAGACTATAAATTACCCAACCGGTATTATGAATACAAGTTCCGGAAATTACTTCATTAGATAAATCAGAAACAACCTCCTTACTGGGCTTGGGCTGATGAGCGTTTTCGGCCAATTCGCACATAAAACGGTAGGTAGCTTCGGCTAACTGCGATTTATCTACCACTTGTTCATAACGCAAAATTCCGTTTAAATCTTCAAAATTCAATTCATCCAAATAAGCTACAAATTCTGCATCAAAAGGTTTTTTCCCATATACATTAGGTAACTGTATTACTCCTCGCAGCTCCTCACCTAGTTTGTATTTAGCCCCATGAAAGGAGTGAAAATGAATTATATCCTGTATAGCAACCGACTCAATAGCTTCTTTACTGGAATAAGTTTCCTGAAAAGTTTTATAAATCTGGTCTAAACCAGGTTCATTATTAAACTCTTTTCTTAATACCTCAAACGATTGATTAAGATAATCACGAACCTCTCGCCAATTTACAACCCCTTTAAAAGTACCCATTTCATCGGTTTTATAAATCACTTTACAATTATTGGCAATCGAATTTAATCTATCCATAGAAGGATTTCCCGATGTATTATCTATCTTAAAATTTTTATACCACCATTGTATGGTATATTCCTTTTCTGATGAATCTATAACCGTAACCTCTACTTCGTATGTAATCTTCTCTTTTAGAGTTGTATCTGAACCGTTAACAGAATACTTCACTGTTGAAATGGTATAATTTTGTTTCTCGCCTTTATCAAAATAACTTATAACCTGAAAGGTAGAATCGGATGAATTAACTTGTGAAAACAAAAACACCGGTAAAAACAGCGTAACTAAAAACAAAAAAATAAACTTCAAAAGAATATAATTAAAAATGGAAGCATAAATTTATTAGATAAAAATAGAAGCCTTGGCGCTATTAACCATTTTTATTATTTGATCTTCAGAAAATAAAAAATTCATATTATCTCTTATTTCCACAACATCTTTATCTGATTTCTTAATCATACAAAAATGAAATTCAGCTTTACCGGCCGTTTCACATTCGTAAACAATTAAATCGGATTCTTCTGTTATAAATCGGATAAATTTTCTAACCTCGTCGTTTTTAATATCACTTTTAATCAAATTCATATCGCCTGCCCCCGAAGCAGCATAAATACTAAAAACAGAACCTTGGCTTACTTCAGCTCCGGATCCCATAGACTTAATTTGAGAATTTACAGGTGCTGGAAAAATAATATTAACACCCAAATCTTTTAAATTGAAATTTTTCATTCCCTCTATAAGCGGTCTTGAAGGATCAGAAGAATTTCCGGAATTATCTATACAACCAGAAAAAGTTAATACTAAAAAAACAACCAATATCAAGGAGATTAGCTTCATATTTAAACGGATTATACTGCAAAAATAAACATATTTTAATGGTTAATATAGTTAAAAACAAACCTCATAGATTAAACTTTCAATTTCTTTAAGCTTTTATTAGATTTAAATAAAATAGCATAGAATGAAAAAATATATTTTTTTGATTTCCTGTATTTTAGTTTTTAATTATTTAAAAGCGCAGGAAAATTTACCCCGTTACATGACCAAGGAGGAACATATGATATGGCCTCAATATTTAGAAAACCTAAAACAAAATTCAACTGTTTCTATCCCACCACCCTACTCCAATTTAAGGGCCCCGGGCGAATGGGAAGAAATTGATGCTATTTGTATTACCTGGACCTCTTATCAAAGTACCTTAAAAGAGATAGTTCGCAATGCTCAAACACAATGCAATGTAATTATTGTTTGTTCAGACTCCACCCAGGTAAAATCATACCTTACTAGCAACAACGTACCGTTAACCAATAAATTAAAGTTCGTGAAAGCTTCATTCAACAGTATTTGGATAAGAGATTACGGACCCAATTGCGTTTATAGCAATGAAGTTGATTCTCTATTTATTGTTGACTGGGTTTATAACAGGCCAAGACCGGCAGATGATGCTGTTCCGGCATCTATTGCCAATTTTCTTAATGTTCCTTTATACGGAACCACCACAACCCCAGCAAAATTAGTGCATACAGGTGGAAATTATCAAAGTAATGGTTTTGGTCAAGCCTTCTCTTCTAAGCTGGTGTTAGACGAAAACAATACCTTAACAGTTGCTCAGGTAGATAGCATCATGTATGATTTTATGGGAATAAATTCATATATAAAAATGAATACACTTCCCTACGACGGAATTCATCATATTGATATGCATTTTAAACTATTGGATGAAGAAACATTATTGGTTGGCGAATATCCCAGCGGTGTATCAGATGGACCTCAAATTGAAGCTAATTTACAATATGTTCTATCTAATTTTACAAATAAATACGGTAAGCCCTTTAAAGTATATAGAATCCCAATGCCCAAAAACTCAAGCGGATGGCCGTCAGCAGGTGGTGATTATTTAACATACACCAATTCCGTAATATTAAACAAAACCGTAATTGTTCCGGTATATTCATCCGGTAACACCGCTCAAGCCCTTGGAATATATAAAAATGCCATGCCCAAAGGATACAGTGTGGTTGGAATAAACTGCGATCAGATTATTCAGGCTAGTGGTGCATTGCATTGCATTACTAAAGAAATTTCCTCAAAAGATCCTTTGCTTATTAGCTATAAAAAATTAGAGGATACTTATGATAATATTAATCCATACAGCATAAATGCTTACATAAAACATCGAAGTGGGATTCAAAACGCTACTCTGTTTTATAGAACAGACAGCGTATCTGCCTTTAGTTATATAAACATGTCTCAAGGTTTTAATCCCGATTATTGGTTAGGCGAAATTCCTCCACAAGCCCCCGGAACTCGGATTCAATATTATGTAAAAGCAGTGAGTAACTCGGGTAAAGAACAATACAGACCATTAGTTTCTCCTCAAGGATATAATGAATTTAACGTTTTGGGTATAACCGGAATAAACAGTGAAAGCATTTACATTAATGAAATTTATCCTAATCCATCTAAAGGAATAACGGTTATACCAGTAAATACCATCCAAAAAGGTGTTACAAAATTAACTGTTTACGATCTTAACGGAAGAGAAATAGAATCTCAAACCAAAGAATTTGAAGGTGATCAAAACTATTTTTTAAACACCAGTAATTATAATTCCGGAATCTATATTATTGAATTAAGCAACGAATCAAGTTTAGTAAGAAAAAAATTAATAGTAAGATAACATAGCTTTATGAACGATGATATTTTAGCACTGGAACCGAAATCCTTGTGGAGAAATTTCTCCAATTTAAATGCAGTTCCACGCCCCTCCAAAAAAGAAGACAAGGTAATTGCGTTTATGAAAGATTTTGCAAATAATCTTGGGCTTGAATCATTTGAAGATGAAATTAGAAACGTAATTATACGTAAGCCTGCAACACCCGGAATGGAAAATCGAAAAAAGATAGTCCTTCAATCTCATCTCGATATGGTTTGCCAGAAAAACAACGATACCGATTTCGATTTTAATTCTCAAGGAATACAAATGTATGTTAACGGTGACTGGGTAAGGGCCCGGGGAACTACCTTAGGAGCTGATAATGGAATTGGAGTTGCCACCATAATGGCTATATTAGAAAGTACTGATATCCCCCATCCGGCTATAGAAGCCTTATTTACAATAGACGAGGAAACCGGAATGACTGGAGCTCTTAATTTAAAAGGCGGAATTTTACAAGGTGAAATCTTATTAAATCTGGATACCGAAGAAGACAATGAAATTGATATAGGTTGTGCGGGTGGTATTGATGTTACAGCTGAATACCTGTACAATGAAATGAATACGCCAAGTGACTATGAAACATATACGATAAACGTTAAAGGATTATATGGGGGGCATTCGGGCATGGACATTCATAAAGGTTTAGGCAATGCCAACAAAATCATGAATCGTTTATTGTTTATGGGCTCTACTGAACATCATCTTTTAATTTCTAAAATTAACGGTGGAAGTTTAAGAAATGCTATTCCAAGAGAAAGCAAGGCCATTATAAACATTGACCCTAAAGAAATTGAGGCTTTTAAAGTCCATTTTCAAAAACTTTCAGAAGAAATAAAGTTTGAGTACAAAACTACAGAGCCCCAATTAACAATAGAACTAAAACAAAGTGAGAAAGCAATAGTGGTTATAGACTCGATTTTTCAAAATCAAATTTTAAAAGCTATTTACGCTGCGCATAACGGTGTTTATCGCATGAGTGCGGATATGAAAGATTTGGTGGAAACATCCAACAATATCGCAAAAGTTCAAATTGAAAACGGTAAATGTTTAATCGCTTGTTTAACCCGATCTTCTGTTGAATCATCAAAAATGGATTTGGCACAAGCCCTAAAATCGACTTTTGAATTAGCAGGATGCTCAGTGTCTTTTAGTGGCTCTTACCCCGGTTGGACTCCCAACATAAACTCACCCATATTAAAAGTATTGATTGATATTTACGAGAAACAAAATAACCAAAAACCGAATGTAGTAGCTTGTCATGCCGGATTAGAATGTGGCATTTTAGGCACTAATTACCCGGGCATGGATATGATTTCGTTTGGCCCCACCATTAGAGGAGCCCATTCACCAGACGAACGCGTAAGCATATCGTCCGTTCAGAAATACTGGATATTTTTAATCGAAATTTTAAAGAATATTCCGGTTCAATAATGTAAATATAATTTTCATTTGTTAAAAACTTTCTTAATCTATTTTAAGTAATTATAAATCAGATAATCTTATATAGATTTTTCAACAATAAACGGTTCTATAAAGCGCACAACTTCACCCTATCATGGTTGTTGGCAAGTGGTTAAGGACAATAACCTTATATTTGCAGCCTTATAAATTTACTTATGAACAAATATTTAGTTTTATTGATTGGATTATCACTTGCGTTTAACATTTCTCAAGCACAAAGGATTAGATCTAAAGGGCTGGTTAACGGCTCTCAAATGCGTTTAACGGGAGGAATTTCAACTCAAACATTATTTTATGTCCCCGGCAAAACTATGTCTTTAAGTTTAAACCTATTTTTAACTAACACTGATGATGAATTTGGTGATTCATTATCCATAACTGTACCGGATGGATTTACGATATTAAGTGTTACTCCAAACACTTCTATTGGTAATGCTTCGGATCCCAACAATAGTTCGGGATGCCCTGATGGCAATAAATCAGGTGAAATGGAGCCATACAGGGGTATTTCGGGCAGAACTGTTAGTTGGGGTGATAACGATAATTGTTTTGGAGGTATACCAACCGGTTCTAATTTAACGATTGTAATGCAACTTTCAGTAGATCAAAATGCAAGTGGCTTAAAAACATTCAACTATTTTATTTCGGGCGATACTTGGGGCCCAGATCCAGCTGATTTATCTTCTTCATTTTTGCTTCAAGAATGCCCTGCACCCATAATTGTAAACAAAAACTTTGCTTTCTGTTCTGGAGATAGTGTTTTATTTAATGGAACTTATTACAAACAACCGGTTACGGCTTACGACACTTTGAAATCAGTTTTTGGATGTGATAGTATAGTAATTGCCACAATAAATGAGGTTCAAAAACCAAACTTAATAATCAATGCATCAACCGATACCGTTTGTAGTAATGGTGAAGTTGTATTAACCGGTAACGGAGCATCCAATTTATCATGGAATAACTTTATCACGAATGGTTCGCCCTTTTATCCTACCACATCAGATTTTTATGTTTTAACTGGCTATAATACTTTAGGCTGCGAAGACAAGGATAGTATTTATATTCATGTTAAACCCAAACCTACCAACTTAAATGCATTTGTTAATGTCAATTTTCCCGTTTGTGCAGGGACTTCAATCACTCACACTGCCTCATCAGACAGTTATGTTAAAGTAAACAACAATGGAAATGTTTCAACTCTTCCAACATTAGTTACATCAAGTTTTGGTTCTCAACTTCCAAATAACTTAGTAACTGCAGCAGCTGTACTGGTAAACGATGGAACTCCAATTACATATAACGCCTGTGAAACTATACTAAATAATTTAACTGGCAAAGTAGCTATTATTGAAAGAGGCGGATGTAATTTTGTTGTTAAATGTCTTAAAGCACAAAATGCCGGGGCTATAGCGGTAATTGTAGTTAATAACCAACCTGGTAATTTATCCATGGGAGGAACTGATCCTAATATTACCATACCTTGTATGTCTATTTCACAAGCTGATGGTGCCGCAATTATATCTTCACTACAAAACAATAACCCTGTAACAATATCTTATGGAGGCTCCGCCTCAAGCCCCCAATATACATGGTTAGTTGACGGGGTTCAAGTAGGATTTGGACCTACCTATGTATTTTCCCCATCATCTTTTTATACCGTTCAATTAATTGCTGATTTAAATGGCTGTACTGCTTCAACACAAACTTTTACTAACCCCGTAAATCCCAACTACAGAGATACCATTCGCGCTACCGTTTGTCAGGGGGATTCTATTTATGCCCAAGGTGGTTATCAAAAAATATCAGGCATATATTATGACAATCTAGTTTCAGTTTTCGGGTGTGACAGTATTACAGTAACTTATTTAAATGTACTTCCAGCTAATGATATACCTTCAGTAACTATTAGTGCTGACCTAAATCAGGTTTGTGCTGGTGGTCTTGTAACGTTAACAGCATCAGGAGCTGATACATATTCATGGGTATACAACGGAGAGATTAATAATACAACATCTACACAACTATTTCAAACTACAACATTTATAGTTTATGGAACAAAAAACAGTTCTCAGTGTAGAGATACCGCAATGATTACAATCCAGGCTAAACCTGTACCAAACAATGTATCATCTTTTGTTAATGTTTCATTACCAGCTTGTGCCGGCACAGAGATCACTCATACAGCTACTTCGGATTCCTATATATCTGTAAACAATAATGGAAATTCATCTTCTCTGGCTGCAAGTGTTTCTTCATCTTTTGGTTCTCCGCTTCCATCAACACAACAAGAAATTGCCGCAATATTAGTTGATGATGGCACACCTATAACTTACAACGCTTGTGAACCAATTATTAATAATTTAACTGGTAAAGTAGCTGTAATAGAAAGGGGAGGTTGTTCTTTTGATGTAAAATGTTTGGCTGCCCAAAATGCAGGAGCAATTGCTGTTGTTGTTGTTAACAATCAATCGTCATCGCCCTTAATATTTTCCATGGGAGTTTCTGGAAATGTGGATGCAAGTTTAATAAATATACCTTGTATGATGATATCACAGAGTGATGGAGCCTCTATCATATCTTCACTTCAAAGTGGCAAACCTGTATTTATTAATTTTGGAGGACCAGGTTCAGTTGTTTCTTATTCATTCTTATTTACTGAAAATGGAATCAATACTAATTTAAATGGGATATCGGCTATATATACACCCCATAATAACTACGAATTAATTGTTGAAGCCGACTTAAACGGATGCAAAAACAGCAGTCCTAATTATTCAATTTCTATTAATCCTGAATTTAATGATACAATAAACAGACAGGCTTGTATTGGTAGCACTTATGTTTTTGGGGGTAGAAATATTACTGCAGATGGAACCTATTACGATTCCACAGCAACCGTTCAAACTGGTTGTGATTCTGTTATCGTTCTTAATATTGTTTTCACAAATCAAATAACCAACCTAATTAATGTAAATATTTGTAACGGTGAAAGTTATTTATTTGGTGGTCAAACCCTTACTTCAAGTGGTCAGTATACTTCAACATTTTCAGGCTATGGCGGATGTGACTCAGTAGTAACACTTAATTTAACAGTACTATCCTCTAATCAATCACCTGTTGTTAGTATCCAACCCGCTTCAAATCCTGTATGTGAAGGAAAATCGGTATTACTTGAAGCATCTGGTGCCGCTAATTATACTTGGTTAAATCAAAATAACAATACAAATGAATTCCAGCCTATTGTTTCTATAACATCAACCTATACGGTTGTTGGGTACAATGATTACATGCAGTGTGCGGATACCACAAGTATTACGATAACAACAAAACCAAGCCCAACAAATTTAATCGCTTTTGTAGATGTAACGTTTCCTATTTGTGCTGGTACATCAGTCACACACACATCCTCTGCCGATGGTACTATAAAAATCAAACAAAGCATTTTGGATGAATATCAAATTAAAGCGGTTCACACCTCTTCTTTTGGTAGTGATTTACCTATAAATGAAACAACATATGAAGCTGTATTAGTTGACGACCAATCCGGAGACACTTTTGATGCTTGTGAAGCAATAACAAATGATTTAACGGGTAAAATTGCTTTTATAAAAAGAGGTAGTTGCAATTTCATAACTAAATGTTATAATGCTCAGTTGGCAGGTGCAGTTGCTGTAGTTATGGTAAATAATCAGTCAAATCCTCCTTTTGCCATGGCAGGAAATGATCCTAATATTATTATTCCTTGCTTAATGGTGAGCAATCTTGATGGTGACATAATTATTAATCAGCTACAAAGTAATCAACCTGTTCAGGTTACAATTGGAGGCGGCGCTAATACACCGCAATATACCTGGGTTTTAAATGAGGTGAATGGAAACAATGCAACCAGTAATAATAATCCGTTTATATATTCTCCATCATCAAATTACTCATTGGAAGTTTCCGCTAATTTGGGAGGATGTACATCTTCAGTAAGTTACTTTAATACGGTTAATCCAATTATTAGAGATTCTGTTACTATTCAAGCTTGTAATGGAAGTTCTGTATTGGTTGGAAATCTTATCGTTAATAGTAACGGTGAATATATTGATACTCTGTCTACTGTGTTAGGCTGCGATTCTATTATAGTTGCGAATGTTTCATTTGTTAATACTCTTGTTAAGAACATAAGTGCATCTATCTGTAGTAATGAAACCTATTCTTTTGGCGGTGACTTGCTAAACATTCAAGGAACCTACACTGATACAATTTCAGCTGTTGCCGGATGTGATTCAGTTATTGTGTTAAACCTTGTTGTAAATCCAACAAACTTAGAAAATATTGCAAAAACTATTTGTGAAGGAGATTTTTATCCTTTTGGTTCTCAAAGTCCATCAACAGCAGGCGTATACACAGAGACCTTTGTAAATAAATTTGGATGTGATTCTGTAGTAACACTAAATTTAACTGTTAAACCTATTTCTTCGGTTACCGCTAGTAAATCTATCTGCGAAGGTTCGTCGTATGTTTTTGGATCACAAACCATTACTAATGCTGGTGTTTACACCGAAGTTTTGAATTCTATATTTGGTTGTGACTCCACTGTTACTTTAACGGTATCTATTAACCCTCTTCCTTCAGTTTCAATTGTTGCTGCTCTTGATACTGTTTGTGACAATGGTGGTGTAATATCGCTGGATGGTTCTCCAAATGGTTTTAACAATTCAGGAGTTTATTTTGGAAGTGGTGTTGTTGATTCAACTTTTAATCCATCCGGTTTAAGCGGAGAGCAAATAGTTTATTATGGTATTACAGATGCTAACGGTTGTTATAACGAAGATTCAACCATCATATTTGTTGAAATTTGTACCGGAATAAACACAGTTGCTTCCAGCAAGGTAAGTATTGCTTCAAATCCTTTTACCAACCATTTAAAGATTAATGTTCAAGGTAATGAATCAAATTCAGTATTAATTACAGATTTGGCAGGTAGGGTTATATACAGTAATACTGTTAAGGGAAGTTTAAACATTAAAACGGATGATTTTGTAAAAGGTATTTATTTCGTAAATGTTACGCTTTTAAATGAAACGAAAACATTTAAAGTAGTTAAACAATAACTTTTACTTCCACATTTTAAAAGGCCGTCTCAATATAAGACGGCCTTTTTTAATTTTATCAACGAATAACTTCTTTTACTTCCGACAAATAGATGGTATTCAAATTACTCTCATGATTCATCAATTAATAATGATCAATCAATAGTGTACTATCGCTATAATTTATTTTAGTATAGCTATGAGCTTATCAGTTTTATGTTACTAGCTTAGATAATATCAATTTTAAAGTTTGAATATAGAGCTAACTTAGTATGTTTTATAAACAATTAATAAGTTTGCCGATTTTCTATAATACCCCTTACAACTCTTTTTGGGCTATTTATAATCATTTCAATTCAAACATAAACTTGTAAATATCTAAACGAGATCTAAGTTTAAAATTAATCAATTACTTGAAGACGAATTTAAACTATCATAATTAACTTCCGGCAACACAACCACTGAATCTGCCTTTATCGTATCCTTAGGTATTCGCGGACTGGGACAAAAATAATCTTTTGTAATTTTTATTTCCGGTTTAGGAAACTTACCTTCCTTATAAACCGAATTTTTATCTCTGTAAATATTTTCTAAAAACTGACCGACCACGGGTAATGCTGTTTTAGATCCCTCACCTAAAGATGATGTTCTAAAATGTATAGAACGTTCGGAAGCCCCAACCCAGCATCCCACAACTAAATCCTTTGTTAAGCACATATACCACCCATCTGAATGATTGCTTGATGTTCCGGTTTTACCCCCAATTTCATTACCGTTTCTAAAAATATCATATTCCCACAAAGCCTGAGAAGTTCCCCCGGGCTCCTGAATACCACCCTGAAACATATAACGCATTAAAAAAGCCGTTTCCTCGCTAATTACTCTTTTTTTAATCGGTTTAAATTCCTTTATAAGCTTACCATTATTATCCATAACCTTATAAATTAATTGCGGTTCGCAACGCTCACCATTATTAACAAAAGTACCATAAGCACCTACCATTTCGTATACCGAAACATCGCTCGAACCAAGGCAAATAGAGGGCACTTTATTTAGTGGGCTTTTAATTCCTAACTTTTGAGCATACTCTACCACCTTATCCCATCCCACCTTTTCTGTTAACTGCGCTGTAATAGAATTACATGATTTGCCCATGGCCCATCGCAAACTCATTTCACGCCCAGTAAAAATCCAATCGGCATTATGCGGGCTCCAAATCTTTACTTCGCCATTTTCGGTATATTTAATACTTACTTCCCTATCGGTGAATTTATCACAAGGACTATAACCATTATCAATGGCTGTTAAGTAAGCGAAGGGCTTAAAAGTAGAACCCGGTTGTCGTTTTGCCTGTTTTACATGATCGTATTTAAAATACTTAAAATTTATTCCACCTACCCAGGCCTTTATATAACCGGTAAAGGGATCAATAGCCATCATTCCGGTATTAAGATATCTTAAGTAATAATCGAGTGAATCGTAAGCAGAAAAATCAACTTCCTTTTCCCCTTTCCACGAATAAACTATCATCTTACGAGGTTTTTTAAGATAATATTCAATAGAATCAATATTTCCATTAAATCTCTTTTTCAACGCTTTATAGGCATCGGTTCTTTTCATAATATTTTCCAAAAAGCCGGGTATTTCATCTCCCTTTTCATTTCGCCAGGGTTTCTGATCTTTCCAATGTTCATCAAACCTTCTTTGAATACTTTTCATTTTCTTCTCTACCGCGTCTTCAGCATGTTGCTGTATGCGAGTATCAATTGTAGTATATATTTTAAGTCCATCCGAAAAAATATCATACCCATTTTCTTTAGCCCAATCTTTAAGTTCTCTATAAGCTGCACTTCTGATGTAAGATCCCTCATTATCTATACTCTCCGGGTCCAGATTTTTAACCTTTAATGGCTTTGCTTTTAATTTATCAAAATCCTCGTCACTCAACTTTCCATATTTATTCATTTGGCTAAGTACCACGTTTCTTCGCTCCATAGCCTTTTCTGGAAATTTATGAGGGTTATAATTACTGGGGGCCTTTAACATCCCGATTAAAAGTGCAGCCTGTTCAGTTTTTATTTTGGCTGGAGAAGTTTTAAAATATACCCGGCTCGCTACTTTAATTCCAAAAGTATTGTTACCAAAATCAACCGAATTTAAGTACATGGTTAAAATTTCGTTTTTAGAATAAAAAAACTCCACCTTTAAGGAGGTTACGTATTCTTTAGCTTTAAATATAATTTGTTTAAATCCCGGTAAATACCCCAATAGACCTCTTGCATTAGATTTTCGTGTTTTAAAAATATTTTTCACCAATTGCTGGGTAATGGTACTCCCGCCTCGGTTATCCCCCTTGGCTGCATACCAAAAAACAGAAAGCGAAGACAAAGGATCAATGCCGTGGTGCTCATAAAAGCGAACATCTTCTGTACAAACAAGTGCATCAATTAATACAGGCGATATCTCTTCAAAACTTACGGGGCTTCTGTTTTCTTTAAAATATTTGCCAATTAACTTACCGTCAAGCGTATACAATTCCGATGCAACGGCAACATCTGGTTTTTGAAGAGATTTTAAAGTAGGCGACGAACCAAATAACCACATCAAATTAACCTCCATGGCTAACACGAAAGCCAATAAAAACTCTAATACCAATAAGAATTTCCGGAAATACTTTAACATAAACAGATTTTTTATTCCAAACCACTAATGTATATGCAAAATAGAGAAATCACCCAACAAGGGTGAAAAACTATCAACTTTTCAAAGTTAATTTTAATATTAAAAACAAATTAAAAAGTTTAGTGTTTATTAACTATAAAATTTGCAGTGTTTTTTGGGGTTTCAGTACATTTAGAAAATTTTAAAAATGAAGAAAATAATTATTGTTAGCTGTTTACTATTTATCTCCAGTTTAATTTTGGCACAAATGCCCGGTGGTAAAATGCCAGGCAACATGGCTAACATGATTTCGGGCAAATTATACGGTAAAATTGTGGATAGCAAAACCAAAGAATCTATTCCTTTTGCCTCTGTTACCATACTCCCTTTTGGTAAAGACACCGTTATTTCAGGAGTACTTACCAAAGACAATGGAGAATTCTTGTTTGATAACGTATCGCTTGGGGGATACAAAGTAAAAATTAGCTTTATCGGTTATAAAACCATCGAACAAAGTGCATTTGTTAATATGAGTCAACTTGAAAAAGACTTAGGTAACATTGAAATTGAAGCCGATGCCACTGTTTTAAAGGCCGCAGAGATAACCGACGAAAAAAGCTCTTATGTAATGGCCGTTGACCGAAAAATTTACAATGTAGATAAAGATATTTCTACCCGAGGTGGAACCGCACTTGATGTAATGAAAAATGTACCCAGTGTTACTGTTGATGCCGACGGTAATGCGCAGCTTAGAAACCAAGGTGCACAAATTTTTGTTGACGGCAGACCCACCACATTAACCCTTGCACAAATTCCTGCCGATCAAATAGAACGGGTGGAGGTTATTACCAATCCCTCCGTAAAATTTGATGCCAGTACTACCGGTGGTATATTAAATGTAGTATTAAAGAAAAATACAAAGCCCGGATATAACGGTGTGATTATGGGCGGTATAGGTACCGGAAACCGCTATAATGGGATGGTTAATCTTAATATTAAACAACATCCGTTTAATATTTCGATAATGTATAATTTTAATAATCAGTTAAACAAAAACAACGGTTTTACCTATCGCGAGAATCTTTTAGGCGATACCCTCAATTCTGTATTCGATCAAAAAAACATAACCACTATGTGGAATCTTTTTAATTTTGGAAGATTATCTATCGATTACAGCATCAATAACCGAAACACACTTACTTTTGCAACTAACATCGTAAATGGCAATTTTGATACTAAAGATGAACAATCCTTCTTAATTGAGGACGATAAGGAAAATCCGACTTTAATGGGTAATCGTATCAATACCTCAGGTTTTTCATTTGTAAATTTAACAGGACAGTTAATATACCGTCACAGCTTTCCTAAAGCTGGTCATGAACTTACTTCCGACTTAAGCTATAACCAAACATTTGGTAGCGGACAGTACGAATACAATACCAATGCAGAGTTACCCAATACCAGTAACACTTTTAAAAGCATCCAGCGCAGTTTAAGTTCTAACGACAATATGATGTATACTTTTCAAACCGATTACATCAATCCTATTTCCGAAACTCAAAAACTAGAACTGGGGGTAAGAAGTTATTTTAAACGAAATTTAAGTGCAAATAATGTTTGGAACCAAAACCAAATTAGCAACTCTTTCGATGTGGATAGCATACTCACCAATCAATACATTATTGATGATATGATCAATGCCGCCTATGTTAATTACAATGGACAAACCAATTGGTTTAATTATCAGGGTGGACTTCGCTTCGAACAAAGCTATTATGCCGGAAATATTGTAAATAAGAACCAAAAGTTCTCATACATGTATCCGAATAGTAGTGGAAATATTATGAAATCAATTTTCCCGGGTATTTATTTATCCAAAAAATTTGGTACCGGACAAGAAATTCAAATGAATTTTTCACGTAAAATAAATCGTCCTAATTTTTTCCAATTAATGCCCTTTATTATGTTTGCCGATCAGCAAAATATCAGAATTGGAAATCCGCAACTAACCCCCGAATTTATTAATCTGGCCGAAATAAATTACAATCTCATTAAAGGAAAAATAAACTGGCTACCTTCCTTCTATTTACGACAAACCGAAAACCCAATAACCAATATTAGTTATCCCTTAACTCCAAATTCTGCCACACTGGTAAATACCTTTACCAATGGATCAAATGCCATTTCGTATGGTTGGGATAATACCATTAAGGCAACTAACATTAAAAAATTGGATGTTACATTAAACACAAATATTTTTTACACCTATATTACCTGGAACGCAGGCCCTATGTCGTTTAGTAACACCGGTTACAGTTACATAGCTAAATTAAATTTATCCTATAAATTACCTTGGGATGTTAACGCTCAAATAAACGGAACTTATGAAGCACCTAAAATTATTCCACAAGGCACTACCAATCCGGTTTATTTTACAGATTTAAGCTTTGGTAAAACCATTAAAATGAAGTGGACCTTTAATTTTACCATTAGTGATGTGTTTAATACAAAAAGAATGGGTACACATTATGAAACTCAATTTTATAATCAGGACTTATCCAGAAGAAGAGAAACACGATTTTTTAAACTTTCTGTTACCTATATGTTTGGAAAAATGGACTCTTCCATTATGCGTAAATTTAAATCCATGCGTAGAGGCGATGGAAATGGCGGAGGCGGAAACCAGGACGGATTAGATTTTTAAAAAACAAAAGGGAGAATTTAAATCTCCCTTTTTTGTACTTGTACACTAAGTTTTAAAATCTCTTTTGTAAAAGATTTATAAATTTCTAATAGAACCGGATCATCTTTTAACAACAATTCCTGTAATTCAATAGTTTTATAATCTTTTCGTGAAGCTGGACCAGTTTGCAGAACGGCCGGACTTACATCCTCAATTCTTTTAGCTGTTAATTTTATTAGCGGCTTAAGTAAGTTAAAGTCGATTTTATTTTGAACGCAAATACTTTCGGCAATAGTGTATAAATGATTTGTAAAATTACATGCAAAAACAGCTGCTAAATGCAAGTGTTGCCGCTGTTTTGAGTTAAGTTCATAAACATTATTACTTAAATTACGCGCAATACTTAATAATTTGTTTTTGTTAGCTATTGTATTGGCTTCAATTAATAAAGGAACCTCTTTAAATTTTGCTTTTTGTTCTTTTTTAAATGTTTGAAGAGGATAAAATACACCAATATTTTTAGAATATGGCCTAAGAATATTAAGAGGAGTGCTTCCGGATGTATGGACAATTAGCCTATTGGTTAAATCAATTTTATTTAAAAATTGATGGATCACATCATCCTTTACACACAAAAAATAAATATCCGCTGCTTTATTTAATTTAGCAACCGAATTAGAAAATGGCACATTTAATTCGGTGCCTAACGCTTTTGCATTAGCCATTGTTTTGCTAAAAACCTGCACCAAATTATACCCTCGTTTTATAAGAACACGACCTAAATGTGTAGCCAAATTACCGGAGCCAATAATTACGATGGAAGGTTTAAATTGCTCAGACTGTTTTTGCATTTTTTATTCTGCTGTAAATAGCAATTATGGAACCAACAATCATCACTAAGCAACCTAACCATAAAACGTTTATGCCCGGAAAAATAATTGCTTTCAAAACGATAAATTCTTTTTTAGCTTCCGGTTTATCAAAAACATTTAAATCCACTTTACCGGAAACGGGATCAAGCTTAGTAAATAAAAAACGAAGATTTAGCTTTTCAACTTTAGCTTCAATTGGATAGATATAATTATCTCGAATTACAAATACAGGCTCAGCAGTATAAACACTGCCATCCATAGCTCTTATTTTTAAGTTGAGGCTTAACGCTATATCATTTTCTCTAAGTTTTAACTCTTTCTTGTTTTTTATTTCCTTATTTATTCCCTCAACAGTAACAATAGCTGTACTTGTAAAAACAGTATCCCCTATCTGCAGAGCGTTATATTTTTTTTCATTCCACTCCTTAGGCTTTGTATCCTGATCCTCTAAATCGGCAAATGTAATATGCGTATAAACATCCTTATGAAGAAAATGACGAGTTGCCGGTTCAGCTACATTACCCATTTTATCATTTAACTGAATGATCGGTTCGAGTGTAAATTCTTTAACAAAAGATCCGTTTACTTTGCTGAGGTAATTTATTTTATGATACAAATTAACCCTTTCGCGATATTTATTTTGATAAGTAACATAATAATCACCCATTTTTAAGGTATCGCCTTTGGTAAGCATGATATTTTCTGAATTCCTAAAATCTTTACCCAATTGTTCTACACTTATTCCGCTGGTGTTTTGAGAAATAATTTCTTTTTTGGAGGTAGAAATTAGCACCCCCACCAATATTAACCCAAAACCAATGTGAGAAATAGAAGCACCCGCCGATTTAATTTTTCCGCTTAAAACGCTTAACCAATATTCGGTATTGGCCAAAACAGAATAAATAGCGGCAAAAAAGAATAAGGAGTAATAAAACTTACTAAATCCCCACAACACGCTTACCACAATCGCAATAAACAAACTAAAAATAGTAGACCATGCAATTTGTTTATAGAAAACTTTTGGATCGGTTTTTTTGTACTTAAAGAATTGAGTTATAGCCATAATTAAAGCAATTATTATAGCAAAGGGTAATTGCCAGCTATTGTAATGAGAAATAGGATCGGTTGGAGGGGCTATTTTTTTGGAAAGATTAAGCACTTTATTAATTACAGGAATTGAGGTAGTAAACGTTATTTGAAAAGCAGAAATACACAGCACCAATGACGCTATGAACATCCAAAATTCTCGGCTCCATAATTCCTCCTCCTGTTTATTTTTTTCAAATTTCCTGTATCTGAATATTAGGAGAGCGAAACTTCCAAAAAGATAAAATAATAAATAGACAAGTAGTTGACCGTTCATACCCAAATCGGTAAATGCATGAACTGAAGTATCGCCCAAAATTCCACTTCTGGTTAAGAACGTACTGTAAAGCACTAATACAAACTGAAGAATGGTTAGTGTAAATGTAATCGCTAAGTAACCTCCTCTTGCTTTATGCAATAACATCAAATGAAGGGAGGCTACCAAAATTATCCATGGAACCAAAGAAGCATTTTCTACCGGATCCCAAGCCCAAAAACCACCAAAACTCAATGATTCATATGCCCAAGCTCCTCCCATTAAAATTCCTGTGCCTAAAATCATAACCCCAAAAACCGTCCACGTTAGCGTGTATTTAATCCAGTTTGTAAAATCCTTTAACCACAATCCGGCTATAGCATATGCAAAAGGAATCACACTGGCAGCAAAACCCAAAAACAAAACCGGCGGGTGAATTGTCATCCAATAATTCTGTAACAATGGATTTAATCCCCTTCCATCCAGGTTTTCTAAATAATTAGGTACTTTAACAAAAGGCAAATTTGCCATATCAGGATGTTCTCTTAATAAAGTAAAAGGATTACTACCAAATTTATAATCTAACAGTACAATACCTAACACCATTGCAGTTAAAAAAACCTGAACACTGCTTATTACAGACATTACCGGGTTGGTAAATTTATTTTTGGAGCGCAATACTATTATCCCCAACACTACATGCCAAAAACTCCAGAGTAAAAAACTACCTTCCTGTCCTTCCCAAAAACAAGCAAACATATATTTAAATGGCAACTCCTTGTTGGCATGATGCCAGGCATAATAATACTCGAAGTAATTATTTATAATGATATAAAAGAGTGTAGCAATAACAAATGTTACAGCAAATGCGTGAATATAAAAAGCACTTCGGGCAATTTTTTGCCAACCATTCGTATCCTCGTCTTGCTTAACCGAAAGGGCAAAAGCAATAGTGGCTATAATAGCTGTGGTAAAAGAAAGAGAGAGAAGAAAGTTACCAAGATAACCGGGGATTAAATGTTCGCCAATATAATTTATTTCCATGGGTTATTGGGCTTCAACCATTTGCTGACTTCCATCGTTATATTTAGAAGGACATTTCATTAAAATTTGATTTGCATAAAAGGCATCATCCTTACATTTACCAACCACAACAATTTGTTCTGATTTTTCAAAATCTTGTGGTTTAGTGTTGGAGTAAATTACTTTTTTTTCGGTACCTTCATTATCAATCATTGTAAATTCAAACCGGTTAGCATCTAGTTGAGGATTATAAACCAAAGGAGCCTTTTTATTTAGTTTTCCAACCACATGATAATCAGTTTCTGGATTTTCGAGCGCAGCTGCAAAAGATTCGTAAGTACTGGAATCGGCTACCGTTCCAATAATGGCTGCTATTGCCACTGCAATTATTAAAATAAAGATTATGTGAGTTTTCTTCATAAGTTTAAAAACAAACTATTTTTTAAATTGTTCCTGCAGTTTATTTACTTTTTTATCAAGCATTATTAAATAAACAAAAATGCCAACTAAAACGATTAAAGCCACAGCAACTACTACATAAATTTTACCTTCAGCTCTAAACTTATCAGCCATTTCAACCTGATTAGCTTCTTGAGCAAATAAACCCCCACAAAAAAACATTATAAGAATGCTTACTAATTTAAATCTCATTTTTAATCTTTTTAATTTTCACTTTTAACGTTACTATCCACCATCCTAATAATGACCATCCGATTATGGATGGATAAAAAATCATTCGCATTGTTCGATCTAAATCGTACTTACCAAATCCGGGATTACCCCCATTACCAGGATGAAGTGAATCAGTTAAACGAGGTAAAACCATTAAAAAAACAATTAGCATTACATAGGAAAAAACATTATAAATTGCAGAAATACGAGCCTTTTTTTGATCGTCATCAATTGAATTTCTCAAAATAAAATAAGCAAAATAGAACAACAGAGTAATTGCCGCGCCATTAAGTTTAGCATCGTTTACCCATGGAGCACCCCAAGTATAATTTGCCCAAACCATTCCGGTTAAAATACCTAAAACCCCCATTAAAACACCAACTTCAGCACTTTGAGATGCTACTATATCTTTTTCCGGTTTAAAACCCGATAAATACATAATACTGTTAATGACCGAAACGGTAAGAATGATCATCATCCCAAACCACATGGTAACATGAAAATAGAGATTACGAATGGTTTCGTGAAGAATGGGCAATTTGGGAACCGGTAAAATAAAACCGGCAACAATGGTATATACTAATAAAATAAACGACAATATTTTCCACCAATTTTTCATATACTTTAATCGCGCCAAAGGTAAGGAATTAACAAGAACGACAAGGCCATCTGAATAGTAATAATTGACAACATAACAATTATTAACTTGAAGTTAAGTTCGAAATTTAAACCATCCAGTACATTTTTGGAAAACTTGATAAGCGTTATTAAGAATGGAATAAGCATGGGAAAACTCAAAACAGACATTAAACTAAAATTACTATTAGCTTTAGATGAAATAGCCGAAACCGTAGTAAGAATTGCAGAAAAGCCCATAGCACCCAGAAACATTACCAATAAAAATGGCCAGAAATTGCTGACTAAATTTCCTAAAACCAGACCATAAATAAAATAACCGCCCAGCGTGGTAATAAACAGAAGAACAAAATTAAAAAGAAACTTGGCGTAAAAGATTTCGAGTGGATGAGCCATTAAACCAATGTAAAACTTTCTTCCCCTGGCATCATTAATATACAACTTAGAAGAGATGTTAATGGCTGAAAAAACAATGATTATCCAATACAACGCATTCCAGGTTGGCACATCTAAAATTTTTCGGAAGCTTAAAAAACAAACATATATGGTGGCAAATAAGTATAGAATAAAGCTACCAAAATGCGCTTTACTTCTCATCTCTGTAGCCATTTCCTTGGAAAATAAAGCATTTAAGTTGTTAAAATTGACCAAGATTGAACTATTTTTAATTAGGTTTGTTGTAAATGCAAAATTAAACTTATGAAATCAACAATTATCATTTTATTAGCATTATTTGGATTAAATTTTAGCTACGCACAAAAAAGCATTTATGACATAAAATTTAAAACCATTGATGGTGAAGAGACCACCCTTGCACCATACAAGGGAAAAAAGGTAATGATTGTAAATACAGCCTCTAAATGTGGCCTAACCCCTCAATACGAGGATCTTGAAAAACTTTATAAGGATTATCAAAGTAAAAACTTAGTAATTATTGGTTTTCCGGCTAATAATTTTTTAAGTCAGGAACCCGGGACTAATCAAGAGATTAAAGAATTTTGCTCCAAAAACTACGGTGTAAGTTTCCCGATGATGGAAAAAATTTCGGTTAAAGGGAGTGATATGCATCCTTTATATCAGTGGCTTACCTCAAAAGAGCAAAATGGGTTTCAGGATAGTGAAGTTAAATGGAACTTTCAAAAATATCTAATAGATGAAAGTGGACACCTATCTAAAGTAGTTAATCCAAGAGACAAACCAAATTCACCCGAAGTATTGGAATGGCTGAATAAAAAATAAATTTAACTTTTTAAAAGTTTTACCTATTTAATAATGAAGTTGGATATCCTTGCCTTTGGAGCTCATCCTGATGATGTTGAACTTGGTGCTGGTGGCACACTGGCCAAACATGTTGCGTTGGGTTTTAAAACAGGAATAATAGATCTAACCAGGGGCGAATTGGGCACAAGAGGTAGTGTTTTGGAAAGAAACGAAGAGGCCGAAAGGGCTTCAACCATATTGGGTAACAGCATACGTGAAAATTTGGATTTACCTGATGGCTTTTTCGAGAATAATCCTCAAAACCAATTAAAAGTTATTCGAAAAATAAGGCAGTATCAACCCGATATTATATTATGTAACGCCCCTTACGATAGGCATCCCGATCACGGTAAAGGGGGAGATTTAGTGGCGGATGCGGCCTTTTACAGTGGACTTACAAAAATAGAAACCGAATTAAATGGTATTCCGCAAAAAAGCTGGAGACCCCGATTAATACTTCATTACATTCAGTTTTTACCCCTCCAACCCACTCTTGCTCTTGACATTACAGGATATATAGACCAAAAAATCGAATCGGTTCTTGCCTTTAAAAGTCAGTTTTACAATCCCAACTCCAAAGAACCCGAAACCATAATTTCCTCTAAAGGATTTTTAGAAAGTGTTCGTTATCGGGCTCAGGATTTAGGGAGAGTAATTGGAACTGAATATGCAGAGGGCTTTATTTTAAATAGACTTATAGGATTAAACGATCTTAATTCCATTCTCTGATATTTTTAATTTATTCTATTTGTTTAATTTAGATTTAAATTATGCGTATAATTTCGATTAATATTTAATATTAGTGGCGAAATTGGATTACAATTAGTGAAAAATTGGGTGCTTTTAATTAAATTCGTATTAAAATAAAAACCCCATGAAATCCATTTTAATTCTTTTACTTTTTGGTATTAATTTTTCACTTTTTGCTCAAACAGTTAGCTTAAGCGCAAGTAAAAATAATCAATGCGTTCCTATGCAGGTTAGTTTTACAGCAACTGCCCCTTCCAACGCTTTTCATTATAATTGGTCGTATTACGATTATAACCAGCAAAATTGGGTAAACGACTATTCTAACACCAATGTGTATTCATTCACTTATTCTCAACCCGGAACCAACACTTATTTTTATGTAGACGTTTACGATGTGGATTGGGGCTACTTGGGCTCAAGTTACGTAAATATTCTAACCAAAGGCAACACTCCTTTTTTAAGTGCCTCCCAACAAACCGTTTGTCCGAACTCCGTCATTAATTTTTACATAAACAACCAAGCTGGAAATTATCAGTGGGATTTTGGCGACGGGACCATTTTAAACAACAATGATCAGTATATAAATCATAATTATTCTTCAACAGGAAATTACCTGGCTAAGGTAACCTACACAAATGTTTGCGGTGTATTAGAAACTGCTACAACTAACATAACTGTTGCTAACAATATTAATTCCCCGGTTCAAATCAACACCAGCAATTTATCCCCTTGCCCAGGCGAAAGCGTTAATTTTTATTCTGGATTTACTGCAACCAATTATTTTTGGGATTTTGGCGACGGTTCAACCGCATCTGGCAATCAATCGACCAATTATACTTACAATCAGCCGGGAAATTATGACGTAAAACTCATTACCTTAAACGGTTGTGGACTATACGACAGCACAATTGTAAACGTTAGCGTAAACAATAATTCAAGTTTTTCCCCTTTTCTCCAAATTTTTAGTAAAGATCAATTATGCCCTGGAGAACGATTTTACATGTCTACGGACTATGGGTTTAAAAGCTATACATTCGATTTTGGAGATGGCTACATCTATACTTCCGGTTCAGGCTTCTCAAATACATATACCTATAATAACCCGGGTATTTACACTGTTTCAATAAAGATGACCAATTTCTGCGGTAACGACACAACTATTTACAAGAATGTAGAGATAAACAATTCGATAAGTCCAGCCCTTCAAGGTTTCGGCATTAGTGGAATTCCACCCGTTTGCCCTGGCTCTACTATAGAATTATCTGCATACGGCGAAATTCAGCAAGCCATTTGGAATATGGGTAATGGAAATATCGATACCTTAAATTCTAATGAATTTAATTATACCTATAATACCCCAGGTATAAAAAATGCAAGTGTAACTTTAACCAACTTTTGTAATTTAGATACTACCATCAACTTTAGTATTAATGTAGATCCCAATACACCCATTAGTTCATTTAACACCAGTGTATATCCTTCTAATTCTTGCCCGGGAGATCGAATTGGTTTTTATGTTAGCGCAAGTGGAGACAATGATTTTTTTATTGTGCTTTCCAATAATCCAACGGATACCATTTTTAAAAGCAACTTTTCAACAAGCAACATTTTTACTCCAGGTAATTATACGGCTTACTTTGGTATAAAAAACTTTTGCGGCAAAGATACTGTTGTTCAAAAAACATTTACGATTTCAAACAATATTCCGGTAAGCCAGTCAATTAGCCTATATACCCCCGATATGGTTTGTGTTAACAGCAATCTTGAATTTTGTCCGCCTTATGGTTACAAAAATTACTCGTGGGATTTTGGTAATGGTTCAGTTTTTTCATCTGTTGATTCTAAGTGTTCCAATCAGGTTTATAATACCGCGGGCAATTATACAGTTACCTTAAACCTAGAAAACAATTGTGGGTTAGATACAACTTTATACAAATCTGTAACAATTGTAAATTCAAAAACACTTGAACAACTTTCTCTGGATATAGATCCTACCTCATGTCCGGGGGACATATGGGAGGGCAGAGTTAACCTTTCGGAAAATGACAGAAATTCAACTACTTTTTCGTGGAGTTTTGGAGATGGAAATTCCATCAATACTTCTAACAGTTATGCAGAACATTCATACCTTAATGTAGGGAATTACCCTTTAAGTGTTAAAATCAATAACAGTTGTGGCCCAGATACAACCTTAACAGCGTTAGTAAAAGTTGGTTTAAATGACCAAATAAATCCAAACAGCATCTGGCTGGGAGTTAGTCAAGAAGTGTCATGTCCAAACACACTTATATCTTTCAGTGCTAGCCGCGGTTTTAAAAAATATTTTTGGAGATTCAGCAACGGTGATACCCTTACTACACAGACCTCTGAAATCAACAAGTCGTTTCCAATTCCTGGTAAATTCAGAGCCTTTGTTACCTTCTACAATGGGTGTAACAAAACAGCTACAAGATCGACCGATTTTATAGTTTCTAATAATGCGAAAATGGATCAAATTGAGATTGAACCCATTTCCGGAAGTGTTTGTCCAGGAGATAATGTTTTTATAAGGGGAGACAAAGAAGGGGGAGATGCTACAGCAGGGATTACTTATTCTTGGGATTATGGAGATAATCAAATAGGATATACATACACAAGCACCTCCTATCATACTTATTCTAATACGGGTACTTTTCAAATAAAAGTTACGGCATATAATAGCTGTGGCGATTCTACCAGTGCTGTTTCTCAGGTTACAGTTAGTTCTAATAGTCAACCAGAATTTATTTCATTTGATGGTGATAGCCCTATTTTAATTCCGAATTACAATGGAACATCTGCGGGTTGCCCCGGCGATGCTATAACGATGCTCTATATTGGTGAGTTTAGTTCTAATGTCTTTGATTTTGGCGATGGCACATCTGGTTCTTCGAATAGTTTTTTAACTGTAGGCGGGTTTAAGTTTCATACCATTACTCACATATATGATAATCCAGGGGATTACATGGTAAGTCTCACTGTTTCCAATGCTTGTGGCAATTCTAATTCCGATTCTTTATTGGTTAAAATTGGAAATACAACTTCTGAAAATTCGGTTGATATATTTGCAATACCCAGCAAAAAACCAGAAGGCTATACCACTTGTACTCCGGTTGAATATATTTTATTTGGGGCTAAAACTTATACAATAGACTTTGGTGACGGGACTGTAAGTACTACTTCTTCGCCCAGCCTCAGACATTCATACTCAAACCCCGGTTTTTATCATGTAACGATTACCGGTACCAATGGTTGTGGTTATACAAGTTCTTCATCAACAGATGTAATTGTAATTGAGGGTGGCTCTTTAACTGCCAATGTTTCTACATTAACACCAAGTTGTTTCAACGGCTCAAATGGTTCTATTTCGGTAAATATCCAGGACGGATTTCCTCCTTATAATTTTGAATGGATGAATTACAATACTAATAATTCTAATACTTTGAGTGGTATAGGTGCAGGTACATACAATGTTTCCGTTATAGACAGTGTTGGCTGTATTAAAGACCTATCGATAGTTTTGTTTGATGCTCCACAAATAGAAATTATTACAAGTAATATGGTTAAACCAAATTGTCAAACCAGTGATGGTCTTCTTACTGTAAATGCTTCAAACGGAAATGGTAATTATAGTTATCAGTGGGTTAACGGCCCTGCAGGCAATACCATTAGCGGTATCCCGTCTGGCCTCTATACTGTAACTGCAACAGATGGTACAGGCTGCCAGACTTCCAGCACAATATCCTTATTAGATCGAAATGGACCATCTATATCTGTTGACTCGTCGTTTTCTTTATTAAAAGTTTGTAAAGGCGGATCAGATGCTAATATTGAACTAACGGTTTCCGGAGGAACGCAACCATACACTTACACTTGGTCTAATGGCTCAAATGCGCCCAATCAATCTAATCTAGCAGAAGGAAACTACATAATTCAAGTTGCTGATGCATCGGGTTGCAGATCAAATAAAAACATTAGAATTGAAGCTTATCCTTCTATCTTTACTAATATTAACGTAAACCGAAACCCCGATTGTAAGCAATTTAACGGCGAACTTACTTTTAATGTAACAGGAGGTTCTGGAGCTTTCGAATTAAGTTTAGATGGAAATTTATTGGCTGGAAATACCGCAACAGGTGTAAATGCAGGAAAACATACTTTGGTTTTAACCGACTTAAACTCTTTTTGCACCAGTGACACTGTGTTTTACTTAAACAATGCGGGAACTCTTGATTTTTCTGTTACTAAGAAAAATCCAAAGTGTTATGGTACCAGCGATGGTTTAATCAGTATTGTTCCCTCAGGCGGAACACCAAGTTACTTTTCTATGGTAACCTCTTCGGTTTACAATTCTCCAAAATCTACTAAAACCTTATTTAATAATCTAAGTGAGGCAACATTCCGAATTCAGGTTGAAGATAAAGTGGGATGTATCGTTAATAAGCTTATAACTTTGGATGCTCCTGATTCTCTTTCAACTAATTTCACCCGATTAAGTGCTTATTGTGGAAACAATAACGGATCGATAAGCGGGTTAGTTAGTGGAGGAACGCAACCATTTACTGTTGCTTTAACTGGACAAAACAGTCAAAATGGTTCATCTTATAACTTTAACAATTTACCAGGTGGTAATTATACACTCACCATAAGAGACTCGAACTTTTGTCAAAAATCAAAATCGATTTCAATACAAACTCAGCCCGCAAGCATTTTGGCAAACATCAGCACTACTGCCTCTGTTTGCGGAAAAGCACAAGGCTCGGCTATAACTAATGCCTCCGGTGGATATGCTCCCTATACATATTCATGGAGTACCGGAACTTCGGGCAATTCGATTAATAATTTAGTTCCGGGAGTATATAGCTTAACCATAACCGATAACAGACAATGTTCTGTAACAGAAAATTTTGGAATTGATACCTTAATCGTTATGCCTGGAATTTGTTTAATTACAGTAGATTCGGCATCGGAAAAGAATTTATTAATGTGGGAAAAAACACCGGGCAGCAACATTCAATCGTATAATGTTTACCGCGAGGGTGTTGTTCAAAATCAATTTAACTTAATAGCCAATGTTCCTGTAAATCAACTTAGCGAATATTTAGATCCTAATTCAAATACTCGCGTTCAAAGTTATCGTTATAAGATTTCAGCGATTGATTCATGCGGCAATGAGTCGGATTTAAGTGATTTCCATAAAACCATTCATTTGTTAATTAGCCAGGGCACGGGTAATAACTGGAATTTAGAATGGTACAACTATCAAGGTTTACCTATTCCGAGTTACTCTATTTGGAGAAGTTTGGATTCAATAAATTACACTTTAATTGACACAAAGGCAGCTACAATAGATCCTCAATCCAATACTTATACAGATATTACTGCTCCTGCAGGTGATGTATATTATATTGTTTCGTTTGAAGCACCTAACGAATGTAATAGCGATTTAAACAGAATTAGCCATTCTAACTCTATCTTTAGAACCCAGAAGAGAGTAAAATCCAACGTAGGATCTAACCGTTTGGGCAATCCTTCATTAGTTAAAGGTAAAGCAGCAGACAATATTGAAATTTATCCAAATCCTAATAATGGTTTCTTTACTATTGATGTAACGAACGAAATTGCAAATGCCCAGGTAAAGATTACGAATCAATTAGGACAGATAGTTTTAAATATAAATCCAGATGAAATAAAAGAAAACAGAATTAACGTAAATTTTACTAAATTCGATTCCGGAGTTTATTTTATACATATTGTATCTGATAACGCAACGCTTACCAAAAGAATAATTAAATATTAAGTATAAATGGCAAAATCCTATTACAAGTTTTTTCTTGATGTAGGATTTTGCCTTTTCTTTTTTAATGTATTTGCCCAAGAACATTCAGCACCTAAGCAAAATTTTTTTATTAAAAACTTTAATAAAAAAGAACTCGGTGTTTCCTCTCAAAACTGGAATGTTGCTCAGGACCTACTTGGACAAATATATATAGCAAATAACCAGGGCATACTTCAATTTAATGGTAGCACCTGGCACGAAATAATTTTAACAAATATTGCCGATGCCCGTTCTCTTGATTCAGACAAATCGGGTAGAATTTATGTTGGCGGTAATGGTGAAATTGGTTACCTCTATTTCAATTCGAAAGGAAAAACAAAATTCACCTCATTAAATAACCAACTTAATCCGGAAGAACTAAATTTTAGTGATGTTTGGACGACATTATGCACAGAAAATGACTACACTTATTTTCAATCGCCTGAATATATTTTTGTATTTAAAAAAGGAAAAAAAATTCGCTCTTTTCCTTCTAAAACCGGTTTTCATAAATCGTTTAAAATAAAAAATAAAGTGTTTGTTCGCGAAAACGGCAAAGGCTTATATGTTCTGGATGCAGATAAAAAGATTCAGGTTTTGGGTGGAGAAATTTTTTCTGATATTAAAATAGATGCCTTTATTCCAACCCCGGTTAAAAATAATTATTTAATTGCCAGCAGAACCAAAGGACTATTGTTTGCAAAACTATTTTCTATAAACGGTAAAGTAGCCATCAGTATTAACCCAATTCAAAACACTACATCTAACGAATTAATAAAAAACCAGGTTTATCATGGCATTAAAAGTAAACAAGGCGGGTATATACTAAGTACGCTCTTAAATGGATTATACTTTCTGGATGAGAACTTTAATATCGTTAATAAACTAAACAAAAGTAATGGTTTAAAAGACAATAAAATTTTTCAGATTTTTGAAGATAAAAACGGCAATAATTGGCTTACTTCTGAATCGGGCGTGAGCTTTATTGAAAGTAACTTACCTATTTCGCAATGGGGAGAGAAAGATGGATTAGAAGGAGTTTGCGAGGACATTATTTTTAATGATAATGAGATACTAGTTGCAACCGGATTGGGTTTATTTAAATTTGAAAATCAAAAATTTGAGAAATTACAGAATAGCCCGATTGAAATTTGGAGTTTATTAAAAAAAGACTACAGTGTTTTTGTTGGAGCAACCTCCGGATTTTACGTATATTCTAACTCCACCTTTACACAAATAAACGATGAATACACTAATGTTCTAACAACCGACAAACAAGGCAATATTATACAAGGCGGAAGTGGCTTTATTCATTTTTATAAAAACATAAATTCCGAACCTTTTAAATCAATTGAAATAGAAGGTTTAGTATCCGATATTATTCAAAACACAAAAGGTGAATACTGGATCTCTACTCGTGATAATGGCGTATTGGTTTTAGATAAAAACTGGAAGATTTATTCAATTAAAACAAATAACAGAGGTCTAAAAGTTGATGCTGTAACTTTTTTTGAATTAGGTAATAAACTTTTTGCTGCAGGAGCAGGTGGTACCTACCAAACAAGTTTGATAAAAGGAAAAATAAATTTCAACTCCTACAACATTGATCGGAACATTGATAGTATCGATACATATAATATTTATAGAATCTCAACCAGCAATAAAAATCAAATTGCTTTAATATCCGATTACGAAGCAGGAATTCAACAATTGCTTTATTTAGAAAAGCAAAATAATACTTTTCTATCTAAAAGCCAGGCTTTATCAAGACTCAGCTACGGTAGAATTAATAAAATAATTTTTAAAGACAAGGCTTTATGGCTTCTGGGAGATGATGGATTGTTTGAATATTATATCGACAAATCTTTTTCAAAAAATAAATTTTATCCTATAATTAGCAACATAATTAGTAATCAGGATACTCTTTCTTTTGGTTCTTTTTCTAATCCAGAAGATTCTACTGTCGAAATTTTAAGTCAACCTAACGAATTCACCCCTACTCTATCATACGATCATCATGTATATAAATTTGTTTATTCAGCTACAGCATTCGAAGATAAAGAACATATTGCTTTTTCTAGTTATTTAGAAGGCTTTGATGCCGGTTATTCTGAATGGTCTAATGAAAAAGACCGAGAATATACCAATATAAAAGAAGGCACCTATATATTTCATATTAAAGCACGTGATGTTTATGGGAATATATCTCCTGAAGCTACTTTTAAATTTATTGTTTCTCCACCCTGGTTCAGAACATGGCCTGCCTATATAAGTTATATTTTACTCGCCATTCTTTTAATATATAACATCGTACAATTAAATATTAAACGGTTAAAGAATCAAAATATACAACTTGAAAAAACCATTTCGGAACGTACTATAGAAATTCGTTCGCAAAGAGATGAAATTGAAAGTCAGAAAAAAGAAATTACCGATAGTATAAATTATGCTAAAAGAATTCAGGGTGCAGTATTACCTAATCAAAAACAAATTGAAAATTTGTACCCCAATATATTTGTTTTATACAAACCCAAGGATATTGTAAGTGGTGACTTTTATTATTTAAACAATGTAAATAATCACACTTATATTGCTGCTGCAGACTGCACCGGCCATGGCGTTCCGGGAGCTTTTATGAGTATGATTGGGTTAAAGATATTGGATCAGGTAATAAACGACAACAAGGAAACTGAACCCCATAAAATATTGTATTCGTTAAATGAAGGGATAAATACCTTTTTAAGGCAAAACGAGAACAAAACACACGACGGCATGGAAATAGCCTTATGTGTTTTTGATTACGAAAAAATGTTACTTAAATTCTCGATGGCAAACAGGCCCTTATGGCTTATCCGAAATAACCTATTAACAGAATATAAGCCTACTAAGTTACCTATCGGAGGTATTCAGGAAGAAAGCCTAAACGAATACGTGGGTAATGAAATCAACATTCACACCGGTGATACCATCTATATTTTTTCAGATGGATTTCCAGATCAGTTTGGTGGAGACGAAGGTAAAAAACTCATGACGAAACGATTTAAAGATATTCTGGTTAATTTATCTAATCTACCCATAAGCCATCAAAAAGAAGCACTTAACAATATTATGTTCGAATGGAAAGGACAATTTGATCAGGTGGATGATATCTTAGTGATAGGAATTAAAATCTAAATTCAATTTAATTTTTTCGATTAAAATCATGAAAACTATTGTTTTAACGTTTTGCTTGTTATTATCATTAGCATATAAATCCCAATCTATTGATACTTTAAGATATTGTGGATCTGACGAAATGAGAATACAATTTTTATCTGAAAATCCTATAATTAAAGAAGCTGTTATAAAAAGAGAAAATCAATTAAACCGATTCACAAAAAACTTTGAACATAACTTCAATATTAGTAAGCAAAATCATTATATCATTCCGGTTGTATTTCACGTTATACATAATTATGGTTCCGAAAATATATCAGATGCACAAATAAAGGACGGATTAAGAGTTTTAAATAATTATTTTAACAAAAACAGTGCAGACAGTAGTCAGGTAATCAATGCCTTTAAACCCCTAATAGCCGATTGCCAGATAGAATTTCGTTTAGCAAAAAAAGATCCAAATGGAAATTGTACAAAAGGAATAAACAGAATACCCTCTTTATTAACTAGCATTGGAGATCATCAAGTAAAAAAAATAATTCATTGGCCTCCACACCAATATTTAAATGTATATGTAGTTGCCAATGCCGCAGGTTTAGCAGGTCATTGCATATGGCCATCAGATGCAGACACTATACCCCAATGGGATGGCATTGTAATAGCACATAATTATGTTGGAAGTATTGGCACCTCCACTTCTACTACACAGGTTACTTTATCTCACGAAGTGGGGCACTATTTAAATCTACATCATACTTGGGGTGGAAATAACGTGCCGGGCTACTACTTTTTACCTTGTGCCAACCCCAATAAAGATTGTGGCATAGATGATGAAGTTGCCGATACCCCAACAACCATTGGATGGCAAACCTGCAACTTAAATGGAGCCAGTTGTGGTAGTTCACTAGATAATGTTCAGAACATGATGGAATACAGTTATTGTAACCGCATGTTTACACCCGGACAAAAAATGAGGATGCATGCCTGTTTAAACGACACCATAGCGAACCGTAATAATTTGTGGTCGGCAAATAACCTAATAGCAACCGGAACAGCAGATACAAACCATATATTATGTGCTGCAGACTTTTACTATTCTAATACTAATATTTGCAACGGGAAAAGCATTACCTACACCAATGCTTCTTATAATGCAAACATAGATTCTGTTAAATGGTATTTTAACGGTGGAACTCCAGCTTTCAGCACTCTTAATAATCCCGTAATAACTTATAATACACCAGGGCGATATGATGTTAAACTTATAGCATACTCCGGAACAGATTCCGTAATTAAACAAAGTAATCATTTGGTATTTGTAACACCTGCAAACGCCCAACCTAACTTGTTATTTTATGAGGATTTTGAAAATTTCACCAATTTAAACGACAGTAATTATGCTTGTACCAGCTATGATACCATTGCAAATTGGCAAATTACAAATCAATCATCTTATAGCGGAACCCAATCGCTGATGATTAATAATTATGAAAACATAATTAAAAACAAAACCGAAATTATATCACCGGCTATTAATCTAATAGGGCAAAACGGCGCAGGCATTTCTTTTAAATATGCATTTACTCAAAGAAAAACTTCCAATAACGATAAATTAACCTTAATGGTTTCCAGAGATTGCGGAACGAGTTGGGTTCCTCGCTGGAACAAACAAGGATTGGCATTAAGCACTGCCGATAGTTCTAATTTGCCTTTTATTCCAAACAACACACAATGGTCAGAAGCCCTAATTAGCAATTTGCCGAGCATTTTTTATACTGATGGATTTAGATTTAAATTATCGTTTGAAAGTGATGGAGGAAACAATATATACATCGATGATTTAAACATAAATTACCTCACCTCTCAACAAAAAATAAATTATAGTAGTTTCAAAATTTATCCTCAACCTGCAAGCGAATTGTTAAACATAACAAACCTATTTCCTTTTACCTACGAGATATTCAACTCTTTGGGGCAAATCATATACACTAATAATTTAAAGAACTCCTACCATCAAATAAATACAAAGCCTTTAAAAAATGGAATTTATTTTATAAGGCTAAGTATTGAAAATGAATTTAAGGTGCAAAAATTTATTGTTGAACACTAATTTATGTTGGCTTTACGATTGATAAGTTAAATTAGATTACTAATTACTAACGTTCTCTTTAAAAACTACCGATTTACTTATATCTAAAGGTTGCTTGGTATACCAATCTTCAAGCGAATTAAAATCATACTTGGTAACATCGAACAGGTGCGATAAATGTATGTTCTTCATGGCGGTAAACATAATTTCGGAACGGTTTGGATATTTAACATCCCATTCATTAATCATTCTTCTCACTACTTTGCGTTGTAAATTTTCCTGAGAACCACATAAATTACAAGGTATAATCGGGAAAGCTTTAAACTGAGCATATTGTTCAATATCATCTTCTTTACAATAAGCTAAAGGCCTAATTACAATATGTTTTTTGTCGTCGGTTTTATACTTGGCGGGCATCGTTTCAATTTTGCCATTAAAAAATAAGTTCAGGAAAAATGTTTCCAGAATATCATCCCGATGATGGCCTAACGCAATTTTAGTAATTCCCATTTCTTCAGCGGCCGAATAAAGTGTTCCTCTGCGCAAACGAGAACACAAACTACACATCGTTTTTCCTTCCGGAACTTTTTCTTTTACTATCGAATAGGTATCACGCTCTAAAATTCTGAAATTAACCCCACGACTCTTCAAATACTCGGGTAATATATGCTCCGGAAAATCAGGTTGCTTTTGATCGAGATTAACTGCAATTAGTTCAAAGGAGTGGTCCATTACTTTTTGTAAATGCAACAACATTTCCAACATCGTATAACTATCCTTACCCCCCGACAAACAGGCCATTACTTTATCTCCGGGTTCAATTAAACCAAACTCTTGTTGCAAATCCCATACTGCTTTACGAAGCTTCTTCTCAAGTATAAACTGAGCATGTTCCTTTACATTATTCTCCATACAACAAATTTATTAAAAAAAGAACAGAGAATTCACATACAAACCAAGGCAGTTAACCAGCCCCCAAAACAATAAAAAAAGATTCTGAGGCCGAATCAATTCCAATACATCGATTCTAAAACATTAAGCTTGTTTAACATTTTTTTAGGTTTATATCCCCCCATTAATTAGTTAATTTGCCTAAAAATTTGGCTATGACTGATATCAGAGAATTAAACGAAAAAATACAGGCCGAAAGCGCTTTTGTTGAGTTAATTTTAATGGAATTAGACAAAACCATTGTGGGACAGAAACACATGGTGGAGCGTCTCTTAATTGCCTTACTATCTAATGGACATATTCTTTTAGAAGGAGTACCCGGATTGGCCAAAACACTAGCCATAAAATCGTTGGCTTCATGTATTGATGCTAAATTCAGCCGTTTGCAATTTACTCCGGACTTATTACCTGCCGACTTGTTGGGAACCATGATTTATAATCAGAAAAAAGAAGAATTTGTAGTTAAACAAGGTCCCGTTTTCGCTAATTTTGTCTTAGCCGACGAGATTAACCGTGCTCCCGCAAAAGTTCAGAGTGCATTATTGGAAGCTATGCAGGAACGACAAGTAACCATTGGCGAAAACACCTTTAAACTGCCCGAGCCCTTTTTGGTTTTAGCTACCCAAAATCCGGTAGAACAAGAAGGAACATATCCACTTCCGGAAGCTCAGGTAGACCGATTTATGCTTAAAGTATTAATTGGTTATCCTACAAAAGAAGACGAAAAAAAAATAATTCGTCAGAATTTAAATACCGTTACCAATACGATCAATACCGTTTTAAAACCCGAAGATGTAGTAAAAGGCCGCAACCTTGTAAAACAGGTTTATATGGACGAGAAAATTGAACAATACATCGTAGATATTGTTTTTGCAACCCGTTATCCCGAACAAAACAAACTACAAAAGTTTAATGGCTTAATTTCGTTTGGAGGTTCTCCCCGCGCCAGTATAAGCTTGGCTCAAGCCTCGAAAGCACATGCCTTTATTAAACGCAGAGGATATGTTATTCCGGAAGATGTTAGAGCGGTAAGTTACGATGTGCTTCGTCACCGCATTGGATTAACATACGAAGCAGAAGCAGAAAACATTACTACGGATCAAATAATTACTGAGATTTTAAATACCGTTGAAGTTCCATAATTGATCAAATGGAAACTACTGATTTAATACGCAAGATTAGAAAAATCGAAATTAAATCGCGCGGTTTATCAAACCAAATATTCTCGGGAGAATATCATAGCGCTTTTAAAGGACGTGGTATGACTTTTAGTGAAGTTAGAGAATATCAATTTGGCGATGAGATAAGAACGATTGACTGGAATGTAACTGCCCGCTTTAATCACCCTTATGTTAAGGTATACCAGGAAGAGAGAGAAATGACAGTGATGCTGATTATTGACATGAGTGCTTCGGGAAACTTTGGTTCAGTAGCTCAAACTAAAAAGGATTTAATAACAGAAGTAGCCGCAACAATTGCCTTTTCTGCCATTCAGAATAACGATAAAATTGGCGCAATTTTATTTACCACTCAAGTTGAAAAATTTATACCACCTAAAAAAGGAAGATCGCATATTCTAAGAATCATTAAAGAATTGCTTGAATTTAAACCTGCTGCAAAAGGAACTAGTATTAATAACGGTTTGCGGTTTTTTACCAACGCAATCAAAAGGAGATCTACGGCTTTCTTAATAAGTGATTTTATGGATGATCAATATTTCGACTCTTTAAAAATTGCAAACAAAAAACATGATTTGATCGCTTTAAACATCAAAGATCATTTAGAAACTAATTTTAAAGATTTAGGTGTAGTTCAGTTTAAAGATGCGGAAACCGGCCTAAAATATTGGGTTGATACCTCATCCGATGCGTTTATCGAACAACAAGAAAAAGACACTAAAATCAGAAATTTAAAAATTAAAGAATATTTTAAAAAATCAGGCGTTGATAATACCGAATTATATACCAATCAATCGTTTGTAAAACCTCTAATGAATCTTTTTAAAAAGCGGGAAGGTAAACGATAACATGAAAAGGTTTCTATATATCACTCTATTATTTACCAGCATTTGTTGGAGTTCTAATTACATGCACGCTCAAACCATTATAGTGAGCGCACTGCCCGATACCACTAAAATTAGAATTGGAGAACACTTTAACATTGAATTGATGGCGAAGGGTCCGGTTGGTTCTAAATTTGTTTTCCCAATACTTAATGACACCATCAATGCTCATTTTGATATTATTTCTAAAGGCAAGTACGACACTTTGTTAAGTGCAGATAAGAGTGAAATAACCTTAAAACAAAAATGGACCGTCACATCGTTTGATAGTGGCTACTGGGCTATTGCTCCGCTTAAGTTTTATAATCTTCCCGATACATCCAAATTCTTTGAAACAGAAGCCTTTTTAATGCAGGTTAATACGGTAGAAGTTGATACCACTAAAGAAATAAAAGACATTAAGCAGCCTTTCAGCGCCCCTATAAGCTGGCAGGAATGGCTTCCATATGCATTGGGTGCCGTTGGATTAATTGTTTTAATACTATTTATTATTTGGTATATAAAACGAAAACGAAATCAGCCGGTTAAACTAGCCGATCCTATTGTAATTAATCCAGGCGAGAAAGCGCTAAGTCTTCTTCTGGAATTAGACAGAAAGAAGCTCTGGCAAAACGGCTTGACAAAAGAATATTATACCGAGTTAACAGATATACTTAGAAATTACTTTGATGAAAAGTTCCTTACTAACACCAATGAACAGGTAACTGATGAAATCATGTTGAGCATGCGCGCCCATTTAAATCAAATTAATTTAAATCAACTTAAACAAATTTTATGGCTGGCCGATATGGTAAAATTCGCTAAAGAACAACCCATAGCAAACGAAAACGAAATGGCCTATAAAAATGCTTACGAAATTATTTCTGTTACATCGGTATTAATTGAGAAAGATCTGAATGATTGATATTGAAAAAATAATAGCCTGGATAAAACAGCTTGAATTCGCTAATCCACAATGGTTTTGGGCTCTATTAATTATACCCTTATTAATTGCCTATTCAATATTTAAAAATTTAAAAAAACAGAATTCTATTATTATTTCCGATACTAAAAGTCAGATTAAATTTGCCGGTAAAGGAAAAGCATCACTCATTCATATTCCGTTAATATTAAGAACTCTTTCTATTTCATTAATTATCATAACACTTGCCAGGCCTCAATCTTCTTTAAGTTGGCAGGATGTTACAACTGAAGGTATAGATATTGTTATTGCACAAGATATCTCTATAAGTATGTTGGCTCGAGATTTTAAACCAGATCGCCTAGAAGCAGCAAAAAAATTAGCCTCTGAATTTATTACAAACCGACCAACCGACCGAATTGGACTAACCATTTTTGCTGGTGAAGGTTTTACTCAATGCCCCTTAACTACAGATCATGCTGTTTTAAAAAATTTAATGAACGACATCCAAACAGGTATGCTAGCCGACGGAACTGCTATAGGTATGGGGCTTGCAACTGCTATAAACCGTATTAAAGAAAGCAAAGCAAAAAGCAGAGTTGTAATTCTGTTAACCGACGGAGAAAATAATGCCGGTAATATCGCCCCTCAAACAGCAAGTGAAATTGCTAAAGCATTTGGTATTAGAGTGTATACCATTGGTCTTGGAAGTAAAGGTAAAGCCTACTCTCCCATTGGCAAATACCCAAACGGAGATTTTGCATACGATTATATAGATGTTAGCATTGATGAAAAACTTCTAAAAGAAATTGCAAAAGAAACAGGTGGCAAGTATTTTAGAGCTACCAGTAACAATTCACTAAAGGACGTATATCAGGAAATTGATCGCTTGGAGAAAAGCAAAATTGAAGTAACCGAGTATAGAAAAAGAAAAGAAGAATTTCTTTATTTTTTGGTTGTTGCAATATCGTTGCTAATTATAGAATTCATATTCTCTAAAATGATTTTAAAAGGGATTATATAGATGTTTAAATTCGGAAATATTGAATTGTTGTATTTATTAGGTTTAATTCCCCTATTTATAACCTATTTTATTTTTATTACCTATCGAAACAATAAAAAAATTAAAAAAATTGCCGATTCCAGAATTAGAGAAATAATTATGCCTGATGTTTCTAAAACAAAGCGTAATGGAAGATTTATATTATACATACTAGCACTTTGCCTTTTAATAACTGCTGCTGCAGACCCACAAGAGGGAAGTAAACAAGAAGAAGTTAAAAGAAGTGGTGTAGATTTAATGATTTGCCTCGATGTATCCAACAGCATGCTTGCAGAAGACCTAAGTCCTACCAGATTAGAGGCTGCCAAAAGAGCTATATCTCGTTTAATTGATAATTTAAAGGGTGATCGAATAGGTTTAATTATTTTTGGTGGCGAAGCCTATACTCAACTCCCTATAACTACAGATTATGCAGCTGCTAAGATGTTTTTAAACACTATTGATACCGATATAATTCCGACCCAGGGTACTGCTATTGGAAAAGCCTTAGATCAGGCAATAGAATCATTTCCGAGAAATTCAAAAAACAAAAAAGCGATAATAGTTTTAACCGATGGCGAAAATCACGAAGACGATGCCATTAAATCTGCCACTACGTGTAACGAAAATGGAATAAGCGTTCATACTATTGGATTAGGATCTTTAAGCGGTACTCCAATTCCTTTTTATATTAACGGCAGAAAAAACGGATATAGAAAAGATAAAGAAGGTAATATTGTAGTAACTAAGTTAAACGAAAGCCTCTTACAACAAGTAGCTGAAGCAGGCAAAGGAGTGTTTGTAAGAGCTAGTAATACAGGAATTGGATTAAATTTGGTATTTGATGAAATTAATAAGATGGAAAAAACAGATTACGGAAGTAAAATTTTTACCGATTATGAAAATCGTTTTCAGTACTTCGTTGGTCTTGCATTGTTTTTTCTGATACTAGAAATCTTACTAAGCGAACATAAAAGTAAACTTGCAAAAAAATTGGGATTAAACAACTAAAATGAAAATTAAGTTTACATACCTTCTATTCACAATTACATTTCTGTTTTTAGGAACATTAAATTCTATTGCCCAAATAGAAAACAAACTTATACGAGAAGGAAATAAATTATATAATTCTAAAAAATATAAAGAGGCTGAAAAAAAATATGAAGAAGCATTAAAAAACAAACCCGAAAAAAGAGAAGCCTCCTTTAATAAAGCTGATGCGTTATATAATCAAAAGAAATACGAAGATGCCGCTAATCAATTTCAGATTTTAGGAGAGCAATTTGAAAATAATGATGATAAAGCTAAATCTTTTCATAACCAGGGAAATTCACTTTTAAAACAAAAAAAATACGAAGACGCTGCTAAGGCCTATAAAAAAGCGTTAAAAAACAATCCAAAAGACGAAGACACCCGATACAATTTATCCTATGCACAAAAGATGATCCAACAGCAAAAACAAAATAAAAAGGATAATAATAAAGACCAACAAAAAAAAGACGACCAAAAAAAGGATAAAAATAAAGCTCAGAATAAAGACCAAAAAGATAAAGAAAAGGACAAAAATAAAGATAAAGAGAAGGATAAGAACAATCAAAAAGACCAGGATAAGGATAATAAAGAGGGAAAAGATAAACAGCCCAAACCTAATCCAAACGAGCTTAAGAAAGAAGATGCTCAACGCATGCTCGATGCTTTAAATCAGGATGAGAAAAACCTTCAAAACAAAATGAAGAAGGAAATGAAAAAAGGGGTTCGTGTTCAGATTGAAAAAGACTGGTAATTACTCTACCTTAAAAAAAGCTTCAAATTTCTCGGGCGGCCATTTACTTGGATTTTCGCTGGGCGCTTCTATAAACCAGCCCCCTTTGCTAATTATAAAAAACAATGGCAAAGCCTTTACCCCATATAAATCCATTAATTCGGGAGTGTTGTTAATTTTTAAAATTTTCCAATTTGAGTTTCGTTTTTGGACTTCCAAAAACTCTGGAGTAGGTTCATCATTAAAAATGTTTAAAATCTGAACTTTGCGAGCAAACTTTTTACTGTATTTTTCCAAAACACTTAGCTCTGATAAATATTGAATATTATTGGAAGAACCAAATGAAATCACCACCACTTTTCCTTTATAATCTTTTAAGGATACCGGTTTATTCTTTAAATCGAACAACGTAAAATCGGGTGCAGGATTCCCTTTGAAAAATCGGGTTAAACGTTCATAAACTCGAGAAGCAATTAATTTATTTTGCTCAACTTTAAACTTAACCGTGCATTGTTTAATACACTCCAGCAGATTTCCTTTATTATATTCGGGCAAAAAATAGAACTCCATTAAGCCCTTTATAAAAATCAACTCCCGTAAAGTATCGTTTTCAATTAATTTATCGCGTGAAAAGAGTTCGTATGATTTCTCGTAACTACCATTTGTATTTAAAACTTTAAAAATATCCTCACCTTTAGGGGTTTCAGAAAATTGCAATAAATAATGATGAAACATTTCATTAAAGAAATCAAAATAATCACGATCATTATAATTAACAGGTCCCTTCAGATATTTATCATACAGGTATTTATTTCCATGATAAGCCCCCAGTTCTAAACCGGCCAACCTGTATTTTAATACACCTTGAAAAAAATCATCTTTTATAGAAGCATATTGCTTTTGCATATAGGGAACAAATGTATCGCAAATAGGTTTTGCGGCCTTTAACATAAAAGCCTTGTAATTATTAGAATAGAAATAATCAATATCCTGATTTAACTTGGCTATGTTTACATTTAAATTACTTCCCTTTAAGCTATAATTTACAACGTAATCTTGATTAACACCTACTAAAGATAAACTATCCGGACTCTCTATATTAAGAGTTAACTTTGAATCAAAATTTGCATAAAACTCTATTCGCGCATTTCCAATTTTTAAAAAAATAAATTGCGTTGTGGACAATGGGATAGAAAGCTTAAAATTACCATTTGCCTCTATCAGTGCTTCAGAAATAATCTCGCTAGAATTAGAAATAAAATCAAGTGATCTAAAAGCCTTTATTTTTTGACCGGCATAATAGGGTGCACTTCCATTTACTAAGCATTCGCCTTTAACGGAAACACAAAAAAGAAGCATTAACAAAAACTTAAAAAAGTTCAAAGCAAAACCTATTTAAACTGATTAAAAAATTAGAATTCAACTCCATCAGGTATAAAAGGCCTAATATCACCACCATTTCGATAAATATCGCGCAGAACTGTAGAACTAATAGCCGATAATTCAGGATCCGTAATAAAAAAAACAGTATCAATTCCGGATATAGCTTTATTCATTTGCGCAATGTTTTTCTCAAATTCAAAATCATTTGCATTACGAAGACCTCTAATCAAATATTTTGCACCCACTTGTTTACAAAAGTTAACGGTTAATCCTTCATAAAATTGTGCTACAATGTTATTATTAGCTTTAAAACATGTATTAACGTGCAATAGGCGCTGCTTACTCGTAAACATGTATTTCTTTTCTGAATTATTACCGATTCCAATAATTATTTTATCAAATAATGGCAACGCCTTTATCACTAATGCCTCATGCCCTTTTGTAAAGGGATCGAACGATCCGGCAAAAACTGCAACTTTTAAATCACTCATTAGTTTACTCTATTTATTTTAAGTCCTTTAACTGAATCCTGGTTCTTTATTTCAAACTCCACTCTCCTGTTCCTGGCTCGTCCAACCGGATTATCCGATCCATCCGTATTTGCATTTGGAGCCAAAGGCAGCTCTTCCCCTTTGGCGATAATATTTATTTGTTTGCGGTTTACACCCCGAACTACAAAATAATTAAGCACTGCAATGGCTCTTCTTTTCGATAATCTTAAGTTATAATCATTGTCGCCTATATGATCTGCATGCCCTATAATATCAATTTTTAATGATTTGTTTGAATTTAATACCTTAGCAAGGGCGTTTAAATAAATATTGTATTCGGCTTTAACCAAGGTTTGATTAAACTCGAAAAAAATTCGATTCAAATCAACAACTTGCTCGGCAGGACTTTCTAACTTAGCTTCTGGATTAATTACGGACTTATTATCGGAATTCTTTTTTGTTTTACTAACGCTTTCCACACTTGGTTTAACATCTTCCAAAACATTTATTTTATTAACTTGTGCTATTATACTATCCTTTGTTTTAGGCAAAGATAGATCAATAACTGAATTAAGTTTAGACTCGTTAGATTTTAGAGCAGTAAGATCAACTATCTCCTCATAAGAGGGTAAACCAGCCGAGGTAAATATTATATGATAAAGTTCGCCACCGGTTAAAATTATTTTATACGCCCCATCCCTAAACGTTACATGGTAAGTAGATTCTAATTCTTTTTTACTGTCAAACACCTGAATTTTTGCAGCTACCGGTTTACCATTTGCAACAACTTTACCTTCTGTGGTAAACAAATATGTAAACTTATTCATTCTATCGGTTTCAAACTGATATAAATCAAATTGCCCAAAACCACCCGGTCTGCTGCTGGACATATAACCAATTCTACCATCAATGGAAGTTGTTAAATAAATATCATCTGAAATAGAATTAATAGGGAATCCCAAGTTTTTAAGAGGCCCAAAGCTACCATTCTCCAAAATATCACAACTAAATAAATCGTAACCACCTATACTGCTGTGTCCTTGCGAGCTAAAATAAAATACTTTACCATCGTAACTAATAAAAGGAGCATCTTCATCTAATGGAGAATTAATTTCTTTACCTAAATTAATAACCGCACCGTAATTACCATCACTTAAAAGTGTAGCCCTAAAGATATCCTTTCCACCAACAGAGCCAGCTCGATCAGAAGAAAAATAAATGTATTTTTCATCAGAAGTCATGCAAGCACTGCCTTCCCAGCTTTCAGAGTTTATTCCATTAAGTTCTCTGAAAAATTCCCATCCCTTATCATTTTTTTTAAGCAAAATAAGATCCCCAGATTCTTTCCCATTCTTACTTTTATAAACAAACAGATACTTACGATTATTACTTATGGATACGGAGGCATCGTGATGGCCTTTTTTATCGGTATTAAACGGGTCGCTCATTCGCGTTGGAACCGACCATTTGTTTTGATCATCCAATGCTATAGAATATACATCTTCGTAATATTCTGTCTGGTGAAGAGCCGATATAGCGGCAAAAGGATTATTTATTGCCAAACTATCTCCAATAAAAGTATAATACATGGTTTTATATTCTTCCACAATTACCGGTGCATATTCAGCATAAATAGAATTTACAACTTCACCTAAATTTACCACATTCGTAGAATTAGGCTGCATCATTACCCCCATAGAATTTCTACAATGCGCAATAGCTAAACGAGCATCAGAGACTTCTTTCTCTAGAGGGAAATTTTTTATAAAGAATTCATAATTTTCGATAGCCTTTGCAAAATCATAATTAAACTGAAATGATTTACCAAGCCAATAATAAAGTTCGCCGGATTGAGGATAATTCCTCTTTAGTTCTTCTAGTAAAGGGAGAGCTTCCTTCTCTTCGGTGTTTTCTTTTAAATAACATTGTGCTAACAGGTATTTAATTAAGGGTTCCGATGGATAAAGTTCAACCAACTCCTCAAATAAAGGGAGGGCGGCACTAAAGTCACCCAATTCAATAAAATAAAGCGCCTGATCAAAAGTTCGAGAATCGTTAACATCCATTTGTGTTTTTTCGTTCAACTTTTTAGGAACGAATTGTCCGAACGAATTTTCAAACAAAAAAAGAACATAACAGAAAATCAGGGCATATGAAAATTTATTCATGAACGAATGATTAATTAGTCTTTTGAAAAATAATCGGCGCTTTGATATACACCAGTAATTTCTTTGGCAATTTGCATTAACAAATCGTTTGCTAAACTTGAGGCTCCAAAACGAAACCAATGATTATTTAACCAGGCGTCGCCCAATGTTTCGCGTACCATTACTAAATAATTTAAGGCTGTTTTAGCATTCGAAATTCCACCGGCTGGTTTCATGCCAACCATCCTCCCGGTTTCATAATAAAAATCACGAATAGCCTCTAGCATTACTAATGAAACCGGCTGAGTAGCAGCAGGCTGAATTTTACCAGTTGATGTTTTTATAAAATCGGCACCGGCGTACATGGCTATTTCACTCGCTTTTCTAACATTGTCTAAAGTAGAAAGTTCGCCTGTTTCAAAAATAACTTTTAAACGCGCCTTTGTTTCGCATAATTCTTTAATAGCGGCTATCTCATCAAATACAAAATTGTAATTACCTTTTAAAAACTCACCACGCGAAATAACCATATCAATTTCATCTGCCCCTTGATTAATGGCCATTAATGTATCCGCCTTCTTTATACTAAATGGTGCATTACCACTGGGAAAAGCTGTTGAAACTGATGCCACTTTTACACTACTGCCCGCTAATGCCTCTTTAGCCACTTTTACATAAGTAGGATATACACATACAGCTGCAGTAGGAGGCAAATCGGGCAAACTATCATGAGGATGCATAGCCTTATAACACATTTGTCTGATTTTTCCTTCTGTGTCCTTTCCTTCTAAAGTAGTAAGATCAATCATATTAAGAGCAAGCTTTAAAGCCTGCATTTTAGAAGATTTCTTGATACTTCTTGAATTTAATCTAGCCACCCGCTCTTCTACACCAACCTGATCAATTGTAATTGTTTTAGTAAAATCCGGTATTCGTTTGGTTTTAATCATGGCAAGTTGATTTAATTACTAAATATACAAAATGAGGTTCTATTTACCCAATAAGATTCTAGTGTTAAATTAATATTTTAGTCTATCAAAAAAAATAAACTGAAAAGCTAGCACCTGAAAGTAGTTGTAAGAAAGGAGTTAAAAGACATCATTTAATATAAAAAAACTAAAAACTCTAAATTAATAAGGCTCTCAGTCTTAACCGAACTCAAGCCCAATTGGCTTCCCTTAAGAGAGCGTATTGGAGGCTAAATGACCAAGGATGAAGAATGTTATAGGCTGTTATTGCAGACTGTTAATTAGTATTTTTATTAACGCTTAACACACATCTGAATAAATGATTGCAATAAGAGGTAAAAACCTCAAATGCATAAAAACATCAGAAGTGGGAAACTATTCAATAGTTTGTTTCAATACATTAGGTTTACCAAAATATCCAAGTAAACGCAAATGACTTTTAAAAGCATTAGTAAAGGTTTTACTTTCGAGATACGGAACATTAAATTCGTTACACGTACTTTGAACAATTTTAGAAATTTCAGGATAATGAACATGGCATACTCTTGGAAAAAGATGGTGTTCAACCTGATAGTTTAAACCACCTAAATACCAGGTTAAAAACATATTATCTCTCGAAAAATTAACAGTGGTATTTAACTGATGTATGGCCCAATCGTTTTCAATAATCCCCTCATCGGGTAACGGATGCGTGGTACCCTCAACGGTATGTGCCAATTGAAAAACAACCGATAAAATTAAACCAGCCGTAATGTGCATGAATAAAAAACCCATTATAACATTATACGCACTTACGTTGAGAATAAAAATTGGGATAACTAAGGAGTAAGAAAAATAGAAAATTTTTGAAACACTAATTCTAATAAACATCCAACTTCTTTTACTACCTTTTATGCTATCTACCCCTTGTTTGTTATACTTAATAAACTGAACCAGATCTTTTAATAAAGCCCAATAGAGTGTGAGAATAGAATAAAAAAAGAATACATACACAATCTGAAATTTATGATACCATTTAGTTTCTCCATGAGGAGAAAATTTCAAAACCAGCTTATCCTCTATATCATCATCCATTTCATGAATGTTAGTGTAGGTATGATGTAAAATATTGTGTTGTAATTTCCAGTTGTGAACTGCCCCGCCAACTAAATTTAGCGTGTACCCCATTAATACATTTACTAAATTGTGTTTAGAATAAGAGCCATGGTTTGCATCATGCATTACCGACATACCAATACCCGCCAATGCGGTGCCCATAACCATAGAAAGTAAAATATAATTTAAAGTAGAAAGTTTCCCAAAATATAAAACCCCTATGATTGAAAGGTATCCACCAATTAAAACGAAAGATTTAAAATACATTTTTAAATTTCCGGATTCGGATATGTTGTTTTCTGTAAAGTATCCCTCTACCCGATCGCGCAGAATTTTGTAAAAATCCTGCTGATGATGAGCTTTCTTAAATTTCACTTTGCCTTTTTTCTTCATTAGGATAATTTTTTTACAATTTAGCCCTTATAATTCTTAATTCCTATTTAAGTTTTTATTAAATGTAAACAAGCTGAATTAATTTTAACAGTATAACATTTATTATTCTAAGATTAAACGATCGCTACCGTCAAATTGTGGCGATTGAATCGATAAAACTTTTAGCAATTCTCCCTCCATAACTATTACTTTATGAGGGGTTTTAAGAGGTATTGAAATTATATCACCGATTGCAATTTCAAATTCAGTGGTACCTAAAATCATTTTTGCTTTTCCTTCCAGAACATAAACCTGTTCGGTATGAAATTGATGTTTATGCATCTTTACTTCCTTTTTTATCCAAATACAGAATACAGAAGATAAAGAGTCGGAATAAAGTTTTTCAGACCACACATTATCAAAATCCCTATTAGGCTTAAGCATTTTAGCTTTGTGAACTAAAGATGATTCCTGAGCTAATAAAATAGTTGAAAAAAAGAAGTGTATTATAAAAAAAAATCCCCTCAAAAAATACAGCTATTACACATTTAAGCTTTTCTGAAAATGCACCATTCGAATGGCGGTAATGGCTGCTTCAACACCTTTATTTCCGTGCTTTCCACCCGAACGATCTTTAGATTGCTGTAAAGTATTATCCGTTAAAACTCCAAAAATGACGGGCTTATTAAATTTTAAGGCCACCTCCATAATTCCTTGAGTTACGCCATTGCATACAAAATCAAAATGACGGGTATCACCTTGTATTACACAGCCCAAACAAATTACAGCATCAATCTTTTTGTTGTTAAGCAGGAGCGACTGAGCTCCAACCGGTAATTCAAAAGCACCGGGAACTTTAAGATGCAAAACATCTTTAGATTTAGCTCCATTCGCCGTTAAAGTTGAAAAAGCCCCTTTTGCCAGGTTATCCGTAATTTGGTGGTTCCATTCGGATTGTAAAATAGCAAAAACCATCCCTTTTGCGTTGGGGATGGCTTTTTTATTGTAATCCGAAAGATTTTTATTTTTTGTAGCCATTAGGATTTGGCCGAATTTAACATAGCTTTAGCTCGTGCAATATATTTATCTATATTTCTACCCTCGTTAGAATTGGGGTATTCACTCTTAATTTGCTCATAAACTTTAAGGGCATTCGTATAATTACTCAAATCTTCATATGTTAATCCAGCCTTCATTAAAAAAACAGGAGTAGTAAAGTTATTACTTTTCATTTGAGCAGCATTTAAATACGAGGATACTGCTTCTTCGGCATTCCCCAATTCACTGTATGCATCACCCATTGCACCATTAGCCATGGGAGCCAAAATCATATCATTACTCTCAAACTCTTTAAGCTCGGTAATTGCTTCTTCAAATTTTCCTTTTTTCAGATAGCAACAACCTAGATAGTAATGAGCAAGATTCGCAGATTTAGTAAACCCATATTCTTCGATAATATATTTAAATCCGAAGTAATTTCCATCACCATTAATTGCTTTATCAATTGAGTCCTTCGCAAAATACTGTTCAGCAAAGAACATATCTTTTTGGGCCTCTGCCTCTTTAGGTTCAAGTATTAGATATTTATAACCGAAATAACCACCAACAATACCTACAATAGCCAATAGTATAATGGACAAGCTTTTCTTGTTTTCCTCAATATATTTTTCGGTTTTGGTGTAAACCTCTTCTACTTTAAAATTTTCTTCAGTTTTTAATTCCTGCGACATGAGTTTATTTTTAAGAACGGCAAATTTAAACTTTTTTTGCTTTTAAACAATCATTAACAAGCTTTAAATTCTTTCAATATTCATTACAGTAGCTTCACCGGTTGTACATACCGTTCCGGTAGAATCTATAATGGTAGTTTCAATAATTGCCCTATGTTTGTCTTTTAGAATCTCTTTAACGGTAAAAACGGCCTCGTATGGGGTATCAACATACATGGGCTTCATAAAAGTTAACGACTGCTTTAAATAGATAGTTCCCTCTCCCGGAAAAAGCGTTCCAAAAACCTTACTAAATAAAGAAGCGCCCAACATACCATGCATTATAGGGCGTTTAAACATAGTTTTAGCGGCATACTCAGCATCTAAATGAACGGGATTACGATCACCGGTTACAGCGGCAAACTGATCTACTTCAGATTGACTAAAACTGAAAGCGTGCTTATAAATTTGATTAATCTCTAACATAAATTACTTTTTTTTGAGTGTGCTAAATTACATTATGTAAGTGATTAATAGATAAAAAGATTAATAAAATCGATTAAACATATGATTTTTTCATTTTTTTAAAGAAAATTTAACGTTAACTATTGACAAGACTAAAAAAAAAGACGAAATTTGTACCCGAATGAAAAATTAAAAACTTTATACCTATAATAAATAACAACTCCTAAACATGGAAAACACTACAAAAAACTTATTTGATTCAATGGTTGAAACACAAAACAAGACCATGAATAACTGGATGGAAACAACTCAAAAAATGCAAAAAGCAGTAATGGGCGGTGCTTCTGTTGAAAAAGGTTCTGATTTATATAAAGAATGGATTAACAACCAGATGAACATTCTTACTAACGCAACTGACGAGTTTAAAAATAAAGCTGCTGAAACCACCCAAAATACCAACTTTAATTCCCAAGAATTTTACAAAAACTGGTATTCTAATCAAATGAATATGGTTAAACAAATGATGGATACAAATCAAAATTTGTATAATTCATTTTTAAATTACGGCAAACCTACTTCAGACGTAAATGAAAACTTTACCAAAATGAACGAAACTTTAACAGGTTTATACAATAACTGGCAAAACACATTAAATTCTACATTTAATAATTTAATGCAAAACATACCTGGAACCAACCAAAACACCTTTAAGGATATGTTTAATGGCATTAACTTGTATTCTAAAATGCAAGATATTATGACTCCTTGGATGAAATCACTTTCTACAGGTAACTTTAATGCTGATTCTTTAAAAAACATGATGGATCCAGCCAAGGTTAAAGAAATTACTGAAAAATTATTCGAATCATTCTTCCATTACCCCAATATGAAAGATATGATTGATACTTACACTAAAAATTACGAAACCTATTTCCATAACAACTCAAACTTAAGTAAAGAGTATATGGAAAATTTACGTAACACATTTGGTCATTTACCTCTTTTAGCCGGTGGTGATTTCGCAAAATTATCTGGTATCTACAATCAGTTTAACTCCATGTTGCAAACTACTTACGGACCGGTTATGCGTTTAATTGCTCAATCTCCCGAAAAGAGAAACGTAGAAATAAACATCGAGTTAACTGATAAAATTGCTCAGTTTAGCTTAAAACAAGCTCAATTACAATATTTACTTTATACATCTGCACAAACCGCAACTGAAAGAACTGTCGAATTCTTTACTGATAAAGTAAAAAACGGAGCCGAAATAAACAGTTTCCAAACTGTATTTGGTGAGTGGGTAAGCTTAACTGAAAGAGTTTATTTAGACTTATTTAACAGCGAAGAGTATTCTAAATTAAAAGGTGAATTATTGGCTGATGGAATGGCTGCTAAAAAATTAGTAGAAAAACAATACGAGCATCTGTTTGAAAATACTCCTTTTATTTTCCGCTCTGAAATGGATGAATTATATAAAACTATTCATGATCTTAAGAAGAAAGTACGTGATTTAGAAGGCCGTTTAGCAGTCAACAATGCTTCTACAACTGAACTAGAAGAAGACAAAATCTCGAAAACTGCAAAAAAGAAATAATTATTCTAAACCTTTAAAAAGGGAAACTTAGGTTTCCCTTTTTTGTTTAAACAAATAACATGAAATTAGATACCTCAAGCCTTATTAATGAAATGGGAGAAACTTCCCAAAAATTAGCCAAAGGATACGAAATACTCAAAGAAATTGGAGAAGTAGAAATAGCCTCCTCACCAAAAACGTTGGAGTATACCGAAGATAAACTACGTTTATTTAGGTATACAAGCGATAAACCTGCAAAAGCAAAAACTCCCGTTTTAATTGTTTATGCGTTAGTAAACACTTATAAAATGATGGATTTACAACCAGACAGAAGTTATATTCGCAACTTGTTGGATTTGGGATTGGATGTATATTTAATTGATTGGGGATATCCTTCTCACCAGGATCGTTTTTTAAGTTTAGATGATTACATAAATGGCTATATAAATAATTGTGTTGATTTTATCCGCACTAAGCATAAGCTTGATAAAGTTAACCTGATGGGTATTTGTCAGGGCGGTACATTTAGTACCATTTATTCAAGTATTTACCCCAACAAGGTTAAAAACCTGGTAACACTGGTAACCCCAATTGAATTCTCTACTAACGACGGCTTACTTTTCAGATGGAGTAAAGACATGGATTTTGATGCATTAGTTGATAATTACAATGGAATTATCCCCGGAGAGTTTTTAAACACCGGATATGAGATGTTAAAGCCCATGATGAAGTTTAATAAACAAATTGGATTAACCAATATGTTAAATGATAAAGACAAATTAGAGAATTTCCTCCGTATGGAAAAGTGGATTCAGGATAGTCCAAATCAAGCAGGTGAATGCTTTCGTCAGTTTATGAAAGATTTATATCAGGGGAATAAATTAGTTAAAGGTGAGTTGGTTGTGGGAACAAAACAAGTAAACTTAAAAAATATTAGTATGCCCTTATTAAATATTTATGCTACCGAAGATCATTTAGTTCCGCCTACGGCTACAATCCCATTAAATGATTTTGTTTCTACATCGGACAAAGAATTGTATAAATTTAAAGGTGGTCACATTGGTGTATTTGTAGGAAGTAAATCTCAAAAAGAATTAGCTCCGGCCGTTGTAAATTGGATATTAAAAAGAGATTAAATTTACTGAACTGTTTTTTTGTAAAAAAATTAACTTTTGAAATAAATATATTTCTGTATAAGAAATAATCAAAAAAATCCCGGTTTATCCGGGATTTTTAGTTTATAAGTACTTAATGATTAAGCAAATGATCGAGTTGAATAAGAAGTTTTTTATTTATATTGCAATAATAATTTTTCTTTATGAGTGAGCGTATTTTACGGGCTTTGATGCAACTTTTTGCCATAATTGCAAAAGATGGTGGCGAAGACGATGGGACTAACGATGTGATGAATTCACATGGTAAAGAAGTTGTAGAGCTTTTCTTAAAACTTCAATTAAGCTCTGAACTCGTTGAGCAATACCTTCAGGTTTATCAAGAATTTTTAGATCAACACAATAACGTAGGAGATCAAACTAAAAAAAGAAAAAAAACATCCGTTAACTCTGTAAAGATTTTAAAAATATGTACGGAGATAAACGCTGAGTTAACTCAAAAACAAAAAGTAGTTGTGTTAATTCGTTTAATTGAATTTATTAATAAATCAGGTGTATTAACAGAACAAGAACTAGAATTTGTATCAACTGTATCTTCTACTTTTAATATAGAAGACGAAGAATTTTCAAGAGCCTTGGCCTTTGCTGGCAAAGCAAGCGATACCTTGCCCGATTCTAACCATATATTATTTATTACCAATTCACTTAATTTAAATTACCAAAAGGCCAAAGTAATTTTAAATGAGAATATACAGGGTGAAGTTAGAGTACTTCATTTTAACTCAGTTGGCATGTATTTTTGCAGATACGTTGGTAAATCGGAGTTATACATCAATGGTCAACCCTTTTCGCCAGAACGCATTTACATACTTAACCCGGGCTCATCAATAAGAAGTTCAAAGGTTCTCCCTATTTATTATTCGGACATTATCGGAAAATTTTTGAGCAACGAAGGCCAGAAGAAAATTAGTTTTGTTGCCCGCGAACTCGAGTTTAAATTTAAAGGAGGTAAACAAGGTTTATACCCGCTCAATTTTAGAGAGGAATCCGGAAGATTAATTGGGATTATGGGAGGTAGTGGCGCCGGTAAATCTACTTTACTTAATATTCTTAATGGTAATGAAACGCCCACCACTGGGGAAGTACTGATTAATGGTTACAACCTCCACACTGAAAAAGACAAGCTGGAGGGTGTAATAGGATATGTATCGCAGGATGATTTATTAATTGAGGAACTCACCGTTTTTCAAAACCTTTTTTACAATGCCAAATTGTGTTTTGCCCAATATTCTGACGAACGCATCACCATAATAGTTAATCGCTTATTACAGGAATTAGGTTTATCGGATACTGCCGATCTAAAAGTGGGATCCCCACTAGAAAAAACCATTTCGGGCGGTCAACGTAAACGATTAAACATAGCCCTGGAGCTAATTAGAGAACCCTCAGTCCTCTTCGTAGATGAGCCTACTTCGGGTTTATCATCACGTGACTCGGAAAATATTATGGACCTTTTAAAGGAATTAGCTTTAAAAGGCAAATTGGTATTTGTTGTTATTCACCAACCCTCATCAGATATTTTTAAGATGTTTGACAAATTGCTCATCTTAGATTTGGGTGGTTATCCAATTTATTACAACGATCCGGTAGAAGCGGTCTCTTATTTTAAGCATAAAGTTAATCATGTTAATCCAGATGAAAGCGAATGTAACCGATGCGGTAATGTAAATCCGGAACAGATTTTCAATATAATTGAAATGAAGGTAGTAGATGAATACGGTAACGAAACACACAGCCGAAAAATATTACCCAAAGAGTGGAATGAAAGTTTTTTAAAAGCAGGCGGCGATCATCGGTTTGAAAAAGAAGATATACAAGATATCCCACCTTCTACTTTCAAAATTCCTAAAAAATTAAATCAGTTTAAAGTATTTATAACACGCGACGTTCTCTCCAAGCTAACTAACAAACAGTATATGCTGATTAGTTTGTTGGAGGCCCCTCTCCTTTCCTTTATATTAGCCTTTTTGGTAAGGTACTTTAAAACAGATTCTGCGCACACGGGGTCATATGTTTTTAGAGAAAATGAAAATATTGTAGCCTTCATCTTCATGTCGGTAGTAGTTTCATTGTTTATAGGTTTAACAGTAAGTGCCGAAGAAATTATCAAAGACCGTAAAATTTTAAAAAGAGAAAGCTTCTTAAACCTAAGCAGAGGAAGTTATTTAGCCTCTAAAATAAGTATCATGTTTACGTTGTCGGCCATACAAACATTATCCTACATTATTATTGGTAATTTGTTTTTAGGGATACATGGTATGTATACCGATTATTTCTTAATCCTTTTTTCCACTTCCTGTTTCGCTAATATATTAGGATTAAATATATCGGCCAGCTTTAATAGTGCTATAACCATTTATATTTTAATTCCTTTTTTAATAATTCCGCAACTTTTATTAAGTGGCTTGGTAGTAAAATTCGAAAAATTAAACCCGTGGATTACCAGCCAAACTTTAGTTCCGCTTACAGGCGATTTAATGGCCAGCAGGTGGGCATTTGAGGCGCTAGTTGTAAATCAGTTTAAGAATAATGAATTTGAAAAATATTTTTATTCGTTTGATAAAATTCAAAGTCAAACTACATTTAAAAAAGATTACTGGTTAAAGGAAATGGAGAAAAAGGTAAATCGTTTGGATATTCATTATGGCAAACCCGAATTTGCTGAAGAAGCTAAAAGCGACTTACGAACACTAGTTAATGAATTAGAAAAAGAAATTAGAGAGTATAAAGGTTTTAAACTACCATTAATAGAAGATTTAAAAAAAGGCAATTACACCTACAAAACAAGCGAAGATTTAAAAGCATTTTTTGAAATTCTAAGAAAGAATTATGTGAAAATGTTTAATAAGGCCGGCATGGATAAAGATGCCGTTATTTATAAACTTGAAAAAGCCGATAAGGCAAAATTCTTAAAATTGAAGGATAGCTTTTTTAATCAGAATTTAGAAGACCTAGTTAAGAATTCATCGGAGCTTGACAAGATTGTAGAAATAAACGGTTATTTTATTCAAAGAAGTGAGCCTATTTTTAAAGATGGAAGCAGAAAGGAGTTTGTACGCGCACATTTTTATGCACCCCGTAAAAATGTATTCGGCAAAATGATAGATACTTATTGGGTTAATTTTGCTGTTATTTGGTTTATGACTTTAGTATTAATCTTTACTCTATACTTTGATGCCCTTAAAAAACTACTTGATTTTGGAGAAAAACTAAGTTTTTATTTCATCAAGAAATAAGCTATTTAACAGTTAATATTTTAAATTACTGATCCAGTATATCAATATACTTTTACCTCAAGTTTTTGAATTAAGTTAACTGAATAAATCTCTTGTTCTGCTATAATTTTCCCATTGGATATAATTCTCAATAAATAATCTTCTTTCGGGCCATTTGTGTTTAAGGTTATGGAGGCCAGTTCACCTGCTTCAAAATTTTCTAAAATCCCCGAGTTCCAATTTATCTGATTTACAGGCCCAACTAACTCATCAACACCTCCCGCTTTTTTGTATGAAATTGAATAATTACTGCTTCCGTTTAATCTCTTTACCGTGTATGATACGGTAATTCCAATATCCTCTTTTTTACAGGAAACAAGAAGTACTAACAAACAATAAAAGAAGCTTTTAATCAATTTTACAAGTGTTACATTAAATTTAGGCTAAATCCGCAAAAAAGGAATTTAAAAACAAATTCATAATGAAAAATTAATCCACTACCTACAAAGAAAATGATGCAAAAAAAGAGAAGAATTAAAAGTATCTATTCTATTGCCCTTCTTTCATTTCGGCTGGGCTTAGAAAAAGCCAAAGGATTTTCAGTGAGTTCAGCAAATTCCTCTCTGCATTTAACAATATCAATAGCTGTATATATCGCCTCTCTAAAAGATTGTTCGCTTGCCTTATTTTGGCCTGCTATATCATAAGCTACGCCGTGGTCGGGAGAAGTACGAACAAATGGTAACCCGGCAGTAAAATTAACACCACCGCCAAACGCCAGAGTTTTAAAGGGAACCAAGCCCTGATCGTGATACATACTTAATATACCATCAAACTTAGTAAAGGAACCCGAACCAAAGAAACCATCAGCCGCAAAAGGGCCCATCACAATATAACCTTCGGCTTTTAATTTTTCTATGGCAGGTATAATAATATTTTGTTCTTCATGCCCCATTAAACCATTATCGCCGTTATGCGGATTTAAACCTAATACCGCTATTTTAGGTTTACGAATTCTAAAATCTTGTACTAATGAATTGAGCATTACCTTGGCCTTTGCCATAATTTTTTCCTGAGATAATTGTTTAGACACATCCGATACAGCGATATGACCTGTAACAGTACCTACACGCAAATCGTTATTACACAACAACATCAGGTAATCTTTTTTACCGGCCTGTTCAGCCAGAAATTCAGTATGACCAGCAAAATTAAATTTATCGTTTTGAATATTTTTCTTATTAATAGGTGCAGTTACCAAAGCGTCAATCTCTCCGTTTTTTAAGTCGCTAACCGCTCTTTCAAGCGATTGAAAAGCATATTGACCGCCAATTTCAGTTTGTTGACCAATTTCAACTTTGGCTTCATCCTCCCACACATTAATTAAATTAGGTATTTTGCTACCCGCCTGAGTTGCAGATTTAATTATATTAAATTGATAATCGTTTAGATTTAAGGTTTTGCGATAAAATGAAAACAATTTGGAAGAGCCGTAAATAACAGGAATACAAACCTTCATCATCATGGATTCTGAGAAAGTTTTAAGAATAATTTCCGTCCCAATTCCGTTGATATCTCCAACGCTTATTCCTATTTTTAGTAAGTTATTGTTTTCCATATTTTTCTTTTTAAGAATAATTTTGAAGATTTAGAAAGTTTTGAAAATTGTAATGAATAAAATTACAACAAATCAATTTTTGGATATGATTTTAAAATCTTCCTAATTTTCTAAACTTTCTAAATTAAATTTTCTTTGTTCTTTTTCTTTGCTCATTATTCTCTCCCCTTAACTTCACATCAATAAATTAGACAGCTACATCATAATCCCTTAAAGCATCATTAAGGGATGTTTTTAAATCGGTACTCGCTTTTCTTTTTCCAATAATTAAGGCGCAAGGAACCTGAAATTCACCAGCCGGAAATTTTTTAGTATAACTACCCGGAATTACAACAGAACGCGAAGGAACAAAACCAGTATACTCTAAAGGTTTATCTCCCGAAACATCAATAATTTTAGTTGATTTGGTTAATACTACATTAGCGCCCAAAACTGCTTCTTTCTGAACATGAACTCCTTCTACCACAATACAACGGGATCCAATAAAACATCCATCTTCAATAATTACCGGTGCAGCCTGAACGGGCTCCAAAACTCCACCAATACCTACACCACCGCTTAAGTGTACATTTTTCCCAATTTGAGCACACGATCCAACCGTTGCCCAAGTATCAACCATGGTACCACTGTCTACATAAGCACCTATATTTACATAACTGGGCATCATAATTACACCCGAAGCCAAAAATGCACCATAACGGGCAACCGCATGCGGTACAACCCTAACCCCCAATTGAGCATAATTACGTTTTAACAACATTTTATCATAAAACTCAAGCGGGCCAATCTCAATAGTTTCCATTTTTTGAATTGGAAAATATAAAATTACAGCCTTTTTAACCCAATCGTTTACCTGCCATTTATCCCCAACAGGTTCGGCAACGCGTAATCTTCCTTTATCTAACTCCTCTATTACGTTTCGAATGGTTTTTTGAGTATTTTCCTCTTTTAAAAGTTCGCGGTTAAGCCAGGCGGCTTCAATAATTTCTTTCATCTAATAAATGTTCTTTCCGCAAAAATACTCATTTAATTAAGCTAAGAATCAATAAAATTTTTCAAAATTCTTAAGCGATGAGAGTAATCTTTAATCTCTTCGTTATAAATTCCAAAATGGTCAATTTTATCAATCCTCACTTTTCCGGAGGCATGGATAATATGATGATTAGCCAGGATAATACCCACGTGTATAATCTTTCCCTCTTCGTTATCAAAAAAAGCCAAATCACCCTCTTTTGCTTCATCTAAAAAAGATAAGGTTTTTCCGGATTCGGCCTGCTGATAGGCATCTCTCCATAAATTATAGCCGTTTAGCTTATAAACCAATTGTGTAAAACCACTGCAATCTATACCCAAAACCGATTTGCCTCCCCACATATAAGGAGTATTTAAAAATTCGAGGGCTTTTTCAACTATTCTTTGGCGTGTTCCCTTTACTGTGGTGTTAACTACATCTCCCTCGTAATTATATAAATGATCTACAATTTCAAAATTATCTTCCTCGTAATTTGGCAATAAAGATCCCGCAACAACAGGAAAATGAATGTGTTGATTTTTATCTTCCATTACCGAAATAACATCATTAACAATGAAATTAGAATTTTGATTAATGGAATTATATTGTTCCTCGGTTAAATCCTTGTATTGTTTGTTACTTATCCAGCAACGATAATTATCATCATGAACAATAATCTCTGCCCACTTTTCGGTTTTAGCGTATATAGAAAAAGTTTGACCAAACAAAAGCTGAGTTACCATTTCGCTTTTATCGCTGGCTTCCTTTCGACAAGGTATGATACTTAAGTTGCAAATCCCGTATTCCATGAATTCAGGTTGTTTTTAAAGTGTCAAATTAAAACAAATTTAACATATTAACAAGCATTCCACTTATTAACATTTAAAATTTAATAATCCGGCAAAAACAGCCGTTATTAATGTTGAGGTATACTTATTTTTGATTAAAATGCTTAACCTATTTTTAATTGGAAGAAAATAAATTTAAAAATAAAGCAAAGGAGACCGATATAGATTCAACCCCACCGGTAATTGAGGAGTATAAGCCAACAACTACTTCTAAGAAGAAAGCGCCTAAAAAGGTCGAAGCCATCGAAAACACTAAATTATCGGTATTTAAGGAGGGAATAAATAAAATAAAGTCTTTTGTTAACGATGACCGAACAAAAAAGATAAGTGGTGTTTTTTTAATACTTTTTTCGGTTTATGCGGCTGTGGCGTTTACTTCCTATTTGTTTACCTGGCAGGAAGATCAGAACATTATTTACAATCAATTTGTAAAAACCACGTTCGATGAGGAGATTCAGGCCCAAAATTGGTTAGGAAAAACTGGCGCCTATATTTCACATCTTTTTATCCATAAATGGTTTGGGCTTTCCTCTTTTTTACTGTTACCTATATTATTTTTAAGTGGTTTTAAAAACCTATTCAATCTTTCGTTATTTCCGGTTGGGCGAGCAACGCGTCATTTAATGTTTTATACCCTTTGGACTTCGGTGCTAATGGGAATGATTTTTAAAACACAGTTGTTTTATTTAGGTGGAGCGGTTGGTTTTCACACTGTACTTTGGCTTAATGGAATTTTAGGAAATGTTGGAAGCATTCTCATTCTTTTGCTTTCCCTGATGGTGTTTATTATATTAGCATACAATCCCAGCTTTAAGTTACCCGAATTTTCGAATGTAGATTCAAAACTCGAACAGGGTGCAGAAGTATCGCCCGCTAAAGAGGATGAAACTAACGTTTACCGGAATAAAGTAGTAGATATTGATCCCTTGGATAAATCTAACCTCAACTTTGAAGAACCGGTTTTAATTTCTAAAGATCCAGAACTGGATGATAATCTAGAAAATGAATTTTTATTTGAAGAAAAAAAGGGGCAAGATGTTGATTTACCCTTAAATGAGATCTCAAGCAAAGATGAACATGAACCTGAATTTGAAATTGAACAAATTGTTTCACCTGAAGTTGCTCCTATAGATCCGGATAAAGCCAATCTTGTTCAGAACCAAATAGAAAAAGATCGATTAGCCGGCATGCAGGAAGATCATGACGGCTTAAATTTGGAGGAGCTTGGAGAATATGACCCCACTTTAGACTTAAGTAATTATCAATTTCCATCGGTTGAATTATTAAACCCATATGGAGGAGATAAATCAATAGAGATTAACAAACAAGAACTGGAGGACAATAAAAACCGAATTGTAAAAACATTAGGTGATTATGGTATTACCATAGCTAAAATTAAAGCTAGCGTGGGACCTACTGTAACATTATATGAAATAATTCCGGATGCAGGTGTTCGGATTTCTAAAATTAAAAATCTGGAGGACGATATAGCCTTAAGTTTAGCTGCATTGGGTATACGAATAATTGCTCCAATGCCCGGTAAAGGAACAATTGGTATTGAGGTGCCCAATTCTAAACCAGACATAGTGCCTATGCGCTACATCTTAGATTCTGAAAAATTTAGAAATAATAATTATGAGTTACCTATTGCTCTTGGTAAAACAATTTTAAATGAAACCTTTGTTACGGATTTAGCTAAAATGCCCCACTTGCTAATGGCAGGTGCAACGGGGCAGGGTAAATCGGTTGGGCTAAATGCGGTATTAACCTCATTGCTTTACAAAAAACATCCTGCCGAATTAAAATTTGTTTTAGTTGATCCTAAAAAAGTAGAATTAACTCTTTACAATAAAATTGAACGCCATTTTCTTGCCAAGCTTCCAAACTCGGAAGAAGCGATCATTACCGATACTAAAAAAGTAATTCATACGCTTAACTCCCTTTGTATTGAAATGGATAATCGTTACGAATTATTAAAGGACGCTCAGGTTAGAAACATCAAAGAATATAACGCTAAATTTATTTCACGCAAATTATTACCCACCCATGGCCATCGTTTTTTGCCATACATCGTATTAGTTGTTGATGAATTTGCTGATTTAATTATGACAGCCGGTAAAGAGGTAGAAACCCCCATTGCTCGTCTTGCCCAGCTAGCCCGTGCTATTGGTATTCACTTAATAATTGCAACACAACGTCCTTCGGTAAATATTATTACCGGTACTATAAAAGCAAACTTTCCTGCACGAATTGCATTTAGAGTGAGCAGCAAAATTGATTCCCGCACCATTTTAGATGCAGGAGGTGCCGAGCAGTTAATAGGCCGAGGGGATATGCTACTTTCTACAGGTAATGATTTAATTCGTATTCAATGTGCTTTTGTAGACACCCCTGAGGTTGACGATATTTGTGATTTTATTGGAAATCAAAGAGCATATCCAAACGCTTACGAGTTACCAGAATATATTGATGAAAATGAAGCCGGTAAAAAAGAAGAATTTGATCCATCCGAAAAGGATAGTTTTTTTGAAGATGCCGCGCGACTAATTGTTCAAACGCAACAAGGTTCAACCTCATTAATACAGCGCAAGTTAAAATTAGGATACAACCGGGCTGGTAGAATTATTGATCAGTTAGAGGCCGCCGGAATCGTGGGTCCATTTGAAGGAAGTAAAGCCCGACAAGTGTTAATAAAAGACGAAGCCAGTTTGGAACAGTTATTGAAAGATCTGTAACTAGTGATTAGTGAATTAAAATAGAAATTAGAATAAAAACTAGCCCCAACATGAAAAAATTAATTCTATTATTTATTGCCGTAAGTTTCGCAAAATACAACTACGCGCAGGATGCTAAAGCTAAAGCCATATTAGACGATTTAAGTAAAAATACTAAAACCTACAAATCAATATCCGCCTCTTTTAGTTTTGTTTCGGAAGATAAAAACAAAAAAGTGGGCGAAAAGCAAGATGGTAGTATTATTGTAAAAGGTACAAAATATAAAGTTGAAATTGCCGGACAAACTATTATTTGCGATGGTAAAACAATTTGGACCTATTTAAAGGAATCTAACGAAGTTCAAATCAATAATTTTGATCCTAATGAAAGTGAAGACAAAATTACCCCTACTAATATTTTTACTATTTACGAAAAAGGATTTAAATACGAATTTGAAAAAGAGGAAAGCGTAAAAGGGGTAATCACTCAAAAAATTAAATTATTTCCTAATGATCCCAAGAAGAAAAACTATCACACCGCAATATTATCCATAGATAAAGCAAAAAAACAAGTAACAGCTTTAAAGGTTTTAGGCAAGGATGGGAGTGTGAGCAACTATACGGTTAAAAAATTTACGGCCAACGCTGCTGTAGATGATAAAACTTTTTCCTTTAACAAATCTTCTTTTCCAGGCATTGAAGTGATTGATTTAAGAGAATAATTTACTTTTTAGTAAATCTATCATCTGTTAACGCCTTTAAAAAGTCTTCTAAATCGCTCTTCTCCTCATCGGTTAAATGTAAAGGGGTTTCGAGCAAAGAGTCTCTGTTAATTGCTCCATTTACAAAAGCACCCGGATTATCATAATAATTAATAACTTCTTTTAACGTCTTAAACATACCATTATGCATGTATGGAGCTGTTATGGCCACATTCCTTAAACCGGGCACCTTAAATTTTCCTATATCCTCCGTTTTTTTGGTAAAATCAAAACGTCCTTTATCATTTAATTCTTTGCCATTATAAAGTCCGATGTTTTTAAAATCATCTTGTGTAAAATCGGGTCCGAAATGGCAATCGAAACACTTCCCCTTGCCTAAAAAAATTTTTCTCCCTCGTTTTTCAGCATCATTCATACCCTCGCCTTTACCGTTTAACTCCCTGTCGAACCGAGTATTGCTGGTTTCTAAGGTTTCTTCAAAAGCGGCAAGAGCATCGCCTAAGTTTTTTGCATTTACCTTTGATTTATAAAATTTCCTGAAGTATTTAGCATAATTAACATTTGAGTTTAAGCGCTTCAAAACCTCATCGATTGTATTCCCCATTTCGGCCGGATTTACAATAGGACCCAATGCCTGTTCGGCTAAATTTGCAGCCCTTCCATCGTAAAAGAGAGGTTCATGGCCTTTTAAATTCATAGCTGAAGGCGTATTTCGAGAGGTGAAATTTTGGTTTATACCCAGGCTAAACGACAAGGTATCCGCAAATGCAAATTGAGGTTTATGGCACGAAGCACAACTAATCGAATAATCTTTGGAAAGAATATTATCAAAAAATAACAATTCGCCTAATTGAATTTTAGTTTGAGGCTCGATTTTACTTATGTTCTGGGTATTTTTATTACCAACAAAAGAAGCCAAAACAATAAACACACCAAACACCAGCAGAAGAAATATCGATTTCATTTTATACCATTTTTCGAAGCATAAAATTATTACTTTTGTGCACAAATTTTTACAAAATGAGAAGAATCATAATTGCTTGTAGTGTTTTTACATTGCTATTTTCTGTCTCCTGTAAAGAAGGCGCTAAAAAGGACGATAATTCTATAAATACTGATGTTATAAACAATCCTGCCAGCGCAAACGGGGAAACAAATACAGAAAATTTACCTAAGTTTAGTTTCGAAAAAGATACACATGACTTTGGTAGTATTGTGCAAGGAGAAAAAGTATCCTATTCGTTTAAATTTAAAAATACCGGAAAAAGCGATTTAGTTATCACTACTGCATCCGGCAGCTGCGGTTGTACAGTTCCCAACTATCCTAAAGAACCTATACCGGCAGGCGGAGAAGGCAAAATTGATGTGACTTTCGACAGTAATGGCAAACAAGGCAAACAGACTAAAACAGTTTCGCTAATTGCCAATACAATGCCCAATACCACAGTATTAACCATAACAGGCGAAGTAACAGTGCCTGAAAACAAACAATAAAATATGACAAATTTAAATTACGTAATGTTGCAAGCCGGGGGTGGCGCAGGATGGTCTAACATTATTATGATGGTGTTAGTAGTAGGTGTTTTCTATTTTTTCATGATCAGACCCCAGGCGCAAAAGGCAAAAAAACTAAAAGAATACCGCGAAAAACTTCAAAAAGGCGATAAAGTTGTAACTATTGGCGGAGCCCACGGCAAAGTAATAGATGTAACCGATAATATTGTTACACTAGAAGTAGATAATGGTGTTAAAATAAAATTTGACAAAACAGCCATTTCGATGGATAGTACCACTCAATTAGCAACAGAATCAAAATAATTTAAAGGGTAAGAAATCTTACCCTTTTTTTATGAATTGAATTGTTAAATTTATAGAGAATAATACTCGTACATATTAAAAGTTTTTTATTTAATACAAAACCATTTGGAAAAGAGTTTAATGGAAAGCTCAAGGTTTTTGTTTATTGTCTTCTAATTTCTATTATACTCTGGATACTAATTGTTTTCTCAAAAGAATACACCTTAGATTACACAATACCGGTTAAATATTCTAACTATCCAAGTGGTAAAGTGGTATCAAGCAACTTGCCCGATAAATTTAAATTATCTGTTAAAGGAACCGGATTTAACTTATTCTTTTTCGGCTTAAACTACGATAATAAGATATTAAATGTAGACATCAGTAAATCGCGATTTAACCCCTATTATAACGATTATACTTTTGATACTAAACAAAGTGCAGATAGCTTAGCTAAACAATTACACCGCGAATTGCATATTGTAAAACTTAATCCCGAAAACATCACATTTAAAGTTAAAAATAAATCTTACAAACTCATCCCCGTAAAACTTAATGCCCTTATTAGTTATGCAAATCAATTTCAACTAAATGGAAACATTTCCCTTAGTCCTTCCCTTATTGAAATATCGGGCGACTCTATCGAGTTACTAAATATTAAAGAAATTGAAACAGAATCTGTCATTTTAAGAAATCTTAATAAATCCGTTTCGAAAAGTATCAAGATTAAATCGCCGGTTGGTGTAAATTCCATTCAGATTGAGGATCCTTCCGTAATTTTAAATATACCGGTTGAAAAATTCACTGAGGCTAGTTTGCAAACCAGTATAGCCGTAGATAATGTTCCTGTAGGTTTTATTATCAAAACGTTTCCCGACCAAGTAAAACTAACTTATCAAGTATCACTCAGTCGCTATAACAGCATAAAAGAAAAGATGTTTAATGTGAGAGCAGACTACAACCAATTAAAGAACGAAACAAGTAACAAGTTAAAAGTTAACATAGTAAAAACTCCGGAATACATTAGAAACGCCAGAATTGAACCTGATAAAGTTGAATATATCTTAAAAAAATTATAATGCTTACAGTTGGTTTAACAGGCGGTATTGGTTCAGGAAAAACTACGATTGCAAATTTTTTTAAACTTTTAGGAATTCCAGTTTATAATTCGGATATCCGTGCCAAGCAAGTTGTTGCTGAAAACCCAGCTTTAAAACAAGAAATTATTAAACATTTTGGTCCTGATTCTTATTTAAATAACCAATACAATACAAAATATATCAGTAGTATAGTTTTTAATAATTCCCAAAAACTGGATTTATTAAACAGCATTATTCATCCTGCTGTAGTTGAAGATTTCAATAACTGGAAAAACAAACAAAACAGTAAATACGTTATAAAAGAAGCTGCCATTTTATTTGAAAGTGGCACCTATTTATCATGCGATAAAATAATAACTATAACCGCACCTTTTGAGGATAAGATCAAACGAATTATTATACGTGACAATTCCGGCGAAGAGGAGATTACAAGAAGAATCAAGAGCCAGTTGAGTGATGAAGAAAAAGTAAAACGGTCTGATTATACCCTCAATAATGATAATTACGAGTTATTAATTCCACATATTTTAAAAATACATGAAAGTATTATCGGCAGCACAAATTAGAGAAGCAGACAAACAAACCATTTTAAACGAACCCATAACTTCGCTTAATTTGATGGAAAGAGCCGCTACTAAATGCTCTTCTTGGATAACAGAAAAACTGCCCGAATCTAAAAACTACATTGTAATTTGTGGCCCTGGCAATAATGGCGGAGATGGATTAGCTATTGCCCGAATGCTATGGCATTATCAAAAATCAGTTACCGTTTATTATTGCAATATAAACCAGGTGTTTTCTGTTGATTTTAGTTCAAATAAAATTCGATTGGAGAAGGAAACAGATATTAAACCTACAGAGCTCAACGAGAACAATCAAACAATTTTATTTGAAGAAAACGCGGTAATTATTGATTGTATTTTGGGTAGTGGATTAAACAGGAAAACGGAAGGATGGATTTCAGATTTAATAAAAGAACTAAATCAATTAAATACCTTAAAGATTTCCATTGATATACCCAGTGGATTATTTGCTGATGATACCAACCATATAAATGGCGATGAGGTAATTTTTAAAGCTGATTATACCTTAACATTTGAATTACCCAAGTTAAGTTTACTCTTACCAGAAGGAATTTATTACGCCGGAGAGCTTATTATACTTTCTATTGGTTTGGACTACCAATACATTAACAAAGCCGAGAGCTCATTTTTTTTTATACAAGAAGATAGTGCCAGACAGTTAATTAAAAAAAGACCAATTACCGGTCATAAAGGAACTTTTGGACACGCATACTTAATATGCGGCAGCGCCGGCTTCGCCGGCGCTGCCGCACTCTGCTCCAAAGCAGCTATAAAAAGCGGCTGTGGTTTAGTAACTACCGAAACTGCATTAGACAATGATGTATGCATACTAAATTATGCCCCCGAAATTATGGTACAAACAGGAGATAAACGTTCCTATCCTTCTCAAATAAATCCACCAGCCAAAACTTCAGCAATTGGTATTGGGCCCGGTATAGGAAATTCAAAAGAAACTAACTCCTTACTTAAGCTACTCTTAAATAAATGGAACGGTCCGCTGGTTTTAGATGCAGATGCTCTAAATGTTATAGCAGATGACCCAACTTTACTTTCTTTTATACCGACCGGAAGCATTTTAACACCTCATCCCGGAGAATTTGACCGACTTTTTAATTTAAAAAATCCCCTGGGTATAGAGCGTTTAAGAAAACAAATCGAGATGAGTACCAAATATTCCATTTACATCCTTTTAAAAGGATACCGAACCAGTATTTCATCACCTAAAGGAAGAGTATATTTCAATTCAACAGGAAACAATGGAATGGCCACTGCAGGGTGTGGAGACGTACTTACCGGAATTATCACTTCGCTTGTTGCACAGGGATATTATCCTTTAGAAGCCTGTATCTTGGGCACATACATTCATGGATTATCGGGCGATATTGCTTTAAATGAACAATCGGAAGAGAGCCTGACTGCAAGCGAATTAATTAACAATTTGGGTAAAGCATTTAAAAAATTAAAAGCTTAATTTTTTTAATATACACTCATGAAATCTATTTTAGAAAACAAACACTACTTCTATTTATTACTGGCTATTAGCGGTGGTGGAATCACGTTTTATTATGCAATGGCTGGCGTAATGGAAAATAATGGTGCTTTTAATGTAGTTGACTTTATATCGAGTACCTGGATTGATAATTATTATGCTAAAAGTTTAAGCATGGACTTTTGGACAGGAGCAATAGCCGGTACAACATTTATGATTTGGGAAGGTATTCGTATTAAAATGAAACGAATTGGATTATTTATTGCACTTAGCTTTTTGGTTGCCTTTGCCTTTGGATTCCCTCTGTTTTTGTACTTCAGAGAATTACACTTAAAAATAACCCACAAACCGGATTAGTCTATAATTAGTGAAATTTTTTTTTCAATAAAAAGGCAAATTTTCGGATATTTGACCAAACAAAAAATAAGATGTCAGCAAACAGAGGAGTGATTACATTAGGACAGTTTATAATAGAACGTCAGAACGATTTCCCATACGCTAAAGGCGAATTATCTCGACTGTTAAGAGATATTGGCATAGCCTCTAAAATTGTAAACCGTTCGGTTAATAAAGCCGGATTAGCTGATATTTTGGGTGAAGCAGGTACAACCAATGTTCAAGGCGAAGAAGTTAAAAAACTGGATATGTTTGCCAACGATCAGTTTATTGCCGCACTGGCAGCCGGTGGCGAATGCGCCGCAATAGCCTCTGAAGAAAACGATGATATTATACAAATTACCAGTAAAGTTGCAAAAGAGGCTAAATACGTTGTAGCCATGGATCCTTTAGATGGCTCTTCCAATATTGATGTAAATGTAAGTATTGGAACAATTTTTAGTATTTACAGAAGAATCAGCCCTGTTGGATCACCCGTTAACAAAGAGGACTTTTGCCAAAAAGGAGCCAACCAGGTAGCTGCAGGTTATGTTTTATATGGGTCCTCTACCGTTTTAGTTTATACAACCGGCCGAGGTGTTAATGGTTTTACCTTAGACCCCTCTATTGGGGAGTTCTGTCTATCACACCCCGACTTAAAAGCACCGGTTGAAGGTTCTATATATTCTACCAATCAAGGTAATTTTGCAAAATTTCCAGAAGGTGTACGTCAGTTTATTGCCTGGTGCCAGGAGGAAGACAAAGCCACTAAAAGACCTTATTCATTAAGATACATAGGTTCTTTGGTCGCCGATTTCCATAGAAATTTACTAAAAGGGGGTATTTTTATTTATCCTCCAACCCAAAAAGATGTTAATGGCAAATTGCGTTTGCTATATGAATGCAAACCGCTGGCATTTATAATTGAACAAGCCGGCGGATCTGCTACAGACGGCAGAGGAAACAGAATATTGGATATAGAACCCAACGATATTCATCAACGGGTTCCGTTGTACATTGGATCTAAAAATCTGGTAAGTAAAGCAGAAACCTTTATGAAGTCGCACGCTAACATAACTGTATAACTTTAAGCCGCGTAAGCGGCTTTTTTATTGCATATAAATGAAATTGAAAACCCTACTCTTTTGTTTAATTTACCTAAACACGGTATTTGCCGGCACCACAATTAACAAAAGTTTTATTTATGGCGGATTAAATAGAAGCTACCTCGTTTATATACCTAATACTTACCAAGCAAATGGTCCTTTGGTTCCTTTAATTATTAATCTTCACGGATATACTCAAACTGCTCAAATGCAGCAAGACTATACTAACTTTATGCCAATAGCCGACACAGCCGGTTTTATAATGGTATTTCCGCAGGGAACAAACGATAATCAAGGTCAGCCTTTTTGGAATGCGTTTTTAAATCCACTTCTCGTGGATGATTTAGGCTTTATCTCTGCACTAATTGATACAATTAAAACAAATTACAAAATAAATACAGATCAGGTATACGCAACCGGTTTAAGTAATGGGGGCTTTATGAGTCATGTTTTGGCTTGTAAGCTAAGTAATAAAATAGCCGCCGTTGCTTCTGTAGCCGGCACATTTTATTCGGCCCAGTACCCCTATAATACAAATAAAGCAATGCCTGTAATGCATATACACGGCACCTCAGACCCAACAGTTCCCTTTTATGGAGGTAGTGGAATGGTAAGTGCAGATACTACAGTTGCCTTTTGGGTAAAAAAAAATCAGTGTAATCCTTCACCTGTTTTTACTGCTATCGCAAATACCAACACACTCGACGGCTGCACGGCTGAACACTATGTATATAAAAACGGTTTAAACAACTCTTCTGTTGAGTTTTATAAGATAATTTCAGGTGCCCACACGTGGCCCGGTTCACCCTATACTTTTGGAACTACAAACCAAGATATTAATGCATCTAAAGAAATATGGAGATTTTTTCGTCAATATTCGTTGGATAACGCAAATTCATTATTGAAAAACAATAAAACTGAAAGTAGTTTTAATTTCTTCAATAATACACTATGTTTTAAAAATATTGAAAAAAGAATGATATTAATATTTAATTTAAATGGACAAGAATGCTTAAAAACCAACTCCAATGAACGTTATATCAATTTAGAATTTCTACCACAAGGACTATATATCATTAAAGTAAAAGCAGATAATCAAAACGATTATGAAGTAAATAAAGTTGCAATTAGTGAATAAAATTACTCCACCAAAAATTTAGCATTAACAATTTTACTCTGATGCTGAAGCCTTAAAGTATAAATACCTTTACTTAAATTAAGACTTCGTAAATCCAAAATTGAATGATCATTCAATAAAACACCATTATAAACAACCTGACCAATAGCATTTACAACAGTATAGCTAATTTTAGCATATCCGTTCCACTTAATTGTTAAACTCTCTTTAGCAGGGACAGGAAAAATCTCCATTAAATCAGGACCATTAAAGGAACCAGCTGATGTAAGATTTTGAATGCTAATTAACATAGAATCACTTGTGGTATTTCCATTACAATCGCTTGCTGTTATTTTAAGATAATAATTACCATCGCCATATAAAGCAGTATTAAATAAATGAAGACGATCGGTTGATTTAACAGTATCGTTTCCAAGAGAATTGCTAATAATATGATAAAAATCGCGCGTATTATAATTACCTACAGAGTGACATTCGAAGGAAGAATCGCGATTATAGATTGTATAAAGCACATTAAATGTGTAGTTATTAGAAAAATAAGTATCGATAGGAAAATCAAAATTATATGAAGCCGTATCAAAAATTACCTGCTGGTTGTTAGCATTTATGAGAGAATACCTGATTGAACAAACATCAACATCCCAATTACTATTGATATGATCGTAAAATTTGGAGATAATTCGAACAGAATCATGTAAATTGGAGGGGTCTTGGTAATTCCCATTTAAATCTCGAAACGAAAATTTCTCACCCGGTCTGGTATCCTGAAAAACAGGTTTTGAAGTATCTGTTTGATTAGTAATATCGGGCAAAACATTGTTAAATGTCCACCAACTTCCAGTCCAAGTTGCACCCTCATCTTTTATTCTGGAAAAGTGAATATGATCAAAACCATTAACTGGCCAAGGAACAACTGTACCGATAAAATCATCTTTATAAACAGTATCCCCTACAATAAACGGGATAGAGGTTTGATCGAGATGAGCATATAGATAACCCGGAGTTTCAACCGATTCATTATTATATGCAATTGCCATGCGCCAATAAATGGCTCCGCCTGTTGTAAGAATTGCCTTTACAATTCCATCTTTAACTGAATACACTTCCTGATTGGGTGAACCCAGCATATCAACTCCTGGATGCAAATACGGATTACCCCCATAATCTTGAATTTCACCATAACTATTCCCCACCGGGAAACCGTTAGTACCATTAGAATGATAAACCCAGGGAATTGAATCGTGATTTGTATTTGATTGACTAGAGAAAGCTCTATAATCCTTATAACCCTCCCCTATTTTTAGGCTCACTGTATCTTTTTTAAATTTTGTAATTTCTTCATTTAATTTACTCAATTCAAAAACAAACTCACTGTTCTTTCTTGTCCGCTTAACATAAAAAAGCTGATTGGTAACTCTTCTCATCTCAAATACTATTCCCTCTTTTATATTAAGGATATTAGTAAGAATTAAATCACTATCAATTTTATATATTCCCCTTCGAGTTGATATATATATATCCTTATTAAAGCATAACACATCCAATGGTGATTCCTTTAAAAAAAAATCTTTATCCTTATACCTCACTAATAAGGATTCTTTTTCAGAAACAACATTACCTTGATCATCAACACCGAAAACGGCCGAACAAGCAGGAAACAAGGTAAATTTAAAACTCTTTAGATTTAGAACCTTTATAAATCCTTTACAGAAGAAGGCCGCATAAAGCTTATTGCTGCTAGTCTTCAAATTAACAACCTGATACTCCTCGCTAGAAAACAGGCGTTTACCATTTTTATTGTAAACATAAATCCAGGTAGGCATATTTTCGTAGGTTGTAACTGTAGTTAAATATGCATTTTCAATTTCAAATAAAGAATTTCCCTCTATTAATACATCTGACTTTAATTGGTAGAAATCGCGATGGTTTATTTTTTTAATCGGCATAGCTGATTGCGATAGAGAGGAGTCTATTATATGTCCGAATTTATTTAAGGATTGAGCACGTATAATACCCGTAAGCATTATAATAAAGGTGGCAGTTAAGAAAAATTTCATGTGATTTGCTAATAATTATCTAATATAAATATTGAAAATAGCTAAAATACAATCAACACAAAGAAAAATATACGAAGCTACTCGTCCCATACCTTAAGACCCTCTGAGCAGTTTTTACAAATACTAATTTCTTGACGAGATCTAATTAATTGCTCCCTAAATTGCTTGTATTTATTATTCTGCCAAATCAATTCAAAAGTTTGATCCTTTATATTCCCCATTTCAAACTGGGCATCCTTATCAAAACAACAAGGCAGCACCTTGCCATCCCAGGTAATTACACAACTATTCCAGAGTTTCCAGCACTTATTTAAAAGTGAATTTTTTATATGATACTTACCATCATTACCCCTTTTATATCTCGAATATTTATCGTTTTCCGGAATTAAATCGTTTCCATTTTCAAAATCGTAAATCTGGGCCGTTTTAAGTTTTACTTGATCCACTCCAATGTCCTTTGCCAGTTTTTTCAAGTCATTAATCTGGTGTTCATTGGGCTTTACAACCAAAAATTGAAAAACAATTTTAGGGAAATCAGAACCTGAAGCTTGCTTTGCTTCAACTAAATTTTTAGTTCCCTCCAAAACCTTATTTAAACTCCCCCCCACACGGTATTGCTCATACACTTCCTGACTTGTACCATCAATGGAAACAATAATTCGTTTTAAACCCGAATTAACTGTTTTAATTGCATTTTCTTTATTCAGATAATGTGCATTTGTAGAGGTGGAAGTATAAATTCGATTATCATCTGCAATTGACACCATTTCCAGAAACTGAGGATTTAAATATGGTTCTCCCTGAAAATAAAAAGTTAAATATGCTGTAGTTTCCTTAAGCTGATCGATAGATTTTTTAAACATTTCAACTTGCAACATACCGGTTGGTCTGGTAAAACTTCTTAAACCACTTGGGCATTCGGGGCATCTTAAATTGCAAGAAGTGGTAGGTTCTATACTAATACCTATAGGTTTACCCCATAGAATTGGACGTTTTAAAGAAGATGACAAATAAAAACTAATAAATACTTTAAAAGCATTGTAGAGTTTAATAAAGCTAAAATACTTTATCAAATAATATGTTTTATTTAACTTCAAGGTTTAAATTTAAGACTTAAATTTCATTTCAAAACCTTATTTCTTGGTATACTCATTTTTTAATATAAGTTGGATTCGGATTACTATTATCCTCTATTTATTACTCCTACAATCACTTATTTACGCTCAAAATTATACACTTACCGGAACCGTTAGTGATGAAAAAACAGGGGAACTATTAGCATTTGTAAACCTTACCTATAACAGCAAACAACTTGGAACCACCACCGACATTGACGGGAAATTTAATATAACAGCAAGCGAACCTATAAAAACAATTACCTTAACCCATGTGGGATATAAAAATAAAACCATTGATATTCCCGAAGGCACTGCTAAAATCAACATTAAACTGGAACAATCCGATTACTCTTTAAACGAGGTTGTAATATTACCCGGAGAAAATCCTGCTCACGCTATTATTAAAAAGGTTCAACAAAACAAAAATCTAAATTCGCCTCAACGTTTACCTCAATACTCCTACACTTCGTATTCAAAAATGATCATGACTGCAAACCCTGATACCTCTAAAAAGCCCGATATAAATGACACCAGTTTTGTAAAAGCGCAAAAATTCCTTAACAAGCAACACCTTTTCTTAATTGAACAAGTGACTGAGAAAAAATTTAAACGTCCGGATAAGGAAACTGAAACTATATTAGCCGCAAGAGTTTCCGGTTTTCAGAACCCTTCTTTTATAAGCCTATTTACCCAACTCATGACTTTTGGTTTTTATAACGAAGTAATTTCCATATCCGATAAAGACTACATAAACCCAATAGCTTCAGGAACCTTTAATAAATACAGTTTTTTAATTGAAGACACTCTATACGAAAACAAAGATTCCATTTTTGTAATTTCTTTTAAACCTAAAAAAGGCAAAAACTTTGACGGATTAAAAGGAGTACTTTATATCTCATCCAACAAATATGCTATTTCCAATGTAATAGCACAACCTAATGAAGACAACGACGGTACTACGATTAAAATTCAACAGAAATATGAATACATACAAAATACTCAATGGTTTCCTACTCAATTAAACAGTGACATCGTTTTTGGAAATGTTAAAATCAACAATTTTACAACAGTAGGTATCGGAAGAACATACGTGAAAAATATTAATCTAAATCCCGATTTAAAGCGAAAAGATTTTACTGAAACAGGAATTATTCAGGCGGAAGATGCTGCAAAAAAAAGTGATGAATTTTGGAATAAACATCGTCATGACTCGTTATCAGCAAAAGAACTACGAACCTATCAAATGATTGACAGTGTTGGGAAAAAACAAAAATTTGATCAAAAACTTAAAGTAGCTGAAATATTACTGTCTAATAAAATACGATGGAAAATTTTAGATTTTGATTTGGACAAATTCTTTAGTTACAATGATTTTGAGGGATTTAGAATGGGTGCATCATTCAATACAAACACTAAATTCTCGCGAATCTTTAGTCTTGGTGCCTATGGTGCTTTTGGCACTAACGACCGAGCTTTAAAATACGGAGCAAATCTTACTTTTCAATTAATTCCTTCACGATACTTATTTCTTAGAGCTTCGTTTACTCAAGACCTAACAGAAACAGGAGGAAGCAGTTTTTATAACACCGGACGCTTTAATGCCCTTAGTGATGATCTTCGAAAAATATTACTTGAACGAATGGATTCGTTAGAGAAATATGAAGTGTCATTGCATTTAAAACCATTCCATTACGCACGTATTAATTTATTCTTAAATCAACAATACCGCAGTTATACCCGGAATTATCTTTTCTATACTTCAAATGATTATTCTGCCCAATTAGTTAAACAAAATGTAATAACCGAAGCCGGAGCTCAACTTTATTATGCTTATGGCGAGAAACAGGTAAAATTTGGAAATTTTGAAATTACGCAACCCACCAATTACCCGGTGTTTTTTGTAAATTTTGTAAAGGGTTTTAATCAACTTTTTGAAGGACAACTTAATTATTGGAGAACCGATTTTAAGGCAGAAAAAAGCTTTAAAACAAAGTTTATTGGAAGAACTAATGTTCAATTATTGGCTGGCTATATTAATGGATTACTACCCTATAGTCTTTTGTACAACGGCCAAGGTTCAAATAAACGTACTCTCTCTGTTTCTGTAAACAATTCCTTCGAAACGATGCGAATGAATGAATTTGCCGCAAATCAATTTGCCTCCGTTTTTATTTTACACGATTTTGGACGATTACTTTATAAGTCTAAACGATTTGAGCCGCGAATTGCAGTACGCTTAAATGCTGGTTTTGGGATGTTAAACAACCCAGACCAGCACAAAAACATAGCTTTAAAAGATTTTAGACGCGGATATTACGAAAGTGGTCTATTAATTAATTCAATTTTAAAATCTTCGTTTTCCAATTTAGGAGTTGGTGCATTTTACAGATTTGGCCCTTATAATACCGGTAGCTTCAATAATGATCTGACCATAAAATTAAGTTTAGGATTTAGCTTTTAAAATCTTATAAAACCCTAGACGAATAAATTTTACCTTCTGCATCTATTAAATGAATAAAAATTACACCGCCTGCATATTGGCTTAATACAAGATTTTCAGGAGATCCGTTATAAGACTCTACCGACATAGAACCCATTAATTTACCATTAATATCATAAGCAGTAATTTTTGCAGGAAATTGAGTTGAAGAATTAAAAAACATCTTTACCACATTATCGCTAATAGATGCTTTAAAAGAATTTGAACCCTGAAAAGTTCCCGCAGCTAATCCGGTACTCAAACTTTCATTAAAGGATTTTACAAAATAAAAGGTTGAATCACCTGCATCGTTAAAATTACTATTAGAAGCCAAAAATGTTCCATAAAAATTAACAGTGCCCGTACCTGCTGCCGGGGCCGTCCATTTAAAACTCCAAGTCGACTCGCCATTGGTAAAATTATTAGAGCTGGAAGTGTGTGTTATATACTTGGGATTGTTATCGGCAAATTTAGTTTGGTTAGAATTAATTAGAGTTCCTAACAAAGCGCCACTATTGGTTTGCGGACTAATTTCAAAACCTAATTTGGTATGACCTCTTCTGGTATAATTAAACGTAATATTATAAGTGGAGCCGGGTGTATAACCGGAGGTAGGAATATCTGTGGTAAAAACAGGATTAATTAAGGTTGCAACTGGTCCACTATGACAATTAGTACATGTTTTAGCATCAGCTGGAGATTTAGTATAACCCGCAGGCGCTCCCGAACTTCTAGAATGAGATTGACCAGGAATAAAAAAAGTAGAAGCTATAATCGTAACAGCGGTTAAACCAACCAGATAAAAGGTAGATTGTTTCATTTATAAAATTATTAGTTTATGATTAAACGTTTAAATTATAGAATAGTTCAATACAAATTAATTTTTTTAATGTTTGGTTACGATGCAAAAGTCAGGTGCAAACAATAACCTTTATTTCTTAAATTAGGTGTTTAAATTTTTTATTCAAAATGGCCGAATTTATTAATTCAGATACTAAACAAGGGCTTGCCCGAATTACCTTAAACAGACCGGACAAATTTAACAGTTTTAATCGTCAAATGGCTATCGAATTGCAGCAATCACTTGATAAGGCGGCTAACGACAAATCTGTGCGAGCAATCCTTTTAACTGGAAGCGGAAAGGCCTTTTGTGCCGGACAAGATTTAGCCGAAGCCATAGATCCAAACGGGCCTGGTATCGTTAAAATTGTGGAGGAAACCTATAATGCAACTATTAAACGGCTTAGACTAATTGAAAAACCGATTGTATGTGCAGTTAATGGAATAGCAGCTGGTGCAGGAGCCAATATTGCATTAGCTTGCGACATTGTAATTGCGGCAAAAAGCGCTGGATTTATTCAGGCTTTTTCTAAAATTGGCTTAATACCCGATAGCGGCGGAACCTATATATTACCGCGCTTAATAGGTTACCAAAAAGCTGCAGCCCTAATGTTTACCGGCGAAAAAGTTAGTGCTGAAGACGCTGAAAAAATGGGAATGATCTATAAATGGACAGATGACGAAAAGCTAGAAGAGGAATCCACAAAAATGGCCTTACAATTAGCTCAAATGCCTACAGTAGGAATTGGCCTTACTAAAAGATTATTAAACGAAAGCATGCATAATAGCTTGTTTGTTCAGCTTAACCGAGAAGGAGCTCTTCAAGCCGAAGCAGCTCAATCATTCGACCATAAAGAAGGAGTTAATGCATTTTTAGAAAAAAGAGCACCCCTATTTAAAGGAGAATAAATTTAAAATATAACCTAATGTATAAATTCAAAGCATGATAATAGGAGTTATAGGTTCCGGAGCTATGGGATCTGGAATAGCACAAGTAAGCGCTTCAGCAGGACATAATGTAATTGTTTACGATAACAATAACGATCAACTGCACAAGGCAAAAGAAAATTTAGAAAATACCCTTAATAAACTTACTGAAAAAGATAAAATAAATCCTGAACAGTCCAAAACCATATTAAACAACCATGTGTTTACCACAGATTTAAATTCTTTTAAAGAATGTGGTTTAATAATTGAAGCGATTGTTGAAAACATCAACATTAAAAAAGAAGTATTTGAAAAATTAGAAAAAATTGTAAGCCCAGAATGTATTTTGGCCAGCAACACTTCTTCGTTGTCTATTGCATCCATTTCCTCTGCCTGCTCCAAACCCGAGAGAGTTATTGGAATTCACTTCTTTAATCCCGCCCCATTAATGCCGCTGGTTGAAATTATTCCATCAATTTCAACTTCTGAAGAAATTGTTTTGCAATCAAAAAAAATAATTGACAGTTGGAAAAAAACAACTGTTATATGTAAAGATACTCCTGGTTTTATCGTTAATCGTGTAGCCCGTTCCTATTATGGAGAAGCCATTCGAATTGCTGAAGAAGGAATTGCTGATTACGCCACCATAGACTGGGCCATGAAACATTATGGTGGATTTAAAATGGGTCCTTTTGAATTAATGGATTTTATAGGAAATGATATCAATTACAAGGTTACCGAATCGGTATGGGAACAATTCTTTTACGATCCTCGCTTCAAACCATCTCTAACACAAAAAAGACTATACGAATCTAATCGATTTGGAAGAAAAAGTGGAAAAGGCTATTACGATTATTCTCACCCCAATTTACCAAAAGCAAATGAAAATGAAGAACTTGGTACAGAAATTTTTAATCGAATAGTATGCATGCTTATTAATGAAGCAGTAGATAGCGTATACTTAAATGTAGCTTCGGCCAATGATATTGAAGTAGCCATGACTAAAGGTGTTAATTATCCCAAAGGACTCCTGATGTGGGGTCAAGAAATAGGTTGGCAGAAAATCCTAAACCAATTAAATAATTTATATAAATTATATGAGGAGGATCGTTATCGTGCCTCCGTTCTTTTAAAACAATTGGCTCTAGATCTAAAAAAAATTGAACTGTAATGGAAGAAGAAAATAAAGACTTTAAACAGACCGAAAATAAAAACGAAATCGTTAAAGTATTTAAATTCAGCAACGATCAAGTGATGTTTGAATACGATGTCGCAGAGTTCTTTAAAGTTTCTGTTCAAGAATTACTGGATGTAGTTAAAAAAAATAGCAATCGTTTTCCGGATGATTTTTTATTGAATTTAACCCAACGTGAATACAACATACTTTGCACTGAATTCCCGAATTCAAATCTGACTAAACAAAATTATATTCCTTTAGGATTTACAGATAGTGGATTGGCTATGTTGAGTTGTTTTATAAATACTAATGAGGCAATTGATTATAATGTATCCGTTATTCGGATGTTTACAGATTTAAGTAGAACAAGCAGCGATGTTATGGCTATAGAGCAGAGAATAAATAGTATCGAAGTTCAAATGGCACAACAATTCGATGCTATGAATCAAGCACTGGACGGATTATGCCAAACTAATAATTTAAATAGAAATCCAATAGGCTTCAAATCAAAGAAAGATCATTAATGGAAAAATCATTAGCAAATAAAGTTGTAGATAAAATGTACAACAATGATCCTTTTAGTTTATGGTTAGGAATAAAACGAATGGAGGATGGAGCTGGAAAGTCAATTCTACAGATGGTTGTGAGAAAAGAAATGCTAAATGGATTTGGAATTGCCCACGGAGGAATCACCTATTCACTTGCCGATAGTGCTCTCGCCTTTGCCTCAAACGGACATGGTAAAATGAGCGTATCAATTGAAACCAGTATTAGCCATTTAACCCAAGTAAAAGAAGGAGATATTTTAACAACACACGTTGAAGAATTAAATTTGAGCAATAAAATTGGAACCTATTTGATTACAATAGTAAACCAAATAAATGAAAAAGTCGCCATTTTTAAAGGCACTGTTTACCGAACCGCTAAAGATTGGGATGTATAATGATTTCTGTAAACAACATAACTGTTTCTTTTGGTGGAGTTAATTTATTTGAAAATGTTTCTTTTTTAATTAATCCAAAAGATAGAATTGGTTTAACTGGTAGAAATGGCGCAGGTAAATCTACTCTTCTAAAAATTTTGGCTAAAAATCAATCGGTAGACGAAGGGCAGATTGCTACTCCTAACGGTTTTAGCATAGGCTATCTCCCACAGGAAATGAAGCATCAACTTGGGAAAACGGTGTTCAATGAAACCGCCGAAGCTTTTACCGAATTAAATAAAATACAAGAAGAAATTAAAGTTATTGAAAAAGAACTTACTACCCGAACCGATTATGAATCGGAGGCCTATCACAATTTAATTAATGAATTAACTGAAAAAAACGACTATTTTCAACATAAGGGTGGATACACCAAAGAAGCAGAAATAGAGCAAATTCTTTTGGGATTAGGTTTCGAAAGAAATGATTTTAACCGTCTAACCAATGAATTTAGTGGTGGCTGGAGAATGAGAATTGAACTTGCAAAAATTTTATTACAAAAACCAGATCTCCTTTTATTGGATGAACCTACCAACCATTTGGACATAGAGTCGATTCAATGGCTTGAAGATTTTCTGATCAGCTATCCGGGATCAATTATGCTGGTATCGCACGATAGAACTTTTCTTGATAATTTAACAAACCGAACCATAGAAATATCACTTGGTAAAGCATTTGACTATAAAGCTAACTATTCTAAATACTTAGAACTTAGAGCAGAAAGAAAAGAACAACAGGAAAACGCTGCTAAAAATCAGGAAAAATATATTGAACAAACACAACAACTAATAGACAAATATCGATACAAGGCCTCAAAAGCAGCGTTTGCTCAAGGATTAATTAAAAAGCTTGAAAGATTAGACAGAATTGAGGTTGATGAAACTGATACCAATAGTATTCGTTTTAAATTTCAAAGCCCGCAATCGTCGGGAAAGGTTGTTTATACAGCCGAAAATCTATCAAAAGCGTATGGTGAAAAGTTAATTCTTGATAACCTTAATTTTACAATTGAAAGAGGTGAAAAAATAGCGTTTGTTGGACGAAATGGTGAGGGTAAATCAACACTTTCTAAAATATTAGCCGAATTACTTGATTTTACTGGACAATTTACAAAAGGTCATAATGTCTACACCGGCTACTATGCCCAAAATCAAAGCGACGAATTAGATCCGGATTTAACAGTTTTTGAAACTATTGATCATGTTGCAACCGGAGAAATTCGTAAACAAGTACGTTCTTTACTGGGTTCTTTTTTATTTAGTGGAGAAACGGTAGATAAAAAAGTAAAAGTTTTATCGGGAGGAGAAAAAGGAAGACTGGCCATGTGCAAACTTCTTCTTCAACCATACAACCTACTTATTCTGGATGAACCTACTAATCACTTGGATATTCGATCTAAAGAAATTTTAAAGAATGCAATTATCGATTTTGAAGGCACTGTTATTGTTGTATCGCACGATCGCGATTTCCTGAATGGGCTTACCAATAAAGTATATGAATTTAGGAATAAAGGAATCAAAGAAATTATTGGAGATATTAATGAGTATCTGAGCTATCGCAAAATCTCTAACCTAAACGAACTAGAGCTTAAACAAAAAGCTAATCATCAAAATCAGGAGCTAAAAGCAAACGAAAACAAACAAAATTATCAGGAGAAAAAAGAACAGGAAAAAGAAATAAGAAAAATCCAGAATCAAATAAAAAAGGCAGAAGATGAAATTGGCCGACTTGAAAGATTAATTAGCGAAATGGATGAACAGCTTATGGATCCTGATAAATATAAAGCCGCTTTAAACGATAAAGAGTTTTTTAATAAATATGAGGACTTAAAAAAACAGCTTAAAGTAGAAAATGAAAATTGGGAAAAATTGGTTGAACAATTATGATAATTATCATAAATTAAAAAATCAATTTAAGTATATTTGAAGAAGTGAGTAAAAGTAAAATCATCATATTATTAGTTTTTACTATCCTGTTTGCTTCAACAGAATTGCATGAATTGGTTAGAATACCACTTTTGTTCTCACACTTTTTGGAACATACTTCCAAAGATCAAAAAATGAATTTTTCAGAATTTATAAATATTCACTACAATCATCAACATAAAGAAGGCCACAGTGATCGAGACGAAAATCTACCTTTTAAACCTCACAAATATTGCATTACCCTATCCGAAACCATCAGCCCTAGTTTCAATCAAATAATAATTAATCGATTAACCTTTTTGATCAAAAAAACATATCCCATATTCAGTGATATTAATTTCTCATCAGCAGATTTAGCTTCTATCTGGCAACCTCCAAAACTTGCTTAAGCTAAATTCAAATCTATTCTTAAAAAGAACAGAAACTTTTTGCTTTTTTAAATAAAAATTAATTTACATGCTTAACCGAATTATTGGATATTCTATCCATAACAAGCTAATAATAGGTCTATTTACTCTTACTTTAATCCTTTTTGGCAGCTATCAACTTACTAAGTTACCCATTGATGCAGTTCCGGATATTACTAACAATCAGGTTCAAATAATTACCGTTGCCCCTTCCTACAGTGCAACAGATATAGAACGATTAATTACTATCCCAGTAGAGCAAAACAATCAGAATATTTCAGGAATACAAGAAATCAGGAGCTTTTCTCGATTTGGATTATCTCTGGTTACTATTGTATTTAAAGATGATATTGATATTTATTGGGCCCGACAACAAGTTGCTGAAAGATTACAAAAAGTTCAAAGCCAAATTCCTACTGGCATTGGGCAACCTGAACTAGCTCCGGTTACAACAGGGTTAGGCGAAATTTATCAATATGTAGTGAGGCCTGAAAAAGGATATGAAAAAAAATATTCTACCATTGAACTTCGCACCATACAAGATTGGAACATTAGAAGACAATTATTAGGTGTTGAGGGAGTTGTAGAAGTGAGTAGCTTTGGGGGTAAACTAAAACAATATGAAGTTGCGATTAACTCCAATAAATTACACGCCTTTAATTTAAGTATCGATGAAGTTTTTACAGCATTAGAAAAAAACAATCAAAATACAGGTGGTTCCTATATAGAGAAAGGTCCTAGCGTTTTATTTATAAAAACGGAGGGATTACTAAAAAACATAAGTGATATCGAAAATATTGTAGTAAAAAATGTATCGGGCATTCCGGTTTACATCAAAAATATAGCGGAAGTAAAAATAAATAACGCCACCCGATACGGGGCCATGTGCTATAATGATAAAGGAGAAACCGCCGGTGCAGTTGTAATGATGCTAAAAGGAGCAAACAGTAGCCATGTTATAGAAAATGTAAAATCCAGGATTGAATTAATAAAAACAACATTACCCAAAGGTATAACCATAGAGCCCTTTTTAGACCGCACCAAGATGGTAAACAACGCCATCAATACAGTAGAAAAAAATCTGATGGAAGGCGCGTTAATTGTAGTTTTCATACTTGTATTATTTCTGGGCAATTTAAGAGCAGGTTTAATCGTAGCATCTGTAATACCACTTTCTATGTTAATTGCTGTTATATTAATGAATCTCTTTGGTGTAAGTGGAAACCTAATGAGTTTAGGAGCACTGGACTTTGGTTTAATTGTAGACGGCGCAGTAATAATTGTAGAAGCAGTAATGCATCAGCTGAGTTATGGAAAAAAATACATAAAAAGCTCTTCCGTTTCTCAGGAAGAAATGAATACACAGGTAGAACAATCGGCCAGTAAAATGATGAATAGTGCTATTTATGGTCAACTTATCATTCTGATTGTGTATTTACCTATTTTCACATTAGAAGGAATTGAAGGAAAAATGTTTAAACCAATGGCTCAAACCGTTGCATTTGCATTAATTGGAGCCTTTTTACTTTCAATTACTTATGTACCCATGATGAGCTCATTATTAATAAATAAAAAAATAAATCATAACCCAAATTTTTCCGATAGGGTAATGTTTAAAATTGAAAAGTATTTTCAATCGTCATTATCTAAAATATTAAGAATACCTAAAATTGCCTTATCATTAGTAGCACTTTTATTTATAAGCGCTCTATATATTATCACTACATTGGGTGGCGAATTTATACCCGCACTTGAGGAAGGAGACTTTGCAGTTGAAGTTCGAATGCTAACAGGCAGTAATTTACAAACTGTTATAAAAGCAACGCAACAGGCCAGTAAAATAATTATAGAAAATTTTCCAGAGGTTGAAAAAGTGGTTACTAAAATTGGAAGCGGAGAAATACCAACCGACCCCATGCCAATAGAAGCTGCTGATCTTATGATTATTTTAAAAGATAAATCAGAGTGGACATCGGCAAAATCTTTTCCAGAATTGGCTGAAAAAATGAGCGATGCGCTAAAAGCTGTTCCGGGAATAACTACCGGTTTTCAATTTCCAGTGCAAATGCGATTTAATGAATTAATGACCGGAGCCCGACAAGACGTAGTATGTAAAATATACGGGGAAAATATCGACTCATTAGCATATTATGCGCAAAAAATTGGAAACATTGCTACTAAAATTGAAGGTGCTGAAGACATCTATGTAGAACCCATTTCTGGAATGCCGCAAGTAATCATTAATTATAAAAGAGAAGTAATTGCACAATATGGTTTAAATATAGAGTATATAAATAATTTAATTAATACAGCTTATGCCGGACAAACGGCAGGGTATTTATATGAAGGGGAAAAGAAATTCAACTTAACATTAAAACTGGATGAGGAATCACGAAAAAACGAAAAAGAAATTAAAAATCTATTAGTGCCCTTACCAAACGGCAATCAAATCCCTTTAAATCTTTTAGCTGATATTGAAATTAAGATGGGACCAAACCAAATTCAGCGCGAAAACACTAAAAGAAGGATAATAGTAGGTTTAAATATTAGAAACAGAGATGTGCAAAGTGTTGTGTTAGATTTACAGAAAGAAATTTCAAAAAAAATAAATTTATCGGCCGGATATCAGATTAACTATGGTGGTTCTTTTGAAAATTTAAACGCAGCAAAAAACAGATTAATGATTGCGGTACCCGTTTCGCTGCTCTTAATATTTTTAATGCTCTATTTTGCATTTAAATCAATTAAACAAGGCTTATTAATATATACCGCCATTCCACTTTCGGCAATTGGCGGAATTTTATTTTTAGCACTTCGCAATATCCCATTTAGCATAAGTGCCGGAGTTGGATTTATAGCTTTATTTGGTGTTGCTGTATTAAACGGTATTGTATTAATTGCTGAGTTTAATAAATTACAACAAAATGGATATACTAACTTACTTCGGGTAGTTTTAACAGGGAGTAAATTGCGTTTAAGACCTGTTTTAATGACCGCATTTGTTGCATCGCTCGGGTTTTTACCTATGGCCGTTAGCAATGGTGCCGGAGCCGAAGTTCAACGACCATTGGCAACAGTAGTTATTGGAGGTTTGTTAATAGCCACTTTTCTCACTTTATTTTTACTTCCCCTTTTATATATAATGTTCGAAAAAAAGAAAATGAATAAAAATTTTTTTAAAATATTGACCATACTAACTTTTACTGTATTTACAATTTCAAGCCCTGCTCAATCGCAAACCATAAGCTTAAAAAATGCTATAGACATTGCTTTAGCCAATAACTTAAAAATAAAAAATCAACTTCTGTTTACCGAGTATAAACAAAAATTAGCTAAAAGCACGAGCGCTTTATCCCCCACTAATTTAAGTACCGAACTTGGACAAATTAACAGCGCATACATTGATTCTAAGATTGGCATCTCGCAGTCGTTTTACCTGCCTAATGTTTATTTAAACAAACAAAGAGCCTCTAACGAGGAAATAAATAGCTCCTTAATATCTACTTCGCTAACCAAGGCTCAGGTCATCAAAAATGTAAGGCAAATTTATTATCAGATTTTGATATTAAACGATATGTATTTAAACATAAAGCAAAACGACAGTTTATACAACATTTTAATGGAGGCGACTGAAAAAAAATTAAAATCAGGCGATATAAATATTGTAGAAAGTAAAATGATTGAAATTGAGGCACTCCATATAAAATCTCAATTAAAAACCATTAAAAACGAAATCGAATTAAGCAAACTTCAATTTCAGCTTTTATTGAATAGCAGAGACAATTATGAACCTGAAAAAATTTCATTAAAAATGGAGCTTGGTAATTACGAAAACCTAAATCCAACTCATCCCCTTCTAAAACTAAATGAACAGCAAATAAAAATTGCTAAAGCCAATTTAAAAGCAGAAAAATCAACTCTGTTTCCCGAAATTAGCGCAGGCTATTTTAACCAAAGCATAAACGGAATGGGAGCCGACAATAAATCCTATTTTTATTATAATCGCTTTCATTTTGCACAAATTAGTTTGGGTTTACCTTTATTTTATGGCGGACAAAAGTCTAAAATAAAAGCAGCACAAGTACAACTAAAAATATCCGAGAACGAATACGTGCAAAGTTTAAATGAGTTTAACTTGAAATTAAAATCCTCTATTACTGAATATCTCAATCAGCTTGAACTCATTAAAACACTCGAAACTCTCCAAATACCTAACATCAATACCATGACTGAAGCTGCCGGTAATCAATTTAAATATGGTGAAATCAATTATTTGGAATGGAGTGTAATAAATTCCAAGGCATTGGAAATTAAAAACACCTATTATCAGGAATTATCAAACTTAAATCAACTTGCAATAGAATTAAAATATTTAACCGAGAAATAACATGAAAAATCTAATTTTTATACTTACCCTCTTTTTTATTTTCAGCTGTTCAAACAACTCAAACACAAAAGTTCAAGAAATTAAATCTCAAACAACAGAAGTTAGCAACCAACTTTCTCTTACTAATGAGCAACTAGAAAATGCTCAGATTAAAACCGGAACTATTGAAAAGAAAGTGATTTCAAAGGTAATTAAAGCAAATGGCAAAATTGATGTGCCACCTCAAAACCTTGTTTCCGTAAGTGTAGCAGTTGGTGGATATTTAAAATCAACCCAGCTATTGCCCGGCATGCATTTAAAAAAAGGGGATATTTTAGCAACACTTGAAGACCAGCAATATATTGAAATTCAGCAAGACTATTTAACTGCTAAATATGAGTTAAAAGCACTAGAAGCAGACTATAATCGCCAGAACGAATTAAATAAGTCTAAAGCCACCAGTGATAAAGCTTTGGAAAAAAGTTTTGTTGACTTTAAAACCAAAAAAATAAACCTAAGTGCATTAGGCGAAAAATTAAGATTACTTAACATCAGTCCGGAGAAATTAAGCGAGCAGAATATTTCAAGGGCAATAAATCTTTATGCACCATTTGACGGATATGTTTCCAAAGTAAATGTAAATATTGGAAAATACATCAACACTGGTGAAGTAATGTTTGAATTGGTTAATCCGAGCGATATTCACTTAAATTTAAAAATGTTTGAAAAAGATTTAATTAACCTTGAAATTGGTCAAAAAATTACGGCTTATACCAATATTAAGCCAGAAATTAAATTTAATTGCGAAATAATATTAATCAGTCAAGACATAGCTCAAGACGGAACTGCAGAAACTCACTGTCACTTTGAAAACTACAACAAAATGCTTTTGCCTGGAACCTATATGAATGCCGACATTAAATTAAATAATAAAGAAGTGTGGGCATTACCCGAAAATGCAATCGTTAATTACGAGGGTAAATACTATGTATTCATTGTAAAAGAAAAAAACATATTTGAGATGAAAGAAATTGAAATTGGTGAAAGTGAGGATAATTTCACCGAAATATTAAATGGTAAAGCTCTATCCAATTTAAAAATAGTAAGTGAAAATGCATTTACATTGTTAACCGCTTTAAAGAATAAAGCAGAAGAGTAATTTAAATAACCTTAAAACGCCAAGACAAACCTGTTGTAAGAAAGAAATTAGGAGATACCGGACTTAAACCATATCCTCCGGCTATATCGGCTTGTAATTGTTTAAAAAAATGATAAGTTAAACCACCATCAATTCTATAATCTGCTCTGGTATTAGATTGAAAATAACCGTAGGACTCTATAAACGCAGCCAATTTATCTAAAAGTGCAACACCAAGAGAAAGAGTATATAAATATCGTGGTTTGGATAGTTTAGAAGAATTGAAATAATCCATTCCCAAATTGTAAGATAAGGAAAGATGTTTGGAAAGGTGATTAAACATAAGTAATCTAAATTCGGGGCAAATAAAGCTAGGGGCATCAAGCATTCGTTTACCGGGAAGTACAAAATTACTTTCTAAACTTAAATGCGGAAAATATCTTGAATGTTCAACTAACAACACCTTAGAACCCAAAACTAAAGGTGAAAATCCAACTTGTTCTGTTGAAGCTTTTTGCCAATACGTTTTTTTGTTGCTAGCTTGTTTGCAATAGCCACTTATTACTTTTAATTCCAACAATTGAGTAGGTGAAAATTTAAAACTGGTATTATCATAGGTATAGATAAGTTGACAATTATCGGGAGAAAATTTTGTGCCATCTATTTGAGCCCCAGATTCAATTTGAATGTAGCCTTTAGGTATTAAAAAGGATGTATTAGAAGCATCTGGTCTATCTGTAATTATAGGTCCAATATTACTTTCGGTTTGCGCCAATGCAAACTTAAAACTACATAAAACCAAAAATATCCAAGATAAACGCATAAAAAAAGGCTAAGTAAATATATTACAAAGCCTTCTAAAAATCAACTATTTGAAGTTTACTCCGATATAATCACTTTCAAAATTTTATCGCCCTGACGAATATCGTCAATTACATCAACACCTTCAACCACTTTACCAAAACAAGTATGATTACGATCCAAATGTGCGGTATTTCTACGACTGTGGCAAATAAAAAACTGCGAGCCTCCGGTATCTCTTCCGGCATGGGCCATGCTAAGCACTCCCCTATCGTGATATTGATTATCTCCGTTAAGCTCACATTTAATGGTATAGCCTGGGCCACCATTGCCAATACCATTCGGGCACCCCCCCTGAATAACAAAATCAGGGATAACACGATGGAAAGTTAATCCATCATAAAAACCACTTTCAGCAAGCTTGATAAAATTAGCAACTGTTCCAGGAGCATCATTATGATAAAACTCCACTTTCATGTTTCCTTTTTCTGTTTGAATTTCTGCTTTTTTCATACTTTATTTTAGTTCAATAGTTTATTAGTTTAAAAGTTAACTCGTTTAAAAAATTGATGGTTTAAAAAATTGTTGTTTCTAATTTAAAATTTTAATTACTCTTCAGCTAATACATAAATTTTCTAATTCTACTTTCATCTTTGTTCTTCCATCTATATTCAATTATTTGTCCTCCAATGCCTTAGGATGACAACCTACTTCTTAAAAAGCTTTATAATATCGTTTCCGTTGGCAAATAACATTAAGCCCAAAAGTAAAACCATACCAGCAATTTGGGCATATTCCATAAATTTTTCATTTGGTTTTCTGCCGGTAATAACTTCATATAACAAAAACATTACATGACCACCATCCAAAGCAGGAATTGGCAAAATATTCATTACAGCTAACACAATAGATAGGAATGCAGTAAAAGTCCAAAAGCGTTCCCAAACCCATTCATCCCCAAATGCCGATCCGATAGTAATAAAGCCACCTATACTTTCATAAGCTTTTACTTCGGGTGAAAACATTAATTTCATTTGTTTAATGTAATTGTCAAAAGTTGCCCCTGCTTTTTTAAATCCAGCAGGAATTGCGCTAATTAATCCATATTCCTTTTTCTCAAATTGCAACTGTTTATTCAACTCTAAATTAGCAATCCCAATTCTGCCCTTATCACTTACTTTTACTTTAAACGTCTTTTCCTCGTTGTTACGTTTAACTAGCAGCTGTACTTCTTTGCCCTTGTTGGCTCTAATTTGTTTAGTAAGTTCATCGGCATAGGTAACTATACTATCATTCACTTTAAGAATAACATCACCCTTTAAAATACCGGCTTCACGGGCTGCAGAACCTTTTTCCACCTCTGCTATTACAAATGGGATACGCGGCACAGCAAACATATCTTTAGACTTAACAATTTTACTTAAATAACCGGCCGGTACATTTAAATCTATTATTTGCCCAGCACGCTCCACTTGTACGGTTTTACCTTCATTAAAAACAATATCCAACGGAATTTTTAGGAAATTTTCAAAAGGTTTTCCATCAACAGATAATAATTTATCACCGGGCTTTACACCCAATTCAATTGCTAAAGAATCGGGAACAACTCCAAATTTTACATTTTTAGCCGGTAAAAATTCTTCGCCCCACATAAACATAATTCCTATATAAATGGCTATTCCTAACAAAACATTTACAACAACGCCACCCACCATAATAATTAAACGTTGCCAGGCAGGTTTACTTCTAAATTCCCAGGGCTGAGGAGGCTGAGCCATTTGTTCTTTGTCCATACTCTCGTCTATCATCCCCGCAATTTTAACGTAACCTCCTAATGGAAGCCATCCAATACCATATTCGGTATCCCCTTTTTTCTTTTTAAACAGAGAAAACCAAGGATCAAAAAAAAGATAAAATTTCTCCACTTTTGTCTTGAACAATTTAGCTGGAACAAAATGACCTAATTCATGTAAAACAACCAGTATCGAAAGGCTCAAAATGAGCTGAAGTGCTGCAATCATATTTTAAATTAAAGGTCAAATTTAATAAATGCTTTTGCATTTTTAACCTCAAAAAATAATTAGAACAGACTATTTACAGAAAATTATGGTAATTAATCTTAAAAGAGATGTTTTTTAGGAGATTAAGGCTTACAAAAACATGCAATATTCTGAACTATAAAGGATAAATTATTGTTTTCATATCAAGATTATGGCCATCAAAAAGGGAAAACAGTAATTTAGTTGGAGCTGTTTTCATATCCCTTATATTTACAATAGAATTTATAATCAAATGAATTTAATTTATAAATATATTATTTTGGGTTCGCAGTCGCCACGCAGAAAACAACTTCTTGAAGGCATTGGTATTCCCTTTACTATAAAAATATTAGACATCGACGAATCGTTTCCCCACGATTTAAAAGCTCAAAATATACCTCTATACCTTTGCCAAAAAAAAGCAGCGCATTTTAATATTGAAGATGATGATACCTTATTAATAACGGCAGACACCATAGTATGGATTAACGGACATGTTTTAAACAAGCCGGCCGATTTAAATGAAGCTAAAGAGATGCTAAAGGAACTATCCGGTAATTTGCATCAGGTTTATACCGGAGTTTGTTTAAAAAGCAAATCAAAAACTCATTCCTTTTTTAGCGAAACCAACGTTTATTTTAAAAATCTAACCGAAGAAGAAATTGAATACTATTTAAGTAATTATAAACCCCTTGACAAAGCGGGCTCATATGGTGTGCAGGAATGGATTGGCTACATAGGTATTGAACGCCTGGAGGGCAGCTATTTTAATGTAATGGGACTTCCTACAAAAGAATTATATGAAGCCTTACTAAAATTTTAATGAGAAAGATTAGTGCCAATATCATTTACGACGGATTAGGAAACAAATTTGACCACTATGTTCTTATAATTGATTCGTATAATAAAATAAGTGGATTAATCCCCAAAACAATAGCAGGAGAGGCTTCTGAAATAGAGCATTTTGACGGCTTTATTTGTCCGGGCTTTGTAAACACGCATTGCCATTTAGAATTGTCCCATTTAAAAGGGACTTTAGATGAAAAATTGGGTATAAACAATTTTCTTAATCAATTAGTAAAATTAAGAGCAACAGACGAAGAAATAATCACTGAATCGTGTATAGAATGGGACAACATGATGTACCAGCAGGGTATTATAGCCGTAGGCGATATTTGTAATACACATCATTCGATAAAAGCTAAACTTAATACAAAAATCCAATATTATAATTTCATTGAAACATTTGCGCTACATCCCTCAAGAGCAGAAGCAGCAATTAACAAAGCAAAATCACTATTAAATGAATTCAAACGTAATTTAAACTTTCCGGTTTCCATTACCCCACATGCCCCCTACTCGGTTAGCAATGATTTATATAGTTTAATTAACAATACTATTAGACCGGGTGATTCAATTACAATACACAACCAAGAATCGCAAAGTGAAAACGAGTTTTTTGTTTCAAGAAGCGGAGAAATGGCCAAAAGATTAACCGACTGGGGAATTGACATCTCGCATATAATAGCAAATGGAAAAAACTCAGTACAAACTTATCTTCAAGAAATAAAAGAAGACAACAATCTATTGTTAGTACATAATACTTTTACAGATAAAGAAGACTTAAATTATATTAAAGAAGTAAGAAAACATACTTATTTAGCATTGTGTCCTAAGGCCAATTTATATATTGAAAATACTTTACCAAACATTGAACTAATTCAAAAATCCGGATTACCCATCTGCATTGGAACAGATAGTTTAGCGTCGAACAACGATTTAAATATTTGGTCGGAATTACAAACTATTCAAAGTGCTTATCCAAAAATAAATACCGAAACTTTAATTAAATGGGCCTGTTTAAATGGCGCTAAATTTCTTAATATGGAAAACAAATTCGGAAGTTTTGAAAACAAAAAAAATCCCGGTGTTATCAATATTAATAAGAATCAAATCACAAGAATAGCATAAATACAAGGTGAAATTTCATCAGGCGATAACCTTCATTCATTAAAAGATCTTCTACAAAAATTAAAAAATGATTAACAAGAAACATTAATATGTTGTGTTGGTTATTTAAATAGTTTTAAATCTAAATTAAAAGGTTACATAATTTATTTTTTAATTAATCATTAATCTCAAAAAAGCGAACTTAATAAGGGAATAAATAAATTTGCAGGGTTATGAAAAAGCATACTAAGTTTCAATTGCATTTCAATGGTTTTTTGCTAATTATTTCATTAGCCATGCTCTGTATTATAATTATCTCTATTCCTATAATTAAATACTTAAATCTTACCAAATTATCAGCCTTCTCCTACAGCCTAGATTTAAAATCAGATGAATCAAACAGCGAGAATGATATTGAAAAGAAAAACGAAACAACAGAATTCCTATCCCAGCAAACACTTTTTATTAAACGAATAAAGATTATTCAACGTCAAACAATCTATCACTTTACTACCTCTAAAATCTTAAGTAGAAATTTAGAGATTGTTAATCCTCCCCCAAAAATTTAAACTCTTGTTTTTTTAAAACTATTGTTTAACCCAGGCGAAACGTCTTAAATATTTATTAAAGTGAAATTAAAACTTATTGCATTAATTGCAACGGCCACTGTATTGCTTAATAGTTGTCAAAACAATCAACAACAAACAGACAATTTAGAAACATTTCCGGTAACAACTATTGTTCAGAAAGATACCGTTAGTTACTCGGAATATGTTACCGAGCTGCACGCCATCAAAAACATTGAAATAAGAGCCAGGGTTACCGGTTATTTGGAAAAAATACATATTGATGAAGGCGCGCACGTTAAAGAGGGACAATTGCTTTTTAGCATCAATAAAAGAGAGTATATGGAGGAGTTAGCAAAAGCAAAAGCTTTACTCAGAAGTGTTTATGCCGACTTAGACGCAGCAGAACTAGAGTTAAAAAATGTAAAACAACTGGCCGAAAAAAAAATTGTTTCAGAAACAGAAGTTTCGATTGCAAAGAACAAACTAGAAATTCAAAAAGCAAAATTAGAAGAGGCTCAGGCCCACAAAGCCTATGTTCAGATTAGATTATCGAATACAGATATAAAAGCCCCTTTTAATGGAATTATAAATAGAATACCACATAAAGTAGGAAGCCTAATAGATGAAGGAACGCTATTAACTTCTCTTTCAGAATATCATGAAATATATGCTTATTTCGATGTATCGGAAAAGGAATATCTCAATTATATAAAAAACATTAAATCGGATAGTGCTAATTCTAAAATTGTTTCTCTTATTCTGGCAGATGGTTCTGAACATTCGTTTAAGGGCAAAATTGAAACAGTAGAAGGTGTAATTGACGAGAGTACCGGAAACATTGCCTTTAGAGCTAAATTTCCAAATCCTGATAAAATTATTAAACACGGATCAAGCGGTAAAATAAGACTACACACTCGATTTAAAAATGCACTATTAGTACCTCAAAAATCAACTTTCGAAATTCAAGATAAAATATATGTATACGTACTTGAAAAAGATAATAAAGTATCAATCAGAAATATTGAATATTCAGCCAACATACCACATTTTTATATTATCAAGAAAGGATTAAATCCGGGAGAAAAAATAATTTATGAGGGTATACAAAAATTAAAATCAGAAATGATTATACAACCACAGGAACTTAGCATGAAAAAAATTATTGCTGAACTTTCTAAAAAATAACATTAATGTTTAAAAAATATATCAAAAGACCAATCCTTTCTCTGGTCATCTCCGTGTTTATTACATTACTGGGTTTACTCGCCATGTTTAGATTACCGGTTACGCAATACCCGGATATTGCTCCCCCTGCTGTTTCGGTTACAACCAAATATACTGGAGCTAATGCAGAAGTTTGTGCCAAAGCTGTTGTTACACCTCTCGAGCGAGCTATTAATGGTGTTCCCGGAATGGCCTATATGACTTCTGTATCTGGTAACGATGGAACCAGTATTATACAAATCTATTTTAAGGTAGGTACAGATCCCGATTTAGCAGCAGTAAACGTTCAAAACAGAGTTGCAACTGTTCTGGATGAGCTTCCTGAAGAAGTTATAAAAGCGGGTGTATCTACAGAAAAAGAAGTTAACAGCATGCTTCTATATTTAAATATTTTAAGTGAGGATACTACAATAGATGAAAAGTTTATTTACAATTTTGCTGATATAAACGTTTTAGCCGAATTAAAAAGAATTGATGGTGTTGGATTTGCAGATATTATGGGGCAAAGAGAATATGCTATGAGGGTTTGGCTGAAACCATCTAAACTTGATGCCTATGAAATCTCTGCCGAAGAAATTATTACGGCCTTACGCTCACAAAATATCGAGGCTGCTCCAGGTAAAATTGGAGAAAGCTCAGGTAGAAAATCTCAATCACTTCAATATGTTTTAAGATATACCGGAAAGTTAACTCGCAAAGAAAACTATGAAAACCTTGTAATTAAAGCTACTGAAAGTGGAGAAATGCTCCGCCTAAAAGATGTGGCTGATGTAGAATTCGGTTCTTTAGATTATGATGTATTATCTAAAGAAAATGGCCGACCATCAGCAGCAATAGTCCTAAAGCAAAGACCTGGATCAAACGCTAGTGAGGTAATTTCTAACATCAAAGAAAAAATGAAATTTCTTAAGGAAACCACATTTCCTCCGGGCATGGATTATACGATTAGTTATGATGTTTCTAGGTTCTTGGATGCCTCCATACATGAAGTTATAAAAACATTAATTGAGGCTTTTATTCTTGTTGCAATAGTTGTGTTCATATTTCTTCAAGATTGGAGATCTACGTTAATTCCAATTTTAGCAGTACCGGTATCGCTTGTGGGCACCTTTGCTTTTATGCAAATGTTTGGTTTCTCCATTAATCTTTTAACTTTATTTGCCCTTGTTTTAGCCATTGGTATTGTGGTAGATAACGCCATAGTTGTAGTGGAAGCTGTTCATGCCAAAATGGAAGAAAATCATTCCGATCCTAAAACAGCCAGTATGCAGGCAATGGGCGAAATTGGAAGTGCTATTATTGGTATTACGTTAGTAATGTCGGCAGTATTTATACCTGTAGCTTTTTTAGATGGACCTGTAGGAGTATTTTATCGTCAGTTTTCTATAACAATGGCCATTTCAATTGTTATTTCCGGAATAAATGCACTTACCTTAACACCGGCCTTATGTGCTATTTTGCTTAAAAGTCATCATCAACGCAATAACACCAAAAATAGATTAACGCGCTTTTTTGATGCTTTTAACACCCATTACAATTCCGTTTCCGAAAAATATAAAAGGTTATTGAATCTAATTTTAAATCGCAGAAGCATAACCTTCATAATGTTACTTATTTTTTGTTTTTGCAGTTGGTTGGTGGGAACAAATTTGCCCACAGGGTTTATTCCAACTGAAGATCAAGGCACTATCTACGCTAATGTTACCACTCCGGTTGGTGCTACCTTAGAACGAACCGAAACAGTTATGAAAGGAATTGATGAAGCCTCTAAGGATATTAAAGAAATAGAGTCGATATCATCACTGGCAGGATTTAGTATGATGACGGATGGTTCAGGTGCTTCTTTCGGAATGAGTACAATAAGCCTCATCCCCTGGAAAGAAAGAAATAAATCGGCTGATGAAATAATTGAACAATTGAAAGAGAAGACGAGTCACTTAAAAGATGCAGACATTCAGTTCTTTCCTCCCCCTGCGGTGCCAGGATTTGGTAATGCCAGTGGTTTTGAATTAAGACTCCTTGATAAAACAGGAAACGGCGATTTACAACAAACATTTAAAATCACTCAAAAATTTATAAATGATGTAAAGAATAGAAAAGAAATTAAAGACATATTTACCAGTTTTAATCCAACCTTTCCTCAATACCTTATTCATATCGACCAAGATATAGCAGCCAAAAAAGGAATAAGTGTAGATAATGCCATGAGTAATTTACAAACATTAATGGGTAGTTATTACGCTACTAATTTTATTCGCTTCGGACAGATGTATAAAGTAATGTTGCAAGCAGATCCTTCCTACAGATCGCAACCAGCCGATATTTTAAAATTAAGAGTAAAAAATAAATATGGAGAGATGGTCCCCTATTCTTTATTTAGTAGGATAGAACGAATATACGGACCCGAACAATTAACTCGTTATAACATGTACATATCTGCTATGCTTAATGGCGAGGCAGCTAAAGGATATAGCAGCGGTGACGCTATTAAAGCAATTGAAGAAGTTGCAAAGGAAACTTTACCCAAAGGTTACTCATACGAATGGTCGGGGATGACAAGAGAAGAAATAGAATCAGGTAATCAGGTCTTCTATATTTTTACTATTTGTTTAATCTTTGTTTATTTACTCTTAGCCGCTCAATACGAAAGTCTTTTGTTGCCTCTACCCGTAATTCTCTCATTACCGGTCGGAATTTTTGGTTCACTTTTCCTTCTCTATTTAACAGGCCTCGAAAATAACATATATGCGCAAGTAGCAATGGTGATGCTTATCGGTTTATTAGGAAAAAACGCCATCCTAATAGTAGAATATGCAAACTTAAAACACAAACAAGGATTAGGTGCTTTAGAGGCAGCTATTGAAGGATCAACAGCTCGATTAAGGCCAATCCTGATGACTTCCTTTGCTTTTATAGCCGGACTAATCCCATTAATTATGGCCAATGGTGCAGGTGCTATCGGCAATAAAACCATTGGAACTGCAGCAGCGGGAGGAATGCTTTTTGGGACCATTTTTGGAGTTTTGGTAGTACCAGGCCTTTACCTTTTCTTCTCAGAAATTAAAAAAAAGAAAACTAAACCCACTACTTAATTATGTTCAAAAATAGTTTACACATCATCATAATCTTTCTACTGATCGCATTGAGTAGTTGTAAGTTTTCTAAAGATATTTCCAAACCGAACTACAATAAATTGCCCAACCAATATATTATTGGATTGGATACCACGGATACTAAACTATATAATTGGAAAGAACTCTTTTTTAGCCAAAATCTAAAAACACTAATAGATTCTGCACTAAAAAATAATTTTGAACTTAAAATGGCCTTGCAAAAAATTGAAATTGCAAAAAGTGGTATTCAATTTAACAAAGGCATCCGATTACCCGATCTAGCATTAAACAATACTATTGGACAAAGAAAATTTGGAGAGTATACCATGGATGGTGTTGGCAATTATGATACCCGATTTTCTGAAAACCTTTCAGATAAACAACAATTACCAAATCCAATTCCCGATTACTATATCGGATTTCAATCATCATGGGAAATAGACTTATGGGGTAAACTTAAAAACAAAAAGAAATCAGCTGCAGCTAAATTCATTGCCACAAATTATGGCCGTGATTTAATCATTACTAATTTAATTGCAGAAATAGCATGCGCTTACTTTGAATTACTTGCCTTAGACTACGAATTCAATATACTAATCGATAACATCAAGCTTCAACAAGAAGCACTCGACCTAGTAATAGCTGAAAAGGAAGCCGGAAAAGCAAACGAATTAAGTGTTGAATTAATGTCGGCGCAACTATTAAATTCTAAAGCTATACAAACTGAAGTAAAACAACTTTACATTAATACCGAAAGTAAATTAAACTATTTATGTGGCGTTTATCCGAGTTCTATTACTAAAGATACAGGCTACTTTAATCAGCAAATCCAAAAGAAAATAGAGAGCGGAATACCTTCCGCATTATTAAAAAACAGAGCTGATATAAAGCAAGCTGAATATGAACTGTTATCAACCAATGCCGATGTTAAATCTGCCGAAGCGGCATTTTACCCAAGTTTAAATTTAAATGCATTAATCGGATTACAGTCGTTTAACTACATTCTCTTGTTGGAGACTCCTGCCTCCTTAGCCTATAGTGTATTGGGTGGATTAAGTGCCCCTCTATTAAACAGAAGACAAATAAAAGCAAACTTAATGACTAGTAAGGCAGACCAAAAAATGGCATACATTAATTACGAAAAAACAATTGTAAATAGCTTTAGAGAAGTTTATAATGCAATTAATAACATAAAAAATACTGATGAAATGTATAATTTAAAGAGGGAAGAGTTTACAAAATTAAACGAGGCAATTACTACATCTAAAGAACTTTTTAAGGCGGGTAAAGCTAATTATTTAGAAATTATTACATCTCAAAAAAGCAGCTTACAAGCACAAATAGAATTATTAAATTTATTTAAGAGAAAAAATATGGCTATTATTGAGCTCTATCGTTCCTTAGGTGGCGGCTGGAATTAGTTGAATAACAATTTAGTTAACAATCAAATTCTTCTACTTCTTTCTTAAACATATTAAGTAGTTTTTTCATTTCTTTTAACTCCTTAATCTTTTCATCAATCATCTTTAATTTATCATCCAATATATTTATTTTTTTAGACACAGTAAATTTCTTATTGTACCAGGCGTCAATTAGTTTTTTAATTTCTGCTAACGAAAAACCAATTCGTTTTGCATCTCTAATTAGTTCTAGCTTATATAATGTTTCATCGTCATAATGATAATAGTTATTGGAGTCAACAGCTTGGTTGCGCTTGCCTCTAATTAAGCCATATTTCTCGTAATAACGAATTGTAAATTTAGAAACACCTGATTTTTTGGATAACTCATTTATTAACATGTGAAAATTTATTAATTTATTAAACCATAGAGTATACTCTAATATTGTAAGTATTCCAAAAGTAATGTAGTTTTATCTAATAAAAAAATTACATCACCATTATTAACTTAAAACTTTAATTTATTATCAACCTTACTTAAACTTAATTATAATTAAAATGAAAAATATAGAAAGTTATTTTAATGCAGAAAAACAGGAAAGTCTCATTTTTATTCTGATTGGTTTTGCTGGTTTAATTATTGCCACTTATTTTATCTTAAAATTAACACAACCGTATTTTCAGGGTATGTCATATCCTATTATTGGAATTGCCTTAATTCAGCTAATTGTAGGATCCTCTGTTTATTTTAGTAGTGATAAAAACATAAAAAGAGTAAATAATCTTGTCGAAAACAACGTTGATCTTATTAATACTGAGGAAATTCCAAGGATGGAAAAGGTTATGAAAAACTTTGTACTATACAAAACAATCGAAATTGTCTTTATAATTTCCGCTATACTTCTGCATTTTATTTTCAATGATAAGCCGTTTTTAAAAGGGTTTGGCCTAGGACTTTTAGTTCAATCGGGTTTTATGTTACTATTAGATTTATTTGCTGAAAAAAGGGGGAAACTATACCTGGAATTTCTAAGAAACCTTACCTAAAACTAATTATATAAGTGTATTTTTTAGCTCCAATTCAGTTTAATTTATATGCAAAACAGTTCCAAAATAAAACAGTTAGCTTAGAGGAATCTAAAATCAGAATACTTAATAAAGGTTACCAAAGTTTAAGATAGCTAACCAGGATTAATATTTGCCAGTCTAACTAGCTGGTAATAATAAAAAGTTGCTACTACTTTTCTTTGAATAGTGCCCTAATAAGCACAAAAATAAAGATCGATGCAATATAATAACCTCCTCTTTAAAATTAGAGCAATAATTACTTATTAAAAGAAATTTATTATAAAAATGGCAATTATACCTACCACCATTGCATAAATATAGAAACCGGTTTCGCCTGTTTGTATTAAACGAACCACATTTCCTATGCCTTGAATTGCGGGTGAAAAACTATTTACTAGTTTATCGATTCCGGATACTTCAATAAATTTATAAAGAATCTTACTTAGCGAATGTAATGGGTCTATTATGAGTTTTGTATAAATCTCGTCGAAATAAAATTTATTTTGAGAAAGGGAATACATAAACGATTTCTGTTCCCCGTCTGCCTGAGGCAACATGTTTTTCTGAACATACAACAAACGAGCAAAAAGTATGGAAGATAAAGCTACGCTAAACGAAATGATCATTATAATAATTTCTGTGCTATGGGATAAATCAAGTATACCTAGTTTTAATAAAGAACTTTCTAAAACGGGTTCTAAGAAATGTTCTAAAGCCAGAAAACCTCCTCCAAATATTTTTGGAATATTTACAAATCCTCCAATTACTGATAAAATAGCTAAAACTACAAGGGGCAATGTCATGCTTACAGGGGACTCATGTAAATGATGCTCTTGTTCGTGTGTACCTCTGAAGGAGCCACTAAACGTTAGAAAATACAATCGAAACATATAAAAAGCGGTAAGAGCGGCTCCAACAACCCCTAAAAACCAAATCATAGATTGATGAGCAAAAACATGAGCTAGAATCTCGTCTTTAGAAAAGAATCCAGAAAGAGGAGCAATACCCGAGATAGCTAAACAACCTATAAAAAATGTTTTACTGGTAATGGGCATCTTTTTAGCCAATCCCCCCATCTTGCGAATATCCTGTTCGCCGCCCATAGCATGGATAACACTACCCGAACCCAGGAACATCAAAGCTTTGAAAAAAGCATGAGTCATAACATGAAACATTGCTGCTGTGTATGCGCCAACACCTAAAGCCACAAACATGTATCCCAATTGCGAAACAGTTGAATAAGCCAATACCTTTTTAATATCATTTTGAGTTATAGCAATTGCCGCAGCTATTAAAGCGGTTAATATACCAATACTGGCAATAAGAGTTTGAGTAACCGGTGCCAATGTAAAAAGGATATTAGAACGAACAATCATGTAAATACCAGCAGTAACCATGGTAGCAGCGTGTATTAAAGCAGATACAGGTGTAGGTCCGGCCATTGCATCGGGCAACCATGTAAACAAAGGCAATTGAGCACTTTTTCCTGTTGCACCTATAAATAAACAAATAGTAGCTATGGTTAATTTAGTATCGCCGGTAGAATAATTAGTGGCATAATTTAATACCTTATCATAACTTAAGCTACCAAAAGTATCAAACAATAAAAACATTCCTATTAAAAAACCTAAATCACCAATACGGTTCATGATAAAAGCTTTTTTGGAGGCATCGTTATAATTATGATTATCGTACCAGAAACCAATTAGTAAATAAGAACACAACCCTACCCCTTCCCATCCAATAAACATCATGGGGTAATTGGCGCCTAAAACAAGCACCAACATAGAGAACATAAACAAATTAAGATAAGCAAAGTAGCGATAATAACCTTCATCCTCATGCATGTATCCAGTTGAATAAACATGAATTAAAAAACCAACCCCAGTAATAATTAACAACATTAAAGAGGATAAGGAATCAAGTAAAAATGCAAAAGGAATATCTAATGCACCCACTTTTATCCAATCAAATAAATTAACAGTGAATGATTTTTGAGCACCGGATTTCAATTCGAAAAAACATACCACCGAAATAATAAATGAGAGTAATACGGTACCGGAACCAATTATCCCGACAAGAGATTTAGAAATCTTTTTTCCGAATAATCCGTTTATCAAGAAACCGATTAACGGTAATACCGGAACTAACCAAATTAATTTTAACATAATGGATTAACCTTTTAAGCGTTTTAAACTATTTAAATCAATTGAAAGCGTATTTCGGTAAATCATAACCAAAATACCTAAACCAACTGCAACCTCAGCAGCGGCCACTACCATAATAAAGAACACAAAAACCTGCCCGCTTGGGTCGTTTCGATAAGCAGCAAAAGCAGCCAGCAAGAGGTTAACTGCGTTTAACATTAACTCAACAGACATCAAAATGGTGATGATATTCCGTCTGATTAAAACGCCTAAAACACCTATACAAAATAATACGGTACACAACACAATATAATTGTTGATTGGCACTGCATTTAACATTTGAATTAAATTGTTATTCATAAAATTATTCTCCTAATTCTTTTTTACCTAATACTACAGCTCCAACAATGGCTGCTAAGAACAAAATGGAAGAAACCTCGAAAGGAAGCAAGAAATCGCTGAACAAGGTTTTACCTAAATTTTTAACCAATCCTATCTGATTGTAATAAACACTGTCTATTCCACAATTACAACCCACTACCTGAGTACTTGAAGTTTTTAAAGCACCCAAAATTGTTATCAGGAGTATACCCGCAGCAACAACACCGGCCCCTTTTATAAGTATAGGCTTGTGTGGTTCATTTTCCTTGTTAAGGTTAAGAAACATTACCGTAAATAAAAACAATACCATTATGGCCCCAGCATAAACAATAATTTGAACAGCAGCCAGGAATTGAGCATTAAGCAAAACATAATGTCCGGCAATGGTAAAAAAAGTAAGTATTAACCAAAGTACATTATGGATAGGGTTTTTAGAAAAAACCATCATTAAAGCACAAAAAACGGCTAAAAACGATAGAAAATAAAAAACGTATGTTAAAATCATATAATTAATGGTTATGTTTTGATGGGGCTTCGTTTAAACGATTATGCTGTAAATCGCTATGGGTCTTAAATTCTTTTACCTCCTCGGTTTGGCGTTTGGCAACATCCACGCGCTTATCCAAAGATTCAACTAATTTATCTTTACCGTATATAAAATCGTTTCGGGTAAAAAAAGAGGGAACAATTTCATCCGTTAAAAAGATGGCCTCTTTAGGACAAGCCTCTTCGCATAAACCACAGAAAATGCAACGCAACATATTGATCTCATAGGTTGTTGCATATTTTTCTTCGCGGTATAATTTTTCTTCACCTTTCTCTCGTTCACCACAAGTCATGGTAATAGCTTCTGCCGGACAAGCAACCGCACACATTCCACATGCGGTGCAACGCTCTGCTCCGTTTTCATCGCGTTTTAAAACGTGCTTACCTCTGTAAACCGGTGCCATTGGCCTAATTTCTTCAGGGTATGAAACCGTGGTTGCTTTCTTAAAAAAATGTTTTAACGTAATGCCCATACCGCCCAAAATGGCCGGTAAATAAAGCTTTTCGCTTAAGGTCATTTCTCTTTTTGAGACTAATTTAGATCTATTTGTAAGCATGGCTTTATTAAAAAATAGTTATGGCTAATCCTGTTAACATTAAGTTTAATATGGCAAGCGGTATTAAGTACTTCCATCCTAAGTTCATTAACTGATCGTAACGAAAACGAGGAACCGTCCATCTAATCCACATAAATAAAAAGATAAAAAATATAATTTTCGCAAACAAGAATCCAAAACCCGCAAGAGACAATGCCAATCCCGATAAACCTAAAGACTCAGCGAATGGGATATTATATCCACCAAAATATAAAGTTGAAATAACAGCTGCAGAAATAAACATATTGATATACTCGGCAAAAAGGAAAAAGCCTAATTTCATAGAAGAAAATTCGGTATGATAGCCCCCAACCAACTCTGTTTCACATTCAGCTAAATCAAATGGGGCGCGATTACATTCTGCCAAAGCACAAATTAAGAAAATTAAAAAACCAAGAGGTTGGTAAAATATATTCCAATTAAAACCAGGCAAATCAACTAACCCAAATAATTTTCCAGTTCCCTGTTGAGCGGCAATGTCTTTTAAACTTACCGATCCACTTAATAAAACCACGGCAATTATCGCCAAGCCCATAGCAATTTCGTATGAGATCATTTGAGACGATGCACGTAATGCTCCCAATAAAGAATATTTATTATTTGATGCCCATCCTCCAATCATAATACCGTATACACCAAGCGAAACAACTGCAAAAATGTATAAGATCCCAATATTAATATCGGCCACTTGCAAATCAAAAACCTCACCGTCAATTATTAATGAGTTACCCCAAGGTATAACCGCACTGGTTAAACAAGCAGTTAACATGGCTAAAGAAGGACCTAAAATAAATAAGAACTTATTAGCACTAGCCGGAATAAACTCTTCTTTGGTAAACATTTTTACCCCATCAGCAATGGGTTGCAACAAGCCCCATGGTCCTGCACGATTTGGACCTATACGGTCCTGCATAAAAGCGGCCACTTTGCGCTCGCCCCATGTTGAATAGGCCGCTACCCCCAATGAAATCAGGAAGATAACCAATACTAATAAAATTTTATAAATTAAAAATGTTAAGGTCATTAACAGCATAACGATTACTTTTTATTTTGAGCAATTTGTTTATTAACGGCAAGCTTTAATTGTGATAAATCTTCGTAATGATTTTGAGATATTACCGAATCGCGAAGAATATGTCGAGGCCCTTCAATAACCCAATCTTCAATTTTCTTTTTTTCGAAACGGCAGGTGTTGCAAATCCATCCTGGCTTTCCATCTACGTCTTCAATCTCAGAGTATTTGTCTTTTCGACCGGTAACACGAATAACTTCGTTTCCTTTAAGCCATACCGTTGTTTTACCACAACACTTATCACAATCGCGATGAGCATCCATGGGTTTAGTAAACCAAACACGTTGTTTAAATCGAGCCGTTTTATCAGTTAAAGCACCAACCGGACAAACATCAATAACATTACCGGAAAAATCATTATCAACCGCCTGTTGAATGTAAGTTGAAATCTCGGCATGATCGCCTCTGTTAATAACCCCATGAACTCGACCATTTGTAATTTCGCTGGCAGTAAAAACACAACGATAACATAAAATACAGCGATTCATGTGAAGCTGAATTTTATCACCAATATCAATCCTTTCAAATGTTCTTCTTTCAAATTCGTAACGGGTTTTTACAGCACCGTGACTATAACCTAAATCCTGCAAATTACATTCACCTGCCTGATCGCAAACCGGGCAGTCCAATGGGTGATTCATCAACAAAAACTCCACAACACCTGCCCGTGCAGTTAAAACATCCGGTGAAGTAATATTCTGTACTTCCATACCATCCATAACTGTTGTTCTGCATGAAGGTACTAACTTAGGCATAGGTCTTGGGTCTTTCTCGGAACCTTTGGTTACCTTAACCAAACAAGTTCGGCATTTCCCTCCACTTTCTTTAAGTTTTGAGTAATAGCACATTGCCGGTGGGACAATATTTCCGCCATTCATACGGGCGGCATTTAGAATAGTGGTGCCGTCTGGAACGGTTAATTCAACACCGTCGATGGTAACTTTTGCCATAGTGCAAACCTAATTGTGATGCACAAAAGTAACCATATTTTCTTGTAAAAACTGCTTTTTTAGGGATTAATATACCAATATAAAAACTTGAAATACAATTAATTACACACTTATTAACCGTAATTTCATACTGGTTTTTTTATTTTATACGTAACAAAGGGAAATAATAGGTGTAAGCCGATTACTTTCGTTTGGATATAATTGCTGTTGTTAAACGGCTTATACAAATTAATTCATTTAAATTATCTACTATTTTAGTCTCCCAAACATGAATTTTACCGCCAATTTTAATGGGTGTGCAAACCCCTTTTACTCTTCCCGAAGTTGCTGATTTTAGGTGATTGGCATTAACTTCAATCCCAACCCCCATAAATAAATTATCGTTTACTGCCATTAGTGAACCAACGCTTCCTAGTGTTTCGGACAATAACGCCGAACAACCCCCATGCAATAAACCAAAGGGCTGAATAGTTTTATGATTAACAGGCATACTAGCAACTAAAAAATTAAAGCCTATTTCTTCAAACCTAATATCCAATTCTTGTCCAACTGTATTTTCCATCATTCTGTTAAGTTCTTCCAGCGTATAATCTCTATACCATATTTGCTTTTGCTCCATCCTGTAAAAGATTTTACGCTAATATCGTGTTTTAAATACAATTTATAATCCTATACATTACATAATAAATTACCTTTAGAAAAAACAAAATAATGATTACTTTATTTAAACTCCTTTTTAAATTACGTGGCTGGAAAATTACAGGAGGAATACCTAAAGATGTAAAAAAATGCGTATTAGTTGCTGCTCCTCACACCAGCAACTGGGATTTTGTTTATGGTTTGGCAGGCATTGCCTTCTATGGATACCATGTAAGATATTTAATAAAAAAACAAGCTTATCGTTTTCCCTTAAAAAGTCTTATTGATAAAACGGGGGGAATACCAGTTGATCGTTCTAAACATAATAATTTAGTTGATGCTTTAGTAGATGAATTTAAAAAGCGAGATGAATTGATTTTAATGATTCCACCCGAGGGAACACGTAAATTGGTTGAGAAATGGAAAACTGGTTTTTACTATACCGCCGTTAAAGCCAATGTTCCCATTTTGCTTGGATACTTAGATTATAAAACCCGTGTAGCTTCAATAGATACATTACTTTGGCCAAGCAACAATCCTGAAGAAGATTTTAAAAAAATAAAAGAATTTTACAGGGGAGTTACCGGTAAACATCCTGATTGCTTTAGTCTCGATGCCATAAGACCTTAAAAGAATTAAAAAAAAATCCCACCGAAGTAGGATTTTTACTATGTATACTTACTATGATTTCTTAGAATTCCCAGAGTTCAACTAATTGTTTTTCGAAACGGGATTTAGCTAAGAAGTTTTGTTCTAATGGAATTGAGAACGGAACCGGAGTATCTAAACTTGCACATCTTAACACAGGAGCATCCAGATAATTAAAACAATTTTCCATTATAACCGCAACTATATCTCCAGCAATTCCTCCAACCAAAGTATCTTCATGTAAAACAATAGCTTTACCAGTTTTTTTAACACTATCAATAATTGCATTTGTATCTAAAGGCAACAAGGTTCTTAAGTCTATCAGGTCGGCATTTATTTGAGGATTATTTTTGAGTACCTCTAATGCCCAGTGAACACCTGCACCATATGTTATTATACTTATATCTCTACCTTCTTTTACGGTTGAGGCTTTTCCGATAGGCAATGTATAATAACCATCGGGCACATCTTGAGTAACACTTCTATATAATGCTTTATGTTCAAAAAACACAACTGGGTTAGGGTCTTCAAAAGAAGCCAATAATAATCCTTTTGCATCAGCTGGAAATGCAGGGTAAACTACTTTTAAACCAGGAGTATGATAAAACCAGGCTTCGTTAGACTGTGAGTGAAACGGACCGGCACCTACACCTGCACCGGTAGGCATTCGAACAACAACATCGGCTGTTTGTCCCCATCGCCAATATGACTTAGCTAAATTATTTACAATCTGATTAAAACCACAGGTAACAAAATCGGCAAATTGCATTTCAACCATAGCCTTGTAGCCATTAATAGATAAACCAAGTCCGGCACCCACAATTGCGCTTTCGCAAATAGGTGTGTTACGGACCCGCGATTTTCCAAAACGATCAACAAAACCTTCCGTAATTTTAAATACCCCTCCATATTCGGCAATGTCTTGTCCCATTAAAACAAGATTAGAATGTTTTTCCATTGCTAAATTTAAACCATCACTAATCGCATCCACCAGGCGCTTATTGGTTAAACCGGCAGAGGGACTGGTATAAATAGGGTTATAGGGAGCATAAACATCATTTAACTCTTCGATGGTGTTTGGATTTACTTCAGGCTCATTAAATGCAAACTCAAGGCCCTTTTCTATTTCTTCTTTGTATGTGGCACGAAGAGATTCGATCTTTTCATCTGTTAAAACCCCTTCGTTAAGCAACCACCTTTCGTAATTTGTTAAAGGATCTTTCTTTCCCCAAATATCAAATAATTCCTTAGGTACATATTTTGTACCCGAAGCTTCCTCATGACCACGCATTCTGAAAGTAAGGCACTCTAAAATAACCGGGCGAGGATTTACACGAATATCTTCGGCTAAATTTTTAACCATATCATACACATCCAGGATATTATTTCCATCAACCTGATACCCCTCTATACCATAACCAATAGCCTTATCTATAAATTGCTTACAACGAAATTGTTCTTTACTAGGAGTACTTAATCCGTAACCGTTATTTTCAATCACAAAAATTACAGGCAAATCCCAAACTGCAGCAACATTAACACTTTCGTGAAAATCACCTTCGCTTGTACCTCCGTCGCCATTAAATACGGCCGTAACTTTTTTACTCTGCTTTAACAAATGTGCAAGGGCTATACCATCTGCCAAACCGTTTTGAGGTCCAAGATGTGATATCATCCCTACTATATGATGCTTTTGAGTACCAAAATGAAAAGATCGTTCACGACCTTTAGAAAAGCCTGAATATTTGCCTTGAAACTGCGCGAATAACTGTCCGAGTTCAACACCACGCGAAGTAAAAACGCCCAAGTTGCGATGCATAGGCAAAATATATTCGTCAGAATCTAAAGCATGCGTAAGACCAACCGAAATAGCTTCCTGACCAATACCGGAGAACCATTTTGAAACTCTTCCTTGGCGGAGCAACACCAGCATTTTATCTTCTATCATACGAGGCTTTAATAAGCCCTTGTATAAATCGAGCAGTTGTTCGTCTTTATACTTTCTTCTATCGAATTTAAGTGGCTTAAGAGTAGGCATTTCTAGGGCAGACATAACAATTATTTATTCAAATTTATCTATTTATTGGGCTTTAAAAAAGGAATGAGTAAAATTAATTTCTGTTGTACACGTTATTATATTCCTTTTTAATTTTATAAGCTTCAAAAGAGCTATTTACACCTGGTTTGTAAAAAGGCATCAGTTTCAGAATTAAAAGTAAATCGAGGTTAGCAATTGCGCCCGAAATTAGGATAAACCAAAATGAAAATTCTTTAAAATCGGTTAAAAGAAGAAATAAGAAAACAAATGACTGCGAATAGTTGAAAAATCTGATTAAATACGGGCGGAAGATAATTGTTTGCTTAAACTTTTTTAAAATTAAGAATTGAGTAGCTAATTCTATAAAAAAAAGACTCCAAAAAACGGGATCTAGAGCACTTGCCAAGTAAGGCTTTAAGTTGGATAAAACAAAATATCCCGATATGGTGGTAAGAGATCCAATTGTTAATCCCGAAGGGTTTTGGGACAGATTCTTAAATTTAAATTCGATTAATAGATCTAAAATAATCAGTATAAAAAGAGCACCAAAATAAATTAGGTTTAAATTTTTATTAAACAAGTAGCTGGTTAAAACTAGGAGCAAGTTTGCCAGGATAAGGATATTAACCAGTTTTTTAATCAATTTAAATTTTGGTTACTAATTTTTTACCTACAGTAGGCTTCTTAGGCTTATCAGGTTTAGGTTTCTCACCGGCCCTATCAACAGGAATATTTTGCTTTTTAATAAGCTCGATTTGGTTAAGTAATTCGGCTTTATTTTCAACACCCTCAACAGTTTCAAATTCTACCTTAGATAATTCGTTTGGAGATAATTTTCGTATAATGCGCAAATCGAAGGGGAGATTGGGTTTTGCCTTAGGAAAAAAGAATTTAGTATCCGGTGTGATTGTTTCGATTAAAGAAAATTCTTTTGAAAGTAACGAAAGAATAGAATCTTTATTAAAATAAAAGTAAACCGCCTTTTTGATCGTTTTGTAAACGTCAATTGTATCGTTTCCCGAAACTTTAACCGGAACCGAGTATTTTAGCTCGTGTCCTATATTTATTTGATTAGCCTGAATATGCTTTTGAGATAGCTGATTTTTATAAACATATTTATCCAATTTTTCAGGAACTTCAAACCGCTGAATAGTAGGCGCAAAGCCTTTAACATCGACTCTAACATCGTACCTGTTGTTGTGATGCATTAAAACATGATAGTTACCCGTTAAAGAGTCAGATTTATAATTTAATATTCTTTCATCAGTATCATTATTAACTAATGTAAATTTGGCATTACCCGGTTTTGAGTTTGGACCAACTAAAATTTTACCTTTTACTTCCACTAACTGATCCCGGTTTTCAAAAAAGTTAACTTCATAAATATCCATTAAACCTTTTCCTCCAAATCGATTTGAAGAAAAATAAGCTCTGTTTTCTCGTTCGGGCATTGTAAAAAAGATATCATCACTAGATGAATTAATAGGGAAGCCAAGATTTTGGGGATTAGTAAAACCATTGTCCGTTAAATATGATTTAAATATATCATATCCACCGATTGTAGGGTGGCCATTAGAAGAAAAGTAAAGGGTATGCCCATCAGGGTCTAAATAAGGAGAATCTTCATTAAATTCTGTATTGATATTAGGGCCAAGGTTCACGGGTTCTTGCCATTGATTGTTGATCTTTTTAGTATAATATAAATCAAAGCCGCCAAAACCACCCAGACCGTCACTGGAAAAATAGATTAAATCTTCTGTTTTATTTATAGATAAGCTGGGAATAAAAGAACCTTTGCTTACGATAGATTCCAATCCGGCAAAGAGAACAGGTTCTGTATACGTATCTTCAATTTTAACTGAGCGATACACGTGATTATTTCTTAAAATAAATAAATGTTCATCGTTATGCGAGAGCTGAACAGCGGCATCATGAGAGGCGTGATTAACAGGCTTACCTATGTTTCGAGGTTTAGTAAACTGCAAAATCAATTTATTACCATCTAATTCCTTTTCCGAATAGTTTCCATTCTTATCTTGATACAGATGTTTGATTTTAGAAAAGAAAATTTCCTCGTAATAGTTGCCATCATCGTCTTTTTTAGACGAAACATTATCGGGAGATTTACGAGTTAGATAAATTATTTTTTCAAAGTTATCGATTACGGGAGCATACTCAGCATATGGAGTATTGATGCTATCTCCTAAATTAACTACCTCTAATTTAGCCGGACGAGAGATAACACTTTTTGCATACTGACAGGAACTAATTAAACGTTCGGTATTTAAAATCTCTTTTTCTTTTTGCTCAACACTTAATCCGTTCTCAGAAATAAGATACTCAATATAAACTTGGTAATTAGCAATTGCTAAATCATATTTATTAGTCATTTTATACAACTCGGCAAGCCACCATTTTGCGATAATCTCTTCATGAGTTCTTTCCAGGTAATTTTCGAGATAAGGTATAGCTCTAACTTTAATGGAGTCTATATTCCAGTAGCAAGAGGCCATCATGAAATTAAATTCGGCATCCGAAATATAAATTTCATGTTCAGCATCTTTAATTTGAAGTAAATATTCCAGTGCTTTGTAGTAATCTTTTGATTCGAAGCTTGATTCTGCGTTACTTAGTGCCTTTCTATACTCACGCTCAGTTTGTCCGAATGTAAACACAGACAAAAGAAAAAAGATTAAGCTATAAAAGGACCTAATGTTCATTAATCAGACATACTACTTTTAAAATACAATGTTTTGGTTAAAAAGTTTAAAGTACTAAAAAAAAAGCAATTACAGCTTACCTGGATACTCTTCAATTGCCTTTTCGAGGCAATCCATTGCTTTATTAAGAGCCTCTTTATTTAAAACATAAGCTATTCGTACTTCGTTTTTTCCGGAGCCGGGAGTACTGTAAAATCCGGTTGCAGGAGCCAACATAACGGTTTGGTTATGGAAGTTAAACTTCTCCAATAACCATTGGCAAAACTCATCTGCATCATTTATTGGTAAGCGCGCAATACAATAAAAGGCGCCACTTGGTTTTGGGCAAAACACACCCCTCATTTTATTGAGTCTTTCGATAACCAAATCACGACGTTCGGTATATTCCTTTTTTACTTTTTCAAAATATTCTTTAGGTGTATCAATAGCAGCCTCTGAAGCTACCTGCCCGAATGTTGGCGGACTTAAACGTGCCTGAGCAAATTTCATTGCGTTATTCATAACCTCTTTATTTTTGGTTATTAAGGCCCCTATTCTGGCCCCGCAGGCGCTGTATCGTTTAGAAACAGAATCTAACATAATTACATTTTGCTCAATTCCATCCAGGTGCATAACCGAAACATAATTTTTACCATCGTAACAAAACTCTCTGTAAACTTCATCACTAAATAAAAACAGATCGTATTTTTTCACAAGATCTCTTAAGGCGAGTAGTTCTTCTTTTGAGTATAAATAACCAGTTGGATTGCCGGGGTTACAAATCATTATACCCTTAGTTTTGGGCGTAATTAATTTCTCAAATTCAGCAATTGGAGGGAGAGCAAAACCGGTTTCAATACTACTTATAATGGGTTTAACCACAACATCGGCCAGCGTGGCAAACCCATTGTAATTTGCATAAAAAGGTTCGGGGATAATTAGCTCATCTCCATTATTTAGGCACGTCATGAGCGCTATTTGAATGGCCTCAGACCCGCCGGTTGTTATCATGATATCCGAATAATCTAAATCAATATTGTATGTTTTATAATAACCGGCCAGTTTTTTCCTGTAGGATTCGATACCTGCGCTGTGAGAATATTCTACAATTTTGGGTTGAAAATTTTTAATGGCGCTCAACATTACTTCCGGTGTTTCAATATCCGGCTGGCCAATGTTTAAATGATAAATAGTTTTACCCTCTTTTTTGGCTTGTTCAGCAAAAGGGACTAATTTTCTGATTGGAGATGCCGGCATTGCGGCCGCTTTGCTTGAAATTTTTGGCATATTTATTAAATAAAAAACCCGGCAATATTGCCGGGTGCAAATATACTACTATTTTAAGTTGATTTATTCTTTTTTATCTGCTGCTGCTGGTGCAGGAGCATCAACGGTACCTTTAATGTGTAAGATTTTGGTTGGTGTTTTAGCATTAGAGGTAATGGTTACTGTTTTATCTTGGGCACCCATTTTACCGGCAGAATTAAAGGTAACTTTTATTACACCTTCCTGTCCCTTTTTGATTGGCTCTTTAGGATATTGCGGTACGGTACAACCACATGAACCGTGGGCTTCTGTAATGATAAGGGGATCTTTACCTGTGTTTTTAAATTTAAAGTCGTAACTAACCGATTCTCCTTGTTTTATATTCCCAAAACTATACTCTTCTTTTTCGAATTTAAATTCAGGAGCATTTGGATTATCAGCTTTTGCAGGTTCCTGAGCGTTGGCAGCAAAAGATGCTGAAAATAATAACGCAACGATTGTAAGTACTTTTTTCATATTGTTTTTTTTAAGTTATGTTTTAGTTTTTCTCAAAAGGCATGCCATCCGATGCTTTTTTTACTGGGGAGGTTTCTTCAGCTACTGCAGGAAGAACGTTTCCTTTGATGGTTAACACTTTATTGGATTCTTTAGCGTTAGAAGTAATAGTTACAGTTTTATGAAAATTACCCTGACGTTTGGTATCGTATGTAACTTTAATTTTACCTTCACCTCCCGGTTTAATAGGCTCCTTAGGCCATTCTGGAACGGTGCACCCGCATGATCCGCGAGCATTAGAAATAATTAACGGCTCTTTTCCTACGTTTTTAAATTTAAAAAAATAAGTGCCGTCTGCACCATGGTTAATGGTTCCATAATCATGCGTATCCTCATCAAATTTAAAGTCGGCCGCATTAGGGTTTGGAGCTGCTTTTACTTCAGCTTCCTGAGCATTAGCAGAGAAAACACCTGCAAATGCTATTAATCCAAGACAAAATATAATTTTTTTCATTTTTTAATTTAAGAATATTACCTAAAAAACCATGCCAAATTAGTTTATAATTTAGGTTAATGCAACCCTAAGTCGTTAATTTTTTAAAATTTTATCAATTAGGGGGTTTGGGATTTAATGAAAGAGGCCACTTCCTCCATATGCCACATAGGGGTGGAAGTAGCGCCACATACCCCAACCGATTTTTTCCCCTTAAACCATTCGAGGTTTAGCTCGCTGTTTTCGGAAATAAAATAAGTGTTGGTATTAACTGATTTACAAACATCGAACAAAATTTTACCGTTAGAACTTTTCTTACCTGCAACAAATACAATTACATCATATTGTTTAGCAAATTCTTTTAGTTGAGGCTCGCGATTTGAAACCTGCCGGCATAAGGTGTCGTTTGCTTCAAAACCTAATTCCTGATTAATGCCATTTTCCATTAATCGTTTTTTTATTTCACCGGTAAGCTCCTCAAAACCATCCATGCTTTGAGTTGTTTGTGAAAATAGATGGACCGGTTTTGTAAAATCTATTAGATTTATATCCTCCAAACTGTTAACGATAATAGCTTTTCCTCTAGTTTGTCCTTTTAATCCATTTACTTCCGCATGACCATCTTTACCGTATATAACCAATTGAACGTTTTCATTTTCCAGATCTTCAAAATCCTCTCTAATTCGGTTTTGAAGTTTAAGAACTACGGGGCAGGACGCATCAATTAAAGTAATATTATTATCAATAGCTGTTTTGTATGTTTCGGGGGGTTCGCCATGCGCACGGATAAGCACTTTGCAATCGCGTAATTTTTTTAGCTTATCATGATCTATAATTTCGAGACCTTTGTTTTTTAGTCTTTCAATTTCCATATTGTTGTGGACAATATCACCCAGGCAATACAACTTATTTTCTTTATTTAATTCATCTTCTGCCATTTCTATCGCGTATACAACACCAAAACAGAAACCTGAATTTTTATCTATTACAACTTCCATCCTAAAGTAAATATTAGCCAGAAACTATTAGTCAATTACTGGTAGATAACTGCAAAGTTAGTCAGCATTTTCAACAATTACACCAAAATCTTTTATCAATTTTAAAACATAATCCAATTGTTCGGTTTGGTTAAGATCACTATTATCAAACATAACAGCATCCTTTGCCTTTACAAGCGGGCTTTCTTTTCGGTGAGTGTCCTCATAATCACGCTTTTCCAGATTTTTTTTAATCTCATCAATGGCTACGGTTTCCCCTTTTGTTTTATATTCAATAAATCTTCTTTGTGCCCTAACATCCGGATCGGCAGTCATAAATAACTTTAATTCCGCTTGAGGAAAAACAGTAGTTCCTATATCTCTTCCATCCATAACCACACCCTTTTCTCTACCCATTTCTTGTTGAATAGCCACCATTTTTTTCCTAACTTCTTTTATTGCACTAACGTTGCTAACAAATGAGGAAACCTGAATGCTTCTGATTTCCTTTTCAACATTTTCACCGTTTAAATAGGTTTCGGATGATTTAGAGTTATTGTTGTATTTAAACCAGATATTTATTTTATCGAGATTATATGAAATAGCATCTGCATTAACTTCATTATTTTTAATATAGCCGTGCTTTATTGCAAACAAAGTAACAGCTCTATACATGGCACCGGAATCTACATAAAAATATCCCAAACGAGCTGCCAAAGCCTTTGCAAGAGTACTTTTACCACAAGAAGAAAAACCGTCTATTGCTATTGTAATCTTTTTCATGAAAAGGGAAAAGTTAGTTTATGTACCCGAAGATTTAAGTGGCGAATTAAACAATCCGGCGATGTTATAGGTAAAAGTAAATACATTACTGGCCCCTGCTCTATGAAACTGGGTTCGACCATAATCGAATGAGAATTTCTTAGTTTTAAAACCAATACCAAACGAAAAGCCAACAATACCGGGCCGTGTATCTATCTTTAATTCCTGACGCTTGCGATAATCATATGCAAAACGAATTGCCAGGCTTTTAACCGGACTAATTTCGGCACCTGCAATTATGTGTCGGGCAGCATAATCAAAATAATTTACTTTTTGTTTAACGGGCAAGCCTGTTAAAGGATCGTTGGTTATTAATTTAGCCGAATCGATATAATTTAAATTTGGCCTTTGCAAACTGGTTAAGTTTAAGAAAAAATTAATTGGAACGTGAGCCAGACCTTGAGAAAGACCAAACTGAATATCTAAAGGCAAACTAGAATTACTTCCCGCATGATATTGTTTAACAGGCACTCCTGCATTTTTAATAACAGCAGCAGTTGCAAATTGTTTTTGAGGGTTTTTATAAAGGAAAGAAGCATCGAGGGCAACAGCTAGAGAATTATACAGGTAATAATTAGAGTATATGAATTTAATATTTCCGCCCAACATCAAATTAGAATCGGCTTTTAAAGGCTTAGCATAAGATACGTTAAAAGCATAATCTGCAGCTTTAAATTCACCCGTAACAACACTGGTTTCATCTGCCTCGGTAAATTTACCGTAATTAGCAAATTGCATTGCGAAATGCAGCGTTCCCAATTTTTTAAAATGATAGGCATAATTTGCCACACCATAATTTATACCATTAAAGTAGTTAAAATAGGTTAGTGAAATTGAATGATGATCGGATGCGGAGAGTGAAGCCGGATTAATTAATACATTGGATAATCCGTTGTTTTTGGCAATATTACTATTACCCAAAGCTGCATTGCGAGCAGAGGGTGTTAAGTTTAAAAATGTATACGAGGCCGAGCCTCCCAGTTGAGCAAAAACAACTAATGGAAATAAAAGGCAAAAAAATAATAGAAATTTCATGCGGGTTAAAAATAGAATAAATAATACGTATACAAAAATGAAATAAGGATTATTATAGTTTAAAACTACCAATATTGGGGAGGTAATATCCTTTTTTAGACTGTCTTAAACTTTACAAATTGAAAACAGTTTCCAACTTAAATAGTTTACATTTTTTAATTGAAAGCACTTAATTTAAATCATCCATTCAGAAATTTAGCCAGACCCCAAAAAATTACTCTATATTTTAAGATAAACTGTTATAAGTTATGCCTTATTGGTTATCATTATAAATAAAAAAGCCCCGTAATTTAATACGAGGCCTTTAAAAAATATAATAATTAAATTATGCGTTATTAGAGATAATTTTTTCTTCGATACGTGCAGCCTTACCAGTACGCTTACGCAGATAAAAAATACGAGCTCTACGAACCACACCTCTTTTATTTAATTCAATTTTTTCTATGCTAGGAGAGTTAAAAGGGATTATTCTTTCTACCCCTACTCCGTTAGAAATTTTGCGGATAGTAAACGTTTCGCCAGCGCCAGATCCTCTGCGCTG